>FZPY01000003.1_pt1 | contig 89418 bp, 71 predicted proteins | sample 1534801 | NCBI WGS metagenome assembly FZPY01 (sample SAMEA104161950, study PRJEB21768) | metagenome | isolation source: underground water | reverse complement strand
TTTTAATGATACGGCGACCACCGAGATCTACACTCTTTCCCTACACGACGCTCTTCCGATCTCAAGATATTATTTCAAAAAATATAGATAAGATATTTGTTGATGGCTCTAACTTTGGCGGAATTGTCAAACTCGTAAAGACGCGGTTTCCCAACGTGCTGGTTTACACTTTCTTTCATAATGTGGAAGTCAGGTTCTTTTGGGGCTCATTCAGGCAAAGCAAGACTGTTCATGCGCTGGCAGTGGCAATAGCCAACTATCTTGCTGAGAGAAAATCAGTCAGATATAGCGATAAAATTATTTGCTTGAGCGAGCGGGACAGTCAATTGCTTCAGAAGCTTTACGGGCGTTCTGCAACTCATGTGTCACCGATGGCGCTGCATGATAGGTTGCCCGTTGTGAGAGGTTCGACTACAGAAGTTGCTTCCGACAAGTTTGCATTGTTTGTTGGTGGAGTATTTTATGCTAATCAAGTTGGCATCACCTGGTTTGTTAAGCATGTTGCACCGAAAATTGGTATCAAGGTTTGTATTGTAGGCAAAGGCTTTGAAAAGTTCAGGAATGAACTTGAGCTGGAAGGCAAGGTCGAGGTCGTCGGTGCAGTTGATAGTCTGGCTGAATGGTATCTCAAATCGCACTTTGTTATTGCACCCATATTTGATGGGTCTGGTATGAAAACCAAGGTTGCGGAAGCGTTGATGTACGGCAAGAAAATTATCGGGACCCCTGAGGCTTTTTCCGGGTACGAGGAGGTTGCTGACCGGGCAGGACGAGTGTGCGTCTCCGCAGATGATTTTGTGGCGGCAATTGAGACAGCGGATAGTATAGTCGTGGCGCCGTATGACGAAGATTTGCGGTCTATTTATGAGAGAAATTACTCATACACGGCAGCACGCGCACGCATGGCGGATATGATGGGTTTGATCGGATGAGTTTATTTTACAAAGGTATAATTTGTATGTCTAAAAACATAAAAGCTTTTCTTAGAGACCTGTTGCCTAAAAAGTATCAGGTGCCTGTCAAATATTGGAATGACTGGCAGCGAGGTACACTTGAGGTGGAAATGAAACTTCTGAAGTTAATCGTTCGTGCCAATGATCGTGTAATTGATGTCGGAGGAAATCGTGGCACTTATGCATACCAGTTGTGGAGGCTGGGAGCGATGGTCGAGGTGTTTGAGCCGAATCCAGTTTGTTTAAATATACTGAAGGCATGGGCCGCCGACAAGCCTGCTGTGCATGTCCACTCTGTTGCACTTTCTAGTTGTGCCGGGTCAACGAACCTGCATATACCTATTGATGAATCCGGGGTGGAGCACGATGCCTCAGCTTCGATTGAAAATGCCGAATTTACTCATGCTCGTGACCAACTGGTTACACTGCAGACTCTTGACAGCTTTCGATTTGAAGATGTTTGTTTAATAAAGATCGATGTAGAAGGCCATGAGTACAGCGTGATCGAAGGGGCTGCATTAACTATCGCTACATCTAAACCCGCTCTGCTTGTTGAAATCGAACAAAGACACATGGTCAGGTCTATCAGTGAGGTGTTTGATAAGGTTTTGGATTTCGGGTATCAGGGATTTTTCATGATGGCGGGAAAATTAATTACTTTGGAGAACTTCGAGATTGTTCGTCATCAGCCCATGGAAAATTTCGGCGGTTCGAAAGTGGGCTATATCAACAATTTTTTATTTCTTCACCAGGACAAGCTTGCGAGTGGTGAGTATGGCGCCTTGTTTAATGAATCGTTATTGAAATGAAAATCTGCATTGTCACCCCGCTCTTTGCGATTTCAGGTGTGCCTTTGGCGCAGATCAGGTTTGCCCGAGCATGGGCGGCTAAGGGCTATGAAGTGGATTTGCTGATTGGTCGTATTGATCCTGAATATCAGTTTCCTGATGTGACGGGGATTAATTTATTAAATTTGAATCGACGAAATGTACGGGGCATGTTTTTTCCTTTGGTACAATATTTTCGATCCGTTAAGCCCGATGTGGTATTTTCTGCCGAAGATCATCTGAATACAATCGTGCTTCTCGCCGCTATTTTTTCCCGCTCAAAGGCGAAAATAAGCGGTTCGTCACGCGTCACACCATTCGATACCTACTCGAATGTGCCGTTCACTAAACGGTGGTTTTTGAAGCACATCACCCGTTCGGTCATGTGGCGGGCAGATGCTTTGACTTGTGTGTCGAAGGATATGGTGGCGCAATATCGGATCGTGTTCAATTCACCGCCTCATGTCTGTGTATACAATATAGTTGATGACAGTCGTTCACGCTTGAGGATGACGGAAAAGGTAGAGCACGAGTGGTTGCTGAGAAAGGACTGTCCGGTTCTGGTTGCTGCCGGCAGGTTGGCTCCCTGGAAGGGTTTTGCTGATCTGATTCGTGCGATGGGAATCCTTTCTCGGCGAAGGCGAGTTCGGCTGCTGATTCTGGGGGACGGTCCCTTGCGCTCTGAGCTTGAAGCGCTGATCACCGAACTCGACTTGTCTGATGTTGTTAGCCTGCTTGGTTATGTTGAGAACCCGTTAAAGTTCTTCGTCCATGCTGATGTCTTTGTACTTTCCTCCTATGTCGAGGGGCTTCCGAATGTGCTAGTTGAGGCCATGATGTGTGGTTGCACCCCCGTTTCGACCAATTGTCCAACTGGGCCAAGGGAATTGTTGCAAGATGGTAAATATGGTTACCTCGTTCCTGTGCATGATCCAGTCGCCATGGCGGCAGGAATTGAGCGCGCGCTGGATTCGCCGATTCCAGAAAATCTTCTCAATGAAGCGATTCAGCCGTTTAAAGAGGATGTGATACTCAAAAATCATTTCGATGTTTTGGGACTGACTGGACGAAGCTAAAGAAACGCTGATTAAATCGTCTTTGCGAGGAGCGTAGCGACGTGGCAATCCAGAACTCGTTTTATAACCAAAAGCCTGGATTGCCACGCTTCGCTCGCAACGACAACTTTGTGAATAAATCAGCATCTCCCTAAATTTCATAGGATAAACATTTTGAAAGTTGGACTAAATGCAACCTGTATCAATGACAGGCCATCGGGTGCCAAGCAGAGGTTTGTTGGTATCACTAAAGAGTTGGTTAGTCGTCTTCCCGATGTAGAGTTCGTCATCTACGAGCCAGTTGACTGTCGCGTTGCGTCCTGGTTCAACGGTGCGACTAATGTGTCCGCCAGAATTACACCGCTTCCCAGCCAAGGGCGAATCCGGAAGTTGTTGGGTGGTTTGAGGTACTGGCAGCCAACTCTTTCACGAGAAGGATTTGATTTATTTGAAGGATTGAACCTTCCACTTGTCAAGGCTCCGACGGGTCGAACTTTATTGACGATTCACGATATTCGAGGATTGCGTCCGGAAACTGGTGTTTTGGAGCAGGTGCTTTTTAAGTCAGTTCTGACAAGGTCACTTAAAGCCGCAGATCATGTGATTACGGTTTCAGAGTCCATGAAGAATGAAATTCTCAGTTTTTATCCGGATGTGCCAATTTCTGTGATCTACAACGGGTTAGATGCCTATAAACCTGATTCCGTAACGCTTGCTGACTTGCAAGAATTTAGACTTAAGTTCGCACTTCCAGAGGTGTTTATGCTGGCGGTTGGACACTTTGAAAGTAGAAAGAATTACTTGCGTCTGATCGATGCGATTGCTTTGCTTCGAGATCGTGGATGTGTTTGCTCATTACTGATTATCGGTAATGACAGCGGTGAGCGGAAGGCCGCTGAAGAGAAGATCACATCCATGAATCTGACTGGCTGCGTGAAAATTTTAAGTGGAATCAGTGATCTGGAGGTTCGCTGTGCGTACAAGCTTTGCAGCCTTTTCGTTTTTCCCTCGTCTTACGAAGGGTTCGGAATCCCGATTCTTGAGGCCATGGCTGCGGGCTGCCCAATGGTTCTCAGCGATATACCTGTTTTTCGTGAAATTACTCAGGATAACGGGGTTTATTTTTCGCATCATGATGTCGAGTCACTAGTGTCTGCAATTGAGCATGTTCTTTCTTCTGAATGTGAGCGCATACGCCAAGTTGAATACGGAAATAAGCGGGTTCAGGACTTCAGTTTCAAGAGTCTGGCAGCTCAGATGGAATTTTTGTACAGATCTATGCTTTAATTTGTATCCGGATTAATATGTCTCTCTGCTCCAAATGTGACAGGGAGTATAAATTGGAGTGGTTTAATGGTTGTCTATTGGCTGATGTTCTTAATTCCGGTTTTCATTTTGATGGTCTCCGGTAGGGGGGCGTACAGCAGTAGGGATTCTGCGCTTAAATTTGTTTGTTTCATATTTGTTTTTTTTATTGGATTCCGTTTTCAGGTGGGGGGGGATTGGGGAGCCTACCTGAGAATGTACGATACACAAATTGGAATGTCGCTGCTCGACGCTCTTACGCTGACAGATCCCGGATACGCACTGCTGAATTGGCTGGTGGCCTCGCTGGGTTTAGGTATCTATGCCGTGAACCTGGTTTGTGGTGCGATTGTAATGGTTGGTCTGTTTTATTTTTGTCGGCGGCAGCCACAACCCATGTTGGCACTGTTGATTGCAACGCCTTATATGGTGATTGTTGTGGCGATGGGCTATACGCGTCAAAGCGTTGCCTTAGGATTTGAATTGCTTGCATTAATTGCGCTTACTGACCGACGGTTGTGGACATTTATTTTATTTATCGCTTGCGCCAGCCTGTTCCATAAATCAGCAGTCATGTTGTTCCCTCTGGCAGTTCTTGGTTCAACTCAAAACAAGTTATGGGTGTATTTGTCCGTTGGAGGTATGTTTCTGTTGTTGGCGAATGCTTTGCTATTTGAGCATTCAGATGCACTGGTTGAAAATTATGTTACGCAACAAATGCAATCTGCAGGCGGGCAAGTTCGGGTTGCTATGATTGCACTCCCATCAGTATTTTTTCTTATGTTTTCAAAACGCCTCGCGCCTGATGATAAAGAGCGGAAACTATGGTTTTGGATTGCAGTATTAAGCTTGGCGTGCGTACCGCTGGTATTTGTAGCATCCACGGCAGTAGATCGTATTGCACTTTATTTTTTGCCGATTCAACTGTATGTATATACGCGTATTGCCGGTCTTATTCGTAACTCATCAAACAGGATGCTATTCAATATTGGGGTTATAGTTGTTTATGGGTTGGTAGAGTGGGTTTTACTTTACGAAGCGGTTTATATTCCTCTTTATTGGGTTCCCTATGATAATGCAGCTTTTTTTTGGTAAATCGATAAATCAAGTGCTGAGTAATAGCAAAGTCAAGTTCGGAGTGAAAAAGGCAAGTACTGAGTAAAAAGCAAAGTCTAGTTCTGAGGGGATTTCCAGAGTACGCATGGGCGCATATGGACGGCGCATCGTTGAACAAAATTACTCATTACAAGTGGCGCTGCCAGTGATGGCGGCTACTATAAAGTCTGTTTATGATAAAAAAATCGCTCCATGAATGAATGTTGTAAGCCGTAAGCCAAGCTAGTCATTAATGCATAGGCATTTTGGCCTATATAATTAGTCTCTGTAGTTTGATCTAATGCCTGACTAATATTGTGCTCATCATGGGTTCCAGAAAAATATAATCATATGAAAAAGAAGATTGTTCGTGTTGCCAAAAAATCTGCATGGATTGTTGGCATCAAAATTGTCGTCATCGGATGCCTTTTTGTACTATTCGCCACTATAACCAATGTGCCTACGAATCTTGAAGCGGCAGATAATGTCGTTTTCAAGAATTTTTTGAAGATCGATGGGTTGCAGCATCCGCAAAATTTTGCTGATGAAATTCAAGCTATCAAAACAATTCAACATCGTGTGTTTGAAAAGGCTCCGGTGGGAGCAGGTATCCCGGATTTTGAGCCTCGTGAACCATCCGATTTGATGATGAGGCGAGAGGGGCTGTGCTTCGATCGAAGCCGGACCCTGGATAAGGCCTTTGAATATATCGGGATGCCCGCGAGGCATGCCTATCTGCTTTATCGGACGGATCGTGGATTTTTGGATGCGTTGTTTCATTACGGGCAGCCTTCGCATGCGATCACAGAGGTGAAAAACAGTCGCGGCTGGATGTTTGTCGATTCAAATACAGAGTGGATCGCGCTTACGCGCGATGGTCAGGTCGTGAACGCAGATGATGTATGGAAACGAAGTGCCGAGTTTGATGGTATGCCGGCTTATCTGAATGATTCCTGGTGGGCGATACGCGGGATGTATTCGCGAAAAGGACAGTTGTATCCTCCTTATATTATTTTTCCTGATTTTAACTGGTTTGATTTCTTTAGCTGGCTAATCAAAGGATAGTAAAAACAGTTCTGAGACAACCCCAGTGCTGAGACAAAAAAACAGTAAAAAAAGTGCTGAGTGCTGAGGAAAAGCGAGTACTGAGTGCTGAGACAAAAGCGAGTACTGAGTAAAAAACAAAGGCAAGTGCTGAGTGCAAAAGCAGGAAAAACCAGTGCTGAGGAAAAGAAAAGGCAAAAGCAAGTGCTGAGGGAAAAGCAAAGGCAAGTACTGAGGAAAAAACAGTGCTGAGACAAAGGTGAGTACTGAGTAAAAAAACAGTGCTGAGGAAAAGAAAAGGTTGGAACGGCAGGAAGTGCTCCAGTATTATGCTTGGTGATATCGTGATATCATTTTGATGATTTGTTTTTGGAGAGATGTCATGGCTCAGGTTATCGTTCGCAATGTTGACGACTATGTCAAGACGGGGCTTAAGTTTCGTGCCAGCCAGCACGGGTGGAGCATGGAAGAAGAAATTCGCCAGATTTTGCATCGGGCTGTCAGCGAGGACATACAAATCCTGCCAAAGCTCGGTTCTCGTATTGCTGAGCGCTTTGCGGGGGGCGGGCTGGAACAGAGCTTGCCCGAATTGCACGGAGAGAACATATATCCCATGGATTTGGGGAAATGATTATTCTGGACACTAACGTTCTTTCTGCGCTGATGCAACATCAGCCGGATCCCGTTGTTGTCGCGTGGCTAGACTTGCAGCCAGCTCAGTCCATCTGGATAAGTAGTGTCACGCTGTTTGAAGCTCGCTATGGACTTGAGTTGATGGCATCCGGGCAACGTAAAGCCGGGTTGCAAGAACGTTTTGAACAACTGATACGGGAAGACCTGGAGAACCGTGTTGTGTTGTTCGATGCGAATGCCGCTACTCAGGCTGCTCAACTTGCTGCCCAGCGAAAAGTGCGTGGTCGTCCGGTGGATATGCGCGACACTTTTATTGCCGGGATTGCTTTGGCACGGCGTGCCACACTGGCAACGCGCAATGTTAAACATTTTGACGATTTACTTACTTCTGTCATAAATCCGTGGGATGAACAGTGAAGGATAAAAAACAGTGCTGAGTACAAAAGCAAAGGCAAGTGCTGAGTACAAAACAAAGGCAAGTGCTGAGTGCTGAGACAAAAGCGAGTACTGAGCAAAAAAAAGAAAAAGCAGTGCTGAGTAAAATAAAGTTCTGAGTACAAAAGCGAGTGCTGAGGAAAAACAAGTTCTGAGTGCGGAGGAAAAGGCAAGTGCTGAGTAAAATAAAAGTTTTGAGTACAAAAGCAAGTGCTGAGGAAAAACAAGTACGGAGTACAAAAGCAAGTGCTGAGTAAAAACAAGTGCGGAGTAAAAACAAGTGCGGAGTACAAAAATCAGAAAACCAGTGCTGAGTACCGAGTGCTGAGTAAAAAAAAGAAAAAGCAGTGCTGAGTGCTGAGACAAAAGCAGGAAAAAACCAGTGCTGAGTGCTGAGACAAAAGCAGGAAAAAACCAGTGCTGAGTGCTGAGACAAAAGCGAGTGCTGAGTAAAAAAACAGTAAAAAAAGTACTGAGTGCTGAGAAAAAAGCGAGTACTGTGTATAAAACAGTGCTGATACAAAAAAACAGAAAAAACAGTGCTGAGACAAAAAACAGAAAACCAGTGCTGAGTATCGAGTGCTGAGTCGGCCGTTTGTTCGAAGAGTTTCCGTTTGATTTAATTGACTTTATTATATTTGTGGCTGAGAATCTGACTAGACAGACTAGATTGGAGAGAATATGCACACTTGGCAATTGCAAGAAGCTAAAAGCCGTTTCAGCGAGGTTGTAGAACTTTCCCTTAGCGAGGGACCACAGCTGGTTACGCGACGAGGCGAGGACGCCGTTGTTATTCTATCGGCGCTGGATTACCGTCGCATGAGTGGTGTTCCCAGTTTGCTAAAGACTTTACTTGGCGCGCCACGAGGCGAGTCGCTGGATATTGAACGTACTCGCGAGCCAATTCGGAGCCTGACACTTTGATGTATCTACTCGATACCTGCGTGCTATCAGAGTTGGTGAAGTCAGCCCCGGAGCCCAGCGTGTTAGCGTGGATAGGGGCGCGTAAAGAACATGAGCTCTACGTTAGTGCAATGACGATTGCCGAGCTTCAACGTGGTATTGAAAAACTTCCTGCATCACGTCGAAAGAGTGATCTGTCGGTCTGGCTGCAGCAACTGGAAGCGGGCTTTGATGAGCGTGTGATGCCTTTTACACGGGAGACGGCGCATGTTTGGACGTCGATGTGTACGAGTGCAGAAGCCGTTGGCAAGTCGATGGCTGCGTTGGATTCAATCATTGCTGCAACTGCTGTTGAACACTCATTCTGTCTGGTAACGCGAAATGTTCGAGATTTTTCCAATGCGCCAGTTGAGTTGCTAAATCCCTGGTCAGTAATGTCAGTTTAAACAAGCACAAATACAAGTACTGAGGAAAAGCGAGTGCGGAGTATAAAAGCGAGTGCTGAGGAAAAGCGAGTGCTGAGGAAAAGCGAGTGCTGAGGAAAAGCGAGTGCTGAGGAAAAGCGAGTGCTGAGACAAAAGCGAGTACTGAGGAAAAGCGAGTGCTGAGGAAAAGCAAGTGCTGAGTACAAAAAACAAAGGCAAGTTCTGAGTGCTGAGACAAAAGCGAGTACTGAGTATAAAGGCAAGTAAGGAGTACAAAAGCAAGTACTGAGTACAAAAAAACACAAAAACCAGTGCTGAGAAAAAAGCAGGAAAAGCGAGTGCGGAGTCAAAAAAACAGTGCTGAGTGCTGAGACAAAAGCGAGTACTGAGTATAAAGGCAAGTAAGGAGTAAAGAGGGGGAGAAATGGGTGTTTCACGGTTCGAGGAGCTGATTGCGTGGCAAAAAGCCAGGCAGCTAACTGTGTCGATTTATCGAATTGCGACTCATGGTGCTTTCGCTAAAGATTACAGTTTGAAGGATCAAATTCAGCGGGCCGCAGTTTCCGTTATGTCAAATATCGCCGAGGGTTTTGAGCGCGGTAGTTCGGCTGAATTTCATCAGTATCTGGTTGTTGCCAAAGCCTCTTGTGCGGAAGTTCGCTGCCAGCTTTATGTTGCGATGGATGTCGGCTACATTGATCGCCCTGCCTTTGATGAGATATTTGCACTGGCTGAGGAGGTCGCCCGGTTAGTCGGAGGTCTCAGAGCTGCGGTTAAAGAAAAGTATAAAAACAAGTGCTGAGACAAAACAGTGCTGAGTACAAAAGCAAGAACGGAGTAATGAGTTCAAAAGCAGGAAAAGCAAGTACTGAGTCAAAGGCAAGTACGGAGTACAAAAGCAAGTGCTGAGTGTAAAAATAGTGCTGAGTGCTGAGTACTGAGTACTGAGTACTGAGTACTGAGTACAAAAGCAAGTGCTGAGTACTGAGACAAGAACAGTGCTGAGTGCGAAAGTGCATGTGGCTGACTCTCAGCCTGCCGGTATAGCGATTTCAATCCTTAGTGAAAATAAAGGGCTTTGTTGATGTGTGGATTGACCGGATTTATTGGCGGAAGCGCTGACGCTGCTGTTTTGCGACGTATGGCGGATCAGATCGTCTTGCGCGGGCCCGACGATGGCGGATATTGGAGCGACGTTGCCCAGAAAATATTTATGGGGCATCGACGACTGGCGATTGTGGATTTGTCGCCGGCAGGTCATCAGCCGATGGTGTCGGCTCAGGGACGTTATGTTATCGCGTTCAACGGGGAAATTTATAACCATTTAGAACTCAGGACAGAACTGGAAAGAACGAGTGCTGAGCATAAAAACCAAGTACTGAGTGCTGAGCATAAAAACCAAGTACTGAGTGCTGAGCATAAAAACCAAGTACTGAGTGCTGAGGAAAGAAATACAAAGACGGGTGTGGAATGGCGCGGGCATTCTGATACCGAAACATTGCTGGCTGGAATCGAGGCGTGGGGTCTGGAGGCGACGCTCAAGAAGTGTATCGGGATGTTTTCGATTGCTTTGTGGGATCGCGTCGAGAATCAGCTGACCCTGGCACGCGATCGTATGGGTGAAAAGCCGTTGTACTACGGTTGGCAGGGTGAGGGTGCGCAGCGGGTATTTATATTCGGTTCCGAGTTGAAGGCGCTCAAGGCGCACCCGGATTTTTCGGCGGACATCGATCGCGGGGCATTGTGTTTATTGCTCAGACACAACTATATTCCCGCACCGCATTCGATCTATAAAGATATTTATAAGCTCGAACCCGGTTGTATATTATCGGTCTCGTTGACGCGCTCTGAGCCTGTGCAGAGCCAATATTGGGATATGGTGAGTGTGGCAAAGGCAGGGATGGCACAGCCCTACTCTGGTACGGCAGATGAGGCGGTGGATGAATTGGAGTTGCTGGCCAAAGATGCCGTGCGTCAGCAGATGATGGCGGATGTGCCTTTGGGCGCATTTTTATCCGGCGGGATAGATTCCAGCACGGTGGTCGCCTTGATGCAAGCGCAGTCATCGCGTCCTGTCAAAACATTCACAATCGGTTTTAACGAGCCGGGATACAACGAGGCTGAGCATGCCAAGGCAGTGGCTCAGCATTTGGGTACGGAACATACCGAGCTATATATCACGCCAGAGCAGGCGATGGATGTGATTCCGCGCTTACCTCAGTTGTATTGTGAGCCGTTTGCAGATTCATCGCAGATCCCCACTTTTCTCGTCAGTGAGCTGGCTAAACAGCATGTGACTGTTTCATTGTCAGGGGATGCGGGGGACGAGTTGTTTTGCGGTTACAACCGCTATGTGCTGACTCGGCGTTTGTGGAAAAAATTGTCAGCCGTGCCGGCTCCGCTGCGGGTATTGGCGGCTAGCGGGATCACGGCTTTGTCGCCCGATGCCTGGGATAATATGGCGCATCTGATTCCCGGCGGGACCCGCTGGAGCATGTTGGGGGATAAATTACATAAGGGCGCGCGCGTGCTGGCGAGTCGCACGGTCGATCAGCTGTATCTGGGGATGGTCTCTCACCTTGAAAATCCGGCTGACTGGGTGATCGGCGGGCGTGAACCGGCAACCCGACTGACGGGCTTGCGGCCGGAGATGGAAGGGCTGGGGGAAGTCGAACAAATGATGCTGCTCGATGCGATCAGTTATTTGCCCGATGATATTCTGGCTAAGGTTGATCGCGCTGGCATGGGGGTTTCGCTGGAAGGCCGGGTGCCGTTTCTGGATCACCGGCTCGTAGAGTTCGCGTGGCGTCTGCCGCTGGAATATAAGTTGCGAGACGGGCAATCAAAATGGCCGTTGCGTCAGGTGCTGTATCGTCATGTGCCGCGAGAACTGATTGATCGACCGAAAATGGGTTTCGGCGTGCCTTTGCATGACTGGTTGCGCGGACCGTTGCGCGAGTGGGCTGAGGCATTGCTGGATGATGCGCGTCTGCAACGAGAAGGCTATTTTCATTCTGCTCCAATCAGGCAAATGTGGGATGAGCATTTAAGCGGCAAGCGGAACTGGATGGCGCGCCTGTGGTGCGTTCTGATGTTTCAGGCGTGGCTGGAAAACAACGGATGAGTACTGAGTACGGAGTACTGAGTGCTGAGTGCAGAGTGCAGAGTGCAGAGTGCAGAGTGCAGAGAAAATAACAAGTGCTGAGAAAATAATAAGGTGAAATGATGAAAATCATGATTGTGCTCAATACAGCCTGGAATCTTGTCAACTTCCGTGCCGGATTGATACGTGCGCTGGCCGCCCAAGGTCATGAAGTGGTCGCTGTTGCGCCTGATGACGAGTATGCTCATCGTCTGGCTGAGCTGGGATGCCGCTTCGTTGCATTGCCAATGGATAACAAGGGGACGCATCCCGGACGCGATTTGCTGCTTTTTTTCAGATTTTTAAAGTTACTGCGACGTGAGCGTCCGGATGTGTATCTGGGTTATACGATCAAACCGAATATTTATGGTTCGCTGGCGGCGCATGTAATGGGTGTTCCGGTAGTCAACAACATAGCCGGGCTGGGTACAGTATTTATTCGGGATAACTGGTTGACGAGGCTGGTTCGTGCGCTTTATAAAACAGCGATGTCGCGCTCGCATCATGTGTTTTTTCAGAACAATGAAGACATGTCCATGTTTATTGAGCGCCGTATGGTCGCCGCTGGAAAAGTCAGTCGTCTGCCGGGTTCAGGAATTGATCTGGATATCTTCGACTTCGTACCTCTGCGCCCCGTAGAAAATAGACCATTTATATTTTTGCTGGTCGCCCGTTTGTTGTGGGACAAAGGGGTTGGGGAATACGTCGAGGCCGCCCGTATTATTCGAAATAAATATCCGTCAGTGCGGTTTCAGTTGCTGGGCTTCCTGGATGTCATTAACAAAACGGCCGTTACCAGGGCACAGATGGATGCGTGGGTCGAAGAAGGCGTGGTTGAATATCTGGGGGTCACAGATGACGTAAAGCCGTATCTGATTGCGGCTGATAGTGTGGTGCTGCCGTCCTATCGTGAAGGTGTGCCCAGATCGTTGCTTGAGGCTGCAGCGATCGGTCGTCCGATTGTCACAACGGATGCTGTGGGATGCCGTGATGCGGTGGAGGACGGGGCGAACGGGTTTTTGTGCCGTGTGGCAGATGCGGGCGATTTGGCGGATAAAATGATCAAAATGATTGATCTGGGTAATGCTGATCGCGCTAAAATGGCACGGGCGGGGCGCAGAAAAATGGAGCTTGAGTATGATGAAAAGTTTGTTATTACGAGCTACCTTCAAATAATAGAGGGTATTCGGATAGGCTGATCATCAACCTGACGCTGATGTATATAGTACTAATGGCCTATATACTCAGGTGTTGTTTGTCGTTACATTGTCACAAACTTGGGCTAGTATTTCACGTTATCAGTCTTGAGCTAAATTTAAACCATTTACAGCTTCTGATTCAGAGCAAATAATTATTTGGAGTCGTATCTATGTTTGACTGGTGTTATCAATGCTGATTGTATTTACAGGCATGTTCGTGGCTTTTGTATCGTGCTACCTGTTGGTGCGATTTAATAGTCTGCATGCGCATTTGTCGAACGACCTTACTGATGCAGGGCCGCAAAAATTTCACGCGCAACCCACACCGCGCATCGGCGGCGTCGCGATCGCTTTGGGATTGCTGGTGGCTTACGTGTTTGACAGGGTTATCAATCCTGATCAAAACGTCATCAGTCAGTTTGGTTTGCTGATGATGGCGGCGATTCCGGCCTTTGCGGGGGGAGTGGTCGAAGATTTAACTAAGCGGGTCAGCGTCAGCAAGCGACTGGTGTTGTCTATGGTCTCCGCCGGTATCGGTGCATGGTCGCTCGGTGCCGTAGTGACTCATCTTGGTATTGCGCCGCTGGATTGGCTGCTGCAATGGCCGTTTGTCGCGATTTTGCTTACGCTGTTCGCAGTTGGCGGTGTCGTCAATGCGGTGAATATCATCGACGGTTTCAACGGGATAGTCAGCGGATTCTCCGGTTTCATGTTGCTGTCGATTGCGTTCGTGTCATTTCAGCTGGGCGATATCTTTTTGTTGAATGCTACGCTGGCCATGCTGGGTGCGCTGCTGGGTTTCTTGTTCTGGAATTACCCGCACGGGAAAATATTTCTGGGCGATGGCGGTTCCTATCTGCTCGGATTCTGGCTGGCCGAGCTGGCCGTGCTGATTGTTGCGCGTCATCCTGAGGTGTCACCGTGGTTTGCCGCGTTGTTGCTGGTGCATCCGGTCTGCGAAACACTTTTTTCCGTCTACCGCAGAAAATTTCTGCACGGCAAGTCGCCCTGGCATCCGGATGGGCTGCACCTTCATACGCTGATTTTCAGGCGATTGAATCACAGGCAGTGGGCATCAAGCGATCCGCGCCACAAAGTACAGTGCAATTCGATGACCGCCCCCTATTTCTGGCTGCCCAAAATGGTGACGGCGGTGCTGGCAGTTGCTTTTTACGACAATGCTGTCGCGTTAATCCTTTCAACGGTGCTTTATGTGGCATCTTATGTATGGTTGTACTGGCGTATCGTAAAATTTAAAACTCCCCGGTGGATGGTGAAGCACGACAGGCGAGAATTCCGCTCGGTCGGTCATGAATCATCCGGTAGCAGTTCAAAACGTGACAGACGCAGTGCCGGTTTTACAGGCCTGAGATTTCCTTTCGGGTTGCGTGCTCGCAACCGGCGTCATGAAATGAGCGGTAAATATAAAGTTTACAAGGTGGTTGCCGCTTCCGGTGATTGCGATCGCAGGAAAACACGCTGATGTCCAGGGAAAATGAGCGCGTCTGATAATGCGAATACTGGCCGCGGGCAGCTCTGGGCGCTATTCGCCCTGATCGTCTATGCGCCCTTGCCGCTTGCTAGCAACCGTCCGTGGGCGCTTGCAATATTGGGTTTGTTGACCGGATTGCAGTTACTGTGGGCTATATGGAAGCCGGTTCGTCGCACCGATTCGCAGGGTGCGGCTAAAGTGCCTCTTGTTATTCTGGGTTTGTGGATGGCACTGTTGGTTGTTCAGATTGTCCCGGTGCCGCTGTTGATGAATTCAAATGTTTATGACGGCTTGTGGGCGCTGGGCACGGGTTCTATTTCGATTGACCCTGACTCTACGAAATTGTATCTGGCCAAAGCTTGTATTCTGTCCGGTGTATTCTGGCTGGTAATCAGGCTGGTTAATTCGAGCGGCCGGATTATTTTGCTTGCAAGGTGTGTCGTTTTTTCAGGGCTGTTGCAGGCATTGATCGGCGTGATTCTGATGGCAAGCGGCACAACGTTCCAATTGTTTTTTGTGACGCTGGAGGCGGCGAGAGGTCATGGAACATTCGTATCTCCGAATCAGTATGCGGGATATCTGGAGCTGACTCTGGCGATGGGTATCGGCCTGATGATTGCCAAGCTGGATGGCCGTACGGTCAAAAACTGGCGGCAGCGGGTGCATGGCTGGATTGCTGTCCTGCTAAGCGGGAAGGCAATGCTCAGGTTATCGTTGATTATCATGGTGGTGGGTCTGGTTGCCAGTCGGTCGCGCGGAGGTAATTCAGCATTTTTTGCCAGCCTGCTTATTGTTGGCGTATTTGCGGTCATTTTGATGGTGCGATCTAAAGACGAAAAGTCACAGTCAGGAAATTTAATACGGTCGACGATATATTTTATAGTCAGCCTGGTGGTGCTGGATGTAGTTATTATCGGCGGGATGGTCGGTGTAGAAAAAGTTGTGCAGCGTATCGAAAATACTAACTTGCAGGCGCAGTCGGCAATCGTTCAATTGAAGGATGTACAGTCGGCAGCTAAAGGCGCAACTCAGGCAGTTCAGGCTATACCGGTACGTCATTACGAGCAATCGGTCGAGGAAAGAGGGGAGGCGGTACTTCCGTCGCTAGGAATTGTGCGTGATTATCCGTGGCTGGGCACAGGGGGCGGGACTTTTTATCTGGCATTTCAGCACTATCGTCCTGCAGAGTTGCAAGGTTATTTTGATCATCCTCACAATGATTACGTGGAGTTTGCAAGCGAGACAGGATTGTTTGGATTGTTGTTGCTGGCTGCAATGGTGCTGCACAGTATGGCTCAGTCGTTTAAATTATTAGTTTCCGGGCGCGAGCAACTCTCCCGAGGTATGGCATTTGCCAGTCTGATGGGGCTCACTTCGTTGCTGATACACGGTGCGGTTGATTTTAATTTTCAGAATCCATCCAATGCTATGCTGTTTTTGATTATGTTGAGTTTGCCTTATTTGTTGAAATCTATCGCTTTGCAAGATAAACGTAAGTTACAATGTTAAAAATTTTTATTGTCAAATTTTCGAGGGGAAAATAATGTTACCTAAATTATCCGTAATATCTGTCGCTGTGTTGAGTGTGTTGCTGGGAGGAACCGCTGTTGCTGCTGAAGTTCAGGATGCTGCCGGCAAAAATACAGCTGATGGCGTGATCAATGCGGGTGGATTTGAAATCAAGCCTGCGCTGGGTTTGGTTGTCGGTAAAAATGACAACGTTGGTATGGCTAATGCAGCCCTAACACCCAGGACTTCATCGAACTTTACCCGTTTGACACCAAAGATTTCAATTGCAATGCCAACTCGTGGTCAAATGTATAGCGCGACCTATTCCGGCACATACGCTAATTACTCAGGTAGCACAACTGATAATTTCAATGATCATAATTTCGGGCTGGCCGCAGATAATGACTGGTCAACTCGCGTTAATTCGAAAATAAATGTCGATTACAACAAAGGGCATGATGGTCGTAATGCCTTGCCAAATGCGAATACTTTCAAGCAATTTTGGCACACGACCGGTGTAAAGGGCTTGGTTCATTATGGCGCAGAGGGTGCTCAAGGACAGTTTGAATTGTCTGCGGGCCAGATTGCAAAGCGCTATGATACGGCAAATGGTGGCGTGAATACTGCGTTGCTCAACAATGATGCTACAAATTTAACTGGGACTTTCTTTTACAAAGTCGCACCCGCTACGCATATGATTGTTCAGGCAGGGACTACTAGTATTAATTACCGCGTTGCTCCGGCGCTTGCGATCAATAATCGCGACAGCAAAGAGTTGCAATATATGGTTGGTGTGAATTGGGATGCAACGGCTAAGACCTCAGGCAGTTTTAAAGTTGGTCAGGTCAGGAAGACATTCAATCTTGGTTTGCAACCTTCGGCAAAAAATACAGCCTGGGATGCAATGGTTACCTGGTCGCCGCTGACCTACTCGGTCGTCAATGTTTCGTTGACTCAGAAAGCAGCTGAATCATCAGGGGCGGGTAGCTTCATGATCAGTCGTGATTCCAATATTGACTGGTCTCATGAATGGACTGCAAAAGTGAAATCAACACTGGCTTTTGGTGATGGTCTGGACACGTATCAGGCACTTGTTCAAACTAATAAACGTCAGACCTACGGTGCTAAACTTTCCTATTCCGTTAACCGCTGGTTAAATGCCGGTGTGGAGTATACGAATTCAAAACGTAATTCCACAAATGCTAATTTGAGCAATACGCAGTCTGTGTCGATGCTGTTCCTGGATGGTACTTTATAATTTTAAAATATCCAGATTGTTTTGCTGCTGATGGAGGGTTGATTTGACTGCTATAACTGAAGGTGTCCGGGTATTCATTATGCTGCGGTATTTTTTGATGTGTCTGGCAGCGATAAGTTTGATGTCTGCAGCAATGATATCTACTGCTAATGCGGCGGATGTTGTTTATGGAAGTGACGCTGGTGTTGCAGATAGCAGCGGATACCATTTGGGTGCAGGAGATGTGGTCAATATTGCGGTTTACGGTGAGGATGATTTATCACGTAAAGCGTACAAATTGCCAGATTCAGGCTTGATCACATTCCCTTTCGGTGAAGTCAGAGCTTTAGGTTTGTCGCTTACCGAACTTGAAAATAGGGTGGCGGATGGATTGCGCGGAGGGTATCTCGTCAATCCGCGCGTTTCTGTCAGTATTGATACTTATCGTCCTTTTTTTATCAACGGTCAGGTTAATAGTGCGGGTGCCTACCCATATCAGCCCGGCATGTCGGTTCGCAAGGCAGTTGCGCTTGCGGGAGGTTTGAAAGAGCGTGCCTCGGAGAGCAAAATATATGTCATGCGTGAGACTGATGCAGAACATAAGCAAACCAAAATTAGTATGGACGGGCCTGTTTTTGCAGGCGATACGGTAACTGTTGAAGAAAGCTTCTTTTGATGCAAAGACTTAAAAGTACCGTTGATTTTGAACAGGCATCCGAGGTCGTTGAGGAATCAGCGCCGCTGGATATAAAAAAATATCTGCGTATTGTACAGAGACGAATATGGAGCATATTGGGGCTGGCTGTATTTGTCACGTTGCTGGTTACCGTTGTTGTTTACATGATGACCCTCATATACAGTTCATCCGTAACGCTTCTGGTTGAACAAAATAAATCTAAACTAGCTTCGATGGATGCAGCCTATAGCGGAGCCGGCAGTGACCAGGGGTATTATTCAACTCAGGTAGAGATGCTTCATTCACGCGCGCTGATGGAAGCCGTGGTTGACAGGTTGAAATTGACGTCCAATCCCTTGTTTACTCCTCCCGTTCAGCATTCCTGGGTGCAGGATACATTGATAACTCTGGGGATTGGTTCTGACAAATCGGTCAAACGTGATGACAAACAAATACGTAAAGCTGCAGCCAGCATGCTTGCTGGCATGGTCAGCATTGAGTCATCCAGGACCAGTCAGTTAATCACTATTAGTGTCATGTCAGCGGACAGAGAAATGGCTGCTACGATTGCCAATTCGGTTGCTGATACCTACATCGAGCTGGATCTGGAAGCCAAGTACAAGATGACTCAGAAAGCGACGAGCTGGATGAATGTGCGTCTGGTGGAGCTTAAGGATAACCTTGATAAATCTGAACGTGCTTTACAGCTTTATCGTGAGCAGCACAATATCATTGAGGCTAAGGGGCTTGATCTCGGCGGTGCGACCAGTCAACTGGGTTCTACCTTGGGCAGTCTGACTGAAGCACGTCTCGCGCGTGCGCAAGCTCAAACTAACCTTGAGCAGGTCAGGCGTGCAAAAGGTTCTGAAGTTTCTCACCCTATTATTCAGCGAAATCCGCTTGTAGCTGCGATGATTAGTTCGGTTGCCGAGCATGAGCGAAAAGTTTCTGAATTATCAAATCGGTACGGAAGTTAGCATCCAAAACTAATTGAAGCGCAGGCAGAGTTAAAGCAAACAAAGGAAAATTTGCGTCTGAAAGTGGCTGAAGCGGTCGCCGGTTTGGAGCGTGAATATGAAGTTGCCCGTGCGAATGAGAACGTGCTGGCAGGTGCTGTAGCTGAAGCGAAACAGGCTATACAGGGGTCAAATCGCAAAGAGTTTGAGCTGACCTCGCTGGAGCGTGAAGTTAAAACAAACCGTGAACTTTATGACTTGTTTATGGGGCAGTTGAAGGGGACCAGCGCGGTAAGCGATATGCAGACTGTGGTTGCGCGTGTCGTTGATCAGGCTATCGTTAGCGATACGCCTGTCAAGCCTAAAAAGAAATTGATTATTGGTGCTGCGTTCGTGTTGAGCATGATGCTGGGTATCGCAATTGCTTTCATGCTGGAACATCTGGATAACAGTGTGCGTTCCAGTGAAGATGCCGAGAGAAAGCTGGGATTGCCGATGCTGGCAGCCGCGCCGATGATTGAATTGGCTGCCGGTCAAAATGCGGGCCTGCATTACCGGGATGCACCTAAGTCATTGTTCTCTGAAGCCATCAAAACAATTCGTACCGGAATTTTATTGTCAGGGATAGATCATCCCAGAAAAACGCTGGTGGTAACCTCATCTTTGCCCGGAGAAGGTAAGTCTACAGTTGCAATCAATCTGGCACTGGCGCATGCGCAGACCAAGCGCGTATTACTGATTGACGCTGACATGCGTCGCCCGACTATCGCTAAGGTGCTGGGTTTGGATAACACGCATCCGGGTTTATCGATGCTGGTTTTGGGCATGGTTACACTTGAGGCTTGCGTGTATAAAATCGAAGGCAGTACGCTGGATGTGTTGACGGCAGGCAGCATTCCTCCTAACCCGCTGGAGCTGCTGATATCCGAAAAATTTAAAGATTTGCTGGCGAAACTGGGTGAGACTTATGACACAATCATCATCGATTCTCCGCCTGTACAATTGGTAAGTGATGCTGTCGTGCTGGCCAGTATGGCGACCGGCGTGGTATTCGTACTTAAGGCTGATGCAACACCGTTTCCGATTGCACGGCGTGCAATTCAGGCGTTGCAGCGCGGTGGTGCTTCCATGTTCGGTGTTGTGCTCAACCAAACCAATTTCAAGAACGAAGAATATTACGGCGGTTATGGTAAGTATAATTATCATGCCTATTACGGCGAGGATGCCAGTAAAGCAAATGCTTAGTGTTGCGGTGCTTCAAAAGCATAGCTGTGAATCAATAAGCACTCCGTGTTTTTTGCGAGTAAAACGAATAGCATATCGCGCCTGCTTATACTTTTAGATGATCGACCTTCACTGCCACTATTTGCCGGGAATCGATGATGGTGCCCAGTCCTTGGCAGAGTCTTTGGATTTGGCGCGTGCGTCTGTCGCTGATGGCATCACCCATGCGGCAATGACGCCGCATATACATCCGGGACGTTACGAAAATATCTTTTCTTCTGTGGTTGCCGCAACAAACAGTTTTCAGCTTGCCCTTGATCATGCATCCATTCCGTTGCGGGTTTATCCGGCAGGTGAAGTCCGCCTTACTGCCGATATAATGGACTTGCTTGAGCGGGGGGAGTTGCCTTTCCTCGGCGTCATGGATGGTTACCGGATTATGCTGCTGGAATTTTCCTATGACCAGATACCGGTTGGAGCCGAAAAGCTTGCGCACTGGCTGCTGGCTCGCAACATCCGGCCGTTGATTGCTCATCCAGAACGCAACAAGGCTATCATGCATAACGTTGAGAAGGTCGCGCCCTTTGTCGAAATGGGGTGTCTGCTGCAGCTGACAGCTGCCTCTTTGATCGGAGAATTCGGACACGCTGCGCAGGATAGCGCTTCCCTGATGCTGGATAGGGGATGGGTTGCGGTAATTGCTACTGATGCGCATAATTTGCTGCATCGTGCGCCCAGAATGACTGCAGCGAAGAACTGGCTGGCGGACCGCGGCGGGCGCGAGTGGGCAGATGATTTGACCTGTTTAATGCCGGCAAAAATTTTGGCTATTAACCCGGCTGAACTGGTTTAATAATATTGTGTTGAAATACCGGTTTTGGCTGAAAATTGGCTTTTCCCTGCTGCTCGTGGCAGGCATGACGTACTTGGTTAAAGTGGGTGTCGCTGACTTTTTGCGGCTCCGTCCCTGCGCATATATCGATGGTGTAAGGAACGGTACGGTTCAGCTTGATGCGTCGGAATTGGATAAGGCAAGAGCGCAGTTACTGTTGGCTCAGTCATGGGATAGCAGCAATGCGGTTATTCCTGAGTATCTCGGGCAGACGGACTTTATGCTTGCGAAGTTGCTGGGATTTAATCCCGGTTTACAGTCTGGTTTTCTGCGCAAGGCGATTGCCAATCTGGATGCTGCAGTCACATTGCGTCCATATTCAGCCTACCTTTGGGCGGCCAGAATGACGATGGGGAGTTGGTTGCTGGAAATTGATACGAACGTCAGGCGAGATAGCCCTGCTTATAAAAAGGAGGTTTCTGTCATCAGTATCGCGCTGCAGAGATCTGCCGTGCTCGATCCCTGGAATCCGGCAATCCTGCAACAAATTATCAAGGTCGGTAAGTTGCGGTATTCAGATTTTTCCGTGGAGATCAAAACTGTTGTTGATGAATCCGTAATACGTGCGAATCATTTAAACGTTAACATTTGATTGTATATTTGTTCATATGTATGCATAATCGCGTACGTGTAATTTTAACTGCTGTATTGTTTTAACCTCTTATTTGGAGATATATTATGAAAAATAATACAAAGATTAGTTCGCTTTTTCTAGCCCTGGCTTTAATGGCTTCTTCAGGTTTAGCTTTGGCTGCAGTTCCGCCTGCCGTGACGGCTGCCATTGCTGCTGTTCAGGCAACGGTTCCAGGTTCACCAGAGGCAGTTGCCGCAGAACAGGCACTCGCTAATGTAATTGCTACCGCAGTTGCAGCCTCTGGTTCTACAACTGCTGCGGCTGAAATTGTGACTGCTGCTATCACCGCAGTTCCCTCTGCTGCCGCAGCGATAACTACGGCGGCTGTTACTGCTGCACCTCAGTTCACGACAGCTATCACGACGGCTGCTGTGAACTCAGTGGTTACCGCATTAGCCGCATCAGGTGCCGCAGATACTGCGATTAGTGCAGCGGCCGCTAATGTAACTTCTGCCGCTGTTAAAGCAGCAGTTGCTGTAGAGACAGCGGCACCAGGTGCTACGGCAGCTTCGATTGCAGCTGCGGCCGCGCTGGTTACAAATGCAGCACTGGCAGCCCCTGCTGCTGCAAACTATGTTGCAGCTATTGTCGTTGCGGCTAATACCGCGGCTACCGCAGCTGGTGCCGCGGCTCCAGCACCTGCAGGCACTCCACCAACAACTAATTCAACTACTCCGATCAGTGTTGCTTAATACTGCATTGCTTTAGATGAAAGGGGAGCTTGTGCTCCCCTTTTTTTGTCTGTGTGATTGAGGGTATCTGGTGCTGTTATCAAATCATTTCTCAGGCTTATTTCGCGCAGCTTTTCTGGCTTTGCTTCTGGGCTTTTCAACTGTCGTGCTGGCGGGGGCGGTAGAGCTCAGCCCGGGGTTGCTGCGCTATGTCGCTTCACACTGGGGCAGTGACGCACCTGAACGGCTGACCGACTGGCAAAAGGAACAGACCAGGCATCTTGCCCGCCATAAAAGCGCGCCGCCTTCTTCATCCGACGTGCAAACCGATCTGGAAGATTTTAACTGGTACTGGAACCGGGTTCGTTATCTGACGGATGCGAGACACTGGAATGTCGACGATTACTGGGCGACGCCCGTGGAAACGCTGGCCTCTGAAGGGGCGGATTGCGAGGACTATGCGATCGGCAAGTATTTCAGTCTGAAGGCGATGGGGATTCCGGTGCAAAATCTCAGAATTACTTATGTGCGCGCGCTGCGATGGAATCAGGCGCACATGGTTTTGGCTTATTATCCCACCCCGGATGCAGATCCGTATATTCTGGACAATCTGAACAAGAGTGTTGAGCGGGCCTCGGATCGAAGCGACCTTGTTCCCGTCTACAGTTTCAACGATGAAGACTTGTGGCTGCCCGGCGTATCCGCTGCAGGCGGCAAGTCGAATCAGATCCGGCTTTGGCGCGACCTGCTGGATAAGATGGATAAAGAGCGGAAGATGTAACAGCGATTGGTTAATATTCAGTGACCGTTAATATTTGTGTGAGCGTTTTATTCCGAGGGGAACAAAGAGATGAGTAAAAATGAAGTTTTTGCCGTAATTCTTGCCGGCGGTACGGGCAGCCGGTTGTGGCCGTTATCCCGTGTCAATCTGCCCAAGCAGTTTCTGACGCTGGACGGCGATGCGACGATGCTGCAGACGACGATCAACCGGCTGTCTCCGCTGATAAAATCCGTGCTGATCGTGACGCAGGAGGCGCATGCGAAGGGTGAGGCCTATCACGCGCTGCTGGCCTATCAGTCCTTGTTCGAACCCGTCGGACGCAATACTGCGCCTGCCATCGCGCTGGCCGCCGCGCGTCTTGTTGCTGAGGGTGATGACCCTGTGATGGTCGTGCTGCCGGCTGATCACGTGATCCGCGACGAAGAGGGTTTCAGGGCGAATCTTGAGCGTGCGATTGCCGCCGCTGAACAAGGCCGTCTGGTTACCTTCGGGATTAAACCCTCGCGTCCCGATACCGGATTCGGTTATATCAAGACCCGACCTGATACCGGTATGCCGGGTTTTCAATCCTGCGTGCTGGACGTCGAGCGGTTTACCGAAAAGCCCGATCATGCGACCGCCGGACAGTTCCTGGCAGAGGGCGGTTATTACTGGAATTCGGGGATGTTCGTCTGGCGCGCATCGGTGATACTGGCTGAGATCGAACGCTATCTGCCCGAGGTTTACCGCATTATTCAGCTGATACTGGATGAGACTAAGGCGGGCGCTGATTTTCAGCAGTCCGTTGTTAAAAATTTCCCTGCGATGCCGTCGATTTCCATCGATTACGGCGTGCTTGAAAAATCCGGCCTGGTCTCGCTGATTCCCTGCGATTTCGGCTGGAACGATGTCGGCAGCTGGCATGCGGTGCACGAAATTGCGCAAAAGGATGCGGACGGCAACGCGCTGCAGGGCAATGTGATTGCGATCGGCTGCAAAAACAGTCTGATCCGCTCTGAAAAGCGTCTGGTGGCGGCGATCGGCATCGAGAATCTCTGCGTGATCGAAACGGCAGATGCGATTCTGATTTCAAATAGCGATCAGACGCAGCGGGTGCGTGAAGTGGTCGATTCGCTGCATGACAAGTGCGCATCCGAACATATCTGTCATGTGAAGGTGAACCGCCCCTGGGGCAGTTACACGGTGCTCGACGACGATCAGGACGGATTTAAACTCAAACGCATCAAAGTGGCGCCCGGCGCCAAGCTCAGTCTGCAAAGTCATGCGCATCGTTCCGAGCACTGGGTGGTGGTGTCCGGTACCGCAACCGTCACCAACGGCGACAAGGTGATGACGGTTAACAAGAATGAAAGCACGTATATTCCGATGGGCACCAGGCATCGACTTGAGAATCGCGGCAAGATCCCATTGCTGATCGTGGAAATTCAGGTGGGCGAATATTTGGGCGAAGACGATATCTAACGTTTTGATGATACTTACGGCAGGTAAATACAGTGCTGCAAAACAGGTATGAGACCGACGGTGGTTGGTCATGCAGTTAATGTAGTTAATACGTGGGCGCTATGCTCTGGAAGCCGAAAGGTCGATACATTAATATGATGTGAGTAAATTAAAGATATAGTTGCAAAGTGATTTATATTTAAACAGGAGGCTTGTGATGAGTAGTTCTATACACGCTGAAATACCTGATCAACTTTGGTTGCAGGCGCAAACGCTGGTGCGCCAAGGTTGGGCTGGTAGTATGGAAGAAGTGGTGAGTGAATCCCTGCGCCGATATTTGGAATCCCACCAGGATGTCATCGCTGAGTCTTTTATTCAGGAGGACGTTGAATGGGGATTGCATGGTAAAAGCTAAACCATCGGTGGTGGTAGCTGACGCGGGACCATTGATACATTTAGATGAGTTAGATGCATTGGATGTCTTGAATGATTACGCTGTTGTACTTGTCCCTAATGCGGTGTGGCTTGAAGTACAGCACCATCGTCCGCAGGCATTGCTTTGCACAAACGTAAAATTGATTCGGCAGTTGCCGCTGATTCCATCTGCCAGAATTAATGCCATGGCAGCTATTTATACCTTGCATCACGGTGAGCGGGAAGCCTTGGCTTTGTGTCTGGATTTAGCTGTTGGTATGTTGCTCACCGATGATACCGCAGCACGTTTAGCGGCCAAGAGTTTGAATATAACTTCGCATGGCACATTGGGATTGTTACTGCGTGCTGTCCGCCTGGGGGCGCGTACGCCTTCGGAAATATTAGTTCTGTTAGCGGCGATTCCTCAACAAACAACATTACATATCCGTGCTAGTCTCCTCAATGAGGTGATTGCTAAGGCAAAAATTGAATGGCAAGACAAGTGCTGAGTGAACTATGGATTTCGACGTCGCTACGATCGACGTAAGGACGATTTTAGGGGCCCATGTTGAACATTTTGTTGAGCCTGATTGTTTTTTCAGGGGATGAATATTTAGCTGTACTGGAAATTTCGCGGTCACTGTAACCGCAGGAGAATAGTATGACCTTGTTCAGACAATTATTTATAGGGACGTCGATCGCTTTTCTGGTGCTGCTGGCACTGGTGGAGAGCATCTACATCGTGAACGCGCGCGTGTATATGCAGGAGCAGCTCACCTCGCACGCGCAGGATGTGGCGACCTCGCTGGGTCTGGTCTTGCCGCCTGCGCTGGCTGACAAGGATGTGCTGCTGGCTGAAATTACCGTGAATGCGGTGTTTGACCGCGGTTTTTACAGCTCCATCGTGGTGGTCAATGCCAAAGGCGACAAACTGATCGAGAAGCATCTGGCGCCGACGCCGGCCGGTGTGCCGGTGTGGTTTACCGAACTGTTTCCGATGAAAGCGCCCTCTGCCGAGTCGCTGATTTCCAAAGGCTGGCAGCAGCTTGGGCGGGTCGTGGTGACGAGTCATCCGAATTTCGCCTACAAGCAGCTGTGGAAAACAACGGTTGAAGCCACGTTTGGCATGCTGATTTTGTATGTGTTGTCGCTGTTTGCGATTCACTGGTTTTTGAACAAAATCCTGCATCCGTTGAAAGAGATCGAGCGCGTCGCGCATGCGATCAGCGAGCGAGATTTTCAGCAGATCAGCGTGCTGCCGCGTGCGCGCGAGTTGCTCAGAGTGGTCAAGGCTATCAATTCGATGTCCACCAAGCTGATCGACATCATCGCGCATGAGGTCAAACAGGCCACGCGCTATCGCGATGAATCAAGGCGTGATCTGCTCACGGGCTTAGATAACCGGCGCGGTTTCGAGCAGCATGTGCATGCGCTGCTGGAAAACGGTGCGGATATGGTGTCGGGTGCGATGTACCTGCTGCAGGTGGCGGATTTCAATGAGTACAACGTCAAGCATGGCTATCAGGCGGGAGATGCGCTGCTCAAGGATGTCGCGGCAGGGTTGAAGGGTGCGAGTCCCGAGCGTGAAATGCTCAGATGCCGCATCAACGGGCCAACTTTTGCGGTGATGGCTTTCAATATTACGCGCGAAGAGGCGGTCACGCTGGGCGATGTGCTGTGCGCCGCGCTGGGCATTGCGACAGGGCGCGCGGATCCTGCCCTTGCGTATGGTTGTGGCGGCGTGTATTTCGCCGGTCAAAAGGTGACCCTGAACGCGCTGCTTGCGCAATGCGACATGGAGTTGCTGCAATCTGTATCGCACGGCGCCGGATTGAGTCAGCTTGAAAATTTGCGGGATGACGAACGCAGTAAAGGCTCGCAATACTGGAAAGGTCTGATTCTGGACGCGATCGCAGCCGAGCGCGTGATGCTGCTGGCCCAGCCTGTGATGCATCTGGGCGGCGTATTAAAATTGCAGTCTGAAGTGGTGGGGCGACTGATCAATGCCGAGGGCGAACTCGTGCTGGCCGAGCACTTCATTCCGATGGCGAATCGTTACCAGCTGACGCCGGCTTTTGATCTGTCCGTGTTGAAACGTCTGTTCGGCCGTATGCTTGCCGCTGGCGGAGACGAGCTGATCGCGATCAACTTCTCGATTCATTCGATACACGATGTCGGGTTGCTGACCTGGCTTGGGACTGCCATGCACGAACACCCGCAGGTCGCTCGCCGTCTGGTGTTTGAATTTACCGAGTTCGGCATCGTGCAGGACCGGGTTGGCATCGAGCATTTCGTCGCAGATATGCGCAAACTCGGAGGTCAGTTCGCGGTGGATAATTTCGGATTGCACCATTCGGCCTTCGAGTATCTGCAGCGATTAAAACCGTTGTATGTGAAGATGAGTCCGGCCTATATCCGCAATTTGCAGGACAATCTTGAGAACCAGTTTTTCATCTCTTCGGTGGTCAACATCACCCGTTCGCTGGACATCCGCGTGTTTGCACTGGGCGTCGAAGATGCCGGGGTCTTGCCGCTGTTGCAGGAGCTGGGTGTGGAAGGGTATCAGGGCTATGTGAACGGCGGTTTAACTGAGTGGCTGTAATCCGCTTTGCAGTCAATTGTATGCATGCAGCACTAAAAAATTTATCAGATTTGCGCAAAAAACCTCGTCGTTCCAACCGCAAGGGCAGTCCCACAGAACTAAAGCAGCAAACTGCTAAGTTCTTGAATGAACGGCGGGGATGCAGCGCGCGAAGATCGCAGATCTTCCTGCCTTTAATCGGGAGTCACCCCGGCATAGCCGGGGGTTTATCCAATTAAATTACAACTTTGAGGTTCACCATGACTATCATTCGCCAGCAGGATTTTATCGACAGCATTGCTGATGCGCTGCAGTTCATCTCGTATTACCACCCGGCTGATTTTATTCAGGCACTCTCGCGTGCGTATGAAGCAGAGCAGTCGCCCGCCGCGAAGGATGCGATGGCTCAGATCCTGACCAATTCGCGCATGTGTGCAGAGGGGCATCGTCCTATCTGTCAGGATACCGGCATCGTGGTGGCGTTTGTTACAGTCGGCATGCAGGTTCAGTGGGATGCAACTCTCGATGTGGCGGGGATGGTCAATGAAGGGGTGCGCCGGGCGTATCTCAATCCCGACAACGTGCTGCGCGCGTCCATCGTCTCGGATCCTGCCGGTGCCAGACTCAATACGCACGACAACACGCCGGCTGTGGTGCACGTCGAACTGGTGCAGGGCGATCGCGTCGAAGTGCGTATTGCGGCCAAGGGCGGTGGTTCTGAGAATAAAGCCGTGATGAAAATGCTCAACCCGGGCGATGATATCGTCGAATGGGTGCTCAAAAGCGTCGAAGGCATGGGGGCCGGCTGGTGTCCGCCGGGGATGCTGGGAATCGGGATAGGCGGGACGGCTGAGAAGGCGGTGCTGCTGGCTAAAGAATCCCTGATGGATTCCATGGACATGCACGAACTGCAGGCGCGCGGTGCGGTTACCGCTATTGAAAAATTGCGCGTCGAGCTATTCGAAAAAATCAACGCGCTGGGAATCGGGGCGCAGGGCCTGGGCGGCCTGGCGACGGTGATGGATGTCAAAATTCTCGATTACCCGACTCATGCCGCATCCAAGCCGGTTGCGATCATCCCAAACTGCGCGGCGACACGGCATATCCATTTTGAGCTCGACGGCTCGGGGCCGGCTGAATTTACGCCGCCCTCGCTTGATGATTACCCGGATGTCGCATGGCAGCCTGCAAAGGATGCGCGGCGGGTGAATCTGGATACGCTCACGCGCGAAGAAATTAGCCGGTGGCAGCCCGGGGATACCGTGTTACTCTCGGGTAAGTTGCTCACCGGGCGCGATGCGGCGCATAAACGCATTGCCGATATGATCGCTCGCGGCGAAAAATTACCGGAAGGCGTGGATTTTAACGGGCGCTTCATTTATTATGTCGGGCCGGTTGATCCGGTTGCCGGTGAAGCGGTCGGACCCGCAGGGCCTACCACTGCGACGCGCATGGACAAGTACACTGAAGTCATGCTGGGTAAAACCGGTCTGATGGGGATGATCGGCAAGGCGGAACGTGGTACAGTAGCGATTGATGCGATCAGACGGCATGGCGCGGTATCCTTGATCGCGGTGGGCGGCGCAGCTTATCTGGTCTCAAAAGCGATCAGACGTGCCAAGGTGATCGCATTTGCGGATCTGGGCATGGAAGCGATCTACGAATTTGAAGTTGAAGAAATGCCGGTGACGGTGGCGGTCGATACGCAGGGGCACTCGATACACGATATCGGGCCATTGAAGTGGAAAAACCGCATCATCGATATTAAAGCTGCGTCATAAATATTTTAAAAGGGTTGCTTGCGCGACTTTTGTAACGAATTGGCGGGTCTCCCCGCATTGCGGTGTAGTGAATCTGGTCAGGTCCGGAAGGAAGCAGCCACAGCTAACTACTGCAAGTGCCGGGGGTAAGGCTCGCCTCCTTATGCAGGGCCATTGGAGGGCGTGATGAGCAAGTTTTTTTTCTGGTTTCTTGTGCTGTTCGCGGGCAATGTCTGGGCGGTGGACGGTGTGTCGATAGAGGCCGGTAACGGCGATCATACTGATACCTATCGGGTCGGTGCGCTGTGGAACTTTGACCGCCAGTGGTTCACCGAGGGCGACTGGCTGGTAACCGGCTTCTGGGAAGCCGCAGCAGGGACCTGGCAGGGTCGCAGCGCAGTGGGCAATAATCAGCGGATTACCGATATCTCTGTCACGCCGGTGTTTCGTTTTCAGCAGAAGAATCCGGGCAGCTTTGCGCCTTATCTTGAAGGCGCAATCGGTTTTCACCTGATTACACCGACTTTCATCTACGATAACCGCCATTTCGGCAGTGCGTTTCAGTTCGGTGACCATCTCGGTGCCGGTGTCCGTTTCGGCGAGCATCAGCAGTACGATGTTGCCTATCGTTATCAGCATCTGTCCAATGGCGGCATCAAAAAACCCAATCAAGGCATCAATCTGAACCAGATTCACTTTGTCTATCACTTCTGACGTGGTGTAACTTGTCAGATACTTCCGTACTCGCACGTAAATGGCGACCTAAAAATTTTGCGGAACTGGCAGGCCAGGAACATGTGGTCAGGGCGCTGGGCAATGCCCTGTCGCAAAACAGGTTGCATCATGCCTACCTTTTTACAGGTACGCGCGGCGTGGGTAAAACCACTATTGCCCGTATCTTTGCCAAATCGCTCAACTGTCTGACAGGGATTACCGCAACGCCATGCGGCGTGTGCAGCGCCTGTACGGAAATCGACAGCGGGCGTTTTGTCGATCTGATCGAACTGGATGCGGCATCCAATACGCAGGTTGATAACATGCGGGAATTGCTCGAAGGTGCGCTGTACGCGCCGACATCGGGCAGGTTCAAGGTCTACATCATCGATGAAGTGCACATGCTGTCTAAATCTGCATTCAATGCGATGTTGAAGACGCTGGAAGAGCCGCCGCCGCACGTCAAATTCATTCTCGCTACGACCGATCCGCAGAAAATTCCGGTGACCGTGCTCTCCCGCTGCCTGCAGTTCAATTTGAAGCAACTGCCGCCTGCGCTGATCGTCACTCACCTGCAACATGTGCTGACGCAGGAGCATATCGAATTCGAAACGGGTGCGCTCAAGCTGGTTGCGCGTGCAGCCCAGGGCAGTATGCGCGATGCTTTGAGTCTGACGGATCAGGCGATCGCCTTCTCGCAGGGCAGGCTGGAAGAGACGGCGATGCGCAGCATGCTGGGCGCAATCGATCAGGGCTATTTGTTCGAAATACTGGCGGCTTTGCATGAAAAAAATGGCGCAGTGCTGCTCGATGTTGCCGATAATATGGCATCCCGCAGTATCGCATTCGACGCGGCTTTGCAGGAGTTGGCGTCCACGCTGCATCGTATTGCGCTTGCACAAACGGTGCCACAAGCCATTGCCGATGATGAGCCGGAACGTGAGCGCCTGCTGGAATTAGCGCTGGCATTTACGCCTGAAGAGGTGCAGCTGTACTATCAGATTGCGATACACGGGCGCGCGGAAATTGAGCTCGCACCCGATGAATATGCCGGTTTTACCATGACGCTGCTGCGCATGCTGGCGTTTGCACCCGCAGGGCAGGTTGTCCCCGCGCGCGTGGCGCCGGAGCAGTCTCGTCCTGTACAGGCAATCCCGATCATGCCGGCTGCACGGCCGGAGCCCGTTGCTCCTGTCGAGGCGGCGCCTGTCGTCACTGCGGTGTCAGCACCTGTGGCAGCATGTTTGCCGGGGGATGAAACAGACTGGAATACCTTGCTCGGCCACCTGAAGGTGCAGGCGATGGCGCAGCAGTTAGCCAGGCATTGCGTGCTGGACAGAGTCACGGACGTACAGGTTATCTTGCGTCTGGCAGAAGGGCATAAGCACCTGCAGACCAAAATGGCGACGGATAATTTGCAAAATGCATTGTGCGATTATTTCGGCCGGCCGATGAAGTTGTCTGTTGTGCTGGGCAATGACGTTGCGGCTACACCGGCTAAAATAGAGCACCAGACCAAACAAGTCAGGCAGCAGCAGGCGAACGAGTCGATCGCCAGGGATACCTTTGTGACCGATGCGCAATCGGAACTCGATGCCACGCTGATCGCTGACTCAATCGAATATATTAAACCACAGGAGCAATCGTTATGATGAAGGGCGGATTGGGCGGCTTGATGAAACAGGCCCAGCAGATGCAAAAGAATATGCAGCAGGCGCAAGCTGAGCTGGCGACGATCGACGTGGTAGGCCAGGCCGCATCCGGCATGGTCAAAGTCACCATGAGCTGTTCTCATGAAGTTCGTCGTGTGAGCATTGATGACAGTGTCCTGTCTGACAAGGAAATGCTCGAAGATCTGATGGTGCTGGCACTCAACGATGCCGTCAAACAGGTCGCTGCAACCACCGAGTCGCGCATGAGCGGCTTCGGTGCCGGTATGGGCTTGCCGCCCGGGATGAAATTACCCTTTTAATGGCGGTCTCTCATCTTGATGAACTGATCACGGCGTTGCGCTGTCTGCCGGGCGTGGGGCCGAAATCTGCTCAGCGGATGGCGTATCATTTATTGCAGCGTGACCGCAGGGGAGCGCTGCATCTGGCCGCCTCGCTTGTAAAAGCTGCGGAAAATATTCAGCACTGCAGCCGCTGCAATAATTTTTCCGAACAACCGGTCTGCGCTTTATGTGCGTCGAATAAGCGCGATGAGGGTTTATTGTGCGTGGTTGAAATGCCGGCTGACTTGCTGATGATCGAACAAACGCAGTGTTATCAAGGTATGTACTATGTGCTGATGGGCAGATTATCGCCGCTCGACGGGATCGGTGCGAAGCAGTTGCATCTGGACCGGCTTGTGGCGCGCGTGCAGCAGCATCCCTGTGAAGTGATCCTGGCGACCAACTTTACGGTGGAGGGGGATGCAACTGCACATTATTTGGCAACACTATTGCAATCTGTTGGTGTTAAAGTGTCGCGTATTGCGCGGGGTTTGCCGGTAGGCGGCGAACTGGAGCAGGTAGATAGCGGAACATTGGCGCAGGCTGTGCTGGAAAGACGTGAGTTATGATTGAGCAGGACGAAGAGCTGGTGCATGAAGTTGCCCAGGGCGAAAAATTACAAAAAGTGTTGGCTCAGGCCGGATTTGGCTCCCGACGCGCCATGGAAGAGTGGATCGCGGCAGGGCGGGTCAGCGTAAACGGCGAGCCCGCGACGCTGGGTATGCGCGTGGTGGCAGGCGACCTTGTCAAAACAGAACGGCGCACCATCCGTGTCGGGCAGCGTGATCATACCGCTCGTGTGCTGCTGTACCATAAGCCTGAAGGTGAAATCGTCAGCCGGGATGATCCGGGTAAGCGTGCAAGCGTGTTTGACAAGTTGCCCAGACTGCGCGGGCAGAAGTGGATTGCGATCGGGCGGCTGGATTTCAATACCAGCGGCTTGCTGATTTTCACCACGTCGGGTGAACTGGCAAACCGTTTGATGCATCCCCGCTTCGAAGTGGAGCGCGAATATGCAGTGCGGGTTCAGGGAACGATGACGGATGAGCAGGTAACCAGGGTGCTCAAGGAAGGGGTTGAACTGGAAGACGGCCCTGTGACGTTCGATAAGCTTGAAGATCAGGGGGGCGAGGGTTTTAATCACTGGTATAAAGTCATGCTGAAGGAAGGGCGAAATCGCATTGTTCGCCGGACTTTTGATGCGCTGGGTTTGCCGGTGAGCCGTCTGATACGCGTGCGTTTCGGTATAATCAATCTGCCGCCGCGATTGAAACGCGGTATGACCGCTGAGCTGGGTGAAGGTGAAATTGCGCAGGTGCTGGAGTGGGTGGGAATTGATGCGAGCCAAACGGAGTCGCCCGCAGAACCCGTCGTCGCCAGCCGCGCAGCACCACCAAGTAAACGTTCACTTGGCAAACGGCCAGCGGGGCCCCGCCCCAACGGGAATAAACCAGCGGGCAGATCGAGTCGTAAACGCTGAACTATTTTTTGAAAAACTAATCCAGCTACAATTATTGGTGTAATGAAAAGCTGAATGGAAGATCGCAGCAACAAAACTATCATTTGCAGCGTGCTTTTTCTGGATATCGTTGAATATTCAAAAAAAGCGGTGACTGGTCAGATATCCTTGAAGGACAGGTTTAATACCTATCTTTCCGAGGCGATACACGACGTCCCTGTCTCGGACCGCATTATTCTCGATACCGGAGATGGTGCTGCGGTTAATTTTCTGGGCGATATCGAGTCTGCCTTGACCGCCGCGCTGCGTTTGCGTGAGAGTCTGTTAGGTGAAGATCCGGATGTCGACCCGGAACTGCTGGTGCGGATCGGGATCAATCTGGGGCCGGTTCGTGTGGTGCGCGATATCAACGGGCAACCCAATATTGTCGGTGACGGAATCAATGTTGCGCAGCGCGTGATGGGATTTGCCGATCCCAGTCAGATACTGGTGTCGCGTTCCTATTTTGATGCGGTATCCCGCCTGTCAGATCAGTACACCGGGATGTTTCACTATCAGGGTTCGCGTACCGACAAGCACGTGCGTGAACACGAAATCTATGCCATCGGTTATCCGGGGGATCAGACAACCAAAAGGATGCCGGTTGTCAAACCTGCTGAACATTCATCCCGACTGCCAGCTTCGCTGACCTATGGATTGCGGAAATTCGGACGTTTTCTGGCCACGCCGGGACTCGTGGCCGAGCGGATTAAAGCTGCCGATGCAAAACAGCGTGTGTTGATACTCGCGGTGATCATGGTGTTGTCGCTGACTGTTTTTCTGTTGCAGAGTCCAAAAAGCCACGTAGCGGTTAAACCGGTTGTCGAAACATTGCAGGCAGTCAGTTCAGTTCCTGTTGTCGTGGAGGTTGCCGGCGGCATTAAATCTGCTGAGGTGCCGTCTAAAGCAGAGCCAAAGAATACGCCAGACAAACCGAAGGCTGACAAATCCTCTAAAGATAAACCCGTATCGAAATCTGCGACTCTGACGCAGAGTAAACCGGATCTGGCTGCGGTTAAAAAGATGGTCGCATCTGAAAAAGCGGCCGAAGCTCAGTCTAAAAAGAGTAATGCTTCCAAATCTGCAGCCGTTGCGAATGACAATAAAGCTGAACCAGTCAAGGAATCTTACCTCAACGTCATGTGCAAGGACGAAGCGCAACTGTTCGTCGATAGTGCAAACAAGGGCAAGGTCGGTGCCCAGGGTGTGACGATCGTGACGACGCCAGGCAAGCACAAGATTATTCTGACGCATCCGACTAAAGGGATCTTTACCCAGGATGTGAGCGTGGATTCAGGTAAGACAGAACGTATCAAACCGAATGTGTGTAACTGAGTATGTGCCGGATATTAATAAAATTCAGATTTTCAGGCGGGTATGATGATTAGCCAGTTGGGACGATATGAGGTGATATCCGAGTTGGGGCAGGGGGCGATGGGCGTTGTGTACAAAGCCCGTGACCCTCTGATTGACCGTGTTGTCGCGATTAAAACTATCAACCTTGGCCTGGCACAGGAAGAAAAAGAAGAGTACGAAGGGCGTTTCTATCAGGAAGCCCGGGCCGCCGGCAGGCTGAATCATCCGAATATCGTCACCATCTACGATGTGGGCAAGAGCGGTGACATCGCCTATATCGCAATGGAATTTCTGCAAGGTTGTGAGTTGCGGGATCTGATGCGTGAAAATAGCAAATTGCCGGTCGATCAGGTGCTGGATATGGTGGCGCAAGTGGCATCGGGTCTGGCCTATGCGCATGAGCACGAAATCGTACACCGGGATATCAAGCCGTCCAACATCATGGTGATACGGGATGGCCATGTAAAAATTACCGATTTCGGCATTGCGCGTATGGCCTCTTCTGCGATTCGCACCCAGACAGGCATGGTGTTAGGTTCGCCGAAATACATGTCACCTGAGCAGGTTTTAGGCAAAGAAATCGATACGCGTTCGGATATTTTTTCGCTGGGTGTGATGCTGTACGAAATGCTCACGGGTCAGTCGCCTTTTACCGGCGAGAACGTCAATGCAATCATGTTTCAGACGCTCAATTCGGTGCCTACGCCGCCTGGTATGCTCAACAGCAGCGTGCCGGACATGCTCAATTTTATCGTCGCAAAGGCGCTGGCTAAAGACCGGGACGACCGCTATCAGAACGCCAGCGAACTGGCGACGGATTTGCGGGCCTGCAGAGCAACCCTGCCGCGCTCTGATTCGCCGATTGATGTCTCAGTCGGAGAGAAGAGAAAGCTGGCCGGTGTGGTCGTGAATGAACAGCGTCAGGATTTGGATACGGCAGAACAGGCATTGACCACGCTGGGCCTGTCCACTGCCTTTGATTCAACCGAGGCGACCATGCGTCTGGCGGCCTTGACTACGACAGCCGAAGAGGTCGATGAGTTTTCCAAAACACTGAAAATGATTTCGCCGGCTGCGAAAATAAAAAAACCTGTTGAGATTCGTGCCCCTCGTGCACGGATTGAACCGGTTGCTCCGCCGCCTGAGGATGGCGGAGGGTATTTCACGATGGTGGTGTTGCTGCTGGTCGTGGTCGTGCTGATTGTCGTGATTGCCACTCGCTGAGCGGATGCTTGCCCGATTCGAGATCGGTTCATCCAGAACGTATCTTGTCTTACTGTCATTTGCTCATTGCCTCGCGTTCATCAGTATCTGGCTGACCGGTCTGCCCTTTTGGGCACGTGCTGGCATTTCGGTACTGATACTATTGAACCTGTTGCATCATCTTCAGTTGCACAGCAAGCAAATCTGGCGCGCTGTCACGCTGGAAGGGCGACACGTATTCATCCAATTGCAGGACGGGAATCTGGTGCACGGGGATCTGACTGCGCAAACGGTTATCACGCCTTATTGCGTTGTGCTCAGTGTCAAGATAGCGGGGAACACGCTCAGGCAGGTTGTTTTTCAAGATGCGATGCCGGCTGATGACTTTCGACAATTGCGTGTGCGCCTGAACTATCCTTAATGCGGTGTCAGAATGGTGGGGTGCGGATTGCTCATCATATCCGGATAGTCACGACTGTAATGCAGGCCGCGGCTCTCATGGCGTGATAACGCGCTCTGTACAATCAAATCGGCATTGGTGACCAGATTGCGCAGTTCGAGCAAATCGGCGCTGATGTGAAAATGCGCGTAATATTCGTTGATCTCGTTTTGCAGCAAGTGTACACGGTGCTGCGCGCGCTGCAGTCGTTTGTTGGTGCGCACGATGCCCACATAGTCCCACATGAAATGCCGCAGTTCAGCCCAGTTATGGGCAATGACGATGCGCTCGTCCGCATCGCTTACCTGACTGTCATCCCATTCCGGCAGTTCCGGCGTTCTCTCGGCAGGTTTGCTCAGGATATCTTGCGCAGCGGCATCGGCGAAAACCAGGCATTCCAGCAGCGAGTTACTGGCCAGACGATTGGCGCCGTGCAGACCGCTGTAGGCTGTTTCGCCTATCGCGTAAAGGTTGTGGATATCGGTGCGGGCTTGCAGGTCGGTCACCACGCCACCGCAGGTGTAATGTGCGGCAGGCACAACCGGTATCGGTTCTTTGCTGATGTTAATGCCCAGTTTCAGGCAGCGTGAGAAAATATTTGGAAAATGTTCCTGTAAAAATTCGACCGTCTGGTGGGAAATGTCGAGATAAACACAATCGAGTCCGCCTTTTTTCATTTCGTAGTCGATGGCGCGCGCCACAATGTCGCGCGGTGCCAGCTCCGCGCGTGCATCGTGCCGCGGCATGAAGCGGGTGCCGTCGGGCAGCTTCAGTATGCCGCCTTCGCCGCGTACCGCCTCGCTGATCAGAAAGGATTTTGCATGGGGGTGATACAGACAGGTCGGATGAAACTGGATGAATTCCATGTTGGCTACGCGGCAACCAGCCCGCCAGGCCATCGCAATGCCATCCCCTGTGGCTGTGTCAGGGTTGGTCGTGTACAGATAGACCTTGCCGCTGCCGCCGGTAGCCAGAACAGTGTGCTGTGCGGCTATGGTGACGACTTCGTCCGTCACCGTGTCCAGTGCATACGCACCATAGCAGCGATTGCCGGATAATCCCAGTTTTTTCCCGGTGATCAGATCCACCGACATATAGCTTTCGAGCACGGTGATGTTGGGGTGTTTGAGGACTTTGTTGATCAGGGTTTCCTGTACTGCGCGCCCGGTTGCATCCGCTGCGTGAATAATACGGCGTTTGTCGTGACCGCCTTCACGAGTCAGGTGGAAGCCAAACTCGCTGGAACTGTCGCGTGTAAAAGGTACGCCCTGTGCAATCAACCAGTCGATCGCCTGTTTGCCGTGATCGACGACATACCGGGTGGCGGTTTCATCGCACAGGCCGGCACCCGCAGTCATCGTGTCCAGAGTATGCGCATCGGCGGTGTCCTCGTCAGATAACACCGCGGCGATTCCCCCCTGTGCCCAGCTGCTCGCGCCATCAAGCAAGGCCTTTTTGGTAATCAGGCCTATTTTTTGATGATCGGCTAATTTAAGTGCCAGGGTCAGGCCGGCCAGGCCGCTGCCGATAATCAGTGTGTCAAATTGCAGCAATTCAATATCCGCCCGTTACGATTGTCGAACTATAGCAAACTGTTGCGCTAAATAGAGTGTAATTTGTATGCGCTGATTTTTATTCGCGTTTTAAAGTCGGTTCAGCTGGGGGCGTGTGCGTCATTCGTGCGCAAAACAAGTCCGGGAGGGCGCCTAGCGGTTATACTTCGTACCTGGGCATAAATATATGCAAACATGTGGGTTAACAGGAATGGGTGATCGGGAAGTTGATCAGCAGTTGGTTGAGCGGGTACAGCGCGGGGATAAGCACGCCTTTGATCTGCTGGTTGCCAAATATCAGCGCAAACTGGGGCGTCTTATTTCGAGATTCGTGCGCGATTCGGGCGAAGTTGAAGATGTTACGCAGGAAGCCTTTATCAAGGCATATCGCGCCCTGCCCGGATTCCGCGGCGACAGTGCGTTTTATACCTGGCTGTATCGTATTGGCATCAATACAGCCAAGAATTATCTGTTGGCTAACAAACGGCGTCCGCCTGCGAACACGATTTTTGATGCAGAAGACTCCGAGTCATTTGATGATGCCGGACTGTTGCATGAAATTAGTACGCCGGAAAATGAACTCATGAGTAAACAGGTTGTCAGTGTGGTGCAGGCAACATTGCAGCAGTTACCTGAAGACTTACGAAGTGCGTTAACTTTACGCGAAATCGAAGGTCTGAGTTATGAGGAAATCGCAAGCGTGATGAATTGCCCTGTCGGCACCGTGCGATCAAGAATTTTCAGGGCGCGCGAAGCAGTCGCGGAAAAACTGCGTCCGCTGTTGGAAACCAGTCACGATAATAGGTGGTAATGATGAAACATGAAATTTCGGCTCTGATGGATGGTGAGTTATTTGAAGACGAAGCAGAAGTTCTGTTTGCTCAGATGAAACGTGATCCTGATGCGCATCATGACTGGGCCGTTTACCACCTGATCGGGGATGTGCTGCGTCAACCCGAATACGTGAATCGGGATATCAGTGCGGCTGTGCACGAACGCCTTTTGCACGAACCGACCGTGATGGCTCCCCGTAGCCGGGCGTTAAAGCAGAAGGCCCGCGTGTTTGCGCTGTCTGCGGCGGCTTCTTTGATGGCCGTCGGTATCGTGGCCTGGATGTCAGTGCAGATCAGCCCTGAGACCTCTCCGCAGCTGGCGATGCAGCAGTCTAATATTCGCCCGGTCAATATGCAGATTCAACCCAGATCCAATGACTATCTGATGGCGCATCAGGAATTTTCTCCCAGCAACGACATGAATGGCGGGGCGTCCTATATTCGTACGGTGACCTACAATCCTGAGGAAAAGTCGCAATGAAGATATGGTTTGGACTCTGCGGCCTGATCCTGGCGGTAAATGCATGTGCGGTTGAAAACGGGAAAGACTGGTTAAAAACGGCCGCGTTTGCCGGTCATCAGACGAATTACAGCGGCGTGTTCGTTTATCAGTATGGCAATCATGTTGAGACATCCAAAATATCTCATGTCGTCGAAACAGACAGTGAGTACGAAAAAATTGAAAGTCTGGACGGCCCAAAACGTGAAATTATTCGCCACCACGGTCAGGTCTGGTGTTACCGTAAACACAAAATGGTACAGGTTGACAGTCAGCAGGGGCCGGGACGCTTTCCTTTACTGTTGCCGGGGCAATTGTCCGCACTGAGTGAAAACTATCAGATTAGGGACGCCGGTGCAGACCGCGTGGCCGGATACAACACCCAGGTTGTTGTATATCAGCCTCGCGATAATTTGCGCTATGCCCACAAGTTGTGGATACATACCGATACCGGTTTACTGCTCAAATCTGCCGTGTTGAACGAAAAAAATCAGATCGTTGAGCAGTATGCTTTTACCGAGATTAAATTTGATAGCGATGTGGACCGTTCCTGGATTAAAACGGCTACGCCAGCCTATGTCAAACCGGTTGGAGACAAGGCCGCATCTGGCGTACGCAGCGGATGGGTTGTCGATGCGTTGCCGAACGGATTCAAAAAGACAATGGAAATCCTGCGGCCGATGCATGGCCGGCACGCCCCTGTGACGCAACTGGTGTTTTCCGACGGGTTGAGCGCGATATCTGTTTTTATTGAACCTGCGGATTCTGACGAAGATGACAACGATGGTCTGACCAGTCGCGGTGCCGTTAACCTCTACCACAAGGTGATCGACAAGCATCTGTTCAATGTCGTCGGAGAAGTGCCTCCTAAGGCCGTGATGCAGGTGCTCGAGTCGATTCGATTTAACGGTCGTGAATGATGCTGGAAACCCGCGCGATCATTATACAAACCGATAGCAGCTTTGCGCTGGTTGAAGCGACTGGCGCGAGCGGTTGTTCTGTCTGCGATGGAAAAGGCTGCGGGTCAAGCAAAGTGGGGCAGATGTTTTGCAACAAACCGCGTCAATTTAAGGTCGATAACCGTATCAACGCGGCTGTCGGAGATGAGGTGATCGTCTCTGTCGCTGAAGGGGCTGTATTGCGGGGGGTCAGTCTGGTGTATCTGTTGCCGCTGGCGCTCCTGTTTGCCGGTGCGCTGCTCGCCGGAGGGTGGGGGGACGACGGGCATCGGGATGGCTATACGGCACTGGGTGCGCTATCGGGTTTACTCATCGGGTTTGCAATGGCCCGGTGGATATCTTTAAGGCCTGCGCGTAATCAGCCCTATGTAGAGAGGCTGTATCGCGAGTAATTCATTTTTTTATTTTTTTAATATGAGGAGTTTTCCATGCTAAAAGAGTTGATTAATCGTATTGCGGTCATTGCGAGTTTAGTTATTATTGTTCCGGTTTATGCCAATGGCCTGCCGGATTTTACGGCACTGGTTGAAAAACAGTCGCCGGTCGTGGTCAATATCAGCACCACGCAAGTCATCCGCAATATACAGGCCTATCCCAATTTCCCCGAAGGCGATCCGCTCCTCGATTTTTTCAGGCGCTTTGCACCTCAAATGCCCCGCGAGCAGGAATCGCAATCTCTGGGTTCCGGCTTTATCTTAAGTGCCGACGGCTATATCATGACCAATGCACATGTTATTGATCATGCAGATAAAATTACGGTTCGCCTGACTGACAAGCGTGAATATAGCGCGAAAGTGATTGGCGCTGACAAGCGCACGGACGTGGCTTTGCTCAAAATCGATGCGGTTAATTTACCCACCGTTGCAATTGGCGATCCGGGTAAGCTTAAAGTCGGTGAATGGGTGATTGCGATCGGGTCACCATTCGGTTTTGACAGCAGTGTGACGGCAGGGATAGTCAGCGCCAAGGGCCGATCCTTGCCGCAAGATAATTTTGTGCCGTTTATCCAGACCGATGTGGCGATCAATCCGGGGAATTCCGGGGGGCCGCTGTTCAATATGAATGGCGAAGTGGTCGGCATCAATTCGCAGATTTATACCCGGTCCGGTGGTTCGATGGGATTATCTTTTGCCATTCCCATCGATGTCGCGACGCAGGTTGTCGAGCAGCTGCGTACCCGCGGTGTGGTAACAAGAGGGCGTATTGGCGTCACGATTCAGGAACTCACACGTGAACTGGCTGAGTCATTCGGACTGTCTGAGCCCAACGGTGCGCTGGTCAGCAGCGTCGAGAAGGGCGGGCCGGCAGATAAGGCGGGTATTGAAGCGAGTGATGTTATTCTCCGGTTCAATAACAATCAGGTCAAAAACTCGTCAGATTTGCCCCGCATCGTGGCATCCACCAAAACTGGCAGCAAAGTATCGGTCGATCTTTGGCGCAAAGGGGCGGTCAGGCAAGTGATCGTTGAAATTGTCAGAATGCCGGATGAAGAGGGCGCGATGCCGGCGCTGGCGAATGAGTCGGCCCGGATGATCGCGCGTCTGGGTATCAGTTTGCGGGAATCGGATCGGGGAGGTCTGCAGGTTGTGGAAGTTAAAAGTGCTGCCGCGCGCGCTGCCGGCCTGCAGGCAGGTGATGTGCTGCTGGCGATAGGCAACATGCAACTTAAATCATTGAAACAATTGAATGAAATACTGGCTCAAGTCCCTAAAGGCCGAAATGTCGCATTGCTGGTGAAACGGGGTGATATTGCCTCCTATGTTGCGATCAAACTTGATGATCGTGCTGATGACGCAACCGGGACAAAAAAGGCTAAGTAACATTCAAATCGATCGTTTCCGGATGAGGCTCGATGTCAGCGCTGCGCAGTGGTGCATGTGATTCTCGCGCTTCATGCCGGAAATGGAGTTTTATCAGGCGTTTGTTCATCACAGTCCTGCGTATCACGTCTAAATCAGCTAGAATTCGACCTTTGCAAAAATCATCGACCCCGCTATATGCTATTTGCGCTGCAGAGGGGAAGGAATCTATTGGAATTTCATGCAGCTAATCCGTAATTTTTCTATTATTGCCCACATTGATCACGGTAAGTCTACGCTGGCCGATCGCATCATTCATTTATGCGGCGGTTTATCCGATCGTGAAATGGATAAACAAGTTCTCGATTCAATGGATATTGAGCGAGAACGCGGTATCACGATCAAAGCGCAGACTGCTGCCTTAAACTATAAGGCGCGCGACGGGAAGATTTATAATCTGAATTTGATCGATACGCCAGGGCATGTCGATTTTTCCTATGAAGTATCGCGTTCGCTGTCAGCGTGCGAAGGCGCGCTGCTGGTGGTTGATGCCTCGCAAGGGGTTGAGGCGCAGACCGTCGCCAATTGCTATACCGCACTTGATCTGGGGGTCGAGGTTGTGCCGGTGTTGAACAAGATCGATCTGCCTTCCGCTGATCCGGATAACGCGATCGAGGAAATTGAAGAAGTCATCGGCATCGAAGCGCATGACGCGGTGCACTGCTCGGCCAAGACCGGTTTAGGCGTTGAGGATGTGCTCGAAGCCCTGATCGTCAAAGTGCCTGCACCTAAAGGCGATGTGGATGCGCCTTTGCAGGCGCTGATCGTTGATTCCTGGTTTGATAATTACGTCGGTGTCGTGATGCTGGTGCGGGTGATCAACGGAACGTTAAAGCCCAAGGAAAAAATCCTGTTTATGGCCACCGGTGCGGTTCATCTGACCGAACATGTCGGTGTCTTTACGCCCAAATCCCAGCCGCGTGATTTTTTGAGTGCCGGGCAGGTAGGCTTTGTGATCGCCGGTATCAAGGAACTCAAGTCTGCCAGGGTGGGCGATACCATCACGCATCAGGCAAAACCTGCAACTGAGGCCCTGCCGGGTTTCAAAGAGATACAGTCTCAGGTTTTTTCCGGCTTGTTTCCGGTGGAGTCGAATCAGTATGAGGCGCTGCGCGATTCGCTTGAAAAGCTGAAACTAAACGATGCCGCATTGCATTACGAGCCTGAAGTCTCGCAGGCCTTGGGTTTCGGCTTTCGCTGCGGATTCTTAGGTTTGCTGCACATGGAAATCGTGCAGGAACGACTCGAACGCGAGTTCGATATGGATCTGATCACGACAGCGCCGACTGTCATCTACGAGGTGGTGCTGCGCGACGGGACGGTGTTAACCGTTGACAATCCGTCCAAGATGCCTGATCCGTCCAAAATCGAGCAGATCCGCGAACCTGTCGTGACCGTTAATTTATACATGCCGAATGAATATGTCGGTTCAGTCATCACCCTGTGTACCCAAAAACGCGGCCAGCAGATCAATATCAGCTACCACGGCAAACAGGTGAAACTGGTGTATGAGATGCCGATGGCTGAAATCGTGATGGATTTCTTCGATAAGTTGAAATCGGTCTCGCGCGGCTATGCGTCGATGGACTATGAGTTCAAGGAGTATCGCACCGCAGATGTGGTCAAGGTGGATATGCTGATCAATGGCGAGAAGGTGGATGCGCTGGCGATCATCGTGCACCGCGCCAATAGCCAGTATCGCGGGCGCGAAGTGGCGGCCAAGATGCGTGAACTGATCCCGCGCCAGATGTATGACGTGGCGATTCAGGCGACGATCGGATCTAACATCATCGCGCGCGAGAACGTCAAGGCCATGCGCAAGAACGTGCTGGCTAAATGTTATGGCGGTGATATTTCGCGCAAGAAGAAACTGCTGGAAAAACAAAAAGCCGGTAAAAAACGCATGAAACAGGTGGGAAATGTGGAAATTCCGCAGGAAGCATTCCTGGCTATTTTGCGTGTGGATGACTGATGACCGCAAGCAAACGAGGCGGTCGAAAAAAATATGATGTGAAATTTTAACCGTCTCATTGTGTGTACCGTGTGTTTTTTTGATTCTGCTTTGCCGATTTAGGGAATAAAAATGGATTTTGCTTTAATCATGTTCGTATTGCTGCTGGTGTCCGGCAGCATCTGGTTGCTGGACCGTTTTGCGCTGGCTCAAAAGCGCGGCAGCGGTGTGGCTGAACCGTGGTGGGTGGAGTATGCCAAAAGCTTTTTTCCCGTCATTCTGATTGTATTTTGTATCCGCTCCTTTTTGGCTGAGCCATTCAAAATACCGTCAGGCTCAATGATCCCGACATTGCAGGTCGGCGATTTTATTCTGGTGAATAAATTTACCTACGGCATTCGTCTGCCGATCATCAACAAGAAAATCATTCAGTTGAATAACCCGAAAAGAGGGGATGTCATGGTATTCCATTACCCTGAAAATCCGTCCGTAGACTACATCAAGCGCGTGGTCGGATTACCTGGTGATGTCGTTGAATACCGCGATAAGCACCTGACCATCAACGGGGTGGATCAGGTGCAGATTGCCGATGGTGATTACAATTATGTGGAGAGCGGGCTCAATTTTGTACATACCGAGCGGCGCACTGAAACACTGGGAGAGCGCCGCCATTCGGTGCTGATCAACCCGGTTATGCCCAATGTGCATTTGAATTCAGTCGGCGAATTCAAGGGGTATGAAAACTGTGCTTATACCGACGTATCTGTGCGGTGTACCGTCCCTGACGGAAATTACTTTATGATGGGCGATAATCGCGATAATAGCCGTGACAGCCGCTACTGGGGATTCGTGCCAGACAATCAGATTGTCGGGCATGCGTTCCTCGTGTGGATGAATTTTTCTGATTTGAAGCGCATCGGTCTGTTTATATGAGGAGAACTAGCATGAATATGCCGAAAAATCAGGCCGGATTGAGCATATCCGGATTTATGTTCACTGCATTTGTCATGGTGCTGGTCAGTATGGTAGGCCTTAAAATGATCCCGGCCTATATGCAGAATGCTGAAATAAATAAGATTTTAACTGTGATCTCGAGCGATCCGGACATGCAAAAGGCATCGATGAGCGAAATTCGCGCTTCATTTAACCGGCGCGCATTGATCGATAATATTACCGCGATTCATGCAGACGATATCGATATCGATAACAGTTCCGGCAAACCGGTTTTGACAGCCAGTTATGCGGTCAAAATTCCGCTGGCGGGTAATATCAGTCTCTATCTTGATTTCAACAGTGCGAGCAAATAATACAGAGTTATGCAGGCAACTGGGTTATGTTTTTAAACAGCCTGAATTGCTGCAGCGCGCACTGACGCATCGCAGTTATGCACCGGACCATTATGAGCGACTGGAATTTCTTGGGGACAGTATTTTAGGCTGTGTGATCGCCAAGTATCTGTATTGCGAATTTCCGCATCTGTCTGAAGGGGATATGTCGCGCATCCGTTCCAATCTCGTCAAGGAATCGACGCTGGTGTTGTTCGCACAAAAACTCAAACTGGGGAGCATGTTGAAATTAGGGGAAGGCGAGCTCAAGAGCGGTGGTTTTCGTCGACCTTCAATTCTGGCTGATGCGGTCGAAGCGTTGCTGGGTGCCATTTTTCTTGACGGCGGGTTTATCGCTGCCGAGGCTGCCGTGCTGAGCTTGTTTGTGCCTTACCTGGCTGGGATAGACATGACGACGCTCGGTAAGGATCCCAAAACAATGCTTCAGGAATACTTGCAGAGCAAGCGTATGGCCTTGCCTGACTACAACGTAACCCACATGAAGGGGGTGGCCCATGAGCAGTTGTTTCAGGTCGAATGCAGCATACCCTCACTTGAAATCGTCACACGCGGCGAGGGAACAAGTCGCCGTAATGCTGAACAACAGGCGGCGCTGGCTGCTTATCAAATAATTGGAAAAAAAAATGACTGAAGATATGACAAGTGTAGAAAACGAAGAGGCCCGTGATGAGTCCTTTCGCAGCGGCTATATCGCGATTGTGGGACGCCCCAATGTGGGTAAGTCCACTTTGCTCAACCATCTGATCGGGCAAAAAATCAGCATCACGTCTCGCAAGGCGCAAACCACGCGCCATCGCATCAACGGAATTTATACCGACGATCATTCGCAGTTTGTCTTCGTCGACACGCCCGGGTTTCAGATGAAGCATCTGAACGCCTTGAATCGCGGTATGAATCGTGTTGTCACAACCAGTTTGCGCGATGTTCAGGTGGTGATGTATGTGCTCGAAGCGATGCGTTACGATGAGCGCGATCAGGAAGTGCTTAAATTACTGCCGGATAATTGCCCTGTGTTGCTGGTGATCAACAAGATCGATGAAATTGCCGATAAGGGCGAGTTGTTCGATTTTGCCGAGCGCGTCGCAAAAGAGTTCAAATTTGCCGATATCGTGCCGGTGAGTGCTAAATTCGGTAAGAAAATTGAAGAATTACGCGATACGCTGCGCAGTTTTCTGCCAGAAGGCGGACTGATATACAGCGCCGACGATGTGACCGATCGCAGCGAGCGTTTTTTGGCCTCTGAAATATTGCGTGAAAAAGTTTTCCGCTTTACCGGGGAAGAGCTGCCGTATTCGGTCAGTGTCGTTATCGAGAAATTTGAAATGGACAAGAAGTTGCGTCGTATTTCAGCGGCGATTCTGGTGGACAAGGAAGCGCACAAGGCCATGCTGCTCGGTAAAAAAGGCGAAAAAATCAAGGAAATTGCAACGCAGGCGCGTCTTGACATGGAAAAATTATTTGACGGCAAGGTGTTTCTTGAAGTGTTTATCAAGGTGCGCAGCGGTTGGGCGGATGATGCTCGCATGCTGCAAACGCTGGGATATGAATAAAGCCGGCTGACTGATCATTTAACCGCATGACCACACGGCAAACCAGGCTGCAGGACGAACGGGCATTTGTGTTGCACAGTCATCCGTATCGTGAAACCAGCTTGCTGCTTGATGTCTATAGCCGGGAGCATGGCCGACTGGCGGTAGTGGCGCGCGGCGCGCGGCGACCGAGATCCGCATTGCGCGGCGTGCTGATGAACTTTCAGCCCGTGCTGCTTTCCTGGTTTGGCAAGGGGGAGGTCAGAACCCTGCACAGCGCAGAGTGGCAGGGCGGACAGCCCTATTTGCAGGGGACGGCGCTGATGTGCGGGTTTTATCTCAATGAGTTGCTGATCAATCTGCTGGCGCGAGACGATCCGCACGAGCAGCTGTTTGATTATTATCAGGCGACCTTGTACCGATTGGCGCATGAAACCGATCATGCAGCCACCCTGCGCTGCTTTGAAAAGCACCTGCTGCAGGAATTAGGTTATGCACTGCAACTGGACCGGGTGGCGGGCAGTGAACATCCTGTACAGGCGGATATGAATTACCGGTATGTCATTGAACAGGGCGCATTGCCGGATGAGGGTGATGCGGGAGTTGGCCTGAAAATTTCAGGCAAGACATTGCTTGCGATGGTGGAGGATGATTACCGTGATCCGGTGGCGGCCCAACAGAGCAAACAACTGATGCGATTGCTGCTGGGCCACCATCTTGGCGGAAAATCCCTGCACACGCGCGAATTGATTAAGGATCTGCAAAAATTATGATCAAACTAGGACTGAATATTGACCACGTTGCAACCTTGCGCCAGGCGCGGGGTGCACGTTATCCGAATCTGGTGCGCGCAGCGCTGATCTGCGAAGAAGCGGGCGCGGATGCGATCACGCTGCATTTGCGTGAAGATCGCCGCCATATACAGGATGCGGATGTGGATGTGCTGCGCGGTATGCTGCAAACCCGGATGAATCTAGAGTGCGCGGTTACTGAAGAGATGATTGCGAATGCGATTCGTCTTAAACCGCATGATTTGTGCCTGGTCCCTGAACGCCGTGAGGAGTTGACCACGGAAGGCGGGCTGGATGTCGTGCGTTATTTCGACGCGGTTAAATCGGCTTGTGTGCGTTGTCATGATGCAGGGATACGCGTATCCCTGTTTATTGATCCTGACTCAAAACAGATTGATGCCGCGGTGCGTGCCGGTGCGCCTGTGATTGAACTGCATACCGGAAAATATGCTGATACCAACAGCGTTCCCGCCCACATATTTGAGCTGGAGCGCATACGCGTAGCCGCTGCCTATGCAAATACACTGGGTTTACAGGTTAATGCGGGACACGGGCTGCATTATCACAATGTACAGGATATCGTTGCCATTCCAGGTATTGTGGAGCTGAATATCGGTCATGCCGTCATCGCTGAATCGCTGTTCATCGGCTTAGATGCGGCGGTGCGGAAAATGAAGGCGTTGTTGATGGCATGATGAAGTCACCAGCCATTCGTTGTGCAGAATATATCCAATGATTTTCGGGATTGGCACGGATATCGTTGAATACGCCCGCATCGATGCGATGTGGCAACGGCATGGTCAGCGTCTGGCGGCGCGGTTATTGAGCGCAAGTGAGTTGCCTGAATTAGACGGACATGCGCATCCTGCCCGTTTTCTGGCTAAGCGCTTTGCTGCCAAGGAAGCTTTTTCGAAGGCGGTGGGCAGCGGTCTGCGCCATCCGGTCAGCCTCACCCGTATCAGTGTGACGCATGATGGTCTGGGCAAGCCGGTACTGCAGTTTGACGCGCTGTTGCGCACGTATCTGGCACAAATGGGCATCAGCGGGCATCATTTGTCCATCAGCGATGAACGCACGACTATTGTTGCGTTTGTCGTGCTGGAAACGAATTAATTGTTGAGGAAATTATGGGTTTAGGGCCAGTAATGCTGGATGTGTTGGGTACTGAGCTGACGCGAGAGGATGAAATGCGTTTGCAGCATCCCCTGGTTGGCGGGGTGATCCTGTTTAATCGAAATTATGAGTCCGTTGCGCAGCTTGTGCGTCTGACGGCGGCGATACGCGCATTGCGAGCGACACCGCTGCTGATCGCGGTAGATCATGAGGGCGGACGCGTACAACGCTTTCGTGAAGGGTTTACCCGCATTCCTGCCATGCGCGAACTGGGCATCATCTGGGATAAACATCCGCAGCGTGCACGTCATCTTGCCCATCAGGCAGGGTATGTGATGGCCGCTGAATTGCGTGGCTGCGGGGTAGATTTCAGTTTTACGCCGGTGCTCGATGTCGATTACGGACAAAGCAGTGTCATAGGAGATCGCGCTTTTCACAGCGACCCGCAAGCCATCAGCGAACTGGCGCATCACTTGCTGTTAGGCCTGAAGCTTGGCGGGATGCATACGGTTGGCAAGCATTTTCCGGGGCACGGGTATGTGACAGCGGATTCGCATCTGGCGATTCCTGTGGATGAACGCGAGTTCGTCGATATCGAATTGTGCGATATGGTGCCGTTCCGCCAGATGATCAACTTCGGACTGACGGCGGTAATGCCGGCTCACGTCATTTACCCTAAAGTGGATTTTCGTCCTGCCGGTTTTTCACCCGTATGGCTTAAAGAAATCTTGCGGGGACAGATGGGGTTTGAGGGGTGTATTTTCAGTGATGATCTTTCCATGGAAGGGGCGACGGTCGCAGGTGGCATTGTTGAACGGGCCTCTGCTGCGCTGAACGCGGGTTGCGATATGGTTGTGGTCTGTAATAAGCCCGCTTCTGCCGATGAACTGCTGCACGGCTTGCATTGGGATATGCCGGTGACGAGCCGCGCGCGCATCATTCAGATGAGAGGTGCGCATCATCCTGTACCGATGGCAAAGCTACACGAACAACCCCTGTTTCTCAAGGCGTTGCAGGAAGTTGCCGGCATAGGCATCCGTTCGCCTGAATTACCATTGGTTTAGATCAGCTGTTTTTGAGATAATGCTCAAAAAATTTAAGAATTATCCGCGCATGAATTTTATGTATAGTCTTCCGGTATTTAAAGCATGAGTGAATTACAAGTTGCATTGCTGGCAATTGGTTTGGGTGTCGTGGTGGCGGTATATGCGTTTGGCTGGTGGAAACAACGTCAATACAGCCGCAAATTCGGTGTTGCATTCAGTCAGAGTCACGAAGATGCGTTGTATCAGGCTGCCCGTGCTGAGCCTGTTGCCGGACCTTCTCCTGATCCGGTGGATGAGATGGATGAGATGGTGATGATCAATGAAGATGCGATTTGTGATCCTTCTGACTTTGAACTGCCCGCGGAATCCGATAATTTTCCACCTGTTATACCGGTTGCTGCGGCCATGAGTGAACCGTGTTCCCTGTTGAGTGCGCGCAGTGATTTTATCATCACGTTGTTTCCGGCTGAACAGAGCCTGGCGTCCGTGCTTGATGGATTATGGCAACGAAAATTCGATTTTAACAAACCGGTGCAAGTGTGCGGTCTGATCGCCAGAACGGGAGTCTGGGAGCGGGTTATAGCGGATAGCCCGTTGCTGTATGCTCAGTTTCGCATTGCGTTGCAACTGGTCGATCGAAGCGGTGTGATCAGCTCGGCTAAACTGGGTGATTTCCGTGATTTGGTGCAGGGTATTGCAAAAACAATCGGCGCGGACACGATGATTCCCGATGTGCTGGAAACACACTGTGCGGCGCAGGGGCTGGATGACTTGTGCGCTGAGGTGGATCAAATGGTAGGCGTGAATCTGCTGCCCCCCGGCGAGCGCTTACTGACCGGTGAAAAAATCTCTGAGGCTGCTGCATTGCAAGGTATGCAACTTGAATCGGACGGCGCGTTTCATCTGACTGATTCGATGGGAAATAGTCTGATCACAATGATCAACAGGGATACCAAGCCATTTTTGCATCATAACCTTGAGCAAGTCACGACCACCGGAATCACCCTGATGCTGGATGTCCCGCGTGTTGAAAATCCTGCTGAAAGTTTCGATCTTCTGGTGAAAATGGCGCATGCACTGGCGCGGGAATTACAGGTCAATCTGGTCGATGATCACCGCGTGCATTTGACGGAAAGCGGCCTGGCCCGCATACGCGCACAGATTAGCGAGGTTGAAGCTAAAATGCGTGAAAACGACCTCGTGCCGGGCAGCGCACAGGCTCGCAGGTTGTTTTCCTGATGGATGTTGAGAGCCGCATTGCGCAATTGCGCAATGCGCTTGAAAAATATAATTACCAGTATTATGTACTGGATGCACCGACCATTCCCGATGCGGAATACGACAACCTGTTTCGTGAGCTTCAGACCCTGGAGCGTCAGCATCCGGATCTTTGTACACTCGATTCTCCTACTTTGAGGGTCGGTGCTGCGCCGCTCAAATCCTTTTCAGAAGTTTTGCATCGCACCCCGATGCTCTCGCTAAACAACGCTTTCAGTGAAGAAGAAGTCCGGACATTTGATGAGCGCATCCGTGAGTTGCTGGGTGTGGCGATGGTTGAATATGCCGTCGAACTTAAATTCGACGGGCTGGCGATCAATCTTTCTTACCGCCGCGGGCAGTTTGTGCAGGGCGCGACGCGCGGGGACGGCAATACGGGGGAAGATGTCACTGAAAATTTGCGCACCGTGCATGCAATTCCGCTGCGACTGCGCGATGAGGCGGGGAATGATATCGCAGCGGATGTGGAAGTTCGCGGCGAAGTGCTGATGTTTACGCGCGATTTTGAAAAACTCAATGAGCAGCAGCGCGCCCGTGGTGAACGTGAATTCGTTAACCCGCGCAATGCGGCGGCAGGCTCGTTGCGTCAACTCGATTCGCGCATTACTGCCGCCAGACATTTGAGTTTTTTCGCCTATGGCATCGGACAGTGCGAAGGGATCGCTTTGCCGGAACTGCACCAGTCGCAGATGGCATTGCTCGCTTCTCTTGGCGTGCCTGTTGCCGCGTTTCATCGCGTTGTCAGCGGCGCAGATGGGCTGCTTGATTTTTACCGTGAAATTGGCGAGAAACGGGCCTCCCTGCCTTTTGCGATCGACGGTGTGGTCTACAAAGTCAATTCAATCGCGTTGCAACAGCAATTGGGATTTGTCGCCCGTGCACCGCGTTTTGCGATTGCGCATAAATTCCCTGCCGAAGAAGCGATGACGACCTTGCTGGATATCGATGTTCAGGTCGGTCGTACCGGCGCGCTGACGCCTGTCGCGCGCCTGGCTCCTGTGTTTGTCGGCGGCGTGACGGTCACGAATGCGACGTTGCACAACGAGGATGAAATACGTCGTAAAGATGTGCGTATCGGTGATACCGTCATAGTCAGACGAGCCGGTGACGTGATCCCTGAAGTGGCGAGCGTCGTTCTGGAACATCGTCCGCCTGATGCGCTTGAATTCAGGATGCCAACGCGGTGTCCTGTCTGTGGATCGCATGTCACGCGCGAAGCGGATGAAGCGGCCTGGCGCTGTACCGGCGGATTGTTCTGTCCTGCTCAGCGTAAGCAGGCCTTGCTGCACTTCGCTTCCCGGCGTGCGATGAATATCGATGGTCTGGGCGATAAGCTGGTTGATCAACTGGTTGATGAACATCTGGTCAACACGCCGGCTGATCTTTATAAACTGGGTGGCTCCGCCCTTGCCGGTCTGGAGCGCATGGGGGAGAAATCTGCACTCAATTTGCTCGATGCCATTGCGCACAGCCGCCACACGACGCTTGCGCGTTTTATCTTTGCGCTGGGGATACGCAATGTCGGCGAGACAACGGCAAAGGATCTGGCCAAAAATTTCGGGACGATGGATGCGTTGCTCAGTGCTGACGCGGATCGTTTGCAGCAGGTGCATGATGTTGGCCCGGTAGTCGCGCTAAGTATTGTGGAATTTTTTGCTGAAGCGCATAACCTGCGCGTGATTGAAGAGATGCGCAGCCTCGGCGTGCATTGGGATGAGCGTGTACCTGAACCTGATAAAATACTGCCATTCACCGGGAAAATATTTGTTCTGACTGGTACACTGACCAGTATGTCACGTGATGAGGCCAAATCAGCGCTGGAAGCACTGGGCGCTAAGGTGAGCGGTAGCGTATCGAAAAAAACAGATTATGTGGTGGCAGGTTCGGACAGTGGCAGCAAACTTGTGCGTGCGCTTGAATTGAATCTTGTCGTTCTGAACGAAGAAGAATTTTTATTATTAATCAAGGGGTAATAATGAACAGGCCGTTAAAGATCATCCGTAAAGCTGTATTTCCTGTTGCGGGTATGGGGACGCGTTTTTTGCCGGCGACCAAAGCCAGTCCGAAGGAAATGATGGCGATTGTGGATAAGCCGCTGATTCAGTATGCGGTTGAAGAAGCCGTCGCTGCGGGGATCACGGATATGATTTTTGTAACCGGGCGCAGCAAGCGTTCGATCGAGGATCATTTCGATACTGCATATGAGCTGGAAGCGGAGCTTGAAAAAAAGGGCAAGCTGGAATTGTTGCGACTGACTCAGGAAGTCATCCCGCCTGGCGTCAATTGTATTTATATCCGCCAGTCCGAACCATTGGGTCTGGGTCATGCCGTACTGTGCGCGCAGCCTGTGATCAAGAATGAGCCGTTTGCGGTGATACTGGCAGACGATTTTATGGTCAGCGATGTGTCAGTCACCCGGCAAATGGTTGAGGTGTTTGGACGTCATCACAGTTCAGTGCTGGGTGTGCAGGACGTTCCCAGGCATCTGACCCGTCAATACGGTATCGTCAGCAGTGCACGGGTGAATGACCAGCTGGAACAGGTCACAGGCATCGTCGAAAAACCGGATCCGGAGGAAGCGCCTTCGACGCTGGCGGTAGTTGGCCGTTATGTACTTACGCCGCGTATTTTTCATCATCTGCAGCATATCGGCAAAGGCGCGGGCGGAGAAATTCAGCTCACTGACGGTATTCAGGCTCTGATCAAGGAGGAGCGGGTGCTGGCTTATCGTTACAAGGGAACGCGTTACGATTGCGGATCTAAAATCGGGTTCTTGCAGGCGACCGTCGCGATGGGGCTTGAACATCCGGAAGTTAAAGAGGAGTTTTCAGCTTATCTGGAAAGTTTGAAGTAATTCGCGCTCATGAACATTCAGCGTGCCCGTGATAGCTTGCAGCAGGCCGAATTGCTTATTCCGGCCGATCAGATCCAAGCTGCACTGCACAGAGTTGCAGATGAAATCAATGTGGCGCTGGCTGAAAGTCATCCGCTGCTGCTGTCCGTTATGGGGGGCGCAGTGGTTTTTTCCGGGCAGTTGCTGCCTTTACTCAACTTTCCGCTCGATTTTGATTATGTGCATGTATCGCGCTATGGCGATGCGCGCGCAGGGGGCGCGATGCACTGGAAAGTCGCACCGCATGAATCGGTCAAAGGGCGGGTAGTTTTGCTTGTCGACGATATTCTGGATGAGGGGCATACCCTCGCTGCTTTAAAACAGCGTGTACTTGAACTGGGTGCTGCGCATTGCTACAGTGCGGTTTTTGCCGATAAGCAACATGGCAGACCGAAACCGCTTCATGCCGACTTTGTCGGCCTTGCTGTGCCGGATCGTTTCGTGTTCGGTTACGGCATGGATATCGAAGGGGCGTGGCGCAATCTGCCTGCCATTTATGCGGTGAAAGAACGGGATTGAGGAGCGTCACTAAACGCTGTTTAGACTATCCTCGCTCCTGTAAGGAGATGATATGTTAGCAATTATAGGCGGTCGCGGCCTGACTGAACTGAAGAATCTCAATATTACCCACCGTCAGGTGATGCGCACACCTTTTGGTGAGCCGTCCGGCGCATTTTTATTTGGTACGCTCAATCAGCAGGAAGTCATTTTTTTAGCGCGCCACGGCTATGGTTATACCATCCCGCCTCATCTGGTCAATTATCGCGCCAACTTGTGGGCATTACACGAACAGGGCGTAACGGACCTGATTTCGGTCGCAACGGTCGGCGGAATAAGAAGTGATTTGCATCCTGGTACGTTGCTTGTGCCTGATCAGGTCATAGACTATACACACGGGCGTGATTACACTTTTTTTAGTACCCGTAACGCCAGCTATAAAAATATCGATTTTACGCAGCCTTATTCTGCAAAACTGCGCGCCGACCTGTTGCTCAGTGCAAAAAAAGTGCAGCAGCCGTGTCTGGATGGGGGGGTCTATGCGGCAACTCAAGGCCCGCGTCTGGACAGTATCGCTGAAATTAACCGTTATGAACGTGATGGCGCAGATATGGTCGGGATGACGGGTATGCCGGAAACCTCGCTGGCAAGGGAATTGGATATCAACTATGCCACGATCGCTGTGGTCGTCAATTATGCGGCAGGCCGTGGTGATAACCAGCAGGGGATTAATATGGAAAATGTCTCGATGATCGCCAGGCGTGTAATGGGAAATGTGCATGCCATATTAGAACGCGTCTGTACCAATGAAGATGGCTGCAATGTTAATTAAATTGTGTCTTTGTCCCGTTTTTCACCCGTCATACCTGAAGGCAGGAGATTTTATTTTCATGGAGACAATAGAGCATGCCTGTTAGATCTGTATTACGCATGGGAGATGCGCGTTTGTTCAAACCTGCTGAACCGGTCACCCGGTTTGACAGTATCGGGTTGCAAGACTTGCTGCTGGATATGAGGGAGACCATGCAGGACTTGAATGGGGCGGGACTGGCCGCCCCGCAGATCGGGGTTGACCTGCGGGTGGTGATTTTTGGCGTTCAGGCAAATTCCCGTTATCCGGATGCCGAAACCGTGCCTGACACGGTGCTCATCAATCCTGTCATCACGCCGGTGAGTGACAAGATGGTTGAGGACTGGGAAGGGTGTCTGAGTGTGCCCGGTATGAGCGGGCTGGTGCCGCGATATGACCATATCCGCTATCAGGGATACGATGAATACGGTGCCCTGATCGATCGCACGGTCAGTGGTTTTCACGCACGGGTGGTGCAACACGAATGCGATCATCTGGACGGAATTTTATATCCGATGCGTATTCGCAACTTGCGAAATTTCGGCTACCGGGACGTGTTGTTCCCTGACAGTGCACCACTAGACGAATAGCATGGTCGAGCATCAGCAATTTAAGGTCATCCGTAACCTGTTCATCGCACTGCTGTCTCTGGTGACGATATTTGTTATCGGTACCTTAGGTTATCATTTTCTGGGCGCATCAAAACATTCCTGGATGGATTGTTTTTATATGACCTTTATCACCATTTCCACCATAGGCTATGGCGAAACGGTGGATGTCTCGCAATATGAGTACGGCAGATTGTTTACGGTATTTATCGGTATGTCGGGTATCGGCGTGCTGGGATATGTGCTCTCGACCTTCACTGCTTTCATGCTGGAGAGTGACCTTAATCTATCGTGGCGGAGAAAAAAAATGCAAAATAAAATCGCACAGCTCAAGGATCACTATATCGTCTGTGGAGTCGGTCTGGTGGGCAGAAATGTAGCGCATGAACTGGAGATGACAGGCCGTCCGTTTGTTGTCATTGAAGGGGATATGAATGTCATCCAGCGCTATCTGGGTACCCATCCCGAACAGCTCTATCTTCAGGGGGATGCGACGGATAACGACGTGTTGCAGGCGGCGGGTATTGCCAACGCTCGCGGTGTATTCGCCGTCGCACATGATGACAGCACCAATCTGGTCATCAGTCTGAGCGCAAAACACCTGAATCCTGCCCTGCGGGTCGTCGCGCGTTGTCATGACATGAAGAATGCCGAAAAAGCGCGGCGGGTGGGTGCGGATGAAATTGTCTCGCCCGATTACAGCGGCGGGCTGAGTCTGGTCTCCGCCATGGTGCGACCGAATGTGATGAATTTTCTGGATGATATGCTCAAATCAGACAGTAAACTGCGCATGGAAGAAATACGGATATCAGAGAGTCTGTCCGGACAATCGTTGAATACGCTGTATCAGGAAAACAAGGACTGCATGGTGCTGGCGATTCAGCGCGAAGGGGCATGGCAGTTTAATCCATGTGCGACTGAACGGTTGCAGGCGGGTGATTTAATGATGGTGATGACGACGCCGCAAGGGCGCTCCCGTCTGGAACAGCTGATACGGCAACTGAGTTGATCTGTCAGGGGCGACTGGTATCAGTCGTATTCGACATCCTGTTCCAGCCCCGCGTGATAACTTTGTATTTCGGTGACAAGCGTTTTAATGCTGGTTTTCGATAAAATTTTCCTGATAAGCGTATTTTTGTATTCGTCCATCCGCGTTTGCAGAATGCGCTGATATTCAAGCGGGACTCTGTTGAGGAATGCAGTCCAGTTGGCTTGAAAATCGGGAATGGTTTTCCGTGCGCGGCGAATAAGATTCTCGATTTCCTTTTGCCCGGTGCGAGCGACAATATAGCTATCCGGCAAGATCGAGAACATAACCGCAATCGAGATGACCGCACTTGCATCAAGATCGGCTTCGATGACAGGGCCGGAAAAATGGTTTTTTCGCAGCCATTTCGCACAGTCGATCATATTTTTATTCTCAAGCCTGATTGCTCTGTCTTTCATAAAAATCTCATCACCGTGCCAGCTTTCATTCGGGTCGGCACGGCACAGTTCCGAAAACAGAGATTTGATATTGCGCTGCTGTATATACGGGTCTTTATCGAAATCCGAGGTCATGGCCTGACAGGGTAAACCTGCTAATTCCCGGATATGCCTGAACCCCATCTGAAAAACCTGTTCGGCACCGTGATGCAACAGGAATGACAACTCAGATTCCTTGTCGTGATGAATTTCAGCCAGACTGATACCCAGCGAGACACAGCCGAGTGTCAGATAACTGGCTTCGAGCAGGCCGTCGGCTGTTCTGTCATTGGTGAATTTGCCGGCGACGAGCACCGTCATGCCTGCCAGATCCTGAAGCAGGCCATCGGCCACTTCAGTGTGACCAGGACGCAGCGCAAGCGTATGCAGTGCCCGCAACAGATGAGGCTGGCGGGCGGTCATGCTGGCGAGTTTCATCACAGCGCTCGCATCATGCGAAGATATCCTCGCCCATGCTTGGGCGTAAACGTGTTGAAACTTTTCCCGGCACCTGTTTACGCAGGCGGATGAGCAACTCCTGCGTGCTGCGCGGCGTTGCATACTCGTAGCCGTAGCCGTATCCGTAAGGTTCATCCTCTTCATCAGGCTGTACATGCAATTCATTTTCGCCGGGCTGCCAGTCGGGGAAAAGTTCAAAGAGCACGCGATCCCAGGCATCCGGATCGGTACGCGCAATGGCTAAGGCCAGGGGAATAATGTCGTGATCAGAACTGGTTTGCCCGGCTACTTGTGCGCCGCGCGCCTGAATGTCATTAGCCAGTTCGATAATCTCATCAATCGCTGTCGAGAGCAGTGCGGCAAAGGCGGTCGTTCCCCAGTCAGTTGATAAGGCTTCATGAATGAGCGCGGCGCGACGATCCAGTTCATCGCTGGCGAACAAGACGCCATGGATGTGCGCGAACAGCGATTCGGCCAGCATTTCCGGTTCGTCTTCAATCTGCTCGACATTCCATGCAGCCGCGAAGAATGCCAGACTTTCCGCCCAGGCTTTAGGTGAAATCAGCAAGGTGGCAAGAGAGAGCTTTCCGCCGTCGAATGCAGACAGATGCATGGATGCAATTTCAGGCCGCATGGCTTCGAGCACTTCTGCGACGGCCAGATCACCGTATTGTTCGATGGTTTCATTGAGGGCTTCCTCGGCATGATCGGTCGCACCGGAGAGCACCAGTTCACTCACCTGCCGGCTGATTGCAGGGTAATTGGCTTTCTCAGACATTGTTGTCTCCGTTTGCATCGAACAAATGTTCTATGTTATGGCCTGATGTGAGCTGATCTTCCTCTTCATCATCCGCACCTTCGCTTTTTTGCAGCGACTCCAGCGAGTGATCTTCAGCCGTCCAGCGTTTGGGATATTTGTACAAGTAGGCCGTGATGATCGCACGACGCACCAGCTCCGGATTGCTGCTCGCAACTGTGATCACGGCGCGCGCAGCCGTTTCATCTTCGCAGGAAACACAAGACAACACCTTCGCGGTATCGCCCTGGCCGTAGTGTTCACATTGTGCCAGCAGACCGGCATGATCGTTAAAGCGCAGATAATCGACCAGTGCGAAACTCAGCAGATTGACGTCGTCGATCTCGGAGCCGCTGGCGAATTCGGCTATCAGGGATTGAATTACTCTGGCATAGGTTTTTCTGTCAGGCGGATCCCCCAGCGTGTCTTCAATCTGGATGCCCAGTTCACGTGACTGGTAGGCGAATTCAGGATGTATTTTTTTCATGATTTATAGTGATGTTTCGTGCAAAACGCCGCAGCGATCGAACAGTGTATGCCATATTGAACATGCTTCATGTTCAGGATCAATGATGATGCGATTATTAAGACTCAGATTGTATTCGGCCCTTTTCTTAGGGTCTGACAGCACCTCGTAGGCCTGTTTAACGGCATTGAAGCGTGCCGTATTTCCGGCATCCCGGTCCGGGTGATGGCGCATGGCAAGCGAGCGGTACGCTTTTTTGATTTCGTCAGCGGACGCAGTCGGCGAGATACCCAGAATATTGTATAAATTTTCCAATCGATGCCTTTTGTGTTGAGTCTGCCGGCCTGATTCGTTGATACCCGAATCAGGCCGGCGTTTGAGGCCTTAGCGGCTGACCAGTTCCTTTAAGACATACGGAAGTATCCCGCCTGCGCGGTAGTAATCCACTTCTATCGGTGTATCGATACGCAGCAGCAGCGGGACTTGTACGGTTGTGCCATCTGATCTTGTGATGGTCAGCAATACATCCTGCTGGGGTAGTAAGGTGCCTGCAATGCCGGTGATGTCAATATGTTCATCTCCCGTCAGGCCCAGGCTGGCCGCGCTGATGTCGCCCTTGAATTGCAGAGGCAGCACGCCCATGCCGACCAGATTGCTGCGGTGGATGCGCTCATAGGATTTGGCAATCACGGCCTTAACGCCGAGCAGTTGCGTCCCTTTGGCGGCCCAGTCGCGCGACGAACCGGTGCCGTACTCTTCGCCTGCGAAGATCACGGTCGGTGTGCCGTCACTGATATATTGCATGGCCGCGTCATAAATTGCCATTTGCTCGCCCTTGTACAGGGTGTAGCCGCCTTCAACGCGATTACCCTCTGCATTGACCGGTAGCATCAGGTTTTTGACGCGCACATTGGCGAACGTGCCGCGCATCATCACTTCATGATTGCCGCGGCGTGACCCGTAACTGTTGAAATCTCTGACAGACACACCGTGTTCCTGCAGATATTTTCCTGCCGGTGTCGACGGTTTAAAACTGCCGGCCGGGCTGATGTGGTCGGTGGTGACCGAGTCACCGAATATCGCGAGCGAACAGGCGCCCTTGATGTCGCCCACTTCCGGCGCTGAACCGTCGAAGAATGGCGGACGGGCGATGTAGGTTGAATCATCCCACTGATACAGTTCGCCCTGCGGGGCGGCAATCGCATTCCATAGCGGCAAATCGCGTGTCAGGTCGGTATACAGCGCGCGATAGATTGCAGGGTCGGTGGCATACTGGCTCACCGCCTGAATTTCTGCGCTGGATGGCCAGATATCGCGCAGGAATACCGGTTGTCCGTTTGTGTCTGTACCCAGTGCTTCGGTGTCAAGATCGATGTTCATGCGCCCTGCGATGGCGTAAGCGACAACCAGTGGCGGAGAGGCCAGAAAGTTGGCCTTGATGTTGGCGTGTATGCGCGCCTCAAAATTGCGGTTGCCGGATAATACGGCCGCTGCAATCAGATCATTTTTTACGATGGTCTCTTCAATGTTCGCATCCAGCGGACCTGAATTGCCGATGCAGGTGGTGCAGCCATAAGCTGCCAGACCGAAGCCCAGTTGCGCCAGTGGTTCCATCAATCCGGCATTGGTCAGGTAGGATGTGACCACGCGTGAACCCGGTGCCAGCGTCGTTTTGATGTGCGGTTTGACGGTGAGGCCTTTTTCAACGGCTTTTTTCGCCAGCAGTCCCGCTGCCAGCATCACGCTCGGATTCGACGTATTGGTGCAGGAGGTGATGGCTGCGATCAGTACATCGCCATTGCCAATCGCAAGATCACCTTTGCCGGTCGCAAAACGCTGCGCCAGTTTTTCCGCCGGCTGATTAAAGCCGCCTTCACTGACCGATTTTGAAAACTGGCTGTTGAACGATGCACGCATATTCGATAAGGCGATGCGATCCTGCGGACGCTTGGGGCCTGCCAGCGAAGGTTCAATCGTCGATAAATCCAGTGTCACCACGCTGCTGTAGTCGATCTGTCCTTCGACAGGAATGCCGTACAGGTTTTGCGCCTTGAAGTACGACTCGAAAGCGTCGATTTCATCTGCTGTGCGGCCGGTGTTGCGCATGAAATTAACCGTGACATCATCAACAGGGAAAAAGCCCATGGTTGCACCGTATTCGGGCGCCATGTTGGCGATGGTCGCACGATCAGGCAAGGTGAGGGCGGCGGTTCCTTCACCGAAGAATTCGACGAACTTGCCGACCACTTTGTGGCGTCTGAGCAGTTCGGTGACGGTCAGCACTACATCCGTCGCGGTGACGCCTTCACGCAAGATCCCTTTGAGGTTCACGCCGACCACATCGGGGGTCAGGAAATATACGGGCTGACCCAGCATGCCGGCTTCCGCTTCGATGCCGCCCACGCCCCAGCCGACGACGCCGATGCCGTTGATCATGGTCGTGTGGCTGTCGGTGCCGACTAATGTATCCGGGTAGTAAACGCCTTCCTTGTTCTGAACGCCGCGCGCCAGATATTCCAGATTCACCTGATGGACGATGCCGATGCCAGGTGGTACGACCTTGAATGTATCAAAGGCCTGCATGCCCCATTTCATGAAACGATAGCGCTCGTTATTGCGCTCGAATTCCAGCTCCATGTTGATCTTGAGTGCATCCGGGCTGTTGTAACTGTCGATCTGAACTGAGTGATCGACAACCAGATTAACCGGAACCAGCGGTTCGATAATTTTCGGATCGCAACCCTGTGCAGCGGCGGCATCGCGCATGGCGGCAAGGTCAGCTAACAGCGGTACGCCGGTGAAATCCTGCAGCACGATACGCGCAACGACAAAGGGGATTTCTTCGGTGCGTGGGGCATTGGGCTGCCAGCCTGCCAGTTCACGGATGTGTGCTTCAGTAATTTTTTTGTCGTCGTAATTGCGCAGCACCGCTTCGAGCACAATGCGGATGGACACCGGCAGTCGTGATATTTTTCCAATTCCTGACGACTCCAGTGCGGGCAGTGAGTACAGGGTGCCTTGCTTGTCATTGGAAAGTTTGAAGGTGGCGCGGGTGTTGAACAAGTTATGCGACATGACAAAGGCTCCGATTACGCGAAAAATAATTGCTGATTATAACCAGTTACGCGCTGAGTAGCGATTGCACATGTGCAAGTTCAAGGAAAAACTGGGTGTTTCACCGTTAATTCAGGTAGCAAGGGAATGCCAGCTGTGGCGCTGCTCAGCTATTCTCCTGATGGAAACAATAGCTGTTGCGTGTGATTTTGGCCTGATACATCGCCGTGTCTGCGTTTTTGAGCAAGGTTTCACTGTCCCTGCCGTGTCCCGGATAGAGTGCGATGCCGATGCTGCAGCCCACGTTGCAGCGCGTCCCGTTCAGTTCGAACGGCTGCAGCAGCGCGGCCAGTATGCTTTTCGCGACATGTTCAGCATTTTCTGGGCTGGACATCTCAGTCAGTATCACGGTGAATTCGTCGCCGCCCATGCGGGCGACCGTGTCCGATTTGCGCACGCAGGCAAGCAGGCGGATTGCGGTTTCCTTGAGCAATTCGTCGCCCATATCGTGGCCCAGCGTGTCATTGATTTCCTTGAAATGATCAAGGTCAAGGAACATCACCGCCAGTTCCTGCTGGTGCCGCTGCGCCAACGCCAGTCCCTGTTCCAGTCTGTCGTGGAACAAGGAGCGGTTGGGTAAGCCTGTCAGGGGATCGTTATGCGCCATTTGCTGCAGTCTTTGTTCGGTCAGCTTGCGTTCGATGACGACAGCGAGCGTGTCGGAAATGGTTTTGAGTACCTTTTTTTCATTCTCATTGCTGACATGACCCGCGTCAACATAGGCATTGAGTACACCCTGCAACTGGCCTTCAGACAGGATGGGGATGCAGTAGTGCCCGTGCGCTGGCATGCCCTCATAGCTGATTACATGCTGAGCATTGACATGATTATAAAAAATAATTTCACGTGTGGCAGCGGCCTTTCCGCAAAGGCAGTGACCGAACGGCAACTGTGCGCAGGACTCCAGCAGCGCACCCGGCAGATTGCGTTGCGCCGCCATTTCCAGTCGCGGCTCCCCTTTAATCACGAGGAAAACAGCGCCCTTGTCCTGCAGCGCAAAGGTGGGGATGGAGAGCACCGCATCGAGCGCCTTGAGCAGCACTTCTTTCAGCGTCAAGGGAGGCAGCGAAATGTTCAGGATCGAATCCAGCACCCGCTGTACATGCAGCGCCTGTTCGATTTCGCGTTGCGCAATTTTGCGTTCCGAAATATCCCGCAGCACGCCGATACCGTTCCATTTTCCGGCAATCAGGCTGGATGACAGCGCAATCTCGACGGGGAATTCCGTGCCATCCTTGCGGATAGCGGCCAGCTCCAGCGTTTTGCCCAGTGCGGCCCCTTTTCCTGTCTTCTGGAAGGCGGGAAAAGCCTTGAGGTGCGCTTCGCGAAAACGCTCAGGCACGATCAGTGCATGCAGGTTTTTGCCCAGCGCTTCCTGCTGCGTATAGCCCAATATCGTTTCGGCTGCACCGTTCCAGAACGAAATATTACCGTCGTTATCCATGCAGATAATCGCGTCCTGGGCGGAGGCGCTGATTTTTTCGAATTTTTCTTCGCTCTCATGCAGTTTTGCATGTTCCTCCTGCAGTTCACTGATGAAACGGTTCTGCATTTCCTCGCGGGCCTGGCTCTCGTTTATCAGTTGCTGCCTTGATGAGGCCAGCTGCTTTTCGATGCGACTCAGTATCTGCGAAAAGGAGATGAGGATACCTAGTCCTATTGCGGTGAAAATCGCCGTGAACAGGATAAAGTCCTCCCGGCTGTGCCCGTTCAGATGCGTCATGTCGTGCAACATGACCAGTGTGGCTGAATGATGACCATCGGCGTCGTCCACGGGGATGATGGCCGCCCAGTAGCTGTGGTGCTGGAAATCGATGTTCCGGCGTATCTGGATAGCGCTGTTTTCCGGTTTTGCACTGACCAGGTTTAGCAGTGAGACCGGCGCGTCCGGCAGGCTCTGCGACACCAGCACAGAGGACGACAGAGCATTCCAGTCGTGTGCTCTGCCCAGCATCGTCATGCCGGCTTCCCAGTCGCGCTGCACCAGATGCTGCTTGTCCACGAGCAGGAAGAGCTCGACACCGAACATGGTGTGCGTGCCCTGAAGGATATCGTCTATCTCCTGTCCCAGTTCGAGATAGCCGGCCAGTTTTCCGTCGCTGACAACAGGCAGCACGGAACGCAGGGTAAACGTGCCCAGCGGCCCCAGTTCAATGCCCGAGAACATTGCCGCGTTCTTCTCGGCAAGCAGTGCGGTATGGCGATTGATCAGGTCGCCGTAGCGTTCCGGCTGATGGACGCGCAGCAGATTGATGCGGTGCGCATCGTGGAAATAAAAGTGCGTGATGTTGTGCTGCTGGTGCAGCCGTTCATAGATTGGTGTGGCTATCGACAGCAATGTTTTCCTGTCGCCTGCCTGCAGCGCGGCGACCAGCTGATTGTCCTGCGCGATGAAACGCAGGCTGGCTTCCATGACTTCGGCTTTGGTGTTCAGCACCGACTTGAAATGGCTCTGCATCGCCCCGGCTTCCTGTACGACCGTATCCTCTTTCTGCCGGATTTCCAGATTGCCGACAAGATAGGTGCCGGTTCCGAACAAAACCGCTCCGGCGATGATCAGCGGCAGGAGGATGCGTTTCTTCAGCGAATCGGAGGACATGTTTTTACTCCGTTAATTGAGTGTTCGAGTCCGGGAAGTCGGCCGGATTGTGTCACATTTCCATCTGTTTTTTTGTTGCAAACGCCTCAAACTGTTGTGCCGTCAGCGGCTTGCTGAAATAGTAGCCCTGTACCTCGTCGCAGCCGTGCAGGCGCAGGAAAGCCAGCTGTCCAGCGGTTTCAACCCCCTCGGCGATGGTCTGTATGCCGAGGCTGCTGGCCATGTTGATGATCGCAGCGACGATCGCCTTGTCATCCGGATCATCGGTGATGTCGCGCACGAAGGATTGATCGATCTTCAGCTTGTATACCTTGAACTTTTTCAGGTAATTCAAAGAAGAATAACCTGTGCCGAAATCGTCGATGGACATCCTGATGCCGAGTTCATGCAGCTGATCCATCACCGCGACGACCGCGAGCGGATCCTTCATCGCGACAGCTTCGGTCAGTTCCAGTTCCAGAAGCTGTGGCGGCAGCTGCGTCTCCTGAAGGATGCGTGTCACCGCATCGATGATGTTGGCCTGATGAAACTGCACGGAAGACATGTTGACCGCCATCACCATGGCCGGCATCCCGCCGTCCATCCAGGCTTTCAGTTGTCCGGCCGCTGTACGCAATACCCATTCACCGATCGGAATGATCAGACCGTTATCCTCGGCGATCGGGATGAATTCGGCGGGTGAAATCATGCCGAACTCAGGATGGTTCCAGCGCAGTAACGCTTCAGCACCTACGATATGACCGTCCTGGATGGATATCTGCGGCTGATAATTCAGGTGCAGCTCATCGCGTTCCAGTGCATGGCGCAGTGCATTGCTCAGCTGCAATGTGCGGGCGGCATGTTCCTGCATCTGGGACGTGTAGAAACAGAAATTGTTGCGACCGCTTTGCTTGACGCGGTACATCGCGATATCCGCATTCCTGGACAGCGTCTCGAAATCTTCGCCGTCATTCGGATAGAGTGCGATGCCGATCGAAGGGGTGGCGATCAGTTCGTGCTGTTCGTACTGCCAGGGCCGAGAGACGGCCGCGATCAGTTTCCCGGCAATAATCGCAGCGCCGCTCTCATCGGTTTCGGGGATGATGAAGATGAATTCATCGCCGCCCAGTCGCGATACGGTGTCCTCTTTGCGCAATGCCTGTTTAAGCCGTTTTGCCGTTTCCATCAGCAGCTGATCGCCGATGCTGTGACCCAGCGTGTCGTTGATGTTTTTGAAGTGATCGAGATCGAGGAAGAGGACAGCCAGTCGCTTGTGGTTGCGCTGTGCCAGACTGCGCGCATAGTTGAAATGATCGATCAGCTGGCTGCGATTCGGCAGGCCGGTGAGCTGGTCGAAATGCGCCAGCCTTTCAATCCGTTCTTCCGCCTGTTTCTTTTCAGTGATGTCATGCTTGATTGCCAGATAGTTCGTTATCTTGCCGTCGGACTGTCTGATCGGGGAAATCGAGACCGATTCGATATATTCGCGGCCTTCTTTGTTGCGATTGATCAGTTCGCCATGCCACGCCAGCCCGCGCGTCAGGTGATCCCAAAGGTCGATATAGGTTGCGCGGGGCGTTTTTCCGGACTGCAGAAAGCGCGGATTGCGGCCGATCGCCTCCTCGTGGCTGTAGCCGGTGACCGTGGTGAACATCGGATTGACATATTCGATATGACCGCCCAGATCGGTGATCACGACCGAGCTCATGCTTTGCTCAACGGCCGACGACAGTTTGATCAGTGTGGCTTCGGACTCTTTGCGTACGGTGATGTCCTGTATCGTGCCGCTCATCAATATGACCCGTCCCTGTGCATCGAATTTCAGTTTTCCCAGACCATGTACCCAGCGTGTGGTTTTGTCATTGTGGCGGACGATGCGGTATTCCCTGTCAAACGCCTTGTGCCGGCCCAGCACCTCTTTTTTCAGGTAGGCATCCATCCTGCTGCGGTCTTCCGGATGGATCAGCTGCTCCCATCCGGCGATGCTGCGCGGATAGACTTCGTCTATACCGAACAAACGGTCCAGTTCCTCCGAGCTTTGCCAGGTGCCGGTGTCCGCATCCAGAATGTAGTTGCCCAGATTGGCGATGGCTTGCGCTTCTTTGAGGAAGGTTTCGCTTTCGCGGAATTCCTGCGTCATCCTTTTCGCCAGACCGAGCGCGCGCTGCTGTCCGCTGTTCAGTTGCCAGACCAGCAGCGCGAGCAGCATGCTCATCAGTGTGCCGGTGAGGCGGATGGATGTGGTGCGTGTCGTGTCCAGGTTATTTTCGAAGTCCGGCAGTGAGCGCAGATTGATCGTCCAGTCGTGTCCGGCGATGCGAATTTGCGCAACGTCATGGTATAGCGCGTCGTCATGATGCAGGGCAAGATGATTGTCGTTGTCGTACATCAGCGTTTCCGGCGACGCCTGTTTCCCGTCGAAAATCTCGTAGTCTAGTCGTTTGGTCTGTTCGCCGAGGATGCCCTGCATCAGGTCATTCATGCGAAACGGCGCATACACCCAGCCGACCAGGTTGGTCCGGCGTTCGGCAAGCGTTGCATGCGGGCTGCCGTTGCGGTATACGGGCAGATAGATCAGGGAGCCGGCCTGCACCTGCTGTCCGATTTCCTGCACCAGTCTGACTTTTCCCGACATCACAGGTTCGTCCCGATCGCGCGCCTGTGCCATCGCAGCGCGGCGCACCGGCTCGGAATACATGTCATAGCCGAAGGCGCGCAAATTCCGCCCGGAAAACGGCTCAAGATAAAGGATAGACGTATACAGGTCGCGCTCACCCGGCGGGTAGATCCGATAGCCGGGAAAGCCCTCTTTGCGGACAGCGGCGATATGGCGGTCTTTTTCCTGAGCAGGGATCAGCAGCGAGTAGCCTATCCCCTGAATGCCGGGAAAGTGATCCGCCAGCTGCAGATTGTCCGCGTAGTTTTTGAATTCGTCCCGCTCGACACTTTTTGACGCGAAATACAGGCCTTTCAGCCCGCGCAGAACCTGCTCATAGGTTTCCAGTCGCTGCTCGATGCGCAGCACGATTTCGCGGGTTTGTGAATTGAAATTGTCCTGCTGGATCTGGCGCGCGGCCTGGAGGGAGGCATGTTGCAGAAAGTACGTGACGGCAAGCCCGATCGCCAGCACCAGCCACGGCAACAGCCTGGTAGTCAGCTGCTCTTTGCTATGCGTTTTCTGTGTGCTGTTTGATCTGGTCACCGTTCAGTCTTTCGAAAGCAGATGCGCTAGCTGTTACGTATGACGCTCATCATCATGAGGACTCGTTGCAGAGGCAACGCGCTATTTGGGGGGAGGGACTTCCTTCTTTGGTTTTTTTACTTCCTTGTTTTTGCGTTGCTGACCTTTAGCCATGATGATGCTCCTTTGAGTAGATTATTTGATCGTTATTATAAGCGTCTATTGGCAAGCTGGGGGCTCAGATTTCCACTCTGGTGCCCATTTCAATGACACGGTTGGTTGGGATTTTGAAAAAATCTGCCGCATTCATTGCATTTCTGGATAAAGCAATAAACAGTTGTTCACGCCATTTCATCATGCCTGGTGAGGCAGAAGAAACGATCATCGCGCGCGAGATGAAAAATGAGGTACTCATCATGTCAAACGGCAGTCCCCATGAGGCGCATAATTTCAGCGCTGCGGGCAGATCGGGTATTTCCATAAAACCGTAAAAAACCTTTACACGATAAAACCCCCTTCCCATATCATCGACCAGCAGGCGGTTTCCCGTTGTGACGTAAGGCTTATCTTCGACTATAACGGTCAGCAGAATATTGCGCTCATGCAATACCTGATTGTGTTTGAGATTGTGCAGCAGTGAAGAGGGGGCACCGTCGCCGAGCGTGGTCAGAAATACTGCGGTACCTTCTACACGGTTGATATGCTCTGCGCTATCCAGAACAACCTGCATGGGGACAGACTTTCGCGAAACTTCGTCTAACAATAGTTTTCGGCCACGTTTCCAGGTCGTGAGTACGGTAAATGAAATGACCGCGATGCCTAACGGGAACCAGCCGCCCTGCGGAATTTTTAAGGCATTGGCTGAGAAATACGCCAGATCGACACTGAAAAATGTGCCGATCAGCGGGATGATCAGCAGCGGTGACCAGCGCCACGCGATGAGTACAAAAGAGATCAATACCGTATCGATCAGCATGGTGCCGGTGACGGCGATACCATACGCGGCAGCGAGATTGCTCGAAGTCTGAAAGGTAAACACCAGGAAAATGACAGCCAGATAAAGCGTCCAGTTGGTGAACGGTACATAGATTTGTCCTTGCGCTTTATCGGAGGTCTGACGAATGGTCATACGGGGCAGAAAGCCCATTTGTACCGACTGACTGGCGACTGAAAAGGCGCCGGAGATGACGGCCTGTGAGGCAATGACGGTCGCGGCGGTCGCCAGCAGGATCATAGGCAACAATGCCCAGGCGGGGGCTAACAGGTAGAACGGGTTTTCGATGGCATGCGGATTTTGCAGCAGCAGCGCACCTTGTCCAAAGTAATTTAATACCAGCGCCGGCAGGACAAACGAGAACCAGGTCAGCCTGATCGGATATTTGCCAAAGTGCCCCATGTCGGTGTAAAGGGCTTCCCCTCCGGTGACGGCCAGTACAATCGCACCTAAAGCCAGATACGATATCCAGGGATCTGCACTGAGAAACTGCCAGGCATAGACCGGATTGAGCGCCAGCAATATATGGGGCGTTTGAATGATGGAAATAATGCCGAAGGTGGCCAGACAGGAAAACCAGAAAATCATGATCGGGCCAAAGGCCAGACCGACTGCACCCGTGCCGTGTTTTTGAATGAAAAATATGACGGTTAATACGACGATCACGGTGGGGAGAACGAAGCGCTGGAATTGCGGCGAGATGACTTCCAGTCCTTCTACTGCTGAGAGGACCGAGATGGCGGGGGTAATCATGCTGTCCCCGTAGAACAAGGCGGCAGCGAAGACACCCAGAATCGTGACGAACCATTTTATTTTAGGGCGTTTTGCCGTCATCTCACTGACCAGAGCCAGCAAGGCCAGCGATCCGCCTTCGCCGCGGTTGTCCGCGCGCATGATCACGATCACATATTTGAGTGAGACCAGCAGCATGATGGTCCAGAACATCACTGAAAGCACGCCGAAAATATTGGCTTCGACAACCGGCAAAGGATGGTGCCCGGCGAAAGTTTCTTTCAGCGCGTACAGCGGGCTGGTGCCGATATCCCCGTAGACCACGCCGATTGCGCCGAGCAATAATACGGGTAATTTTTGTTTGGTTGCGCTCATTGTTCTTCTCCCATAGTCTTCTTTCCGGAAGAAGTGGCCGGCACTGTACGCTAGCTTTGGAGCAAAAACAATCAGGCGGGAAAATTGTCTTTTTGAAGCAGTTTCAGTCACCATCAGCGAAAAGTACCGCCGGATGATATGGGAAGTGACTCTATAAATCAGCTATCTGTTTTATTCTAATGGGATGTAGTATTTTTCAACATACTGTTTGTAATAAGTTATTTAAGTTGTCCCCCCAGACCGCTTGCGCGTGAAGCCGGTTGTTCGATTGCCTGTTTCAGCAAACCGGGCTGGCCTTCAAACAGGGTAAAGTGCGCGCGCGCGCGGGTGATACCCGTATAGACCAGTTCACGGGCTAGCACTTGAGTGCCGCCCGGCGGTAAAACCAGTGCGGTATGCAAAAATTCTGATCCCTGGCTTTTGTGTACCGTCATGGCAAAGGCGGTTTCTACATACGCCAGACGGCTCACCCCAACCGAGCGTAAACTGTCGCCATCTAAAAAATAAACGCGCAGTGTGTTTAATCCTTGCGTGCCAGGCAGTGCGATGCCGACATCGCCATTAAAAACACCGAGTTCAGGATCGTTGCGGGTGACCATGACGGGACGACCTGAATACCATTCTCCGCCCCGTTTCAGAAGACCTGCGCTCGTGAGTGCTTGTGCGATGGCAGCATTCAAGCCTTGCGTTCCCCATTCGCCCGCATGTACGGCGCACAAGATGCGAAACCGGTCAAATGCGATCAACACGCTTTTAACCCAGTCCTCATGGCCGGATGTCGTCGCAGGTCGTGCGCGGACCAGTTCCAGATAATTGGCGTAACAGGCAGACGCACCGGATCTGCCGTGAACCGCCAGATTCAAAATGGACTGGACAGTCGGGTGAGGGGAGGCGTGTAAGGTGCCGGTCGTATCTTCACTGATCAGCTGCAAAGCCTGTTTGCTGTGCCCGTCATTCACCGCGCTGGCGAGATGGCCTATCAGTCCACCGAAACGGCGACTCTCGCGCAGCATGACTGTCTGTTGAGCCAGCGGCGTGGCAAGTTTGGTGTTAGTCAGAAACGCCGGGGGAAGATTGACCCGGGCGATATTTTTTACATACCGTGCCGTTTCCGCATGGTAATGGCCGTGCAAGGCATGCTGGCAAAGTTCACCCAGCACGGCACCGGCTTCGACGGATGCCAGCTGATCCTTGTCGCCCAGCAAAATAATTTTGGCGCCCGGCGGCATGGCCAGTAACAGGGCGGACATCATTTCAAGATGGATCATCGAGGCCTCATCGACGATGAGGATATCCACGTCCAGCAGATGGCGGGCATTAAAACGCATCTGCCGTGTATCGGGGCGAGCACCGAGCAGTGAATGCAGGGTTCTGGCAGCCCCCATGCGCCGCGTGAATGAGGCCAGATCGAGTGTATCGCCCAGTCTCAGGTTTAATTCCTGCAAGGACGCGTCTATCGATTGCCTCAGGCGGGCGGCGGCCTTGCCGGTGGGGGCGGCGAGCAGGACGCGCAGACGTGCAGGTTCGGCATGCAGGGCAAAAAGCAGGGCCAGCATGCGCGCTGCCGTGTAGGTCTTGCCCGTTCCCGGGCCGCCGGTGATGATGGTGAGGCTGGCGCGCAAGGCCACGGCGCACGCGAGTTTCTGCCAGTCAACGCAGGTATCTGACGCAGGCTTATCGAACAGGCAATCGAGCCAGTGTCTGGCGGCGATCTCATCAACAGGGTGAGATGCGGCAGTGCGTTGCAATACGTCGCCTGAAACCTGGCGCTCGTGCAGATAATATCGGCGCAAATACAGCAAGGGCTCCTCATGCGTGCCGCTGAGTACTAAAGGCTGGCCTCGATCAGGCGGCTCCTGATCCAACTGGATGGTGCGAACCAGCGCACTAGACTGCAATGACGTGAGCCAGTCAGATAAAGTGGCGGGCAGGGAAGTCCACAGCGCGGTGATTTCTGTATTGGCTAGCTGCGGCCAGTTTAAAAGCGCATCGGGTTGCTCGACCAGCCGTCGTATAGACAGACACGTGTGACCCCGTCCCTCCATCTGAGCCAGTATCGCAGTGGAAACCAGCAGCGCGGGTGAGCAGTCGGGGTCCAGTTCCCGCATAAATTCTGCCATGGCGCTGTCCAGACGACGCAGCCAGCCGTTTTCTGCCCAGCTATGTAATCTGTCCAGCGGATAGATTAAGTTGATATCGGTATCCTTGAGCGTGGAGAGCGGAATAACGGTGTGATCGTGTTGCTTGTTCATGCCGTCACCCCGTCCAGCATGACATCGAGTGCATCCAGCAAGGGCAAGCTTGCCGGTATCAGGCAAACACCGTTTTGTGTGCCTTTTATGCCGCGCAGGAACAGATAGACGGCCCCGCCTAAGTGCTGTTCGGGATGGTAGTGCGCACCCAGTCTGGATTTGAGTAACCGGTGTAAAGCCAGCATGTAGATGGCAGCCTGCACGTCATAGCGGTGCTGAGCCATTGAGCGCGCCAGCGTATCGCTGTCATAGGCCGCATCCTCATCCCCCAGATGATTGGACTTATAGTCCAGTACCCAGTATTTTCCCTTGTGTTCAAATACCAGATCGGCAAAGCCCAGCAACATGCCGTGCAATTGCCGCACTGCCAAACCCGGACGTTCAATGCCTGACAACAGATGCAGGCGGCAAAGGGCATCGATTTCCTGCGCTTCGATACGTGCGGCGGGCAGCCAGAATTCCATTTCTGGCAAGGTTGTGGTCAGTTCAATGAGCGCGGCATCGGGTCCGGGCAAGCGGGTTTGTACGATTTCGGTCAGCCAAAAAATAATCTCTTCAGCCTGCGCGCCAAATCCGGCACGCTCGCAACGACGGCGCAGCCGTGCGGCCAGTTGATCGTTCAGGGGTAACGCAAACCCGTCCGCTGCCAGCCACTCCAGTTGGTCGTGCAGAAAGTTGCCCGCCTGAGGGCCGCGTGTAAATTTGTGCCACGCGCTGCCGGACTGAGCAGGTCGCGTGGAGGCCGCCTTATCAGTTTCGAGGTATTCGTCATCAGCTGATCTGGATATCATGAGCGGGGAAAGGTCAGAAGTTGCCTGCGTCAGATCTTTGGCCAGCCGGGAAAAACTGCCTATCGTCCAGTTGCGTTCGAAGACTGCCTGATAGTCGGGTCTTTCCTGTAATGCGCGCTGCGATTGCCGCTGTTTTAGTCTCGTGCAAGAGGCGTTTTGCACGGCCGCCTCAAGCACCATGTCCTGACACGATGCTGCAAACTGTTGCAGCGGTGTTATCCAGTCCGGGGCCTCGATCGGACTGACCCCGCCCAGTGCATAGCCTGCCGCACTGTTGTGTGAAAGACAGGCGGCACCGTTGCCCTTTTTGACAGCGGAAAATCCCACCCATACGCTGTGCCGTGCGCGTGTCAAGGCGACATACAGCAAACGAAGGTCTTCTCTGAGCCGATCTCGGTCCGCCATGGCCAGATCATCCTCACTAAATTGCAGGCTTAATTTTCGATGACCTGCCTCATCGGGCAGATTGAGAAACGAACTCGATTTGGCATCGACTGCCCGGTAACTGGTAGAGTAGGGCAGGCAGACGATCGGATATTCGAGCCCTTTGCTCTTATGTATGGTGACGACTTTGACAAGATCCGCATCGCTCTCCAGGCGGACAACCTGTTCATCCCCCTGCGTACTGCCCTCGCTGATTTCAGTGAGCAGCCAGCGGATGAGTGCCTGATCGCCATCCAGCAAACTGCTCGCGGTTTGCAGTAATTCGGCCAGATGAAGATAGTTGGTCAGTTTGCGTTCGCCGTCGGGTAAGCCCAGCCAGCGGGCGGCCAACCCCAGTTGATGCACGGTTTGACGCAGCATGGCCAGCACCCCCTGCGACTGCCAGACCATGTGCAGCGCGCGCAGTTGTTCGCAGCGTGCATCAAATACCTCATCGCAGCTGGCAAGCTGGCTTAATTCTGCCAGACTTAAGCCGATCATGCCGGTTGCCAGCGCCGCACGTGCCAGTCTGACATCCTGCGGGGTGGCGACAGCACGCAACCAGTGTACAAGGTCATGCGCCTCGCGACTTGCAAATACCGAATCCTTGTCGGACAAGTACACTGAAGCAATAGCGCGGCGCTCAAGTTCGCGGCGGATGGCTGCCGCTTCCTTGCCGGTGCGCACCAGAATGGCGATATCAGCCGGTCGCAACGGTTTGAAATCGGATGTTTTTGTCAGTGAGTTAAACCCTGCTTTAGGGTCGTTGAGCCAGCATACGATTTGTTCGGCGCAGCGCGCAGCGAAGTGTTGTCGGGTGTCATCGGCATTGCGAAGTTCAAGATCATGTACCAGCGTCATCGCGGGTATCGGGCCTTGCGAGCTTGCGAGTTGTTCTGCGCGTCCCTTCGCCAGAACGGGCTCGAAGGAAAGCGGGTTGTCATGCGCCGTGCGGTACATGAAGGCCCCTTCTTTGCAATGCGCATCGGCATGGGCGAACCAGTGATTGACAACGCCAACTAATGCGTTCGTCGAGCGGTAGTTGGTCTGCAGCACGTAGTGTCTGCCGGCCGTTGCAACTTTTGCCTGCAGATAGCTGTAAATGTCCGCACCGCGAAAACCGTAAATCGACTGTTTAGGGTCGCCTATGAGCAGCAATACACTGTGCGGGTCATTCGCCTGTGTTTGGTAAATCTGATCGAAAATCCGGTACTGCAGCGGCGAGGTGTCCTGAAACTCATCGATCAGAATCACAGGATATTGAGCCAGAATGCGCTCGCGCAATTGCGCGCCATTCGCACCTTGTAACGCCGCGTTGAGGCGCTCGAGCATGTCCGAAAAACCGAAGCTGCCGGTTTGCCGTTTGAGCTGTATCAGTCTTTGTGACACGCAGGCTGCGGCATGCAGGCGAACCGCAACGTCGATTTTGGGTAACTGGTGTATATCGTTTTTAAATTGAGCAAATTCAAAAAACTCGGCAGGCAGTTCAATGACCGGGCTGTCGGATTTTCGGGCTGTCATCAATCCTTCCGGTGTAAAACGCGCCCAACCCGTCTTTAAATCCGGTATGTCATCGCTAATCAGTCCATTCGCCCAGTCCTTGAGAGTCGCGAGCCATTTTTCGTAATTTTTAGGGCTGAGTTTTCGACCATCCCATTCGCCGGTTTTTGTCTGAATATCCAGCCAGTCCTGCATGGATTGTGCACGGATCGCCCAGCCCGCCTTGATCGTTTTTAATGCATCGGCACGCTGAGCGGTACGTTGAGTGAGCACGTCCGACAACGAACCGTTGCCAGCGGATACCGGAATGTCCTGATTCATCAGGGTACGCATATCCGTGATCAGTGCATCGACAGTCGCCCATATTGCCAGCACTTGAGACAGCTGCACGGCCGCTAAGGGATAACACGACTGACGCCAGTAATCCTGAACCGCTTCGGTGCGCATGGATTCTTCATCCGCGACCAGTTCTTCGTCAAACAGATTTCCGCTGTCAAACGCATGTTCTTTTAGCATGCGCTGACACCAGGCATCGATGGTGTGAACCGATGCATCGTCCATGCCTTCGGCAGCACTAGCTAAAAGCCAGGCCGCGTGGCTGCGTTCGAGTCCCGGTTCATAATCGTTTATCAGGGTTCTCAAAAAATCATCATGGCAAGCTACCACTGTTTCACCCCTGAAACATTGCGCCGCAGTCAGCAGCCGTTCGCGAATACGGTCCGATAACTCGCGCGTGGCCGCGCGCGTAAAAGTCATCACCAGTATTTCCGGGGGGCGCAGTGCGCGCCCATACGCATGTTCCCCGCCATGACCCAGCACCAGACGCAGATACAGTGCCGCGATGGTCCAGGTTTTGCCCGTGCCCGCACTCGCTTCAATGAGCCTGCTGCCCCATAGATCGAAGGATTCAGCTTGCAGGATCTGACTTTGAGGGGGGAGTTTCTGATTGCTCATAAGGCCGCCTCTTCGGTGACATGAAAACTGGCATTCACATGGTGTGAAATCCAGTCGAGCAGGGGAGCGTAGACCTGATGGCTTAGCGATTCAAAACGTCCATCCTGTGTAAGCGTCTCATAATCAGGGAATACACGGGCCATGCACGCTTCTTCCGCTTCACCCCTGATCAGGTATCCGCCGTCATACTGGGCCGCCGCATTTTTTCCTGTCAGGCTAGCTAATGCCGTTTTGGGCGGTAACGGCAGCGGCGAATTCATGCCAGCCAGCCACGTTGTCAGCAGCATGGAGAGTGTATTTTCGGCCTCATCTTGTGCAACCGGTGAAATTTCAACGATGCCATCGCGTCCCACCAGTACGCCCCGGGCAGACATGCCGGAAGCCGCGATGGCCAAACTCTTGATCCAGGGACTAAGCAGTTTATCGGCGCGTGCAACGGCTTTTTTTCCGCCATCCAGCAGCTTGCCAGGTTCCAGTTCCAGCCAGGCAATCTTGCCATCGGATGACACCTGAAGATGGTCGATCCAGTCTTCAAGTACGATATCGCCCGTTTGTAGACGGACAGACACGCGCTTGGCCTCAGCAGGATACCGTGTTTGGACCTCATGCCACGATTGCAGCATGGTGTTCAGTGTTAGCTGCAGTGCATGCTGCTTGATATCACCGAGCCCGGAAAGCGGTAATGCCCCTGATTTTCTCAGCTGGGCCAGGGCGAGCGTGACGGGCTGATCATTGTCTGCGGCGCTGAGTAGTTCCTGGATGATGCCGTACTCATGCAGGGCATCGACAGTGAAACACTCATCGTCATGGTTGAGCGCCTGTTCTTGTTCAAAGGCGACCAGCAGGCGTTTTTTAAAATAGGCTTTGGCAGGTTTGCTCAGGAAATGAGTCAGTTGACTCAGCGTTAAAGGCAGGTTGGGATCGGCTGTAAAGGCTGACAGTGCATCGTCATCCGTCGATTGTATTGCGATCTCCGGTTCATGGGCACGGCGCCACTCACGCGCATAGGTGTGCATGTCCGCTTCAAAGTAGCGCCGGCTGAAAGGTTGCAACGGGTGCTGAGTTGTTCGGTTCGCCACTACGTCGGACCCCCAGCCTGCGCTAAGGTAATCGCGCAGTTGTGACACCAGCACCGAAGGAGGCTGCTCGCTGTTATCCCGTACGCTGTGTCCGCACCAGCTTACATATAATAGCCTGCGGGCTGAGAGCAGGGATTCGAGCATCAGCTGGCGGTCATCATTCCGGCTTGAGCGATCGCCGGGACGCGCGCTCAGTTCCATCAGGTCAAAGTCGCTGCGCATGCTGCGCCTCGGGTACTCGCCATCATTCATTCCCAGCAGACAGACTACGTCGAAGGGGATGGCTCTCATTGGCATCAGCGTACAAAAAGTCACGCCGCCGGCTCTGAAGCGCTGGTTAAGACTGGGCGTTTTGATCGCGTCCAGCCAGGCCATGCGCGCAACTATCAACGGCACTTCACCGATAAAACCTGCCTGCTCACAGGCACTTTGCCATGCGTCAAGTCCGTCATTGAGTGCATTTAGCGCCTGTTTGTCGAGTTCGGAATCGGCCTTGAACATCCGGTCCAGCAATTGTCGGCAGCGTTCAATCCAGATATCAGGGGTCGCCGGCGTACTTGACAGACGCCACCACTGAATCAGCGCCTGCAACAGATGGGCAAGCGAACCTGCCAGTTCAGCTTCCAGACCGGCTACTTCAGCGTAAGGGTCGATGTTGAGGTAATTATCCAGCGGATCATCAATCGCCACCGTGCCGCTGGCATATCCCGCAAGCATTCTGCGCAGACCGAACCAGGCACTGTTCTGATCTCCGCAGGCCGCCAGTCCCAGATCGTTACGGTGTTCGTCATTCAGTCCCCAGCGAATTCCCGCACCCGTCATCCATCGCGTGAGTTTGGGCAGGGAGGCTGATTCAATTCCAAATCGCTCAGCAATTGCGGGCAACTCAAGCAAATCGACCAGTTCACTCATGCGGCAGCGCTGGTGCGACAAACCGAGTAACCAGTCAATCGCGCCGATCAGCGGGCTGCTGGCTTTCGTGCTCATATCAGCAATGTCATAAGGGATGTATCTGGCATCCGATTGCTTGTATTGGCCGAATACGGCGTGGATGAAGGGCGCCATTTGCTCGATATCGGGCACCATGACGATCACATCGCGCGGGTGCAGCGAGGGGGAGTTTGCCAGTAAATCAAGCAACTGGTCGTGCAACACTTCAAGTTCACGCGCCTTGCTGTGCGCGCTGTGAAAAACGATGGAGCGGTCATCCGCGGCAACCGGTTTTTCCTTGTGTTCGGCCATCGGCACCAGATCGCGAATCCGGTTTTGCACCTGAGTTAGCAGGGGGGTATGCGCATCTTCTTCCGAGTCGTCAAACAGATCGATACGTGCCAGTTCAAATTCACGCTGACTTTGCGCGGCGTCGTCGAAGACATCGAGCTGACGAATGAAGTCGCGCCCCTGACGTCCCCATGCGGCCAGTAACGGGTGTGCATTGAGATGCATTTCGTCCAGTGCCAGATTTGCCAGATCTTTTCCATTGCGATGGGGCTGACGACGACGCTCCGATTGCAGCAACTCGCGCCCGTCCATGATGTCGCCCCAATAAAATCGGCAAGGGTTAGGTATGGCTAACATGACCTGACTGTAAGGCGAGAGCGCGGCCAAAGCCTGCAGGGTCGTCCAGGGAATTTGACTCATGCCGAATACGATCACGCGTTGTGCGATTTTGCTGCTCAACGGTTCGTTTGATGCGAGTCTGGCAAGCACGCGCTGATGCAATGCAGGCCGGATGCACAATTTTTGTTTATCATCGAGCATTTGCAGCACGGCGCGCCATAATTGCGGTTGCCAGCGTTGCTCCGCGGGCAAGGGAATCAATGCGCCCGTCGCGCTGATCAGATGATCTTTTCCCAAAGCCCAGGCGTCAAGCCAGTCGGCACGGTAGTTCTGGTACTGGTCAAACAGATCGGCCAGCTTTGCGGCCAGTTGCAGCATGCGATCCGGTTCACCCGCTTTAAGAAATCCGGCAATCGGCGCAAAGTCAGGCCCGGATATCAAGTCGGGCAGCAGTTGCATCAGACGCCAGATCATGGGCACCTTGTCCAGCGCAGACTCAGCCGGCACTGCATCCCGCCCCAGTATCTGGCGGTAAGTTCGCCATAAAAAACGAGAGGGGAGTTCCACCCGGGTGGCGGCGCATACGCCGCCTCGGCGAGCCAGTTCCATCTTGACCCATTCAGCCATGCCGTTGCTCTGAACCAGGATGATTTCTTCTTCCAGTGGATTTAACGGGTGGCGCTGAATCCAGCTGCTCATCACGTCGGCTAAATCCTCGGCTTTGTTGCTGTGAAACGCAACAAAGCCAGGCTTCAGGATTTTTTTGAGTGCAGAAGAGGGCATATTAATGAACGCGTGTACCTGGTTTGATCAATGTAGAGTACAGCCGTTCGTCAGTTGCACTAGTGCGCTTTGAGCAGAGGTTGATAGCCGAGTACACTTTTGAGACGAGTCGCATTGCGGCGTGCTTCGCTTAAACTGGAATAGGGGCCCATCTGAGTGCGCACCCAGCCGTCATGAGTAAAAATACTGATCGATTTGTCGAAATTTTTCAATTTTTTCTGCTGAGTTTTCACATATTTTTCAGCTTCTTCAGGCGATTTGAACGCTGCCAGTTGCAAGTAATATTCGCCGCCAGTCGGCGTGCTCGTATTCTGTAGCGTGACTGTCTGTTGTTCAGGGTGAAGTCTAAGGGCTAAATCTTTTTCCAGTGCACGGGCTGTTGCGTGTCCTTGTGCTGAGGCAAGTCCGGCCCACTTGTACGCGGTGGTGAGATTCCTTTCCACACCCTGTCCATTGGCATACATCACACCCAGATTGAATTGTGCCTGTGCTTCCCCCTGAGCTGCTGCCCGGCGCATCCAATTTGCAGCCTCTGCATCACTATGCAAGACCCCCTGACCCGTCGCATAGGCGACCCCCAGATTGAGCTGTGCCAATGCCAACCCCTGCTCGGCTGCGAGGCGATACCATTTTACGGCTAATGATTGATCCTGAACGACACCCTGACCTGTGTCATACATCATGCCCAGATTGAACCGGGCCTGAGTATTTCCCTGAAGAGCGGCAAGCTGAAACCACTTTGCGCTTTCCGCGTAATCCTGTTCGACTTCCTGACCTTTGAAAAAAATACTCCCTATCTGTAACTGGGCATCGGCATCCCCTGCCTCCGCATGCGCCCGAAGTTGACGCAGGTCAGGGCTGATGTGTGCAGTGGCTGATATATCCTCTTCAAAATCAGCCCATGCCATCGATTGAGTCAATATGAGGCTCAATAGGATTAAACAGGCGAGTTTGGCCATAAACTGACGTTGCATACCCACCTTGAGTTTCATATCTTTGAATGGCTGTTCAAATAAAAAAAATATCACCTTATGGCAGGAGATCATCCCTTTTTAGTGTTGTCTGATTTTTGGCAGATATCCTGTTTTAACCTGCAGCGTGTCCGCACTTTTACGCGCATCGTTCATGTTGTCATAAGGACCAACGTGAATGCGAACCCAGCCCGCGCTGCTGAAAAGACTATAAGGTTTGTCAAGATCACCCAGCTTAGTGTGCATGCTTTGCATGAACTCCTCAGCCTGTTTTTGGCTCTTGAATGCGCCGAGTTGAACGTAAAAATTACCGCTTTCGGGTGCAGCTTCGGATTTATCATCCGCTACATGGGCCACATCATGGCGTGTGTCATTAGCTGCGACCTGCGTATCGCGGGTATGTGCTTCAGTCGTACTGTCACCGGTCTTTGTTGCCGGCTTCTCGGCCATGGCGATTTGTGCCGGCGACATTCTTTTGCGTAAATCCCTTATCAGTGTCTTGGCGATGTCGTGGCCTTGTGCGTAGGCTAGTTTTGCCAGCCGGTAAGATTCAACCAGATTTTGCTCTGTTCCCTGACCATTTGCGTACATGACGCCCAGATCGAATTGAGCTTGCGGGTTTCCCTGATTGGCTGCGAGGCGAAACCACTTCACTGCCTCGGCTGCGTTTTGCGGTACCCCTTCTCCATTGGCATAGGCCACGCCGATATTAAGCTGCGCCAGGGCAAGTCCACGTTCTGCAGCCTGAAGATACCAGTGGGCCGCATCGGCATGATTTGCAACAACGCCTTGTCCGGAATCGTACATCATGCCCACATTGTATTGAGCCTGCGGGAGCCCCTGATTGGCTGCCAGTTTAAGCCACTTGATCGCTTGCGTGTAGTCCTGTTTGACGTCTATCCCCTTGAAATACATCCCGCCCAAAGTGAATTGTGCATCAGCGTTTCCTGCAGTTGCACGGGCACGCACTTCCTGCAATGCTGACGTTTGACTCGGAGATGCGGCACTTTCATTGCCAGCCCCGAAAGCGGGTGTGCTAAGTGTAAGCAATAGCAGAAGAGACGTGAGAAGATTTCTATTCATAGTAAAATTCCATGTGAGTTTGAAAGATGAAATAAAATGCGCTTGATCAACTTGCGTCAGTCTCTCTGCAAAATAGGTATTCAATTATGCCGCTTATTTTCGAATCTAATCTGAAAAAGAATTTTTAAATTTTATCATTGTTAAGCAATTATTCAGATTTTTCCACTGTTTCCGCCGCGATTAACCAGTGATCAAACATATTGATCAACTGCAGCGTTTTTTTAACCTGATCACGATAGTTGTCAGAGCGATAGTCTTGCGTGAATCGCGCGGTTGCATGAGTATTATCCTGCAATGTAATTTCAATATGACTCAGCTTGACCTCGATGATTTGTGGCTTACTGATGCGAATAGCCCGTTCCTTTTGCCACTCCTCATGGCTCATCCCATCCGGCCCCATTGTGTTCACATAGGCACCCAGATATTTTCCGATGTGTTTGTTTGACCATGCCGTAGCCCATTCATTGAGACTGCGCTCAATCTGCGATACGGGTGCCTCACCAGGTGCAGCTTTGGTTTCTTCTGGTAAACGTGCCAGCTCGGCGTGTTGCGCCTGAGCCACTTTGTAGGACTCGACGACAGCCTCAAGTCTTGACTGTTTGGCTATGCGTATTTGTTCTTCAACTTTGGCGATATTGGCGGCTTCAGCTGCAAGACGAATTTGATCAGCCTTTTGCCTGCTCTCATTCACCCGGGCCTGTTCCTCGTTTAGCGCTTTTATTTTGATCAGCCTGGCCGTATTTTCTGCTTCTTCGATTCTGCTCGTTTCTTCGGTTTTTGTTGGTGATGCCGCCTTTTCCTGATGGGCTGCCTGTGCCGGTTTGCCTGTTGCCGAATCCGATGTCAGCGGAGCGGCTGCCTGTGTGATTTCGGTTGATGCTGTTTGTGCGGAAACACGGGGCTTGTCTTTGCTTTGCTGTTCAGCCGCTGCGAGCGCTTGTTCCGCTTTTTGTGCTCTGATTTCAGCGGTCACAAGCGCCTGTTCCGTTTTTTGTATCCTGGCTTCAGCCGTTTTAAGCGTCTGTTCGGTCTTTTTTTCACGCGCTTCGGCATCTGCGCGCGCCTGTTCCATTTCCTTTGCCTTTATCCCGGCGCTCACGAGCGCCTGGTCGCTGGTCTGTACTCTGGCTTCTGCCGTTTTAAGCGCCTGTTCTGCCTGATTCAGTTTGCTTTCGGCTGCGACCAGCTGTGCTCTGGTATCCGCCTGCTGCTGTATCAGTTTTGCGGCAAGCGATTCGCTCCAGGCCTTGCTTTGACTCGCAGCCTGCTCAGCATGCTGCGCCCGTGCTTCAGCCTCGGTGCGCGCCTGTTCAGACTTTTGTATGGCGGCTTTGGCAGCGTTCAGTGCCAGCGCTGCCTGTTGAACTTTGCTGTCGCCAGCAGCGAGGAGCGCTTTGTTGTCTGCCTCCTGCTGTATCAGCCTGGCAGAGAGCGACTGGCTTTCAGTCTTGTTCTGATTTGCCGTCTGTTCGGCTTGCTGCGCCCGCGCTTCGGCATCCCTGAGCGTTTGCTCAGTTTTGAGTATTCTGGCTTCGGCGGCTTGAAGTGCGACTTGTGCCTGCTGAACCTTGTGCTCTTCGGCACCGGGGAATGCATCGGTATCTTTTTTTATCGGGACAGGCAGCTGATTTTTTTCCTGTTCGTACGACTTGCCATTTGCCGTCTTTTGCGTGAGATTCGCATCATCGGCGCTTTTCAAAGGCTGATTGCCTTGCAAAGCCGATTTTTTGTACCAGATATCCGCCTGTTTTTTGTCCTGTTTGACGCCTCGTCCCAGTTCATAGTTCCTGGCAAGACGGTACTGCGCCTCGGCGTTCCCAAGTTCTGCGGCCCGACGGTAGCGTGCAGTCGCTCTTTCGTCGTTATGCGGCACACCCTGTGCTTTTTCGCTCATCTCACCCAGACGAAGCAGCGCGGCAGTGTTTCCCTTGTTTGCAAGCGGTACAAGTAACTTGATGCATGTTGCGTAATCGCTTTTTTGACAGGCATCCAGTCCTGCTTGTAAATCATTGTGACTCAGGGTGGCGGGTTTAATTTCTGTCGCCTGAACATCCGGTTCAGATTTATTTGTGACGGTTGCATTCGTTGTGTTCAGCGTTGCTGCAGCATCCTTCTGAACCGTTGCTGTGGCATCAATATCAGCGGGTTTGGTTTTGCTTAATGTATAGCCTTGTGCCGCAGATTTCTTGTACCAGGCATCTGCAATTTTCTGGTCTTTTTTAACCCCTCGGCCCAGATGATAGTTTTCAGCCAGGCGATACTGTGCCTCGGCATTTCCCAGATCAGCCGCCTGACGGTAGCGTGCAGTCGCTCTTTTGTCGCTATGCGGCACACCCTGGGCTTTTTCGCTCATTTCACCCAGACGAAGCAAAGCGGTTGTGTTCCCCTTATTTGCAATCGGTACAAGTAACTTGATGCATGTTGCGTAATCGCCCGTATGACAGGCATTCAGTCCTGCTTGCAGGTCATCCCGGACGACAGGCTGAGCGGGTGCTGTTTTTTCGGACAAAGCCATGCGATTTTGTTCCGGTGTCATGCGTTTGGACAGATCGTCCATCATGGACAGCGCCAGTTCGTGCCCCTGATCCGCAGCGAGTTTGGCCCACCGGTAAGCTTCAATCAGGTCTTGTTGGACTCCCTGGCCTGTTGCATACATCACCCCCATATTGAACTGTGCCTGCGCATCTGACTGAGCCGCTGCGAGGCGAAACAATTTTACGGCTTCAATAGCATTTTGTGGAACGCCTTGACCATTTGTATATGCGACACCGAGATTGAGTTGTGCTACGGCCAATGACTGGAGCGCAGCAAGCCGAAACCACGATACCGCCTCCGTATAGTCGAGCTTTACACCCTGGCCGTTGGCATACATCATGCCGATGTTGAATTGCGCCTGAGCCTGTCCCTGTCTTGCGGCCATTCTGAACCACTTGACTGCCTCAAGATAGTCTTGCTTGACTTCCTCTCCCTTGAAATAAATTCCGCCCATATTCAGTTGAGAATTTGCGTCCCCTGCAACTGCACGGGCGTGCAATTCACGCAGGGCTGAAACGCTGGAATGGGTCTGGTTGGCGGACAAATCAGATTCAAAGTCGGCATGGGCAAGCTGGGGAATTAAGCTTAGCAGGAGGGATAACGGTATTAATATTCGTTTCATGACAATTCTTGCAAATGCATAAAGTTAAATTCAGGTTTGAAGTGTACCAATAAATTCAACACGCTGTACTACTTCAGGTTATTCTTTACGTCTGACAAAATTAATCTGCTGACAAACAATGCCGATCACAAAACTTACGTCTGCACAGCTGCGCATTTGCATTGATCGCAATGCGTTAGAATTTTCTACGACAGCAGAGCTGCTCTCTTGCGCGTTGCCCTGGATTGGTCAGGAGCGTGCGGAAATGGCTGCCCGTTTTGGCCTGTCCATGCAACAGCAGGATTACAATTTACTGGTGTTGGGCGAGGTGGGGAGTGGCCGCTCTTCGCTGCTCAAACAGGCGATGTATACCGCCGCATTAACCCGTTCCGTTCCGCCTGATTTATGCTATTTGCATAACTTTGATGTGCCTGAGCGCCCCCGGGCGTTGCGTCTGCCATCGGGGCAGGGGCGTATGTTGCGTCAACTGATGGTGCAACTGACAAAAACCTTGCAGATCGAAATACCCAGGCTGCTCAGCGGGCAGGATTTTAAGGCTGAACGTGAGCGCATTGAAAATGCCTATAAGGCAGATGAGGCGCGTGCCTATGCATTGCTCGATTCCTTTGCGGAGGCACACAATTTTGTGTTGCATCGCGAATCAGGTCATCTGGTCTTTACATTGATGGGTGATAAAAGACGTGCGATTACCGAACCTGAAGTGTATGCCTTGCCCAAGGAGCGCAGAGCAGAAATCGACAAGGCTGAGCAGGAGTTGCGAGCGGAAATCAGCAGTTTTCTGGATAAAACAAGACCGATGGAGCGCGCGATGATTGATTCATTAGATGCGTTAAGGCGCCAGATGGTGAAACCGTTGCTGGATCGTGAGTTGCAGGAAATAAGAAGTCAGCTGAAAAAGCAGATCAAGGATTCGATCAAGCTTGGCAGCTACCTTGATCAGCTCGTGCTGGATGTACTGGAAAATGTTGATTTTTTTGTCGCGTCCGATGCGGATGAAGAGATCAGGCAGGAGGAGTTGGCTATGGTGCTCTCCCGCTACCGGGTCAATCTGGTGGTGGATAACGAGCATACACAAGGTGCACCGGTCATCATTGAAGATAATCCCTTGTTCCGTTCCCTGTTCGGCAGCATCGAGTATCAGAGTCAGAACGATGTGCTGGCAACCGATTTTACCCGTATTCGCGCGGGCAGCCTGCTGCGTGCCCACGGCGGATTCCTGATGCTGCATTTGCGTGATTTGCTGGCCGATCCGCTGGTATGGGAAAAATTGCGGCGTTTTTTGCGCAGCGGCCGCTTGCAGATTGAAGAGCCGGGTACCGCTTTTGCGCCAATTGCAGCGGTGTCGCTCGAGCCTGAAGCGGTCGATGTTGATGTCAAGATCATTATGATCGCATCAAGGGAAGAATATTATGAGTTGCAGGAAGGCGATCCGGAGTTCGCCCGCCGTTTTCGCGTCAAGGTCGACTTTGCCGAGAGCTTTGTATCCGGTGATGAAGCTCGCCGCGATTTTGCAATTTTTGTTGCACACAGCTGCCGCAATCTGGGGTTGTCGCATTTTTCTGCTGCGGCTGTGATACGTTTGCTGGAGGATGCGCACCGCGAAGTGGATGACCAGTCACGACAGAGTGCCAATTTTGCACGCACCGAGGCGCTGATCATGGAGAGTGCTGCATTGTGTGATGGTCGCACGGTTGAAGCGGTGGATGTCGATGCGGCGATTACCGCAAGAATACGACGCCACGATTACCCGGCTCAGCGTATGCAGGAGTCGATTGTTGATGGTGAAGTGCTGATCACGGTCGCGGGCGAGAAGGTCGGGCAGATCAACGGGCTGACTGTCATGGATCTGGGGGATCACCGTTTTGGTTTTCCTGTACGGGTGAGCGCTCGAACTTATGCAGGCAATGAGGGGTTGCTCAATATCGAGCGTGAAGTGGAAATGTCGGGCCCGATTCATGACAAAGGGGTCTTTATTCTGCACAATTATTTGTCCGCGCTGTTTGTGCACCTTGCGCCGTTAGCGCTCAATGCTTCAGTCGTGTTTGAGCAGGAATATTTTGGTGTGGAAGGGGATTCAGCTTCCTGTGCCGAACTGTATGTCCTGCTCTCGTCGTTGTCCGGCTTGCCAATCAGGCAGGGCATTGCCGTCACAGGTGCACTCAACCAGCATGGTGATGTGTTGCCGGTAGGCGGGGTGAATGAAAAAATTGAAGGTTATTTTCGGATATGTGAAACAGCCGGACTTGATGGCAGCCACGGCGTGTTGATACCCTCACGAAATCGTCGTCACCTGATGCTCGAACGCCGCGTGATCGAGGCTGTGGAGCAGGGATTGTTTTATATCTACTCTGCCGAACATGTCAGTGAAGGGATGGAGTTGCTGATGGGCTTGCCGGCCGGTTCGCCCGATAGCGAGGGCGATTATCCGCATGCCAGTGTGTTGGGTCGCGCACAGAAAACATTGCAGTCCTATCGCCGTGCCTGTCTGGCATCAGAACATCCCAAACCCGAGCGCAAGCATTTGCGCTGATCGGGTTGTCTGATTGGTTATGGGTGTGTATATCTGAACGCTGATACCCGCAGGCGGCATGATCAGGATATGCTCTAAATTCCGTGCTTTCAGTATGGCCGGCATGGGAGGGTATGTGGCGCCGAAGTTCGTAGCCGTCAATTAAAGGCAGCGTGTTGAAATTTGAATTTTTACCTGAACCTGCATCTGAGAAAACCGGTGCTAATGCCGCATTATTAAAGAGTATTTTTGTTTACCCACAATTTCTGTGGATAACTCTGTTGATAAAGCCGGTGATGCAGCCGTTAAAGCGGTGATGCACAAGGCTTTTTCTTATGCTGCCTGTTTTTTAATATTTAAAAATATTGTTAATAAACAGTTAGTTATAATAAATTGTAATATTCAGACGTTACTCTTGGCCTCCAAGCCTTATGCTGCATGACTTTGTGAATAATTATTAATTGTCAATATAAATTCAGCACTATTTTTTCAGATTAAACTACATCGAATAATTAGTTTTTGTAATTAATTGCTTGGAATCGTGCATGGGTTTATTAGCTGTGTGAGTTGATTGCCGTAGCGTCACTTTGCTGTTGGGAGAATAAATTGTTCACTGCAATTTTGTATAAATTATGCGTGCAGGACTGATGGTATGTCTGGGCTATGTATGAATTAGCATCATTGTCTAATAACTAACATGTTGAGATTTCTCATTTGAACCGAGGTGTTTTGGTTGACTGAGTCGCGACTAGTCTATAGAATCCGCGCTCTTCATTCCCTGATAGCTCAGCCGGTAGAGCGACGGACTGTTAATCCGCAGGTCCCTGGTTCGAATCCAGGTCGGGGAGCCAGTATTCAAGCCACTTCTGAAAGGAAGTGGCTTTTTACTTTGTGCCTCCAGAAAATGCCTTTTCGGCAAAACTCAGGTTCGGCAAAGTCGGTATAATATTCCCCTCATGGATCGAGCCAACATATCCCACCCATCATTCACATCAAGTCAGGACGATCCCATGCAACAAATCGAATTCCAACTGAACGGAGAATATGTCGAACTCAATCAACTGCTCAAGATGGTCGGTCTGTGCGACAGTGGTGGCGCAGGCAAGGCGATGGTGGCTGAGGGTATAGTGTCAGTCGATGGACTGCTGGAGTTGCGCAAGACGGCCAAGATACGGGCGGGCTCGGTCGTGACGCTGGGAGATGTGCAGATCAGTGTGATTGCCGGGTAGAACAGGATGAAATACCGGCATTACAAGGGCGGGATCTACGGGATTATCTGTGAAGCACGGCTTGAGGCTGATCCCGATGTCGTCATGATGGTTTACCAGTCAGCGGCTGACGGCATGATCTGGACGCGCCCCAAGGAGGCTTTCCTGGAGTTGGTGGAATGGGAAGGCTGTATGGTGCCGAGATTTGCAGCGATTGCCTCGAGTTAGAATGTTGCCGGCCTGAAATTTCCATCCGCCAACACAAAATGTCAGTCGAATTTTTACCTATATTTACAGCTCCAGCCGCCAGGCTCTGGACTGCCCAGTGACAGCAGCAAGAAATTGCTTGCCAATGTCTCTTGCAGGAGCGATGCCGAACATCGCGAATTTTCCCGGCGCGCTCAGGCGTGGTGATCTGCCGCGGATCGGCAAATGGGCGCAGTGCCACGGCGATGTGGCAAGGCTGATCGAATCGAACTGAGCTATCCGGGCTGTGGGCGAGAGTACCAATTCGCTTAAACGATGCCGCACGCCTCATCGAATCCCAGTCTTGGGCCGCGTGGATAGATTCCTTTTGCATCTCCATATCCGAGGTTGCACAGGAAATTCGATTTGATGCCGGTTCCGGCAAAAAACAATCGATCCACTTCGGCATTATCGAAGCCGGACATCGGTCCGCAGTCGAGGCCGAGTGCGCGTGCGGCGAGGATTAGATAAGCACCTTGCATCGAGCCGTTGCGAAAAGCAGTGAGATCAGAAAGTGCGGTGTCATTTTCGAACATGTCGCGTGCATTGGGCATGGGCGGGAAGAGTTTGGGCAGTTGCTCAAAAAAGCGTGTGTCGTAGCCGATGATGGCTGTGACGGGGGCCGCCATCGTCTTGGCGCGGTTGCCTTCC
>FZPY01000012.1_pt1 | contig 92603 bp, 78 predicted proteins | sample 1534801 | NCBI WGS metagenome assembly FZPY01 (sample SAMEA104161950, study PRJEB21768) | metagenome | isolation source: underground water | reverse complement strand
GAGCTCCCTTTAAATTGCATCTTCCACGCACGAAGAGATTAAGGAAGTTTCTAAATGCCCCCATACTCCTACCGTGCGAAATGGGTTCAATGTTCAATTCTACTTCCGGCTTGATAAGTGACCGAAATTTAAGGCGAACTACCCCCGTTGCTTTTTCAAAGTCATCAGGACTAATGTAGTCATACAGAACTACTTTCCCTCTCGTCCCATCGTGGTACTTCTCACTAACTGGATGAAGCTTCTCCATCGCTTTAGCCGCATTCTCGGGGTCCACCACAGAGATGTAAGTCTCCAAAGCTTTAACACCAACTTCCCACTGATTTTTTCCAGTACGCTTTATCTGGCTTTTCCACTTATTTACGATTGTGCCGGCGCGTGGAGTGAACCCTGAGCAGCGCACCACAATCATCTTTGCGAGCGTCATTTGCGTTACGGCCAACTCTTTAGTGAGCTGAGCAATTATTTCGTCATTATTCATTGAATTACCCCGTATTGTTGACAATCATCAAAAACAAAGATACAGGTATTTTTGTTGATTGTCAACAAAATAAGTGCCCATCATCACCATTGCACAAAGAGGAATTAACCGGGGCGTGCAGGCACAGCCCTTGAACATGGAATAACTTCAATCCACGGATCGACTTCATATTGATGACGCGCCACTCCAAAACCGCGGCGTTCAGGACGACCACTGAATCGAATCAGATGCCATTTATACAGATTGACGTAAATAGGACAGGTGCAAGTCGGGAGGGGGTTGAAAGGGCGTGGTCATGAGTGATGTCGGCGCAACTGTTATTGCCGTTACCCGCCCGAAGTTGCATAGGATTAGTCAGGTGCGTCGCAACACCCCGCTCTTCCTGGCCGCCGTCGTTACTCAAATATGCGGGTAATGTCAGACACGTAAATACGGGATAAAAATGAAATCAATTGACGCCCAATGCGATCCTGGTATTACCAACAATCGGATTCAAACGGAAGCTGCATGCCAGAGGCTGTCGATGTGATGAAATTCAGGGCTGGCAATGACAATATCCCATAAGCGCGCTGGTGCGTGTCATGTGGAGCGATTTATACAATGGCGACAAACAGAGCGGCTCAAAATCCAGGACACCCACATGCGCTCCTGACCCGGTGATGCAAGGATGAATATTGGATATCTAACGTGGCACAGACAAATTACAGGCTGCCTACTTGTCACCAAGTGAAGCCATAATTAAACGCTCTACAAAATCATGACGATCAACTCCAGCAGTAGTACACGCCCTATCCAGATGACCTATTGCGGTCGCCGTTAGAAATAAATTGACCTGATGCCGATCATTTTCAGACAACATTTGACGACGTCGGCGCTGCGACTCTCTGAGTTGCGCCTTACGCTTGTCAGTTGTTTCGGTACTATTTGGCATTAGAAAAGTTTTTGAAGCGATTGAGTATCACCAACATCTTACCAAAGATATCACGACCCTGCTTACGCCCCGCCATCTCCGATAACATCTGCTGTATTTATGAGTCATCTCCAGGCAGCAGTAAATTACAGCATGTAAAAATCATAGCACTACTGTCCGGAGATACGAAGTTATTCACAGGGTAACTCACTGAATTTAATTTATTAAATAACATATTTGCTGGAAACGATTTCAACTTGCGTCAAAATCCCGATTTTTATCTGGGGTTAAAAAATGCACGCAGGCAAATTGGTGTTCGCTCAACTGATGGCATATCGGCCACTGCCCATATTTCACCAGTGTATAGCCAACTACACAAGTCGATATCCAACACTCAAATTCTCCCTTTCGATCAATTTCTCTGCATGGCGTTCGCGCAACTGACCTATCGCGAAAGCCTGCGCGACATCGAAACCTGGCTGCGCTCATCAGACCAGTCTCTACCATTTGGGCATCCGTGGCAACGTCGCCAAGAGCACGTTACCCGCAACACCTGCGACGCATCAAGTTCTACGATGCCGAACACAAGAAATATCTAGTCTTTCTCACCAACAACTTCGACTTGCCCGCGCTGACCATCACACAGCTTTATCGCTGTCGCTGGCAGGTCGAACTGTTTTTCAAATAATCAAACAGCATCTTCGAATCAAAAAGTTCTACGGCACAACAGAGAACGCAGTAAAAACATAAATCTGGATCGCGATCAGTATTTACGTGCTGGTCAAGGTTTTAGAGTAGGTGGCGTTTAAGCCGTTTATTGGCGTGCAGAAGTAAAAAAGCCATTCGTTGTGTGATCCCCGAATTTCATGCCCATTTCTACATATACAGTTCAAATTCCTACTGACAAAACCGCCAAAAGTGGGTTTTGACCGTTTTGTCAGTTCCAATTGAACACATATCGAAAATTTTAACGACAAAAATTGGCACACTTGGCAACAGCCATTCATAATCCAGCCATTGTAAATAATGGCACTCATACTCATGCTCGAAGACATCAAGAAAACCCTGTGGGCAACTGCCGACAAGCTGCGAGCCAACATAGATGCCGCCGAATATAAGCACCTTGTGCTCGGACTGATTTTCGTCAAGTTTGTCTCTGATACCTTCGTGTCCCGCCGTGCTGAGCTTCAATTACGCTTTACCGATAAGACCGATGAGTATTACCTGCATGACTGCACTGACGAGCTGTTAGCGGCTGAGCTGGAAGACCGGGACTACTACACGGAAGGGAACGTCTTCTGGGTGCCTGAGTCTGCCCGTTGGGAGGCGTTACGTGCCGCTGCTAAGCAACCGGATATAGGCAAGCGCATAGACGAGGCGCTGGTGGTTATTGAAACTGAGAACCCTAAACTCAAGGGTATCCTCGATAAACGCTATGCGCGTGCGCAGTTGCCGGACGGCAAGTTGGGTGAGTTGGTGGATCTGGTTTCCACCATCGGTTTTGGCTCTAATGCGGGGCATGCCCGTGATGTGCTGGGGCAGGTATATGAATACTTTCTCGGTCAGTTTGCCAGTGCAGAGGGTAAACGGGGCGGTCAGTTCTACACGCCTGCCAGCATCGTTAAAACGCTTGTCGCGGTACTCGCTCCCCATCATGGCAAGGTGTATGACCCCTGCTGTGGTTCAGGCGGTATGTTCGTACAGTCCGAAAAGTTTATCGAGTCGCATGGCGGTAAGCTGGGTGATGTGGCGATATTCGGTCAGGAGTCCAACCCGACCACATGGCGATTGGCTGCGATGAATCTTGCCATACGCGGCATAGACTTTAACCTCGGACGTGAGCCGGGGGATACTTTTACCAAGAACCAGCATCCCGATTTACGTGCTGACTTCGTACTGGCAAATCCTCCCTTCAATATCAGTGACTGGTGGCATGGCAGTCTAACGGGTGACCCGCGCTGGGAGTTTGGTGACCCGCCAGCAGGCAACGCTAACTATGCGTGGTTGCAGCACATGCTGTATCACCTGAAGCCGACAGGGCGTGCCGGGATTGTCTTGGCGAATGGCTCGATGAGTTCCAGCCAGAACAGCGAGGGCGATATCCGCCGTACCATGGTTGAGGCGGACGTAGTGGAGGTGATGATAGCCTTGCCCGGACAACTGTTCTTCAATACTCAGATTCCCGCCTGCCTATGGTTCCTTGCTAAGAGCAAGACCACTCGCAAGGGTGAAGTACTTTTCATAGATGCCCGTAAGCTGGGTCATATGATTAGCCGGGTACAGACGGAGCTGACTGACGAGGTAATAGAGCGCATTGCAGGTACGGTAGCCGCATGGCGTGGTGAGGCAGATGCAGGTGAGTATCTGGATACTCCCGGCTATTGCCGCAGCGTTAAGCTGGCTGAGATTGCAGAGCATGGTCATGTGCTTACTCCCGGCAGATACGTGGGTGCTGAGGCAGTGGAAGACAACGATGAAGACTTTGCTGACAAGATGCAAACCCTGACCGAGAAGCTGGGGGAGCAGATGGCGAAGGGTATGGAGCTTGACCAGTTGATACGCCAGAAGCTGGGAGGGCTGGGGTATGAGTTCTGAGTTGCGGCGGCTCTGGGAACAGGCTGGCGGCAAAATACCTGACGACTGGAGGATCGTGCCGTTCGAGTCGCTATTTCGAGATAACAAAAGTATCGCCGTCGGAGTGATGTACCCTGGCGCTAACACAGTGGGTGGTGCACCTTTGCTCAAGGTCGGCGATATTAAAGATGGCCTTGTTCCTGAGGAACCGAGTTACTACATTTCCGCTGCCACGAATGAAGAGCACAAACGCACTCAATTGGTTGGTGACGAGTTGCTAATTACGCTGGTTGGCAACCCGGGAGAATGCGTTGTTGCTACTCGCGCAATGGCTGGCTGGAACCCAGCACGAGCAATTGCTGTTGTGCGGTTGCGAGACCCCAGCCTTCGTACATACCTGAAAACTGTGCTTGAAAGCACACCCAGCAAGCATCTAATTGATGCGGTTCTGAACACAACAGTTCAAAAAACATTAAATCTGAAAGACGTTCGTCAACTTCCAATTCCTCTCCCCCCCATGTCGGTGATTGAAGACATATCTTCAATTGCTGATTCTTTAATACAACGCATCGCCCTTTTGCGTGAAACCAACGCCACCCTAGAAGCCATCGCACAGGCACTGTTCAAGTCGTGGTTTGTTGACTTCGACCCCGTACATGCCAAGGCGCAAGGTATCGCCCCGGAAGGCATGGACGAGGCTACGGCGGCGCTGTTTCCTGACAGCTTTGAGGAGTCGGAACTGGGGCTGGTGCCGATGGGTTGGCAGATAAGAAAGGCTGAAACCTTGCTTACTCGTTTAAAAACAAAAGTGCGATTTACAAAGGAGCAAGTCTTGCCTTCTGGGTCTACGCCTGTTTATGAACAAGGAGCGGGAATACTATTGGGTTACCACGATGGGCAAGCACAATTTACAGCAACCCCTAATGAGCCGATGTTCATCTTTGGAGACCATACATGTGTCATGCACCTTTCCTGCGAGCCTTTTGATATTTCAATGAATGTTATTCCGCTTCAAGCGTGTGACCGACCTACACTTTGGACTTATTACGCAGTAAAAGATAAGCAGGTGTTTCAAGAATATAGACGGCATTGGATGGAGCTTGCAGTGAAAGATGTTGTTGTGGCTCCGATAGCGATATGCAAGAAGTTCTCCGAAGTAGTCTCTGTTTTACACGTAAGTACGGAGTCCAATGCTAGGCAATCAAACCATCTAGCAAGCCTCCGCGACACGCTGCTTCCCCGCCTGATCTCCGGTCAGTTGCGTATTCCTGACGTAGAAGGAGTGACTTTGTGAATGTTGCTTTGAATGCCACGAATACTGGGTTAAAGATCGAAGCCAGCGTTAATACTGCAAACATTAGCGGGCAAGGGGCTACGGTCTGCCCTCGCTTGCTTTTTCAGGTAAAGCTTAATATCGCTGAAGAGACAGGTAGTCACTCACAAAGGAGCATTCAGGCATGGTCATTCGGCATCATGACTGGGGAATTCCTTCATGGTATGGAAAAAATCGCTGATATAAAAACCTACTCCCTGAACAGAGCGCGACTTGTCGGGCAAGACTATCCAACTGAAGAATACCTTAATATCGAGATTCCTCTTGATACTCGGCACATCGAGTGGCTGGAACAGCAGCGTGCCGGTAAAAGCTTTGAAGCAAAGGTTAGAATCAATTTGCAGGTGCAGATTTTTGGAGTCAATCCTCACACGCCTAATTTTCCATTCGGGCTATTGGACACTTTAAGCATTCAAGGCAACATTCCGTTCATTGTTCCCGATACTCATTGGCGTGAGCAGGTATTGCCGGGGCTGGGGTATGGCAAAGTGATAGTTGTGGAGTTGCCTGTTGTTAGTTTGACGTCATGTACTGCGCTGGAGCACTCCTTCAAGGCTTTGGAAAATGCTCAGAAGCAGTTTAGTCTTGGCCTTTATGACGAGACGGCAGGTTCGTGCCGAGTTGCATTGGACAAGTTTTTTGAGCCAGTGCTGAAAGAGGATGGTAGCGGGAAAACCTTTCCAAAACTCAAGAAAAGCTGGGAAGTTCGTTTGGGAGATGCTACATATCACTGGCTTAACTCTGTTCTCAGTACAATAAAAATCGAAACCAACAAACCACACCACAGCCCCAACAATCACTTTGATCGGTTTGGGGCTCAAATGCTGCTAATGATTACAACGACATTAGTTTCATATGCGGCACAACAGCTTTCAGGAGATGGGCAAGCATGAGCATTCCCGATAACGCACAAGTCCTCGCCCTTCTTGACCGATTGAATGATTGTATCGCGGATGATCTGGAGAGCCAGTTTCTCGATTTCAAACCATGGCAAGGGCCGAAAGAGGATTTGAAGTTGGCTTGCGAATACGCCAGTTGTTTTGCCAACGGTTCGGGCGGCGTACTGGTTTTTGGTGTGGCTGACAAAGTGAAGGGGCGTGCGCAAGCTATTGTTGGTGCTAAAGGCTACGACCTCGATACATTCCGGCGTGGCATTTTTGACGGAACGCGTCCCGGCATTGATGTTGAGATTGAGGAGATCCATGTTCCGGAAGGTGCCGTGCTTGTGATGCGCGTTGCAGAAGGCAGCAGAAAACCATACGGAACGGCTGCCGGATTGTTCAAGCAGCGAGTCGGCAAAAATTGCATGCCGCTTGACCCAACCACTTTTCAACGTGCGCAGGTGACAACGGCGGCCGTTGATTGGAGTGGCGCACCGGCGATGGATATTGGGTTAAAGGATTTAGACCCGTTACAGATTGAACGCGCGCGCCAAATTTTGCGCAGCAAGGCTCCATCCTCAGGGCTGCTTGATCTGCCCGACCAGGAGTTTTTGCAAGGACTTGAAGCGGTGCGGAGTGGAAAGGTGACACATGCGGGGATGCTGCTGTTTGCGCGGCGGGAAATATTGGCACAGCGTTGTCCACAGGCGCAATTTCACTATGTATTTCATAACAGCGAAACAACCGTGGCGCGTAACGACATTGAGCGCTTGCCGTTGCTTGAAGCCGTGGAGCGTATGGAGCAGATTTTTCAGGGGCCATTGAATCCCGAAAAGGAAATTGAACTTGGACTGTTCAAGTTGCGGATTCCCCAGTTTCCGCTTGAGGGCGTACGCGAAGCTGTGCTGAACGCACTGACTCATCGCGACTATCAAAATCCAGGCGAGGTTCTGGTGCGACATTCAGCGCAGGAGTTGGTGGTTACCAGTCCTGGCGGCTTCATGGATGGCATTACGCCGGAAAATATTCTGCGTCACGAGGCTGTGCCTCGAAACAGGACATTGGCTAATGCTCTTGTGAAATTGAGACTGGTTGAGTCATCGGGTATTGGCCGTAAGCGAATTTTTAGATCCGCACTGGTGTACGGAAAACGCAGGCCGGAATATACAACGGACGGTCATTCTGTCACGTTGCGCATATTCAATCAGGGCGCGCATGAAGCGCTTGCCAGTCTGATTGCACGTCTTGATGCGCAAGGTGCTAACGTAGGGCTAGATCAGTTGCTGGTTTTAGATGCCCTGAGGGGCCAGGATTTTATCGATGTCGGGCAAGCGGCTGATGTTTTGCAGCTATCCAGGGACGACGCTCGCCGGATATTGGAAGGAATGTGTGCACAGCCATTGAATCTGATAGAGCGCAAAGGCCATACGGCATCGGCCACGTTTCATCTAGCAAAGGGAATCGCAAAAGAGCTAAAGGGTAAAGCTGCCTATACAAAAACGCGAGGATTGAATCCTGTTCGTTATGCTGAGTTGGTGCGCGAATATTTGATGGATCATCAAAAGATCAGAAATGTCGAATTGAGGGAGCTTTTGGGTTTAGGCGATTCGGCCTCGGCACAGGTGGAGGCATCTCGATTCCTGACAAAATGGAGTGCGGAAAATGGCTTTCTGGTTAAGCATGGTGGAGGTAGCAATGTTTATTACACTCAACGTTAAATGTTCTTAGCATTTGTTTAGCAAATTAAGTAAAAGCAAATTTATTTAAAATAAACCGTTTGTATTCAAATGATTAAATTTTAATTTGTTAAATGAAATGTTAAGCAAAGACGAAATATATAAATGACCGAAGATCAACTCGAACAGGAAACGCTAAGCTGGCTGGCTGATGTCGGCTATAAACACTTATATGGCCCAGACATTGCACCCGATGGCGAAAATCCGGCACGTAGCGATTACCGTCAGGTGGTGCTTACCTTCAGACTCCGCGAAGCGATCTTTCGCCTGAACCCGGACATTCCGACTGCGGCCCGCGAGGATGCGTTAAAACAGGTCGTTGATCTCGGTATACCGGTGCTCTTGTCGGCCAACCGATATTTTCACAAGCTGCTGGTCACGGGCGTGCCGGTTCAGCACCAAAAAGATGGCGAAACCCGTGGCGATTTTGTGCGCCTGATCAACTGGACGGAACCGGAGAAAAACGAGTATCTGGCGATCAGCCAGTTTTCGATTAAGGGCGCGCACCACACCCGCCGCCCGGACATAATCCTATTCGTGAACGGGCTGCCTATCGTGCTGCTGGAACTGAAGAATCCCGCCGATGAAAATGCTGACCTTTGGAAGGCTTTTGACCAGATTCAGACCTACAAGGAGCAAATCCCCGATGTGTTCCAGTACAACGAGATACTGGTGATATCAGACGGTAGCGAAGCAAGACTGGGTTCGCTGTCCAGCAACGGCGAACGCTTTATGCAGTGGCGTACCATTGACGGTGTAGCGTTAGACCCGTTGGGACAGTTTAACGAATTGGAAACAATGGTGCGTGGTGTGTTGGCTCCAGCCTACTTACTCGACTACCTACGCTTCTTCGTGTTGTTTGAGGATGACGGCACGCTGGTAAAGAAGATTGCCGGGTATCACCAGTTCCATGCGGTAAGAGCTGCTATCAGTCAGGTGGTGGTCGCTTCACGCCCCGGTGGTACGCATAAGGGCGGTGTGGTCTGGCATACGCAGGGTTCCGGCAAGAGCATTACCATGACCTGTTTCGCTGCCCGGGCGATGCAGGAAGCTGCCATGGAAAATCCCACCATCGTAGTGATTACCGACCGCAACGATCTGGACGGACAATTATTCGGGGTGTTCTCGCTGGCTCAGGATCTGTTGCGTGAGCAGCCCGTGCAGGTAGAGACCCGGCAGGATTTGCGTGCCAAGCTGGGCAATCGCCCCTCTGGCGGTATCGTCTTTGCCACCATTCAGAAGTTCATGCCGGGGGAAGATGAAGATACCTTCCCTGTGTTATCCGACCGTAGCAACATTGTTGTGATTGCTGACGAGGCGCATCGCACGCAATACGGCTTCGAGGCTACCCTGAAGGGCAAGCCTGGTCATGAAACCTATCAGGTCGGCTATGCACAGCATCTGCGTGATGCACTACCCAATGCAACCTTTGTGGCATTCACTGGCACGCCAGTATCGTCAGAGGATAGGGATACGCGCTCGGTGTTCGGGGAATACATCAGCATCTACGATATGCAGCAGGCGGGTGAAGATGGCGCGACCGTTGCCATCTACTTTGAGTCACGTCTTGCCAAGCTATCACTGAATGCTGACGACTTGCCACTCATTGATGCCGAGGTGGATGAGCTGGCAGAGAATGAAGAAGACAGCCAGCAGGCAGTGCTTAAAAGCCGCTGGGCTGCACTGGAGAAGGTGGTTGGAGCTGAGCCGCGTATTGTCAGTGTGGCCGCTGATCTGGTTGCCCACTTTGAGGAACGAAGCCGCGCACAGACCGGAAAAGCCATGGTAGTTGCCATGAGCCGTGATATTTGCGCCCACCTGTACAACGAAATCATCAAGCTGCGCCCAGGCTGGCACGACACCGATCCTGAGAAGGGTGCGATCAAAATAGTGATGACAGGCTCTGCCAGCGATAAGGCATTGCTACGTCCTCACATCTATAGTGGGCAGGTTAAGAAGAGGCTGGAGAAGCGATTTAAAGACCCCTCTGACCCTCTGCGGATGGTGATCGTCAGGGATATGTGGCTGACGGGGTTCGATGCCCCCTGCGTGCATACACTGTACGTGGATAAGCCCATGAAGGGTCATAACCTGATGCAGGCGATTGCCCGTGTTAATCGGGTGTTCAAGGACAAGCAAGGTGGTCTAGTTGTGGACTACATCGGCATTGCCAATGAGCTACGATCTGCACTGAAAGAATACACCAACAGTAAAGGGCGTGGTCGTCCCACCGTGGACGCAGCAGAAGCCTACGCGGTACTTGAGGAGAAGTTGGACATATTGCGAGGCATGTTATACGGCTTCGACTACAGTGATTTCCTCACGACAGGTCACAAGTGTTTGGCGGGTGCGGCTAATCATGTGCTGGGCGAGAAAGACGGCAAGAAGCGATTCGCCGATATAGCACTGGCAATGAGCAAGGCATTCTCCCTATGCTGTACGCTGGATGAGGCCAAGGCGGTACGTGAGGAGGTTGCCTTCTTCCAGGCGGTGAAGGTGATTCTGACCAAACGTGACATTAGTCAGAAGAAACGCACCGATGAGGAGCGAGAGCTGGCTATCCGGCAGATTATCAATTACGCTGTGGTCTCTGAAGAGGTGGTGGATATATTCGATGCTGTCGGACTGGATAAACCCAATATCGGTATTCTTGATGACGCCTTTTTGGCTGAGGTGCGTAACCTGCCAGAGCGTAATCTTGCGGTAGAGCTGCTGGAACGACTGCTTGAAGGTGAAATCAAGAGCCGCTTCATGAGCAATGTCGTGCAGGAAAAGAAGTTCTCTGAACTACTGGCCAATGTGATTAAGCGATACCAGAACCGAGCCATTGAGACCGCGCAGGTCATCGAAGAGCTGATCGAAATGGCAAAGAAGTTCCGTGCGGTGGCGGGTCGTGGTGAGGAGTTGGGGCTGACCGAAGATGAAATCCGCTTCTATGATGCCTTGGCTGATAACGAGTCTGCTGTGCGGGAGCTCAGTGATGAGACCATGAAGAAAATAGCTCACGAACTGACAGAAAGCCTAAGGCAGAACCTCACTGTGGACTGGTCAGAGCGTGCGAGTGTGCAGGCTAAGCTGCGACTGATGGTCAAGCGTATCCTGCGTAAGTACAAGTATCCACCAGACCAGCAGGACGCAGCGGTACAGTTGATATTGCAGCAGGCTCAGGCGTTGGGCGAGGCATGGATGCCTTAAATTTTTAATTTGTAACAGTCTACTGAACGCAAAATATGAACAACTATCCCGAGATACATTTAAAACTTAACGCAAAATTTGTACGAACCTGCGAAGTTCCAGCATTGATTGCTAACGCCCTTTATTCAGATGCAAACTATCTGGAACTTCCGGTGATTGATCTTTATAAGATTCGTAAACAAAATACTGAACAAATAAAACCAGCGCTATTCAACTTCCTTTCCAGGAAAAACACCACGTCAAAGCCAGTTGATAATTGGTATGAACCACTAAGCCAACTTGATGAAGATATACTGAGAAACGATATCTGGCTGCATCTGCCAGAGTTAAAGTTTCCTATTTCCGTGACTGACTGGCACAAATATGGCGAAGCATTTGCCAACTGGGAGAGTGAAATAAACTTCGAATTAAAACCCGATCGCGTGGAGTGGGCATACGAACCTGCAGGGGACGAGAAGTCGTTTTACAAATTAAATCGCGACACAAGAAACAAACTTGGAATGTTTGAGGAAGATTTTGTATCCGATGAAAATATTGCAATCCAGGAGTCCGGTATCGCTGAATTTAATCACATTGGTCTACTTCGCAAAGCGATTCAACGCGGAGAAATAGAGCAACTTGATCCGAATTCAAACATTCCTACTACAACTTATTTGCCATATGGAAAAATAACCTTTGCAGATTTAAAAGTGTATGTACAAAAATTTAAAATCACATTAATTGATGATGAATCTGACTGCAAAGACAATGCCCCCCCTCATGATAATGAAACTCAAGATACTAGTTTCCTCCATCCTATCTATCGCCATCAGCCGCGAACAAACGAATTCTGCCAAGAGTATCAAATTCAACCCACTGAAACCAAAAATGAAAATGAACCTGAGCAACGCCACACACCAGAGCAGACTCAACCAGCCAATAATGAAATTGCAGCCGCAACTGTCTCACACACGAATTCGATACAAAAAAATAAACTGCGTATCAATACACTTGATCCGGCAATCGATAAAGCGATTAAATCGGCAGGTGGATTTGTTGAACTTGCTCATGTCTATTTAAAACTGAAAGAGCTGGCTCTAGCTGAAGAAAGACCATTTACCGGGGTGTTGGATGGCGACGCACTTTGCTATACGGATGACAATGGGCAGCCTGCTAAATTGAGCAAAGATGCATTAGGCAAGAGATTAAAGCGCCGTTAGACGCCATTACCCGCCGTTAATGGACGATAGCCGCCGCGCATAGCAGAAAACGGTTTTATGTGACAAATCATGTGCACCTCAACAACAAAACGAGGTGCAACATGCAAACAGTTAAAAATCAATCATCAGCAACACATGCCACATCCAACTTCATCCCGCTGGAGCAAGTCACCCGCCCCACCGTACCCACAGATGCCGCAGCATACTATCTAAATCGCCGCCCCCAAACACTACGTGCTTGGGCTTGCTTAGAAAATGGCCCTCTCAGGCCCATTCGCATCAATGGCCGCCTTGCGTGGAGAGTCGCAGACATCAGATCCTTGCTAAATGGCGAGGTGGCAGCATGAGCATCTACAAAATGAATACTCCCTGCGCACTTGGCGTCATCGAACAGGCATTAACCTTTATTGATCCGCACGACCGCGAAACCTGGGTCAAGTGCGGCATGGCAATCAAGTCTGAACTAGGAGAATCTGGCTTTGACATCTGGGATAGATGGAGTGCCAACGCTGACAATTACCAGACTCAGGCTGCGCTGGATTCGTGGAAATCAATCTGTGAAGGTGGGGGCATAACCATTGCAACTCTGTTTAAACTGGCAATGGATAACGGCTATGCACACGATACCAATATCAGGGCAACACCACCAACAACGGAGCAAATCGCAGAGCGTGCAGCAAAGCGGTTAGCAGCGGACGCAGAACAGTCCAATCGCAGAGCGCAAGCAGCAGCACAGGCCAAAGCTATCTGGAATTCAGAACCAAGTCCGTTAGACGCTGGTTGCCCTGCTGTGCATGAACACCCTTATCTACTTAAAAAGGGCATTCAATCGCATGGCGCAAAAGTCTATCGCGGGAGTCTGACCATCCGTGGCATGGATTGCAACGGTGCATTGATGATACCGGTCACGCTAAACAAAAAAATAACCAGCCTGCAATTTATCAACGCTGATGGTGAAAAACGCTTTATGTTTGGCGGTGAGAAAGGCGGTTATTTGATCGGCAAGATCGAATCCGATAAACCTATCTGCATCGTCGAAGGATTTGCGACTGGTGCATCAATCCGTGAGGCCACAAGTTACCCTGTTATCGTCGCTTTCGACGCTGGCAATCTGCGCAAGCTGGCGGAAGCTCTACGGACAAGCAAGCAGAATGCTCTGATCGTGTTATGCGCTGATGATGACGAGTCAGGCACAGGACAGCGCAAAGCAACTGAAGCCGCACAAGCCGTATGCGGATTGATAGCAATGCCTGACTTTGGGACTAACAGGCCGAAAGATGTCTCCGACTTCAATGACATGATGAAACTGTCCGGCCTTGATGCTGTGAAGTTAATGATTGATGCAGCGAAGCCAGTAAATCAACCACCAGACGCGACAGGATGCAGTTCTCTGCATTCGATTGATGGCGACAACATCAACAAACCCAGACCAACGCCCGAACCTTTGCCCGCTTTGCCTGACGTGTTGCCTTTTGACTATGCCTACCTGCCGGATGCGCTGCGCGGATATGTGAAGGATATTTCAGAACGAATGCAATGCCCGCCTGATTTTGCAGCGGTTGGGGTAATGGTGATGATGGCGACGCTTATCGGGCGCAAGGTAAGTATCAGGCCAAAGCGGAAGGATGATTGGACTGTAATCTGTAACGTATGGGGCGCGGTCGTTGGTAATTCCGGTGTAATGAAAAGCCCGACACTGAGCGCGGCACTATCACCAATATGTAAGTTGGAAACAGCAGCATTTGATGAATATAACCACGCTGTTTCTAAAAAGTCCGGTCATGCTGAAATTCATAAAATGAATCAATCTATAAACAAAACAAGAGCAAAAAATGCTCTTAAAAAAGGGCTCGCAGATGAAGCAAATAAGATTTTACAAACAGGGGATACAGATGAAAAGCCAATTTTAAAACGCTACAAGACCAATAATGCCAGTTATGAGGCACTAGGTGAAATACTTATGGAAAATCCTAACGGCATACTTGTTGAGGCAGACGAAATCATTGGACTGCTCAAACAGCTTGATGCTGGCGGGCAGGAAGTCGCCAGATCGTTTTATCTCACTGCTGCTGATGGTGATAAATCATACACCTTCGACCGCATCATGCGCGGCAAGGGGCTGCATATTGAGGCGCTTTGTTTATCCATTATCGGCGGCATTCAGCCAGGTGTATTGGCTGAGTATGTCCGTCAGGCGACAAATGGCGGAGCGGGTGCTGATGGGCTGTTACAACGCTTCAGCCTAATGGTATATCCCGACATATCGCCCCAATGTAAATATGTGGATCGCTACCCTGACAGCGACCTACGCGAATCAGTAAACAATCTGGCTGCAAAATTGGACAGTTTAGACCCTGCTGAAATCGGCGCAGAAACAGATCAGCATGGCTGTGTGCCATTTTTACGCTTTGACGACGAGGCGCAATCCGTATTTTCAGAATGGATCGTAGATATAGATACGCGGTTACGATCCGGTGATGATCATCCTGCGATTGCATCGCATCTTTCAAAATACCGGAAGTTGGTTCCATCGCTTGCGCTGATCAACCATCTGTGTGATAGCGGTCATGGCGCTGTGAGCGAAAAATCTTTAATTCGCGCTATCGCCTATAGCGAATATCTGGAATCACACGCACAGCGAATATACAGTTGCGCCACAAGACCAGACATTGATGCAGCCAAAACACTATTAAAACGATTGTCCAATGTCAAGCTAGCCAGTCCATTCAAGGCGCGTGAATTATCACGAAAGGGATGGACTGGACTAGAAACGACAACAAAAGCCGATGCAGCCATTAAATTATTGATCGAATATGGACATCTCTTTGAACAACGAATCGATACTGGGGGCAGGCCTACTTCTGAATTTCACTTTATTATCGGGGGTGATAAATGAGCTACCTTGCCAAATTGAATCAGTTCGATGAAGAAAATTTTTCACATCAATCTTCTGATATTGAACTGTCAAAACCGCCAAAACCACCTTTCATCATTTTTGACGGTGCAGATCAAGACTCGAATTCAAAAAAATCTAGTTGTATTGAGTCAAAATTATCCTCGCACAAAACCAACGACGCACTCAGAAAACTTAAAAATCTTGATGATCGACAGTACGAAGCAGGCAGGCAAAAAGCAATCGCACTGATGAACGAGTCGCCGGTCGTGCCACGGGGTATTTATGTTGACGAGGAGCTTGATCCTGATAATGTGGTGATATTTTTTTCAAGTCGCTTTCATCAACAGACATGTCATATGTTAATACCCAAAGAAAAATATGTCCCTTGGAAATTGCTAAGGCTCATTGAGCAACTCTCAGCGAGAAAATTGCATTAAGAGAGCGTTGCAGATGTTAAATGATGTTTCTGTTCTGGGTATAGTAACGAATGTGCAACAGGCCGCCTGAACTGAAAAAAGTCAGGCGGTTTTTGTTTTGCAGGTTGGCGCGAACCAAAACGGTCCGGCATTGATAAAACACGGTGACATACTGGTGACACAGGAACAAAATTAAAATAAAAAAGCACCTACATTTCTGTAAGTGCTTGATTATATGGTGGGTCGTCACGGACTTGAACCGTGGACCAAAGGATTATGAGTCCTCTGCTCTAACCAACTGAGCTAACGACCCGTAAACTATTTACCTTCGCTGTCCAGGAAACTCTTGAGTTTCTCGGAGCGCGACGGATGACGCAACTTGCGCAACGCCTTGGCTTCGATCTGACGGATGCGCTCACGCGTCACATCAAATTGCTTGCCCACTTCTTCTAGCGTGTGATCGGTATTCATTTCGATACCGAAACGCATACGCAATACTTTCGCTTCGCGCTGCGTCAAGCTGTCAAGTATATCCGATGTTGCACTGCGAAGGCTCTCATAAACTGCAGCATCAATCGGCACAGTGGTATTCGAATCCTCAATAAAGTCACCCAGGTGCGAATCATCATCATCGCCAACCGGCGTTTCCATGGAAATAGGCTCTTTGGCGATTTTCAGGATTTTATGAATCTTGTCTTCCGTCATTTCCATTTTTTCAGCCAGCGTTGCCGCATCAGCTTCCTGACCTGTTTCCTGCAAAATCTGGCGCGAAATACGGTTCATCTTGTTGATCGTTTCAATCATGTGCACCGGAATACGGATGGTGCGCGCCTGATCGGCGATGGAACGGGTAATCGCCTGACGGATCCACCAGGTTGCATAAGTCGAAAACTTGTAACCGCGACGGTATTCAAATTTATCTACCGCCTTCATCAGACCGATGTTGCCTTCCTGAATCAGATCGAGAAACTGAAGACCGCGATTGGTGTATTTTTTGGCAATCGAAATCACCAGACGCAGGTTAGCCTCAATCATGTCGCGCTTGGCGCGATGCGAACGGGCTTCACCATTCGTCATACGACGGTTGATTTCCTTCAGATCAATGATCGGCAGGCCAACACGCTTCTGCATATTGATCAGATTTTGCTGCTTCTCAACAATCGCATGCTGATAACGGGCCAATAATTCGCTATAAGGTTTGGCGGCCTTGATTTCCTGCGCCAGCCAGTCCAGATCAACTTCATGACCGATGAAACTCTTGATAAAATGCGGACGCGGCATTTTGCTCTTCGTCACACAAATCACTTGAATGCCGCGCTCGTTCGCACGAATTTCCTCAACCAATCCGCGCATGGTATTGCAAAGCGCATCCACCTGCTTGGCGGTAAAGCGGAAAGCCATCAACTCTTCGGTAATGCCAGCCTGACAGGCATTGTACTGCTCACTCAGATAGCCATGCTTTTCAAAAGCCTTCCCCATCTGATTGAATAAATCGGCGATCACGGAAAAACGAGCCAGCGCATCCGCTTTCAATTGAGCAAGATCGGCAGCAGCGGCGGCAGCGGATGCAGCGGCCATCGCCTCTTCATCCTCTTCTTCTTCCTCCTCTTCCTCATCGCCGGATTCATCAGACGACTCGTGATCATCCTCGTCTTCTTCGTCGTCTTCTTGATTATGCTCTTCGTCGCCAGTCGACTCAGGCTGATCCTCAAGCTCTGCATCGACAAAACCATCAATCAGTTCATTGACACGAATCTCATCGATTTCAATTTTTGCCGCCAGCGCAAGAATTTCAGCAATGGACACAGGACAAGCTGAAATCGCCTGTATCATGTTGCGCTGACCTTCTTCGATACGCTTGGCGATCAGAATTTCTTTTTCGCGCGTCAGCAAATCAACCGTACCCATTTCGCGCATGTACATGCGCACAGGATCTGTTGTACGGCCAAATTCCGAATCGACGGTGGACAAAGCTGCCTCAGCCTCTTCAGCCGCATCTTCATCCGCAGCAGTCGGTGCAGAATCAGTCATGATCAGCGCTTCAGCATCGGGTGCGACATCACAGACACGGATACCCATGTCGTTGATCATGCTGGCCACGCTTTCGATCTGCTCGACTTCGAGCATATCCGGCAAATGGTCATTGATCTCGGCGTAAGTCAGATAGCCGCGCTCCTTGCCCAGCACGATCAGTGCTTTAAGACTGGTGCGACGCGCATCAATATCCTGCTGCAACTCCGCAACCGGCAATGCGATCAGATCGTCCGCTTTCTTGACCTGCTTTTTCTTGCTTTTTTTAACCGCTACCATATTCTTAATTCCAATTGCGTAAGACCTACTTTAACGAAGGGGCGAAAAGCCATTAAAAAAGAAACACCACGCCTGAATAGCTAGCGTCGCAGAAAAGCGCACTATTATACCCGAAATACGCTAACGTGCTCTAACCTTTACAGATATCAACTTTCCTTCTCTGTTGCGTTTATCGTCTTGCCGCGCTGCAACAAACGCAAATACTGCTCTCGCTCTTCACTTGTCATACTGGAAATCCGCGAAGAACCCTCTTGCAACAATTTCCCCTGCAATGTTTCAAACTGCTGGCGGCGCTGCCCGTCATCAAGCCGACCAAGCAAGCCTGCAAACTCTGTTTCCACATCAAATGTCTCTCCCCACGCCAGCATTTCCGCCTCAGCCTGAGCGAGTGCGCGGGCGTAACTGGTACCTTCAAATCGCTGCATCAGCGCAGGACTGGTAATTTTATAATCCACTTCACGTAAAACGGCCAACACCGCAACAATTGCATCAGCATCACTCCCCTCCCCATGCCAGTCATCCGGCATCCGTGCGCCCAACTGAGGTTGAGCAATCAGACACTGCAACAGCAGCCGTTGCATTGGAAATGGGGTGCGAACCACTTTTTTCAAGGCCGCTCTGGGCGCTTGTGAAATCGGTTTAATTTCATACAACGCTTCAAGCTCAGCCTGACTGACACCCGACAAAGCAGCCACCTCTTTACGCAGCAACAATGAAGTCACGGGGGAAGTGATCACCGACAACAACGGCCGGGCATGATGCAGCAATTGATTGCGTCCTTCCTGAGTTTTCAAATCCAGATCCGCAGTCAGCTCACGCAACAGGTAACCGGACAGAGGCATCGCTTCCGCAATACGCTGCTCAAAAATTTCGTTACCATATTCCCGGATAAAACTGTCCGGATCATGATCTGCCGGCAAAAACAGAAAGCTGATCAGTTTGCCATCCTGCAAATGCGGCAGCGCATTTTCAAGTGCGCGCCAGGCAGCCTTCTGGCCAGCTTTATCACCATCGAAACAGAATACGATCTGGTCAGCCAGGCGCAATAATTTCTGGATGTGATGCGGGGTCGTCGCCGTGCCCAGTGTCGCCACCGCATAGTCGACACCATGCTGCGCCAATGCCACGACATCCATGTAGCCTTCGACCACCAGCACACGCCCATTTGCGCGTATCGCCTTTTGCGCCTGATACAGACCATACAACTCATGACCTTTTTCAAACAGCGGCGTTTCAGGAGAATTCAGATATTTAGGCTCACCCTTGTCGAGCACACGTCCGCCAAATCCGATAACCTGTGCGCGCACATTGATGATCGGAAACATAATGCGATCTCGAAACCGGTCATAGCGTTTACCCCCTTCTCCGCTGATCACCAAACCGGTCACCTCCAGCGTCGAACTCTGATAATCCGCAAAAGCAGAACCGAGATTTTGCCAGCCGTCGGGTGCAAAACCAATTGCAAATCTGGCCGCAATCTCGCCGCTCACCCCCCTGCTTTTAAGATAATCAATTGCCCGGACTGATAACTTGAGCTGTTCACGATAATAGCGGGTAGCAACCTGCATCACCTCATACAAATCGGGCGCGACTTTTTGATGAACGTCACCGTTAGCCGAACGCTCATGCGGCACATCCATCCCCACACTCTGCGCGAGCTCCTCAATCGCCTCAACAAACCCAAGCCCAAGATGCTCCATGACAAAACCAATGGCCGTGCCATGCACGCCGCAACCAAAGCAATGATAAAACTGCTTGGACTGACTGACGGTAAATGAGGGAGATTTTTCGTTGTGGAACGGACAACAGGCAGCGTAATTGCCGCCTGCTTTTTTAAGCGGCACATAACGCTCAATAACATCAACGATATCGAGACGGTTGAGCAGATCCTGAATGAAGCTTTTTGGAATCATGTGCGTCCTTTCAACCAAAACAGAAGACCAGCTGATAAGCCAGACTTATTCTATGAATTGAACGAAACGCGAACGAAACTTCAAGAAACTACTTGGACAACTGAGCTTTGATCAGAGCGGAAACTTTACCCATATCAGCCAAGCCAGCCAGCTTAGGCTTGAGCAATCCCATTACCTTACCCATATCCTGAGGACCCGTCGCACCGACAACTGAAACAGCATCGACAACTGCAGCGAGCACCTGATCATCGTCGAGTTGCTGAGGCATATAGACTGCTAATACGCCCATCTCGAATTTTTCGATATCAGCAAGATCCTGACGACCGGCCGCCTCGTACTGACTGATTGAATCACGGCGCTGTTTATTCATCTTTTCGATGATAGCAACCACATCCCCGTCAGACAGCTCGATGCGCTCGTCTACTTCCCGCTGCTTAATGGCAGCGAGCAACAGACGAATAGCCGAAAGGCGTGCCGTATCTTTGGCGCGCATCGCGACTTTCATGTCTTCGGTAATTTGTAACTTTAAGCTTATCGCCACGCGGATAGTTTCCGGCGCTTAGTACAGCTTAGGTGGCAGAGTCTGGCTGCGCAGACGCTTGTAATGACGCTTCACGGCTGCAGCCAGCTTGCGCTTGCGTTCAGCAGTTGGCTTTTCGTAAAATTCACGCGCACGCAAATCGGTCAGCAGACCTGTTTTTTCTACAGAACGCTTGAAACGACGCATTGCGACTTCAAACGGCTCATTCTCTTTAACACGTACTGTTGTCATCTGCGAACTACCTTCTACCAAAAAATTGAGGGCGCGATTCTAACAAAAGCATTCCCGCATAACAACTCATATTTCACCACGGCTACAAATAAATTTAAACAGGACAAACCTGAAACACAAACATCTTTAAGCCAATGACGCTGCAGCGCGCTTATTGAATCAAAAAAACAGGGGCATTGAACCGCAAATAACGCAACCAGTACCGGCGATGACATTACACTTGCGTTGCCCGCTACCCAATCCACTCAGACAGTTTAAATTACAGTGATTCGTGCGAACTTTCGCTTACCTACCTGTGCGACCACAACCTGCCCCACACTGACGACATCAGCCCTGTCATTGACGCGTTCACCATCGAGTTTAACCGCCCCCTGGGCGATCATACGTATCGCTTCAGAAGTACTGCCTACCAGATCAGCCGATTTGAGCAACTGCGGGACAGCAATGGCACCGTCCGTCGATGTGACATTAATTTCAGGCATATCATCAGGCAGCACCCCCTTGCGGAATCTCGCATCGAATTCTTCAAGCGCTGCGACCGCTGCGCCCTGCGTATGAAAACGCGCCACGATTTCCTGAGCCAGCAGCACCTTGATATCCCGGGGATTACGCCCCCCTTCCACCTCAGCTCGCCAAGCAGCAATTTCACTCATACTCCGGAATGACAATAATTCCAGATACCGCCACATCAGCGTATCGGAAATCGACATCAGTTTTCCGAACATGTCCTGCGGCGCATCGGTGATACCGATGTAATTCCCAAGCGACTTGGACATTTTGTTCACGCCGTCCAGACCTTCGAGCAGCGGCATCGTCAAGATGCATTGTGCAGGCTGACCGTAATGCCGCTGCATTTCGCGTCCCATCAGCAAGTTAAATTTTTGGTCGGTGCCGCCCAGTTCGATATCTGCCTTCAGCGCGACCGAATCATAGCCTTGCACCAAAGGATAAATGAATTCATGTATTGCAATCGGCTGACTGCTCTTATAGCGCTTGGAAAAATCATCGCGTTCGAGCATTTGCGCCACCGTATGGGTCGCTGCAAGACGAATCAAATCGACTGCACTGAACTGATCCATCCAGGTTGAATTAAAAACAATTTCAGTCTTTTCCGGATCCAGCACCTTAAAAACCTGATCGCGATAAGACTGTGCATTTTCCAGCACCTGTTCGCGAGTCAAGGGAGGGCGCGTCGCATTTTTTCCGGTAGGATCACCGATCATGCCGGTGAAATCGCCGATCAAAAATAAAGCATGGTGACCCAGATCCTGCAACTGCCGCATTTTGTTTAGCAGTACGGTATGACCGAGATGCAGATCGGGCGCGGTTGGATCGAAACCGGCCTTAATGCGCAATGGCCGCCCAAGCGCCAGTTTTTGTTTTAGCTCAGACTCGATCAGCAACTCATCTGCGCCGCGTTTAATTACATCCAGTGCTTGTGTAATGTCATTCATATTTTTCAATTCATATTCCAAAGTAGCTGCTACCGCTTGTCAGTTTTTTAAGCCGCCCGTCGGCCTGCGTGCACCAGTCAATATATTTACATACCAATAATCAGTTATCCCTTTAAGGAATAGCGTGTATCTGTTAAAGTTCGTACCAATGAAAAAATGCACTCCTAGCCGCCAATAGATACATGCATCCCCCGGAGAACGAATGTTAACGCAAAATATGCTCAACCAAGAACGCAAAAATAAATTACGCTGGTTTATCGTCGTCTCAACGATGCCGCTTCTTGGTGTGGTAACCGCATTCGGACTGGTACCCGCGAGCAATCTTGGATTGAACAGCGGCACCGTCGCCATCGAACAACTGACCCTCCCCTCTCCAGCTACACCTGAAACAGTTGCCGCCACGTTCTGGCACACAGAGCGCTTGCAGCGCGGTGACACGGTGGCTGAACTGATGCAACGCCTGAATATTACCGATGAGGCTGCCAGCGAGTATCTGCGCAAGAGTGATGAGACCCGTGCATTTCGCAAATTGTCAGTCGGCAATGAAGTACAGGCAGAAACAGATGCGACAGGCGCTCTGGTCTCGCTTAGCTATCTGGGCGAACAGGGTTCACAAATCATCATCAAGAAACAGGGCAGCGCGTTTACTTCCCATACTATTGCAGCACAACTTGAAAAACGCTTATTTGTCCGTACCGGCACAATCAAAACCAGCCTGTACGCCGCAACGGATGCGGCAGGCATGCCGGAATCCGCAGCCAATCAGCTGACCGAAATTTTCAGCGGTGATGTTGACTTTCATCATGACTTAAGACGCGGCGATAAGTTTACTGCTGTTTACGAATTAACCTACAGCAACGGTGCGCTGGTCAAGACAGGCCAGATACAGGCTGCAGAATTTATCAATCAGGGTCATTCATATCGTGCGGTGCGTTTTCAAAGCGATGCCAACCACAGTGACTATTACACCCCTGAAGGCAAGAGCCTGAAAAAATCTTTTCTGCGCTCCCCTATCGCTTTCTCGCGGGTCAGCTCCGGCTTTAGTCTTGCACGCTTCCATCCCGTACTGAATAAATGGCGCGCACATAAAGGCACGGATTTCGCAGCCCCCATGGGTACACCAGCAAAAGCGACAGCGGATGGTCAGATCGCTTTCGAGGGCGTACAAAGCGGTTATGGGAATGTTGTCGTACTCAACCATCCGGGAAATTTGTCGACCGTTTACGGACACTTATCACGCTTTGCCAAGGGTATACATAAAGGTTCTCACGTCAGACAAGGCGATGTGATCGGCTATGTCGGTATGAGCGGCCTGGCCACTGGCCCGCATTTGCATTACGAATTCAGAATCAACGGACAACAACGTGACCCGCTACGCGTCGCGCTGCCGAATGCGCTGCCAATTAACAGCGCAAACAGGGTAGCCTTTAAATCCATGGCTGATAAATTCATCGCCAACCTGGTCCAGTTGCGCAATACCAACCTCGCAAAACTGGACTAATTGGACTCGCTTTACAAGCATCAGCTGTATATCGGCCTGATGTCAGGAACCAGCCTGGACGGCATTGATGCCGTCCTGGTTGATCTGGATCAGCAAAACCCCACGCTGCTGGGCAAATCTTTTCTGCCCTTCGACGATACCCTTAAAACGGCTATTCTCGACCTGCATCAGCCAGCATTAAACGAAATACATCACATGCAACTCATCGGCATTGAGCTTGCACGACTATATGCTCTGAGCGTCAATACGCTGCTCGCCCAATTCGGATATCAATCTGAGCAAATACGAGCAATCGGATGTCACGGCCAGACCATACGTCACTGCCCTGAACATGGTTACACCCTGCAAATCGGCAACGCCGCGCTGCTTGCTGAATTAACCGGCATCACGGTGGTCAGCGATTTTCGCAGCCGTGACCTCGCAGCCGGAGGACAGGGGGCACCGCTAGTTCCCGCTTTTCACGATAAAGCGCTGCGACACAAGGAATATCACCGCGTGATCGTCAACATCGGCGGCATCAGCAACCTGACCAACCTGAAACCCTGCGTTGCTACGTCCGGTTTTGACTGCGGCCCCGGCAATCTGTTAATGGATGCATGGTGTATGCAGCATCTTAATAAGCCATTCGATGCTAACGGTGACTGGGCTGCAACAGGAAAAGTATTGCCTATACTGCTGAAAAAGATGCTGGCTGAACCCTACTTTGCACTACCACCACCCAAGAGCAGCGGACGCGATCTGTTTAATGTGGCGTGGCTAAAATCAAAAATCACTGGAAATGAATCCCCACAAGATGTGCAATCCACCCTGCTGGAACTGACCTGCCAGACGATTGCAGAGGCAATCAAGACCCAATGCGGCATACCGCAACAGATATATCTGTGCGGCGGTGGCGCGCGCAATACGGCATTGCACAACAGGCTTGCAGTCCTGCTGCCGGCCTGCATCATACAAAGCACCAATGCACTGGGCGTTGACAGTGACTATCTGGAAGCCATCGCCTTCGCCTGGCTGGCACAACAAAATCTTCAAGGCCTACCCGCAAATCTGCCACAGGTCACGGGCGCGGCACATCCATGCATACTGGGAGCCGCTTATCCGGCGTAAAAAAAGGGCGCCAGACGCGCCCTTCTGAGAAAGCGGGCTACTTTTATACCGAGAACGATGAACCACAACCGCACGTTGTCGTTGCATTCGGATTCTTGATGACGAACTGTGAGCCTTCAAGACCTTCCGTGTAATCGATTTCAGCGCCCACCAGATACTGGTAACTCATCGGGTCAATCAATAGCTGCACACCGTCTTTGTCCAGCACAGTATCATCTTCGTTTGTAATTTCATCAAAAGTAAAACCGTATTGAAATCCTGAGCAACCGCCACCGCTGACGAATACGCGCAGCTTCAACTCTGAATTACCTTCCTCTTCGATCAGCTGCTTTACCTTGGCTGCCGCATTATCAGTAAACACCAGCAGATCCTGTACTACTTCAGTCATTGCATTCATTATCGCTCCTAATTAATTGTTGCTTGTTTTAAATGAGACCACGTTTTCAATGTCGGCTGAATTAATGTGATTCAAACGCCCCTCAAGCACTGCACCCACCTGAATTTCCAGTGTTTTGTAATGCACATCGCCTGTGACCCGGGCCTTGGCATGAAGTTCCATGTATTCGCTGGCAGTCACCGTTCCGCAAATGCCCCCATTGACCACCAGATGGCTCACACTCACGTCACCATTAACGACACCTTGCTCACTTAGCACCAGTGTCGACAGCTTGCCAGCAACAGCAATAACATCGCCATTAATCTGACCGTCTATGCGCATTCCCCCCGTGAAATTGACATTTCCGTCAATGACCGTCCCCGCGCCTATCAATGTATCAATACGATTTTGCGGCTTGCTGTGCTTCTTGCTAAACAAATCAACTCCTAACATTAAAGACTGATACTCTGTCGCACGCGTGGCTCATGACTACCTTTGTCATACAGTCTCACTTGCACACTCTGCAACTGCACATCGGGCTGAAGCTGGAGATTTCTCTCCAGACGTTGATAATACTTGAATTTTATCTTAAATCGCTCAAGACCCGATCCTTCGGAGGGGAATATCCTGGTTAATTTTCGACCATTTTGCAAAATCGTTGCTACAAACTGGTATTCTCCATCGAATTCATCAAGTCGCTGGCCGCTCTGCACAAGCAGCATGCGGACACGAAATTCCCCGGGTATTTTGTCACGTTCCAGCGTCAGGCGATGAATCGCAAGCTCCCCCTCCTTACCATTCGCTGCGGTCAGATTTTGAAAAAAATTCAAATCCTCCTGCAAGCGCGCATTATCATCCGACAGGCTTTTAATCTGCCGTGACATTTCTTCACGCAAGCCCTGTTCCAGCTGAATTTGCTGCTGATATTTTGCGGCCTGACTGCCATAATGCGAATTATCAATGCTTAACCGGGCAAGTTTGGTCTGCAAGCCGGCAAGCTCACGCTGCGACTCGCCGCGATGAAAGCCGGCAAACTCCAACCCGCTATCATAAGCAAACCAAACCAGACCCATGGCCGCCAATACAAAAGGCAATACCATACTCCAGCGTAAATACCAGGCAATATGCGGACGCACCGACAATCTGGGCGCAGTTATCCCAAACCTGCGCCGGGCTCTGCGCCAAGCTTTAATAGCAACCCCATACGAACAAGCGATTACTCATATCGAATAGTCCTGAAGCGCAAAAATACACCACCAAATCTCCAGTCTAGCTAAGTAAAATCAGTCTGTTACGGCAACAATGGAACGATATATAGCGCCATCTCTTCCGGATAGTCAAACATGATATTCATGTTCTGAACAGCCTGCCCCGCCGCACCCTTGACCAGATTATCGATCACCGACAGCACCACCACGGTATTGCCGCCCTGCGGCCTGTGTACCGCAATGCGGCATTTATTCGATCCGCGCACCGAACGTGTTTCAGGATGACTGCCGGCAGGTAAAACATCGACGAAGGATTCATTGGCATAACGCGCCTCAAACAAAGCCTGCAAATCGACATCGCGCGTGATCTGACCATATAACGTCGCATGAATGCCGCGTATCAGCGGCGTCAGATGCGGCACAAAGGTCAACCCCACCTCGCTGCCAGCGACACCCGCCAGCCCCTGTTTGATTTCCGGCAGATGACGATGCCCGGCTACGCCGTACGCTTTAAAATTGTCGCCCGCCTCAGCGAATAGCGCCGGAATTTCTGCCTTACGGCCGGCGCCTGATACGCCTGATTTGGCATCCGCGATCAGACTCCCGGAGCCTATCACACCGGCTTCCAGCAAAGGAATAAAGCCGAGTTGAACAGCGGTCGGATAGCATCCCGGATTGGCAATCAGCCGGGCTGATTTAATTTTTTCACGATTGATTTCAGGCAAGCCATAGACTGCTTCCGCCACCAGATCCGGACAGGCATGCGTCATGCCATACCATTTTTCCCACGATGCAATGTCCTGCAGCCGGAAATCGGCAGCCAGATCGATCACACGCACACCGGCATCAAGCAGTGCGCGTGTTTGCTGCATCGCGATGCCATTAGGCGTGGCAAAGAAAACCAGATCACATTGCGTTAATTGCGCTTCATCCGGGTGAACGAACTGCAAATCGACGAATCCACGCAGACTGGGGAACATCTGATCAACACGCGTGCCTGCATCGGCGCGTGAAGTAATCACCCGCAATGAAACCATCGGATGCAACGCCAGCAACCGCAACAACTCGACGCCGGTGTAACCTGTCCCGCCCACTATGCCAACATTAATCATTTCATCCCCTCGTATTCAAGCGTCATGATAAAGCAAAAACCGCCCGAAGGCGGTTTTTTGATCCAACCAAACGATTAACGCTTGGAGAATTGTTTCCTGCGGCGAGCTTTGCGCAAGCCCACTTTTTTACGTTCGACTTCACGCGCATCGCGTGTAACCAGACCGGCTGCTTTCAACACAGGTTTGAAGTCTGCATTGTAGTCGATCAGTGCACGTGTAATACCGTGACGAACTGCACCAGCCTGGCCGTTTTCGCCGCCGCCTGATACGTTAACCATGATATCAAACTGGCCGAGTGTGTCAGTCAGACCCAAAGGTTGACGCACAATCATGCGGCCGGTTTCACGCGAGAAATACACATCAACTGGCTTGTCATTGACGATGATATCGCCCTTGCCTGCCTTGATGAAAACACGTGCTACCGCGCTTTTGCGGCGACCTGTTCCGTAGTTATAAGAGACCGTCATGATTAAGCCTTCAGCAAGTTAATGAGTGTCGGTTGTTGTGCTTCATGAGGATGTGCAGGACCTGCATATACCTTCATTTTGCGCAACATCGCGTAGCCCAACGGGCCTTTAGGCAACATGCCCTTGACGGCTTTTTCCAGAACGCGGGCCGGATGACGACCTTGCATCTTGGTGAAGTTAGTCGTGTACAAACCGCCAGGATAACCTGTATGGCGGTGGTACAGCTTAGCTTCAGCCTTATTGCCTGTTACTCGCAATTTATCCGCATTGATGACAACGACGAAATCGCCGGTATCAACGTGTGGGGTGTAAATTGCTTTATGCTTGCCGCGCAGACGCGAAGCAATTTGTGCTGCCAGACGGCCGAGCACTTGATCAGCAGCATCAACAAGAAGCCATTCGTGCTGGACTTCGTGTGCTTTTGCGGAAAATGTTTTCATATCCACTAACCCTAAAATTCTATATTGAAACCTCGAAGGGGGCAGATTCTAGTCGCCCTCACCCTCCGTGTCAAACAGTATTTGACATTTACATTTCGCCCCGCCCCTGCAAGCTAATATTTTTGCCCCCGTAAAAGTCGAATTATACCAAAGCGTTATGCTTTCCTCGATTGTGTAATAAAATGCCAACTATGCATAATTATTGAAACTTCTTCATGTCCTGGTTCACCACCAATTTAATCAGCGCCTTTTTGTTACCGCCGCTCAGCCTGCTTGTCATCCTGCTAATGAGCATCATCATGCTTTGCAGCCACCCCAGGCTGGCCCGATGGCTGCTATTCATGTCATTTTTCTCGCTTTGGCTGGCCTCCACGCCATTTATTGCTGAAGCGGCTTTACACCTTCTTGAATCAAAAGCCCCCGCATCGGTCAGTGCCCAGCCATCAGCCATCGTCATTCTCGGGGGAGGCACTTACTTCCACGCCCCCGAGTATGGCAATCAGGACACCATCAGTGATGCTACACTGATCCGTTTGCGCTATGGCGCTCGCCTGCAACGCGAATTCGGGCTGCCGATACTGGTAACCGGTGGCAAACCGCTCGGGAACAGCACGTCTGAAGCACAGCAAATGAAATCTGCGCTGGAACATGATTTTCAGGTACCGGTACGCTGGACAGAAGATGCATCTGACAACACCATGGAAAATGCGCGCAATTCCTACCACACTTTGCACAAAGCGGGTATCAGTAAAATCTATCTGGTCACCCATGCGTGGCACATGCCGCGTTCGGCAGCCGCTTTCCGTCAGGCAGGCTTTGACGTAGTCGAAGCGCCCACCGCATTTACCACCCGATATCAGACGGATCTGCTCGCCTTCATTCCGCGTGCCGAGGCATTACGAGACAGTAAAATATTTGTTCATGAAGTGTTCGGCTTGCTCTTGTATCAGGCAAAATTCCACCTTCAGCGTCACTAAAATGCATTTCAATATTCGATTTATTCAGATTTACAACTAAAAAGGGCATCCAGAAAACTGACGCTTTTGGTGTTTAATCTGTTCTAATTAATATATTCTGCTGTCGAAAAATTATACATTTATGAGGAAGTTATGAAAGCACGCGTCAAATGGGTCGAAAACGTTGCCTTTTTAGGTGAGACAGAAAGTAATCACGCAGTCCTGATGGATGGTGCACCCGCTGCCGGCGGCCGTAATCTGGGGCCTCGCCCGATGGAGATGCTGCTGCTGGGCGCTGGCGGCTGCACCAGCTTCGATGTCATGTCCATCCTGAAGAAAAGCCGCCAGGCCGTGACAGATTGTTATGTGGAACTCGACGCTGAACGCGCCGAAACCGATCCCAAGGTCTTTACCAAAATCCACATGCATTTTGTCGTAAAAGGTCGCAATATCAAGCCCGAAGTTGTAGAGAAGGCCATCAAACTCTCCGCTGAAAAATACTGTTCCGCATCCATCATGCTGGGCGCTACCGCTGCAATCACGCATGATTTCGAAGTAATACAGGAACAGGAATAACCCCCCAACCGGCAACATCAAACTTGTACCCTTGACACCATGACCCAAGTCTTTCTCTATGACACCACATTGCGTGACGGCACGCAGCGCGAAGATATTTCCCTGTCTGTTGACGATAAGCTTGTCATCGCAAAGCGTCTTGCCGACTTCGGTTTTCATTACATTGAAGGCGGCTGGCCGGGTTCAAACCCGAAGGATGCCGATTTTTTTGCGCGCGCGGCCAGACTTGACCTGGGGCAGGCCAAACTCGCCGCCTTCGGACGAACACGGCAAAAAAATAAGACCTGCGAAGACGATTCTAACCTCGAGGCGCTGCTTGCCGCGAAAACACCCGTCGTCACCATGGTCGGTAAAAGTTCGGATTACCACGTCAAACTGGTGCTCTCAGCCACACTTGAAGAAAATCTGGCGATGATTTCGGATAGCGTTGCCTATATGAAATTGCAGGGGCGCGAGGTGATGTTCGATGCGGAGCATTTCTTCGACGGATTTCTGGCGAACCGGGATTACGCGCTGGCAACATTACGCGCCGCCGCCGATGCAGGTGCCGACTGGCTGATTCTGTGTGAAACCAACGGCGGAAAACTTCCATGGGAAGTGGAGGAGATCGTGCGAGAAGTGCGTCAGCACATCAAAACGCCGCTGGGTGTGCATTGCCACAACGACAGCGGATGCGGAGTGGCCAACTCGCTGGCTGCAGTGCGCGGCGGCTGCACTCAGATACAGGGCACCATCAACGGTTACGGCGAACGCGTCGGCAACGCCAATCTGACCACGATCATCCCGAATCTGCAACTGAAAATGGATAAGCCGGTGGTTAAGCCTGAGCAGTTGCGCGAACTGACCTCACTTTCCCACTATATTGCCGAGGTCGTTAACCTCAAACACTACAACCACGCACCTTATATCGGCCATAGCGCGTTCGCACACAAAGGCGGTATCCATGTCGCGGCAATGATGAAAGCTGCCGATACTTACCAGCATATCGACCCTTCTCTGGTTGGCAACGAGATGCGCTCAGTCGTCTCTGAACTGTCTGGCAGGGGGAACATCCAGTTTTACGCAAAAACATTGGGCATTGATCTGAATAACGAAGATGCACAGCGCGTACTGGGCCATATCAAGCATCTGGAACACGAAGGATTTACCTTTGAAGCGGCCGAAGCCAGTATGGAACTGATGCTGCATCGCCTGCGTGCGGACTATGTTCAGCCCTTCGAGCTGGTCGATTATTTTGTTATCACAGAACGTCGTCAGAGCAGGGGGCTTTTGTCCGAGGCGACGGTAAAAGTTAAAGTAGGTGGCATCGTTAAATTTGTCGCAGCAGAAGGAAATGGCCCCGTCAATGCACTGGCAGGCGCTCTGCGCAACGCACTGGAAGGCGTTTATCCGGAACTGAAATCGGTATGCCTGATTGACTACAAGGTACGCATTCTGGATAGTGCGAACGGCACCTCAGCGCAGATACGCGTGCTGATCACCTTCCAGGGTGGCGGTCATGTCTGGACAACGGTGGGCGCGAGCACAAACATTATCGATGCCAGCTGGCATGCGCTCTCGGACAGCCTGGAATATGCACTGATAAAACTGCAGCCTGTCGCTCCCGGCTAATTCGCACTTAAACTGGCTGCATACGATAACGGGTGCCGTTAACGGGCTGCAATCGGTAAAACGGGGCAATCCTGCGTATTCTGCCACCTCCATCAAGCGGATCAACAACCCGCGGTGCGGCGCTTAAGAGACTCCTGAAATACGTTCAAAGCACCCCTATAAAATCCTGAATAAACTGTGAACTCAGCTGAATATCCCTGTATTCACAACCCCGCAACTATATCTTGAAGCGGTTTACCGTATTGCGCATCTCTCCTGCCAATTCCTCAAGCCTGCTTGCATCACCGGCAGTTTCATCAGCAGCAGCACTGTTTTCCTCAGTCATTTGCGCAACCCGTTCTATTTGCGCTGCAATTTCGTTACTGGCTTTGCTCTGTTCAGCCAGCGACGCGGATATATCATCAACCGTTCGGATCACCTGAGCGGATTCACTCTTAATCTGATTAATTGCTTCACCCGCTTGTTTCGCCAAATCAACACCGCCGTCAACCTGCTCAACCATTACAAGCATGCCGGACACTGCGGTACGGGAAGCATCCTGTATCGCATTGATCATCTGCGAGACTTCCTGGGTTGCATTGGATGTACGTTCAGCCAGCTTGCGTACTTCATCTGCCACCACCGCGAACCCTCGCCCCTGCTCACCCGCTCTGGCGGCTTCAATCGCAGCATTGAGCGCCAGCAAATTGGTCTGCTCTGCAATACCCTTGATTACATTTACGATAGCAGATATTTGCCTTGAACTCTCTCCAAGATTTTCGATTGAAACTGAGGTTTTTCGTACCGTATCAGCAATATTTTTCATTTCACCCACCGCACGGTAAATAATTTCACCGCCATGATCTGAATGCCGACCGGATTCTTTAGCCAGCCTGACCGCTTCATGCGCACCGTCAGAAACATGTGCGATGCTGACCGTCACCTCTTCGACGGTTGCGGCCATCGCCGATGCAACATCACTTTGCGTGGATGAGCTGCTGGCCACGCATTTCGAAGCGCCCGATACCGAACGAGAAGATTCTGCAACCTGTTCAATTCCGTCATGAACCTGCCTGAAAACGGTTTGCAAATTTTGCATAAGATCATTGAATGAACGGGCTGTCTGCCCGATTTCATCCACACTATCAACTACAACGCGACGAGTAAAATCTCGCGTTTCGCTCACACCGACAATGGCGGTTCTCATTCGACCCGCCGGTTCGGATACAAATCGGCGCAAAATATAATTGATGAAGAAGAAAAACATTAACTGCGCTGCAACCGTGACGCCAATTGACATCCAGACAAGCTGCTTCATCTTTGCATTACCGGCCGAGATATCAAGTTCGATCACAGACGCACCGTTGTGGTAACCCTCAGGCACATCGTGGCACTGCAAACAGTTTGTATTCCGGAAGTTTTTGCTGGCGGTATAGGGTATAACGCCGCGCAATGTATTTCCCTGGCGCTCGAAGCTATCGTGTCCGTCGCGTAAAGCCTGCAGTTCCTGTTCACCGTGTGGCTGCTCCTCGGGCAAGCCTGGTCCGTATTGCTTTTGCACGAGTGCATTACGAATGATTCTCAGGGTTTTCACATGCTCGGAAAAACTCATTTTTTCAATGAACAGTTTTCTCTGTTCCACATCGCTGATGATGCCATTGAGCATCAACATATTTGCGCCATTAATCACGCCATCCGATACAGCTCTGATTTTTGCTTCGTGACCACGCTCAATGGCATCACGTTCAGAGAGATAAAATGAAACTGCGCAAGCGATACTGACCAGCAACAATAAAGACTGAACAGACCACTGAACCTTGGCGGCGATACTGGAATTAAGATGATTTAGCATGAATATCCCTGCGGTAATAACCGGCTTTCCCATTACTAAAATATGCTCAGGTTTGATTACCCTGGCTCAGGAAAATTGTGACACTGCTGATCAGTAGAACGCATCTGGCATTCTTGCGTCAAGTAATATGAAACAGTTATGACTGGAGAAGCGATGTTTAGCGAAGCGATTGCGCTTCAAAGGTCACGGTAACTGGCAGCACATAATCAGCTGAACAGCACGCGCTGTTCAGCGTTGCCGGCCGCACCAGTCTTTGGCAAACTGATTCGCCACACGACCGCTGCGCGAACCGCGTGACAGCGACCATTGCAATGCAGCACGGCGCACTTCTTCCGTCATACCACATGGCCAGCCATGATAGCTGAGCCACCGTGCGGAAATCTCCAGATATTCATCCTGACTGAACGGATAAAATGAAATCCATAATCCGAAACGCTCAGACAAGGAAACTTTTTCTTCGACACTTTCCGCAGGATGAATTTCATCGCCCACATACTTTGTCGCCAGGTTATCGGACATGTAATCCGGCATCAAATGGCGACGATTAGAAGTGGCATAAATCAGCAGGTTATCTGAAAATGCCACCAGATCGCCGTCGAGCGCGGCTTTCAATGTCTGATAGCCGTCCTCATCCGCATTAAAGGACAGATCATCGCAATACAGAATATATCGTTCTGATCGTCCCTGCACCAGCCCCACGATCAAAGGCAGATCGACCAATCCCTGTTTGTCGATTTGAATGACGCGCAGGCCAGCTTCTGCGTATTCGTTCAGCAAAGCTTTAACCAAAGATGATTTGCCGGTGCCGCGTGCACCGGACAGCAGCACGTTGTTTGCTGTGCCACCGTTAACAAATTGCAGTGTGTTTTGCGTGATGCGTTTTTTCTGATCATCGATGCCCAGCAGATCAGCCAGCGCAATACGCTGAAAATTCGCAACCGGATGCAGCATGCGTTGCCGGTGATCCCAGCGAAACGCAGCCGCGCCCCCCCAGTCGGGCATGAGCGCCTGCGTGCCGGGCAAAATGCACTCCAGACGAGTCAGCAGCCCTTCAGCCCGGGTGAAAAAAAACTCCAGTTTGTCCATTGAGAAAAACTTAACTGCGGTAGCTGGCGTTGATTTTGACGTAATCGTATGAAAAGTCGCAAGTCCAGAGCGTTGCATTCACACAACTGCGATTCAAAACCACACGAATAGTGATGTCCGACTTCGCCATCACGCGCTGCCCCTCTTCTTCCCTGTAACTTTCGGCACGACCGCCATGTTCAGCGACGAGCACCTCATCCAGATAAAGCTGCAAGGCTGACACATCCAGATCCTCCACACCGGCATAGCCGATAGCCGCGAGAATGCGACCCAGGTTTGGATCGGATGCAAAGAATGCGGTCTTGACCAGTGGCGAATGCGCGATGGCATAACCGATTTTCTTGCACTCATCTTCATCACGACCACCTTCAATGGCAACGGTGATAAATTTAGTTGCGCCCTCACCGTCTCGCACGATCGCCTGAGCCAGATAAATCGCAACGTCAGTAATGGCATCCTGCAAATCCCGGCAGGCTTGCGAGTCAGGATCACATACTTCGGGCAACGAAGATTTTCCGGTCGCGATCAGCATCAGCGCATCATTGGTTGACGTGTCACCATCTACGGTAATACAGTTGAATGAACGGTTTGCCGCGTTTGTAACTAACTGTTGCAATACGGGTTGTGCGATCGCAGCATCCGTTGCGATATAGCCCAGCATGGTCGCCATATTGGGATGTATCATCCCGGAACCCTTGGCAATTCCCGTAATGGTGACGGTGACGCCATTGATCACGAGCTGCCTTGAAATCGCTTTGGCTACGATATCAGTGGTCATAATCGCGTGCGCGGCATCGAACCAGTTGTCAGCTGCCATATTGGCAACTGCAGCAGGCAGACCTGCAGCAATTTTCGCAACAGGCAGCGACTCCATGATCACGCCGGTTGAGAAGGGCAAAATCTGTGCAGATTTACACCCCAGCAAACCTGCCAGCGAATCGCAAGTCGCACGTGCATCCAGCAGTCCCTGCTCTCCCGTTCCGGCATTGGCATTACCGGTATTGATCACCAGCGCGCGGATGCCATCCGGTTGCGCCAGATGTTCGCGGGCTACAATAACAGGTGCAGCACAAAATCTGTTTTTCGTGAATACGCCGGCAATCCGCGCACCGTCGCAAAGTCCAATCACCAGCAAATCACGGCGGTTTTCACGCTTGATGTTAGCCTGTGCAATACCCAGAGTTACGCCCTCAACGGGCAGCAGTTGCGCCGCCAAGGGCGGATTCAGATTAACCGGCATCAGTTTTTCCTCTGTGTATTAGTAACGACCACCGGTCTTGTAAATATAATTCGACAACTCTGCCGACTCGATATTTACGCGACGTACGATACCGTGCATATTGCGGATAATACCTCGCATCACACGATAAACCAGCTGGGGATGGGAGTTGAGCAGCGTTTCAAATCGGGCACGCGCCATACTCAATACTTTCGTCGGACCAACGGCATACAGCGTTGCACTGATATGGGTTGCTGCACCACCGGCGAAGGTGATCATGCCTGCCAGATCACCGGGCTTGAGTACATGAACGGTGGACTCTTCGCCGCCGCTTTCAATTTTAACCTCGATATCACCTGAGGCCAGGATATACAAATTATCAGGCTGTTCATCATTGGGCTGAACAATCACGTCGCCTGCCTGATACTCCTGAATTTCGAACAGTTCGGCCAGAATTTCTACTTGTGCTTCACTCAACTCCTCAGTTACCGGCGAGGTGCGTAGCGTATCAATCACTAATGACATTGCATTCTCCTTTTAACTTAATTGTCCATGACACTGTTTGTATTTCTTGCCCGAACCGCATGGACAAGGATCGTTGCGTCCAATCTTCTGCCCGTCGCGCACAAACGGTTGATGCTCTTCATTGATTGACTCGGATGCGTCGGCATGACCGAGTGCCTCCTCATAATCCGCGTGATGATACTGCACATTTTCAACTGCCACTTCAACAGGTTCCGCCTCCGCTTCGCTGCGCACCTGTACCGTCATCAATACCTGGGTTACTTCGCGCTTAATCACATCGAGCATCGTTGAGAACAATTCAAATGCTTCGCGCTTGTACTCCTGCTTTGGATTTTTCTGCGCATAACCGCGCAAGTGTATTCCCTGACGCAAATGATCCAGCGCAGCCAGATGTTCACGCCAGTGCACATCTACATTTTGCAGCATGATGGCGCGCTCGTAATGATGCATCGCCTCATTCCCGACCAGATCGACCTTGGCCTGATATATCTGATTTGCCGCTTCAAAAACGCGTGTACGCAATCCGGCTTCATTCAGCTGACTGTCCTCGTCCAGCCACTGAGCCAGGGGAAATTCCAGTCTGAATTCAGCGGCGAGTGCTTTTTCCAGACCCGCCACATCCCACTGCTCTTCCATACTGTGCGGAACAATGTATTGACTGATCGTATCGTCAAGGACACTTACTCGCATCCCCTGGATCGTCTCGGTAATATCTTCAGTTTCCAGCAATTCAGTGCGCTGCTGATAGATCACTTTGCGCTGATCGTTCGCCACATCATCGTATTCAAGAATCTGCTTACGCATATCGAAATTGCGCGCCTCAACCTTACGCTGCGCATTTTCAATAGCACGGGTCACCCAGACATGTTCAATCGCCTCCCCTTCAGGCAACTTAAACTTATTCATGATCGCGGCAACACGATCGGATGCAAAAATACGCAGCAGCGGATCTTCCAGTGACAGATAGAACCGGCTCGAACCCGGATCACCCTGCCGGCCTGAACGGCCGCGCAACTGATTATCCACGCGCCGCGATTCGTGGCGCTCAGTACCGATGATATGCAGACCACCGCTTTTAATCACCTGCTCGTGAACCAGCTTCCACTCAGCTTTCAGATGTTCGATGCGCTCTTCACGTGCAGCCTCATCGAGACTTTCATCTTCACGAACCGCCTCGATTTGCTTTTCAATACTGCCACCCAGTACGATATCCGTACCTCGCCCGGCCATATTGGTCGCAATCGTCACCATTTTCGGCTGACCGGCCTGTGCAATAATTTCCGCTTCGCGCTCATGCTGTTTGGCGTTGAGCACCTGATGCGGCATTCCAGCCTTTTCCAGCAAATCCGAGAGCAATTCAGAGTTTTCGATGGAGGTCGTACCGACCAGTACCGGTTGCCCGCGCTCGTAGCAATCTTTAACATCAACGATGACCGCACGATATTTTTCCATCGCCGTCAGATACACCTTATCCATCATATCTTTGCGGATAGTCGGGCGATTAGGCGGAATAATGACCGTTTCCAGACTGTAAATCTGCTGAAACTCATAGGCTTCCGTGTCAGCGGTTCCTGTCATGCCACCTAACTTGTTGTACATGCGGAAGTAGTTCTGGAAGGTAATCGAAGCGAGTGTCTGATTTTCCTTCTTGATCTCGACGCCTTCTTTTGCCTCTACCGCCTGATGCAAGCCGTCAGACCAGCGACGACCGGACATCAGACGCCCGGTATGCTCATCCACGATGACCACTTCACCATCCTGCACCACGTAGTTCTGGTCGCGATGATAGAGCGAATGTGCGCGCAACGCGGCATACAAATGGTGTATCAGTGAAATATTTGCCGCATCATACAAGCTGCCATTTGGCGGCAGTAGTCCTGCTTGCGTCAGTATCTCTTCTGCGTGTTCGTGGCCGATTTCAGACAACAGAATCTGATGATTTTTTTCATCAACCGAATAGTCCCCCGGACCGTCTTCTTCCTTCTGACGCACAAGCTGCCTGACCAGCTGATTGATCTGCACATAGACGTTGATATCGCCTTCAGCCTGCCCCGAAATAATCAGGGGCGTACGCGCCTCATCGATCAGAATGGAATCCACTTCATCGACAATGGCGTAGTTCAGTTTTCGCTGAAAGCGCTCGCCCATCTGGCTTGCCATGTTATCGCGCAGATAATCAAATCCGAATTCGTTATTAGTACCGTAGGTGATATCTGCGGCATAGGCTGCCTGCTTCTCATCAGACGGCATCTGCGAGACGATGACACCCACGCTCAGGCCCAAAAACCGGTAGAGTTTTCCCATCCACGCGGCATCGCGCGATGCCAGATAATCATTCACCGTGACCACATGCACACCGAATCCTGAGATGGCATTCAGATAAACAGGCAGCGTTGCCATGAGCGTCTTGCCTTCACCGGTACGCATTTCGGCAATTTTTCCGTAATGCAGCACCATTCCGCCGATCATCTGCACATCATAGTGACGCATACCCAGCGCACGACGACCACCCTCACGGACGACCGCAAAAGCCTCAGGCAGCATAGATTCAAGCGTTTCACCACGGGTAAAGCGTTGCCTGAAATCGTCAGTTTTGCCGCGCAACTGCTCATCAGTAAGCTTTGCGATCTCAACTTCGAGCTTGTTAATTTCTTTAACTGTCCCGCGATATTGCTTGAGCAGGCGATCGTTACGACTACCAAATATAGTTTTAAGTGCTTTTGAAATCATTTTTTCTCAACCACAGGGCGACGATCTGCGCACGCCCAGATAAATTATAACCGTCAATTATTTAATCCGACTAACCCTCTGCGTGTTGCAAAAAGCGTACGGGATTCTGGGCTGAGCCCTTATAACGAACCTCAAAGTGCAAATGATTACCTGTGGAACGTCCGGTGCTGCCGACCTCGGCTATTTTATCGCCGCGCCGTACCACCTGCCCCACTTTGACCAATAGTTTCGACGCATGCGCGTAACGCGTCACGATATCGTTGCCGTGATCTACCTCAACCATATTACCATACTCAGGATGGGTATCTGCATACACCACCACCCCCCCGGCAGAAGCACGTATTGCGGTACCATACTCTGCCATGAAATCAACGCCCTCATGCATGGAGCTGTGCCCGGTAAACGGATCCACTCGCCAGCCAAAATTTGACGTATAGGCACCTTCTGAGACTGGCTTGCTTGATGGCAGCATGCTCTGGCTCAATTGGTTTTGCATCAGTAACGTATTGAGTGCTAACAACTTGTCGGATCTGTCATCAAGTATGAGTTTCAATGCATTGAGTTGCTGATCCAGACTGGCAGCTGACATCACACCCATCGGCAACATCGGCCCGCCCTGAGCGGGGGGCTGATCAAACTGGAATTCTGACGATTTCATGCCGGTGAGTTTAGCCAGCCGGCCACCCAATGCATCCAGACGCTGCACGCTCGCCTGCATTTCACCTAACTTAACGGCAAGTGCATCCAGACTACTGCGCTCATACTGATTAGTCTTTACTGCCTTCAGCGGCGAATGATCATCCATCCCCGCCATGCCATACTGCACACCGATGGCAGCGATTATAATAATGCCGAATAACAGCGATATTAAAAATACCAGCTGTTTACCGCCAAAATATATACTGCGCGAATGCGCCCAGCGATTGGAAACTAGAATAACATTCATGCCTCCTCCTTATCTATAAGTGAATCGACCCGTGTCCCAACGTTTTAATTCTCTGATGCACTCAAGCCCTGAACTGAGCGCCTTATTTAAGACTGTTCTGAACCTGGATGAATTGCAAAGGCAATTCATCCAGGTCGCTCCCGCTTATCTCGCGCAGTCCAGCCAGGTGACAGGCCTGCGTCAGGGCACACTGAACATCGCCGTATGCAACGGTACGCTCGCAGCAAAACTGCGACAGTTGGCCCCGGAAATTGTGACTAAATTGCAAGCGAAGGGTTGTGAGATTAGCGGAATCAGGGTAAAGGTGCAAGTTAGCTATGCGATCGCACCACGCAAACACACACCAAGACTCCTGAGCAATACCGCACACAATCAGCTCAAAGCATTCAGCCTGGGACTGGCGGATTCTCCGTTAAAACAGGCACTGGAAAAGTTTTCGAAGAAAAAGGGGTAACGCGCCGCAGCTATAAGAGCACTCTCCACGCGATCAGAACATAGCGTTCCAGTACAAACAGTAAACCGAACAGCAGAACTAACAGGACGGTGAAGCGTACGGTTTTCCAGGCAAAGTTAAGATAGCGCCGGTTGCGTGTAAAACCGTACATACCGCCGGCTAACGCGATCAGTATTGCGAGCAGAATAAGTATCAGACGCAAAATCAGCACAGAGAACCCCTCAAATCAACCGCACAGGACCAGTCATTCTGTCTGCTGACGCAAAAAATCCGGCATCTGTGCCGCATCTTCAAATGTGACAAATTCCCATGCATGCTCGTCGGCGAGCAGTTCGCGCAACAGCGCATTATTGAGCGCATGACCCGACTTGAAGCCTGAAAATGCACCGATCACCGCATGCCCAAGCAGATATAGATCACCGATGGCATCGAGCACCTTGTGCTTGACGAACTCATCTTCAAACCGCAGGCCGTCGGCATTGAGCACGCGATACTCATCCATGACAATCGCATTATCCAGACTTCCACCCAATGCCAACCCTTGAGCGCGCATGCTTTCAACGTCCTGCATGAATCCGAAGGTGCGTGCACGACTGATATCGCGAATGTAAGAGTGCTCGTTCAGGTCTATGGTGACGTGCTGTTTGGTGTTGGCAAAAACAGGATGCGCAAAATTGATGGTAAAAGTTAGTTTATAGCCGTTATAGGGTTCGAATTTAACCCATTTATCGGCCTGCTTAACTTCAACTGTTTTTTTGATACGGATAAATTTTTTGGCCGCAGTTTGCTCGATGATGCCTGCTGATTGCAGCAGAAAAATGAACGTGCCGGCACTGCCATCCATGATCGGTACTTCCGCCCCGTCCATTTCAACGATGACGTTATCAATCCCCAGCCCTGCCAGTGCCGACATCAGATGCTCAACTGTCGCAATCCGCACCCCGTTCTGCTCCATACAAGTGGAAAGCCGGGTGTCATGTACCAGATGTGCCCGAGCCTGTATTTCCTCAACGGGCTTGACATCCACCCGGCGAAAAACAATACCGCTGTTAACCGGTGCGGGGCGCAAAGATAACATGACTTTTTCACCGCTATGCAATCCAACGCCCGTTACACTGACCGTGGTTTTCAAGGTTCGCTGTTTTACCATCGGCTTTTTAGGTACTATTTTCATGCTGGTATTTTAGCATAGCGTCTTAATCAAATTTCTGTCTAATCGACAGGTATACCTGCCAAAAATCACGCGCTTACCTGCCAAAACAGGCATATTCCATTTTTCAATCCTGTTATGAACTTCAATCTCACACCCGCGATAGCTGCCGGTGTGTCGAATTAAGCCGCTCAGTGGCGATATGAATACACACTCGCCGGAACCCAGGCACATTGCCACAAACGGATAACAATTTTACGCTTCCGCATGCGGCCAGCACCAAAATTTTTTTCTGGATTTAGTCAGCCTGCTTACGTAAAAATGACGGGATATCGTATGTGTCCACGCCTGATTTTTCCATTGCATCCACGGCAGCACGACGACCACTGCGCATGATGGTGGGTGTTTCCAGTTCTCCGTAATTGACTGTTGTAACCGGCATATCGTGCGTGCCTGTCCGTTTGCTTTCCTGTTCGACATAGACAAGCTCAGGTTTGGATTTTCGTCCGCCCAACCCCGTTGCAACGACAGTCACGCGCAACTCATCACCCATGGTTTCATCAAATACCGAACCCAGAATGACGGTGGCTTCTTCTGCTGCAAATTGCACACAGGCCATCACTTCATCCATTTCCCTCAATTTCAGAGAGCTCGTTGAGGTAATATTCACCAGTACACCGCGGGCACCGGTCAAATCCATATCTTCAAGCAGCGGACTGGCGATTGCGCGTTCGGCAGCGATCCTTGCACGATCAGGACCGGATGCGACTGCAGAACCCATCATCGCCATCCCATTTTCTGACATCACGGTGCATACGTCGGCAAAGTCGACATTGATCAAACCTGGTGCATTGATGACTTCAGCAATACCCGCAACGGCGCCTTGCAACACACCATTGGCCGCCCTGAATGCTTCCGGCACGGTGACATCTTCACCCAACACTTCCATCAGCTTCGAATTCGGCACGATAATCAATGAATCGACATGCTCCTGCAGCGCTTTAATTCCTTCAGCGGCAAAACGCATACGATTGCCTTCATAGGCGAAGGGCTTAGTGACGACTGCAACGGTCAGGATATTCATTTCGCGTGCGATTTGTGCCACGATGGGAGCCGCACCTGTTCCTGTTCCACCGCCCATACCTGCGGTGATGAATACCATGTTGGCACCCGTGATCATTTGCTTGATGCGTTCGCGATCTTCTTCAGCGGCAGCTTTACCAACAGAAGGTTTCGCACCTGCGCCCAGTCCTTTAGTAATCGCCGCGCCGATTTGCAATTGTGTTCCGGCCAGGCTGCGATTTAACGCCTGTGCATCGGTATTGATAGCAATAAACTCAACCCCCTGAACGCCTTGCTCGATCATATGATCTACCGCATTGCCGCCACAACCACCCACACCGATCACTTTGATTACTGCATCCTGAGATTGTGCTTCCATGATTTCAAACATCGCTATCTCCTTAAGTTACACAAAAAAATTGAACCGGTCAAAAGCTGACCGCCCGAAAACTAAAAAACTAAAACCAAGACTTCATTTTTGCCAGCACGTCAGCAAATGAATTGCCCTGCATGCGTGCTGTTTCATTATTTCTGTGGTAATCGAGGCCATAAAGCAGCAACCCGACCCCAGTCGCCATGCGTGGCGTTTTAATCACATCAGACAATCCCGCCACATATTTCGGAATACCTAATCTGACAGGCAGATGAAAGATTTCTTCACCCAGTTCCACCATGCCCTGCATCGCACTGCTGCCCCCTGTGATCACAATCCCTGAAGACAACAAATCATCGAATCCACTGCGACGCAACTCAGCCTGCACCAGCGAATACAGCTCTTCCACCCGCGGTTCAATCACCTCTGCCAAGGTTTGCCTCGACAACATGCGCGCCCCGCGATCGCCCACACCCGGTACTTCAATCGTTCCCTCGTCGGCTAGCTGACGCAGTGCGCAGCCATGGCGAATCTTGATATATTCAGCATCCTGAGTCGGCGTGCGCAGTGCCATCGCGATATCGTTGGTAATCTGATCGCCCGCAATCGGAATGACGGCGGTATGACGGATCGAACCGCCTGTAAATACCGCGATATCGGTCGTACCGCCGCCGATATCGACCAGACAGACACCCAGATCCATTTCGTCATCTGCCAGCACGGCGCGACTCGAAGCGAGCGGTTGTAAAATCAGTTCATTGACTTCGAGGCCGCAACGGTGAATGCACTTCATGATGTTCTGTACCGCGGCGACAGCCCCGGTGACAATGTGAACTTCGACATCCAGTCGCATGCCGCTCATACCGAGCGGTTTTTTGATGCCTTCCTGCCCGTCAATGCTGAATGCCTGCTCAATCACATGCAGTTTCTGCTGATCGGCAGGCAGACTGATGGAGCTGGCCGTTTCAAGCACACGGTCGACATCGGCCTGAGTGACTTCCTTTTCCTTGATTTTCACCATCCCGCTTGAATTGGTGCTGCGAATATGACTGCCTGCAATACCGGTGTGAACCTCGGTAATTTTGCAATCCGCCATCAGTTCAGCTTCTTCGAGTGCGCGTTGTATCGCCCCGACGGTCGCCTCAATGTTCACCACCATGCCTTTTTTCAAGCCTGATGAATCGTGCATACCCATGCCGATCACTTCCAGGGTTCCGTCAGACTTGACTTCGCCAACGATAGCTACAATTTTGGACGTGCCAATATCGAGGCCAACCACCAGATCCTTTGTTTCTCTATTTCTGCTCATCGCTCAATCTCCGCTTCCGATGTTGTATCAGCCTACGCACTGCCATGATGTTTCTTTACTGCAAAGCCGTCCCGATAGCGCATATCCACTACCTGTATTTCCTGTGCAGATGCCCCGTATTGCACCAAACTATATGGATAAACTGCTACAAATCTTGCCAGTCTTTTCTGCATAGACTCACGCCCCAATTCCACTATCATGTCATTGCTCAAATGCAGCTGCCATGAATGACGGGGTGATAACACCAGCTTTTTAAGTTGCAAATTTATCGGTTTTAGCTGCTCGTTAAACTTTCTGTATTCCGTTGAAACTTCGTCTGCAGTGCCATCATTACCGACGAATTGTGGCAACGTCTGCGTTGTTTGACCTGCAAACACTTCACCTTGCTGATTAACCAGCGCATCGTCATTCCAGTAAGCCAACGCGACATGTTCTTCCAGATTCACCCTCAGCTGATCCGGAAATACTCTCCGTACGCTGACACTGCGAACCCAGGGCAATGTTTCCAGGGACCGCCTGAGACTCGCGATATCCACCGTCAAAAAATTACCCTGCGCCCGCTTGCGTACTGTTGCCAGTACGTCATCGGCCACCACCCGCTCAGGCACGTTCGCCAGGCTCACTCGCTTGATTGGCAGTATTTCTGGCCTATGCACGACGTAATTCACCGCACCATAAAATAGAGCGAGCACGCTGCACATAAACAGCGTATTTGCAATACTGCGCAGCAGGGGTGCGTTATCCCACATGCGCCCCGCCTAATACACGCAGCACCAGTTCATCAAAGCTGATCCCAGCCTGACGCGCAGCCATCGGCACCAGACTATGATCGGTCATACCGGGCGATGTATTCGCTTCGAGCACATACGGATGTCCACTTTCACTCATCAAAAAATCAATCCGCCCCCAACCCTGGCCGCCTATCAGCGTAAATGCCAATATGGCCAGACGTTGCATTTCGTTCTCACGCGCCACATCCAGCCCGCTCGGACACTGATAGCGTGTGTCATCTCGCAGGTATTTCGCTTCATAGTCGTAAAACTCATTAGCAGGCTCAATCTTGATGACGGGTAACGCCTGTTTGCCAAGAATGGCCACGGTGTATTCCCCGCCCCCGATAAAACGCTCAGCAATTACCAGCCTGTCGTGACGCACAGCCTCAGCGTAAGCTGCCTGCAATTCGTTCTCAGCCTTGACCTTGCTGATGCCGACGCTTGATCCTTCGTTGGCAGGTTTCACAAATAAAGGCAAACCCAGTGTGTGCACGACGTCAGTGCTCACGCTGTGCTCATCTAGCATCACAAAATCAGGAACTGGCAGACCGCCGGCCTGCCACACCAGTTTGCTGCGCCATTTATCCATACCCAGCGCTGACGCCATCACGCCACTACCGGTGTAGGGTATGCCCAGCAACTCAAGCGCACCCTGCACGGTTCCGTCTTCACCGAAGCGGCCGTGTAGCGCAATAAAAGCACGATCGAATCCTTCATCCACTAATGACTGTAAATTCCGGATGGACGGATCGAAGGCATGCGCATCGACACCAGAGCGAAGCAAGGCTGCCAGGACAGCCGCACCGCTTTTGAGCGACACTTCACGTTCTGCAGAACTGCCGCCAAACAATACGGCCACTTTGCCGAAAGCACGGGCATCCTCGGTCAATGATGCTGAATCCGGCGTTAAAGACGCTGACTTTTTCATGATTTTTGTATCACCTATAATTTTCACCTCAGTGTGCAATTGAATTCCGGTTTGATTCATGACCGTCTCCTGCACCATACTGATCAAACGTTCAATATTTTCCGCCGTTGCACCGCCGCTATTGACGATAAAATTTGCATGTTTTTCAGACACTTGTGCACCACCCATGCGCAGACCTTTGATACCGCAACTTTCAATCAACCGTGCGGCATGGTCTCCCGGCGGATTACGAAACACTGAACCCGCATTAGGCAGATTCAATGGCTGACTGCTGATGCGTTTAGCCAGCAGTGCCTTTATTTTCTGCCGTGACTCATCGCCGTCGCCAGACTCAAATGAAAGCCAGGCGCCGACAAAAAACTCTTCCGGGGTAGCTAGCTTCAGGCTGACGCTTCTGTAACCGATGTCATATTCCTGTGGCGTGCGTGTCATCAACTCGCCGCTGCGTGTCACTACCTGCACCTTGACCACGTACTGCCATATTTCACTGCCATAGCAACCCGCGTTCATGGCAAGCATTCCGCCTACCGTACCGGGGATGCCCGCACAAAACTCAGCACCGCTTAAATTGTGCAAAGCGGCAAATCTGGCCAATTTCGCACCGGCCACCCCCGCTTGCACGTAAATCAGCCCGCAGCTGTCCAGTTTCAGTTCGCTCAATGCCCCATGCATCAGCAGCACTGTGCCTCGCAAGCCGCCGTCGCGCACCAGCAGATTACTTCCCAGCCCTACAGCGATAACCTGTTCATTCGCCGGCAACCCGCACAAATACACCCGTAAATCATCCAGATCAGCCGGCTGATAACAGCGGTCAACCGCACCACCCGCACGCCAGCTTGTATGGCGCCGCATGGATTCAGCCTGGGTCAGCTTCCCCCTTAACACGGCTTCGATAAACTGTCCGGGTTCAGTCATATTCATGCCAGTGCAATCTGTTTGACCGCTGCAGGAACATTGCCTATCGATCCCGCACCCATCGTGAGCACCACGTCACCATCACGCAGCATTTGCAAAATGGTCTGTGGCATTTCTTCAATGCGCTCAACAAACACCGCTTCGCTTTGCCCGGCAAGCCTGAGTGCATGCATCATTGCCCGGCCATCCGCTGCGACCAGCGGCAATTCGCCTGCTGCATACACTTCGGCTAACACCAGCACATCAACGCTGCATAGAATCTTTACAAAATCCTCAAACAAATCGCGTGTGCGGGTATAGCGATGCGGCTGAAAGGCCAGCACCAGCCGACGTCCGGGGAAGGCACCCCGGACCGCTGCCAGCGTCGCAGCCATCTCCACCGGATGATGTCCGTAGTCATCAATCAGCGTAAAACTTCCCCCCTCAGCCAGTGCAATTTCACCGTAGCGCTGAAAACGTCTGCCTACACCCTCGAACTCATCGAGTGCTGCAACGATCGCGTCATCAGCCACGCCAATCTCAAGTGCGATGGCAATTGCCGCCAGCGCGTTCAATACGTTGTGCCTTCCCGGCAAATTGAGCGTGATCTCAAGATCTCTGGGCGTGCCGTTCTGCCGGCAAAGGGCCGTAAAGCACATTTTGCCATCCTGATGACGCACATTTACCGCGCGAATTTGTGCATCCTCACTGAAACCGTACGTTGTCACAGGCTTGGTGATATGGGGCAATATCTCGCAGATATTGGCGTCGTCTACGCAGACCATTGCACGGCCATAGAAGGGCAAATGCTCGATAAAATCTACGAAGGCCTGCTTCAATTTTGAAAAATCATGGCCATAGGTTTCCATATGATCCGCATCGATATTGGTCACGACAGCCAGTATCGGTTGCAAATACAGGAATGAGGCGTCCGATTCATCTGCCTCCACCACGATAAACTCACCCGTTCCGAGCTTGGCATTGGTGCCGCTGCTGTTCAGCTTGCCGCCGATCACAAACGTGGGATCGAATCCGCCGCATGCCAGCACGCTGGCCGTCAGCGAAGTCGTGGTGGTCTTGCCGTGCGTCCCGGCCACCGCAATACCCTGACGCAAGCGCATCAACTCCGCCAGCATCATGGCGCGCGGGACAACCGGGATATGACGTGCCCGGGCTGCCAGCACTTCCGGATTGTCCTGTGCGACTGCGGTCGATACCACCACGACATCTGCATTTGACAGATTTTCTTCGCTATGACCGATGGCGACTTTAACGCCCAGTTCACTCAGTCGCCTGGTCGCTGTATTTTCACTCAGGTCCGATCCACTCACCCCGAAGCCCAGATTGAACAGCACTTCTGCAATGCCGTTCATGCCTGATCCGCCTATTCCGACGAAGTGTATCTGTTTAATTTTATGTCTCATGCTGTAATCTCCTGACATACTGCAGCCACGCTGCCTGCCGCATCAGCACGCGCAAGTCCGCGTGCCTGAAGCGCCATCCTTTTTAATTCTTCACGACTTATATTTCTGATTATTGATGCTATTTTTTCAGCGCTCAATTCATTCTGCGGCAATAGCACTGCGGCGCCATGTTCACTTAAAAATTTTGCATTGTGCGTCTGATGATCATCCACCGCATAAGGAAAAGGCACTAATAAACTGGCAACACCGGCTGCAGCGAGTTCGGCAATGGTCAGCGCGCCTGCCCGGCAAATCACCAGATCAGCCCTCGCATAAGCTGCGGCCATATCGTCAATAAATGGCCGGATATCAGCCTGTACACCCGCCTGTTTATACAAAGCTTCAACCACTGCGTGATGATTTTTCCCGGTCTGATGCACCACGTTGGGACGTTCTGCATCAGGAATTTTTGCAAATGCCTGCGGTATCGCTTCGTTGAGCGCCTTCGCGCCCAGACTGCCACCGACCACCAGCACGTTCAGTTTTCCGGTGCGTGCTGAATACCTCAATTGCGGCTCAGCTAACGCCGCGATACTGCTGCGAACCGGATTACCGCACCAGATCGCACCCGGCAAAACATCCGGGAATCCGCTCATCACCTTAGTTGCCAGTTTCGCCAACACTTTATTGCTCAGCCCGGCAATTGAATTTTGCTCGTGTATCACCAGCGGACGGCGCAGCAACACGGCCATCAAGCCGCCCGGTATCGTGATATAGCCGCCCATGCCGAGCACCACATCCGGACGGTAACGCAGCATCACGCCCGCGCTTTGCAACAATGCAATCAGCAAATTCACCGGCAACAGCAACTTGCGCAGCAAGCCGTTACCGCGCAGCCCTGAAAACCTGACCTGCGCCAGTTCGTAGCCGTGTTTGGGCACCAGATCGGATTCCATGCTGTTGGGCGCACCCAGCCAGGTCACCTGCCAGCCTGACTGTCGCAGGATGTCGGCTACGGCCAGCGCCGGGAATATATGCCCGCCCGTCCCGCCTGCCATGATCAAAATACGGCGGCTCATGCCGGCATCCCTCTGGCCAGCCTTCGGTTTTCATAGTCCACACGCAAAAGGACTGCGGCTGCGATGCAATTGACCACGACTCCGCTGCCGCCAAAGCTCAGAAAAGGCAGCGTCAACCCCTTGGTGGGTAACACGCCCATATTCACGCCTATATTGATCGTTGCCTGTACGCCGATCCATACGCCGATGCCTTGTGCGACCAGCGCTGAATAATTGCGCTCTAAAAATGCGGCATACCGTCCAATCTGAAATGCGCGGATCACCACCAGTGCAAACAACCCGATCACGCAAATGACTCCTGCTAACCCCATTTCTTCGGCGATCACCGCCATCAGAAAATCGGTATGCGCTTCGGGCAAATAAAACAGCTTCTCGACGCTCGCGCCCAGACCGACACCGAAGATTTCGCCGCGCCCGAATGCGATCAGCGCATGACTTAGCTGATACCCTTTGCCGAACGGATCAGCCCAGGGATCCATGAAACCGATTACCCGCTGCATCCGGTAGGGTGACGAAAAAATCAGCGCGGCAAACGCCAGCGGCAGAGCCACCAGCAAAGCGCCAAACACTTTCACATTAAATCCGCCCAGCCAGAGCGTGCAAAAAGCGATAGACAGGATCACCACGAATGCGCCCATATCGGGTTCGAGCAGTAAAAACGCACCCACTACGGCGATCACAGCGAACATCGGCAGAAACGCCTGCAACAGCGAGTTTTTTTCCGCGGCCTTGCGCACCGTATAATCGGCGGCATACATCACGGCAAACAGCTTCATTAATTCGGATGGCTGCAAATTGATCACCACCAGCGACAACCAGCGTCGACTGCCATTCACCTCCCGGCCCACGTGCGGAATGAGCACCAGCACCAGCAGCACCGTGCCGGCAATAAATAAATACGGTGAATACAGTTGCCAGAACTGCACCGGAAACTGAAATGCGATCAACCCTGCGATCAGTCCCACCGCAATAAACATGCTGTGCCTGATTAAATAATATGCGGCCTGATGTCCGGTGAATTTACTGCCTTCAGCCGTCGCAATGGAGGATGAATAAACCATCACCAGCCCGACTGACAGCAGTGCGATAAAAACCCAGATCAGCAAAAGATCAAACTCTGCCTGAGGCGGGCGCGCGCGCGTTTTGACTAAAGAGGCCATGCGCCCTCCCCGGCTAACTTATGCACTTCAGATATAAACGCCTCAGCACGATGAGCGTAATTCCGGTACATATCAAAACTTGCACAGGCAGGAGACAGCATGACTGCATCGCCTTGCAATGCCAGCTTCGCCGCTTTTCGTACGGCATCGCCCATATCTGCGGCATGTAGCAGCGGTACTTCACAACCATGCAAAGCGGCTGCTATCCTGCCGGCATCTCGCCCGATCAGCACAACCGCACGTGCGTGTTCTGCCGCAGCAGGTTTCAGAGGCGAAAAATCCTGATCTTTCCCCACCCCACCTGCGATCAGTACCGTTTTACATCCCAGCCCTTGCAGAGCGGCAACCGTCGCGCCGACATTTGTACCCTTAGAGTCGTCATAAAAACTCACGCCATGAATCTGCGCTATTTTTTCCACGCGGTGCGGCAAGCCCTTGAAGCTGCTCAAGGCATCGAGCAGTGCGGGCAACGGCAAATCAATTGCACGGCATAAGGCCAGTGCTGCCAGCGCATTGGCCACATTGTGCAAACCTGCAAGTTGCAACTCGGATGCGTTGAGCAGACGCTCGCCGCCTTGCATCAGCCAGATTTCATCATTGTCACGGGCAATCCCGTACTCGTGTTCAGCGGATGGCATAGTCAGACCAAAACTTGCCAACTCACACCGCTCATTTTGCATGGCCATGCAGCGGACATCATCGCGGTTGAGCACCTGCACACGGCAGCCGGTTAAAATGTGCTGTTTTGCCGCCGCATAATCATCCATCCCGTTGTAGCGGTCCAGATGATCTTCACTGACATTAAGCACTGTTGCCACATCGGACTTCAGACTGCGGGTGGTTTCCAGCTGAAAACTGGATAGCTCCAGTACCCATACCGCCGGCTGATTCGCCTCTCGCTGCATCACTACATCCAGAACGGCAGGTGAAATATTGCCTGCGGCAACCGCATCGTACCCGCACGCCTTACACATATGCGCGACCAGACTTGTGACTGTCGTCTTGCCGTTCGACCCGGTGATAGCTAAAACACGAGGATTGATGGTGGCCGGTTGCGCATTGAGGTATTGCGCAAAAAGTTCGATGTCGCCTGCGACCGGAATCCCGCGCGCGATGGCGGCCGCCACATGAGGCTCTGACACCGGTACTCCCGGACTGATCGCAATCAGATCAATGTTATCGAATATCGCATCATTAAATGCTCCGCAAAAAATTTGTTCTGCCGCAACGAATCCTGCGACTTGTCCCAAATCCGGTGGCGCAATCCGGCTGTCCGCCACGCGCAGGTGCGCGCCCTGGCGGCTTAACCAGCGCACCATGGATAAACCTGTCTCACCGAGACCGAGTACCAGCACAGATTTTTTGTTGAGCGATGTCATCTTAGTTTTAAAGTCGCCAATCCCAGCAATACCAGCATCATGGTGATAATCCAGAAACGCACGACAACCTGCGTTTCCTTCCAGCCCTTGAGTTCATAGTGATGGTGCAGCGGTGCCATTCGGAATACGCGCTTGCCGGTCAGTTTGAATGAAGCGACCTGTATCACCACTGACAGCGTTTCCACCACGAACACGCCGCCCATGATGAACAGCACCAGCTCCTGGCGTACGATCACAGCGACCACACCCAGTGCGGCACCGAGCGCGAGCGCACCCACATCCCCCATGAACACTTCGGCCGGATACGCGTTAAACCACAAAAAGGCAAGTCCCGCACCGGCAATCCCGCCGCAAAATACCGCCAGCTCGCCTGCGCCCGGAATGTAGGGAATGCCAAGATATTTTGCGAATACCGCATTTCCTGCGACATAGGAGAAGAGGGCCAGCGCGCTGGATACCATGACGGTCGGCATGATCGCCAGTCCATCCAGACCATCGGTCAGATTCACCGCGTTGCTCGTCCCGACAATCACAAAGTAGACCATTGCGATGAATGACACGGCACCCAGCGGAAACACGAAAAATTTCATAAACGGTACGATCATTTCAGTCTGTGCAGGCAGGGTTGCCGTCTTCCACAAATAGACGGCAACAGCCAGTGCAATAACTGACTGCCAGCCCATCTTGGCTCTAGCAGACAAGCCCTTGGGATTGCGGTGGACCACCTTGCGATAGTCATCAATCCAGCCGATCACGCCGAATCCCAGCGTTGTGAACAACACCACCCATACATAGTGGTTGTGCAGATCTCCCCACATGAGCGTGGTAATGGCGATCGAAGTCAGGATCAGCGCACCGCCCATAGTGGGTGTCCCGGCTTTCACCAGATGGGTTTGCGGACCATCCGTGCGCACGGACTGGCCGATTTTATAGGCGGTCAGTTTGCGTATCATCGCAGGCCCTACCAGGAATGAAATACCCAGCGCCGTCATCGCGGACAATACGGTGCGCAGCGTGATGTAATTGAACACACTGAAAAAACGTATATCTTCTGCCAGCCATTGTGTGAGTGCTAATATCATTCTTATTCCTTTGCCGTATCGCAAGAGCCGACTGGCAAGTTCGTATTGCCAGTGACACCCGTTGTGTCCACCAGATACTTGACCACGCGTTCCATTTTCATGAAGCGCGATCCTTTTACCAGTATCGTTGTATCTGCCCTTAATTCAGTTTCCAGCGCAGCTTGTAATGCTTCAACCGATTCGAAGTGATATACATTGCGACCGAACTCGCGCACGGCTTCACGGCTTAATTCGCCCAGCGCATACAATGTATCAATCCCGTATTTTTTTGCCGCTGCACCGATGCCGCAGTGAAATGCTGCAGCGTCCTCTCCCAACTCGCCCATATCGCCCAACACCAGTACGCGGCGCCCTTTGAGCTGCGCCAGCACGGCAATCGCGGCAGTAAGGGAAGCAGGATTCGCGTTATAGGTATCGTCAATGACCATGGCACCCAGTCTTGCCCGCTTGCGTTGCAAACGGCCAGCCACACCGGTAAACTTTTCCAGACCGGCAACGATATTTTCCAGCGACAAATTCAGTGAAATTGCCGCGGCGGTTGCTGCCAGTGCATTGCGCGCATTGTGTTCACCGGGCACTTGCATATCCGCTGTAAAATCTCCATTGGGTGTCTTTGCGATCAACCTCAACCCTGATGCATGCGGATACCATTCGCCCGTCACATCCGCTTCGCTGTTCAGACCGAATTCAAGCAGTGAATGCACGCCTGCCAGCCCCCGCCACAGCGGCGCATACTCATCATCTGCATTGATGATTGCACTGCCTTCGTGCTGCAATCCGGCAAATATTTCACCTTTAGCACGTGCTACCGCCTCAACCGAACCCATCCCTTCCAGATGCGCACCACTGGCATTATTGATTAGCGCGACCTGTGGCCTGGCAATCTGACTCAGATAGTCAATTTCACCCGGATGATTCATGCCCATTTCAATCACCGCATAGCGGTGCTGGGCGTTGAGTTTCAAAAGTGTGAGCGGCATACCGATGTCATTATTCAGATTACCCTCCGTTGCCAGCACAGCATCGTCACCGCCTGCCGCGACGCGCAAAATGGAGGCGAGCATTTCTTTGACTGAGGTTTTTCCGTTACTGCCGGTAATCGCAACCATCGGGATATTGAACTGTTTACGCCAGTGCGCGGCCAGCTGCCCTAACGCGATACGCGTGTCAGGTACGATGAGCAGCGGAATCGCCAGATCATCACTCACGCATCCTGAGCTCTGGTTCACAACAGCGGCAACAGCACCCAACTTCGCCGCTTGTGCAACAAACTCTGCGCCGTCAAAATTCTCTCCGCGCAATGCGATATACAAGTCACCCTTTTGAATTTTGCGTGTGTCCGTGGAAACGGCGTTAAAAGTCGCATCACTCCCTCCGCTAACCTGGCGCGCATTCAATACTTTTAACGCTTTACTGATCAACATCATTGAATGCCTCCTTTTAGCAACGGCCAGCTTTTCAAAACCTGCATCGCGACATCCACATCACTGAATGGCACTTTTGTTCCTTTAATTTCCTGATAATCCTCATGCCCCTTACCCGCAACCAATACGATATCGCCACACTCAGCCATCCCGATGGCGCGCTCAATTGCCACCGTTCGGTCAACAACCACTTCGTATCCACCCGCACTCATACCAGACACCACCTCATCAAGGATTGTTTGCGGATCTTCGCTTCGCGGGTTATCACTGGTCACAATGCAGTAGTCTGCAAAACGCTGTGCAACCCGACCCATCATCGCGCGTTTGCCGCGATCACGATCGCCGCCGCAACCGAAAACACAGATCAATTTTCCGCCCGATACGGGCGACAGACAGGCTTCACGCAATGTCAGCAACACTTTTTCCAGTGCATCCGGCGTATGCGCATAGTCGACAATGACGGCAGGCTGCGTCGCACTGCCTATTTTCTGCATCCGCCCTGCAACGGACGACACTGAACTCAATGACGCCGCAGCAGCCCCGATACTGACCTCACTGACCAGCAATACCGCCAGTGCACCCAGCAGATTCGCTGCGTTAAACCGGCCTATCAATGCACTATTGAGTACACATGCGCCCCAGCTGGAGCGAATATCAACCTGCATCCCTTGTGCACTCATCTCACGTAATTCCCCGTACACCATGCGCAATCCGTACCGTTCAGCCTGATTGAGTGCAACCTGACTCAATCCGTAGGCAATCACTTCCAGCTCCTTGTCACGCAGCTGCAAAGCCAACTCCACACCAAATGCATCATCCAGATTGATGACGGCAAATTTCAAATCCTGCCAGTCAAACAGTTTCCGCTTGGCTGCTGCATAACGCTTCATGTCACCGTGATAATCCAGATGATCACGACTCAGATTGGTCAATAACGCAACATCAAATCGTATGCCGTTAACCCTGCCCTGCGCCAGGGCATGCGAAGACACTTCCATTGCCACCGCGTGTGCGCCATCGCGCAGATACGCTGCCAGCAGGGCGTGCAGGTTCACCGCATCGGGAGTGGTATTGATGCTCGCTTGCAACGCATTAACAAATCCGTTCCCCAGCGTGCCGATCAATGCGCATTTTTTCCCCGCGTCATTCATTGCGTGTGCAATCCAGTGACAGGTTGTCGTTTTGCCATTTGTGCCCGTCACGCCCACCATCCACAGTTTTTCAGAAGGCGAGAAATAGACCGCGTCCGCGATCAAGCCTGCCTTGTGTCGCAAATCCGTGACGGCAAGACTGGGGATATCCCAGTCGTCGTTCCATACAAATGTGTGTGTATCTGACGCGTGGCCGGTTACCTGTTTTTCATAGATCACCGCAGCCGCGCCGTTCGCAATCGCCTGAGAGATGTACTGACGACCATCGGAATTTTCACCGGGATAAGCGACAAAGGTATCGCCCGCTTGTACCGCGCGGCTATCTGTCACCAGTCGGGACGCTGAAATGCCTTCCAGAAATTTTGTAGTCACCGTACCGCACTGCGCACTCATCATATTTCCTCCCTGATGATTTCTGCGGGTGCGGCGATCACGTTATTGAGCGGTGCATCATTCGGCACATTCAACAAATGCAATGCGCCTGCAACGACCTGACTGAATACCGGGGCTGCGACCAGTCCGCCGTAGTATTCCTTGTTGTCAGGCTCGTCTATCATGACTGCAACAATCAGTCGCGGCGCTGATACAGGCGCAAATCCGACAAAAGAAGCGACATATTTATTTGCGTAATGGCGGCCTTGCAGTTTGTGCGCGGTCCCCGTCTTACCCGCCACGCGATATCCTGCTACTTGCGCGAGCGGTGCCGTGCCACCCGGCATCACGACAGACTCCATCATCACGCGCAGTTGTTCTGCTGTTTTGCTGGAAAATACAGGCTGACCCGCCGCCGGACTCTCAAGTTTAAACAGCGATATCGGCTTAATTTCTCCATTACCGGTGAAGATTGTATATGCCCGTGCCAACTGCAATAAATTGACGGATATCCCATGTCCGTATGACATCGTGGCCTGTTCAATGGGTTTCCAGCTTTGCGCATCGCGCAGCATACCAACCGCCTCGCCCGGAAAATGACTGCCCGTATGCTCGCCAAATCCGGCCGATGAAAATGTCTGCCATAACACGCTGGGCTCCATTGACAAGGCTATTTTCGCAGCGCCCACATTGCTGGATTTTTGTATCACCTGAGATACGGTCAGCACTGGCTCCTGATGGGTATCGTGTATCGTTTTATTGCCTATTTTGAACACGCCATTTTCTGTGTTGATCAGCGTATCCGGACGCACTTTCCCTATATTCAGCGCTGTGCCGATCGTAAACGGCTTCATGGTTGATCCGGGCTCAAATACGTCCGCCACTGCGCGATTTCTCATTTCCTGCATGCTGACATGTGCGCGGTTATTCGGGTTATAACTGGGGTAGTTAGCCAGCGCCAGCACTTCCCCGCTCTGTGCATCGAGCACGACGACTGCGCCGGCTTTAGCGTGATGCTTCTGCACCGCCAGCTTTAATTCGCGATAAGCTATATGCTGCACCCGGCTATCGAGACTTAACCTGACATCACCGCCGGGTTTGGGCGGCGTCAGGCTCCCTGCATCTTCAACGATGTGACCACGCCTGTCCTTGATGACTCGCTGACTGCCAAGCTTACCTGCCAGTTGTGACTGAAGTTCCAGCTCCAGACCTTCCTGGCCGTTATCATCCTGACCGGTAAAACCCAGCATCTGAGCAAATTCTTCACCGGCCGGGTAGTAGCGCCGGTACTCACGTTGCAGGTAAATACCGGGCAGATTCAAACTGGCCACACCACCCGACTGTTCAGGCGGCAATTGCCGTTTCAAATAGACAAAATCCCGCGTCGTTTCCTCCAGACGGCTTTGCACTTCGTCCATGCGCATACCCAGTGCATGCGACAGCTGCCTGACCTGGGACTCGTTAAGCTTGGTCTCCTTGGCATCGTTGATTTTAATGTCGGAAGCACTGGCCCACACAGATTCAACGGGCGTACTGACGGCTAACGGCTCTCCATTGCGATCGGTAATCATGCCGCGATGCGCGCTGACTTCCAGCAGACGGCTATAACGCTGCTTGCCTTTTTCCTGCAGGAAATCATCACGGATTCCCTGCAAATACACGGCCCTGCCAATTAATCCTGCCAGACACAACAGCAAAAATGCAAATAATACAATCGCACGCCATCCCGGCAATTTCGCCGTAATCGTGTCGTTTGATTTAGCTGCATATTTCATGGTTGCTGATCTGTTCCGCTTTTACCTATTTTTATAAACTGCACCTGCTCTTTATTTGGCAGCTGCATCTGTAATTGTTTTGATGCTATTTTTTCCACGCGCGCCGGTGCGGCCAGCGTGCCTTGCTCCAATTGCAGTTGCCCCCACTCAATTTCCATTTGATGGGCATGCTCTTTTTCCTGCTGTAAGGCGATAAACAATTTGCGCGCTTTGTGTTGCGAGGTCACCACGCTTAATGCACCGGTCACAACCAACACCAGCAGCAATCCTTGAACAAATCCGTTACGCCACATTGCTGCGCTCGGCAACACGCATCATTGCACTGCGTGCACGCGGATTGGCTTGTAACTCATCTACACCTGCCTTGATCGCACGACCGATCAGTTTCATTTTTCCCTGCGGCACTTCGCTGGCGCGGATCGGCACATTGCGCGGCAATTTATCGGCATCACTCATATCGCGGATAAAATGCTTGACCAGTCTGTCTTCCAGAGAGTGAAAACTGATGACCACCAGTCGCCCGCCTGTTTTCAGGTGCGAGACGCACTGTGGCAACACTTGCTCCAGCTCTTCGAGTTCCCTGTTGAGATAAATCCGTATAGCCTGAAAGGTGCGTGTGGCCGGATTTTTGCCGTTTTCACGGGTACGTACCGCCTTGCCAACCAGCTCGACGAGCTGCCCCGTGGTCTGGATGGGTTGGATCGCACGCGCAGCAACAACCGCTCTTGAAATCTGCTTAGCAAACCGTTCTTCGCCGTAATCACGTATAACCTCCGTCAGCAGACCTTCGTCCACCGTTTCTAACCATTGCGCCGCGGTCGGACCGCAACTCGTATCCATACGCATATCAAGCGGCGCATCAAATCTGAAACTGAAACCCCGCTCAGCCTCATCAAGTTGCGGCGACGACACACCCAAATCAAGCAATATCCCGTCGACAAACTCGACGTCCAGCTTTTCCAGCACCTGTGCCAGATGCGTAAACCCGCTGTGTACAATCTGAAAACGGCTATCACTCCATGACTGACCATGTTCAACTGCCGTCATATCCTTATCCAGTACGATCAGCCGACCGTTCTGGTTTAACTGTTGCAGAATCAGCGCGCTGTGCCCGCCACGTCCAAAGGTACAATCGACATAGATACCGTCAGCTTTGATTGCAAGCGCGTCTACCGCCTCCTGCAACAATACGGTGGTATGTGTGAGCGTTTCGCTCACAATGAAAATCCTTCAAGCTCCGGCGGCAATTCACCGCTCATCAGCAATAAAGCGGCCTGCTGCTGAGCCTGCCATTTCACCTCATCCCACAATTCAAATTTGTTTCCCTGACCGATCAGCATCACGCTTTTATCAAGGGACGCATAGCTGCGCAGCACTGGAGAAATCAGCACCCGCCCCGCACTATCCATCAACACATTTTCAGCATGCCCGACCAACAGGCGCTGCAAAGCACGACTGCGCGGATTGAATGATGAAAGCTTGTTCAACTTGTCGCATATTGGCAGCCACTCAGGCTCGGGATAGACCAGCAGACAGCCATCTGCATCGGCGGTCAACACCAGATTACCGGCGCAACTGCCCTGCAAACTGTCACGATACCTTGCCGGTATTGCGAGCCTGCTTTTACCATCCAGATTGAGTTGTGCCGCACCTTGAAACATCCCCGCCTCCACAATTACCCACTATTTACCACTTAAACCCACTATATTCAAAAAAAACCGGCAGGTCAAGCGAAAAACAGATTTTTTCTTTAAAAGACAAGGAGTTAGAGAGGAATCTTAAGGAATTATAAATATGCTTATAAAGCAACGAATTGCACGATTATGCTAATGTTACTTATAAGGATTGGACTAGGAATTGCGGCATACCCCACCAGCGGATGATGAGGAATAATGCCGTTTTGACTAAAAAAAGTCCGCCGCAATGACGCCGGGAGTAAGGCATTCCCGAGCAACCGGCTGATTATTGTTTTATGGGGACGTATGCGAAAAAGTGAAGCTGGCCGATAAGCCGGGTTCTGTCGTGGACAGTCATTCCTCTAGGCGTTTCGTTACCTTACGCTCAAGCAATCTACCCGCTGACGACGCGAGCCACGCCATAGTCAGCCTATTTGATCTTGCTCCGAATGGGGTTTACCCTGCCACTGATGTTGCCACCAGCGCGGTGAGCTCTTACCTCGCCATTTCGCCCTTACCTGATCCCGACTACCCTTGCGGGCAACCGGGCCATCGGCGGTATATTTTCTGTGGCACTTTCCATCACCTCACGGTGTCCGGCCATTAACCGGCATTCTGCTCTGCGGAGCCCGGACTTTCCTCCCCGCCGAAGGCGGAGAGAAAAGTCCGGGTTTCCCCGCACTTTGGTTTCGCCATACTTTGCTCGCACAAAGTACACCTACACCGCAAGCGCCCGCTTTCGCGAGCGGCTTGTCCTCCCCGCACTAACGTGCGCGGCGACTGTCTAGCCAGCTTCGGGCGGGAGTTTAACACCGAACCTGCGTTCAGGTTATTTTTTGACGATCTGCAAGATGACACCCAGCAACTTCCACTGCCTGACTTCTTCCTGCAAAGCCGCTTCCGTGAGTGGATTTTTCTTCAACCAGTCAGAAGACATGGCAAGACTATACTTTGTAGCACTACAACTGGCCGTCATTTCAGACAACACGACATCAGTGCGGTTGCGATAGAACAAGGCGGCCAGACGCAGACTCATAGCCAGCAGGCAATCATCGTGCTCATTTAACTGGCCTTGAAATTTCTTCATACTGCCTCGATGAGCCAGCGCCAGGAAACTCAGCCTTGCCTGCTCTTTTTTTGAAAATCCCGGCATGTCGGCATTGGCCAGAATATAAGCAGTGTGTTTGTGATAGCCGCTGTGCGCCACCCGAATGCCGATAGCATGCAAGTTGGCAACCCAGCCTAACACCTGCAACGCCGACTCGCTCACCTGATCACCGTAAAATTGCCTGGCCAGCAAATTGGACAATTTAGCTACCCGGGCTGCCTGCGCCGGGACAACGTGATAACGGCGCATAAAATGCTGCACCGTCACATCACGCATGTCGTTATTGTGAAACCGCCCCCACAAATCATAAAGCACGCCTTCACGCAGCGCACTTAAACCCAGTTGCATCTGCGTAATACCCAACTCATCAAACGCAGCATAGAGAATGGCAAAGCCACCCGCGAGTGCGGGCAGGCGATCCGGGCGCAATCCTTGCAAAACCAGTTTATGCACATCGCCCACCTTGATCAGGTGCGCGCGCAAAGCATCCAAGCCCTCACGGGTAATTCCACTCTTACTGTAACCATTCAGTTCAAGTATTTCCGTGATCGCCTTGGCCGTTCCCGATGAACCGATCGCTCTTTGCCATTGACCTTTATAGTCAGCAACAATGTTCTGCAATTCGGATCTGGCCGCAAGCTCCGCCTGCGCCATATTATGCTTGCTTACTTTCCCATCCGGAAAAAACCGGCTGCTAAAACTGACACAGCCCATGTACAGGCTTTCCAGCTTAATCGGGTGCAGTCCGTGCCCGATAATAAATTCAGTCGAACCGCCCCCAATATCGATCACCAGCAAATGTTCATCCGATTGCGGCAAGCCATGTGCCACCCCCAAGTAAATCAGGCGGGCCTCTTCGCGCCCCGCGATGACTTCAATCGGAAAACCCAGTACTTGTTCAGCTTTTCCGATGAATTCAGCCGCATTTTCAGCTACGCGTAATGAATTGGTGCCCACGACGCGCACCGCTTCAGGCGGCAAATCACGCAGCCGCTCCGAAAAAAGCGCCAATGCATCAAGTGCGCGCTGTTGCGCGGCTTCATCCAGACAGTTATTCGCCGTCAGACCCGCAGCCAGTCGCACCGGTGCCCGCAGGCCATCGAGCATGTAAAGCTGCTCACCTTCGACCTTTGCAACCTGAAGCCTGAAGCTGTTAGACCCTAAATCGACAGCAGCAAGGAATGGATGCTGTTCTGTCATGTGGGGTTGAGCACTTCCCGTTCCATTTCATCGATAGACACATGGCGCACATCCCGCCCCTTGACCATGTAAATCACATACTCTGAGATGTTTTTGGCATGATCTCCGATACGCTCGATAGCTTTGGCCACGAATAATATTTCCAGCGAAGTGGAAATGGTGCGTGGATCTTCCATCATAAAGGTAATGAGATAACGCATAATTGCGCGAAACTCCTTGTCCACCTGATCGTCCTGACGCACCACTTCAGCTGCCATCTGAACATCCAGTCGCGCAAACGCATCCAGCGACTTTCTGAGCATATCCACCGCGATTTCCGAAGCATGCTTGATTTCATGGTATCGAGGAATGGCCAGACCATGTTTTTCAGACAGCATCTTGGCCATACGCGCGATTTTCTCGGCTTCATCGCCTATGCGTTCAAGGTCGGTAATCGTTTTAACCACCATCATGATCAGACGCAAATCACTTGCCGTCGGCTGACGCCGGGCAATCACCTGTGAGCAGGCTTCGTCTATCTTGACTTCCATGGCATTCACGCGGGCATCATCTTCAACCACGCGATTCATCAAAGCAACATCACCCTCAACCAAAGAGATAATAGCGCTTTTGATCTGACTCTCTACCAACCCCCCCATTTGCAGCACATAGGCACGTATCGCTTCGAGTTCAATATCGAATTGTTTGGAGGTGTGTTCACTACTGTTCATGGCATGGCCTAATCTGGTGAGTGATAAACGGTATATTCTAATAACCGACTGTTAAGATTTTATGACGTTTACACTCTATTTAACAAGCAAATCATGCAGTCATCGTTTTCACGCCTTCTGGCGTACCCAGCAGCAGCACATCGGCTGCACGGCGTGCGAACAGACCATTGGTCACGACGCCGGCGATGTGATCGAGCGCAGACTCCAGTTCGACCGGATTCATGATTTTCATGCCGTGCACGTCGAGAATGAGATTGCCGTTATCAGTGGTGAATCCTTCGCGCAACACAGGCTGCCCGCCCAGTGCAACCAATTGCCGCGCGACGGAACTGCGCGCCATCGGAATCACTTCGATCGGCAAAGGGAATGCGCCCAGCACATCGACCAGCTTACTGGCATCGCACAGACAGATAAATTTAGCACTTGCGCCCGCAACGATCTTCTCGCGAGTCAGTGCGCCCCCACCGCCTTTAACCATATGCATGTGACGCGTGATTTCATCTGCGCCATCCACGTAGACCTCCAGCGCCCCCGCATCATTCAAAGACAGCACTTCAATGCCATGCCCCTGCAAACGACGTGCCGACGCTTCGGAAGAGGCAACCGCACCGCGTATTTTGTGTTTGATCTTGGCCAGTTCGTCGATAAAAAAATTGGCTGTCGAGCCTGTACCGACACCAACAATACAATCTGCCGGCACATAATCAATCGCAGCCAGTGCAACCGCGCGTTTTAAATCATCTTGACTCATCATTATTATTCTCCCGTGGTGTTTACCGTAATTATTGCAGGAAATTATGACTTTGGGTGAAGTCATCTGTGTCCGGGTAAAAATCCTTAATCCTGCAAGCCTTTTTGGGTCAGCAGGTGTAATATCACAAATAAATTTCAAACCGTCGGAGGAAGTAAAATGCCAGCTGCTTTAACCATCCGCACCACCCCTTTTAGCGATCAGAAACCCGGCACATCCGGCCTGCGCAAGCGCGTGCCGGTATTTCAGCAGGCTAACTATCTGGAAAATTTCGTTCAAGCTATTTTCGACAGCATCTCGCCCCCACCCGGCGCCACACTGGTCGTCGGCGGCGACGGGCGGTATTACAACGTCGAAGCGATTCAGATCATACTCAAGATGGCGGCAGCCAATGGTTTCGGGCGCGTACTAGTGGGGCGGGACGGCATATTGTCGACTCCCGCCGCTTCCTGCGTGATACGAAAATATCAGACCTACGGCGGAATTATCCTCTCTGCCAGCCATAACCCCGGCGGCCCTGACGGCGATTTCGGCATTAAATACAATACTGCCAACGGGGGGCCGGCACCGGAAAAAATCACTGAAGCGATTTTCGATATCAGCAAGAAAATAACCGAATATCGGATTGTCGATGTACCTGATGTGGCACTGGACAGCATAGGCGATTACACGATCGGGGCAATGACCGTATCGGTGATCGATCCGGTTACCGACTACGCAGACCTGATGGAATCGCTGTTCGATTTCAGCGCCATTCGCACCTTGCTGGCGGGTGGTTTCCGTATCAAGTTCGATGCAATGCACGCGGTGAACGGTCCCTATGCGCGCGACATTTTCATCAACCGTCTGGGCGCCCCCATCGATAGCATCATGAATTGCGTACCGTTGCCCGATTTCGGCAACGGCCATCCCGATCCCAACCTGACGTATGCGCATGAACTGGTCGACATTCTCTATGGCGACAATGCACCGGATTTTGGCGCCGCCTCTGATGGCGACGGCGACCGCAACATGATTTTAGGTAAGGGTTTCTTCGTCACGCCGTCCGACAGTCTGGCGCTACTGACTGCCAATGCGAAACTTGCACCCGGCTACAGCGCCGGATTAGCAGGTGTGGCGCGCTCAATGCCGACCAGCGCTGCGGCTGACCGCGTCGCACGCGAACTGGGCATACCCTGTTTTGAAACGCCAACCGGCTGGAAATTCTTCGGCAACCTGATGGATGCGGGCAAAGTCACGCTGTGCGGTGAAGAAAGCTTCGGCACCGGGTCCTCGCATATTCGCGAAAAAGACGGCCTGTGGGCGGTGCTGTTCTGGCTGAACATTGTCGCAGCCCGCCGCCAGTCGGTCGAAGCGATCACCCGCGAACACTGGGCACATTTTGGCCGCAATGTCTATTCCCGTCACGACTATGAAGCTATTCCGACGGACGCTGCCAACGGCGTGATGCAGCATCTCAAAGACAGCTTTGCCACTTTACCAGGTCAACAGCTTGGCAGTTATACCGTCGATGTTTGCGATGACTTCAGCTATACCGACCCGGTCGATGGCTCTGTCAGCACAGGACAAGGCATCCGCATTATCTTTACCGACGGCTCACGCATCGTCTTCCGCCTGTCCGGTACAGGAACGGAAGGCGCGACCTTGCGCATCTATCTGGAAGCCTATGATCCTGATGTTGCGAATCACCATCTGGATGCACAGGTCGCATTGTCTGAGCTGATCGGTATAGCCGGTCAGTTATCGCAACTGCTTGAGCGCACGGGTCGGGTGCAACCAACCGTTATCACCTGAGATCGGTAGTACGGGAATATCAAATGCAATCCGGGTGCGGTTAACGCGCCCGGATGCATGATGTCCTGACTGAACAGGTCAGATTCGCTGAAAGGTGCCTATTATCTATGCGGCCGCGATAAAAAAAGTACCGCTATTTTTCGCCTGTTTGCTGCCCGGTGGCCTGATCGAACTTGTTTTTGGCCGCCACCACCATACGGATGGTGGACTCGCCCTGCGTATGGCTTTCAGCCAAAGACAGATAGGCATTGCGCCGGTCAAATGCCTTCAGTTCATGCGCCGCTCGCGCTGCGATAATGCCATATAGTACGGAATGCTCACCATGCTTGATCGCCCGGGTCGCCGCTTTTTCGGCTTCAGCATAGCGACCTTCGAAAAAAGCCCTCAAGGCCACATCCAGCAGTTTTCGCGCATTATTTCTGGCTCGATCCTGCCGCATCTTTTGCACCACGTCCGGCAGTTGCGTCGTCGCCAGCAGCAGATGAATCAACCAGTACCCGAAACCGAAGATCAGAACGAACAGCACAACAAAAAATTTCAGCGAAACTTCGATGCGATAAGGCGGATACACCAGCAGTACATACGCGGTGTTTTGTAATATGGTTCCCAGTGCCACCGCAGCCGCGAACAGCACCAGAATCGAAATCAGGTATTTCATTTTTTTGCCTTCTGCGCGCGGGGCAATTCAGTCGCCTTTTCCTGACTCAGACGATACGTACGCACCGCCTGCAAACTGGTACTGATGTCAGGCAGATCGATGTTGATACTGGCCGTCGCCAGCGTACCGAGCTCAGCCAGCATATGACCGCCTTCCGGTGACTTTCCGTCGAAGTATCGCTTCGCCCAGAGTTGCGCAGTTTTCAACTCCTGCCTGAAACTGTCCTCGTCGCGGGACAACAGCGCCAACCGCGCCGACACCAGACGCATTTTAAGATTTTCACGCAGAAAAAACTCCTGCTTAGGCGACAACAAAACAATTTGTGCCTGCCCCGTATTCTCGATCCTCACCAGCTGCTTCACCTCCAGCAAGACTGCATCGAGTATTTTTTGCCATGCCGCCTCGTCCACTTTCGGCGGCTTCGTCTGTGCAACTGCATTTTCTGACGGACGATGCCGGTCGATCAGCGGCAAATCGTCTACCGATGCCAGCAAGCGGTTCAATTTTAAATTAATGCCTGCAACATCCACCTTGGGCAGCGCGCGTAATTTATCGATATCCTGTCCGATAGACTGGCGCAATCCGTTAAAAGCAGGTCGTTCCATGCGCTGCAATCGGGCATCGGCACTTTCCATAGCAATCAGCGCAGCCTTCACATTCCCCAGCAATTGCAATTGCTGCCCCGCAATCAATAGCAGCTGCTCCACATCAGCCAGCGCGGTTTCATCGCGACTGATAGACAAGTTATTGTATAAAGTTTCCAGCGCGGCACGCTGATTTTGCGCCTGAGAATAGTAGGATTCCAGCGTTGCGATTTTAACGGACATCTCGCGCATTTCATCCTGATTTTTCGCAATCAGAATAGCATTAGCATGAGCGGCACCATCCATCTCGGCAATTTTTTTAGCCAACTCATCACGCATATCGCTGATCGCACTGCGCCCATCCAGCCATTGCCAGACAAAAATCACAACCAGTAGCGCCAGTGTTAGCTGAGTAATGCTGATGCGCACAAACACATCTGCGAAGGACGTTTTGCGAGTAGACGCCTGCTCATTCGACTCATTGCCAGACTCTTCTCTCACAACGTCACTCCCGGAAGATTATCACGCCCTAAAACTTCGCATCCCGACTCGCGTTTGCCTGACCAGGCAAGCAAACCACCCAGCAAACCATCGTCCCCGCCCCCCGTCACACGCACATCAAGCCAGCCCAGCTTACGTGCCAATTCAGCAATTCGTGCATGCAGCACAAACAGCGGGGTCGCGCCCAAAATCCGACTGCGTTCTTCACCGGTCAGATCAGCCTCTTGCAGCATCTGCGACAAATGAGTTTGCGCCTCGCTGCTGGTCACCGTTATCGCCTGTACATCCAATAACGTGCGCGCATCCTGCTGCGGCAGCGTACGATGGTAACACGCAGCGTATTCCACCTTCGCACCACGCGCCCTTAATACATCACCCAGCAACTCGCGCCCGCCCTCTCCCCGAAAGATCATCACCCGCCATCCGGCAAGCTGCTGCAATTGAGGCAGCGCCAGCAATCCCTCGCTGTCGTATCGTTCAGCAGGAACCATCACATCAGCAATACCCAGTTCTCGCAAGGCTTTCGCACTGCCTGACCCTACCGTGGCAATTTCAATTTCAGGCGGCAAGCCGCCTGCAGTATGAATGGCAGCCATACCGTATTGCACCGCATTCGGACTGATGAAAATGGCGAGATTAAATTGTGGCAGGCGGGCAATCTGCTCCTGAAGAATCCGCGTATCTTGCACCGGTGCGATATCGAGTAAAGGAAAAAGCACCGGGATACCACCCGCTTGCGAAATACCCTGCGCCAGTTGCAGCGCCTGGTCACGCGGACGCGTGACCAGAATCTTCAAACCGGCGAGCGGCAAGTTAGCCATTGAGCGCGTCTAAAATTTCACCCGCACCTTGAGCTAACAGCGCTTCGGCGATCCTGCTGCCCAATGCTTCCGGATTTTCATACTCACCCAGCGCTTCTGCACGCAACATTTTCTGGCCGTCAGGACTGGCAACAAAACCGCGCATATAGAGTTGACCGTCTTTAATTTCTGCAAAGCCACCCAGCGGCACCTGACAACTCCCGTTCAGCCTCAGACTCATTGCACGCTCAGCACGCACACAGGCGGCCGTATCTGCATCGTGCAACGGTTGCAGCATGGTAATCACATCCTGCCGATCTGAACGACACTCAATACCCAGTGCACCTTGCCCTACCGCAGGCAGACTGTCTTCACTGGAAATAATGCCGCGAATACGCTCATGCAAACCCAGGCGCTTAAGTCCGGCGGCGGCAAGTATGATCGCAGCATACTGGCCTTCGTCCAGCTTGCGCAAACGCGTCTGCACATTGCCGCGTAGCGGTTCGACCACCAGATGAGGAAAACGCGCACGAATCTGACTTTCGCGGCGTAAACTGGATGTACCCACCACACTGCCGGCAGGCAATGCAGTCAGATTTTCATAGGTATTGGAGACAAACGCATCCAAGGGGTCTTCCCTGTCACCGATCGTTGCCAGAACAAAACCTTCAGGCATCCGCATCGGCACATCTTTGAGGGAGTGCACAGCCAGATCGGCACGACCATCTTCCAGCGCCGCTTCCAGCTCTTTGACGAACAATCCTTTACCGCCGATCTTTGACAGACTGACGTCCAGAATTTGATCACCTTGAGTGGTCATACCCAGAATACTGACCTCAGTTTGCGGATATAATGCATGCAACCTGTCCCGGATATGACAAGCCTGCCACATAGCCAGCGCGCTTTCTCGCGATGCAATAACCAGGCGACTCAGTGGGACAGGGGACGTTGGGGATGCTTGTTTCATCGAAATTTCCTTGTGATTAATTACGCGGCATATTCTAACACGGAGCCTGTCGCGCCATTTTACGTATAAACTGATGAAATTATTTTTTGCTCCAGCTGACATATCCAGTAAAGACTTACCTTTTCGCGAAGATGTACGCCTGCTTGGCCGAATTTTAGGTGACACCCTTCGCGAACAGGAAGGCGAAGAAACATTTTTGCTGATTGAAAACGTGCGACGTGCTGCGGTCAGGTTTCGCAAGACACAAGACGATTCCGACGGGGAACAGCTCGAACAAACCCTTGATGCGCTCACACCGACAGAAACACTGGCGGTCGTGCGGGCCTTCAGCTATTTTTCGCAGCTGACGAATATCGCCGAGGATCTGCATCACAACCGCCGCCATCGTGCACACCTGAAAGCCGGATCCCCGCCCAAGAACGGCAGCTTGTTGCTGGCACTGGACCGACTCGAAGCGAAACCGGTTAGCAAGGAAACATTACAGACCTTTCTTAACAACGCGATTATTTCTCCGGTACTGACTGCACACCCGACTGAAGTGCAGCGCAAAAGTATCCTCGACTGCCATCTGATTATCTCCAGCTTGCTGTCGGAGCGTGACCGGATGGATATGACACCGGATGACCTGGCCGAAAATGAAAATGGCTTGCGACGCTTCATTCTGATTTTGTGGCAGACACGCATGTTGCGCACCGCCAAGCTGAATGTACGCGATGAAATCAGGAATGGCCTGGAGTTTTACCGCTACACTTTTTTAAATGAAATCCCCAAAATTTATGCCAATCTTGAAAAACAGCTTGAAGCTCGTTTCGACAAGAATATCCAGGTTCCCCCCCTGCTAAAGGTCGGCAGCTGGATAGGCGGTGACCGCGACGGCAATCCTTTTGTCACGCACGATGTGATGCAATACGCATTGCAGCAGCATTCCGCTGTCGCCCTTGAGCATTATCTGAATGCGACTCATGTCTTAGGCCAGCGCCTGTCCCTGACAGACCGTCTGGCAGATATCAGCGATGAATTGCGCCAGATGTCTGACAGCTCGCCGGACAAAGCGATCAGCCGCACCGATGAGCCTTACCGGCGCGCGCTGATCCTGATCTACTCCCGCCTGTCCGCCACATCGAAACAACTCGGCCACGAAATTTCTCATTTGCCACCTGTCGGCAAAGAGGCTGAACCTTATGCAACGCCTGAGGCGTTCATTGCCGATCTGACGGTGCTGATTGACTCGCTAAGACAGCACGGCGCAGAATATCTGGCACGAGGCAGACTCTCCAACTTGCGCCGCTCAGCTGAAGTTTTCGGTTTCCATCTGGCACCGCTGGACATGCGCCAGCACAGCGCAGTCCACGAACAGACCGTGAGCGAATTGCTCACTCACGGCTCGGTTATTGAAAATTATTCTGATCTTGATGAGGCCGCACGCCGTGTAGTGTTGATCCGCACGCTAGAGGCTAACCGCACGCTGATGGTTGATCTTGAGCAGTACTCCGATATTGCCAAAAGCGAATTGCAGATCATGCAGGCCGCAGCAGATATCCATCAGCGTTATGGAAGAGCGGCGCTCCCCAATCACATCATCTCCAAAACGGATGCGGTGAGCGACATGCTCGAACTCGCGCTGATGCTGCAACAGGTCAAGTTGCTTGACGGCGATGCACTGCACATCAACATCATCCCCTTGTTCGAGACTATCGAAGATCTGCGCAGCTGCGGACCCATCATGGATGAACTGTTTGCCATTCCTTACTACCGTCAGCTGCTGGCCAACCGGGGCAATACACAGGAAGTCATGCTGGGCTATTCTGACAGCAACAAGGACGGCGGCTATGTTACCGCCAACTGGGAGCTGTACAAAGCCGAGCTGGTTCTGGTCAATGTGTTTGCCAAATATGGCATCGAACTGCGCCTGTTTCACGGTCGGGGCGGCACAGTCGGCCGTGGCGGCGGCCCGAGCTATGAAGCCATACTCGCGCAACCACCGGGCAGCGTGAATGGACAGATTCGCATCACAGAACAAGGCGAGGTTATTTCCAGTAAATATTCAAACCCTGAAATCGGCCTGCGCAATCTGGAAACGCTGATCGCGGCGACCATGGAGGCGACATTGCTTCACCATCACGGTGATGACAGCACCATGCCGGAGTTTCACCGTATCATGGAAGAGCTGAGCATTGATGCCTTCGCTGCATACCGCAAACTGGTATATGAAACGCCGGGTTTCACGGAATATTTCTTTACAGCGACACCGATACGTGAAATTGCCGAGCTCAACATCGGCAGTCGTCCTTCTTCACGCAAAGCATCCGACCGCATTGAAGATTTGCGCGCTATTCCCTGGGTATTCAGCTGGGGATTGAACCGCATGCTGTTACCGGGCTGGCTGGGGTTTGGCAGCGCCGTCAAACAGTTTATCGCGCGTGAAGGCGAGTCAGGTTTAGCGCAATTGCGCACGATGTATAAAACCTGGGCGTTCTTCCGCGGCCTGATGTCCAATATGGACATGGTGCTCTCCAAAACCGACATGGGTATCGCTTCACGTTACGCAGCCCTTGTCGAAGATGTGGAAATGCGTGAACGTATTTTCAATGCAATTCATCAGGAATGGGAAGACACGGTCGAAATGCTGTTTGCCGTGACAGGCAACACTGCCCTGCTTCAGGACAACCCGGCATTCGCACGCAGCCTGCTGACGCGCTCACCCTATATCGACCCGCTCAATCACTTGCAGGTCTCCCTGCTGGAACGGCATCGCGCCGGTGACAACAGCGAACAAGTCAAACGGGCAATCCACCTGACTATCAATGGCATCGCAACCGGACTTCGCAACAGCGGTTAAGCGGCAAAAAACCGTGCACCCTTCAGCAAACAAAAAACCGGACTCGTTCCGGTTTTTTGTCGGATGCATTTAAAAATTGAATATTGCGCCCAGTGAATATACATTGGCGTTGAAGTTGGTATTAGCTATTCCCGGCGTCGCAACTGCGGCACCGTAATGGTCCCAGCCAACACGAAGACCGAAAACGCGAGTAAAGTTATATTGCCCGCCCAGCCCGTAAGTCACTGCACTGCGTGTTGCACCGACATTAGGTGCGGCATTGGATAACGTGCTCTTTGTGCGTGCGCCACCCAATTTGGCATACAGCAAAAACGCATCTGTCAGCGGTAAACTGCCTACCACATCAAGCCCGTAGGCATCCCCCTTGCCGCTGGCTGTTGCAGATGAATATTTACCCGTACCGGTATAAAACACTTCAGCGCCCCAGTTTTCAGTAAACTGATATCCGCCCAGCACTCCTGCCACGGTGTCGGTTGTTTTCGACATTGCATTAGCACCTATTGTACCGGGAACACTTGAACGCCCAGCCGTCACACCCACGTAAAATCCGCTGTCATCCGCCAGAACCGCACCACTCGAAAATAACCCTGCAACGCATATACTCGCGATCACTTTTTTCATTTTATTCCCCTTGGATAATGATTTAAACCGTGCCGAAATAGTAGCCATCGCTGAAAACGGGTTAATCTTACAAAAGGTGTGGCATCCGGTAAATATGCCATTTGGCCTAGGAGGAGCCTGTCTCTGATGCTGTCATGCAAAATATGTTTTGTGAAAAGGAGCTCCTTTAACAAGCTGCACATGATTAATCATGCAGCCATTAAAAAAGGGAGCGCAAGCTCCCTTTTTTAATGGCACATACGGAACCTGTTTTTTTACTGGCCGCGGATCTGTCCTGAATCAGCCACCCATCCGTGCGCGCAAACGCCCGACCATCCCAATAAAATTCGCTGATTTTGCCTTCTCCTGCGGATCGCTGATCGGCGCAACTGTCTGACGGTGCAGCAGCGTCGGCTGACTGCAAAGTGCATGAAAACGCTCCAGCATCGTTTCCAGATTGCGTGCCAGCATATTTTTACTGACAGGTTTCGGCAGATAACGACTGATCTGCGCCTGGTTAATCAGTTCAATCAGGCGAGACGTATCGCTGAATGAAGTGATCACGATACATTGTGTCTGAGGATTGAGCTGCTTGATCGTCTTAAGTATGTAGGCCACACTGGTGTCGCCGAGCATGAGATCCGAGACAACGACAGAAACATCCTGTTTTGCCAGTTCTTCCATCGCATGCTGCGCATCGCATGCCCAGACGATTTCGCATCGATCGCCCAGAATGTCAGTAACCGTGATGGAGGTTGCTTCATCATGATCAATAATCAATACACGCGGCTTCTTGCCAGGGACACTACTTTTCTGTGCAACTGACTGCAGTTTCACCGCAAAACTGGCAGCGGCAATGGCAGCAGCCTCGGCCACCACATTTTTAACTTCTTCAGCCTGCCAAGGTTTCATCAGATAGCGGAATACTTCACCTTCGTTCACACTGGCAATCGAGGCATCCAGATCCGAATAACCCGTCAACAGAATACGCATGGTCGCAGGTGACGTGTCGCGGGCAATGCGCAGCAATTCCGAACCTTGCATGATCGGCATCCGCTGATCACTGACAATCACATGCACTTTTTCTTCACGCAGGATACGGATGGCTTCATGAGGATCCGTAGTCATACGCACATCGTAGTTGGCAAAAAACAACATGCGCAGCGAGCGCAAAATACGCTCTTCATCATCAATCAACAATAAAGTAGGTTTAGTCATGATATTGCTTTCTTTTATTTACTCAGGCCGCCACAGCGAGCGGCTCCAGTCGTCGAACGTCGGAAACCGAGAGCGGCAACCGGATATAAAAATCAGTCCCGACACCGACGGCCGACTCAACCTGAATGTCGCCACCATGCTGCGTAATGATCTGATGACTGATCGCCAGCCCCAGACCGGTACCTTCTCCGACGGGTTTGGTCGTAAAAAAAGGATCAAAGATGCGAATCAGGTTATCCTGTGCAATCCCTTTACCGTTATCTGCGATGCTCACATGCACCGCATCATCAGCACACCAGGTTCTTATTTGTAACTGACCATATCCATCCATAGCCTGCGCTGCATTGGTAAACAGGTTCAGGAACACCTGATTGATCTGTGAGGGCGAACACTTAATGCTGGGCAAGTCGGCCAGATTCTTAATCACTTCAACCTTGTTCTTGAGAATATTTCTGCCGATATTGAGCGCACTCTCGATACAGTCATTCAGATTAACCGCTTCTGTTGCAACGGAATCAAGACGCGAGAAGTTCTTCAGGTTCAGTACCAGTTCAGATATTTGTCCGATTCCATACAAGGAATCGTCCATCAACCCCTGCATATCGAGTAACATTTCCTGAGCATTAAAATTGGCGCGCATACCGGTAACTTGCTGCATCTGCTCCGCTATCTGATCTTCGCTCGCATGCTCGTTCATCAGGTTATCAACCAGCGCTTCATAACCTGCAACCAGATCCCGCACCTGAACGAAAATTTCCTGACCTACGGCCACATTATTCTGAACATAGCCTAAAGGCGTATTGATCTCATGTGCAACACCGGCGACCATTTGCCCCAGTGACGCCATTTTCTCCGATTGCACCAGTGCCATCTGCGACGACTTAAGGCGTGAATACGCGCCATTAAGTTCATCGGTATTGGCGCGCATCCGCGACTCCATCGCCTTGAGCAAATCCATCACAAATCCCAGGCCCAGGTATTTGCCGTGGCGCGTGATAATAAAATCTTCTGTCAGCGGAAATTGCATATTTTCAGCCACATGCAATGCAGCTTCAGCCAGCGGACGATCAAGCTCAATCAGCAGAGGCTTAACATTAATGTAATTACGAATGGGACGTTTGCCGTGCAGCTCACGTGCGAACTGTTTAAGGTACATGTCCATGAAACGATACCGGCTTATTACACCGATGGGTCGGCCATTCTCCACAACTGGCAGTGAAAGCACTTTTGAATATATCGGATTCAAAAACAGTTCTGCAACTTCAGCCACCGTACGTTCTGGTTCAATAGCTGCAATTGTGTTCACAAGCGCAAGGATCTCATGCGCTAATTCCGGCTTGCTGTGCGTACTAATTTCGCGCATAAAATCTCCTGGGCCATTCATAAGCATAAAGAATATTGTATTCGCGCCGCATGACAAAAATATTACGCACGCTAATCGCCTGCGTGATGATGGATCGTCATCATGCAGACGATATGACATAGCCGCTTTATTGATGCGCGTGCGCCTGACGATTTTTCTCCAGACAAGACTTAGGTTGACGAGGCATAAAGCGTTCAAAACCAGCAGGCGTAAAAAAAGGCACCTTAGTGCCTTTTTTTACGCCTGCTGCGATTACTTGCGCTTAGGCTTTACCTTAGCCGGCACTTTAAGATCCTGCACAACCACAGGTGCGTTTTCAGTTTTCAACGGTGCTGCTTCCGATTTTTTCGGCTCAGCCATCACTTCCGGCTTTATCTCGATCTGACAACTGCTGTTGTTGACTTTTCCATCTGGCATGATGGTGTTGCAGAAAGTCGCGCCATTGAAAACCGCGTCCGTCATATTGGCACCGGACATATCCGCATCAGTGAGATCAGCGTTCAGCATCACCGCGCCGTTTAAATTCGCCCGTTCCATCTGGGCACCACGCAAAATCGCTTTGTTCAGATTCGCATCGGTCAAATTGCTCTGCGACAAATTAGCACGGGTCAGATTCGCCCGAGCCAGATTCGCCTCGGTTAGATTCGCCTTACCCAGATTGGCCTTGAACAGGTTAGCCTGCGCCAGATTCGCCATATACAGCTGCGCGCCGACCAGATTTGCCGAACCGAGATTCGCCTCTACCAGTGCGGCATTCAGACACACGCTGCGTGGTGCAATCACGCAGCCATTGATCGTCAGGTTATCGTTTGCAGCACCCGCTACAACCGCTGCTTTCTCCACCGGACAGTTCTGGCTTTGCACGATGCCGTTGTTCATCAACGTACGGCAAAAAACTGTCTTGGGCGAAAAAATGACTTCCTCCATTCTCGCACCGGAAAAATTGGTATCGGTCAGATTGGCCTCGGAAAAATTCACGCCTTTCAACCCTGCATGACTAAAATTAGTCCCGGTCAGATTCGCACCGGTCATATTGGCAAAAAATGCGGTGGCATAACTTAAATCCGCGCCGGAAAAATCCGTACCCATCAATTTGGCGTCATTGAGATTGGCGCGCACCAGATTGGTTTTACTGAAATCGGCACGAGTCAGATCCGCACTGCTCAGCAAAATGCCGTGCATATCCTTTTCGTCCGCCTTTACTTTTTGGCCAGAAAGAGAGGCGTTATAGCAATTGGTATTGGGCCCCAGCGTACACGCCCAGGCAGAACCCATCGTGGCAAAAAGGATGGTGCAACCCAGCAGCAGTTTTTTCAAGATTATCTCCAGTGATATAAGAACGGCGCACATGGCGCCGTTCCGTAAGACACACAATTTATAAATAGTTCAAATTTGCGGATGAGCGCGTTCCGAATTGCCATGCAACTTATTCAACGCATTCAGATATGCCTTAGCAGAGGCCACCACAATATCCGTATCAGCACCCTGCCCGTTGACGATACGCCCGCCCTTGGCCAGTCGTACGGTCACTTCGCCCTGCGCATCGGTACCACTGGTGATATTGTTGACTGAATACAACTGCAACTCGGTTCCGCTGTGGACGATTTTCTCAATCGCCTTAAAAGTTGCATCCACCGGGCCGCCACCGTGCATTTCGGCCTCATGAGACTCATTGCCTATCGTCATGACCACTTTAGCGACCGGCAAAATACCGGTTTCACAATGCGCGCGCAGTGACACCAGACGATAGTGCTCATCGACCTGTGCAATCGCCTCATCGCTGACCAAAGCCTGCAAATCCTCGTCAAAGATTTCATGTTTGCGATCAGCCAGTTCCTTGAAGCGTAAAAAAGCGGCGTTAAATGCATCTTCAGAGGCAAACTCGATGTTCAGCGCAGTGAATCGCTGACGCAAGGCATTGCGACCTGAGAGTTTGCCCAGCGTCAGTTTATTCGTATTCCATCCTACATCTTCGGCACGCATAATCTCGTACGTCTCGCGATGTTTGAGCACACCATCCTGATGAATGCCGGACTCATGCGCAAATGCATTCGCACCGACAATCGCCTTGTTTGGCTGTACCGGATAACCTGTGATACTGGATACCAGCTTCGAGGTCGTCACAATCTGCGTCGTATCGATACGCGTATCGAGATTGAACACATCACGTCTGGTTTTGACCGCCATCACGACTTCTTCAAGCGATGCATTCCCCGCTCTCTCGCCCAGGCCATTGATTGTACATTCAACCTGGCGCGCCCCGTTCAATACCGCAGATAAGGAATTGGCCACCGCTAATCCCAAATCGTTGTGGCAATGTGTGGACCAGATGACCTTATCAGAATTCGGCACGCGCACAATCAAATCCCTGATGCGTTCTCCCCAACCGGCAGGAATAGAATAACCCACCGTATCCGGCACGTTCAGCGTTTTCGCCCCCGCCTTGATAACCTCATCAAATACGCGAACCAGAAAATCCATATCCGAGCGGACTGCATCTTCGGCTGAAAATTCGACATCATCCGTGTATTCAAGTGCCCATTTCACCGCGGCGACCGCCCGCTCGACCACCTGGTCTTCGTTCATGCGCAGCTTATGCTGCATGTGAATCGGACTGGTTGCGATAAAGGTATGGATACGCCCTGATTTTGCAGGCTGTATCGCCTCCCCTGCACGACGCACGTCATTCTCGCTGGCACGCGCCAAAGAGCAAACAGTGGACCCCTTGACCGTTTCAGCCACTGCTTTTACTGCTTCGAAGTCACCAATACTGGCTGCCGCAAAACCTGCCTCAATGACATCTACACCCAACTTTTCCAGCTGGCGCGCGATGCGCAATTTTTTTTCGCGGGTCATCGCTGCACCCGGGCTTTGTTCGCCATCACGCAAGGTGGTGTCGAATATGATTAACTTGTCTGTCATGCTGAACTCCTGATGGAATAGATTTACCAGCGCATCCTAAGCGGATTAACGCACTCGATACTTAGTAGGGTAGAGAGATTAGCGCACGCCGCGCAGCAAAAGCGCGGCCAGCAAGCTGAACGTGGAATGGAGAAGGGAAATTTGGCGTGAAAAATGCATAGCGTTAATATAACGATAATTGCCCCGTCACGCAATGGGGGGTTGTTTATTTCGACGACGTATAAACCACATCACAAATCCGGACAGGGCGTAGCAAAGAAACAATCCAAACAGAACGCCCGGTGGATAACTGAAAATCAATAAAAAGAATAAAGCGGCAAGAAAAATCACCAGGAATGGCACACTCTTGCGCATGTTGATCGTTTTAAAACTGTAAAAAGGCAGGTTGCTGACCATGCTCAAGCCTGCAAATATGGTCAGCGCTGCCGCATACCAATTTAAAGAGGCACCGGTGTAACCGTAATCGAGCATGACCCAGACGAAACCCGCCACTAAAGCCGCAGCGGCAGGGCTGGGCAACCCTTGAAAATAATTTTTATCGACAACGTCGATATTGGTATTAAAACGAGCCAGACGAAGCGCTGTCGCGACACAATAGATGAAGGCTGCAAACCACCCCCATTTACCCATTCCTCTTAAAGCCCACTCGTACATCACCAGAGATGGCGCAACACCGAATGAAACCATATCGGACAAGCTGTCGTATTCCGCGCCAAATTCGCTTTGCGTATGCGTCATGCGTGCAACGCGACCATCCAGTCCGTCGAGCACCATCGCAATAAAAATAGCCACCGCCGCATGTTCAAATTTTCCGTTCATCGCTTGCACAATGGCGTAAAAACCCGCAAACAGCGCACCTGTCGTAAATAGATTGGGCAGCAGATAGATACCGCGTCTGCGTAAATTCATCGGCTTGCGTGTAGTGTATTCATCCATGTCTTCAGATTACCCGTTTTATGCGAATCCTGCCAGCGCAAGCCTGCATTGCTGATGAAAATATATCCTCAGGCTCATGATTTCGCCTGAAGTCGTGCGTGTCAAACGCTAGGCAAAAAATAAGGGGAGCAGTGAGTGAGAAATCCTCCCCACCGACTACTCCCCCGCAGACAACTTACCAGTCTTTAGTTCTTTGACTGATCGACCAGCTTGTTTTTGCCGATCCAAGGCATCATCGAACGCAACTGGGCACCGACCACTTCAATCGGATGCTCAGCATTCAGACGACGACGCGCTGTCATTTCAGGGTAGTTGGTGCGACCTTCCAGAATGAATTGCTTGGCGTAGTTACCGTTCTGGATGTTGGTCAGGCATTCCTTCATTGCAGCTCTGGCCTGATCAGCGATCACGCGATTACCTGTGACATATTCGCCGTATTCCGCATTGTTCGAGATCGAGTAATTCATGTTGGCGATACCGCCTTCGTACATCAGATCCACGATCAGTTTCAATTCATGCAGGCATTCGAAGTACGCCATTTCAGGAGCGTAACCCGCTTCAGTCAGGGTTTCAAAACCTGCTTTAACAAGTTCTACCGCACCACCGCACAGAACAGCCTGTTCACCGAACAAATCGGTTTCAGTTTCTTCACGGAAGTTAGTTTCGATTACGCCACCCTTGGTGCCGCCGTTTGCAGCAGCATATGACAGCGCGATATCGCGTGCTTTGCCTGATTTATCCTGAAACACAGCGATCAGACTTGGTACGCCGCCGCCCTTCAGATATTCGGAACGCACGGTGTGGCCAGGGCCCTTCGGTGCGATCATGATGACATCCAGGTCGGTGCGAGGAACGACTTGATTGTAGTGAACATTAAATCCGTGCGCGAAGGCAAGCGCAGCGCCAGCCTTCATGTTCGGCGCGACATCGCGGTGATAAACTTCCGGGATTGTTTCATCAGGCAACAAAATCATCACAACATCAGCGACTTTAACTGCATCAGCCACTTCAGCGACGTTCAGACCGGCGGCAACTGCCTTGGCCCAGGACGCGCCATCACGACGCAGACCCACAGTCACATTCACGCCGGAATCGCGCAGGTTTTGCGCATGAGCGTGACCTTGTGAGCCGTAGCCCACGATGGTAACTTGCTTGCCTTTGATCAATGACAGGTCTGCATCTTTATCGTAAAAAACTTTCATATTGCCCTCTATAAAAAATAAAAAACCAACTGTTAGCCTGTAGCCTGTAGCACCCTGTGGCTCTGCCACGCACCACCTGCCACAAGCGCTAAATTACAAACTTAAAATTCGATTGCCGCGTCCGATTCCTGACGCGCCGGTACGAACTGTTTCCAGAATCAAATCACGGCCGATTGCATCAATAAAACTGTCCAGCTTGACTCTGCTACCCGTCAATTCAATGGTATAGGTGTGATCTGTCACATCCAGAATTCTGCCACGGAAAATATCCGTCATGCGTTTAAATTCTTCTCGCGCAGAACCTTCCGCGCGCAGCTTGAGCAGCATCAGTTCACGCTCAATGTGCTCGCCTTCGCTCAAGTCCATCACAGAGACGACGTCGATCAGTTTATTGAGTTGCTTGGTGATCTGCTCAATGATCGCATCAGAACCACTGGTTACAATGGTCATACGCGACAGACTCGCATCTTCCGTCGGCGCAACCGTCAGTGACTCGATATTATAACCGCGTGCAGAAAAAAGCCCTGCAACGCGCGACAAACCGCCCGCTTCATTTTCAATCAACAAGGAAATAATATGGCGCATTACAGATCCTCCGACAGCACGACTTCAGACAAGCCCTTGCCACCAGGCACCATAGGGAATACATTTTCAGTCGGATCGGTGCGAAAGTCCATAAACACCAGATCATTTTTACGAGACAGCGCCTCGATGATCGCAGGCTCCACATCGGCTGGATTATCGATACGTATACCGATATGACCATAGGCTTCGGCAACTTTTACAAAATCCGGCAAGGCGTCCATATAGGACTCCGAAAAACGGTTTCCGTGAAAAAATTCCTGCCACTGCCGCACCATACCAAGATACCCGTTATTCAGTGAGAGCACCTTGATTGGCAAATGGTATTGCTTGCAGGTCGACAATTCCTGAATATTCATCTGGATACTGCCCTCACCCGTCACGCAGGCCACCGTCTCACCCGGATGCTTGAGCTGCACGCCCATCGCCGCAGGCAAACCAAAACCCATCGTACCCAGACCACCTGAATTAATCCAGCGACGCGGATGGTTGAATTTGTAATATTGCGCTGCCCACATCTGATGCTGCCCGACGTCCGAGGTGACAAACGCATCGCCACCAGTCAGCTTATGCAGTGTTTCAATGACATATTGCGGCTTGATAATTTCCGTGGAATTTTTATAGCGTAAGCCACCGCCGGTCACTCGCCACTCTTCAATCTGGCGCCACCAGTTTGCCATCTCGATTGCATCCGGCTTTTGACGACTGGCACGCAATACGGCAAGCAATTCATCAAGCACAAGCTTCAACTCGCCGACAATCGGCACATCGACTTTGACACGCTTGGCAATTGAGGACGGGTCGATATCGATATGGATAATCTTGCGGGGCACCTGAGCAAAATGTTCCACATTGCCGATGACGCGATCATCAAAACGCGCACCGATCGCCACCAGCACATCGCAATGCTGCATCGCCATGTTTGCCTCATAGGTGCCGTGCATACCCAGCATCCCGACAAACTGATTGTCATTAGCAGGAAAGCCGCCTAAACCCATCAACGTATTGGTGCAAGGAAAACCCAGCAAACGCACCAGCTCAGTCAGCTGACTGGCCGCGCCAGAGAGCACTACACCGCCTCCTGCGTAGATCATGGGCTGCTTCGCTTCTAACAGCAACTGTGCAGCATGTCTGATCTGCTGACTGTCGCCGCGACCGGGCGGCTGATAAGAGCGAATGCTGACATGCTCCGGATAAACAAACTCGGTTTTATGTGCAGAGATATCTTTAGGTATATCTACCAGCACAGGGCCCGGGCGTCCCGACCTGGCAAGGTAAAAGGCTTTTTTAATGGTCGCGGCAATGTCTTTTACATCCTTGACCAAAAAATTATGCTTCACACAAGGGCGCGTAATACCGACCGCATCAACTTCCTGGAACGCATCTTCCCCGATTGCAAAAGTCGGCACCTGACCGCTGATGACCACCATCGGGATTGAATCCAGATAAGCTGTCGCAATGCCGGTGACTGCATTCGTTAAGCCCGGACCTGAGGTTACCAGCGCCACACCGACTTTATCGGATGAGCGCGCATAACCATCAGCCGCGTGCACAGCGGCCTGTTCATGTCGTACCAGAATGTGCTTTACCTTATCCTGTTGAAAAAGCGCGTCGTAAATATGCAACACCGCACCGCCAGGGTAACCGAACAAATATTCGACCCCTTCCTCCTGCAAACAACGGATGGTTATTTCCGCGCCGGTCATTTCCATGACAAACACCCTATAATTAATTCAAAAGAACTGCATAAGATAATAGCAAGCGAGCATTTGGTCAACCTTTTGCCGCGTATATCCGCATGATTAGTGGCAGAATAGCGCATTATTTGGTAGCATTTCGCAATTACCAAGTCGATTTCACCCTGAGAATTACGTTTTGCTGTCATGAAGCGCTGACAATGCCGTTGTCAGCGCTCAAGCGAGCGAAGCCAAAGCGCTTCATTTTCAGACAAATACGATACTAAAAAGCTGACTTGGCCTATACTCAAATACATCAATTCATGCATACAAGTTAAGGGGAAACAACTGGCAACTCAAGCCGAATTAGACGATTTTCTCAGTCGCATCGAACGCCGTGCTTACAAAACAGCCTTATTCTCTATGCACGACAGTCATACCGCACTGGATGTCGTGCAGGATGCCATGATCAAGCTTGCGGGCAAGTATGGGGACAAACCTCCCGAGGAATTTCCGCTGTTATTTCATCGTATCTTGCAAAACACGATACGCGATCATTGTCGCCGTCAAAAAGTTCGCAGCAGCTGGACAACACTGTTTTCGGCCTTTCAACCCAAGCATGAAGAAGAAGAATTTGATCCGCTGGATGTACTCGAGGACAACGACAATCAGAGTGCACCCGCCATACCGGATGCCGCATTTGCACAAAAGCAAACCATCGCTTTGATAGAACAGGCTTTAACTAATCTCCCCATGCGTCAACGCGAAGCGTTTCTGCTGCGTTACTGGGAAGGGTTGGATACCACTGAGACCGCAAAGGCCATGGGATGCACTGAAGGCAGCGTAAAAACACACTGTTCAAGAGCGAATCACGCGCTGACAACTGCACTCAAAGCATTAGGAGTAGAACTACCATGAATAATCACTCACCACACCACACAATCTCGACAAGTACATCAGGGATAGATCAGACTCAGATCACCGAGTTGCTCACACGCAGCACAGAGCAACTGGATGACGCCATCGTCTTTGCGCTGCGCAAGGCGCGTAGGGAGGCACTGCAAAAACAGCACATCCATGAACCTGTGTTCTTACTTAGCACCATGGGTCATCGCGCACATCATCTGATTCCGCACTCAACGCCGCAATGGATAGCAGCTGCAGTTCTGTTCGCCACCATCGTTCTCGGCACGATTGCATTTTGGCAAAAAACACAAATACCGGTGGATATCAAAATCCTCACTGACGATATGCCTATCGAAGTTTTTGTTGAACAGTAATCCTATGAAAAGTTTATTTACTGCCTTTACAATATGTTGTGCGCTGAATGCAGCAATCGCCGCACCCGAACCCTGGCTTGCACTTTCACAAGCTGAGCGTGCCGCGCTCAACCCGCTGTCATCGCAATGGCAAAACCTGTCCGAAGAGCAACAGCAACACCTTAAGCAACTTGCTCAACATTACCCGAAACTCAGTGCGGAAGAAAAAACACGCTTCCAAAGCCGGCTCTTAACATGGTCACAGCTCACCCCCGCACAACGTCAGGCAGCACGCAATAAATATCGAGCATTCAGCCAGGTTCCGGAAGGAAAACGCGAACAGGTCAAGCAGATGATCAGGCAAAATCAGGCTGCCCAACAGCAGGCCAAAGATGTCACCGCACCAGGGAAGACGCATCCGTAGCAGGTAACCGCGGCTTGGCAAGCGCAGCACTAAATCCAAATACGGGTGATGACGTCAGCGCCGCTCAACCCGCCAAATCATGAATGCACCGACCAGCAAAAAAACACCGGTCATCGCCGTGGCGCTGAGCAGAGGCTGCCACTCATTGAGCGCACCGATGCTTGCAAACAACCGTCCGGCAAAATGAAATACCAAGCCAAGTACGATACCCATAAAAATCATCACACTGATGCCGCCGGATCGCCGCTGATAAGACGCAAAGGGCAGCGCCAGCACCATCATTACCAGTAGCGCAAACGGGTAAATTATCTTGTTCCACATCGCAATTTCATAACGTGCGCTCTGCTGCTTATTTTCTTTCAAATGCGCAGTGTATTTATACAAATCCAAAGCCGACATCTGTTCCGGTACCACCAGCATGACACTCAGAATACCTGGCGTTAACGCAGTTTTCCATTCCTGATTTGGAAGTGCGTGCATATTTACGCCCTGTTCATTAAAATCCGTCTGCACCACGTCTTCCAGGCGCCAGACGCCAGACTGGAGATAGGCTGCATGTTTGGCGCGGATAACGGATCTCATGTGAAAACGCTCATCAAACGTGTAAATATCGATATCCGATAAACTCGTATCCGGCATCACGCTCCTGACATTGACGAAACTGTTGTCGTCTTTGACCCAAACCCCGGAACGAAAGGCCTGAAATGAAATTTTCGTATTCAATGCCTGAAGGCGCAATTTTTGTGCCATGCGCTCGCTGGGCGGCGCCAGCATTTCACCGCAAATAAAGCTTAACAAAATCATCGGCAGCGCAATCTTGCACAAGGCGCCGAGCATTTGTCCGGTAGATGCACCTGACGCACGATAAATCGTCAATTCAGAACGCGCAGCCATCTGCACCAGTGCGGTAATGGTGCCGATGAGCACCGCTACCGGAAACAATTCATAAATATGCCCCGGTATCGTCAGTACGACAAAGGCCACTACATAACCCAGACTGTATTGCCCGTAGCCCATCATGCTGAGCTCATGAATAAAATCGAGAAAGGCAAACAGCATGATCAGTGCGGCGAACACCAGCCCCACGCTGGCATATATTTCACGGGCCAGATAGCGAGTGAGCAACTTCATTTATTGAATACCCTGCGGAAGGAGAACAGCGTCATACGCCAGTAAAATAATGCGGCCGTAATCAGCAACATCAACACATGTATTCCCCAAAGCCCGATACCGGGAGACAACTTCCCCTGCCCGACCCAGGCATTCGTCACACTGATCATGTTGCTGTAGAGCATATACAAGATCATCGCCAGCACCAGATTCAGCGAACGCCCGGCACGCGGATTGACGTAACTCAATACGATTGCCAGCAAGGACAACACGGCAGCACTGATGGGCAGCCCCAGACGCCACTCCAGCTCTGACAGATTCCACGTCGTCGGATTGCGCCACAACGCGGGCGTGGACAAAGTACGCGCATTGGGCAGCGCCTTTTGCGTCACGGCACTTTCAATGCGCATCGCATAACGCTCAAACTCCACGATACGATAATCCCGCTGACCCGGCGTCCCTTCATAGCGCGTGCCGTTGAGCAAGACCAGAAAACGATCGCCGTTTGGCTTCGTTTCCTGAAATCCTTCCCGCGCAACCATCGTACCTAACTGCGAGTTCTGGATTGATCTGACAAAAACATTACCAATACGCCCGGTAGCGGTATCCACTTTCTCGACAAAATAAACCCGGTCCAGTTGACCTGACTCACGAAAGACTCCCGGCGTAATCGTCGCCACTTCATCCCGGCTTTCCAGCTTGTTTTTATAATCATCCGCCTTTTTCAAAGCCCAGGGTGACAATACCAGACTTAACAGTGCGATCACGATCACAACAGGGATGGCATACGACAATACCGGCCGTATCCAGCGCGTCAAACCTATGCCCGCGCAAAACCACACCACCATTTCGCTGTCACGATAACAGCGCGACAGCGTCAACAGGATGGAAATAAACAGGCTCATCGACAGCAGTACGGGCAGATAATTCAAGGCACTAAAACCCAGCAGCGCCAGCACGCCATCGACGGCCAGCTTGCCACTGACGGCCTCGGTCAAAAAGCGAATCAGCTGGCTGATCACAACAATGCCGAGTAAAGTTGCAAAAACCAGCACACCATTACCGGCGAATTCAAGCACCAGGGCACGATGAAAGTGTCCCCGGCGAAACAACTTTGACTTTATGCGGGCAGTTTGCGGATAATCGGGCATCGGAACAAAAATATAGGGAGCGACACGTGGAATTTAGCATAAAACAAAGCAGTCCGGAGAAACAGCGCAGTGCATGTGTGGTGCTGGGCGTTTTTGAAGGCGGTCAATTAACCCCTGCCGCGCATATTTTTGATCAGGCAGCCGACCGTCAGCTAAGCAAACTGATTGCCAGCGGCGACATGACAGGAAAGGCCGGCAGCACGGTGATGCTCCACATGCTTTGCGGCGTATCCGCAGAACGCGTCTTGCTGGTCGGATTAGGAAAACCAGCTGAATTCAACGCCAAACAATTTCTCGACATGTTGCGAACCACTTTTGCCACCCTGCAAAAGACCATTTGCAAGAACGCTGCGCTGTACCTGACCGACCTTAATGTTAAAGACCGCGACGAAACATGGAAAATCAACCAGATCATCCTGCTGGCAGCCGAATCGGCCCACCGCTGCGATCAACTCAAAAGCAAACCTGCAGATAAACCCGCGTTGCGCAAGATACTGCTCGGCTGCGCAAAAAAGCCCGGAAATTCAGTACAAAGTGCCGTCACTCAGGCTGCTGCGATTGCGCACGGCATGAAACTGGCCAAGGATCTGGGCAATTTGCCCGGCAATATTTGCACCCCTGCGTACCTTGCAGAACAGGCAAGCCAGATGGCCGAAGCGCATAAGCTTAAGGTGACCATACTCGAAGAAAAGGACATGGAAAAACTGGGCATGCATTCATTATTGTCGGTCACGCGCGGCAGCCGTCAGCCGGCCAAGCTGATTACACTCGAATATTGCGGCACCGACAAAAAACAAAAACCCGTCGTACTGGTCGGCAAAGGGCTGACCTTCGATTCCGGCGGCATTTCGCTCAAACCCGGCGCCGAAATGGACGAAATGAAATACGACATGTGCGGTGCGGCAAGTGTTTTGGGCACGATGCTGGCGATCGCCGAAATGGGTTTGAAGCTCAACGTGGTCGCCGTCATTCCGAGCAGCGAAAACATGCCGGATGGAGATGCCTGCAAACCGGGCGACATCGTCACCAGCATGGCGGGCATTACCATTGAAATTCTCAATACCGATGCTGAAGGTCGCCTCATTTTGTGCGATGCACTGACTTATGCCGCGCGCTTTGAACCTGAAACAGTCATCGATATCGCAACCCTGACCGGAGCCTGTGTCATTGCGCTGGGCGGTGTTGCCAGCGGCCTGTTCAGCAATCAGGATCAACTCGCCCGCGACCTGGCTGAGGCAGGTGAATATGCAAATGACAAGGCCTGGCAGATGCCGCTTTGGGACGACTATCAGCAGCAGCTGGACAGCAATTTTGCCGACATGCAGAATATCGGCGGCAGAGCTGCCGGCAGCATCACCGCGGCATGTTTCCTGTCACGCTTCACAAAAGATTTCCGATGGGCACATCTGGACATCGCCGGCACCGCATGGAAATCCGGCAAGGAAAAAGGTTCAACCGGCCGCCCCGTGCCGTTGCTCACACAATATCTGATCAATCGCTCGAATGAAGATAAATAGCCCGCAGGCACTCACATGCGCAAAATCTCATGACCAAAGTTGATTTTTACACCGGCTCAGCTGACAGAATGCGCACCGCCTGCCAGCTAAGCCATAAGGCCATGCAGCACGGTTTGAAGACGGTCATCAGCCTGCCCGATGAGGCCAGCCTTGATGCGCTGGACAAACTGCTGTGGCAATACCCAGATACCGCGTTCATCCCTCATTGTCGCAGTGAGGCCGCTGATGCGGCGGGTGCACCCGTCGTACTGAGCTGGAATAATGAAAAATTTCCGCACCATGACCTGCTGATCAGCCTGCACAACGAATGCGTAAATTTTTTCAGCAACTTTGATCGCGTCATTGAAATCATCGGCACCGAAGACAGCCAGGCGGGGCGCGAAAGGTATAAATTTTATCGCGATCAGGGCCACGAACTGCGGCACTTCGACCTGTCAAAGGCAAATCCCTCATGACTGATTCGGCAATGGAACTCCCCTTATTAACCGAAGTCGCAGAACATTTTGCATCGGACGAGCTGCCGATACTCTTTGAAATTATCCCCGCTTTGGATGAACCGTCTGAGGAAAAGAAAAACGCACCGCCGCGTATGTTGAATGCGGAGGAAATGCAGCGCTTGCTGCAGCAACTTGAAATCCATCTTGAATCCGTCTTTACCAGCAAACTCAATCAGCAGCTCGAAGAATTGCAACGTCTGGCCGTGGATATGGCGGTCAGTGAGTTCAAGGCGGAATTGCCCGGTCTGCTGCGCACGGCATTAAAATCATCAGTCGAAAATAGTAAGTAGCACGCGCTCTTGGGCAGCCCGGTCTGACTCACCACTGACAACTTGCCGTCTCCGTCTGGTTGTATAATCACGCCCTTCATATTTAACCCCGCTGCTCGCCATCAAGGTATTGCCATGGAATTGACCAAAAGTTTTGAACCCAAAGAAATTGAATCGCGCTGGTATCCCAAATGGGAGCAATCAGGCTACTTCAAAGCAGGACTCGATCCTGCAAAAACAGAATCTTTCTGCATACAGCTGCCGCCGCCAAACGTAACCGGCACGCTGCACATGGGGCACGGCTTCAATCAGACGCTGATGGATACGCTCACCCGCTATCACCGGATGAAGGGCGACAACACCTTGTGGCAACCAGGTACCGATCACGCGGGCATCGCCACGCAAATCGTCGTCGAACGCCAGCTCGATGCGAAGGGCATTTCGCGCCACGACCTGGGCCGTGAAGCGTTTATCGAAAAAGTCTGGGAGTGGAAGAAGTTTTCAGGAGATACCATCACGCGCCAGATGCGCCGGATGGGCACGTCCCCTGACTGGTCACGCGAACGCTTCACGATGGATGAAGGCCTGTCGCAATCGGTTTCCGAAACTTTCGTGCGCCTGTTTAACGAAGGTCTGATCTACCGCGGCAAGCGTCTGGTCAACTGGGACCCGAAACTGCACACCGCCGTCTCCGATCTGGAAGTTGTACAGGAAGAAGAAGACGGCTTCATGTATCACATCCGCTACCCGCTGGCAGAAGTGGATACCGTACACGGCCTGACCCATTTGACCGTCGCCACCACCCGCCCGGAAACGTTGCTGGGCGACGTCGCGGTGATGGTGCACCCGGAAGATGAGCGTTATGCCCATTTGATCGGCAAGACCGTGCGCCTGCCTTTATGCAACCGCGAGATACCCGTCATTGCCGATGACTATGTGGATCGCGAATTCGGCACAGGCGTGGTAAAAGTCACGCCGGCACACGATTTCAACGACTATGCAGTAGGCCAGCGCCACAAACTGGCACCGATCTGCATCCTGACGCTGGACGCGAAAATCAACGACGAGGCGCCCGAACAATATCGCGGCCTCGACCGCTTCGACGCGCGCAAAGTGATTTGCGCCGATCTGGAAGCCGCCGGCGTATTCGACAAAGCTGAAAAGCATAAACTCAAGGTTCCCAGAGGCGACCGCACGGGTGTGGTGATCGAACCGATGCTCACCGACCAGTGGTTCGTCGCAATGAGTAAGGCCGGTCCAGATGGAAAAAGCATTACCGAGCAGGCGCTCGGGTGCGTCTCATCAGGCGAAATCAAATTTCATCCTGAAAACTGGGTTAACACCTACAACCAGTGGCTGAACAACATTCAGGACTGGTGCATCTCACGTCAGTTATGGTGGGGACATCAGATCCCGGCATGGTACGGTGTCAACGGTGAAATATTCGTAGCCGGCAGCGAAGCTGAAGCTCGCATGCTCGCCGATAAAGCCGGCTATGCAGGTCAACTTGATCGCGACAACGATGTACTGGACACCTGGTTCTCTTCTGCACTGTGGCCTTTCTCCACACTGGACTGGCAGGAAGGAAAACCGTTCGACGCACAAAACGAGTTCGTCAAACAGTATCTGCCTTCCACCGTTCTGGTCACCGGTTTTGACATCATCTTCTTCTGGGTTGCACGCATGGTGATGATGACCAAACACATCACCGGCAAAATCCCCTTCAAGGATGTGTATGTACACGGGCTGATCCGCGACTCGGAAGGGCAGAAGATGTCCAAATCCAAGGGTAATGTGCTCGATCCGATCGATCTGATCGACGGCATCACGCTGGATGATCTGCTGAAAAAACGCACCACCGGGCTGATGAATCCGAAACAGGCCGAGCAGATCGAAAAACGCACAAAAAAGGAATTCCCGAACGGTATTGCGGCATTCGGCACTGACGCGCTGCGCTTCACCTTTGCCTCTTTGGCATCCCCTGGCCGTGACATCAAGTTCGACATGCAGCGCTGCGAAGGCTATCGTAACTTTTGCAACAAGCTCTGGAACGCGACGCGTTTCGTGCTGATGAACTGCGACGGGCATGACGTCGGACTGGATGTATCACAGCCTCTGGAATATTCCGCCGCTGACAAGTGGATGATCAGCCTGCTGCAACAGACAGAAGCTGAAATGGCACAACACTTTGCCACCTACCGATTCGACATGGCTGCTCGCGCCATCTATGAACTGGTATGGAACACCTACTGCGACTGGTATGTGGAGCTGGCCAAAGTGCAAATCGCCACGGGCAATGAAGCCCAGCAGCGTGCAACACGCAGAGTACTGGTTCGCACATTAGAAACCATTTTGCGCATCGCGCATCCGATCATTCCGTTCATCACGGAAGAGTTATGGCAGTCGGTCGCGCCCATGGCAGGTGTCGCGGGTGAGAGCATCATGCTGCAGGCCTATCCGGCAGCCGATGACGCCAAAATCGACAGCGAGGCCATCGCGCAAATCACACAGTTGCAGGACATCATCAATGCCTGCCGCCGCTTGCGCAGCGAAATGAATCTCTCGCCGGCTCAACGCGTGCCGCTGATTGCCTCAGGTGATGCCGCCACGCTCAGCGTGCTTGCCCCGTATATCAGTGCAATTGCAAAACTCAGTTGCGTGGAGATCGTCGCCGGGTTACCGGAAGGCGATGCGGCTATCGCGATCGTTGGCAACTTCAAAATGATGCTCAAAGTCGAAATCGATGTGGCAGCAGAACGTGAAAGACTGGACAAGGAAATTGCCAGATTGACTAATGAGGTTGCCAAAACAGAAGCAAAATTAGGAAATGAAAGCTTTGTTTCCCGCGCCCCTGCCGCTGTGGTGGAGCAGGAAAAGAAGCGCATGAGTGATTTTGGCTCAACGCTGGTGCAACTGCAGGCACAGCGCGTTAAACTGGGTTAACCGGCTACTGGCGGCGAATCAGATTCGCCGCCTTTAACCTGTCAACGCAGACTGCTGCTCATGTCAGCTATTCTTAGTAAAAATCAGCATTAAATAAAACGGACGATCGTGAACAACAATAAAGTGCCATTGGCTGACGGTCGATGTGCAAAATACTTAGTAAGAAACCTGCCGTTCGTACCGTATCGCGACGTACCAATACCCGCTGCTTGAACAGCGACATTTTTGCCAAAATGATGGGCATTAGACTTTCCATAGTTCCTCACATATGCTGTTGTTCACACGTTTCTGATTGAAGGCCAAACATATGAAGTGGAACGATGGTTTACACCAGCCAAGTGTGCCTGCGGCACTCGGTTCAGCACTATTGTTCGGTGCAGGAACTCCTTTATCGAAATGGCTGCTTGATGACATTAGCCCGTGGCTACTAGCCGGGTTACTCTATATGGGATCAGGGCTTGGCCTGACACTGTATCGTTATTTGATTCACGCCCCTGCCGTTCGCTTTCCAAAGAATGAGGTGTCCTGGTTTGCTGGAGCAATTCTGGCGGGCGGAATCGCCGGGCCTGTACTGCTGATGATCGGCCTGACCGGCATGCAAGCATCTGCCGCCTCTCTCTTGCTGAATGCGGAAAGTGTGTTTACCGCGCTACTGGCATGGTTTGTTTTCAGAGAAAACTTTGACCGGCGCATCGCGTTAGGCATGCTTGCCATCGTGGCTGGCGCAGTGGTGTTGAGCTGGTCGGGAGAAGCTCATTCAGCCGGGTTATGGCCGATGCTAGCAATTCTTAGCGCATGCCTAGCATGGGGGATAGACAACAACCTGACGCGCAAGGTATCGCTCACCGATGCTACATGGATCGCTTCGGTAAAAGGTTTGGTGTCGGGAGCGGTCAATCTGACGTTGGCTTTATGGATGGGTGCTTCAATACCGGCACTCCCGCAACTGGCTGGCGCAATGCTGGTTGGTTTGCTGGCTTATGGCGTGAGCTTGACGCTGTTCGTAGTGGGACTGCGACACCTTGGCACGGCGCGCACGGGCGCATATTTTTCAATTGCACCGTTCTTCGGTGCCTTGCTTGCCGTGCTGATGGGTGAGGAGGTCACGCTACCACTGCTCTTGGCAGGAGCACTCATGGCACTCGGTACTTGGCTACATCTCACCGAGCACCATGAACACTCGCATATACATGCGAAGTTGACGCACGACCATGAGCATACTCACGATGAACATCACCAGCACGAACACGACTTCCAGACAACACCGGGTAGCCAACATCGCCATTTGCATCGTCATGAACCACTGACACATGCTCATCCACATTTTCCGGATGCGCATCATCAGCATAGGCATTAGAAAATTACATTCAGGTTTTGAAATATCTCTTTCTGAAATTGATCGAAGCAGGCATGCCTGAAGAGTATGATTGAGGTCGTGTAAATTTTTCTACTACCCTTACATTGCCTGAAAATTAACATGCAGGAGGCACCATGAAACTCGGGATTGTGATCTATTCAAATGACCCGGAAACCGTCTGGAACGCTTTTCGACTTGGCATGTTTTCCCGCAAGCAAGGGGATGCGGTTTCAGTTTTTTTGCTTGGCAAGGGCGTAGAGGCCGAATCGCTGGTTAGCGAAAAGTTCGATGTCACTGGGCAAATGCGCAGTTTTTCGGCACTGGGTGGTTCAATTTTGGCTTGTGGTTCTTGTCTGAAATTACGCCAGTCTGAGGGCTCGGACATTTGCCCGATTTAGATCGGAAGAGCGTCGTGTAGGGAAAGAGTGTAGATCTCGGTGGTCGCCGTATCATTAAAAAAAAA
>FZPY01000036.1_pt1 | contig 107357 bp, 112 predicted proteins | sample 1534801 | NCBI WGS metagenome assembly FZPY01 (sample SAMEA104161950, study PRJEB21768) | metagenome | isolation source: underground water | reverse complement strand
ACGATCGGTTCAAACAGACGATGGCGGCCGCAATACGCGAAAATTCAAAACTGGCGGTGCTGTTTATTGACCTGGACAAATTCAAACAGGTCAACGACACGCTCGGTCATGCGGTTGGCGACCAACTGCTACAGATGGTCGCGCAACGCCTGGAGCAATCCGTCCGTGAAGTCGACACCGTCAGCCGCATCGGCGGAGATGAGTTTGTGGTACTGCTCAGCAACCTGCAAACGGTGGGTACCGTCACCGCTGTTGCAAAAAAGATTCTCGCCCAGCTGTCCAAGCCCTTTACCATCGGCGACGATGAACTTTCCTCGTCGCTGAGCATCGGCATCGCGCTGTATCCTGACGATGGTCAGGATCTGGACACGCTGCTGCGCATGGCGGATGCCTCCATGTATCACGCCAAAAATTGCGGCAGAAATACCTACCGGTTCTTTACCGACAAAACGAATGGCGACATTGCGGATCGCCCGCCCCAAGCCGAACCTGCACCCGATGCAATCTGATGCAGATCAGGATTCGCCCTTCACAGCGCGCCATTTTTTAGTTAGGATGCGCACTGATTTCACAAATGCCTACCGTACTTCACGAAATTTTGACCTACCCCTAATTCAAAGCGAGATCCAATCATGAGCGAACATATCATTTACGTTACCGATGCCACCTTTGATGCCGATGTCACTCAGGCCGGACTGCCGGTACTGGTCGATTACTGGGCTGAATGGTGTGGCCCCTGCCGCATGATCGCCCCCATTCTGGACGAAATTTCAAAGGAGTACGCAGGACGCCTGACCGTCGCCAAACTGAACGTGGATGAGAACCAGCAAACCCCGCAAAAATTTGGCGTACGCGGCATTCCTACCCTGATGCTGTTCAAGAACGGCAACATCGAAGCCACCAAAGTGGGCGCGCTGTCCAAGTCTCAGTTGACCGCTTTTATTGACAGCCACATCTAAACCCTTTATTGTTGCATCCGCAGCGCCTTCCTGAGCAGCCCTGCTAACCATAGCGATTACGGCTAACAGCTCAGGTGGTGCGGGCGGACACTCTCCCGCCATTCCCGATTTCCAGCTTTTCCTCATCACGACCCACTCATCCTTCGCGCATTGCCATGCATTTATCTGACATAAAAACCAAACACATCACTGAACTCGTTGAAATGGCAGCAGCCAATCAAATCGAGAACGCCAACCGAATGCGCAAGCAGGATCTGATGTTCGCCTTGCTGAAAAGCCATGCGAAAAAAGGCGAAAGCATTTACGGTGACGGCACGCTTGAAATACTGCCGGACGGCTTCGGCTTCCTGCGCTCCCCTGACACCTCGTACCTTGCAGGTCCCGATGATATTTACGTCAGCCCAAGCCAGATTCGTCGTTTCAATCTCCACACGGGCGATTCGATAGAAGGTGAAATTCGCACGCCTAAGGACGGAGAACGTTATGTGGCGCTGGTCAAAGTGGACAAGGTCAATGACGAACCCCCGGAAAATGCGAAAAACAAGATTCTGTTTGAAAATCTCACCCCCCTATTTCCTACAAGACCGCTGATTCTTGAGCGCGATATACGCGCCGAAGAAAACATCACCGGTCGGGTCATCGACATTGTGGCACCGATCGGCAAAGGGCAGCGCGGTTTACTGGTCGCATCGCCTAAGTCCGGCAAGACAGTCATGCTGCAACATATTGCGCATTCCATCTCCGCCAACAATCCGGATGCCACACTGATCGTACTGCTGATCGACGAACGCCCGGAAGAAGTGACCGAAATGACGCGCACGGTGCGTGGCGAAGTGGTTGCCTCCACGTTCGATGAACCGGCCAGTCGCCATGTTCAGGTTGCAGAAATGGTACTGGAAAAGGCCAAGCGACTGGTTGAGCACAAGAAAGACGTGGTCATCCTGCTCGACTCAATTACCCGTCTGGCCCGCGCATACAACACCGTCATCCCGTCATCAGGCAAGGTGCTGACCGGTGGTGTCGATGCCAATGCGTTGCATCGCCCTAAACGCTTCTTCGGCGCAGCTCGAAATATCGAAGAAGGCGGCTCCCTGACGATCATCGCAACCGCACTGGTGGACACGGGCTCACGCATGGATGATGTGATCTACGAAGAGTTCAAGGGCACCGGCAATATGGAGATCCATCTGGACAGACGCATGGCCGAAAAGCGCATCTATCCTGCGATCAACATCAACCGCTCAGGCACCCGCAAGGAAGAATTACTCCTGAAACCCGACGTGCTGCAAAGAATCTGGCTGCTGCGCAAATTGCTTTACCCGATGGATGAACTCGAATCAATGGAGTTTTTGCTCGGCAAGATCAAGGCAACCAAGAATAATGCGGAGTTTTTTGACTCCATGCGCCGGTAATACAGAGATTTACCCACGCACTGATTTGACGAAGCAGAAGCATTAATATCAAATTTAATTCGATTTACCGATCATATTAATCTTGATTAATTTGCTGAACAGCACTTTTCAGGTTGTGCAATTCATTTTTTAAACAAAAGAGTTTTGACGCGAGCAGATTTTTCTGTATAATTCTCGCTTTCGCAAAACCCGCATTCTATCGAGGTTGTTATGTACGCAGTCATTAAAACCGGTGGTAAGCAATATCGCGTCATTACCGGCGAAACTTTAAAAGTTGAAATTCTTCCAGGCGACATCGGCTCAAGCATCGTGCTTGACAAGGTGTTAATGGTTTCTGATGGAGAAACGTTGTCAGTTGGCAAGCCTATGTTGCTTGGCGCAACTGTTGCTGCAACGATTATTTCTCATGGTCGTGGCGACAAGGTTCGCATCTTCAAGATGCGCCGTCGTAAGCACTACCAGAAAAATCAGGGACATCGTCAAAACTATACCGAAATCCGTATTGACGGCATTTCCGCGTAATTTAAGGAGCACATACCATGGCATCAAAAAAAGGCGGCGGCAGTACCAGTAACGGACGTGACTCGCACTCGAAACGACTGGGCGTTAAACGTTACGGCGGTGAATTGATCAATGCAGGCAGCATTATCATCCGTCAACGCGGCACTGAATTTCATCGCGGCGAAAACGTAGGCATGGGCAAGGATCACACCCTGTTCGCCAAAGTGACCGGCCGTGTCGTGTTCGCCATCAAGGGCGCGCAACAGCGCAGGACAGTTTCGATCGTTGCAGCGTAAGCTGTTTCGCATCAAGCAGATCAGCCCTATCGCAAGGTAGGGCTTTTTTTTATTTAGCGGTACAAAATACATGAAGTTTATTGACGAATCCAAAATCGAAGTCTTCGCGGGCAATGGCGGCAACGGCATCGCCAGCTTTCGCCGTGAAAAATACATCGACAAAGGCGGCCCGGACGGCGGCGATGGCGGACGCGGCGGCAGCGTGTTTGTACAGGCAGATCGCAACATCAATACCCTGGTCGATTTCCGTTTTGCACGCACGCACAAAGCACGCAACGGTGAATCCGGTCGCGGCTCCGACTGCTACGGCAAAGGTGCAGATGATGTGATCCTGCATATGCCCGTCGGTACGGTCATCACCGACATCAACAGCGGAGAAGTGATCGCTGATCTGACTCACGATGGCGAACGGGTTCTGCTCGCTGAAGGCGGCAAAGGGGGACTTGGCAACATCCACTTCAAGTCAAGCACCAATCGCGCACCGCGCCAGTGCACACCGGGCACAGAAGGCGAAACACGCGAATTACAACTCGAACTCAAAGTGCTGGCCGATGTCGGCCTGCTCGGCATGCCCAACGCGGGAAAATCAACTTTTATCCGCTCGGTATCCGCCGCTCGTCCCAAGGTTGCCGATTACCCGTTTACTACTTTGCATCCGAACCTGGGCGTTGTGCGTGTCTCGCATGAAAAAAGCTTTGTGATTGCAGACATTCCCGGCCTGATCGAAGGCGCGGCTGAAGGCGCAGGCCTGGGTCATCAGTTTTTGCGCCACCTGGCACGCACCAGCCTGCTGCTGCATCTGGTCGATGTCGCCCCGCTATACGAAGGCACCAGCCCTGTCAGCGAAGCGGTCGCGATTCTGAATGAACTGAAGAAATACGATCAGGCGCTGTATGACAAACCGCGCTGGCTGCTGCTGAACAAGGTCGATTTACTGGAAGATCGTGACGCGACAATCGCTCAATTTTTGAAAGAATTCTCCGATTTTGACCGCTATTTCGTCATTTCTGCGATCAGCGGCGAAGGCTGCAAAGAACTTACTTACGCCATCATGGAGCATTTGCTCGAGACCAAAGAAAAAGAGCAGCGGGCAGCGTCCGATAGCGCTCAGGAATCGGATGCCAGTACGCTGTAGGCCGGGTTTTCTCGCTAAGCAGCAATTGATTGGTTTTTCAATGAAGGATTGAGCAATGTCGGAAGCAAAAACGGTATTGACTGACTGCCGCCGTATCGTCGTCAAAGTGGGCAGCTCGCTGGTGACCAATCAGGGTGAGGGGCTTGATCTCAACGCCCTGGGCAACTGGGCAAGACAGATTGCCGCCCTCAACGGAAATGGATTTGAAGTCGTACTGGTCTCATCAGGCGCGATCGCAGAGGGCATGCAGCGCCTCGGCTGGCGCGAGAGGCCGGTTGCTATACATGAATTGCAGGCAGCCGCCGCGGTCGGACAAATGGGGCTGGTTCAGGCTTACGAGTCCTGCTTTCGGCGTCACGACCTGCATGCAGCTCAAGTGCTGCTGACCCATGCCGATCTGGCTGACCGCGAACGCTATCTGAATGCACGAGCCACGCTCACCACACTGCTCAGTCTTCGCGTGATCCCCATCATCAACGAAAACGACACCGTGGTGACGGACGAAATCAAGTTCGGCGACAACGATACGCTGGGCGCACTGGTCACCAACCTGATCGACGCCGATGCACTTGTGATCCTGACCGACCAGGACGGTTTGTACACGGCCGATCCGCGCCGTGATCCGACAGCCACGCTGGTCTCCTCAGCACAGGCGGGAGACGCACAACTGGAGAACATGGCAGGAGGAGCGGGCAGCAGCATCGGGCGTGGCGGCATGCTCACCAAGATACTGGCCGCAAAACGCGCGGCTCACAGCGGCGCTCATACGGTCATTGCCTCAGGCCATGAACCGGATGTCTTGTTACGCCTGTTTCAGGGCATACCGATCGGCACGCTGCTCACCGCACCGTCGCTGCCGCTGGCTGCACGCAAACAATGGCTGGCAGGTCACCTGCAGGTAACGGGAAAACTGATATTAGATGACGGCGCCATCCGGGCGTTACGCTCCGACGGCAAGAGCCTGCTGCCTATCGGTGTAAAGCAGGTCATCGGAGAGTTTCAGCGCGGGTCGGTTGTCGCCTGCATCAGCGATAAAGGCACAGATATTGCGCGCGGCCTTATCAATTACAATTCAGATGAAGCGTGCCTCATCGCAGGGCATGCCAGCGGCGAAATTATTCAACGATTGGGTTACGGTGGCGATACTGAAATCATTCACCGGGATAACCTTGTATTACTGTAAGCAATACGAATACAACCCGTATTTGCTGATGCGCGAATGCATGACCACTCAACAGCGAACGTGAGCGGTTATAACGCAGCATGCGGATTCAAATTTGTCCGTAATTCAGGAAAGTGACCATATTGCGCCCCTGATTTTTGGACAGATACAACGCATTATCAGCGGATTTGACCAGCAAATCAGCAAATAAGTCATGTGTGGGCAGAACGCTGGACACCCCGCAACTGACGGTAACATGCCCTGTCTCATCATCCGCATGCGGCAGATTCAGTCCGGCCACGCGCTGGCGGATGCGATTCGCCACCCAATGCGCGCCATCCTCATCGGTATCGGACAGTATCATCACGAACTCCTCACCGCCGTAGCGTGCAACCAGATCACCTGACCGAGGCGCTGAATTCGCAACTTCATGAGCGACAGCACGGAGGCATTCATCCCCTTCCTGATGCCCGTACCGGTCGTTATATTTTTTAAAATGATCAACATCGATCATCACCACGGACAATGGCTTTTTCAGACGCATGCAGCGTCGCCATTCACGGGCGAGTGACAGATCAAACATACGCCGGTTGGCAATACCTGTCAGCCCGTCAGTCATCGACAACCGCTGCAACTCCTGATTCGCGTCGTTGAGCTGCCCGGCCAGCTTGACCAGCGCGCGCTGCATTTGCACAAGACGGTACATCGCACGGACTTTGGCCTGCACAACCACTGAGCCTGCCGGCTTCATGATGTAGTCATCCCCGCCAACTTCGATACCGCGCGCCAAATCTTCGTCTTTAGACATCACAGAAAGAAAGATAATCGCAGTCCATTCATCACGGCCTTGCAACCTTCGGATCTCCTTGGCAACCTCGTAGCCATCTGTATCGGGCAGAATGATGTCAAGCAGAATGATATCCGGGCGTTCCTGTGTATACAGTTCAATTGCCTCTTTGCCAGTTTCTGCCAGCAGCGGCTGCACGCCCATCTCTTCGATATAACCTGAAATAGCTTTGAGCGCGACTTTACTGTCTTCGACAACCAGTACTTTCAACTTGGATAATCTTTTCACCATATTCCGATCCTGCTCCCTACCTGTTCTTCATGACTGTAATTGCTGGCATGTCATTTGTAATTGATTCACTGCACGCGCAACCGCATCACACAGCTGCTCACCTGCCTGAGCATCCTGTGAAACCGACATAGGCGTATCCGCCATCACTTGCTCTGAAAATTTGCGCAGCGTTTGGGAGTCGACTTCATGCGACAAGGAGGGGAGGCACTGACAATACAAGAGACCTGAGCGATAGCCAACTGCAAGCAAACCGCAACCTTCAGCAGCCCGCACTTCAAAATATCGGGTTGAGATGTCCGACTCAGCGGAAAACTGCCCCGCAAGTTGTTCGATTAAATTCTTCAGCCATTCCAGCCCGGGTGCTAACGTGGCGTGATACAAACCCGGTTTATGAATAACAACCGGATTGTTATATTTCGACGCCGGTCGTATTGCCAGAATGACAACAACTAACAATACGACAAGAAATATTCCCTCGTACACGTTAACTTAGCTACAGATTAACCGCGATGGATAAAACGGCCATAAGTATTTGCACTTTCGATCCATTTTTTGACGCGGTTTGCATCGCCAATCCGGGTGCTCTTGCCAACTGAGTCAAGCAGTACGATGATCACAGGACGATTGCGAATTTGCGCCTGCATCACCAGACAGCGTCCCGCTTCATTAATAAAACCCGTTTTGCTCAGACCAATATCCCAGGAAGCATTTTTAACCAGCGGATTGGTATTGTTATAGCGCAACTCACGGCCGCGGCCACCTTCGACTGAATGGGTAGCAGTCGTCGTGTACTGATGAATCAATTTATAGTTACGTGCAGCAGCAACCATCTTGACCAGATCGCGGGCTGTCGATACGTTTTCACTGTTTAAACCGGTCGGATCGCGAAACGTCGTGTGCGACATACCCAGCGCACGCGCTTTGGCGTTCATCGCAGCAACAGCGGCGGCCATACCGCCCGGATAATTGCGCGCCAGCACCGATGCAGCTCGGTTTTCAGATGACATCAGCGCCAGCTTGAGCATTTCACTGCGAACAAAGGTCGTACCTACAACCAGTCGGGAGTGCGTGCCCTTCAAGCTATCCATGTCCGCTGTCGCCACGCTGAGCGACTCATTCAGATCCGGTGCCGAATCGAGTACGACCATTGCTGTCATCAGTTTGGTAATAGAGGCGATCGGTGCGACCGCATCCGGATTTTTTGTGTACAGGGGACGCTGCGTTTGTTCGTCATAAATCAGCGCAATTGAGGAGGCCAACTTAGGGCTGGACGCCGGCTGAAAAGATGACAAACCTTCGTCAACTCTGAGCGCTACGCGATCTGATTCTGTTACATCGATCTGCTGACTGATGCGAGAGTGATGATCCAATGCAGCATGCGTCACATGATGTTTTGCATGATGCACCGCGACATGCCTGGAATGATGCCTGGCGTGATGCTTGTGATGCACGCCAGCATGCTTATTTTCACCCGCTTGCGCCGCAACGCCATAGGCCGCCAGCACACATACCAAAATTATTTTTTTCATCATATTCTCACTCAGCTCCCAATACCGCAAAGAATACCCCAAAATAAAAATAAATCAATATAAATCAAAAGGCAGGCAACTCTTGCTCGACACGTTTCTGAAGATCCCACATATGCGCATACATGCCTGCTTTGTGCAGCAGCTCGTAGTGTGAGCCGCGTTCGACAATTTGCCCTTTATCCATCACCAGAATCTGATCGGCATCCACCACGGTAGACAGACGATGAGCGATAATCAGCGTCGTGCGATTCTGTGCAATCGCACGTAATTCAGCCTGAATAGCTTTCTCTGATTTGGAATCTAACGCCGAGGTTGCTTCATCAAAAATCAGGATGGCCGGATTTTTCAAAATCGCACGCGCAATTGCCACACGCTGTTTTTCGCCGCCGGATAATTTTAAACCGCGTTCGCCAACCATCGTCTCGTAACCTTGCGGCAGCGATTCGATAAACTCATGGATGTGTGCGGCCTGCGATGCAGCAATAATCTCATCACGCGTCGCATCCGTTCGGCCATAAGCGATGTTGTAATAAATCGTATCATTAAATAACACGGTATCCTGCGGCACAATACCGATTACCGAGCGCAGGCTGTTCTGCGTCACCTCGCGTATATCCTGTCCGTTAATGCGTACTGCTCCCTGCTGCACATCATAAAAACGGAATAATAATCGAGACAAGGTCGATTTACCCGCCCCGCTCGATCCAACCACTGCAACAGTATGTCCGGCAGGAATAGAAAAAGTGACATCGAACAGAATTTGCCTGTCCTGATTATAAGCAAAGCTTACATGCTCAAACTGAACGTCAGCCTGCCCTGCAGATAAATCAGGTGCACCGGATAGATCCTCAATTTCCTTATCCTGATGCAACAAATTGAACATTTTTTCCATATCTGCCAAGGCATGCCGTATCTCGCGGTACACAAACCCCAGAAAATGCAGCGGCATATACAACTGCAGCATGAACACATTGATCAGCACAAGGTCCCCTACCGTCATCGTTCCCTTGACGACCTCATCTGCTGCCAGCCACATCAGCGAGGTAATGCCAAACGCGATAATCACGCTTTGACCCGCATTCAAAAATGCCAGCGAGGTCTGGTTGCGTACCGCAGCAGTCTCCCAATGCTCCATATTGTGATCGTAACGGCGGGCCTCATACTGCTCGTTGCCAAAATACTTCACCGTTTCATAATTGAGCAAACTGTCGATTGCCCGGCTGTTTGCCTTTGAATCGAGTTCATTCATAGTGCGTCTGACCACCATCCGCCATTCGGTAACAAACAGGGTAAAACCAATATAAAAAATCAACGTGACAAAGGTAATCCCCGCGAACCAGGGATTATATTTCTTGAGTAAAATAGCTGCTACCAGACCGATTTCCAGTAGCGTCGGCAGAATATTGAACAACATGAAATTGAGCAAAAAGCCAATGCCGCGCGTACCCCGGTCAATATCTCGTGATACGCCACCGGTTTGCCGATCAAGATGAAAACGCAGACTCAGGCTATGCAAGTGCTCAAACACCTGCAACGCCACACGGCGTATCGCACGCTGCGTCACTTTGGCAAATACAGCATCACGTAACTCACCAAATAACGTACTCATCAGGCGCAATGCACCATAAGCGACAACCAGCATGACCGGCACCATCAGCACCGCGTGCGTTTTATCCAGTGCATCGATAATTTGCTTGAGCACCAGCGGCACGGTCACATTGGCTAGTTTGGCGAGGATCAGCAGGCTCATCGCCAGTATGACCCTCCCTTTAAACTCCATCAGATAGGGAACCAGCGAGCGCAGCGTATGCCAGCCTCCGCGGGTATCGTGTTCAGTGGATGCGTGTGAATGTGGTTGCATGGTTTGCGGAAAAAATAATTGGTGCTGATTATAGCCTCTGCAGACAAACGCACAGGCAGATAACGAAATAAGCCGCCCTGCTGAGGCATAATACGGGTCACTTTAAATATATTACGCCATGAATCCGCTCGCTTCCCTCTCATACCATCTCAGAATCCAGCTCAGCCGGCTATCCGGCCTGCTGGCCAAAAAATGGAAGACTGGCTTTTACCTTTATCTGGCTGTCCTGTTCAGCATACTGATCGTGGCCGATACCGCGTTTTTGCATCTGACCACCAACATGAGGCAGGGTGCTTTCGACATGATGGTCAAGTACCGGCTGGTCGTGCCTAAACCCGCCCCTGACATCGTCATCGTCGACATCAACGAAGCGAGCCTGTCCGCGATGGCCAAAGAATACGGCCGCTGGCCGTGGCCGCGACAGGTGCTGGGTGAATTCGTCGAACAAATTGAAAAACAGCATCCCAAGGCGGTGGTATTCGACATTCTGTTCAGCGATGCGGATGTCTACAATCCCGACAGCGACGCCTATTTTGATGCGGCCATAAGGGATACAAAAAACACCTATTTCCCGATGCTGCGGCTAGATCCGGCAGATGATGCGCTGAGCCAGATCAAGCCTTCCATGATACCGGGTGTCACGCCGATCAACAGCGATGCAAGTCCGGATGCCACCGTGGCGATGGTGCTGCCCTCTTTCAACGCCATACTTGAAAGCGGACGAATGGGGTTGCACAACATCTATCCTGATGTCGACGGCATCGTTCGCCAGTATCCTGTTTATCGCAACGATTACGGCTGGAAAATCCCCTCGCTTCCACTGACGATTGCAGCTGGACAGGGCTACACCCAGCCCGATGCCGAGCGCGTGCTGCTCAACTGGCGCGGCCCGCCTTTCACCTATCACTCAGTCAGTTTCAGCGATGTATTCAACGACTTTTCCAGTCAGCATAAGCACCGCGCAAGCGATGAGTTCACCGGCAAGATTGTGATTATCGGCTCGACTGCCCCCAGTTTGTTCGACATCAAACCGACACCGCTCTCGCGAACCCATCCGGGCGTGGAAATACTGGCCACCGCGATCGACAACTTCAGGCACGGTGATTTTCTGCGCTTCCCTGATGCTCGCTTAGCTTACCTGCTGCTCACACTGTCCGTGATATGGGCGACCGCCTGGGGCTTTTACCGCAACACCGGACGCGACAAGATAGACGGCATGTTCGGCGCCTCACAATTCATCCTGCTGGGCATCTCCTATGCCAGCATCAACCTCACCAACACCTATATCAACCTGACCGGTCCGGTTACGCTGGGACTTGCCTATTTCACAATAGCCCGTCTGTACGACTACGCGACCAGCAAAGCGTTAGAGCAGAACAGCGTGCGCTCAGCGGAGGCGCGTAGCGGTGAATTGCGCGGTACACTGATGCTGATTCGTCTGGGCGGCAACATGCTGAACGACAGCATGCGCGAAAAAATCCGCATCGCGATGGAAAAAGTGGGCAGCAAAAATAAAAGCGTAGAAATCATCAAGGGCGACCAGCAGGGATTGTGGGATCTGTTTGAAGACACGCTGGCCATTTCGTGGCTGAGCGATCCGGGTGACGAGGAAAGTCTGGCCAACCTCAGCCGTGACATTCAGGCACTCGAACAGGCGATAGGCCCCCTGTTGCACAAATACTGCGCCAGTACCGCTAATGACATAGCCAGTTTTTCTCATCAGGGACGCATCAAAGGCGGCGATGGCGCACGCGACAGCTGGCGCACCCTGTTCGCCGAAACCCTGTTGCAATGGCACAATGACAAAAGCAAGTAGTCACTTTTTGGAGAGACGCATGAAATTAATTTTATTATTTACGATGCTGTTAACGGCTACCGCACAGGCGGCCGAGACCGGCACGACCATCAAGTCCGACAGCGTCAGGGGTGCACCGTTTTCAGATGCAAAGATCATCACCACGCTCCCTGCCGCGACGAAAGTTGAAATTATCAAGAAGGACGGCGGCTGGTATCAGATAAAAAGCGCTCAGGGCAGCGGCTGGATACGCATGCTCAGTCTGCGCAATGCGAAGACATCGAAAAGCGGCAATCTCTCCGGCCTGGCCGCGCTGGCATCTGGGCGATCAGGCACAGGAAAAGTCGTCTCCACCACCGGCATACGCGGCCTGAATGAGGAAGAACTCAAGTCAGCACACTACGACGAAAAGCAGATCGCACGTCTGGATTCATCAGCCAGCAGCCGCGGGGAAGCGCAAAAATTCGCCGGCAAAGCCAAACTGAACGCGCGGCAAATCGATTACCTGCCAGAACCTGGAGCATCAAAATGAATAAATTGACCCGCACCCTGTTCTCCGTTGCAACCCTTGCATTACTCTTGCCGGCGGCACACGCCTTCGATCTGGGGCAGGAGCTCAGGAATGCCTCACGGGAACTGCAAAAACCCGGGGGGGCTGCGAATCTGGGCGGGTATTCTGAAGAGGAAGAAACGGCGATTGGCCGTCAGATTGCAGGCAATCTGCTTGGAGCCGCACCGCTGGTCAACGATGCGAAACTGCAAAAATACGTCAACAACGTCGGTCGCTGGGTCGCGATACAAAGCGAGCGCCCTGATCTTGCCTGGCATTTCGGCGTGATTGACACCACGGACATTAACGCCTTCGCCGCACCGGGCGGCTATATCTTCATCACCCGCGGACTGTACAAACAGCTGACTAACGAAGCGGAACTGGCCGGCGTGCTGGCCCATGAAATAGGCCACGTGATCAAAAAGCATCACCTGAAAATATTGCAGCAAAGCAAGATGCTGGATGCGGGCAGCAGGCTGATGGGCAAACAGTTGAACAACGACAAGATCAGCAATCTGATCGGCAGCGGTGCCGAGATCGTCGCACGCTCGCTCGACAAAGGAGCGGAGTTCGAGGCCGACCGCATCGGCGTGGTGCTGGCCGCGCGGGCAGGTTACGATGCTTATGGATTGCCTGGCGTATTGCAACAAATAGGCCATACCTCCGCCAATGACAGCAGTGTCGCGTTGTTATTCAAAACGCACCCGCATCCGGATGAACGCCTGGCGAAACTGGGCGATGCAATGGACAGCCGTTTCGACGGACTGAACGGCCAGACAGCAGAGAAGCGCCTGTATAAAATAAAGTGACAGACCGGTAACAGTCAATCGCAACGGGACACCCCCGGCTTTACGATACGATCTTCAGGCAATCGCTGTCTGCGTGGAAGTGATATGCAAGCCAAGTTCAATCTTCTCAGCCTGAATATTCTTGACAGAAAGTGAATATGAAAACTGAACCAATATGGCAGCTGGAGTGGAACGAGAACCTGAGCATGTATATTCCTGAGATCGACGTCGATCATCAGCGCTTTATCGCGCTGATCAATGCGCTGAACGCAGCCATCATCGCACGCATGGATATGGAAGAAATCATAAAACACATGCGTGCCATCCAGGACGATGCGGCCATCCATTTCGCGCACGAGGAGAAATTATTCATAGAATGGGGCTATCCGCAAGCCGAAGAACATGCACGCTGGCATGAAAATCTGACTCAGGCATTGCATAACATCATGGATATTTTTACTCGTAATCCGATGCAATACGAGTGTATTGATGCCGGTTTGCAGATAAAAAAAGTACTGATCACACATCTGCTGACAGAAGACACCAAGTTCCGCAATTTCTATCTGGCATCGCGCAAATGAGCATCGTGTCTGCGCTGCCTGAAAGGGATCACCGCGCATTCAGCGCGGCCTGATTCATTACGGCAATGCAGGACGGCCGAAATAGTAGCCCTGCGCGTAGTCTACGCCGATCTCGGCCAGCATCGCTGCCGTCGCCTCATCTTCGACAAATTCGGCAACCGTCTTGAGCCCGAAGCGATGCGCCATGACGTTGATTTGTTCGACAATGATACGGTCGCGATCATCGACAACCATGTTTCGCACAAAGCTGCCTTCGATTTTCACATAATCAACGGACAGATATTTCAGATACAGAAATGATGAAAATCCACTGCCAAAATCGTCCAGTGCGACAGAAATATTACTCTCCCGCAATTTTTCAAGCGCAGCTCTCACCTCGGTCAAGTTAGGCAATGCCTCACGCTCGGTGATTTCCAGCACAAGTTTTTCACAAGGCACTCCTGCATTGCGCAACATTTCAGGGATCCCGCTGACCCAAACCAGATCGTTAAAGCTGCGAGGGAACAAATTGAAGAACATTTTAGCCTGAGGATGCTTTGCGCACACGCTTGCATAGTGCGCAAGACCCGTGCGAAATACTTCCCGATCCAGCTCCTTGGCCAGACCCAATTCTTCGGCAACCTCAATGAATTCTCCGGCAGGGACAATCACATCACCATCCCGAATTCGTACCAGCACCTCAAAAGCAATCACCGCATGGCTTTGCACATCGACAATAGGCTGCAAAAATGCCTCAATGCGGTTTTCACGCAGCGCGCAGCGTAAAAAATCGCCTCGTTTGAAGATCGTCATCATGCTCCGATCTTCCACGCACTCCGCCGTCATTACCTGATTTTTACCGTGCGTCTTGGCCTTGTACAGCACAACATCCATAGCCGTATAGATTTCTTCAGCCGTTTTCCCGTCCTCCGGAAAACTGACCAGACTGAAACTGGCAGTACAGCGTATTTTGCCAACCGGCAGCTCAAAGGACTTTTCAGCCAGAGTCTGATGCAGTTTATTTGCAACCAGGAGCCCATTTTGCGCATCGGTTTCCGGCAAAATAATTGCAAATTCATCACCCCCCAGACGCGCCAGCACATCGCCTTTTCGCAGCTCCTCGCCCAGCATTGCGGTCAGCTCCTTCAACACCAGATCCCCTATGGGATGACCGAAGGTATCATTGATGTATTTGAAATTATCCAGATCCACCATGATCACCGAAAAACCTCGCAGATGGCGCGTCGCCCTGATAATTTCGTAGTGAAGAAAATCTTCGAATTTACGCCGGTTATACAGTCCCGTCAGCGGATCGCGCATGGAAAGCGCCTCCAATTTGACATTGTATTCATGCACAGTTTTGAGCAACTGATTGAAATAGCTTGCCAGATTTTGCAATTCAAGCAGCCGGGTGCTGCCGGGAGCACGCAATGTCAGATCCATGTCTTCGGTCACCTGACGCATCACATTGACCAGATTGGCAATCGGCAACACGACCAGATAACGCAGTTTGAAATACAACACCATAAATACAAATGTGATAATCAACAGCGTGTAACCGAGCACGCTGTTGAGTACGGTACTGAACGAGACTTTAAGCTGGCTGATCGGGTAGATGATATCGATTACGCCGTGTACGGCACCGACATGGGACTGCGTGTGGCAGACCAGACATTCCTGACGAGCGATGACAGGATACAGATAGCGAATCGAATCCTTGTCCGGGAACAACAATGTATCCTCACCGCTTGCCAGAGCATGTTGCAATTGAAGATCCTGTGTGATGGCATGAGCCTCACCCTGCATCGAACCAAACTGCTGCGCGACAATTTCACCGCGATATACATTGATTTTCAATTCAGGAAAGCTTGAGTTCAGGCGTTCAATGGTGTCGTTGATCTCCTGCTTGTTCCAGCCTTTGCGCATGGTCGAATACAAACTTTGAAAGATCAGTTTTGACGTTTGGCGTGCATCTTCGCGGGCAAGATCATGCACTGCACGATCGCGCATCACGCCAGACAAAGCTACGATCAGCACACTCGCGATACTGATGGACAGAATGGACAATATCAGCAATAAGCGTCCCAGTGAAACTTGTTTGATAGCGCCGAATAAATTGTTCACACTCGCCCCTTTTAATTGTTAGGGCGAAGCTCAATCTGAGCTGCACTCTTTCGTTTAGAATCATATCATCACGGCAACATATTCACCCGGAATCCGTAAGTGAAAATCTTCGCAGAAAATCAGGCGACATCGCCATTCAAATTCTGGACTTACCATAGCCCAATACGCCGATTATCATGCGCACGAACGCATAGCTTATTTTTGCAAACAGCCGCGCGCGCCAGCCTAAATAGTTGCAGTTATCAATGCGCAGCGCTTCGTGCTCAATGGCCAAAAATAATTTCCCCCGCAATGTTTCTGAAAACGCGGCGTCTGTCACCACAAGGTTAGCTTCCCGCGCCAGCAGCAGGCTGAATGGATCAATATTCGAAGATCCGACCGTCGACCAGACCCCATCCACCACGGCCACTTTCGCGTGCAAAAAGCTGGCCTGATACTCATATATCTCGATACCGGCTGCCAGCAGTTTGTCGTACAAGGCATGCGTTGCGTAGTGCAGCAGCCGGTGCTCCACGCGACCTTGCAGCAATAAAACGACACGAACACCCCGTTGTGCAGCCTGAATCAGCGTGCGGCGGAAAAGCCCGCCGGGCAGGAAATAGGCATTGGCAATGACAACCTCAAACCGCGCATCCGTGATTGCTGTTAAATAGGCGCGCTCGATCTCCCGGCGATGGCGAAGGTTATCCCGCAGCAACACTTTTATATTGGGTTGCGCCTCACGCCTAGAGGCAATCAATCGTTCCATGCGCTTACCCCGCGCCCACGATACCGCGATCCAGAGCCTGCGCATCACGGTATAAATCTCGCCTGCCACGCGCCCCTCTGCCCGCACCGCAAAATCAAAACGCGGGGCCGTAAAGTTGCCGTTATGAGTTGCATCATCGATGATATTGATGCCGCCAACATAGGCAATGGCACCGTCCAATACCACCAGTTTACGGTGCATACGGCGCAACCGGTGCCGGCGCAACTTGAAACGATACAGCTCGCGTCGAAACAAATGCACCTGTACGCCTGCGTTCCGCATCTCATCAATCCAGTGCTGCGGCAATTCGCCGGAACCAAAGCCATCCATCAGCACCCGTACCGTTAAGCCCCGCTTCGCTGCCCGCTGCAATGCCTGCGACACGACCAGACCCGTCTTGTCTGCGGCGAAAATATAGGTTTCCAGATAGATGAAGTGCTGTGCGGCATCCATGTCCGCGCAGAGCTGCGGAAAGTACGCCGTGCCATTTTGCAGCAGCAAGAGTGCGTTGTCATCGACCCGGCAGGTTTCAGGCATGTCGGTTCAGCGTAGCTGAAAGCGCCGCGTGATCAGACAGGCGCTGCCATACGCCCCCGATATGCACCTCGGTTTGCTGCACCTTAAAACCGCGCACATAAATGCGATCAAGACGAAACATCGGCAGTCTGGCCGGGAAACTGCGCGCCACGCGCCCCCCATGCAGATGAAATACATCCTGCATGTTGAGCTCAGATGAGATCACTGAACTCATCTGATTGCGCCAGTCATTGAAATCCCCTGCGATGATCACCGGTGCATCAGCTGGAATTTCATTCTTTACGTATTCGATCAAAGCGGCTGTTTGCGCGCGCCGACCTTTGGCAAACAGGCCGAAATGCGCACACAGTCCATGCACCCGTTCCCCCCCCAGATCAATTTCACAATGCAACAGCCCGCGACTCTCAAAGCGATGAGCGGAAATATCGGTGTTGATCATCTGCACGATGGGGTGACGGCTCAGAATCGCATTGCCATGATGCCCCGCCTCATACACACAGTTTTTACCATAAGCGGAATGAGGCCAAATTTTTTCGGCCAGGAAATCGTATTGTGCACCGGCCGGATAATTGCTAAAACGCTGACCGTGATGCGCATGCTCGCCCTGCACTTCCTGCAAGAACACGATATCCGCATTCAATTCACGTAAGCGCTCGCGCAATTCGTGCATCACAACGCGACGGTTGAAATGCGAAAAACCCTTGTGGATATTGTAGGTTGCGACGGTGAGCGTTTGCATAATGCTGATTAGATCATATTTTCCATACTCAGAAACACGTCATTCGTCTTATTCAGGGTATGAGAAACCACAGACGTTTGTGACGGGCGACTTTATTCTGACGATATCATGCTAAACGCCAGCGGGCAGACAGCTGCTGGCTTGTACGCTGACTTTATCAGGCGTTGCCGATACCGCGTGCAGGCAGCCTGATCTGACGTGCAAAATCCAGCATCCGGTGAATCGGCTGTACGGCGAGCGGAATGATGGCAGGATCAACGGATATTTCATTTTCGCCTGTTTCCAGAACCTGCGCCAGATTGATCAGCCCGTTCATCGCCATCCACGGACAGTGACTGCAGCTGGTGCAATTCGCCCCCGCGCCGGCTGTAGGTGCTTCGAGAAACAGCTTGTCAGGACAAAGCGTGCGCATCTTGTGCAGAATACCGTTGTCGGTGGCGACGATAAATACTTTCGCGTCAGAATGCTTCGCTGCGGTAATGAGCTGTGTGGTTGAGCCGATGACATCCGCCAGCTGGATCACGGATCTTGGCGATTCGGGGTGTACCAGCACGAGGCAACCCGGATGTTGCGCGCGCAGCTCAATGAGTTCGCGTGCCTTGTATTCGTCATGCACCACGCAGGCACCCTGCCACATCAGCATGTCGGCACCCGTTTGTTCCTGCACGTAGTTCCCCAGATGGCGATCCGGCGCCCAGAGGATTTTTTTTCCCTGCTCGTGCAGGTGTTTGACAACAGGCAGCGCAATCGAGCTGGTCACCATCCAGTCGGCGCGCGCCTTTACCGCCGCACTGGTATTGGCATACACCACCACGACTCTGTCGGGGTGCTGATCGCAAAATGCAGAAAATTCACCGGCAGGACACCCCAGATCGAGTGAGCATTCTGCCGCCAGATCCGGCATCAGCACGCGCTTTTCAGGGTTTAAAATCTTCGCAGTCTCACCCATGAAACGCACTCCGGCCACAACAATTGTCTTCGCGTGATGCTGATGACCGAAGTTCGCCATATCCAGTGAATCCGAGACGATGCCACCAGTCGCTTCCGCCAGATCCTGTAAATCGGCATGCACGTAATAATGCGCGACCAGCACCGCATCCTGCTCGATCAACAAACGCTTGATGCGCGAAATCAGTTCGGCTTTTTCCAGGGGGTCCGGTTCACGCGGAATACTCGCCCACGCAGAAGCTGTGTTGCAACCGGGATGGTCGTAGGCAATAGAAAGGATATTTTTACTCATTGATTTTTCCTGATTACGCACTGCGGTAATTTCAGTATCATCGCACGGTTGCTGGGCGAGAAGACTTTTGCAGCAGCCTCCTCCAGCGACAGCCATTCAAAGTTCAGATGTTCACGAGGGGAGAGTGTTATTGCGGCGCGGGCCGGCAATTGCAGGCCGAATACATGTTCAATATTTTGCGTCACGCCTGGCGGATAGCGATGCTGCCAGTGCGGATAGATTTCGTACTCATTCTGAAACTGCCAGTCCGTCAGTTCATATAGCCCGGCATCCAGCCCGGTTTCCTCCAGCACTTCACGTATTGCCGTATCGCGCAGCGTATCAGTGCCTTCACGACTGCCGGTCACGGATTGCCAGTAACCGGGATGATCGGCGCGCTCGAGCAATAATACATCAAGATCTGCCGTAAAGATGACGACCAGAACTGAAACGGGCTGTTTATTACCGGCCATGTCTATGCAAAGAATATCCAGAATGGTTTGTTGCGCTGCCGCCAGTACACAACCGTATCATCAAAAATGTCCTGTGCAATTTCACGGTCATTGGAAGACAGCCCCAGCGTTGGACTGACATTGCGCAGCAGCAATACATAGCCCGGAGCGGCCTCCCATGACAAATCGCACAGCACATCCACCAGCGCATCCCAGTTTTCACCGAACTCGTCCGGAAATTTTGTTGCAGCGGCCAGCGCATTGAGCAGATTTTTTTTGCCTTTAATACCCTTCAAGTCCGCTTCAAACATCGCGAACCCCGCCGCATCCGCAAGTTCGGACAGCACATCCACACCAAAATCCAGCTTATGGCAGCCCGCCGCTGCCAGATTATTCAGTTGTGGTGCTGCGTCCATGGCTACTCCCGTATACGTTTGAAGGATTTATAATGATCGTCGCTGTAATAATATTCGCCCGGCTGACCTGCAATAATACGTCGCGCGCCGCGGTTATGTGCACCCGGTGTTTTCACCGTGTATTCATGGTAATAGCCGCGTGCCTGTTTTGGCAAGCGGTGCTCATAATTGCTGAACACGACACCGTCACGCGGATAGGCAAACGGACCACCCCGCTTGATCGCTTGCAGCGTGTCGCGGGCTTGTGACGGCAGCAGCGCAACTTCAATCTCGCCCTTATGCGGTGCAGGCTGACTCTGCACGACAGTCGGGGTCGTGACCCGTGTATCATCCTGCCCTGGCTGACAGCCCTGCAGCAATAACAACCAGAGCAGACAATACAGAGTTTTCAACATCGATCGAGGCTACGAACTACACGATCTCAGCAACAGTCTGCTGACGCAGGCGGATGTGCAGATCGCGCAACTGGCGCTCATCAACAGCCGAAGGTGCCTGAGTCAACAGACATTGTGCGCGCTGGGTTTTAGGAAACGCGATCACATCGCGAATCGATTCGGAACCTGTCATCATCGTCACAATGCGATCCAGACCAAAGGCCAGACCGCCATGCGGAGGCGCACCATATTGCAACGCGTCGAGCAGGAAGCCGAATTTAAGCTGCGCTTCTTCCGCATCGATATTGAGCGCGCGGAACACCTGACTTTGCACCTCAGCCTTGTGGATACGCACTGAACCGCCGCCCAGTTCGGACCCGTTCAACGCCAGATCGTAAGCCTTGGCCAGACACTTGCCCGGATCGGTTTCCAGCAACGCCAGATGTTCGTCCTTCGGAGCGGTAAACGGATGGTGGCAGGCGTTCCAGCGTTTGCCTTCTTCATCGTATTCGAACATCGGGAAGTCCACCACCCACAACGGCTCCCATGCATTCCCGTTGATATGCCCTTTTTCATGTCCGATCTTGCAACGCAATGCGCCCAGCGCATCGTTGACCACTTTTTCCTTGTCAGCGCCGAAGAAAATAATATCTCCATTTTGCGCGCCCGTGCGTTCGATCACGGCTTTGAGCGCGGACTCGTGAATGTTCTTCACGATAGGCGATTGCAGGCCGGTTTCATTAGGTTCAGTGATGTCATTGACCTTGATGTAAGCTAGTCCGCGCGCCCCGTAGATCCCGACAAATTTAGTGTATTCGTCGATCTCGCCGCGGGTGAATGCCGCACCACCGGGAACGCGCATCGCGGCAATACGACCGTTGGCTGAATTGGCCACGCCGGCGAACACCTTGAATGCAACATCCTTCATTACATCGGTGACTTCGGTCAATTCGAGCGTCACGCGCAGATCAGGCTTGTCGGAACCGAAGCGCGCCATCGCCTCAGAATACGCCATGCGCGGGAACGGATTAGGCAGATCCACATCCAGCGCATCCTTGAAGACGGTGCGTATCAGCTCCTCGGTCAGCGCGGTGATCTGTGTCTCGTTCAAAAACGAGGTCTCGATATCCACCTGGGTGAATTCAGGCTGACGGTCGGCGCGCAGATCTTCATCGCGGAAACATTTGGTGATCTGGTAATAGCGATCGAAACCCGCCACCATCAACAGTTGTTTAAACAACTGAGGGGATTGCGGCAGCGCAAAAAATTCACCCGGATGCACACGCGATGGCACCAGATAATCACGCGCACCCTCCGGTGTGGATTTGGTCAGCATCGGCGTTTCGATGTCGATGAAGCCGCGACTGTCGAGAAAATTGCGGAATGCACGCGTGACCTTGTAGCGCAACATCATGTTCTTTTGCATCTGCGGGCGGCGCAGATCGATCACGCGATGCGTCAGGCGCACGTTTTCGGACAGATTATCGTCATCGAGCTGGAAAGGCGGCGTAATAGAAGCGTTCAATACTTCAATTTCCTGGCACAAAATTTCGATTTCACCGCTGACCAGATTGCTGTTGGACGCACCTTCAGGACGTCGACGCACCAGACCCGTGATGCGCAGCACATATTCGCTGCGTACCGATTCTGCGATCTTGAACATCGCTTCCTGGTCAGGATTGCATACCACCTGCGCCAGACCTTCGCGATCGCGCAGATCGATGAAAATCACCCCGCCGTGATCGCGGCGACGGTGCGCCCAGCCGCAGATACTCACGGTCTGATCAAGTTGGTCGGTATTAAGGGTGCCGCAATAATGTGTACGCATAATCTGATTCTCTAAGAAATAGCGGGTTGCTGTACCGACGTGACATCGGACACCACCCCCATTGAAACAATGGAACGCAAAGCTACATCAACCGTCATATCCAGCACGATGGTATCTGCCTTGCGCACGAAAAAATAAAAGCCGTTAACCGGACTCGGTGTGGTGGGAATAAACACCGCCACATACTCGTCGTCTAACCTGCCGGACACTTCACTTGGCACATTGGTCTGAAAGGCCAGCGACCACGCGTCCGGATGCGGATAGCGCACCAGCAACACTTTGCGAAACGAATTGCCGCTGCCCGACAACAGCGTGTCACTGACCTGTTTTACCCCTTTATAGATACTGCCAACGAAAGGAATATGCAGCATTCCTTTTTCGGATGCATTCCACAACCGCTGCCCGAACACATTGCGGATCAGCAAGCCGGTCAGCAAGACCACGACAAAGGTCAGGATAATCCCCAAACCTGGCACAGGAAAGGGTAAAAAGTTGGCAGGTTGCCAGTGTTTCGGCAACAGCAGCAAGGTCTGATCCATCGTGGTGATGGTCAGATTCAGCACCCAGATCGTGATACCCAATGGCACCCAGACCAGAAGGCCGGTAATGAGAAATTTTTTCATTCTCAGCCGTTGGCCACCGGACAGGAACCGGAACTGGCACAGGGCGCACACTCGGCTTTAGGCTTGTTCTTGAAATCCGTCGCATAATAGCCGTTGCCTTTGAGCTGAAAACCGGCAGAGGTGACTTGTTTTGAAAAACTTTCATGGCCGCATTCGGGACAAGTAATGAGCGGATCATCGCTCATTTTTTGCAACACGTCTTTTTGCAGGCCGCAATCGGAACACGCATAAGCATAAATTGGCATGGATTTACCTATCAGATGAGTCAAAAATTAGTCATTATACCTGAGCGCATCACCACAGCGCATCCGGCGCGCATGGTTTTAAAGCATACAACCCTACAGTTGCCAAAAAACCTGCCGATAAGAGAATGGGGATTAAACTGTAAATTACAACACCTTATTGTGCAGCCAACCTGCACAATAAGAGAATCGGCATTTCAGCCCCCCGACCTGATGAGGATAAGTACCGCGCTATGCGCAATACGGAATGCTGATACCACATGAATATTTCACGCGAACATCTGGAACTGGGCCAGTTTATCCCCTTCATCTACCATCACAACATGCTGGCGGATCCGGCACGCATGGAGGCTTTTCGCGAAGCGATTGCCAACACGGTTCCGATTGACGCCAAAGTACTGGATTTAGGTGCCGGCACGGGGGTGTTGTCATTTTTTGCCGCCCGGCGTGCCGCTCATATATGGTGCGTAGAACGGAATCCTGAACTTGTTGAGGCTGCGCGACGATTGCTTGCCATCAACCCAGGACACGCAACAATCGAAATCATACAGGCAGACGCGTTCGACTATCTGCCACCCGAACCTGTCGATATCGTGATCTGCGAAATGCTGCACGTGGGCATGCTGCGCGAAAAACAGGTGCCGGTATTGAGCAGTTTCAAGCGGCGTTATCTGGAAAAATTCGGCCTGCCGTTACCCGTGTTTCTGCCTGAAGCATTCCTGCAGGCTGTGCAGCCTGTGCAGCAGTCATTCGATTTCAACGGTTACTATGCGCCCATCCCTTCGCTTCAGGATCCGTCGGCACAGCATCAACGCACGCGGGAGTTATCAAAACCCGTTCTTTTTCAGGTTGCGAGCTACGGTGAATCGCTGCCTGCGGATTGCATATGGACAGGTGAAATAAAGATTGAACACGGCGGATCGCTCAATGCCCTGCGCTTCATCACCAAAAATGTATTAACGATCATCGAAACTGAACAGCGCAGCATCGACTGGTTCAGCCAGTATCTGATCATGCCTCTGCCTGACACGATTGAAGTTTCAACCGGCCAAACCATCTCCGTATCCTTTGCCTATGCACTGGGCGATCCCATCGCAACACTCAAGCCTGTCGTCGCAATACTCGGCTGATCGCCTCTGTCCACACAGATGATCTCAGGCAAACTGCATGCATTTGCGAGAAATTTTCCTAGCTCCATGGAACAGCATGTATAATCCGCTCGCCCTGCGTAAAACCAATCAGCGTTGCGGCTTCTTAAACTCACTCCAGATCTCTTCGATCACACATTCGTCTGCCCCGATTGGTGCCGCTTAACGCGTCAGGCCGTCGCAGGAGCCATGCTTTGCCAAATACTACTACAGCCTCACCTATCACTTTCGCCAGTCTTAATCTTGCAGAACCCATCATGCGCGCAATTAGCGATGCGGGCTATACACAACCCACCCCCGTGCAGGCACAGGCAATTCCACTGGTTCTGGCGGGTGGTGATCTGCTCGCCGGCGCACAAACCGGAACCGGCAAGACAGCTGGATTTACCCTGCCTGTGCTGCATCTGCTTAATGCAAAACCGGCTGCAAACCCGCGCCCGGGTTGCCCGCGCTGCCTGATTCTGACCCCGACGCGTGAACTTGCCGCTCAGGTTGAGGAATCGGTACAAACCTACGGGAAATACCTCTCGCTCAAATCCCTGGTGATGTTTGGCGGTGTCAACATCAACCCGCAAATCAAATCCTTGCGCTCCCAGGTTGACATACTGGTGGCGACACCGGGACGTCTGCTCGATCACGTCGGACAAAAAACGCTGGATCTGTCTGCCGTGGAAATTTTGATTCTGGATGAAGCAGATCGCATGCTGGACATGGGCTTCATCCGCGACATCAGGAAGGTTCTCGCGCTGCTGCCTAAGAAACGCCAGAATCTGCTGTTCTCAGCAACTTTCTCCGAGGAGATCAAGACCTTGTCCGACGGACTGCTGAATAACCCGGGCTTTGTCGAAGTTGCACGCCGCAACACCACCTCTGAACTGGTTTCACAAACAGTGCATATGGTTGCGCAAAAGCTGAAAAGCCATCTGCTCTCACACCTGATCACGCATAATGACTGGAAGCAGGTACTGGTTTTCACCCGCACCAAACACGGCGCAAATCGTCTTGCCGAGAAATTAAATGCGGATGGGATTGCAGCGGCCGCGATTCACGGCAACAAAAGTCAGTCGGCACGCACCAAAGCCCTCTCGCAATTTAAGGATGGCACGATGCCGGTACTGGTTGCGACCGATATCGCCGCACGCGGTCTGGACATCGACATGTTGCCTCACGTGGTCAATTTCGAGTTACCCAATGTGCCGGAAGATTACGTGCACCGTATTGGCAGAACCGGTCGCGCAGGCAGTAACGGCGCCGCAATCTCACTGGTGGACAGTGAAGAGTTGCAGCACCTCAAAGACATTGAGCGACTGATCAAGACACAGATTCCAAGAGTATCCATCGACAGTTTCGTGCCGCCGACGCATATTCCTGCTGAAGCACCGCGCCCGCCCCGTCCGCAGCATGGTCAGAAACGCCACAGCAACACCACAGCAGGCAATCGCGCACCGCGTGAAGGACAACCCGCGCGCAATCCTGATGCAGGCCGAGCCCGTCCGCCACGCGATGGACAGGCACCGACCGGTAACCGTGCACCGCGCGAAGGGCAGGCTCCGCGCGACGCATCTCGCCCGCCACGCGATCCGCGCGCACCGCAATCAGGACTGCCTCGTTCTGCACAGAAGCCTCGCGCACCGCAAGCAACGCCAAAACAGCAACCCTTGCTCTCTGAAGCTGCACGCCATCAAGCCATGCCGCAACCCGCACTGTTCTCACCCCGTCCGGCAGCAAGACGCGGCAAATAGCCGGTTGACGAACATCACGTCACAAAAATCGTAACGAACAGTTTTTTATAATTTCATACCTGCGATGCCTACAGATTGGCATCGCAGCAAAGGACCCCACTTACCATGGCAAAAACAAATTACACATTCGAAAAACGTCAAAAAGAATTAGCAAAACAAAAAAAACAGGCTGATAAACTCCTGAAAAAAACTGCAGCAAAAGAAGAGCATGTTCAGGAAGATCAGCCCCAGACCGAACAGCCAGCCACCTCTGCTGACGAGAACACCATCACACAGTAAGCATTCCGTACGCTTGCCGCACTCGCACAGAAGGGGCGGCAAGGCAGAACCAATCAGCACAGCATTCAGAACACAAATTGCACAACTCACAGGTCGCTCAGCATATCGACGCCCTCGCCCCACGCTGTGAGCATGCCACACACTTCAAATTCATAAAATACACTGATCCTGCCTGAATTCACCTAACGCGGATAACCGAACAGGCATGAATACCTGCCGCAGGGCAACTTACCAGAAACAGTTGCACACATCACCGCGCAGAATGTATTGTCCGTCCTCACCTTACCGGATAGCACCACATGAACACACCGCATCATCCTCTGGACGAAGAACACGGCCGACGCTTCGGCGGCCTGGACCGCCTGTACGGCATCGGTGCGCGGCTCGCGCTGCATCGCGGCAGCATCGCGGTGGTCGGTGTCGGCGGCATCGGCAGCTGGGCAGTGGAAGCCTTGGCGCGCAGCGGGGTCGGCAACATCACGCTGATCGATTTCGATCAGGTCGCCGTATCCAACACCAACCGGCAGATACAGGCGCTGGACAGCACCTTCGGCATGGCAAAGGTCGATGTGCTGGAACAGCGCATCCGCGAGATCAATCCGGATTGCCATGTATGCGTCATCGAGGAATTTCTGAGCGCCGAGAACATGCTGCAACTGATCCCGGCGGGCGACTTCGATATGGTGATCGACGCGTGCGACGATGCCAGGATCAAAGCCGCGCTGATCGCCCATGCCCGCTCCAATGAGATACCGCTGGTGGTGTGCGGCGCCTCGGGCGGCAAGCGCAACCCGCTCAGGCTGCGTCAGGACGATCTCGGACGCACCACCCACGACGCCTTGCTGGTGCGCGTGCGCGACAGGCTGCGCAGGGAGTACCGGATACTGCCGCGCAAGAACAGAAAGTACGGCATCACCAGCATTTTTCTGGATGAGCCGATCAAACGCAACGATGCCTGCACCACCGGCAACCTGGGCTGTTCGGGCTACGGCTCGGTGGTGACCGTCACCGCCGTGATGGGTTTTGCCGCCGCCGCAGTGTGCCTGGAAAGACTGGTGACGCCCCAGGTGGAAGCGGCCGATGCGCAGAATCCCGATACGATGGAAGCATAAAAATTGCAGCATGTAGGCTGTTTGGCATATTGACGCCATCGCGCCACACGCTGAGACTGCCACACGGCTCGCAGTTACCATTACATTTAAATTATCTATCCATTTTTTCTAATTTTAAATTGTGGTCTGCGGTTCGGTTTTCGCGGTTCATGGCTAGCTCCGAGGGAAGACGTTACCCCACATCTGACGGGGGATAATCATGGGAGAGCCTATCGCGGCAGTGGATGTCCCCGGTTTTGAAGTTTTACCATCTCGTCAGGAGAAAAAATGAATCTATTCGACCTGGGTGAACGTCTTTCAATCCCAGAACGGCAACATGAAGCGCACCGATCCCTATTTTTAATGCTCATAAATTTGATGCTGGCGTGTGATGAGGGACATCGCGCTCGCGTTGCAAAGGGTATTCAAAATATTCTTCTACATCCTGATGTTCTTGGCGATCAGGACTCAGCGTTGTTGCGTCAGATTTTGCGTACTGTTCGGGCTGGATTGGTGCGTGAGCCTGATGCCGCCCTGCAGGCATATTTGTCGGAACCACAGCTTCGTCCAGTGATGTAGTCATGTTTTTTCTCCTGACACTTCGTTTGATGACACAAAAGCGCGCGGTCCATTTACCCGCACATTAGACGGCAATCAAACCCCGCCATGGATGTCATCGTTGGTTTCGGTAGCCTGGTAATCATCCCATTTCTAGGCATATTGAATCTCTTTAAGGTCAGAGTATTTCCTTATCTTGCCGCGTTCGTTGCGATTTGGTTCATCCTGGGTGTTTTTTCCATCGGCGGAGGCATCACCCCAATGGGAAAAGGCGATATCGTCACTTCCCAGGAAAGAGAGGCATGGTTTTCACTCCCGGCGGTCCAATTTCTTCTCCGTCTTTGGGGGGCCGGTTTTGCCATTGGCATTCCACTTCTCGTTGTCACCTGGTTTTACGAATCCAGGACTGAGGTATCGGCGCTTCTTAAGGCAGTCGAGAAAATTGCAACTATTTTTACTTTTTGTACTGCCTTATTTGGTTACATCACGATAGTCATTCTTCCTAAATTTTTTACATAACCGCATGAGGCAGCCCATGGAGACAAATCGTTCAATCCGGTCTCAGACCAGATGCGCTGAATTGCGCTGCCTATTCAAACTTTTTCATGAGCCGATGGAGGAAAACCATGCCGTATGACCAAAACGAGTGCTGTCCGCGCTTCGATCCTGCCCCCTGGAACGAGACCGAGCTTGTCTGGCACGACAAGCGTTTCGTGAAAGACCGCGTGATGAGTTTCCTGCACATCCCGCTGAACTACGGTGCGGTCGTGAAACGCAATGCCGACAAGATTAACGCTGCGGGTGCTTTTCCCGAGCCCGTGGTCATGCTCACGGATGAAAATTCGCTGTGGGGTGCGGACCTGTATATCGAGGTGACGCGCGATATTCCCGGCGCAGAAATGACGAGCATCTCAGGAACCTTCCTCTCCAGGGTGTTCGAGGGGCCATACCGGGACGTAACAAAGTGGATCTCGGAGATGGAAAGCTACGTGCGGGACAAAGGAAAGAGTATCCGCCAACTGTACTTCTACTACACGACATGCCCCAAATGCGCGAAAAAGTACGGCCAGAACTACGTCGTGCTTCTGGCACAGGTCTGAACTATCGAAACGTTGCCGGGGTAGAAACCATGCGTGGAACCGTGTTCGAGTTTGCCCTTGAAGTCGACCAACAGATTGCGTCGTTAACACGCGAGCAATATTACCTTCGAACCGGAAGAGCAAAAATTCTCTTAGAAGAGCTCTATCCTCTCAGCCGATTCGCTCTTCGCTTGCAGTACCCCGGAATACAACTTGAGGTCGAAGCATTCGAGGATGATGGCCCAATTGATGGTGTGCTTCGCTGGAAACGCATCCCAGAATCCGAAACTCCAAGTTGAGGTCACCTATGTTCACTCCTATGAAGAAGCATTGCGTCGAGAGCTTCTCTGGACAACTGGCTCAACTCCGGGAGCCGGTAAAATCAATCGAGAAGCACATCGAAAGATAGTTGCGGTCGGAGAAATCGTTTCTACTGCCGAAGATGTCTCTCGCCTCGCAGCTTCTATTGTTGATCTTTTCAAAAAGAAACGTGCAAAGCGATATCCACGTGGAACGATACTGCTGATCGCTTTTGACGATCCAACGTTTTTTGGCTTCGATCATTGGCAACTACTCTTTCAGTCCATCGAAAATCTCGGTGGACTAACCGGTGGGTTCGGGGAAGTGCATTTACTCAACTGCGGCTCTAATGAGCTAATAGCCGCCTAATTTATCATCCAAAAATTAGACAAAAGAGAAAAACATGGAGCGTTATAAAAATATTGGCGGTGATTCTGGTGTAGCAGCATATGAAATCGGTCAAGTTCGGTAGGCTGGGGTAAGGCACGCACCCCAACGATGTGAAATTCGTCTATGCATTAGCGCCGGGGTTCGCAAGCCTGTCCTGAGCCTGTCGAAGGGCTCACCCCAGCCTACACCGGCTCTTTACGGGTACCACCCCCGGCAAAGCCTATCTCGTCGTCACACGCACCCCGTCCTTCACCCTGTCGTCCGGATGGACGATCACCTGCTCGCCTGCACGCATGCCTGAGATCACCTGTGCGGCAAGACCGCTGCGCTGGCCGATCACGACGCGGCGTCTGACGGCGCGGCCCTGCTCGACTGCGAAAACATCCCAGTCCTTGCCGTCGCGGAACAAGGCGCTGGCGGGAATCTGCAGCACATCGTTCGCCTCCCACAGGATGAAGCTGGCTTCGACGCGATAGCCGTCGCCCAGCCGCTGCCATTTGGAGGCGTCCGAGGTGAAGTTCACGATGATGCGCACGCGCTGTTCTTCCACGCCGAGCGCCGATACCTTAGTGAAACCGGCGGGCTCGACTGTTCGCACCACACCCTCCAGCGCACCCTCACCGCCCCAACGCTCGAACGTGACGCGCGTGCCGGGATGGATGCGCACCGCATCAAAGGACAATACTTCCACCTCGGCTTCCAGCGCGCGCGGATCGCCCACCTCGATCAGCGGCTGACCAGCGGCGACAACCCCCTCGCTCTGGTGAGTCACCTTCAACACCTCTCCTGCCACAGGCGAGCGGACCAGCACCCGCCCGGCGCCGCCGCTCGCCGCGTATTCAAGTGCAGTGCGCGCGGCGGCCAGTTCAAAACGGGCGACCTTGATAGCGGATTGTGCGGCGGCCAGTTCCGCCGTTCCGCGCTCGGCGGCGCTTGCCGCACTGTCTTCAGCCGCCGCGCTGACATAACCGGATGCGCGCAGCGCACGGACACGCTGCAACTCCTTTTGCGCCAGCAGCGAATTGCTCGCGGCGGCCTCTGCACGCTGCACTGCCGCGCTGACGCCGGATTCGGCGGCCGCAATGCGCGCCGCGGCTTCGGCGCGGCGGCGGCTGTCCGGCATATCGGCGCGTACGGGTTCGAGTTCGGCAAGCACCGCGCCGCGCCCGACTGCATCGCCCACTTTGAGCGCAATGCGCCTTGCATACGCATTGACCGGTGCGGCAACCACATAGCGCTCAATCACCTGCGTGCGCCCCTCCTGTTCGACAGTGACGCGCAGCGGCGCACGGATCGCTGATCCTGTATCCACCTCGACCGCCTGCGGCCGGAACCCCTGAAACAGACCAAAGCCCACGACTATAATGATCAGGGCCAGCGCGATGCGGCGGCGCCATTGCACGATATTTTTCATCATCTTCACTCCGCCGTCTTCAGCACGGCTATCAGATCAAGCTGATCCAGCCGGCGGCGCACCGCCAGCCCCGACACGACCGCGGAGACCAGCACCACCGCAGCCGCAAAGGCATAAGTCCCGGGCATCAGCACCACCGGCACCCGGAACAGGTCGTTCTGCATGGAATGCGCGATGTAATAACACATCCATTCGCCCAGCCACAGGCCGAGCGGGATCGCAAGCAGGGTCAGGATGCCCAGCTCGCCCAGCAGAATATAGGAGATTTCCGCACGGGTGAAACCCAGCACCCGCAGGCTGGCAAGCTCCCGTCCGCGCTCAGTGAGCGCGATGCGGGCGCTGTTGTAGATCACGCCGAAGGAGATGATGATCGAGAACACCGTGGCGACATAGGTGAAAAACAGCATCGTCTCGTTCATCATGCGGTTGAAATTGCGTATCTCCTGCATGCGTTCGGCAACACCCGCGATGCGCGGCATGCCCTTCAACAGCGTATACAGCTGCGGCAATTTTCCGGCCTCGACTGTCAGATAGGCGCCGGACAGCGTGGGGCCTTCGTGCATGAAACGGTTGAGCGTTTGCAGATTCATATAACCCGACACGCCGGTATATTCCCTGACCAGCCCGGTAACCGTGGCCTCGCGCACCGGCCGGCTGCCTTCCAGTATCTCCACCTGAATGCGGTCGCCCACTTTCACAGCCAGCAGTTTCGCCAGAAAATCGGTGAGCATCAGGCCGCCTTCCTGTATATTCACCTGCCGCAAATCGGCATCGAGCAGACGCTGGATGTCGCCGCCCGGCTCCACGCCGCGTATGCCGGTGCGGTAGCTCTGATGCCCGTGGGAGAGCCGCACCGGCACCATGCGAAACACTTCGACATGACGCACGCCAGGCAGGCTTTGCAAATCGAAGCGGGCGCGATAGGCGGCAGGCTCGGTGAAGGTCACCGAGATGTCCTCGCGCTGCGCCATGCCGAAATGCACGTTGACCATGTAGCCCACCGTATCGCGCTGAAACAGGCCGGTTAGGATGATGCCGCACGCCATCGCGATGCCCAGCATGCTGAGCATCGACTTCATGGCATGGCGGCGGATGTTGCGGATTATCATGCGCGCAGGTTGCGACAGCCAGCGTTTGATCCCCATCTTCTCAAGACCCGTCTCGCGAAACCGGGCAGGCATCTCGGGGCGCATCGCCTCGGCCGGACGCAGTGATGCGGCGCGCCATACCGCAAACATCGTCCCCGCCCCGGCCGCCGCCAGACTGATCGCCGCGGCGGCAAGCACCGTACCGGGCTGCAGCGTATATTTCAGATAGGGGAAATTATAGAACTCCATGTAGATGGCGGAGAGCTCACGGCCCAGCCAGTCGCCCAGCACGACACCGCCAGCGACGCCCAGACCCGTGATCACCGAGACCATCTTCAGATAATGCAGCAGCACCTCCCGGTTGCAGTAACCGAAAGCCTTGAGCGTGGCAATCTGCTCGCGCTGCATCGCCACCAGCCGGCCGATCACGACGTTCAGCAAAAAGGCCGCGATGCCCATGAACATCACCGGAAACAGGCTCGCCAGCGTACCCAGCTGATCCAGTTCATGGCTGAGGAAGCGGTGCGAGCGCTGGTCGACGCGTCCGTAGGCGCCCTGTCCGCCGTAAGGTTTTAATAGTTCATCGACGCGGTCGATCACATAGTCGGCGTCACCCCCGAGACGCAGGCTCAGCGCCAGATCGTTGAAGGCGCCCTGCATGTCGTAGGCATTGCCCAGCGCCTGCCGCCCCATCCACATCACGCCGTAACGCTTGTAATCCGGGAAGGCAGAGCCGGGACGCATCTGCTGGATGAACTCGGGAGAGAGCGCAGTGCCGACCAGCGTGAGCACCTGACGCCGTCCGTTGAGGATCGCGGCGAAACTGTCCCCGGGCTGCAAGCCGTGCGCCTTTGCAAACGGCGTGCTCACCACCACCTCATCCGCCCGTTCAGGCAGTCGCCCTTCGCGCAGATGCAGCGCATTCAGGCCCGTGCGCTCCGACACCGACACCATCTGTGCGCTCACCGGCTCATTGAAGTCCGGCATGTCGAGGCGCACCTCTGCCTTCACCCGCGTTTGTACCTGATCCACACCGGGGATCGCCTGTATCCGCTCGCGCAGCGACTCCGGCGCTCGCTTGAACTGCGCAAACACCTGGGCGAAGCGGTAGTCGCGATAATAGATTTGTTGCGTGGTGCGCAACGCGTTCTGCGCGGTGATGAACATCACGTAGGTGCCGACCCCGCACATCACCACCAGCGCGATAGCCAGCGCCTGGCTCTTCATCTGCCACAGGTCGCGCATGAGTTTTCTGTCGATCGCGCGCATGGTCGTCACCAGTGCAGATCAAGGGCGGATTTTTTCACGGCGTTCTGCTCGATGCGCACCACCTGCCCGTCGCCGAAATACACCACGCGGTCGGCCATCGCCGCAATCACCGCATTGTGGGTGATCACAACCGTGGTGGTGCCAAGTTCGCGGTTCACCTGCGCCAGCACATCCAGCACCCTCACCCCGGTCTGGGCATCCAGCGCGCCGGTCGGCTCGTCGCACAGCAGAACCTGCGGACGCTTAGCCACCGCGCGTGCGATTGCCACGCGCTGCTGCTCGCCGCCCGACATCTGGGTCGGAAAATGATCGAGGCGCGATGCCAGCCCCACCAGTTCCAGCGCAGCTTCCGGCGTCATCGGGTCCTGGGCGATCTCGGTGACCAGCGCCACGTTTTCGCGCGCGGTCAGGCTGGGAATCAGGTTGTAGAACTGAAACACGAATCCGACATGGGTGCGGCGGTATTGCGTCATAGCCGCGTCGTCATCCAGGATCAGGTCCGAGCCGGCATAGTGCACCGTGCCGCCGCTGGGCGCATCCAGCCCGCCCAGGATATTGAGCAGCGTGGATTTGCCGCTGCCCGACGGACCCAGCAGCACGACAAACTCGCCCGCGTACAACTCGAGGTCCACCCCGCGCAGGGCCTGGACCTGGACTTCGCCCATCTGGTAGATCTTGGTCAGGCCGCGCGCCTCGAACATCAGACGCGCGTCCGTACCTTGTTCCGGATCCGTCATGATCCATACCTCAAAACTTTCATCCGGCCCGCGTCCAGAGCCGGATGCTGATTTTTGTTGAGCGCCGCAGATCAAACAGGTGGCTGCCGCTGTCGGCAGTCGCTATCCGCCCCCCGGCGAACGGGTCATCCGATTCGGATAATCCCTTGTTTCATATTGCGTATTATGCGCCGCAAACCACTTCCGGCATAGCCGGACAACGTCAGGAAATTAGACAGCAGCAGAATCTTGCTTGGGATAGCGCGGCACATTCATATAGCACGACTGCCGGCAAGCGCATAGACCGTCCGGCATAGGGTGTCAGCCACGACAAATGGATACGCCAGGCGTAGAATATTGCGCACACAGTTACGGAGTCACATCATGTCTGCTTTGTTAGCCGAGATTGAACAACAAACACGTACGCTTTCGCCTGATGACCGCGCGCATCTTGCCGAGATTCTTCTTGAATCGCTGTGCGATCCATCGCTGCCTGAGATCGAACAAAAATGGGCGCAGGAAATTGAAAACCGTGTAGCTGCCTATGACCGAGGCGAGTTGCAAACGCATTCCGCCGAAGAGGTATTTGCCAAAGCAAAACGTATGGCTCGGTGAAACGCGCGCGGTTTACACGGCAGCGCGTCAGGAGTTTCTTGCCGAAGTCGCTTACTATAACGAAACCCAACCAGGACTGGGGGCGGACTTTGCCAGCGCCGTCGAAAACGCAGCAGACAGAGCCCTTGCATTCCCGCTTGCAGGCTCGCCATCCATTGCAGATACGCGCCGCGTCGTTGTGAAAGGGTTTCCTTTCTCGATTCTCTATCGCCCCGAGCGCAACGGCATCGTTATTTTTGCCGTGTCACATCACGCACGTCGCCCCGCTTATTGGATTAACCGCAAACCGAACCCTGCCTGAATCCTGAACGCAGCAGTAGAACGATAACAAGATATGAAAATTTTCCGATGCATTTGTGCCGGGATTCGCAAGCTTACCCCAATCTTTGGCTTTCATTAACCTGTTGAGCATCGCCCCCATCCCCTGTGCGCCGCCGAGTAGCGCAGGCGGGGCAGGGAATTTCGGCGAGGGCTGGCTGAGCACGTGGCCGCGTAGCGGATCGTGCGAGTTCCGCAGCCGCCTGACCAGTCGAGCAACGCAGTGCTCCCCGCAGGGAGCGGCAAACCGGGATCGAATTCTTTCACGCAACAACTTGGGGCATAGCCCCTTAGTTATGCGGGGACGCCCCTTGCGGGTGTGACCTGCCGCCGGGCAGTCCCCGGCAAAGTCAATCAGACCACTTCCCAGTTCTCTATCCCGCCCGCCACCTGCATGAACAGCGGATGCAGCGACCACAAGCGCATCAGCCTTCCCGGTTCCGCATGTGATCGGCGACCTTGGACAGCGCGATGGACAGCTCGACTTTCAGAGACTCGTCGTCCACCACCTCGCTCAAGGCGCGGTTCATGCACAGCATCCACTGGTCGCGCTCAGAACTGCCGATGGCAAACGGAAAATGGCGGCGGCGCAAAAAGGGTTCGCCGAATTCCTGTATGAAAAGCTGCGGCCCGCCCAGCCAGCCGGAAAGAAACTTGAACAGCTTGTCGTTCGCACCTTGCAGGCTGTCGTCATGCATCTTGCGAATGCCGTAAGTTTCCGGCAACTCGTCCATCAGCTGGTAGAAGCGATCCACCAGCGCGTGGATCTTTTCGGCACCGCCGATGCGCTGATAGTGGGTTAATACGTGTAAATTTTCGGTCATACTTACCATTCCCTGAATGAAAACCCCAGCCCCATGGTGGTCTGACGATGATTGTAGTCAATCAGACTTTCGCCGTAGCCCGAGGTCACCTGAAAGTGCAGTCGTGCCGCCGTGCCCAACGCGACAGGCAGCGACCAGTCCAGCTGCATGAAACCAACATTATTGTTGATATTCAAATTGTTGCGCATCTCCAGCACGACTGCCTGCGACTTGTTGTCCGGCTCCCAGCGTGCAATCACTTCAGCACTCCCCAGGTAGTGAACGATATCGGGATTGTCGTCCTTCAGGGCACTCTCCGGGATGCGGTACCATCCGCGCGCCAGCAACGAGGTGTTGTCCCACTCCCACCCACCTTGCGCATAGACGCGATTCCAGCTGCGCGATTCCGGCTGACCGCGCCCGTTCGACTGATGCCCGATTCCCAGATTGAGCAGTTTCAAACCCGTTTCATTACCGGTACCAAACGCCGCGATCAGCTCGGGCTCGTAATTGCTTTCACGGAACGGCGATGAATTTCTGGTATTAAATACCTGCCAGTGTGACTGTTGGGTATACGCACCCCACAGACGAAAGGTCTTGAAACCCCACAAATCCAGATCGGTTCGGGTATACATGCTGGTTTTGAAACTCAGGCGAAATTTGGCTTCCATCGCATCCATGTCATTCACCCTCGTTCCCGCGTTACCTATTCCCGGGGAAGTCGGAAAATTATTCGGATTGCTGCTTTTTCGTATGATCAGATAATTTTGCCGATGCAATTGCAGACGGTCCAGACTGCTTTGATCGCGATTGGGGCGATTGTCCAGATTCCATACCCGCGTCAGATAAGTGCGCCTTTTGCGACCGATACCTGAAACCTCATGCTCGGACAGCTCTTCCTGTGTCGACCCCTCTGTCGGAGTCGACTCCTCTGCCGCGTAATGCGGTGCCAGAACCGGCATCCATGTTGTTACTTGTGGCGTTACCAGGGGCGGGGCCGCAGTGAGCACTTCGATTGGCGCCTGCTTGGGTGCACTGAGTGCCTGATCGAAACATTTCAGTCGCGCCGCATCGTTGTCGGGGAATTTTTTTGCACACAGCGCAAAATCTGCAGCACAGGCGGATGACACTAAACAGCATAGAATGAGGGCGGGTATTTTCAATTTTATTTTCATAAATTTCACATCAAACGAAAGCGCGTAAGCACCCGGTAATTCGCATCAATGCCCCCGGCTGCCGATTGCACCAGCACAAATTCACGGATATGCCAGGTCACAGCAGGCATGTCGGGCAACGCCTGATCCACCCATTGCGCCTTGCGCAACAGCGTGACATGGGGCTTGAATGCCCGCTGATCGAAGCTAAAGCGATGCGCAATCAAACGCTGCTCCAGTGCTTTTGCTAATTTTAACAGTTGGGGCGGAACCGTGCCGGGCGCTGCGTACACAATATGATTGTGCCGCCAGTAGCGTGCCTCATCGAAACACACCTCAAATTCATCACCGACCACTTCCTGCGCCGCCAGCTTCAACGATTCCAGACGCGTCACATCAACCTCACCCAGAAAAATCAGCGTAGCATGCAGGGTATCCTCGCGCATGTCACGCCCGCCACACAGACTTTTCAGCGCAGTTTGCCAGACACAAAAAGCGCCCTGCTCAGCCGGATCAGGCCACAGGGCAAAGAAAACACGCACAGTTGAGTTTCCAGTGACTGTATTTATCATGCCTGCTATTTTATCCGCAATCAGGTCAGGGTCGAGCGAAGCGCTGCAATCAGGTAAAATACGCGCCAGACAAATATTAAAGACGCTGTTCGCCGGAAAGTCATTTCTGACGAATAGCGCAAGGAACACCATGACCGTGCGTTTACGTGAAATCCCCTACAATTACACCTCTTTTTCAGACCGTGAGATTGTCTTACGACTACTGGGCGCTGAAGCCTGGGACATCATCAACACATTGAGAGGCGAGCGCCGCACCGGCCGTTCCGCGCAAATGCTCTACGAGGTGCTGGGCGACATCTGGGTCGTATCGCGCAATCCGTATTTGCAGGACGACTTGCTGGGCAATAGCAAACGGCGTAAGGCACTGACAGATGCCTTACACCACCGGCTCAATGCCATCGACGAGCGCCGTCAGGACAACGAGATCGTTAAACGCCTGCTGGAGCTGGCACGCGGTGCGGTGGACCAGTTCGCGGCGGAGTTTGAACAAACGCTGCAGCTGCGAAAGCGCGCGCTGCGCGAACTCTCCCGCCATACGCGACGCGACAATATCCAGTTTGACGGCCTGGCGCGCGTCTCGCACGTCACTGATGCGACTGACTGGCGCGTGGAATATCCGTTTGTCGTGCTGCATCCGGATACGGAAGAAGAAATCGCGGCGCTGGTGCGCACCTGCATCGCGCTCAACATGACGATCGTGCCGCGCGGTGGCGGCACAGGCTACACAGGTGGCGCCGTGCTGCTGGATAAATATTCGGCGGTGATCAATACCGAAAAACTCGATGCGCTGTCGGCCATCGAAAATCTCGTGCTGCCGGGCCAGAACCGGTCCTATGCCACCATACAGTGCGGTGCAGGCGCGGTCACGCGGCGCGTGATGGAAGCGGCAGAAAGCAATAAACTGGTGTTCGCGGTCGATCCCACCTCGGCGGATGCCTCCTGCATCGGCGGCAACGTCTCCATGAATGCGGGCGGAAAAAAGGCCGTACTGTGGGGGACTGCGCTGGACAATCTGGCCTCGTGGCGCATGGTGACGCCCGATGGCCTGTGGATGTTTGTCGAACGACTCAATCACAATTTCGGCAAAATCCACGATGCCGATCACGCAGCCTTCCGCATCAGCCGTTATCAACCCGACGGCAAGACGCTGCAAGGCGAGCCTGAAATCCTGACCATTCCCGGCAACGCATTCCGCAAGGCGGGCCTGGGCAAAGATGTCACGGATAAATTTTTGTCCGGGCTGCCGGGCATACAGAAGGAAGGTTGCGACGGCATTATCACGTCTGCACGCTTCATCCTGCACCGTGCGCACGAACATACGCGCACCGTGTGCCTTGAATTCTTCGGCCAGGTCAGGGAAGCGGTGCCCGCAATCATTGAGATTACCGAACTGCTGAGCAGCGCGCGCCCCTCGAATTTCAAATCCCCTGTTTTTCTGGCAGGATTGGAGCATCTTGACGAGCGCTACATCAAGGCCGTTGGTTACGCGACCAAATCCCGTCGCGGCACCCGGCCTAAAATGGTGCTGGTGGCGGATGTTGTGAGCGACGATGCCGATGCGGCAGCAGCAGCCGCCTCCGAAATTGTGAGACTGGCTAATTTGCGCCACGGCGAAGGCTTCATCGCAGTATCCAGCGAAGCTCGCAAAAAATTCTGGCTGGACCGGGCGCGTACCGCTGCAATTGCCAAACATACCAATGCCTTCAAGATCAATGAAGACGTCGTCATCCCGCTGCCGCGCATGGGCGACTACTGCGATGGCATCGAGCGCATCAACATCGAACTGTCTTTATTCAACAAGCTGGAATTACTGAGTGCGCTGGACGACTTCTTCGCAGGAAATCTGCCGCTGCATTATCAGGACGACAAACAACTGGGCGATGCCGAACTGCTGGGTAACCGTGCAGAAGAGGCGCGCCAGTTGCTCAGCGATGTACGCGCGCGCTGGGAATGGCTTAAAGACAATCTGGATGCGCCCTTGAGTTCCTGCACCTTCGCCCCGCCGGAATGTCCGGGAGCGCGTGTATTTGATGCCATCCAGAACCATCAGTTACGCGCCTCATGGAAACTGGAACTGCGCGAAAAATTGCGCCATATATTCAGCGGCGGCACCTATCTGCCTGTGCTCGACGCATGCACGGCGCTACATCAGCAGGTGCTCAAAGGACGCGTGTTTGTCGCGCTGCACATGCATGCAGGGGATGGCAATGTACACACCAACATCCCGGTCAACTCGGACAACTACGAGATGCTGCAACAGGCCTATCGGGCCGTGGATCGCATCATGCAGCTGGCAAAGGATCTGGGCGGGGTGATTTCAGGTGAGCACGGCATCGGCATCACCAAGTATGACTATCTGGATGAGGCCGAGATCGCGCCTTTCATCGCCTACAAACAAAAAGTCGATCCGGAAGGCCGGTTCAACAAGGGCAAACTGCTGCCCGGCAGCAACCTTGACCGCGCCTACACCCCGAGCTTTAACCTGATGGAGCTGGAGAGCCTGATCCTGGAAAAAAGCGAACTGGGCGAAATCGCCGATTCGATCAAGGACTGCCTGCGCTGCGGCAAGTGCAAACCGGTGTGTACCACGCATGTTCCCCGCGCAAATCTGCTGTATTCGCCGCGCAACAAGATACTCGCCACCTCCTTGCTGGTCGAAGCGTTCCTGTATGAAGAACAGACCCGCCGCGGGATTTCAATTCAGCATTTCGATGAATTCAACGATGTCGCCGATCACTGCACGGTCTGCCACAAATGCCTGAACCCGTGCCCGGTCAACATCGATTTCGGTGATGTTTCAATGGCGATGCGCAACTTCCTGCGTAAACAAGGCAAGAAGAAATTCAATCCGATCGCCGCCACGTCGATGCTGTATCTGAACACCACCGACCCTGTCACCATTAAACTGATGCGCCGCGTGATGATTGAATGGTCGTACAAGGCACAGCGTATCGGACACCAGATCGGCAAACGACTGGGCCTGTTCAAAAAGCAGATCGAACACCCGCCCGCAACGGTCGGCAAACCGACGATACAGGCGCGCGTCATTCACTTTATCAATAAACCGATGCCGGGGAATTTGCCTAAGAAGACATCGCGTGCGCTGCTCGACATTGAAGACAACAGCGTCATCCCGATCATCCGCAATCCGAACCGGTCAGGCGAAGAGTCCGAAGCGGTGTTCTACTTCCCCGGCTGCGGCTCTGAACGTCTGTTCGGGCAGGTCGGCCTGGCCACTCAGGCCATGCTGTACGAAACCGGCGCGATCACGGTATTACCGCCTGGCTATTTGTGCTGCGGTTACCCGCAGAATGCATCGGGTCAGGGCGACAAAGCCAGCCAGATCACCACCGACAACCGCGTCTTGTTTCACCGCGTGGCCAACACCCTGAACTATCTTGATATCAAGACGGTGATCGTATCGTGTGGCACCTGCATGGATCAGCTGCAAAAATACCAGTTTGACAAGATATTCCCCGGTTGCCGGCTGCTCGACATCCACGAATACCTGCTGGAAAAGAACGTCAAACTGGCAGGCGTTGAAGGCACGCGCTACATGTACCACGAACCCTGCCACTCGCCGATGAAAACCTACCAGACTCAAAAAGTCATCGACACATTGATGGCAACCAGCGTGCCGATCAATGAGCGCTGCTGTGGTGAATCGGGTACATTCGGCGTAGCCCAGCCCCACATTGCAACGCAGGTGCGTTTCCGCAAGGAAGAAGAAATGCGTAAAGGCGCAGATGCGCTGCGTGCAGATGGTTTTGAGGGTGAAATCAAAATTCTGACTTCCTGCCCCGCCTGCCAGCAGGGACTTTCCCGCTATAACGATGACAGCGGCACCACTTCCGATTACATCGTGGTGGAAATGGCCAAACATCTGCTCGGCGCCAACTGGATGTCCGATTTTGTGAACAAGGCCAACAACGGAGGCATTGAGCGCGTACTTTTATAGAATTGAAGACCGGGGATTGAGTACAACCTGCCCGCAGTTTTTACTCAATCCTCAATCCACGATCCTGCTATGATTGACCCATGCTGACGCTGCCTCTTGAACCGACCGATGACCGTGCTGATCCGATATTCAAGGATGCAGCAAGTTGTACCGCCTGGCTGGCTCAACTGCAACTGACCAACCTGCAGCTGGCGCACAGCCGTCTGCTCATCCAGATTAACGAGTTAAACCGCCTGCCGATGCGCGGAACCGTGCGTCTCGAAACGCTCGAAGTATTGCGGGAAACAGTCGGCTACGTACAGGAAGATTTAGCTAAAAAATTCACCGGCAAACCGCTGCCACTCAGCGAGGGTGAACTGACGATATTCGTGTCCGTCATCCAACTCTGGCAGGCAATGGTCACCGGGTATCAGCGCGGTTTGCAAGCTTGCATCTCGGGCGAAAAGCAAATGATCCGGCACGGCGCGCTGCTGTGCCAGCGCTGCCTGCACTACAGCGGGCTGATCATTTTCGAGCACATACGCACAGGCTATCAACCGGCTGTTAAACGGTGGCATCAGCTGCATGAACTGTATGCGTTTGCGGAACAACAGCAATTTGAACTGACAGAAGTTGCCGACCCGCTCAGCGCTCAGCCCACCCATTGCGCGGGCACTTACATCAAATCGCTGCTCGCCTGCTATGCCAATCCAGCCCAATTGACGCACAGGCAATTGCAGCAAATGGATCTGTGGCTCACCAGCTGGAGCAGCACGCTGAGCCTGTCCGGGCGCTATGCACCCAGCAAAAATGATGCGCCGCCACTGGCCATCGATTTGCCCGGTGCACAAGGGTTACAGCGAGTCGAAGGGCTGCGCCACCATGAGCAGATGCGTTATCTGGCCATTGTTCCACTGAGCAAACTGCTGCGTGTAAAAACGATCCTGCTGGAACAGTCTCCTCAGCAGCCGGGTGATGAGCGCACCGCATCCCTTGAGTTACTCCATCTGCTTTACAGCCGCTGGTGTGAGAACCGTCGTTCGTGCATACGTCGCCCCTGCTCCATGAACACGACTTTACGCTACAACCCGCACCAACCCCATACACACGACGCGCTCTTCAAATTGAAAGACGAGTCTGCAAAGAAAACCCAGCCAGTTCACCACTGGCGCATCATCAATGAAAACATCATGGGTGCGTTGCTTTTTTATACGGATATGGAAGAAGCGCGCATGGTGGCAAAGCAATTAATTGCCCTGCGGCAGGGTAACTCACATATGCTGGGCACAACAGCCTGGACTGGCATCATGCAAGACGGCGTACTGGCCATGGGCATCAAATATTTTCCCGGACAGCCAGAACCGGTGCAAATACGAGCTTCAGGCGCTGCACCAACAACGGCTTATCTGCTGCCTGCCCTGCCAGCGATTACCACACCCGCCAGCCTGATTATGCCGCGCAACTGGTTTAAACCAAAAAAATCTATCGAAATCCTTCACGAAAATGGCCAGGTCTCAGGTGTCCGGCTGGGTTTCAGCGTTGAACACGGACTCGATTATGAACGCGCAAGCTTCACCCCCCTGAGCCCTGAGCCCTGAGCCCTGAATTATGCTGCGATGCGTCTTTCCGGAAAGACCAGCGAGAACGTGCTGCCGTAACCCGCCTCACTCATCACTTCCAGCTTAGCCTGATGGCGGATGGCTATGTGTTTAACAATCGCCAATCCCAATCCTGTGCCACCGGTGACACGCGAGCGGCTGCGGTCCACGCGGTAAAACCGCTCGGTCAGACGGGGAATGTGTTGCGCCTCGATGCCAATCCCGCTGTCTTCCACTGAAAAGACCGGCTGGCCTGCACGCAAAGACCAGCACAACTTGATTTCACCGCCCTCTGGTGTATAGCGCACCGCATTGCTGACCAGATTACTGAATGCACTGCGCAACTCATCGTGATTTCCGGTCAGTCTGGCGGGGCCTTTGATCTCCAGACTGTGCTGATGCAGTCCGCCGCTTAACATCTGTCCGTCGCGGGAAACATCCTCCAGCAGCGCCCGCATATCGACCACTTCTGATCGCAACGGACTCTGTTCACTTTCAAGCGTCGACAAGGCCAGCAAATCAGAGACCAGGTGATCCATGCGGCGCGTTTGCTCAGCCATCAAATGCAGCGCGCGCTGTATGTTTTCATGGGAAAGATCCTGCATGTCCTGCATGTTTTCGACAAAGCCATTCACAACCGTCAGGGGCGTGCGCAATTCATGTGAAACGTTTGCAACGAAATCGCGACGCATGGTTTCGATGCGTTCCAGTTGCGTGATGTCACGACTGATCAGCAAATGCTTGTTGCCGCCATAGGGCACCAGTTTGATGGACAGCAATAAGTCGTCGTGGCGCGCCGATTTCATGACTAGCGGCTCGCTGTAATCTTCGGCCTGAATATATTCGATGAATTCAGGCTGGCGAACAAGATAGGTTACGTCCTGCAGAATATCGCGCTGCGCATTCAGCCCCAGGTGATGTTCGGCGATGGGATTGCACCACTCGATCCGGTTTACGGCATTCAGACTCGCCACGCCATCGGGCAGCGCGGCGGTTGCCAGTTCGATCTGCAGCAACTCCGTCGCCAGTTTCTGTTTAGTCAATTTTTGCCGCTTGACCATTTTATAGAGCTGGGAAAACACATCGTCCCAGATACCGCCAGCTTCCGGAATATTTTCCAGCCGCGCATCATTTAACCATTGCCCGAGTTTATAGACTTGCCGCGCGCGATAACCGATCACCAGCAGCAGCACCAGCACCATAAAGATCAGCGCGTATAAATGTGAAAACAGAATCCACACCAGCATGGCGGCGAAGGCCCCGTAAAGGACCGGTTGACTCGCGCGTATAAAAAAATCCAGCAAGTTGATGACTCTCTCAGGTAGTGGAAAAACGATAACCGCTGCCACGCACAGTCTGAATCAGACTGTCCAGACCAGACGCTTCCAGCGATGCACGCAGGCGACGAATATGCACATCCACCGTCCGCTCCTCGACAAACACCTGTGTTCCCCACACCTGGTCTAGCAACTGAGTACGGCTATACACACGTTCGGGATGCGTCATAAAAAAATGCAGCAGCCGAAATTCGGTCGGCCCCAGCTCGATCATCTGACCGCACGCGGTCACACGATGCGACGTCGGCGATAATTCCAGCCCGCCCGACGCGACCGTGTCATCAGCTAAGGTAGGAATATGACGGCGCATCACCGCACGGATGCGCGCCATCAGTTCACGCGGCGAAAACGGCTTGGTGATGTAATCATCGGCCCCTGACTCGAGCCCTAACACTTTGTCGCGCTCATCGCCCCTTGCGGTCAGCATGATAATCGGAATATCCTTTGTCTGCGCTTCGGAGCGCAGCTGTTTTGCCAGGACCACACCGCTGGTTGAGGGCAACATCCAGTCGAGCAGAATCAGATCCGGCGCATAATCGCGTATCTGCTGCCATGCCTGTTCTGCATCATTTGCACGCAATGCGATAAAGCCGGCCTGCGTCACATTAAAAACCAGCAATTCCTGTATTGCCGGTTCATCTTCCACAATCAGAATCTTCGCGTTCATCATCACTCCTTCGGTTGAGCTTAGCAGAGTATGAAGAATTTATGACAGTATGATGACAGATATTACGATTTCGAGTGTGCGTGTCGATGGCGACCCGACAGGCGCGGCAGCAACGATCCGGCCAGCATGCCCGCGATGCTCAGCAGCAATCCCACAAGTTGCGGCGGCCAGACTTCACCGGTATAGAATTTTTCCATCAGCAGCCAGGAAATCAGTCCCATCGCAATCGACAGCAGCGCCCCCTGGTTGCTGGCGCGGCGCCAGTAAAGCCCGAAGGCCAGCGGCACAAATGCACCCACCAGCGTGATTTTGTACGCGTTTTCCACCATTTTGAAAATACTGGCATTTGAATTGAGCGCGAACCACAGCACAATGAATCCGAAGGTCAGCACAATGATGCGCATGGTGCGCAACATCTGGACGTCGCTCATATGCTTGAAGGCGAAGTGTTTGAGGATATTTTCAGTAAACATCACAGAGGGGGCGAGCAACGTAGCGGACGCCGTGCTCATGATCGCCGACAACAGCGCCCCGAAAAAAAACACCTGTGCGATAAGCGGCGTGTGCTGCAATATCAGACCGGGCAGTACCATCTGCGAGTCGGTGACAACTAACTCACCGAAAACGGCAGGATCAATCAGCGTCGCAGCATACGCCAGAAACATCGGCACAAAGGCAAAACCAAAATACAGCACACCGCCCAGCACCGTCCCGCGCACCGCAGTCTTTTCGTTAAGCGCCGAAGTCATGCGCTGAAACACATCCTGCTGCGGTATCGAGCCCAGCATCATGGTAAGCGCAGCGCCGACAAAGGGTATCCACACTTCATAACCGCCCTTCGGAAACAGCTGCAGGCGCCCGGCCGCTTCAGCATGACTGATCACGTGCTGCGCCCCCCCCGCCTGCCCGCTCACCAGCACAGCGATCAGCAACATGGCCGACATGATGACCGTCATCTGCACAAAATCGAGCAAGGCCACCGACCACATCCCGCCGAACATGGTATAGCCCAGCACGATGACCGTCCCGATCACCATGCCGGTCGGCTGATCTACTGCGCCGGCCGTCACCAGATTGAAGACCAGCCCCAGCGCGGTAACCTGTGCCGACACCCAGCCGAGATAGGAAATCATGATGCAGATAGTCATGATCAGTTCGACCTCACGACCGTAACGCGCGCGGTAATAGTCGCCTATGGTGAGCAGATTCATGCGGTAGAGTTTACGTGCAAAAAACAGTCCGGCGATAATCAGGCACAGGCTCGCGCCGAACGGGTCAGCCACCACGCTGCTCATGCCTTCCTTGACGAAGGTTGCGGAAATGCCCAGCACCGTTTCCGCGCCGAACCAGGTGGCAAAAACAGTCGCCGTGACTACCGGCAACGGCAGATTGCGCCCCGCCACCACAAAGTCGCGGGCGTTGTGTACCCGCGTCGAGGCATAGATGCCGATGCCGATGGAAAACAACAGATAAATGACGATGAAAACGATCAGCATGTTGGCAAGTAGTAGTGAAAAGCAGTGCGGATTTTAACCTGAATTATTTACCGATCGTTGATCAGCATGCGCATGAACTAAGAAGCGTATCCACAACATCTGCAGCGCGAACTCAATTTTGAAAATGTACACACGTGTGCAGGTTTCACGCACCGCCAAAAACTGCAAGAAAGCCAGCTTTGCGGAACACATTTTTCAGACTGCTATCAGCCCTGACACCGTCCGTGGCAACCGGCAGCTTTGCAGCAAGCAAATTTCTATTACCCGGCGTCATCAAATACTGCCCCTCGGCAGCGTCCAGCGACAAATCACCTCATCATGAGCAGCGCTTCGAATGCTTTTTTATCCACGGGTCTGCTGTAGTAGTAGCCTTGCCCATAATCGCAGCCGATGGCAGATAGCAACTGGTGTTGCGCTTCGGTTTCAACCCCTTCGGCGATGACTTTTAACCCCAGTTTATGCGCCATGACGATGATCGCTTCGGACAGTGCCAAATCGCTTGAATCCGGTGCCAGATTACGGGTGAAGGACTGGTCGATTTTAAGATAGTCGATGTCCATTTTTTTCAGGTAAGCCAGCGCGGAATAGCCGGTACCAAAATCATCAATCGCGACCTGAATGCCGGCATCTCTGAACGCCAGCAGTTGATCTGTTACATTGCTGGATGTATCGAGCAGCAAGCCTTCTGTGATTTCGAACACGAAATTTTGCCCGGATAAATCCAGTTTTTCCAGACCATTGAACCATTGCTTCTGACTTTTGGCGACCTGCATCTGGACGGGCGACATGTTGACGCTGATCTGGAAGTCCGGCCCGTCAAGCGTGCGCCAGTGTTGCGCTTGTTTGAGCGCTTCGGCAAATACCCAGTCACCGATTTCGTGTATCAGGCCGGATTCTTCCGCCAGAGGGATGAAATCTGCCGGGCTGATCAGCCCACATGTCGGATGGAACCAGCGTATCAAGGCTTCCGCTTTGTGCAATTTTCCGGTTTTGAATTCGATGATAGGCTGAAAAAACAGCTGGAATTGTTGCTCTGCAATGGCGGTACGCAGATCGGAGATAATCTGCAAGCGATGTTGTGCGGATTCTTGCATTGAACTGGTAAAAAAGCCGAACCGGTTGCGTCCGGCGCGCTTAGAGACAAACATAGCCTGATCGGCATTTTTCAGCATATCATCCACATTCAGCGCATCATCAGGATACAATGTAATGCCGATACTGGCGGTGACATAGGCTGCATTGCCTTGTAAATCAAAAGGCTGATTTAGCACATGGATGATTTTTTCTGCAATCTGTTCGATATGACGCGAATCTTCCATCACATTTAATATAACTGTAAATTCATCTCCGCCCAGTCGTGCAACGGTGTCGGATTCGCGTACACACTGGGAAATTCGCCTGGACACTTCGACCAGCAACATGTCACCGAATTCATGCCCCAGGCTGTCATTAACCTCTTTAAAATGATCCAGATCGAGGAAAAACAGCGCCAGCTTCTCACCGTTACGATGCGTTTTCTTGATATCCTGCGCCAGACGATCAAGGAACATGCGGCGATTTGGCAGTTTGGTGAGCGAATCGTAATTCGCCTGCATCCAGATTATTCCTTCCGATTTTTTGCGCTCCGTGATATCCCGCGAGAGCATGATGAATCGATGCATCGCATCCGCGCTGTTTTTATACGCGGTGGATAATTCAAACCAATGTACGCCACCTGTCAGTTCAAGCTGTATCACCTGGCCGTGTGAATAACCATTTTTCCTGGCTTCGTGCAAAGCCGACATGCAGATTTTTGCTGCTTCAGGCGGCAGCATGTCACTGATGCGATGGCCCAGCAAATGTTCTTTTTGCTGGGCTAACAAGGCTTCATCGTGGGCAAAAATATTCAGATACAGGCCATCCTGATCCACCTCGAACAACAGATCTGGAATCGCCTTCAGGGTCATTGCAAGGTTGTCATTAAAAATTTGCAGCTGGAGCTGCGCTTTGAAAATGTCGGAAATGTTCCTGAAACACCAGATACGCCCCCGCTCATGACCGATAAACAGCGCTTTTGTAAAACGCTCGAACACGCGTCCGTCCTTGAAATGCAGAGTGTCGCGCGCTTCTTCGTCGCTGTTGTAAAGCGCTTTAACCAAATTCAGAAAGGCTTCGGGCTCAGTCAATTGTTCCAGTACATGAGCGATCAACAGATCATCGCGCTTCTGGTCGATCAGCGCCGCTGGCACATGCCATAGCTCCATAAAACGCTGGTTAGCGGAAAGCACAGAGCCATCGTGACCTATCATCAAAATACCTTCGTCGGTGGCCTCCAGAGTGCTGCGCAACAGGGTTTCGCTCTGTTGCAATTTGAATTCGGCCAGTTTGCGCTGAGTGATGTCATGGACGGTGCTAACCAGGTGCGGCATGCCTTGCATCGGCGTGATCACCGCAGATAAAGAGCCAAATTTAATTTGACCATTTCTCGCGGTGAACTCGAATTCCATATTCCGGCAGCAGCCGTCTCGTGCGATGGCATCGATCATTTTATGACGCTCTTCGCTCAACCAGAACGACAGGCCGACTGTGGACTGGCCAATGGCCTCGGCTTTGGAATAACCCGAGTAGCGGGCGAACGCATCATTAACATTGGTGATGAGTCCGTCGGACAGCCGGCTGATCACCATCACATCAGGATTGCTGTTGAAGATCAGCTCGAAGCGATCCTTGGCAATCTGAACCTCCATTTCGGCCAGTTTACGTTCGTTGATATTCATGGTGGAACCGACAGCTAATATCGGATTTCCCTGCACATCGTGCTGAATAAACTCACCCCGGGTGTGTACCCATCGCCATTGTTCTGAATGCGTGGCGCAACGATATTCAAGGTCAAACGATCGCCCCCCCGGCGGACTGCTGGCCTGAAATTCCGCAAAAAAAGGTGCGTGATCATCGGGATGAATCATTGCCAGCCATCCCTCCAGCGTGTGGGGCGGTGTATCTGTTGCAATGCCCAGCAGATTGAGTGCAGCATCGTCGTAGCGAAGTTCGTTATGCACCAGATCAAGTTCCCAAATCAGCATCCGGGAATTCTCGATAGCCATCTGAAAACGGCTTGCATTTTTGCGCAGCGCTTCCTCATGCTGCTTGCGCTCGGTAATGTCTCGTGTGACGCCCAGCACGCTGACGATATTGCTGGCGGCATCACGCAGCGGTGCAGCATGCGTTTCCAGCAAGCGCCGTGTGCCTTTAAGTCCGGTGATCTCGAATGCAAGGATGGCCGGTTCGCCATTCATCACACGGGTGTGCAATGCCATAAACGCGTCGCGATATTCGGGCAGTACATATTCCAGCAAGGGCTGACTCTGTGCTTCTGCCAGCGAATCAGCCTCCAGCAAAAGCAAACCGGCGGTATTCATTTCGACCAACTGGCCCAAATCATTGACCACCTTGATGCACTCAGGCTCTGTCTCGATGATAGTTCGCAACCGCTGTTCGTTAGCGCGCAGCGTATCTTCGGCATGCCGGCGTACAGTAATGTCGGTGGAAATGCCGCACAAGGCATAAATGCTGCCGTCTTCACAGCGCAGGGGCAGCTTGGTGGAAAGATAAGTGAATGTTTCCCCAGTGGCTGGAACCGTATTGGTTTCTTCTTCTCTGACGGTTAAACCCTGCTCCAGCACCAGCTTGTCGTTATGCCGGATATTGGCAGTCGTTGTCGCATCGAAGAATTTTTCATCGCCAAACCCTACGATGTCTTCCATCTGAGCATGCCACAACTCGCGGACAGGGCGGTTTGCAAACAAATATCGGCCTTCGGTATCCTTGAGGTAAATATAGGCATCTACGTTGTCGAGTATGCCGGTCAGTTTCTGCTCACTGGCGCGCAGTGCCATCTCGTTCTTTTTTTGCCTGGAGATGTCGCGAAATTCCCAGAGTACATGGCGCTTGTCATTCAATTCAACGATCTGCGCTGACACCAGATGGGGTATCTCGACTGACTTCATATTCAAGCGAATTTCAAAATCGACCAGTCGCCCGCAACGTTCTATTTCTGCGATGCATGCTTCGCGATCAGCTGCAGTGCACCACAGGTTAAGTTCGAGTGCCGTCGTTCCGATAGAGGCTTCGCGGGCAACGCCGGTCGCGCGTACCCAGGCATCATTGACATCTGCGATTGTGCCGGTGTCAAGTTCTGTGATCGCCATCCCGTTGCTGACAGCATTGAAAATAATGGCGTAATTAAGCATGGTCTTTCCTGACAATCATTTACGTACCCGGATAGATTTGCTTTCCGCCTTAACGTAAATAAATAATAATCAAATTTTTATATTTTCACACCGAGAAATATCGGATTCACTGATGCCGTACAGCGCATCCAGAAAATACATCTGCAAACTGCCCGGCCCGTCTGCCCGTTCGACGGCCAGCTCACCGGCAATACCCATGACCGCCATCGCATGCGTTGCCGCGTTGAAGAATGACAGATTGGCGGCGGCGAATGCGCCGGTAAGCGCGCTGGCGGTACAGCCCATACCGGTTACACGGGTCATCATCGGATGACCATTCGCAACCCGCGCGATCTTGTCATCCTCAACGATCAAATCCACCGCCCCGCTCACCGAAACGACGCATCCTGCGGACAGAGAAAGCGCGCGCGCATCCTCCAGGACCTGATCCGGCGTATGGCAGCTGTCCACGCCTTTTGCTGGCGTATCCGACTGCACCAGCGATCTGATTTCGGATGCATTGCCGCGTACTATCGCAGGATGAATTTGATGTATCAGTTTCTTGACGGTATCCGTTCTGAAGCGAGCAGCACCGCTCCCGCAAGGATCCAGTATCACCGGAATATTCAGTCGATTGGCGGCTCGTCCGGCAATGAGCATGGCCTCTATCCACGGCGCGCTCAGCGTTCCAATATTGATAACCAGCGCGCGTGAGAGTCCGACCAGCTCTTCCATTTCTTCGGCGGCACAAGCCATCACAGGAGATGCGCCAATGGCCAGCAGCGCATTAGCGGTATTATTCATCACCACATAATTGGTGATATTAAGTACCAGCGGCGCATCTTCGCGTATCTTCTGAATGTCAGCCCAAATCATTTATTTTTCCCGTCAAGCGTCACTGACTGACACTGTAATATTATATTACTCCTGAACTTGCCATGTTCGTAATAACAGCGAGAACACGTCCTGATTCCTGTTACCCGTTCATCCAGAATTTTGCCAACATGTAGTCTGGCGGATGGCAATGACGGGCAGTTGCCCCGTCATTGCCAGGCTTCAACTAAATCCGTGTACTACAAACGCTGCGCTCCTTAGTAACCTGTGTTTTAAATTCAGCTAACGCATAAGGGCGCAAAGCAGACGGGTGCGCGCGTTTCATTCAAGCATGGGTTTGAGCTTGCCCATGATGTCCGCGCTGTCCGGTTCAACGGAGGTCGCAAAGCTGAAAACCGTTTTTCCATCGCTGGCAATCAGATATTTGTGGAAATTCCATTGCGGCGCTGCGCCTGATGCTTGCGCGAGCGACTTAAAGAAAGGATTTGCACCCGGGCCGCTGACGCTACTGGGTTCGCTCATCGGGAATTGAACCTTGTAAGTGAGCTTACAGAATTTGGCAATTTCCCCCTTGCTGCTTAATTCCTGATGAAAATCATTTGACGGGAAGCCCAACACTAACAACCCTTGCGCCTTGTACTGCTTATAGAGACCTTCGAGTTTTTCGAACTGACCGGTATAACCACATTTACTGGCGGTATTGACCACCAATATTGGTTTGCCCGCGTACTGGCACAGATTGAGGCTCTCGCCCTGCAAAGTGGTTATGGTGCGATTGAGCAACGGCGGGCAACTGGCCGCGGATGCCTGGCTTGACAATAACAGCAGGACACTGGCTATCAGATATTTCATGGTTTTCTCCGCTAAGGTGAGGTTCAGTTAGATTCGGTGATACACAGGATTGTGCAGCCCAAAAATGTCATAGACAAATGCATAAAATATGCTGAAATAATACGTTTATTATGGTTTAATTGTCAATTATGTCTATGACAATAAATTACACATGAACCAGACATCAAACAATATTGCCCGCGTTGAACGAGAAACTGGCATCGGCAAAGACACGTTGCGGGTGTGGGAAAAGCGCTATGGATTTCCACTGCCTAACCGAAATTCACGCGGTGAGCGATTTTATCCGGCGATTCAAATTGAGCAACTCAGGCTGGTCAAGCGTTTGCTCGATCTGGGAAGTCGTCCCGGCAAGGTGGTCGGAATGAGCTTTGCCGAGCTTGAGACCCTGCTGGTTGCAAAATCAGACACCCCGCTGATTTACAACCCGCACATAGCGACTCTGTTTGCGTTAATCAAATCTCATCAGGCGTTGCCGTTGCGTCTTGCATTGGGACGCAGCCTGCTCGAACAGGGCATCCAGAACTTTTTGTCCACGACAGTCACGCCTTTAAGTCATCTGGTAGGACAAGCCTGGATGCGCGGCGAAATCCATGTCTTTGAAGAACATCTTTACACCGAACAGATGAATGCCGTGTTACATGACGCCATCAGCATGACTCGTACTGTAAGCGGTACGCCGCGCGTTTTGTTAACCACCCTGCCGGGCGAAGAGCATGCTCTTGGTTTGAAGATGGCTGAGGCAACACTGTCTGCTCAAGGCGCAAGCTGCCTGACACTTGGGATACAGACACCCGTTGCGGAAATCGTTGCCGCGAGCCAGGCGCATCATTCAGATATCGTCGCACTATCCTTTAGCGGGGTGGTTGCGGCCCAGAAAATCAAGGCGGGACTGCAGCAATTGCGCTATGCCTTGCCCGACGCGATTATGTTGTGGGTCGGCGGAGCAATGCAGCAACGCGATGCGGTTGAGAGGGTGCAATTCATGGAGACTCACGCAAAGCTGATTCCCGCAATTGCCACCTGGCGTGAAGCGCACGGCACGCCGGCTGAGCATCAAAAGCGATGACAAATCCTGCAGATTTAGCCATCGGTTTGCTGGTGATAGACAGTCATGACTATACACGCTCACTATTGCACCACTACCTCGATAAACTCGATGATTGTAATATCTCTTTTGCAGTGCAGGCAAATGATGCGGTGATTGTTGGCCTTAGCCAGACTATAAAACTGGTGCTATTGAATCACTACCATCAAGACGACCATCCCAGTGAATTTATTCTTCGACTGAAAACGCAGCATCCATCATTACATCTGATGGTTATCGTCAGCCCCGGAAATGAGAAACGGGCGTTAGAGCCCTTGTTTCAAAGCGGGATCATCGATGTCTTGATGGAGAAACCCATCGAGCCAAAAATGCTGGTGCGTCATATCGAAACGCAGATCATGCAACGTCTGGATCAACAACGCCTGAGGGCTGAGCATCTGGATTTGTTACGTTTTTTGCCTACGGGAGGCTTGCGCCGGATTTTCAATCAGGCCAATCCGGGTCATGCTGAATTATTTGATATGACCGTGATGTTCACAGATATCCGTAATTCTTCGCAATGGATACGCCACTCGTCTGCCCGCGAATATTTCTCACAATTGAATGGTGTGCTGGGGGAGCAGGCGCGACTGATCCGCAAATACGATGGCATGGTAATCAAGACGACGGGAGATGGCTTACTGGCTATATTCGAAGGCTCGGCGCGACGCCATCTGGCTTTAAAATGCGCACACCATATTCAGCTGGCGGCACAAGATATGGCGGTGCCTGTCGGCGTGGGCTTGAGTGATGGCCTCATTTTAATGGGGATACTGGGTACGCCGGATCATCTGCATTTCGATGTAATCGGCATTCAGGTTCACCTGGCTGCACGTTTGTGTGCAGAGGCGCAGGCAGGCCAAGTGGTCGCCAGCGCAGGTGTTGCCGAAGGGGGGCGCACGGCGCTTCCGGCTATCACAACACCCGAATTAATTCATATTCGCGGCTTTGATATCCCGGAAAAATGTATACGTATTCAAATTGTTAATCAGGAGTCAGCATGAAAACAGTATTTTCAGATCGTCAACTCAGCCAGATCATCGATCAGTCATTGATCTATCAATGCGCGTGTCCGGCACAGGTTGCCAAGCAATTGATAGGCCTGCGTGATTTACACAGCTATCAAAAAAATTGCCTGAATCAGACTGATACAGATGCGGCGGTGCACCAGTGCATTGCTGCGGATGCCGAACGTGCGCATGGGGTACTGGAAGAGTGTCTGCAAAACGTACTGGTGCTGGAGCAATGGGACATGCAAACTTTTCAAATGCCCGCCAGCCTGCAAAAAATCGCTCGCGCTTTTTAAGCTTAATTGACGAAGAACGAACATGCGCGATCGCTGGAGGCGACCCTATATAAAAACAGGGTTGCATACTGAACCGAACCGTGATGCGCTGCAAACGTCAAGTTCAGGCTTGACACCGATCCATTACACCGCAGCTTGTCAGAATGACTGCAGCCAGCGTTGACGGATAGGCCGCGCTAAGGCATTGCTCAATGACATTGACCGAAAGTGCAAGGAGCAAGGATAATCGCCTTTCTTGCCCCTTCGCACTCGTTCACCGGTAAAGCCTCATCGATACTATCCTGCCCTATCTCTCCCATCCGCTGGCACTGCTGGGCGTCTTTATCGCAGCCAGTTTCATGATGATCTGGCGCCTGCATGCCATGGAGAGCAAGGGTTTCGAAGGCACCGTGCTGGGCACGCTGATCATGCCGTACTGCTCGGGATTCGCGAACCTTGTGTTCGCCTATGTGATGAGCCGCTCGGCTGACAATGGCGGACTGGTGATAGAGAACTGTCTGGTGAACAACGCCACCAATCTCACACTGATACTCGGGCTTTCCGCCCTGTTCGGCTCGGCCGCAATCGTTCAGAAGGGCAAATCCGGGCAAAAAAAACATGCAGAATTCTTCCGCATCAACCGGCTAAATCTGCTGTTTACCCTGATCGCATTGTTCCTGTTCACCGGCACACTCTGGGCACTGGCCAAGGACGGCGTACTTGATTTTTATGATGGCCTGGTTTTGATCGGATTGTTTCTGTTCTGGCAGATCCTGCATGTATTTGAAGTCTTGAAAGACAACATTCGCAAAAACAAAGGCTTTCACTGGACGATCCTGATCGATGTTTTACTGCTGGCGGTCAGCGCATATTGCATTTATTTCGCCGTGGATCATCTTGTTGCATGGGTTTCAAACAACGACAACCCGTACTTCAGCTTTGCCAGGCTGGGCTGGTTCAGCGGCATACTGATGGTCGTGCCCAACGCTTTCCTGGCGCTGTATTACGCGCACATCGGCCGGCAGGACATTGTTTTAAGCTCCCAGATCGGCGATGGTCACATCTGCATACCCATGTGCATCGGCCTGTTTTCGGTATTCAATACGATACAGATTCCCGATTTTTTTCAGATGGGAACCTATATCATCCTGATTGCAGGCGCAGTCCATTTCCTGTCCATCGCCATCCTGGGACGGGTTCCCCGCTTCGCAGGCTTTGCGCTGATCTCAGGCTATGTATTTTTTCTGTACAAGGGCTTAATTCAGTAGAACCATTCTTACGGACCACATGACCCGTGTTTCAATCCTCAGTGAAAGTCAGATGCATTCTCAGATCCATTTCAGCGTACAAAGTCTGAGTCGTAATTTCGAAATCACCCATAATTTTTTGCCAGTCGTTTCCATGATGCGTGCCGATATACTCAAGAAATGAAGAATCCGGATCATTCAGGAGTATGCCGATTGCGTACCCGTCGACATTGTCTCTGAGCTTCATCAGCACATCGTACTTGGTGCCGCTCGCCAGGGCGTCATCCACCATGACAGGCGCCTGATCAAAGAATATTTTTGGAACTTCATGACGGAGCGCGACCGTAAAATCTGACTGGATTGCGGCCCTCGCCTCCGTAAAACTGCGAAAATCCGAGAAATGCCCGAAAGGATGTATCTCAAAACACTGTTGCACAGGCGGTGCTTTATCCTGCGACGCAGCCGCTTCAAATGCGGCGTCAACCGACGCACGGTCGCCTGCTCTCAGACGGATACGGATAATGAGTGCTTCAGATATTCCGGCGAATCCATTCGCCTGAAAATATCGGACAATGCGTTCGGCCGCATGATCAGCCACAAGTACAGGGGTGTGTTTCATTTAATTTTCCAAAAACAGGATTGTTTATATGAACGGCAAGTTCAGCGGTGCAAGAAACGAACCAGCTTCAACCGAGCCCATGAAAAAGGCCATCGCAAGATGGCCTTTTTCATCAACGCCAATGGCGAATAAAAACCGGCTTACAGTTCCTGAGCGTGATCGGCCAGATATTTAGCCACGCCTTCAGTCGAGGCATTCATGCCTGCCTTGCCTTTGCTCCAGCCTGCAGGGCAAACTTCGCCGTGCGCTTCGAAAAATTGCAGTGCATCAACCATGCGCAGCATTTCATCGATATCGCGACCCAGCGGCAGCATGTTGACGACCTGATGCATCACCACGCCGCTCTTGTCGATCAGGAATGAACCGCGCAGAGCCACGCCTGCATCTGCCAGTTCAACGTCATAGGCTTTGCAAATTTCATGTTTGGTGTCAGCCACCAGCGGGTAACCGACCTGACCGATACCTCCCTTATTGACCGGTGTATTTTTCCAGGCCAGGTGGGTGAACTGTGAATCGATCGAAACACCGATCACTTCTACGCCACGACTCTTGAACTCATTCAAACGATGATCAAATGCAATCAGCTCAGAAGGACAAACAAAAGTAAAATCAAGCGGATAGAAAAAGACTACCGCAGCTTTTCCTGAGATGTAACTTTTCAGGTTGAATGAATCGTTGATTTCGTTGTTGCCCATGACCGCAGCAGCGGTAAAGTCGGGTGCTGATTTGCCTACGAGTACTGCCATGTTGATCTCCTGAGGGTTAATTGAATTGGGTGTCGCAATTTAGGGCATTCGCTGCGCTACGTCAACCTTGTATTGCTTATGGGATTACATTCCTGCGACCGCAAACTGGATACGGTGCAACTGGGCGTACACGCCATTTGTTTCCAGCAACTGGGCATGATTACCGATCTCGGCAATTTCGCCTTTTTGCAGCACGACAATGCGGTCTGCTTTTTCAATCGTCGATAAGCGATGCGCGATAACCAGCGTAGTGCGACCTTTCATCAACGTTTCCAGCGCTGCCTGCACATGGCGTTCGGACTCTGAATCAAGTGCGGAAGTCGCTTCATCGAGTATCAACACCGGTGCATCTTTCAAAATGGCCCGTGCAATCGCGATGCGCTGGCGTTGACCGCCGGAGAGCTTCACACCGCGCTCACCCACCAGCGTATTCAACCCTTCCGGCCATTCACTGATGAATTCCATCGCATGGGCTGCGGTTGCCGCCGCGATGATCTCCTCTTCGGACACCACACGCATCTGCCCGTAGGCGATATTCGCCGAGATCGTGTCATTGAACAGCACCACCTCCTGGCTCACCAGCGCGATATTGGCGCGCAGCGAGCTGAGCGTCAATTCTGTCAGATTATGACCATCCAGACGAATTTCGCCACCTGTGGCAGTATAAAAACGCGGCACCAGATTGGCCAGCGTAGTCTTGCCGCTGCCTGATGCGCCGACAAAAGCCACGTTCTCACCGGCACGGATATCCAGCTGGATATTTTTCAGTACCGGGCGTGCATCCGCCGCATAGGCAAACTGCACGTTGTCGAAATGCAACCGGCCTTGCACACGGCCGACGACAACCGTGCCTTCATCCTTTTCACCCAGTGTATCGAGCAAGGCGAACACACTCTCCGCCGCCGCAAGCCCGCGTTGCAGGTACTCGCTCACACCGGTCAGGCGCTTCAAGGGCGCAGTGAGCATCAGCATCGCCATGATAAAGGAGACAAAACCGCCGACCGTGACCTGATCTGCATTCGATTGCACGGTTGCCAGATACACCACCGCCGACAGTGCGACGGCTGCGACCATCTGCACAATCGGAACGTTAGCAGCAGCGGCCGACGCCTGCTTCATGGCATAGCGGCGTACCCAGTTGGCCTGCTCATGGAAGCGATCGCGCTCATATTGCTGACCGCCGAATAGTTTGACAACCTTGTGCGCTGAGACGCTCTCCTCGATCACCTGCGTCATGTCACCCATCGAATTCTGTGAATCGCGGCTGGATAAACGCATGCGTTTGCTGATCGTGCTGATGATCACGGCGATGACCGGCGCCATCAAAAGGGTGAGCAGCGTCAACTGCCAGTTCAGGTAAAACAGCCAACCCAAGAGACCTACCATCACAATCGAATCTCGCACCGAGATGGTCACCACCACCGTCGCGGCATTGGTCACCTGAGTCACATCGTAAGTCAGTTTGGAGAGCAACGAACCTGTCGCATGTTCGTCGTAATAGTCAGTTGGCAGACGCAGCAGTTTGGCGAACATCTCTTCTCTTAAATCCATCACCAGCTTGTTGCCGACCCAGCTGATCGCAAACGTACCGACAAAAGTGGCTATGCCGCGCACCAGAAAAATCAGGATGATGATTGCCGGCACCATGCGCATCATCGCCTGGTCCTTGTGAACGAAGGTGCCGTCCAGCATCGGTTTCATCAAGGCGGGGACCAGCGGCTCGGTCGATGCGACCACCATCATGCCGAGCAGTGAAATTGCGAAGATGCGCCAATAGGGTTTGACGTATTTCAGGAGGCGTAAATAGAGCTGGGTGCTGGATAAATTCATAGTGCGTACTTTATCAGAAAAGTCTCACTTCCGGCATTTCGCGCATCCCCGCCGCGTATCGAATATGCGAAGCGCAAGCATGAACAAGCCTCACTCTCACGTGTTGATTCCGAGCAATGCACTGAGCGAAGAACCATCCAGATGCTGCTCAACCGCATCGGCCAGCCTGTCGATATCAGCCTCACGGCGCGCCTGATAATCGGGGGTCGCAACGTCCGTTAGTCCAGCCCATCGCAGCAGTGCATCAGTCGCAGGTGCAGATTCAAACAATCCATGCAGATAGGTCGCTAAAATCTGTCCGTCTTCCGAAATCGCGCCATCCGGATGACGCACACCATCCAGCAGCAGGTGCAGTGCCGGATGTTGCAGGGCGTCCCCGGTCGAAATCCCCGCATGTATCTCGTAACCTGAGACAGGCGCATCGTCCAGACTCAGTGTACCGCGCACATTGCGCAGCTGTTTTTCAGCTTCCAGTGTCGTAGTGAGCGCCAGCAAATTCAGACCTGTGCAGCCGCCTGCCATACCCTCGATGCCTAACGGATCTTGAATCGTGCACCCCAGCATTTGCAACCCGCCGCAGATCCCGATCAATTTTCCGCCATAACGCAAATGACGCTGTATCGCAGCCTCCCACCCCGCACGACGCAGGCTCTCAAGATCGCAGCAAACAGACTTGCTCCCGGGCAGAATGATCAGGTCAGCAGGCGGTATCGGCTCCCCCATCTGAACAAAACTGAATTCGACCTGAGGGTGCAGACGCAACGGATCAAAATCTGTGTGATTGCTGATGTGCGGCAGTACAGGTACGACCACACGCAGCCTGTTTGAGCTCACCGCGTTAAAGGGGGGCTCAGTGGACGGAACGGCATCCTCCGCCTCCAGATGCAGCCCGTGCAGATAAGGCAGCACGCCGATAACAGGTTTGCCGGTGTATTGCTCCAGCCAGTCCAGTCCCGACTGCAGCAGCGCCCTGTCACCACGGAAACGATTGATTACGAAGCCTGCAACACGCGCCTGTTCACTTTTTGACAACAGCGCCAGCGTGCCGACCAGATGAGCAAACACACCGCCTTTGTCGATGTCCGCGATCAGAATAACCGGACAGTCCACGGCTTCTGCGAAGCCCATATTGGCGATATCGCCCTCGCGCAGATTGATCTCAGCCGGGCTGCCTGCGCCTTCGACCACAACCACCTGATATTGCCCGTTCAGGCGCTGATATGACTCGAGTACGGCAACGCGCGCTGTTTGCTTGTACGCCTGATATTCCAGCGCCGCCACATTGCCAATTGCATGACCGTGAATGATGACCTGCGCGCTGCTCGTGCTGCTGTATTTCAACAAGACAGGATTCATATCGGTGTGGGGAGCCAGTCGTGCGGCCTGAGCCTGAACGGCCTGCGCCCGCCCGATTTCGCCCCCGTCGATGGTGACGGCACTGTTTAACGCCATGTTCTGCGGCTTGAACGGCGCCACGGAAATCCCGCGTCTTGCCAGATAGCGGCAAAGCGCCGTCACCAGCGTACTCTTGCCCGCATCCGAGGTGGTGCCCTGCACCATCAGCGTACTCATTGATTAGCCTGATCAGATCGGGAAGTAAAACGAAAAATACTACAGGTCGATACCGGATTGCGCACGCACACCGGCACGAAATGCATGCTTGACATCATGAATTTCGCTGACGGTGTCGGCCATATCGAGCAGACACTGCGGTGCTGCACGTCCGGTGATCACCACATGCTGCATGGCAGGGCGTGCCGCCAGATCGGCACAGACCTGTTTTTCATCCAGATAGCCGTAGTTGAGCAGATAGGTCAACTCGTCCAGCACAACCAGATGCAACGAAGCATCGGTCAGCATGCCCTGCGCTACCACCCAGCCGCGCTGAGCGCTCGCCACATCGGCATCCCGGTTCTGCGTATCCCAGGTAAACCCGTCGCCCAGCACATGCCACTCAACGCCGGGCTGATTACCTAAAAAGCGTTCTTCACCGGTATCTCTGCGGCTTTTCAGAAATTGAGCCACGCCAACGTTAAATCCATACCCTAAGGTGCGCGCCACCATACCGAACGCAGAACTGGATTTGCCCTTGCCGTTTCCGGTCAGAACCAGCAGCAAGCCCTTGTCCTGATCGGCACGCTCGATCGCCGCATCCACCACGGCTTTCTTGCGCGCCATGCGGTTGCGGTGTTGTTCGCTGTCAACCGGCATGCTTCCCGGCAGTCTGAGCGTTGCGCAGCGTAAAGACCGCATACAGCAGCACGGCAGGCACCAGATACATGGCAGCGCTGCTCAGGTAGGGCACAAAATACTGCGTAATGCTGGCGGTGTAGTCAGACACACTCACGTCTGAATAACGTCCTGAGAACAGGAAAAACGAATAATTTGAAATCAAAAACGCAGCACTGACCGCAGCCAATGCGATACCGGAAAACAGTCCCAACCCGCGCGCGTTCAGGCTATGCTGCGTCGCATAAAACCGCCCGGCATAAAACAATACCGCATAGGTTGGAATCAAAAACCAGTAGGCGGGTGAGAAACACCAGTCACTGATGCCTGCATAGTTAAATGCCGCGTAATCCGCAGCCCCTGCAAGCACAAGCAGCGCTGGGAATACGCCCAGCGGCAACAGAAATCCAGCCAGCAAAAATACCGCCAGCGAAGCATCCGGCAGATGCGTGACGGAATCGAAATGATGAGAACGGGTTGATGCCATCAGCGCGATCAGCGCGATGAAAACAACGATTTTTTTGATTTGGATGTGATTCATTACATCTCCTTAATGTGAGTGTCGGCGCTATGATACCAAACAGCGCAGATCGCTGCGATGAAAACAAGGGCGAACCTGCCGCCCTTGCTTGCCTTATGGCGCAATATTGATGAAAGTCGCTTAAAACTGATAGCTTGCGTTCAACGAATAATTGCGTCCCTGCATCGGATAAACGTTATACACACCTGACCCTGCAGCGCCTGAAATCGCATAAGTAAAATACTTTATATCGAACAGATTATTAACACTGGCGGCCAGCAGCCATGCCCCCTCACGATGCGACAGCTTCATATCAACCGTCGTATATGCGGGCATTTTTTGTCCGAAAGTATTAGCCTGATCATTGTCGAAGTTCTGCTTCCCAACGTACATGGCACTGCCGTTAATCGTGGTGTTTTCCGTCATTTTCAGCGCAGTAGAAAGCGCGAGACGTTGACGCGGCACCAGAGGAATATTATTTCCAGACACGTTGACTCCGCCATAAGTACCGGTGCGAAATTTAGCCACGGTATAGCTATAAGCCGCACCGACTTCGACCGAGTCGCTATAAACATGCGAACCTTCCAGTTCAAGACCGTATCGGCGCGTTGGCGACAGATTCATATTGACAAAGGTGATCGCATTGTAATGAATTTCATTATTCAAATTCATCTGGTACAGCGTTGCCCGGATTTTGCTCCTGTCGCTCTTGTAGTCCAGACCCAGCTCGCTGTCCTGAGACGTCTGCGGTTCAAGCATGGCCACTTTTGAATCGAAGAACGGTCCGCCGTACTGCGCAAATATCTCATCAACGGTCGCCACCCTGAAGCTGCGACCAATGCGACCGAATACGGCTAATTCCTGATCCAGATCATGGCGCAACCCAAATTCGTATGCACTCACCGTGCGCGCCTGATTATCAGATGCGTATGCCGCAGGATTCGTCGTATCCCGCGCATGGTAGGTGACCCTTTGTGACCGGGCACCCAAAGTTAACTTGGTATCGGCGTCAAGCTGGGCGATATTTTGCACATACAGCGCACGATCGGATTGCCCTGCCAGAATTTTAGTCGTCGGGGTACCGATGGTTGCCGGACTGCTTGACCGACCCGAATTATATTTCCAGTCAGCCAGATCCATACCCACAATCAGTTCATTGGCTAAACCGCCCAACTTGAGGGGTATTTTTACACGCGGCGTAAAGGACAGCATATTCAGCCGGGTATCCAGATAGGCACCACCAAATGCCGCAAAATAGGCCGTCCGTTTAGTATCCCGATAGGAAAGCTCACCCGCCAACTCGCCAAAATCAAACTGCTGAGTCGTACCCAGGCTGACATGAGCGCCATTACGCGTACCATAATCTTGCGGCGTCGATGTCCCTCTGGGATCAGTCAGGAACTGATTCACGCCGGTTGCCGGCCTGACACTACGATTGCCGGGATAGCGTATCGTTTGATTGTCCGCACCGAATTTTAAAAATGCATCTCCCTGCCCCACATCGCTGCGAATATCCGCTTCCAGATTGCTTTGTGCAACCTTGTTATTGGCGCGATAATTGGCCGTATCCAGACCACTGGCCGTAACGCGCATGCCGACCCGCTCACCTGAGCCTGAAAGGGCCAACTGCCATTCCTGTGCGCCGTAACTCCCCGCACCAATGCTCGCATTACCTTTCAGCGCTTTTCCCGGATGTTTGGTGACGATATTGATCGTGCCGCCCGTTGCCCCTCCGCCATAGAGCACCGCACCGCTGCCATTGACAATTTCAATGCGCTCTATGGAATCGATGGGAATGGCAGACCAGTGTATAGATGTCAGTTCGATATCATTGAGCGGCTGTCCGTCCAGCAAGACCAGCGTATTCTGATTTCCCGTCATGCCAAAACCGCGCATATCGACCGCCGTATCAGAAGTACCATCGGTACTGCGCACCTGAATACCGGCGTGTTGCGCCAGCAGGGCGGGCAAGGTTCTGGCTGCACTTTTGGCTATATCGGCAGCAGTGATCACCGTGACATTCACGGCAGATGTTGCTGGTGTCGCGGCAAAGCGCGTTGCAGTCACGACGATTTCATCGAGACTAGCGACTTCAGCAAAAGCGGTAGTTGGGAGTGTAATCGCACCGAACAGTGCAACGATGATGAGTTTTTGATGCATTTTTATTTCCTGAGTAAATCCCAAGCGTCCCCGTTGGAATGTTGTTAATCAGGAAATACTGCAAACGAAATAATGTCAAAAAGCATGCCGAAAAACGCAATCAGCGAATTTACGATCTGTTTTTCGATGCGCCGCCCGCAGCATCTCCTGTACCTTTGCAACGAGGCCGGTATCCGGGCTCACAAGTCTTGATTGGCCGCCTTCCCATGATTGCTCACAGTGGCATAATGACAAACCCACACTTGCTTACCGTTGCGGGGGCAGCTCAGGCTTAGCTGTCTGTCGCCAGATGATCCATTCGCATGGCGAATCGGACTTTTCCGGCGCTGTTCAACGCACCTGCTTCCCGTTTAACTTGGCTGTAAAACAGCAAAGCACCTCAAAGCAGGCCGCACTTTAACATGCAAGCGGCCCTTCACAAAATCACGTTTTATAAAATGCTTGCACAAGAGAGCGTTAGCAATTGACTTTGCAGCACTTTTCAATCTATATTAGCGCATGGAAAACGAACTCAACGCACTGGAGCAAAAACTCACTCAGCTGATACAAGTCAGCAGTCAGTTGCGCACAGAAAATCATCAGCTACGCCAGGACTTAGCGCAAGCCTTAAGCAGCAACCGGCTGTGCAACGACAAAATTGAAAATGCCAAAGCACGGCTGCAAAAATTACTGCCGACCTTCCCTGAGGATCTGTCATGAGCAAGAATACGCTGGACGTCAAGATCCTCGATCGTGAACTGCGTGTCGCCTGTCCTGAGGAAGAACAAGAAGCGCTGCTGTCTGCGGTCACGTATCTGAATAAGAAAATGACTGAGATTCGTGATGCGGGAAAAATTGCGAACGTTGAGCGTATTGCCATTATGGCCGCGCTTAATATTGCACATGAATTACTTTCCACAAAGGTCGGGCGCGGGGTTGACCTCGCCGACTTAACGCGTAGAATGAGTTCCATGCAGGCAGCAATAGATCAGGCACTAGCCGAACAAGAAAATCTGTTTTAGCCACATCTGATTTCGAGTTGTCCCCTGCGGTGTTCGACAGGCTCATATATTCTTTGAACCAAGTAACTTACCAGGTTGCGACTCGTACGCCGTTGTTGTGAACGTCCCTTGCGGATGATCCTGATACGGCAGGGAAGTGACCCTCTTGAACCTTTAGGTTCGAGATGCTGAGTCAACGGCACAGGCGGGGGGCTTTATTTTAGTGCGACCGAAAGGTCGCACTTTTTATTGCCGGAACGTTTATATCCACACCGGACTAACCCGGCAACCGCTATCCAACCATCAGCTGGGTTACCGCATAGATCACCAGTCCGAACAATCCGCCGACCAGTGTGCCGTTGATGCGGATGTACTGAAGATCGCGCCCCAGATAAAGTTCCAGCCTGTTGACCATAGACCGATCATCCCAGTTACCGAACTCCTCTCTGATCAGATCACCCACCGTCCCTTTATTGGCGTTGGCCGCCTGAATCAGTGCGGTCTGAATCTGATCGTTGATCCAGGTGCGTATACCCTCATTGCAGGACAGATGCTGCTCCAATTCGCCGAGTAAATTCATCATCTTGCTGGCAATCACAGACTCAGCGTGCGACAGATCAAGCACCACCCAGTCGCGCAGTTCGCCCCACAACGATTCTATCTGGCGACCAAACTCAGGATGATTCAACCAGTTATTTTTTTGCTGCGTCACCCACTCCTGCAGTTCGGGTTCCTGTTGCAGACGCGCAACGTAATTTTTAATCTGCTCGTCAAATTCCAGATACAGCCCGTTCGTTTCATCGTCAGCTACTGCACGCAACTTGTTGACCACAGCTGAACGTATCGTCGGGACAAACGGCTCTATCATGCTCTGCACGAAAGCATTGTCGCTCCACCCCTTGATAAAGGATGAGATTGTTTCATGATTATCCGGACTCTCGACATAATCGGCGAAACGATTGAGCCCGCCGTGCAGAATCTTATGGTGACTGTTATTGCGCGTGAGCAGATCAAGTCCGCTTGCCATAAATCCGGAAAGATCAATCGACGCCAGCCTGTTGCGGGCTGCCTCGGCAATAAAATCATGGATGCGCCTGTCATCCAGCGATTTCACACCATAAATAAACGCTTTATTCAGATAGACCGCAACCGTTGCCTTATTCGCAGGCAACCATTGCGACAGGTGATGTGCCGCATCGTAACGCTTGAGCCTCTGCCCGATGACTTCCGCGCTCAAAAACTGCACCACCACAAAATCTGCCAGACTGTTCGCGATCGTTTTCTTGTTGCGGGTCACAATCGCGGTGTGCGGAATGGGGATTCCCAGCGGATGTCTGAACAGGGCCACAACTGCGAACCAGTCCGCCAGCGCACCTATCATCGCAGCCTCAGCAAAAGCAGCCAGATAAGCCAACTGGTACATTTTTCCAATGATATAAAGGCCGGCCGCAAGCGCCAGCAGTGCTGCCGCGATCCATTTCATTCTGGCAAGGTCGCGTTGTCTGATCATGTTTTCGGCCGTCACAGCCCGTTCGGTCATATCTGTCATGATTTTTCTCGTCTTGTATTCCGGTCGGTTTTTTCCCTCGCCGGGAAGGGTATCGCAACTTCCCGCATTTCGCCATTGAAAGCGGGACATTTTTTAAATCTGATCAAGCCAGATTGCGCCAGCAGTATTAAATTCAATAAAAAAGCACTTAGAGATCAGTCCCTAAGTGCTTCATTATTTGGTGGGTCGTCACGGACTTGAACCGTGGACCAAAGGATTATGAGTCCAGGAAATGCATTATATTTCATTTTTTTAAATTCTTTGAATGCGTTTTAAATTATTTGCAATAGACTGATTTTAAAAAGAATTATAGATTTAATTTTCAATATCTGTTTTAATTTGCCATCTGCACTTTGCAGGGTTTTTAAGCCTCCGGTCTACTAATGGTCTACTAATTCCAGTTAGTAGACCGGAGAAAACGAGGAAATCATGGCAACAAAACTGACAAAATCTTTTATCGAATCCATCCCCCTCGCAACGTCCGGGCAGGTGTTTTACCGGGACAGCGAATTAAAGGGATTTGCGCTTCGTGTCGGCACAACCGGCAAGGTCTATATCGCCGAAAGCAAGGTCAACCGAAAAGTCATACGCGTGACGATCGGCAAGCACGGCGTCTACACGGCGGAACAAGCCAGGCTGCAAGCGCGGGAAATTTTGCTCACCATGACCAAAGGGATCAATCCAAACGATGTCGAAAAGGAAGAGCGCGCTCGCGGCGTAACGCTGGATCAGGCATTGGAAGATTTTTTCATTGCGCGTAAATCGCTCAAGCCCGCCACTGTTTACGACTATAGAAGATGTCTTAACTGCTACCTGCCAGACTGGAAGAAGCGCCCTCTGCTTGAAATCACCAAAGACATGGTCGCCAAGCGGCACACCCTGATTGGTCAAAGAAGCAAGGCACAAGCGAATCTGGCCATGCGCTACCTGCGCGCCCTGTTCAATTTTGCTGCGGGTCAGTACGAAAACCGCAAAGGCGAACCCATCATTCCGGACAATCCAGTCATACGTCTTTCACAAACGCGCGCCTGGTATCGGATCGAACGCCGCCAAACCGTTATCAAGGCGCACGCCCTCGCCTCCTGGCACGCCGCTGTAATGAATATCAAAAATGACATTCACGGCAAAAACCGCGAAACCATACGCGACTACCTGCTGCTTGTCCTGTTCACTGGCCTCAGAAAAGAAGAGGCCGCGCAATTGTCCTGGTCGAATGTTGATTTCCGCGCCATGACGCTGACCGTGACCGACACCAAGAACCGCCAGGATCACACTCTGCCCCTGTCCGACTTTCTGTTTGAACTGTTGCAGCGCAGACAGACCGAGGCGGTGAATGAATATGTCTTCCCGGGTGCAAAAGGTGTCGGGCGCATCGTTGAACAACGCAAACAGATGATAGTCGTCACGGAAGAGTCAGGCGTCAGCTTCACCATCCACGACTTGCGCCGCACTTTTATCACGATCGCCGAAAGTCTGGATATTCCGGCCTATGCGTTGAAGCGGCTGCTCAATCACAAGATGAACAACGATGTCACAGCCGGATACATCATCAGCGACGTGGAACGGTTGCGCGCCCCTATGCAGAAAGTCACCGACTACATGCTCAAATGCATGGGCGTCAAACCCTCTGCCGAAATCGTCACTTTACCCAATGAGACGAACACGATTCAGAAACATCTTTACGCTTGACGTACAACATACAATACATTACATTTAGCCATGATTAAATCTTTTCACTGCAAAGATTCAGAAGCCCTTTACGACGGAAAGCGTGTCAGGAAATTTGAATCCTGCGCGACCCAAGCGGAACGAAGGCTCGAAATTTTAGACAACGCCACAACCATCAATGACCTGATGGCGTTGCCAAGCAACCGCTTCGAAGCCTTGGGTGGTGATCGCGCCGGGCAGTTCAGCATTCGCGTCAATCAACAATGGCGCGTTTGCTTCGAGTGGAAAGATACCGACGCTTACAACGTGGAAATTGTTGATTACCACTAAAGGAGAAGAACATGGCTAACAAAATGCGCGCAATACATCCCGGCGAAATCCTCAAGGGTGAACTGGAAGAATTAAACCTGTCCGCCAACGCGTTTTCCAAAGCGCTGGGCGTACCCGCGAACCGGATCACCGCGATTCTGAACGAACAACGCGGCATCACTGCTGACACTGCGCTGCGCCTGGCACAATTTTTCGGCGGCACACCGGATTTCTGGATGAACCTGCAAAGCAGCTACGATGTAAAAATTGCACGTGCGGCGGTTGGCAAGGAAATCATGGAAACCGTCAAACCGAGAGAACTCCTGGCAGCATAAAAAATCGCATCATTTAATGAGTGAAAAAATGACCATCAACAAGTCCGCTGAACAGGCATGAGAACTCAATATGTATCTTGATAGCAAGGATTATCAAACGGTCTGGCAGTTGGCTCATAACTGGGTTGGCGCATCCTCCGACACAAGCGATGCCAACGCCTTATCGGATGAACTGAAAGAAGCAATTCACCGCCTGATGTCAGCTGCAATAAACCGCGCTATCTCAATAAGAACAAAAAGGATGGCATTTTTCACCGACGAATCTTTTGCATCCCTAATTTTGGAGTTTCAGCATTTCCGGAAATTTATGAAATGCCTTAGAGGAGATGCATTCAATAAAGAGTATTTGGATTCCATATACCTGAAGCGCGGCGATGTGTTGCGCTGGTGCCAGAATGAATTTCTCACGCCACCCCCAATTTGGCAAATCACCACGACCATCTCGATGCCACCTGATCAGTCAACTGATGACTCGGATGATGACAAGGACAATTGGTACGATAATTTATCAGACCGTCGCAAGCAACGCGTTGCATGCCTGGAAATTGCCAAACAGCTTTGGAAAGACAATCCAGAGCTTTCCTATGAGCAAGTTCGCTCACATCCGGTCATGACTCGCTATGGGTACGGTGCCAGTTTTACATTGAGTACCTTTAAAAAATGGGCGCGACCTTACGCCTCTGAATTAGCCAGGCAAGGTGGAAAGAAATAAAGAATCAATAGGTTATAAAAAACCGTAATAGTGCCAAAAAATATAGGCATATTACTATTTTTTTTGGCTACATCCCCACGCTTTCCAACTAACGCAATCTGTAGCTCCTTTCATCAACTTAACAGGAGCTACATCATGCAAGACAAACTACTCACTACCAAAGAAGCAGCCCCGATTCTGGGCATTAGTGTCGCATTTCTTGAACGTGACCGCTGGGCAGGTGCGCGCGTGCCATATATCAAAATCGGCAGCCGCGCTGTTCGCTATCGCATGAGTGACCTGAACGCCTACATCGAATCATGCGCCAGGCAATCCACTAGCCAGGTTTGAGGTGTGACGTGCACGCATCAATGCATGATGCCGACGGTCTGAGCAGATTTGATCCGTTCACATCAGGCTACTTCCTCCCACAAGCCTCGCGAACAGATCGCGAGCTGGCCGGGCGCACGATTACAAATCAATCCTATTTCGAAGAGTCGGATCATCTGCAACTGAAAATCCAGTCTTTCAAAAGCGGCGGGTATGAAGGCACAGTGCGCTGGGTCAACGCTCAACGAATGGCCGACCTGCAAACTATTCCCCGGCGCATCGGAAAACGTGAAGAACCAGAAGAACGCTCACAGGAAAGTCTTGATCGCGCCAGAACTCGCGCTCGTCAGAAAGTACGCTACCACGCAAAAAACATTGCCGCTAATCGTCTGCTCACCCTGACCAAGCGCGAAAACGAAGAAACCGGTTTTTCAACCCCTGAAGAATGGCAACAATATTGGGCGCGCTTCTGCCGTGTCTATAAGAAATATTACCCGGATCAGCCGTTCATGTTCGTGGCCGTCATGGAACAGCACAAAGGCAGCGAACATTTTCATCTGCATATCGCCACCTACTCAAAGCAGAAAATGCCGCTCGAAGTGATGCGCCATATCTGGTGGGATATTTGCGGCGGCCGGGGCATGGGAAATATCGACATCCGATATATCCGCCAGCAAGGGCATCAGGGTACGGCACGGATCGCGCAATACCTGTCCAAATACATTTCCAAGGGATTTGAGGGCGAGTGCGTAGAACGCTTCAACAAGAAACGCTATTGGGTGAGTGATCGCGACTTGCCAGAAGCGCAACGTATCTGGCTGCGTTCCCGCTCTATCCAGGAAGCCATCAAAGAAGTCGTCAATCGCTCATGCAATGCAATTGATTTCGGGCGCAACGGTGGCGGCTTCTTCATCTTCCCGGATCAGACAGGCTTCTGGTTCGCCGTGCATCCAGGTCAAGGCTCTCCGCCGCCCTTCTAGCCAACTCTACGCGTCAAAATTTCAAACCACCTGCACAGCGGGGCGAACAAATCTGCCTGTCACTTTATCCGTTCGGAAATGCTTACAACTGCATAAAACGGTTTCAAACTCATCGGTTTTTATCAGTCACTGACAAATTATCAGGGCGGGATTGGCGCGACAGATGCCGCGCCGCCGGCGCGGGGCTGGCGAGCGAAGCTCGCCCTAGACTTGTTTAATAGACACTTGATAACCGATAGATGAACCGAAAAAGCACCACCTGTTTTTGGCACTAGCCCGCATGGGCTGTCTGCGAACCTGATGCGAACATTCAGAAAATACGAAAATCGTTCGGGCTGCGATCTCTGAAAGACTGATTTTGAATTTTATGATGGTGCGCCCGGAGCGATAAATCTGAGCACTGGGAATTAACATTGAGTTACTCTACTCTTGCTTCCCCCCCCGCCTCTTCAGATAGCGTATCTGTTTTTGGAATGAGTGATTCAAGGTATGCACGAATCCCAACCTCTCCTCTCAAAAGAGAGGATTTCCAAATTATCTCCGGATTCTTTACAACACTCGCCCACGGGTAACTTTCATATCTCCACTGTACATCAGATAGTTCTGGCGTACGCTGCGACCATCCTTTTTGCGCAAGACGAACCGTGGCAGACAAAATCATGGCATCAGTTAGCGTATGAACGATTCCTATGTATATTTGGAATACAGCCAGTGAAGGATGTGTTGAGGTATACGTTATCTCAGCCACCTCAAATGGCAATGCTTCTGTTGTCTCTAAGTGTGCCGGACGCGATCTTGTCTCATTAATATATTCAGAATCATCACGTTTTGCTAACCAATCGATAGTTGCGAATGCTCGCAACGGGTTTTTCGCAACGCGAACTTGATAAGTCTCAGAAATAATTTTTACAAAATAACGCTTAGACCACGACTGTTCAGCAGCAAAATCTGCAACGGCACGTGCTTTTGGTATATTGGACAATTTAATGTCTGTTACTAATTCCGTAGAGTAAAATTTCTTTATAAGTGCATCGTCAATTGAATAGTCTTTAAGCTTATCCCGACTTAGCTCAATCGCGTTTATAACCTTCTCATGAGGAACATACATCGCATCAATCTTGGCAACTTCTTGTTCAATTAATTGTGCTATAGCATCGTCTTGTTTCTCTGGAAGTACTGATTTTGAGCGTGACACGTTTAATGTCTTCATGTCAGCTGTTACCGCAGCAAACACCTCCAACCCCGTACCTTGGTTAACAAAGTGTGGAGTTTGATCTGAGTTAGATACAAATGCATCTGCAAGTGCAGCTTGTATATCGCGATAAAAAACTGTCCCATCTTGTTTAGAAAGTGCCGCACTAATCCATTCTGAAGTAAAAAAACTTTCAGTATTTGATGCATAAGACGACTGATCCTGCCGACTTGATGCCATGCATATGAATGAATTTAATTTACTCCCACCTAGCGCCTTTTCAAAACCATTACTGGCGTCCTTTATGTAAGGGGAACCAGATTGACAAGCATCTATAATTTTTACTGCGACTTGAGGTTTAATACTTCTTAATAAATCATCAAGTTCTGCATTACTAATCGAAGTTGTAGATGGGCGAGCGGCATCAAAATCGGAACAGCATAACAGTGCATCGTTCTGATAAACGCCATGACCTGAGAAGTAAATTAAGGCTTCAGATATATCAGATGAACTCTGGTATTTCGAAAAAAAAGCACGGAGTTCTTCTTTTACCTGTGCCGCATCTGTATTCTGATTTATGCAATGAATATCATCATATTTTTTTGTTGCCACCAGTAATTGGCGCATGTTTTCAGCATCAAACACACATGCAGGTAATGCTGCTTCTGATTTGTATTTCGATATTCCAATTAGAATCGCTATATTCATACATTTCCCGATGAGTGAAGTGCTCAATCCCCCCGTCCAAGCAACACGGAGGGCTATAAATACATATGTGGGAGTTTAACAGCAATTTCAAACAAGCACCGACTGCATCTTTCATCAACAATTTTCTCAAATAAATAATTTATTTTCAGGCGCAAAAAATCTGTCAAAAACCATGCGATGGCTCAAAACACAGGTCTACTAATGGTCTACTAAAAAAATAAAAAAGCACCTACTTTTCTGTAAGTGCTTGATTATTTGGTGGGTCGTCACGGACTTGAACCGTGGACCAAAGGATTATGAGTCACCAATTAAATCAATATGTTATTGATAGCACAGCGAATTCAAGCAAAGTTAACAGAACTACAGAGTAGTTTAAAAACAAAAGGTTAGCGTAGTTTAACGTAACTTAGAAAAGCTGACCAGTGTACCGCAATTGCACCTCAGTTACCATGAGATAGATGGATTCAAGAACTGCCTGCCCGTGAGTAATTTTCTATCCATCTCAGTCAGTTTCGCTTCGACGCACACCATTTTCCAATTCTCACTGACCCCATGTTTCAGTTGCTCAATAAAGCCCTCAGTCTCGTTGTTACTCAGCTGAAATTTGCTAGACACATCCAGACAAACACAGGGGGGACACTTAACAGCTGCTACTGCTACTGCTACTGCTACTGCTACTGCTACTGCTACTGCTACTGCTACTGCTGCTACTGCTGCTGTAAAAATTATTACGCACGCTATCTAGCTCTACCTGGATAGCGACCTAATTTCGTTCCGTCCAATGTGCTTTGGTGATAATAAAGCGTTGTCACGGAAAAATGAGACTGAGGCCTATGAAAAAGCTCCATAACCATAATCGCCGATGGATTTAGTCGCATCATTATTTTTATTTTCTTATCCGCTTCTGTACAATAAATTTCACCTGGCTGCGCAAGTTTGAAATAGACAAATTCGGCAACAGAATTGAATTTTTGTTTTCTTACCCAGTGAGCATGCTTTTTCTGGATGTGTTTTTCCCCATAGTCCGGGGTTCCTACCTTGAGGAAGATTGGAATATTCGAATCAATACCTTCAATGATCCCGCCTGGGAACACGGAAAAAACGGGAGATCCGTTCACAAGCCAATGGTCATGCTGTTTTTCACCTGAGCAAGAAAAGATATTTGACATGAGGGCAATTAAATGGTTAATATGCTGGCAACCGAAGACGATATGTTCGCCGATTTGACCTGAAGGCGCAGCATGGTAGCGGTGAGTGGGGTCGAAATAATACCACTCGAACGTGGTGTCTGTGTGAACAGACTCAGGATTCCATTAAAGAGTTTTAAGCTAAGCCCGCGAGGGTTAAGAATTGCTTTACATGGATACTGCGGGCGACGTTCAGTAATACTTGAAAGCCACTCTAAATTAGGGTGGCTTTCTCCTTTATATATCTAGCTAGGTACACACCGACTTCTTGCTTATTCAAAGCATAGCCAATCACTTGACATTCATCTGACCGCGCAGCGCGGCCACCTCCTCGCTAAATTTCTTTGCTTCGGCGCGCACCTCAACCAGCTGCCCGTCGATTGCCCGACGTTGAGCAACTTCTGCGTCAAGTCTTGCGGTTGCAACAGCGGCAGCTTCATGTTGCTCGGCGGCTTGTTTTTGCGACAGTAACAATTCTGCTCGTACTGCTGAAATTTCCGCCTCGATACGAGGCACTGCCTCCAAACGCAACTCAGCCTTGGCCAGTGCGATACGCGCAGATTCTGCTGCTTGTCGCTCTGTGACCAGGTCAGCAATGAGACGCGTCACTTCCGATTCAAGTTGCTGAACACGACCAGCATACGCAGAGCATTGATCCTGAAATGAAGATAGATCAGAAGCTTGCATCTCGATTTCAGCGGCCTGCCTTTCATTTTCAGCAATGATGGCAGATGCCTCGGCTTGCAGATCAGCAAGCTGCGTGGACGCGATCAACGTAGCTTCCTGCACCTTGGTCGCAATTTGATTACTGATCGCACGGACAATAGACATATCAAGCGTATCGTCAATAACTTGGCTCTGACGCATCTGCCCGCCCTGCCACTGCTGCATAAATTTGCACACCGTCGCCATACTGCCAGAACCCAGCACCTCCCGCACCGCCCGACTGGTTGGCTTGCCTCCTTGTGCTTTGATACTATCTGCTGCCGCTGCCACCTGTTCAAATGTGATAGTTGATTCGCGCGCCATGATAATCTCCTTGTTGATTCGTTATGATACGTTACGTTATGCTTGTTATGATACGATATGTTATGAAATAAATCAATGTTTTTTCAGTTTTTTTGATGTTTTCTCACTGCCGCTCGTCGGCCCATCTAACAGGCAAACGGCAAAATTCTTGGCATGGTTAATGAGGTCTTTTCTCTCTTGATCGGGGGTGTTGCGGGGGCGTCCCCCGCAGGCATGGGAACGGTAAAATATTCTTGGCGAGATCAATACCCACGGTGATAATGCTCACAATTTCCCACTCCTGACGATATAGATAAAAACAACACCTTCCTTCTTGGCATTTTCGATGCTGCTTGCGGTAAACTCACCGCATCTTCTGGAAGGGGAAGCCCCTTTCATTCCTTAGGCGTCAAGGGGATCGCAGTGACAAAAGCGGTAATCCATATCATCGATAGCATTGAACGACCTTTCGTCATCCGTTGGTCTAACGATAAAGACATCCAGCAAATCCACGACTGGTTACAGAAAGAGGATACGCTGGAAGTTCACGGCAATTTTCTCTGTAACTGGAACCTAACACGGCAATGTCATGATGAAGGCGCACTACTGGTTCTGATTGATAAAATTGAAGACATTCCGGTCGCTTATCAGTGGGGTCAGTTGCTGAGTTCGGGCATCCTCCAAGTTCGTAATGACTGGAGAGGCAAAGGTCTTGGGCGGCTTGTTGTTGAACATTGTGTCGAGCTTGCTTTGCAGCAGGATGAGATGGTATTGCAAGTTGAGTGCAAACCATCCTCCTCTACCCCATTTTGGAAGACAATGGGCTTCACGATCATTGAGGGCCAATTTGGAGAAAACGCCAAGGGCTTCAGAGTTTTATCCAAGAAGCTAGCGCTACCGCCGAGCAGTAGGCCCGTATTGGCGACGATTAGCTCGTTTCCCGAGGAAAGAAAATGGCAAGAGGATGTTCCAGCTATAGCTATCTACCACCCCGACGCCGCCGTTACTGATGATGGAAAGGTTTATTTGGCTGAACGTGCGTCGTTTCCGATGAGCTTTCGCCCCATGAAACGCGATCCAGTCATAGAAATCATAGTGGAGGATAAGTTAATCTACAGGGACAAGGCCAAGTATCAGGACGCCCAAGATCACGGCGTGAAATGGTGCCGCAATGGCTTCTATATCGATGCAGTCACCATATGAGTGTAATGCTTGGTTACACACATTATTATGAAACAAAAATACTTAATTTTTCGAATACAGACATGATTTCTTCACAACGTACATACCGTGGTAGCTACTGACAAGTTGCTCGTGACGGGTTACAGTTGAGAATGATTAAAACTAGCGAAGGAAATTTGATATGAAGGTAGAAATACTTGATGAAGATTTGATAGCTGTAGAACAAGCGCTTGTAGCGAAACTCAAGAAATGTGTAGCAGATTATGACAATGGAGATAATGGGATTGTCAATGATATGGAAATTGGCCGTATTAAACGAGTCCTTGCAGCCATTGGATGCCCTCATACAACGGTCTGGAATTCCACAAAAGGTGTCAACGAAGTTGTTCGTGAAGTTAATTTAGGGAGTGTCAATATCCCAGCTGTTTCGAAAAGCTAAACTAATGGGACAAGCTAAGTTACGAGGATCACGTGATGATCGAATAAAGGAAGCCGTTGAACAGTTGGAACGATTGCGGCCAGACAAACTAACTTGCAACAACTGCCAAACTGATTTCACTGATTTTGAAATGCTCAACACGAAAGGAATGGATGGCGTTGATATGGCTTGCGTCGGAGAGTGTCCTTCATGCAAGGATGTCACATGGGGTTTGAAAGGCGATCCAATAATTTGCCAGGCTTTTGCTGAACATATCATGCACGAGAGAGGTTTAGGTAATGAACAACCCAAATTTGGCATACAACGGTTGAGTAAATAAGTACACCATAGGCACTTTAGGAAAAATAATGGGACAAGCTAAACAAAGAGGTACTCGCGAAGAACGTCTGGCTCAGAAACTTGGATTGGTCAAGTGTACGATTGATGAATTGAAACATAAACTCAATATCCCGGATGAAGCCGAATTTCTTGGCTATGGCATCCATCTGGAGGTTAAGGACGAATTCCTGTCTGAGTTCAGTGAGGACAAGGATGCGACCAGAAAGATGTGGGCGAGCAGTCCTGAACACGCAAAGCTGTTTGTGGAATTTTCAGACGCTTATAACATAGCTCTTAAATGCGAAGGATCAGTTGTTGTCGGGATATTCGATGGAGAAAAACAAATGTGGGTTGCTCCGGTTCAATAGAACGGTAATTCTTAACGAAAAGACGCAAGCCCAGCACTGGCCGGAAGCCAAATTCAGATGAGCAGTCACCGTCACTGATTGACTAATAACTCAACAATTTACTTGAAGCGTGAAACACGCTCGCGCAATTCTTTGCCGGACTTAAAGTGCGGAACATATTTTGCAGGCACTTTCACATTGTCGCCGGATTTAGGATTCCTGCCCTGACGAGGAGGCCGATAATTCAGGCCAAAGCTACCAAATCCGCGAATCTCGATCCGGCCACCACGTGATAGCACGGTGGACATGGCATCCAAAATCACTTTAACGGCCAGTTCTGCATCCTTGACAAGCAATTGAGGCTGAAGCTCCGCTAAACGCGCAATGAGATCTGATCTATTCATACTGAGGATTATTGCTTGCGTCACCGGATGACTAATAGTTGAGGGCTGAGTTGTCGCAATTTTACCGGAGATTGATCAAACCGCACTAAAACATTGCGCATCAATCGCTCGTTTTAATTTTTCTGACCATAAATACCTGCCGACTTAGTTTTCCGGTGACGGCAAATTTTTAATGACAACGATTTCGTTGCGCTCGTTAATCGAGACAAGCTGCAATCGCCCATCGGGATACTTCCTTACAATCCCGCTAGGATATTTTTCATCGCCATAGTAGATAGGACGACCAGCGGCCAAATGCTGCTGTGCCGCCAGCCCATCGTCGTACATCAGAAACTTCTCAAATTCATCGGCATTAACAGGCATGATCTCTAAAATTTATTGAAGCCAGCCGAGAGCGGCCTTCGCTTTTCATATCTCACTAAAAGGTAGATTTCGTTGTGCCACTGGATAACTAATAGTTGAGGGTTGAATTGTTTCAATTTTACCGAAGATTGATCAAATAGCACTAAAATATTGCGTTTCAAGCACTCGTTTTAATTTTTTTGACCATAAATACCTGCCGACTTAGTTTTCCGGTGACGCTTATGTTTTGACTATCTCAGTCACTGGCTGACTAATAATACGCTTTGTGTGAGGTTGAGATTTTGCGGGTATAGGGATAAGCTAACCGACATGAAAACATCCGAACTCACTGACAAAAATACTGAAGACGTGTATTTGCGCGAGGTGAAGCGTGCTTATCAAGCCGAAGGACTTGCGAAAATCAAGGCCGGTGTGGTCTCTGAGCAATCGCATCATCTTTTTGGCCTGAGAAATATTGAAAAGCTAAAAATCACATATCGCGATGTCGATTATGACTGACATGCTTGGCTTCCTGTCACCGGTTGACTAATAAGCTTGATTGAAAATTCACAATCAAATATAGACATTCACGGCGATTCCCCCATGCCTAGCACCTGACGTTTCTCCCAACTCGACATGCGGCTGATATAAGGTTTGCAGCATCTTGTCTCGCTCCGTTTTCGTTACCGTCACACAAATAGTTATTTAGCCTTTTTATCGGCAAGTGCGCGCCTTCGGCTTGCGAATCTAGGGAGAAAGGCTCTCCGAGCAACCCAAGTCTTCCAGTCGTGGACGAAGAATGCTGGCTCACCATCGACCATTTCAAAAGTCTGCCCCATCATATCGGCTAGGAACTGCTCTCTGTAGGTTGTAGGAATGTTTTTTAACAGGACGAACAAGCCGCGCCCCTCAATGAACGTTACTGGGCTGGCTTGTTGCGCTATCGTGTTTTGGTCGATCCGGTTTGCTGTGGCAAAAGCATCCTCGATTTGCATCTCACGTAGCCGTTGGCTTAAAAGTATGGCGGCCGCATCAGTGAAGCCCTGCTTCGCATCGAGCAACAACAGGTGCGGGTTTTCTCCATACCCATAAAACAGATAATCGGTATCGTCCAGAACAATCCACTGCTCATCGCTCAACCCATTTCTCTCAAGGTATCTGTTTATTTCACGCGATCGAACGGTGACACCATCACCTGCGATGGTGAACATTTCCGGTGTCACTCCGATCACGCGCACTGCCAGCGAAGGCGGCAAAAAACCTTTAAGCTCGTCGAGGTTAAAATGCTTGCGCCATGTCGAAGTGATAACAATTCTCACCTCTGGAAATGGCTCAAGTGCCACGGCCAGCCGGTTACAATGCTCAAACAGATTTTCGCCAGTCACCAGGTAGTTATTATTGGTAACAAAACGGCGTTCTTCCGCGCTCAAGTTAAGCGCATCGGCTTGACTGCATGGCTTCATGGAAACGTTGGAATTATGGAGGCAACCATCGAAATCTAAAAATAATAAGATCATATTCTTTTCCTTTGCGAATAACGATGCGCAAACCGGATACACCCCTGGCATCACTGGTTGACTAATAGGCTTGATTGAATTCGCTGAATGATCGCGGCCACGGCTTCTTCTGTGAGTCCAGTTTTTGCGTCAACTAGAAACAGCGATGTGCAGGCAGGCGAAAAATAACGCGCATAATCGTCAATCGCAAGCCATGCCTGTCGATGTCCATTGCCGGACAACCACAAACGGCACTCGTTCTCACGTCGATAGTATGGATATGCACGGAACGCACCAGGCTCATGCAAAACATAAGGTGTTGTGCCAATAAAACGATGTGCCAGATCCTCACCACCGCCCTGTGTACTGAAGTCGATCAGTTCCTGGACAGTATGCATTTCACGCCATGACGTTGAAAAAACAACATTCACATCGAGGCAGGTGCGCAGAATTTTCCAAAGATGTGGACGGCAAACAAAATCATCTGGTGCGCCGTCGAGTTCTGGATGCAGCACCCCGTCAAAATCCACGAACAAAATCATTTCTCCCACCTCTGCAAATAATTTTAAGGGCGAAGTCGCTGGATGATCGCAACTACGTCCGCTTCGGTAAGTCCGGTACTGCCATCGACCACATAGAGGTTCGGATTGCCATTGAACACTTCGGGTATGTCGTCTAGGGCAAGCCATTGCCCTTTGTAGCCATTGGCTTCGCACCAGCTCAGAATTTCCAAATCGCGCCGTCCATAACGACCTTCGTTCTCCAAGTTCGGTGTAGCGCCGACGATTCGATGCGCCAAATCCTCGCCGCCTCCGTAGGTGACGAATTCCACCAGTTCATCGTGTCGGTACACCTCACGCCATGAGGTTGAGAAAACCACGTTCACATTTGGACAGGCGCGCAGGATTTGCCACAACAGCGGCAGGCGGCAAAAGTCCGGCTCATGTCGCAGGTGAGGATGCAACACACCATCAAAATCAAGGCATATGATCATAATTTCTCCGGCAATTCATCCAATGCCTCGGACAGCGTGATATTTTTAGTGCGGACTACATTTTTCATGCGTGGGCGTTCACCTGGTCGGCATTCGATATTTACATCTTCACCGCCTGCAGCTCCAAGCGTTAGCTCCGTCAAACATTTTAGCGATGCATTGTAGTATTGCATCATGCTCACTTTAGGCAGTAATGCGTTGAAGATTGCTCTGGCAAGTTCTCGACGACCTGGCAATTGACTGAGGATCAACTTTCCTACAGCGAGTTGGATTTCTTGTGTGATTTGTCTGCGGTCTTTTGGCATGGCTATTGTTTTCCCTTTGTCAGTTACTATACAAAACAGTTTTTTGCTAGTAACTACCCAACAAACCGTTCGATACGTTTTGGCTTACTCAATTTAGCCTCGTTGCAGGCCAACCAAGCCAATCTGTTTGCCTTTGCATCATCAAGTGCATGGTGACGGCGCAGGCGTGGGGTATGGTCGCGAAATGTGTACTCCACTTCCTGTTCCATTTTTTGCGCGCCAACCATTTCGTACAATGACGCTGGTTTACCATCAAGATTTTTCGGCCAGAATGCAACATCATTGAAAATCTCCTGTATCCACGGCCAATCCCATGATAAGGAATCGGTTGCCAGCTGTACCTGCTGCTCAAAGTTTTCAATCCAATTGCCAAGACGCAGAGCTAACTCGTTCATGGTCAGGCGCGCATCGCCACCCTGCAGGTGCGGTAAAACTGCCTCCTGGACGAAAGCTGAGCAATCCTTTGGCTGATACGTGTCGGACAGTTCGGCGTAGAACGTGCGAGTTCCGTATTCTGAAATCAGGCCAATACTTATAAGCCTAGGGTCTATGCCAAGCTCTGTGAATTCTGTGTCGAAAAAGATCAGCATACAATCACCACTATCAATTGCTCGTTCGCGGAAAAAACACAACAGACTCGCCAGGTTCGCCCGATTCGCAGCGTACCAACGCACCATCATATTCCGCAGGTTCGCCATTATTCCATGCGGCAAAAGCTCCGGATGAATCGGCCTGTCGAGGTTTGACGGTGATTGACTGCACAGCATGAACCACGTCAAAGCCGGTTTCAAAGCCGTTCACGACCACGCGCATAGTCGGGTCTAGTGCGGATAATACTGCGATCAACTCATTAACTTTCATATTCAAACTCCCCTTCTTATTGCGAACTTCCAAGCAAACTGTAGGCTTCTAGCGTCCACAAGAGCATGATGCCTTCGTCCTCCATTGGTTTTCCAATAGTCCGCAAGCCCCTGTTCGTAGCGTCGAATCTGATAGTCATGGTTGAAGTAAATCGTGCCGCATTTACGGCGTAGGTTTTTAGGCCAGCAACCGTAAAACTGGAATAGTTGTTCAACCCACGGCCAATCAAAGAATGGCGCATCGCTTCGCAGAATCACCTCTTTGTCAGATAAACTCTCGATCCAGTCCTTGAGGCGCACGGCAAGCTCAGTTTCTCTCATGCGGCATTCGCCGCCGTTTAAGAGAGGCAAAACATATTGCACAACAAAGTCTGAGCAATTGGCTGGATGCCATGTATCGGACAATTCAGCATAAAACTCGCGCCCATCCTGGGCTATACATCCAATACTAATAAGCATTGGCACACCGTTTATTTTGTCGATGGCGCTAAACTCGGTATCAAACCAGACTTGCATCTATAGCTCCTGAATTTTTTCGGGAATTACACTTCCTATATAGGAAGTGGATCATGGGGGCGAGGCGCTCAACCCTGCCAATTCCTGCTTCTCCCAGCTCGACAGGTGGTTGTATTGTGCGGCGTTTGCTTCCGCCTCGATCTCCTGCCCCAACTGCATCTCGAACGTGGCTTGGTATTCCTGCGACTCGATCAACGCCTGCACCTTCTCAGGCCAGCCCAACATCCAGCGGTTTGCCAACTCAACACCCATGCGAGACTGTGTTATCAGTCTTTGTAGCTCTATTGGATATGCCTGCGGTTTGTATAAATTTTGCATTCCGTATTCCTCCGGCAGAATAATTGTGAAGCATAGTTGTGAGATAAAATTATAAACCTAATTTATAAATTTATTGTTTATATTCAAATGGTTAAAATGCGTTTTATCAACACTTTGTCAACAGTTTAACAACACTTTGTCAACACTTTGAAAAAGTCACTCAGAAAAATATCAAGCATTTACATAGACTTACAATTAGTGAGTCTGAGACAAATTTTTAGATTTCTGAGGCCATATTTTTACGTTCGGCTTGCCATTTTTATACTGAATTTGGAATTTCTCTCCTGCGAGCATTTGTTTGAAAGCTTCATGCATTGGAAGTTTGCACAAATCCCCCTTGCGAATTTCAATGAATACGGCTTCTGGTTCTATCGAATGGACAGTGCCGATATAGTAGCCGCGCTCTAAATCAGCAGGTTTGATGGCAGGTTCGTGTGCTTCCGCCGGCTTATTCACGACGATATCGGCAGTATGAGAGTCCCCTATCGTGCCTGGCATCGAATCACTTCCTGCGACACAAACGTTCTCAATAGCGGCTTTGCGCTCGGTTTGTAGAGCAGCCTCCTGCCCCTTCCGGTCAGCGGTCTGCTGGGCGCGCTGCGTAGTTTCCTGCTCGGCTTTATTGAAGTCGTCCATGATCTGCGCCTTATCTATAGCTCTGGCGGCCTCAATGGTCGCGAGAAGTTCGCGGTCGTCCTGTGTGGTTGCGACATGCCACAACTCTTTTAGGTGGGTCTCGCTGGTCAATGCGCGTTCCGCAAGGAAGTCTTTATAAATTGCCGCTGTAAGTTTGTCGGTCTCAACCCTGAGTGCGGCTTTTGCGAAGGCGATGCGTTCGCTGAGTGTTTTGTGTAGCTGCTTCTTGGCCTCAATGGCCAGCTCAGAATTATCGATCTCAGTCTTAGCCGTGCGCTTCTCTTCGTCCAGCTTTTCTTTTTGAACTTTAAGAAAGCAAGCACGCTCCTGAATGTAGTCAGTAAATTCGTTTCTGATTTCTTGGTTGATCCCCTGCCCAGCTTCATAGCGCGATGTAGAATAGACATTATCTAACTGTTCGGCATAACACTGCCTGAGGATCGGCTGAACTTGGTCTTTATAGTTCAGGTGCATGTGCTTGGTCAGGAACGAAGAAACGTTGTATTTATCCTCCTCATACTGAATCAAATTGGTGCCATTGTCGGCTTGCACAATCTCATATTTATCAAGCTCTGCACCATAGACTTTCGAGACATAATCCAGTATTCGCTTGGGGTCTAGATTCTCAACAATCTCCTGAAATTTGGCTGATTGCGCGGCATCACGGATTGCTTTTTCAGCATTAATTTCCGCCAGCAATTGCCCCACTACACTGTCGGAGGGCCGTTCAGTCTTTTGCCATGAGGCATTTTCACCCTCTGCTGTAAATGCTTTTACTCCAGCTCGATCCAGCTTTTTTAACATAACCTCAATGGTGGCAGAAGCGTTATCGTCTCCTGACGTGGGAGGTTTAGCCCCCCAAGTATTACGATGAACAAGGATTTCTTCTGTGCCGATAACAACACCTTCTTTGTTTTTTACATCGCGAGTGATAGGAACATCTACCATCCCCAAACATTCGAGTTGTATTAGCTCTCCAATTTGCAACCGACTCTCGTCCAAGGCGCGTTTAATGTCCACCCCCCAAAGTGTGTGCTCTTTACCTGCTGCGTCCATTATTGTTGCGAAGTAGCTCATTTTTTCATTGGGATCGTTTTCATAATTGGCTTGACCGTGAGCTACCAGCCTACCTATGCCTAGCTGTTCGCTTATTGCAAAATTTTCAGCACTGGCAACAATCTCCACATCGTGTCGGTGACGTGTCATAGCAACGTATAAGTTTTCCAGCGACATTGAACTATTTGCCAATGCAAGACAATTGTCGACCGTGACACCCTGGGCCTTGTGGACTGTCACACAGTACCCGTGAGTAATTTCATTACCTTCGGGTGTGCCTCGACCATCCTTATTGAAGATGGCGATCTTGTCTTCATTATCCAGCTTGACTGAAATAAAACCGTCTTTGTCGATGCCAACAATGTTGCCGGTGGTGCCGTTTTTCACGCCCATTTTTCTATCAGGAGCCGTGAACATGATTCGCTCACCAACGGCCATTGGCATCACGCCATGCTTAGTAGTTACGTCGATTTCATCTTGCAATTCGCCATGACGCTTGAGTTCATCACGCATCATGTTGTTAAGCTCAGTGCGTTCGACATTGGTGTGAGCAAGCACGATGCAAGTCTGTTTTGGCCGGTCTGCGCGGTGTGCTGCCCACTTTGCCACGATAGAGATTTGAGCGTCTTTGGTGGTATCCTCGATGCTGACTTTGCCGTGGTCGGCATAGTCTTTCAAGCCGGAAATATCGTGTCGCGAGAACTTCTCGCTGGCCTCTTTCATCCACTTAGTTTCTTGACGCATGATTTCAGTCAGCGCTGCAACTTCTGAGCGTTTCGATATTTCGGTAAAGGCGTTGCCATACTCAACGGCGGCAAGCTGATAGGCATCGCCCACAAGCCGGATTCGCCCTCCCGCCATTTCAACATAAGCCATGAGCTTTTCCAGATCACGCGAGCCAACCATGCCAGCCTCATCTATCACCAGCACAGTTTTCTTGTCGAATACCAGCTTGCCTTTTTCCAGCTCTTTCAGCATTTTCGCAATCGTTCGCGTATCAATTTTGCTGTCGTGCTGCAAGTCTTGAGCCGTCTTACCTTGTAAACATGCGCCATAAACATTGAAGCCTTGGGCTTTGTAGGCATCATTCATTTTAGCGAGAATAAATGACTTTCCAGTACCAGCCGCACCGTTCACAACTCCTAGCTGCCGGTCGCTGCAAAGCAGTTTAAATGCGGCCTTTTGCCCCTCATTCATCCCTCGACCTTTCGCGTCAACATAGTTTGCAATAGCGTCAACTTTGCGTTGCGGAATACCTGGGATGCCGTTGATTGACTGTAATTTTCCAATCGGCTTTAATCCAAAAATATTGCCCAGATTGGATATGGTGGTGGCAGCGGTCAGCGCACGCACGCCAAGCAGCACGTCATTTACAATCGTCGCTACAATGCCATTCTTTTTTTGGCTGGCAAGAACCGCTTCAATCTCTACCTGACTCTGCCTCATGCTTCCAGCCATACGTTCAGTGCATTCGACCAGACGTTTTTCGATAGAAACAATCTCGCGCGAAGAGAATAACAAGCCTTTATCAGTGTTCTGTACAACCAACTCAGGATTCGCCAGGACAGCGCGAATGGCTGCGTCGTACTGGTCGGCATTGGCTGTGTTCTTTAGTAGGTATCGTTGCAAAGCAGTTTCATTAAAACTCGATTGTGAGAATGTCAAAGCAGCTATGGCCGATTCAGGCTTGGCAATAATCGCTTCGCCCAGCACTTCGGCTGCGGCAAGCTGATCGCTGGTACGCAGGTATAAACTATTTAGCTTAACGTTACTGTAGAGTTCAAAACGGATCTGCTCGGCGCGAGCCTCTGCGTCCATTTCAAAATTGAGTTCGTCCGAAATCAACTTATCAAAATACGCATGGCCAATTAATTCGTCGGCACGTCCGTAATGCTTGGCTTCCAGTTTGGAAAGCAACAATTTTTTATCGTCTGGGCTGGCCGCAAGATATTCTTTATGAACCTTGCTGCCGTAGCTCATGTATTTTTCAGCACGCGCACGGTCGCCCCATGCGTCGCGCAAGCGCTCACGCTCCAAGGCTGCGGCGGGCTTGTTGGCTTGGTACTCATCTGCTGTTTTATCGGCATAAGCTTGAAGTTTTTGCGCCATGGTTTTATTCAGAAAATCAGTTCTGAATTGGTTGTCGTCCAGGCGAATGTATTTCTCATCGCTGCCGATTGGTCGCACTTTCAAGTAGTCGCCGTTTTTGCCATGCGCGACCTTGGCCGATAATTCATATCCCAGCTCTGTCAGCATTTGTTTAAAAGCGGCTTCGCTCTCGATGCCACGATCAAGCATTTCGTTGCGGAACATTTTGAGCTTGTCGTGATTCTTGAATTTACGTCCGGCAAATTCATCGGCCTTGATGCGGCTAATGATGTCGGCCTTGCCGCCAAAACCTTCACGCGCATGAGCTGGATCGTGCGGTGATGAGAGACCATACTTGCTGTTGGTGTCTTCTTGAAACGCATCAGTAAAATCTTGTGTTCGATCAGCTTCGCCAAATCGCTTATCTAGCCGCTGAAAAGGTGCTGCACGCCCACCTGTGATTAGATTGGTGGTGGGCATGACGATATGCACATGAATCATGCGTGATACGGTTTCATGACATTTTTTTTCGGCGTTCCACTTCACTTCTGTTTTCGTGCGCGGCATGTGCGCTTCAGCGTAGAAGTAAAGTTCGTCTTCGGTGTATGCACCATCGCCCAGGGCGAATTGCTTACAGTCGGCGACAATCTGCTTTAGTAATTCAGGATTAAGTTTTACTTCGTCCTCGGTAAAAGACAAAGTGATATGCGCGTATTTTTCTCCGTTTGTCTCACGACTGTTGATGATCTGATCGCAAATATCGAGATCGCCCTCAAGGATTACACGATCATCTAGTTCGCGGCGCGTTAACTCACGACCGGACATTTTCCCTTCTTCCAAATACGCCTTAATACCCTCTTTCCCGCCACCATATTTAACAAGCATTATTCCAACCATCCTTTCGCCAACTGCTTTATTTGCTCAAGCTCTTGCAGGACACTTTCAACCAATTTTTCACTGATGCCGTCTTTCGTGTGCTTCGCCACATTGATTGCGTGAGCCAATTGGTTGCAGTTGTTGGATGTTTGCGCGGCCAGAAATAGTAAGCGGCGTGCATCAGGATTTTTGGTTTTGGCAATGCGGGTAGCCGGTTTTTTCTCCTTTTTACCGGGATCGGCCACGACCGTGGTCTGGTTTTGTTCTACGGCCAAACGAAAAAACTCACTAGCAGTTAGGTCTGAATCGGCAATTTTTGCTCGCCAGTGGCCTGCCAAAGTCGTCGTAGTTCGGAAGGAGAACACCTCCGGCACCCCGTCTTCACCTTTTGATCTGCGCTTTACAGTGGTGTTGCTTGGCTTAGCCATAACATTAGCCGCCTTCCGCTTGTTTGGCAGCCCATTGAGCTACAAATACACCTTGAGCCGTGCAGCGGGTGATAGGGATAGGTTCGGAAGTTGTCCAAGAAAGCGTATTCATGTGCTTGCAAAAGCACTTGAGAGCGTTATGAGTGGTAAAAAAGCACGCCCCCGGACAGTGCTGGCAGATGAGCTGAACCTGTGGCCGGTCAGTTTCTGCCAAGCTGAGGACAACCGGATCGAAGTAATCCTTATTAACTTTATCAGGTATCCCAAGGGTGGCTTTTCTGAAACCGATGTATTCGGGTTCGACATCATCAGTCGGAATTATTGAAATTGGCTCGACGGATGCGTGAGCTTCTGTTGTCTTTGCGTTCATCAGTTTTTCCTCATAAAAGTTCTGTGGCTAGCGACGTGGCCGGTGCCTTGGTGTTGGCCTTTGCTTCTAGGGATTAAAGGGAGAATCCCTTTAGCACTGTTGATTACGGATTTATCGTAAACAACTGTAGTGCCTATTTAATTGGTGTGTTTGAAGAATACTCGTGAAATTAGTCTCTTCTGGGGAGTTGTCGGCTTGTGTCTGGGAAAGTCTATTAGTGTCCTGTAGTGTCGCGTAACTTATTGATTTTTTGCATTTATATATATTAAGCACATAATTCACACATCAAAAACGAAGCGATAATTCTGTAAAACATACAAAAGCAAATCTAAAACGAGTCAACGCAGATCAAAGGCAAATAGGATGGATAACAACAACATATCAGAAAAGTTAAAAACGCTTGCGAGAGGGGGAAACAGATCAGCTACCGCACGTTTGCGTGAAATTTTTGACGAGATTGAGACTGCATTGCGCTCCGGTGTTCGACGCAAAGACATTCATCAGGCGCTCAAAGAAAGCAGCTTCAATATTTCATTCTCAAGTTTCGAGCTTGCAATTTACAGAATCAGAAAGGAAAGAAAAACGCCTGAAAATCCAATACAACCCAAAGCGGAAGAAAAAAAATTATCGCAACTGTCAAGTTCAGAAAATACCACTACTGATCTGAAGAGTGATGAACTGACCAGGTCACTAGGAAATACAAATACTGTATGCGGTGAAATGAAGGCAAAAACGATTCAAGAGCTAATGGATGACAAGCCCTTTGGATTCCCAAACAAGAAAAAGTTAATCAAACCAGAAGGAGCATAAAAATGAGAGTCGGAGTAATAAATATCAATGGGAATGTGGGTAAGTCAACAGTAACAAACCACATGCTCTATACCAGATTAGGTGAAGGCGCGGAGGTCATTTATGTTGAAGGAGTAAACGACATTCCAGGAAAAATAGAAGGCATGAAATCATATGACGTAGAGGGATTCGGTGAGGTGCAGGAATATCTATCCACAACATACTCACACGACGTCATCGTCGATTTCGGTGCAAATGATGCAAAACAATTGATGGCTTTGTTTTTACAGTATGAGGGGGCGCATCACGAATTCGACATGTTTGTAGTTCCTGCATCACCAAACTCAAAGCATGGTGACACTGCTAAAACAATCAAATTTTTGCAAAGTTTGGGAGTCCCGGCAACAAATATTCGAATGCTTTTTACACTCGTCCCAATTGGCGCAAGTATCGAAAAATTATTTGTCGATTTGATCGAGTACCACAACGAAGAAAAAAGTTTTTTTCTAGACACAAGAGCGGTTATCTATATGAGCCCATTGTTTGAGCGGATTAAAGATACAGATCTCACTTTTACAAGCATTCTTGACGACGAAACCGACTGGAAGGCGAAAGTCATCAATGCATCTGAAAACAAGGAGGAGAACAAAGACAAAATCGACTATTACGGTCAGCGCATGACCATTAAAAAACTGGCGCTCGGAGTAAAAAGAGATATGGACGCCGCGTTCAAATTTCTGATGAGTGAAGGTAAATAAATGGACGGGCTATCACCAGACAAGAAAAGTGCCTTTGAAAATTATGCCACGGAACTGATCGGCGACATTGGCGTGTTAAACAACAGTGTCAATAAATTGAAAGCAGAATTGCCATCACTGCTACAGCAGATTGCCGCCGGTGCCAATGAAGTAGCGAGGATTCAAACAACTGTAAAAAAAACAGCATGGGTTGTTATTGGTGCACTTTCTGGGCTGGCGGTATTCGGCCTTGGCGTGACCTACGGTGCCTTTCATGCTACGTGGCATATGCCAGCATGGATAAATCAAGGGAGCATTATTTCTGAGTTGTCATCATCACTCTTGCGGGCGCCAGTAGGTGGCGTGGGATTTTTTATGATCGGGCTGACTCTGATTTTTTTGCATAGAAGCATTAGCGATTCAATTGCAAAAAATAAAGAGGACAAAATAGCCATTAAGATTTTTGTTTATTTGGCCGCAGCTGCATTTACAGCAACTGGATGCTGGCTAAGTTTTTTTATGATGTTTCGGTAAATTTAAATAAAAGGCAGCGGTTTCAAGTGCGGTAACACTTGAAACCGCCTAACCACAAAGATCAATAGGAGATCAATCATGGCTAAAAGCAATTCTACCACTCAAGAAAAAAGTGGCTACAAATATCAAGGTGAGGTTTTCCATCTCTCGTCGTTAACTAAAAATCCAGCTTTGCTCAAGCTGGCCGCCAAGCTGCATAAGCAGGCCATTCGCATGGCAGAAGCCGAACAGAACCAGCAGTTTTATTTTTGCAGACCAGCTCACATTCCTCGAAATCTGCGTCATATTTTCAATAATTAAAAGTTGCACTATTGCTACAAACTAGCAATAAAATCAAATACTTATTTGATTTTATTGCGGAAAAATGCTAGTGTATTTTTGTTGGACATACATCCATATCGGCCAAATTTAAGGAGAAAAAAATGAATTACAAGAACAAGTTTTCTGTAATAAATTGTGAAAATTTTCAGCGAAGTCAATTTGAAGAATCAAGCAAATGCTTCACTAGGCAAGGCTTGGTAATGATGTGGGCTGCAATGTTGCTGATGACAGTAGTTTTTCTTGCACCGACACCATTGACTCACATGGTCAGCTTTATCTCATTTGCAACCGCTGGCCTGTTTTATTTTTTAGCGGCGAGGAGCGGGGTGATTTTTGAGTACATCGTTTTTGAGAAAAATCACGCTGGGAGGCTAATAATCGAACGGTTCATTATGGTAATGATCTTTGTGGGCTTTGTTCATCTGGCGATTTATAGCAACCCAATCATTTTTCTTGTTGTAGGTCTTGTCATAGCGATGTTAACAACCGTATTGCGGTTCGTTGGCGAAAAAAAATAAGGGGTATGAAATGAAAAAAAATTTGCTTGTCCTTTCACTCTTAATATCCGTTCCAGCACACGCTGGATCGGTGGCTGGAGTTGGCAGTGCCTTGGAAACGACTCAGTACCTAAATTACAGTGAGTTGTATAACCAGACCAACCAGAGCATGTCTCAATTGCAGACCCAGATGAACCAGTTGGCAAATCTCAAAAAGCAAGTTATGGCCGGTGGTGCAATCCAAGACTTTGCCTCAACTAAGCAATTATTTGGCAATGTGGTCAGCACAGTTAAGCAGGCGCAGGGGATTGGATATGACTCTCAGGTGATGGCTGGCCGGTTCAGCTCACTCTATCCAGATTTTAATGCCAAAACAGGGACTGATTTTTTCACACAGTATGGTAATTGGAGCAAAGACCTTAATGGTTTGCTTAAAGCCTCGATGGGGACTGCGAACCTTCACGTGAGCAATTTCGCTAACGACGCGACGACAAATCAGACGTTGCAAGACAAGGTTAGATCGGCGAATACGGCTGAAAGTCAGGTGGCGGTAATAAATGCTGGTAATGAAGTAGCGCTGGGGACGTACCAGGAATTGCAGCAGATGAGACAGATGCAGGCGGTTCAGTTTGCTGCGCAGACTTCATTTGTGGCGAAACATGAGGCAGAAGCAAATAAGAAGGTATCTGACTCACAGCAACTCATTCCCTCTTCTGACAATATTCTTCCATGCTTTCAAACAGCAGCAGGGTGTACTGTCAAACAGATGAGTCAACCTCGTTAAAAATTATAAGGAGATAAAATTGAAAAACTTCAAATTTATGTTGCTGGTGTTGTCATGTGTTTTTGTCATGGGATGCAATGAACATCCTCAAGAAACTGAAACAAAAAAAACCTCGAACAATATGATTCCATCTTCTGACAACTCGCTCCCCTGCCTTAAAACAGCAGCTGGGTGTACTGTCAAACAAATGAGTGAATCGCGTTAAGCGAGTAAAAAAATGAAACCACTTTTCAAACAGAATCAGATTTTATTACTGGGAGTATTTCTTTTTTTGCTGTTAACACCTGAGGTTTCATTTGCCAAAATCATCCTAGACAATATAAGCAGTCAATTTCACACCGGAACAATGAAATGGCAACCTACTATTTCAGGTTATGCCCAATCATTGTTCTGGAAACTGGCATTAATTGATTTCACCTGGACAACAATTGTTTGGGTGAAAGACCGGAAGGAATTTGGGGAGATAATCTCTGGATTTGTTGGGAAAATATTTACATTGCTGTTTTTCTATACAGTACTGCGTTCTGCAACTGACTGGATACCCCAAGTGATCGACACATTCAGCGTGATCGGAAAAGAAGCTGCAACAAGTGCGGGAGCTGACGTCGGCACTTTGGATTCAATCCTTTTTCAAGGATTCAATTTAGCATATGCAATGTTTGGTGCGCTGGGAGAAGGCTGGAGTCTGTTGCATCCCCTTGATGCCATGGAAAGAATAGCTACCTCGATTGTACTAGTACCCTCTGCAATTATTGTGGCATTAGGATTTTCACTTATAGCAGGACAGTTGTTAGTCACCTTAGTTGAAAGTTACATAGCAATTTATGGTGGCATCATCTTGCTTGGGTTTGGTGGCTCGCGCTGGACAAGCGAAATGGCAACAGCATATTTCAAGTTTGCGGTTGGAACGGGTGTAAAACTCATGCTGTGCTACCTAATCATTGGACTCGGTTTCAACATAATCACTATGCAGATTGACCCTGCACTAATGAAAACGGATTTCATTGGTTTCTGCTTGACCATAGTAATTTTAACAGCGTTGTATGTGTATATTGTTTTCTCAATTCCTGGACTTGCGTCAGGTATGTTGTCCGGATCACCCAACATGTCCTTAGGAGGTATGGCCGGTGCTGCAATTACTGCTGGTGCCGGTTTAGCTGGGGCTGGTGCTGTGGCCGGTGCAATGGGAGGAAAAGCCGCTGGAATGGCAGGTAGTGCGGCTGCGGAAGCCGGTGGTGCAGGGAAAGCACTAAAGGCTGGATTTGACCAAAATAGATTGAGTGGAATGGGTTTTGGTGAATCAGCAATGAAAGCTCCGGTTCCGGGTATAAAAAGTGCTGCCAGTATGGTGGGTGCTAAGGCCGTGGAAGCTGGTAAGAGCTTGGCTGAAGGCGGCAAAGAAATGCTCGGCAAAGCAGGTGATGCAATAAACAATTCAGCGGGTGGGAAAATCGCGTCTCATATCAATGGTGGTGCTACAGGTTCAGCGGTAGCCAATTCAGGCGCTGACAATTCAGCTCCGGCCAGTGCTGGGACAGAAAATTCTGATATAGGAAGTGCTGCTAGCCCTACATCATCAGGTGGAGGTGATGCAGAAGGCTCCACCGCATCCGTTGATTCTGCCCAAAAAAACGCCTCTAACGCGGCGGTTGGTTCAAGTGATCCGCATACAAAGCTGTTCGAATCCATGAATGCAAACTTGGAGGCGATGGCCAACGGGCCAGAGCAAGCTCGAAAACTTCATCAGAAGATTTCATCTTTACGCGATTTTGTACCGCAAGATGGTGCCACAGTGCAAACAAGCGGAATTTCTATTGGACATACAAAGGATTAAAAATGAACACGTTAACAATCAACACAGCACAAATTCAGGACTGTAAGGCAACGCTACTGAATTACTTGATTCACCTTGAAGAAGGCAGAAAAACCGAAGATCTGACAAGGCTCAAAGAAATCGTGGCTGCGCTTGCCCCAGAAATTCAAGCTTTTTTGGATCTGGGAGTCGGCTACGCTGAAATATCCAAGCAGCTCAAATCACAAGGGGTTCAGGTCGATAGCGACACCTTGCGAGACCTGTATTTTAAACATCTCATACACGAACACAAAAACTATATGGAAGAAAAGTTTCGCACCTGGTGTGAAATGACGATTCAAAAATCAAATGACATATCCACCAAGCGAGCCTAATCAGGCTAGTTTTTCCGCAAGCTGCTGGAATACGGTTCGCCCGGACTCATCTTCTGCCACGGCAAACAAGAATAAGCAGCGGCCATCGCTGGACTTCTCCCAGCGATCACCGACCTGCTTCTTCTCGCGTGAGTCATCGTTGGTTTTATAAGGTTCGCCTTTGTACTCGACAGCCAACACACGACCATCGGTGAGTTCCGCTACAAAATCTGGATAAAAATAGTCGCTGGAAGTTGGCAGCCAGAAGGAATGCTTCTCCTGACGCTCGATGTTGCGTACCCACTGTTTGACCATCGGGTGAGCATCAATGGCCTGCGCGCATTGGAACTCTTCTGCAATCTTGCCCGCGCCCGTTTTCTCGCGCAAGTCGTGAATCACCGGGTAGAAATGCTTACTGAATTCGTAGCTGCCTTGATAGCACTGCCGAGCCGGATACATGCCCGCCTGAAACTCAAAGCTGTAATACACGGAACTATCAGCAGGCGACACGGACATTTCAAACAGCCGCCCTTGGAATCCCTTCTCCATTGCCAGTTGTCGCAACCGCTCAATCTCGCGGCTAACAGCTTGAGCAAGCTGGAATCGCGCCCGAACCAATGCGGTTAAAGTCAGGCCGCGATCATGAATCAGGTGCGTCAACATCTTCACCAGATACGCCTGTAACTGTAGCTGCGAGACATAGGGCTTGCGCACCTCCAAATCCAGCCAACGCACGAGGTCTTGCTCAGAAACATGACTGACGACATCGTTCAGTTTAAGTTGTTGCGCGTCAATGTGGCGATATTTGACCTGTTGACCATTCACATCAATCTCAAACGAATTGATGCTCTCGCGGATGGTAAACCCGGCAAGTTGCACGGGTTGATCGAGCAAATCCCAATCACCAATGCTGGACAGCGTTTCCTTCTCCACGATTTCAAGATAACCATCTAACTGCAAACAAAGCTGCGGAATCAGTGCGAAGTTCAATCCCAGCTGTGCCGGGGCGCGTAATGCCTGGCGGACAGCGCGGTGTGCATCAAATTGCTCCTTGACGGCGACACGCGCTTTCTCTGGCAACGTCTTGCTGATAAACGCCTCTGCTTGTGCCAACGTGTCCGAATCAACATTACCTTTCAGCAGGATCGTCGCACCTTGTGTCGTGGCGCGAATTTGTACCGCAGCCTTGATTTCTTCAGGCCAGTGCTGCGTATCCGGCATTTGCGGCACTTCGATATGACAATCGGGAATAACAGGTACGACCGGAGTGCTTCCACCTTGCCCGCCCGTCAGCGGCAAAGGTTGCTGAGGGATAATCAGCGCGCCCGTTTCCAATCGCTCGAAGCCCATGTTTTGTACCATGCGGTCTTTGAGGGTGGCTGCGGCCTCGGCAAAGTTCTCGGCAACGATGTGAGCGTAGGCTTTATTCAGCGCATCCTGTTGACGTTGTTTCGCGTAGGGCATACGTAGTACCCGCCCCAGCAACTGCTCAACATCCTTGGCTGACCTCACCGATTGCAAGGATGCCAGCACATAGGCAAACGAGCAGTCCCAACCTTCTTTCAAGGCCTCCACAGTGATGACATAACGAATCTGGCAATTACGCTCGAACAGGTTGATCCCTTCCAACTCTTTCTGTGAACCTGTCGCAACCGCGATTTGGTTTTCCGGGATGTTTTCCTGTTCGATCAAGTGCTGACGTACCACATCAACGGTGGCCTCGTTACCCTTGGGCGCGGCTTGCACCAGTACGATAGGGCGGATGTAGTCGGTTTCTTTCTGCGCCGTCAATTCCAGTCCGTCACGGGTAAGTACAGCATCCCGCAAACACTCGCGCCAACCTTCGGGATGCTCTGCCAATACAATCGGCAGCTTAATCATCTGTTCGGTTTTCAGTTCTTGCGCGGATACGTGATACAGCACATTATTTCCGGAAACAGGCGTTGCGGTAAGCTCAACCACACAACTGGGATTCAGCCTGCCTAACGTCTTAAAAAATCGGTCAGTGCGATTGTTATGCGCCTCATCCACGATCACTACCGGCTGACGCAGGTGCAACCAGTTCGCAAGTGAGTACTTCACTCGCCCGATGTCGGCTGCGGTCAGATACCGCTGATTTTGTAAATCTGCCTCCGTCACCTTCTCCAAGTTGGCGGTTAGATTGGCTGGCAGATTATCGAAGTGCGGTGCGAGTTCTTCAAAGAAAGAATACACGTTGCGACGGGCCGTATCTGTGACATTGAAGGATTGAATCGTGGCGACCACCACAATACAAGCCTTGCCGACATCATGCGGGCTGATCGTTTGCAGGCTTTCCAGATCACACACTTGCACACGGTCGCCGAAGTAATGCGCCAATGCTTGACGATACGGATGTCGGGCATTAGACAGAGCGTCCAGCGTCTGTGATCGGATGGTGTCTGAAGGTGTCAGCCACAGGGCAATAGGTGAGTCGCTATCAAGGACTGCCTTGCCCACCAGTGCCACAGCATGAGCGGCAAGCACGGTTTTTCCGCCGCCCGTTGGGATGCGCAAACACACGCAAGGCACATCGTCGAACACAGGCTGATACGGTTCGCCGCTACGATTTTGAGTTGCCAGCATCGCATGGAACGCGTCCGCAATCGGCACACTACGGCAGGATTGCAGAAACTGATTTAACGCGGTCAGTGTATTTTTTTGATAGGTTTTGAGTTCAAACATAATATCAGCGCATCTTCACGTCATAGGGGATCTGCTTGAACGTGATGTTCTCAGCAGCTAGGCGGGCTGCACCCAGTCGGGTTGTTTCGCCGTAAATCACCTTTGGCCCGTCGTGTGGAAATAGCTCCTTGATAGTTTCCAGTACGGCATGAGTCAACACATTGCCACTTGCCGGACGACGATCACCCAGAATGCCGTTGTACAGTAAATAATAGGCTGTGCCGTCCTCTATTCCCAGTAGTGGCTTGTCGAATGTTTGCTGTCCGGGTACGCTCGTTTCGTAGTGCCATACGTATGCCGCCAAAGTCTCAAAGCGCACAGCCGTATTGATGCGTCCATGCGAATCGAACGCTGGTTCGCCCAGCGTACAGAAACGGAATCCGCCTCCGCCTTTCCAGTTTACTGCTTTACTGATACCACCTTGCTCACCGTCAACAACCTTCTGCAAACGCGGGATGCAGTGAGTGCGGGCATGTTCACCCATTTCGATACCGATATAGCGGCGACCCATTTTATGGGCAACGGCAGCGGTAGTGCCGCAGCCTAAAAATGAATCAAGGATTAGATCGCCGGGGTTTGATGCAATATGGATGATTCGATTTAACAGTCGCTCTGGCTTCGGTGTGTCAAACGCTTCTGCAACACCGAACAGTGAGTGAATCTCTTTTTTTGATTCATCAGTATGGCCGACTTCTTCATGAGTCCACCAAGTCCAAGGAACAAGACCTTCAACCTCACTGAGGTAGCGAATTTGTCCAGGAGCAGAATCTCCTTTTTTGCCAAAGAACACCTTCCCTTGTGCAACTAAATCGAGAAACTTATCTTCAAGCATTGCCCAATGCCTGCCTTCAGGGGGATAAATAATCTTGCCGCTTGGCGTTGTCACCGGGTATTGTTGGTTTGGACGAAGCCCAGCACCATTCATGGGTATTAAACGCCAAGGCCCTTTGGGATCATTATTTGGATTTCGATAGGCAGATCGTGTTTTATCGTCAATCGCTACACGATTCCTTGCCTGCTTGAACTTGTCTGCATTCCTTGCATAACAAAGCACATAGTCATGCACATCACCAATCGCCGAGTTGTTATCTCGCGAGTAGCGTTTCTGCCAGATGTTAGTGGCGACAAATCGACCACGCCCAAATACTTCATCCATTAACACCTTGAGGTAATGCGCCTCGTTGTCATCAATCGTAACCCAGATACTGCCGTCTTCAGCCAGTAAGTCGCGCAGCAGTACTAAGCGCGGATACATCATCGAAAGCCACTGGCTATGCTCCAGTTTGTCGTCGTAATGATCGAATGCGCTCTGCGTGTTGTACGGTGGATCAATGAAAATACACTTTACCTGCCCGGCATAAAATGGGATCAACGCCTTGAGTGCCAGCAGGTTGTCGCCCTGTATCAGCATGTTTTCACCGCCCGCGCCATAAACAGTTTCCTGTTTCAGCAGATGGTACGGCACATCTCGGGTGGTTTCTTTGGCCTGATTCTTGTTGACCCAATCTAAAAATGGCATGTAACGTCAGACTTTCTATTGTTATGCGGCGAGCGCGAGTTCTTCCAAGTCGTAGGTAAAATCGAAAATCATTTGGATCGGCTGGTCAGGAATGCGGTTTTGATTGTAACTATCCACATCCACTTTAAGTTGTCGACAATCACCAACTATTTGATGACGCCGTTGCTGAAATGCAATCGCCATATGCTTGTGCGGCGCTGTGCGAATATCGGCCCAAAGAACAAACTGTTCACCACCCTCATTAACAAATGCCGCATGCTTCGCACGAACTCTTCTGCCCTGAGCATCTGTAATGTATTCATCACGCATAGCACGTGCAAGCTGATCGGCACACTGGCTGACGATAGCAGATGGCTGCGGCGCCCAAAGCTTTTGAGCTATAGCCCATTGCGCAATATCTCGTGATGTCGCAGGCCAAGGCTGACTAGCAGCCTGATATTTGCGGACAATTTCTTGCAACAATTCGGACATGGTGCGCATGAGCATTTCTCCTTGGGTTATGCCATCGGGGCATGGTGACCCCAGCCATCAGTCAGTGCGTTACCGACGATATGTTCTCTGATTTTGACCAGCAACTTACGGTAATGTGCGAAAGGCACTTCCTTGCGATTGTGTAGTTGTCCAACGACAATGCCGGGATGCACACCAACGCGCGCTGCAAATCCGCAGATACGTACTTCTGAATACAGGGGAGATACGCGTATCGTAAAGTCGCTGAAAACAGCAGCTGCAATAATAGACTCGGCAGCCTCAGCATCAGCAATACGCTCAAATTCTGGTTTCTCTCCTGTATCACTGACCTCAGAACCAAGATTTTCATCTATGATTACATTGCCGTTTTGTCCGTCCTTATTGGCTACATGCCTCAATTCGTGCATCAAAACAAACCAGAAATTATCTATGCGATCAAAGCGCAAGGTCATGGCAATTACCGGCGAGTTGGCATCCAGCCAAAAACAGACACCATCTACTTTCATTCCAGAAAAGGGTTCTACCAACACCAAACGAATACCTGCTTCAGCAAGTACACGCGGCACTTGACGAATATCTTCGGGATTGGCCATTAGTGTTTTTAGTTGGACAATAGCCGCGTCCAACGACTTGGCTGAAAATTTACTGACGTTGACTACTTTCGCGATTTGTCGCGCACGAAAAAGCCATGCTGTAAGGATGGGTGATTGCTCAGTTTCGGTATATGTGGTTCGCCTTGCCGCAAAGGAATGAAATTGTGGTGGCGCTTCCAAGTTGTCCAGGTCGAAAAAATTACAGAATTGCGCTTCCATCACATCCAGACTTTCTGATGTTGCAATCCAGCCACGCCTGATCATTTCCTTGACAGGAAAAAGACTGTAAAGATTTGCACGTCGAGCCACAGGTGACGCATCAGTTTTTAGCTTGGAAAGCTGGTAACTACTTTCGAGATTCATCCAAAATTGCGCGCTGGTGCCAAAAGCATCCGCCAACGCACGTGCGGTATCCGGCGTTACAGCCCGCTTGCCTGCAATCACTTCATTAACCAAACGTGCCGACTTACCGATAATTTCAGCAAAATCGATTTGCGTCCAACCTCGTGCCTCCAGCTCTTCCTTGATTACATCTCCAGGAGGGAATACCTCCGCCATTTGTCGTTCAGCCATTATCGCTCTCCCCGTCTTTTGTTAAGTTAGTGGTAATCCTCAATCGCCATGATGATGATTTTCTTGTTTGGGCTTTTGCCTTTAAATTCAAAAATTAATCGCCATTGATCATTGAGGCGAATTGAGTGTTGATGACTACGCTGACCTTTCAATTTCTCAAAATGCAGAGACTTGAGTGCATAAAGGTCTCTTTCATCTGGCGCACTTCGCATGGTTTGCAGTCTTTTTCTATACAAAGAGACAATGGCAGCAGAATGTTTGCTGACACAACGGGCATCGGTTTCAAGCCGATCAAGATCGTCATCATCGAATTCAATTTCCACGGTTTAACCCAAAATACTTTTTTTTATTCTAACACTATTACACTAGGTGTAAAGTAGGTAAAAAATTAAATCCGATAAATCAGTAGAAATTATCCTAAAATCGCGACTACCAAAGGGCAACGCCTGAGATCGCATGCCTAGGGAAGTAGGCAGTTTCGAGCTTCTTTGATTTTTTCAACTCGGTTAGGATAAACATAAGAGTCTGCATCATAAGGTTTTTCATTTTTTCTCTTTTCCAATGAAATTCTGGATTCCAAAACCTTGATCCCTCGATTTGGTACAAACGAATTCTTTATTGCTGCGTCAACTAGGCCTTTAAAAAATGGTATGCGACCGATATTTATTGAATTGGCCGCTATGGCACCAGCAAGCTCATCAAGGATTTCCTGTTTCTTTTCTAAAGGAAAATTTGCAATTTTCTTAATCAATGCATGAACAGAATTGTATTCATGCTCATTAAGTTGTTTTGGAAAAACTAGCTCTACATGCTCAGCTTCATCCCCCGAGCCTGTTGTAGTAGTAGTGTTACAACTAGAGTTACAAGTAGTGTTAGGCACCGGGGTATCGATAGGATATGGTAATCCTCCCATTTTTAGTTGGGGTCAGAAGTAGAGTGGGTTAAAAAATCTAGTTTCTGTTTCGGTGTGATGCCGCCGAGCGCCATGTGAGGGCGTTCGTGATTGTAAGTCCACATCCATTTTGTTGCATAGTCCTGCACATCAATAATCGATTCAAACAGGTAATGCGCCAGCCAGTCATATCGCACCGTCCGGTTGTAACGTTCAATATAGGCATTCTGCTGGGGATTGCCAGGTTGTATAAAATCCAGCCGGACATCCAGCTGCTTGGCCCAGTTTCTCAGCGTTTCACTAATGTACTCCGGTCCGTTATCGCTGCGAATGGACACAGGTTTGCCACGCCATTCAATGACCTGATTCAGCGAGCGGACCACCCGGTCTGCCGGCAATGAGAAATCAATATCAATGGCGAGGGCCTCACGGTTGAAGTCATCAATCAAATTGAACAGCCGGTAACTTCTGCCATCGGACAATTGGTCATGCATGAAATCCATCGACCAACATTGATTGATCGCATCCGGCACTGCTAATGGCTCAGGCTTCTCCCTGACGATCCGTTTTCTGGGCTTGATCCGCAAATTCAGTTCCAACTCGCAGTAAATCCGGTAAACCCGTTTGTGATTCCATGGATAGCCCTTCACATTTCTTAAGTACAAAAAACACAGCCCGAATCCCCAGTTGCGCTGGTTGTGGGTGAGACGAATCAGGTGATCAGCGATCTCAACATTCTCTGACGAGAGTTTGGGTTGATACCGATAACAGGTCTGGCTGACGCTAAATATCAGGCAGGCCAACCGGATGCTGATGCCATGCTGTTCAACAGTCTGTTGCGCCATCTCGCGTCGGCAAGATGGCTTCACCACTTTTTTTGCATGGCCTCCTGAATAATCTCGGCCTTCAGGCGTTCCTCGGCATACATCTTTTTTAACCGGCGGTTCTCCTCTTCGAGTTCCTTGAGTCGGGACATCAAGGAGGCGTCCATGCCGCCGAATTTGCTTCGCCATTTGTAAAAGGCCGCTGAGCTCATGCCGTGCTCTCGACAAAGCTCAGGGACGGGACTGCCGCCCTCAGCTTGCTTGAGGATTGCAATGATCTGACTGTCTGAAAAACGTGATAGCTTCATGTAAAACTTCCTCTATTTCAAAGTGAGAAAATTCTACTTCTAATCGCAACTAATTTCAGGGGGGATTACCATATGGATACCCTATCGATACCCTATCGATGCCTGCAACTTCAAGTTGCTTTAAGTATTCATCTAGCCAATCTGAAGGCATCATGGAACACTGCTTTTTTGCATTTTCAAGTAATTTTGGTGAAAATGCTCCACGAGCAGAATTGTGATTCCACCATATTTTCACTAACACCCAGCCTGCCTCATTAAAATCGATTAACCCCTTATGTTTAAGCCGCTTTGCAACTGTAACCATCTGATCTTTCGTCCACCCCATTTCAGCAGCTGCTATTCCCCACACAACTTGATATACCCCAATTATGTTGCTGGAAGGTGAAGTCAAAAAATAAAGAAGAGTTGCCTTATCCTCTTGACTCAGATCACATATAGCCGGGTCGCGCCAAAAATAATCACTAATTGTTCTTTGCCTCATATTCCATCCCTCATGTCAGAAGGCTTTGTTTCAGCGTAGCCAGAAGCTATCATCAGGTCTTCCGCAAGTGTTCTCCTCGCGGGCAATACAGGCCTGACTGCTACCGAGGTTGACTTAAGATCAAACTCTATTTTAATGCTCACCGATTCACATGACTTTCCTTCCATCCAGGCAAACACAACTTGTGTCAGCCAAATAGGCTTTTTTCCAAACTTAATGTGAGGTGGCTGACGTTCATGGTTTTTATCCCGAGTAACATCCCTTAGAATCGTTGCTACTGACTTGTACAGCAGCACTGATAAGCCTTTTGCATCTAGTGTGTGCGGTAGATTACTCATCACATTCCCCATCTTAATTCGCGTCACCAGCATCTAACACTGGCGCAACAAGGGCCGAGCGAAAGTACACACGCCTGCCAATTTTTTTTCGTGCTGGATTGAATTGTTTTGACAACTCCCCGTCCTGCCTCAAACTGAGACGCAGACCATCCACTGATCGATGCAGTAAACCTGCCAGTTGTTCAAGAGACAACAGCGGGCCGTATTTTTCCAGCAGAAAACTTTCCGTACTTGTTACACTCATGACACTGCCCCCTACGTTAACCATCACTTGATTATGCTAAAATATAGGTTAACATCGTACCATACAATGGTACGTATTCAATCTATATTTTGGTATGTTTTGTGTAATTTTGATCAGCAAATTTTGGTTTGGAGACAATAATGGCTGAAAGCAATAAGTTGGAACGGATGGAGAGAAGGCAAAGGAAGCTTGAACATCGCGCAGCTGAAGTAGAAAAAATCAATACAGATGTGAGAGAACGCCTGATTACCATAATTAACAATCAAGTTATTTATAGTGGCCGGTATGAGTATTTGGAAAATCGATATGGCATTGCAGCCAGAAAGTGGAAAAATGTCTGTAACAGAGTACAACTTCCAGGAATCGACATGCTGTCGTCAATCCTGCAAGACTATCCGTGGTTTTCAATGTGGCTAATGCTTGGTAAATCTAAAAATATTTTACAGCTGGATCCAACAATAGAAGGCTGGGAAGACGTTATATATGATGGCCTAGCTCGAAATGAAAGCCAACCTGTACGTACCGTTGACGCAGGAGATTAAACCTTCATGCCTTAGATGGGAATGCCAGATCCAACTCCTTAATCATAGTTTCCGCGCGCAGATGAGTGTAATGTTTGAGCATCTGCATTGACTTGTGACCGGAAATTGCAGCAACCATTTGATCACTAAACCCAGCCTCAACCAGACGACTGATGGCCTCATGCCGAAGATCGTGAAAATGCAAATCAGCCATTCCAATATCCTTTTTTATTGTCCCAAATATTTTATTGAAAGTGTATGGTCTGCGAGTTTGATCCTTGTCCTTGCCTGGCTCTCCGAAAAAAACTAATTCACAATCAATTGGCCGAACTGGATTTGCCAGAGCCTCTGCAAAAATTTTCTGCGCATCAAGCGTCATCGGCACAGTTCGTGAACCACCGTTTTTTGTATTGTCGAGACGAACTACACGCCGTTTCAAATCAACCTGGGAGCAATTTAGCGTCACTATCTCAGTCGAACGCATGCATGTTGCCAGGGCAACACGAACAATCCATCCCAACATGGGATTGCTGTAATTTGAGACTGCCTTGATCAGTTTAGATTCTTCCACCTTTGAAATCCTGCGATTCCTTCCCTGACCGGGACTAGGCTTCCTAATATTAGCTACTGGATTGTAGGCCAAGCCGATACGCCATTCTTGAATGGCGACTGTAAACAAGTGTCCAAGCAACGCGAGTTCAAGCCGAACCGTGTTTGGCTGCTTACCCTCTTCCAAACGATTGTCTCGATACTCTGCAACAAGATCGGGCGTAATGGCGGCAAGTGAATATTTTCCCAGAACAGCTTTCAATTGCTTGGCCTTCGATATTTCACCACGCTGAGTAAACGCACTTTTCGTTACCGTCACTTCTTTTAGGTAACGATCAAGTGCAACATCAAAGGTAAGGCGTTCTGATGGCGCACGCTGAATGAACACACCGCGCACCATTTCATCTTCAGTTCGACGAGACCAATCTTCGGCGTCTCTTTTTATACGGAAATTCTTTGAAGCGGTCGGCCAACCGACCTTGCGAATAACAGCCTTCCAAGTGCCAGAAGGTGTCTTTGTGAGAGTTGCCATGATGCTCCAAAAATTCGTGAATGTACCAAAACTGTACTTTATCGAGAACATGCTGTCCATAAGAACATTTATTCAGGCAAGAAAAAACCCACCAACTCATTGAATTGATGGGCTTTTTATTGGTGGGTCGTCACGGACTTGAACCGTGGACCAAAGGATTATGAGTCCCCAAAAAAAACTATTTTTATGTGTTGATTGTCATTCACTAAGCGCACGTGAATTTCAATAAATCAATAAGTTATGGTTGTTTTGACTGTTTGTTGTGTTGATTGCCATTCACCGATATACTGCAAATGCGGTGACATACTGGTGACATGCCAGTGACACAAACAAGAGGTAAATCATGGCAATAGTCAAAGCATCAAAGGTAAATCTTACCGCCGGGCGCATTTTAGGCCTTGAATGCCCTGCTGACAAATCACGCACCTATCTCTGGTGCAATGAGGTGAAGGGTTTAGGCATTATTACCACCACCGCTGGCGCGAAGTCCTACATATTCCAAGCCAAGGTTAAAGGGCAATCCATGCGCCTGACTATTGGCAACGTGAACGTGTGGAGTATCGCCGCAGCAAAGACCGAGGCCCGCCGCTTGCAAACAGTAATAGACAACGGTGACGACCCACGCCAAGTGAAAGCCGACAAAGCTGCCGCACAGGTTGCCGCGATACAAGCCAAGGAAGCCGAAGCCGCCGCACTGGTGACACAGCACACCCGCGAATCTGTAACGCTGGGCATGGCATGGCCGGAATATATCGAGGCAATGAAATCATCATGGGGTGAACTGCACTTACGCGACCACGTCCGTGCGATGCAATCCGGCGGTGAGGCGCGCAGTCGTAGCCACAAGCTAACAACCGCCGGCACCCTCGCATCTCTGGCAACGGTTCGCCTTATCGACCTGACCCCCGACCTGATAACCCAATGGGCTAAAGTGGAAGGTGCAAAACGCCCAACACGCGCCCGCAATGGCCGCACCCTGTTATCCACGTTTCTAAACTGGTGCGCATTTCACCCGTTATACAAGGCAATCGTCACAGGCAACGCAGCTCAAAACAAGGAAGCTAAAAAACATTTGGGCAAAGCCAAACCCAAAAATGACGCGCTGCAGCGTGAGCAATTGCCCGCGTGGTTCGCCGCCGTCCAGCAAATCGGAAACCCTGCAATTAGCGCCTATCTGCAAGGGCTGCTGCTAACAGGTGCGCGCCCCAATGAATTGACGGCCATCAAATGGGAAGACGTGGATTTTCAGTGGCACAGCCTAACCATTAAGGACAAGGTTGATGGCCTGCGCGTTATCCCACTAACACCCTATCTGGCACACCTGCTGGCCGCCCTACCGCGCCGCAATGAGTTTGTATTCTCAAGCCTCACTGCCGCATCCGGGCATTTAGTTGAGCCGCGCATCGCCCATGACAAAGCCTGTGCGGTTGCGGGCTTGGATGTAACACTGCACGGTTTGCGCCGGAGTTTTGCCAGTTTGTGCGAATGGATAGAAATCCCCACCGGAATTGGTGCGCAGATTCAAGGGCACAAGCCGCAAGGTGTACGGGAACAGCACTACATCCGCCGCCCCATCGACCTACTGCGCATGTGGCACGTTAAGATAGAAGCTTGGATATTGGAACATGCTGGGATTGAGTTCATACAAGCGCAAACAGGCTTGCAATTGGTTAAGAATAACACGACAACCAATTGATTAATTTAACATTAATATTTTAAAATTAAATCAAATGAGATGATGATTCTGGTTAACAGCTTACCCCTGACACCATACGTTGCATGCCTGTTAGTGACACTACCAAAAATCAATGAATGGGTATTTCAAGCACGTTATCTACGGACAGCTCGTCGATCCAACACCGACACACAAAATGACATTGATTTCCGCCGCCGAATTGACAAGACATTGAACGGCTTGCGTCGATCATTTGGATCGCTGGCGGAATGGACATAGACACCAGCAGGTGTCGTAGCTCAAATCATGGGTCACAAGCCAAGTGCGATTACTAAAGAGCAACAGCTTAATAAACCGCATCATGGTCGCCTACATTTACAGGAATAATTTGCCCATCCTGTATCAGCAATTCCAGCGTAATGCGATACGACACATTGATGGAAACGGAATATATGCCTTGTAACTTTCCGCTCAAGGCGTGCAAGCGCAGCGATGGATGAAACGGATTGGCCTCCAGTAACTGTAATGTTTTCAGATACTGCAGCCGCAAATCAGGATGCTTTTTTAACCAGCGCTGCGCACGGCGATTGTATGAATCGGTGAAAACCAGCACATAACTCATGCCAGTTGTTCCAACCTTGCCAAATGCACCTCCGCAGATTCCTGCACAAAACGTCCTGCGGCCATATCAGCTCGGGTTTCCGCCAGAGCGGCCTCCAGCTCACATTCACGCAAGTAATTATATTGTGCAATCTCCATCACCACAAAACGATCTTTTCCGCGCACCGATACAATCGCCTCGGAATGCTGTGCAAGCATGGCTTCGATGACTGCCACGCCTTTTGTTTTTAATTCATTGGCGCTGATGTGTGACATGAAACACTCCTAATCCAATATTAGCGTCTATTAAATCATACGATTGATAGCATTGTAAAGCGTGCTATTAATCTTACACTCGCATACCTCAACCATCCCATACGGAACTACCTAATCACCAACCTGATAATAATCAGCCTGCATGCTCAAGACACATCGACAAGCTCATGCGAGCTCACTGCCCGCCCACTATGTTCTAACGGCAAATCAAAAACCGGTATTCAATGCCAGACCGGTAGTTCAACCGTTTATGATTGATTTCTGCCGCGTAAATCCTCTCGATATTTCTCATCGCCATGCTATTCTATGCCTCAAAAGAAACGTGCCCCATGCGTTACCGACATTACAGAAACTGGCCCCTACTTAAATAATGAGCGCTACAAAGAAAAGCAGGAAATACGATGT
>FZPY01000037.1_pt1 | contig 108291 bp, 99 predicted proteins | sample 1534801 | NCBI WGS metagenome assembly FZPY01 (sample SAMEA104161950, study PRJEB21768) | metagenome | isolation source: underground water | reverse complement strand
AACGCGCTCGTAGCTCAGCTGGATAGAGTATTGGTTTCCGAAGCCAAGGGTCGTGGGTTCGACTCCCGCCGAGCGCACCAATTCGGTATAACCACAGACACGGGATTACCGGCGTCTGTTTTTATTCGACCCATGACAGCCGGTCGTCGCCCCGTCATTTTCCGCATGCACCCCGACTATTTTCAGGGGGATTGCCCTTCAATAATAACGAACAAATCAACGTGCATCTAAGAATTTTCTAATATCTATGTGGATGGTTAACTGATAACCTTATCGATAATTTTTCCACATTATTTTGATGCTATTTCGGGATGGTTTTAGATAAATTTGTCACAGAATTCACTTATTGAAGGGGAAGATGAGTTTGGATGATTTTCGGGAGGAACTTCACAATGCAGTTCAGGTTCGGTTGCCAGCCGCCCCCACAGTTCGTGATCAGGATTTCGCTTTTCTTTGCGAGGTTGGGGATCGTCTGACCCAAGCAGAGGAATTCTGGGACTTTATTCCTAGCCATTTCGTGGGAACTGCCGCAAGAAATCGAAAGCTTAGAGTCGATGGTTACGAATATGACGAATCAGATGAGTCGATGCGTTTGGTGATAGTTGATTACTCTGGAAGTGAACAATCCGAGTCGCTGACTCGTTCAAAAGCCGAATCGCTATTCGGACAACTTCAGATGTTTGTCGAGGAATCACTGTCGGGTCGACTTTGGAGCAATGTTCCAGAAGGCATGGAAGATGGCCTTGAACTGGCGGGCGTGGTTGCCAACAAGGATCCAGTAGTGACCAGATATCGTTATTATCTGTTCACGGACGCGCTCTTGAGCGACCGCGTAAAGGACCTTCCTCAAGGCGAATTCAACGGGCGTCCCGTTGAATACCATGTTTGGGACATCGGACGCCTCAACACGCTTTCTTCCTCTGCTTTTGGAGCTGAAGAACTCGAAATCGACTTTACGAAGTTTGTGCCGAGCGGTCTTCCGTGTCTTCTTGCGAGCCAGGGTGAGGATTATCAAGGTTATCTTGCAGTTATACCCGGTGCGGCACTTGCCGATCTGTATGAAACCTATGGTAGCAAATTGCTTGAAGGAAACGTCCGTTCATACCTGAGCGCATCGGGCAAGATCAACAAAGGAATTCAGATTACGATCGGCAAGGAGCCAGAGAAATTCTTTGTTTACAACAACGGGATTTCCACAACTGCCACGTCAGCCTCGATCATAGAAACCCCTCAAGGCATACGCCTCGTATCTGCCAGATATTTTCAGATAGTGAACGGAGGGCAAACAACAGCCTCACTGCTCATGGCCAGAAAAAAGAACAATTCCGATCTTTCTGGTATCCATGTACAGATGAAACTGTCCGTTGTCGAGGCAAGGGACCAAGACAAACTGGACGACATGATTCAAAGCATTGCCATGTATTCCAACAAACAGAACAAGGTGAGCGATGCGGATTTCTTCTCTAATCATCCTTATCATCGAGCAATGGAACGATTATCCCGTAGAACGCCCTCGCCAGCATTTGCCGGAGCCCAGTTCCACACCTACTGGTTTTACGAGCGCGCGCGCGGGCAATATCAGAATGAACAGTCAGGAATGAGTCCGGCAAAAAGGCGGGAATTCCAACGCATCAATCCTCGTTCGCAGTTGTTGGTCAAGACCGATCTTGCAAAATTCGAGAATTCGTGGAGACAGTTGCCCTATGTCGTGAGCATGGGGGCCCAGAAAAATTTCATTATTTTCGCAGAGTATGTTGGCAAAGAGTGGGGCGAGGACGGACACCTTTTCGATAATGACTATTACTTCAGGGAATTCATTTCTCGAGCCATCCTGTTCAAGAGTGTCGAGAAGTTAATCAGTGCCGCTGAATGGTACCAAGGTGGATATCGAGCCAACATCGTGACTTACTCGATAGCGAAGCTCGCAAGCATGATTGAATTGCAAAAACCTGGCTGCACTCTGGACTTCAAGGGTATTTGGGCCAACCAGTCGATATCAGATGCCTTGTATGTTCAACTTGATGAAATCGCCAAACAAGTAGTGGAAGCTATATTGACGCCGCCGGTCGCGCAGATGAACATCACCGAATGGTGCAAGAAGAAGGCGCTTTGGGAAAACATCTGTTCATTACCTATCAGATTGTCTCCCGCTCTGACTGCAGAGCTGATATCTCCTGATGATGTGCGGCATATTGAGAGGAGCAAGCGACAGCAGGGCATCATGGATGCCGAAATCCATGCTCAAACTCAGGTGATGTTGAAAGGACCGGCATATTGGGCAAGTCTTGCAGATTGGGCGCGCAGAAATTGTCCCATCTATGGCAAGGAATCCGATTTGGTCAGAAATGCGAATAAAAAGGGTTGGACTCCAACACCATTGCAGGCAGCATCTTTGCTCGAAGTCAGCTTGAGGCTTGAGGGCGAGGGTTTTACGCCTCCTTGAGCTAAATCAATTGGAATAAGACAGGGAGTCAAGTGGAATTTCCGGAATACATGGCGATTGGCCAACATGTGGTCTTAAGCGATGGAGGCAAAACTTGTTCACTTCCTGATTGGGCAAAAGCCGAGATATGGCTCGGTTGGTGGTCTCGCAAGTGTCAACTTGATGGGAAGCGGATGCTTGTCGTGGCTGTCCTTCCTTCGCGAAAATTGTCAGCTGCGTTTGCCGGTCTAGGATGTCTTCTGGCTGGCGCCAAAGAGTTTCATGGTGGCTTCACATGGGAAGATCTTCGAGCGATGCCTGTGGGCAGCAAGATTTACTGGAATGCTCCTGGAGAGAGAAGCCGATATGAAGGCGATATCGGTGCAATTCCCGCTTGGGATGCCGAACTTGTCAGCGTTCTGATCACCAAGGGGGCGCGGAAAGATATTGGTACGATCTGGTATTTTTCATCCGCAAAATTTTCGGAATGTTTGTTCAGCGAAGAGTGTCTGCCGACTCAACGAGGAACCGTCGCGGTGGAGAATATGTTGCAGTTTCATCGTGACCTCGGACTACATACCAAACCAAAGTGGCCATGGACAGCGGGCTTGGAAGGGCTGATTGTGACCAATCAAACCCAATTTTTGGCTGGAATCGATGATCTTCAGATCGGAACAAGAAATTCAAAGGCCGTGGCTTTTGAAGATGCACTTTGCGCTGCGAAAGGCAATGACAAAACCCTGTCGAAGCTGCGCGTCGCCTCGGTGGGCCAGATTCACGAGCAAGGCGTGCCGCTCAGAATTCTTGACGGAGGAGAGGCTTTTGATCAAATTCACAACATAGAGTCGGGCAACGTACTTGTTCTACTCGACAGAATCGAATATACGCCTGACAAACACAATCTGATTCTTGATGCATGCAACTCATCCGTGACGCTTTCGCCGGGTATCTTGCCAGCGTTGCCTGTGCAGCTTTCACCCGGCATGGAAGTGGCTGCATTTATTCTTCCGAGCGACTGAGTATGAGGTCTTCGTCCATTTTTCAGGAAACAACGCTAAGGTTCAGAAATGCAGCATCGGTTCGCGTTCGGGAGGTGCTTATTGAGAGTTCTTCAATTGCAATTGCGCTTCAGGCTTGTCGCGAACTGTTCGGTGCTCTGGATAGAAGCGACACATTTCAGGCAAATCTTAGTCGCAAACTTTGGGAATTGCGCGCTTCGCTGTTGTATACCTTGATGCCGTTCGACAGCGTCGAGCTTGACCTTGCAGGGCTCCTCAAGATGATCAGGGATGATGCACTGCAGATTCCCGCTGCCAATGAAGCGGTCAAAAGTCTCGATCAAGGCATTAATGGATTGATTGCTCGGCCTAGCAATCCAAAATATCTATGGTTGAAAGGAAGTATCGAGGAAGCGAACGAATCAAATGAATCGAGCACAACGGGGCTGGTAACTATGATGGCGATGGGGCGTACCTTTGGTTGGCCTACCAATGCGGGTGGATGCGTCGAATTGCCAGCAAGTGTGCAGCTTATCGACTCGCACAAAGCGATTGCATCAATGATTTTTGACAAAGTAATTGTTCTAGGAACCTGCCATTACCTTACGTTGCGGATGTATTCGGAGATATTTCATCTAGGACGCGCAAATGGTGTTGATGTGCTGCTATACCCAGGCGAACGATTTTCGTTGAGAGAGCGACTGAAGCTTCCAGATAACGCGATATTCAGAGGGAAGCTGGCCGCCAGCCGAATTGTTCATTCAAGCGATGTGATCAGAAATGCAGATGATGAGCTGCTTGTCGACATCGACATCGACAATGAAATGAAGCGGTCTATGTGGGAAATGGCGCATGGCGGCAAGAGTTCTGCTGAACCGGGTTTGCAAGCTGCTCGCTATGTACTTTGCAAAGATGGTAGAGGTATGTTCGTTCCGGAAAACACACCCTTGTTGGTTTGGGCTGAGAGAACAAACCGAATAGATTCTACGATCAAAACTGTCCCAGTAGAACAGTTGGCAGAGGGGAATTGGCTGGTCATGCAACTAGGTGACACTGGGCATTTGCTAGACCTTATATCTGCTGAGGCCGGATTTGGACAAAAAATGGAAAAAGTTTGCGATTGGCGGCCGGCGCTCGATGCGCTCATGCTGACATACAGCACTGATCAGATTGCGAAGGAGATGATTGCCAATGGTGCACAGGGAATGTCTCTGGCACAAAGTATCCGCAACTGGGCAGACGGAACAGTGTATGGGCCGGGATCTCAAAATGAGCTTCGCTCACTTCTTAACGTATTGTTGAGCCATCACAAGCTTCCCGTGCAGAAAGATATTGACCAATACGTCCATGATCATTGGATAGGCCTCAAGGAGCTTAGAGGGATTCGGCTTCGCGCCGGCATGACTCTGCACAACAGTATTCAGCCTCTGTTGGCTAAAGCCCTGTCGCATCATGAACTTTCGTTCGAGAACCAAATTGTGAAGTTAGAAAATGGGATTCAAGTACAACTGAGTCAGGTTGCGGCAGTCGATGATCAGCTCTCCTGGGTGCAGGAATCAAGCCTGCTGCACCTCAAGGCCATGCGGGGTGCATGATGGCAAAAATGATTCCTCCAGATTACTCTTCAGATACGCCAGCGGGTGAAGCGATTCTTTTCGACAAGTTGAGGGATGACCCTGGAACCGAAGGCTGGGTAGTTCTTCACTCGTTGAACTTGAGCCGGCATCGGAACAAGTCCGAAGGCGAGATAGATATCGTTTTGCTTGTTCCCGGGTACGGTGTTCTCTGCCTTGAAGTGAAGGGGTGTACGGTAAATCGGCAAAGTGGTCGCTGGGTATACCCATATGGGACATCTGCAGAGGGGCCTTTTCGTCAGGCATCTGGTGCGATGCATTCACTGAGGGACTATATCGGAGATCGTGATGCAAGCTTGTCTCGTTTGCTGTTTTTTTCGGCCGTTGCCTTCACAAGAATTCATTTCAACGAAGAATCGCCCGAATGGCATTCCTGGCAGATTATTGACGTTCAAACTTTGGGACGGATGCCGATTTCAAAGATTATAGGTCGGATCTTCGAACGCGCACATCAGCATATTGGCTCTGGGAAAGGTCGGCAAAGCTGGTATGACGAACAACTTAGCCGGCCAACACCCGATCAGGTTAGGAGACTAACCGGGCTGCTGCGTGGAAATTTCGAATACATGGTTCAGCCCAAGAGCGACGTTCTACGAATCGAAGAATCGTTGTTGCGATTGACTGAAGAACAATACGAGGCTCTGGATGCACTGCAGGAAAACAGTCGCGTAGTAATAAAGGGATTGGCAGGGACCGGAAAGACATTTTTGGCGATAGAAGCTGCTAGGCGGGCAGTCAAAGGAGGTAAGAAGGTTCTCCTGCTCTGTTTCAATCGTTTGCTTGCAGAGTCGATGAGCACTTTCGTTGATGCTATTCCGGTCAAGGAAAGCGGCCAACTGCGTTGTCTTCATCTGCATGGCTTGATGAGAGAAATCGCTGGGAATTCCATAGAGTGTCGCAATGACCACGAATTCTGGAGTCGAGAGCTGCCGACCCGAGTTCTGGATTGCCTGCTTGAGGCCGACAATACAGCGATGCAATTTGATCTGTTGCTGGTAGACGAAGCTCAGGACATTCTGACTGAAGAATATCTCGATGTGCTTGATCTCTTGGTTAAAGGAGGTTTGGCCGGCGGCAAATGGGTACTCTTCGGTGACTTTGAGCGTCAGGCAATCTATTTGTCTGGCGGCGGAGCAAGTGCGACCCATATGCTTGAAATTCTTCGCCAGCGAACGTTGAACTACGCGACCTTTACTCTGCGCGTAAATTGCCGTAACGCAGGACCAATAGCCGAAACGCTGGTTCTTGCGTGCAATGTTAGCCCGGGTTACAGGAGATACCTTCACGAGATGGAGGGAGCAAGCGTTGATCCTCGCTTCTGGTCGAGCTCAGAAGATCAGGCGGCAACATTGAATGAAACGGTATCTGAGCTCCGTCGCGCATTTCACGCTGACGATATCATCGTCTTGTCATTGAAGGCAGACGAACGCAGCTGTGCCGGCCAACTTGGGGCTGGAGGAAGCGGCAACTATGTTTCATTTCGAGAATTTGTGCGTACTGCCAAAGGTGCTATTCGATTCTCGTCGGTTCATGCGTTCAAGGGGCTTGAAGCCGCAGCGATCATCGTCACTGATATTGTTCGGCTGGATGAACAATCTCGTGCTTTGCTCTATGTGGCAATGTCTAGGGCAAGAATCAGATTGATACTATTGATGCACGAAAACACCCGCAAAGAATATGACCGCATGCTCTTGACCGGACTTGGTCTGAATGATGGGAGATGATTGATGTCACTTGAAGAGAATTTGAAAAACAGGAAATGGCTGCTGGAACGCATGCGTGCTGAAGTCGTAGGCCCCGATCCTGTAGGTGACAAAGTTCTTCCTTTCGATACAAGCGCTGTATCAAAAATGACATGGAAGGAGTTCAGGAAGCCGAAGCGGCAGGTCAATGGTGAGGAGGTGCTGTGGCAAGATCCCCCCACAAAACGTTATGGTGCTGGCATTCTGTTTCCTTCAGGAGTACCTCAAGATGAAGTGGCGGGTGATACTTCTTCCGACAGCGAAGCGAGCGATGCAAGCATTACGCCTGAATTGCCCGTAGACGAGAAGGCGTTGGCAGAAAACGAAAAGTTGCGGGATGCTCAGGCCAAGAAAAACAGATATTCGGATGAGTCAGAGGATAGCGGTGTGACGTTTGCAAACGCTTTTCGACCTTCCGCAATCGGGCTCAGTTTCTTGGCTGACCTTGAAGTCGAGAACGAAGGATTTCGAGTCGAGATGGCGTGTGTAGGAAGGCTGGGAACTAATGACTTTACGGAGCAGCCGGCCGCAATCTATCGAAAAAACATCCTGAAAGTTGGTGACCTAGGCGGCAAGGAATCGGATCGGCCAATCTGGCTTCGCTCGCCGCTTTTGGATGGAGAAGGAAATTATCCACATCTCGTTTTTAAGAAAGAGGCTCTGATTGGGGCAAATGTTAGAAGCCACAGAGAGCCTCTGCCGGGTGTTGAAGGCATGGTTGTGGTTGTGGTGTCCCGACCATGGGGTTCAATAAAGGCGAATTCGAATTGCCGCCTGCTGACCGTTTCGTTGCTCAACATCAAAACAGACGGTAACAGGAATGTCGATGAGCAATGCATATTCCAAGCGGGATTGCGCGTTCGCGGGCTGAACAGCGACAGTTGGATTCTTCCCTACCCGGAGCGTGGTACGAGCAATGGAGAACGAGATGTTCTTTCTGACGAAATGATCAACCGCTTATTGTACAGGGAACATCAAACCTATGCCATAGGGCACGGTTGCGCTGGGGACTGGAGCGGGAGTCCCTTGGGTGGTGCCGGATCGATTTGGAGTGACGTACTGCCCATACATGAAACGCCATCCACAACGGCAGAGCTGGAAATCACCGAGCCGGACGGTAGTACCAGAAAAATCCGCTCCAGCATGCGTAAGCTTGCTGAACTAGACAGCGCCGATGATGGGCGCGAGGAGTTGAACGAACTAGTCGAAGCCTACAAGCAATGGATTGAGCGCCTTGAAAATGAGCGATCCAAGATTCAGCAGATTCCATCCGATCTAAGGCCGACGGCCGAAGGGCTAATTGAGCGATGCAAGACCTGCCTTGCCAGAATACAAGATGGGCTTGACCTGCTGGACGAGGATACCGAGACTGCCCAATATGCGAGGAACGCTTTCAGACTGGCCAATCATGCCATGTTGATTGCGCAGATCAGAAAGAGCAGTGAAATTCGTACACCTCAGTTGGTAGCAAACAATCCCTATCGCTGGGAGCCAGCCATCAAGAATCCTGATCCTAAAGTTCCGGATCCGAACAGAGGTTATTGGCGCCCATTCCAGATTGCTTTCCTGCTCATGTCCCTTCGTGGTATTTGTGAACCAAAGAGTGTCGACAGAGAGACAGTAGATCTGATCTGGTTTCCCACCGGCGGAGGAAAGACGGAAGCGTATCTGGGGCTGACCGCCTTCACTATCTTTTTCAACCAGCAGTCCGGCAGGGTGGCTGGTGGCGTGGATGTGCTAATGCGCTACACACTGCGTCTGCTTACTGCGCAACAGTTCCAGCGCGCCGCGTTGTTGTTCTGTGCAATGGAGTATTTGCGCAGAAGGGATACCGCCCTCGGAACTAAGCCCTATACCTTGGGCCTCTGGGTTGGAAGCGCAACCACACCCAACAAGCGTACAAACGCTTTGCAGCTACTCAAGAAACTCGATAATGATCCATCTGCAGAAAATCCGTTTGTACTTCTGAAGTGCCCTTGGTGTGGTGCTCGTTTTGGACCCGGCGATACAGACGCTGGGCAGGGTAGGCGCAATAGGTCTCATAATGCTGGTGGATTGCCTAATTTGACAGGCTACTATCGACATGGAACGGGGGCATCGGAGACCGTGGTTTATAGATGTCCTGACCATGGCTGCGAATTTGGCATCAAGACCCCGCTTGGCAAGAATCGTGATCCATTGCCCATCATGGTTATCGATGAGGACATGGTGGAATTACCGCCCAATTTACTTATCGGTACTGTCGATAAATTTGCCATGCTGGCATGGAAGCCCGAGTTGCGTCGCTTCTTTGGAATCGAGGCTGACGGACAGCATCATGATGAACCGCCAACCCTTGTCATTCAGGATGAGTTGCACCTCATTTCCGGTCCTCTCGGTACCATGGTGGGCGCCTACGAAACAATCATTGACCGTCTATGCCGTGAGCATGGAATCGGACCTATTGGTCCAAAGATCATTGCGTCAACAGCAACTATTAGTCGTGCAAAAGAGCAGATTGCTCATCTGTATGCACGTGACAAGATTCTGCTATTCCCGCCTTCCGGGCTTGAGGCGGGAGACTCATTTTTTGCGAAGGAAGATCGATATACAGATGGCAAGCTGAAACCTGGCAGGTTGTACGTAGGCGTATTGGCACCTGGACACGTCTCGTTGCAAACCACGCAGGCTCGAATTTTCGCAACCTTGTTGCAGAATGCAGTCATCATGGAAACGGATGACGCAGGGCGCGACCCATGGTGGACGCTTCTATGCTTTTTCAATTCTCTGCGCGAGCTTGGCGGTGCTGCAACACTGCTGGTCGCAGACGCCCGAGATTATTTGCGCGTAATCATCGATCGGCTGGGATTGAATTATGAAAAAATACGTAGTCCATTTGCAACGGAGTTGACAAGCCGAATAAGAAGCGATGAAATTCCAAAAGAGCTTGCTCGATTGGAGTTGCCTTTTAGTACGAGCGCACTGCTGAAGCGCGACAGTTCCCCTAGCGAACGTTCTGTTGATGTCTGCTTGGCATCGAGCATCATCGAGGTTGGTGTCGACATACCAAGACTCTCTCTGATGGCCATCGTTGGTCAGCCGAAGACAACATCTCAGTATATTCAGGTGTCCAGCCGGGTAGGTCGCGAGGCAGACAAGCCGGGTTTGGTCGCAGTGCTGTATGGTCAGGGGAAACCGCGTGACCGCAGTCACTATGAGCGTTTCCGTAGTTTTCATCAGCGTTTGTACGCTCAAGTGGAGCCTACCAGCGTCACACCATTCAGCCTTCCGGCCGTGGATCGTGCCCTGCATGGGATTGTGATTGCTGCTGTTCGTCAATTGGGCGATCTGGGGAGAGAGGGGCAACTGCCGGATCCATTCCCATTGGCAGAAGGAACGGAGTTACGTCAGATGGTAGAAGACATGATACGGAAACGTGTTGCATTTGTTGCCCCCGAAGAAGAGTGCGAAGTCATGGAGAAGCTTCAAAAGCGATTGAACGAATGGCGTGTCTGGAATCCTTCTCAATACGGTGATTTTTCCGCTCTTCCTGAACATCCCACACTGATGCATCCCGCTGGGGCAGTACCGCCTGCAGATTGGAACAACCACAGTTGGCCCACGCTTTCATCGCTGCGAGATGTGGATTCCAGTTGCGAAGCTGATGTAACCAATTGGTTCAATCGTACTCAGGAGGAACTTACATGAGTCGTCCAATACGTAGAACGCAGGCCATAGCTCCATTCGGGCCTGGTGCCATGGTGGACTTTCCTGGCCCCGTAAGTCTTATTCACGCCGGCCTAGAAGCTTGGCCATTCGACGAAAATAATCCTGATCATCGGGAATTTCGCATAGATGACGAAAAGCGCTTGGCGCGAAGACTAGATGTTGACTTTCTTGTTCAGCCCCCAGACTTCAGACGTCCGGAACGGAACGGGGGGCAGCAGAGCAATCTCAATCTGACACTCCCCTTTTTGAGATTCCCTCTCTGGCATGTGTGTCCGAGATGCGGTCGCATGCACAAGGGGCAATATCATCATCGCGATGCGCCCTATTGTGATGGTCCTATATCGACAGGTACCGACGCGGGGAAGTCGCATAACCGTCGCAAGACTTTTCAGGTGCGTTTTGTCGCAGCCTGCAAGAAAGGACATATCCAAGACTTTCCCTGGGTCGAATGGGTCTTTGAGGGTAAGGCTGGAGGTTGGATGCCTGACGGTATAGATCGATGGTTGCGCATGACGACATCGGGCTCCGCTTCGTTGGCAGGCGTGACTATTCAAGCAGAAGAGCGATCTGGTAATGGCAAGCCAGTAGTCAGAGCAAAGCGTTCTTTGGCGGGCGCTTTCATGACCGAGCCAGTTTCTCAGGGTAGCTCGGACATGACATCGGCGTTGAGCAAAGTGGGTGCGAACTGCACCGGAATTAATCCCGTTCTAGCTATAGGAACGGAACTCAGGCCAGCTCCGAATAACTGTGGCGAACCACTTTTTGCCCTGCTTAAGAGTGCCGCCAACATCTACTTTCCTTCAGTGATTAGTTCAATTTACATCCCGGATATAGATGACAAGGCACTGCCACAGGAGATTTTGGATTTGCTTGATGACAAAGACATCAAGAACAGATTGAGAGAAGGTGCGATGGATTCAGCTGATGGTATTGTGAGCATTCGTTCTGCAGGAAATGCTTTGAACAAATACTATCCAGAGTCGACGGTTCAGCCGGCGGTATTGTCTGAAGCCGCAAACCGACATCTTCTGCATGGAATCCTTCTAGATAACCGTAAGCTCAGAACCTTTCTCGAGCAGCGCATGAAAACTTCTCTGGACAAACAGTTGCCTCTGCAAGCAGTTGCGGATGCCGTCAAGTCTTTGCATTGGGATATTGATCCCGCACTGCTTCTGGATTCGCTGCGCAAAAGCTTCGCGGGCGAAGCTGAAACAGCTCAACAGGATGATGATGCAATCGATGAAACAAGTTACAGACAGCAGGAGTATCAGGTCTTCTCCCGTGATTTGCAGGTCGGATATCCAAAAACGGATTTGGATATACGTGGAGGCGAAATCGAGAAATACGGGGAATTGAGCCGCAATACATTCAGCAGAATTGCACTCCTGCACAAGCTGCGCGAGACCCGAGCTTTTGAAGGGTTTTCTCGAATTTATTCGGCTGGATTGAACCGTCTCGAACAAAGAAGTTTGTTCATTGACTTGCCCCTCTCCAAACGTTGGCTACCTGCCATCGTGGTTCGAGGTGAGGGGGTTTTTCTTCAGTTCTCCGAGACGAGATTGAAACAATGGACCCACCAACATGGAGCCGAACTTGAAGGACGACTGGCTCTCATGCGGCAAAATCTGGATTCACTGGCGACTCGCAGACATCAGGAATTACGCATAATTTCACCCAGATTTGTGCTGTTGCACACCTTCGCACATCTGCTGATCAATCAAATGGTGCAGGATTGTGGCTATGGTTCATCCTCATTGCGGGAACGAATCTATTCGGCCGAAGGTGATAGTCCGATGGCCGGCATCCTGATCTACACAGCCGCGGGAGATTCGGAAGGCACGATGGGTGGCCTTGTGCGGATGGGACAACCAGACCGGCTGGAAAATGTAATCCGGGGTGCTTTGGAAAAGGCACGTTGGTGCTCAACCGATCCGGTTTGCATAGAAAGCAAGGGGCAAGGGCCGGACAATTGCAATTTGGCTGCTTGCCATTCCTGTGCATTGCTGCCAGAAACCTCTTGCGAAGAACAGAACCGATTGCTTGATCGTGGTGTTGTAATTGGTATCCTTGAAAATCCATCTATTGGATTCTTTAGTGGTTACTGACGTTATGGAGACTTTAAGCCCGGTGTTGCGGTACTCAATGTAACGAGTTCTTTCACAACAGCAGCAATTTGAAAGGCAAGTAATGGCGGCACTGCATTTCCAACCTGATGAAATTGCTGGGTACGATTCCCCTGAAAAAAGTAGTTATCCGGGAATGTTTGCAGCCTAGCAGCTTCGCGTACGGTCAGGCTGCGGCATTGTGACGGGTCAGGGTGGATGAAGTAGTGCCCATCTTTTGAAATATGGCTGGTAATGGTGGTGGCAGGTTTATCCATCAGTTGCACCCTGAACCGATCCGAAAATTTCCCCGTTTCCCAATTTGCATGATTTGGACGGAGTCCAGCTAATTCAAATTCCCCGTGCCCCTTTGGGGAGTGTTTGAAGGATTCAGCGAACGCGGCAGCATAGATGTAGCGGCGTAAATCACCTGTCATATGTCCGCGAGTCTCATGGTTTAACCATACTTTAAGTTTACTGTCTTCATACCACTTATCCAGCATCGTTTCCCCTCTAGGTGTCAGCGAACTGATTGGCTCTCTGGGGCTTCCAGAGCCAAGTTCTGAGGAGATATCACCCGCATATTTTTTAAGAGTGGCGCTTAGTTCATCCAGATTCTTATCTTTTGATGATTCTCGCAGGAGTTCCATAAGGTGCCGCTGTACGATGTTGGCCCATTTTTCCGGACTATCTGCTTGCTTGCTCAGCTTGCTCCGTAACTTGGGCAGGACATGGGTCGCATCATCGAATGATAGACTTTCAAGCTTCTTGAGTTGCTTTGGTGTGGCATTAATATCATCCCTGATGCCAAGCAGAATTACTCGATGACGTGCCTGCGGTATGCCATATTCCTCGGAACGAATTATGAAGTCTCTGGGGTCGATATTTTCGATTTTCGATTCGCTGTCAAATACTGTATCGCTGACAAGAGAGTAAATTCTGTATCTGTGACCAGTGACGGTTCCAAAAACCTGGTCAGGGTTTTCCAGGTCTTTGAGTATGGTGTGAAAAATACGTTGCCCGTTGATCTTGGCAGAAAGAATTCCTTTGACATTTTCCATGACAAAGACTGCCGGTTTGTAGCGATGAATGATGCGCAAATATTCTTTATACAGGTAGTGGCGGTGATCTTCTTCCGCCACATAATTTGTTTTGCCGCGATTTCGTGCGCGACCAACAAGCGAGTAAGCCTGACATGGTGGCCCTCCAATCAGGACCCATGGCTTTGACAGGTCGCTTGCAGCTTTATCCAGGATCGCATTGAGTTCATCATCGCCTGTTTCAGTGCCTAGCGTTATTTGTCTGGCTTCTCGCCCGGCCTCTTCCCAATCTGATAGTGTGTCGTCATCATACGGGGTGGAAGTTTCACCATTGCAATAACGGTAGTAGCTTTTCAGTGCATGCTCGCCTTTCCCTCGCAGGATTCTGTAGAACGAGCGTAGTCTTAACGTGCTATGTGCAGATGCCTCCATCTCGGCAGAGACGATGGTCTTGAATGTTTTGCCACCGTCGATGGATGAAAATCCTTCTCCAAGCCCGCCGGGGCCGGCGAAAAGGTCAACTATGGGGACAGGGGAGGAGAGGTGCATGAGTTTTTTCAGGTAAGTATTGCAGTATAACAGGGAGACTACCAGGAATAATGGATATAGTCGATATGCAAACGCGATCCCGCATGATGTCGGGGATCAAAGCTAAGAATACGAAGCCTGAAATGAAGGTGCGACGCTTTCTTCATAGCCGAGGTTTTCGGTATCGCCTGCATGTTCGTTCGCTACCCGGAGTTCCAGATATTTGCCTGCCACGATATCGCGTGGTGATTCTGGTGCATGGTTGTTTTTGGCACAGACACGCAGGCTGTAATATGAATTATGTGCCGGCTAGCAACAAAGACCGCTGGATGGCAAAGTTTCAGAAAAATGTTGAACGTGATCAAAAAAATGTCGATGCGCTTATTCAAACTGGCTGGAGGGTAATTGTATTGTGGGAGTGTGGCTTACGTCGCCATGAACCGACACTTCTGGATTGGTTGCCAGATAAAATTAAACGAGATACTGGCGTTGCTATTATCGAATGGCCATAACGCCAAAGAGATGCTGCGGCAGCATTCGGCTATCGGTCGGTAGAGCCCCCCTTGGATTCCCTGACAGAAAGCAACCCATCACGAATATCCGCTGTCTCGACACCCGACATTGCTGAATCGCTGCCCGAAAGCGAACCGTCAATACAGTGAAATAATTTCTGATTTTCGGCGCAAATCCTGCCGGAAGGCGGCTTAAACGAGCCGCCTTCGAATCATCAGTTCAGCTGCTGACCGTGCTCGCGTGTCGCGAAGAACTGCACTTTCGGCCAGCGTTCCTGTGCCAGACGCAAATTGACGCCTGAGTCGGCCAGATACGCGTAATTGCCGTCCACATCCTTCGCCAGACGACTCTGATTCGCTTTGACGAACTCAGTCAGATGCGCCGCATCCGCACAGGTCACCCAGCGCGCAGTCTGTATCCCTGCACGTTCAAATACGGCATCCACACCGTATTCGGCCTTGAGACGGTGCTCGACCACCTCGAACTGCAACTGGCCGACCGCACCGATCAGCGGATTGCTGGTGTCGATCAAAGGCTCGAATACCTGAACTGCGCCTTCTTCACCCAGCTGACGCAACCCCTTTTGCAATTGCTTGGCTTTCATCGGATCACGCAGGCGCGCACGACTGAACAACTCAGGCGCAAAATAGGGTATACCCTTGAAGGTCAGCGCCTCGCCCTCCGTCAGCACATCGCCAATCTGCAGCTGGCCGTGATTGTGAACACCGATAATATCCCCCGCATACGCCTCGTCCATGCGCATGCGCTCGTTGGCCATGAAGGTTACTGCATTGGCCAGCTTCATGTCCTTACCCGTGCGGCGGTGCTTAACCTTCATCCCGGATGTATAGCGACCTGAACACACGCGCATGAAGGCAATGCGATCGCGATGATTCGGATCCATGTTCGCCTGTATCTTGAATACAAAACCCGTGAATGCAGCCTCGGTCGGCAAAACCATGCGCACATCGGTTGCGCGCGGCAAGGGCGATGGCGCCCAGTCCACCAGCGCGCGCAATATCTCACGCACGCCGAAGTTATTCACGCCTGAGCCGAAAAATACGGGGGATTGCTGGCCTTGCAGGAATTCCTGCAAATCAAACGAGGCGCCCGCCCCCATGACCAGTTCTGTCTCGTCGCGCATGGTCTGCATTTCAGACGGACACTGTTTCGCCAGCTGATCAATCTCAGCCCCTTGCAAGGTTTCGACTTCCTGACCTGCTTTGGCTTCGCCCGGTACAAAGCGCAGCACCTGATCGTTGAGCAGGTGATATACGCCCTGAAAGCGCTTTCCCATGCCGATCGGCCAGGTGACCGGCGCGCATTTGATTTTGAGTACGGATTCGATCTCGTCCAGCACTTCCAGCGGTTCGCGCACTTCCCGGTCCATCTTGTTGATGAAGGTGATGATAGGCGTGTTGCGCAGACGGCACACTTCCAGCAGCTTGATGGTCTGCGCTTCCACACCCTTGGCGGCATCCACCACCATCACCGCGGCATCCACCGCCGTCAGTACACGATAAGTGTCTTCAGAAAAATCCTGATGGCCTGGCGTGTCGAGCAGATTGATCACGCAATCGTCAAAAGTGAACTGCATCACGGAACTTGCCACCGAGATGCCGCGCTGCTTTTCGATTTCCAGCCAGTCGGATGTAGCATGGCGTCCGCTTTTGCGGGCCTTGACGGTCCCTGCCATCTGAATCGCGCCACCGAACAGCAGCAGTTTTTCTGTCAGCGTGGTTTTACCCGCATCCGGGTGGGAGATGATCGCAAAAGTGCGGCGGCGCTTGACTTCGCTCGCGACGCCACTCGGGTCTGCAGGCATATCACCGGTACAAATTTCTTCAGATGTTTGAATCATTTTTTACACCACAAAGCAAAAAGGCCTACCAGTAACTGGCAAGCCTTAAATTAATTAATCAGATTCTGCTGATTAACTTTATGCGCTATCGCATGAGAATTTGGTGGCCCGAGGCGGAATCGAACCACCGACACAAGGATTTTCAATCGGGATAAGCGCACAAACCAGAACACACCAAAACGGCTAAGACTAAGACTTGCCGCATTATACAGACAATTCTCTTTTCCCTTATATTCTCAAATATGCCTGTTTTTTGCCTGCTAGTGTCCCGCCAGTGCCCAAAGGGACAATGTCCCGCTATTGTCCAGCCATTTCACAGGATTTCACTATCCCATTTTTACGCCCCCTGAAGCACATAGCATTGACTGCCTTTGACAGCACAGGACATGAATCCTGCATCTGATTTGAGGCTGATGTTGAATGACCAAATAGCAGGCGCATATATTCATAACTCATCAGCACATGACCTTCCGGACATGTCAGGGTTTTCCAGATTGTTGAACAGCAAGACTGAAAACCAATTTTTGAAGTTTCAGGGGTAGCCTTTTTTACCTGGCAAAATGGTCGCTGAACTGAGCGCACAATTTCATCTTCCTTTTTCGCACCGTTTACTCCCCACGTTTCTTCCAAACCGCCGGATTGCGTGCGCTGTGAAATACGGCCAGCACCACAATGCGCTGATCGCGTTCACGAAAATAGACACAATAGGGGAAACGGCGCGCCACTGCTTTGCGCACATCACGATATAAAACCGGAAACTGTTCCGGACTGGTGGCAATACGCTGAATCAGACTTTCAATTTCGGCAAGGAACGCCAAGCCAAGACCTGTGCTTTCCTGCTCATACCAATCACCGGCCTCGTCAAATTCGTATTTTGCCTGACGACGGAAAATGACCGGACGCATTAACGCTGCCAGCGTGCTTGCGATTCTGCCTTGATGGTTTCCCATGCAATGGTGTCATTGGGAGCCGCATCATCTTCCGCAAGACGGAGGTCAAGTTCGGCTCTTTTAGCCTTGCCAGGGGGCAATAGCCCGGCTTCAATGGCAACCGAATCCCAGATATCCTGTGCCAATTCGATACGGTCTTCGACGCTCATGCTGTCTATGCCCAGTGCGTGCAGTGCTTGTCCCATAATGCTCTCCTGTGTTGCGGGGTATTTTACGGCAAAAGCCAGGCTGCAAATAGCCGTTGTTTCATCTCGCGCAATATGTTTGGCGCACCGCGCAAAGCCAACACACCGCCTGCCGGGCCCGCCAGCGGGGTACGTGCAAGCTCATCGCGCTCCAGCGCCTCCGTTCCGCCCGCGCTACCATCATCACCCGCCGACCAGTGTCTTAGTGACGACCTACACAGGTATATGGAAGTAAATACAGTATGCTTTTCCGAGATGCCCCGCCAGTCTCCCACAAAGCAAAAAAGACCTAGAATTTTCATTCTAAGTCTTTGAATTCTTTGGTGGCCCGAGGCGGAATCGAACCACCGACACAAGGATTTTCAATCCTCTGCTCTACCGACTGAGCTATCAGGCCATCTTAAACATTTTCGCAGGATTCTTAATGCACTAACCTCCTTGCGAGGTGCGCATTATACCTACTTTTTAAAGCGCTGCAACACAAATGACAAACCCCGCCGAAGCGGGGTCTGCAAGATCAGCTAAATACGTGCTGAATCTAATTACATCATGCCGCCCATGCCGCCCATGTCGCCGCCGCCCATGCCGCCTGCAGCCGGCTTGTCTTCAGGCAACTCGGCAACCATACAGGCTGTCGTCAGCATCAGACCAGCGATAGAAGCTGCATTTTGCAATGCAACACGCGTTACCTTGGTAGGATCTACCACGCCCATCGCCAGCATGTCGCCATATTCGCTGCTAGCCGCGTTGTAACCGTAGCTGCCTGTACCTTCAGACACTTTGTTAACCACAACAGAAGGCTCATCACCGGCGTTTTGCACGATGGCGCGCAGTGGCGCTTCCATCGCACGCAATACGATAGTGATACCTGCGTCCTGGTCGTGGTTGTCGCCCTTCAGACCGGACACAGCAACCTTGGCACGCAGCAATGCGACGCCGCCGCCAGGGACGATGCCTTCTTCAACAGCAGCACGGGTTGCGTGCAATGCATCTTCCACGCGCGCCTTCTTTTCCTTCATTTCAACTTCGGTCGCTGCGCCAACCTTGATCACTGCAACGCCGCCAGCCAGCTTGGCTTTACGTTCCTGCAGTTTTTCTTTGTCGTAGTCGCTGGTTGATTCTTCAGCTTGCTTATTGATCTGGCTGATACGACCTGTGATCGCATCTGCCTGGCCTGCGCCGTCGATGATGATCGTTGTATCTTTACCCACTTCAATACGCTTGGCTTGACCCAGATCTTCCAGGGTTGCTTTTTCCAAAGTCAGACCAACTTCTTCAGCGATGACCGTACCGCCGGTCAGAATAGCGATGTCTTCCAGCATTGCCTTGCGACGATCGCCAAAGCCTGGCGCCTTAACAGCTACGGTCTTCAGAATACCGCGGATGTTGTTGACGACCAGTGTTGCCAGCGCTTCGCCGTCCACATCTTCTGCGATGATCAGCAACGGACGACCGGCTTTAGCCACTTGTTCCAGTACCGGCAGCAAATCGCGGATATTGGAGATCTTCTTGTCATGCAACAGGATGAACGGGTTTTCCATCGCAGCGATCTGACGATCCTGATTGTTGATGAAGTACGGTGACAGATAACCGCGGTCAAACTGCATACCTTCAACGATATCCAGTTCATCTTCAAGACCGGTACCATCTTCGATGGTGATGACGCCTTCTTTGCCGACTTTTTCCATCGCAGCAGCGATTTTTTCGCCGATAACGGTGTCAGAATTTGCAGAGATGCTGCCAACCTGTGCAATTTCCTTGCTGGTTGTACAAGGACGTGACAATTTCTTCAGTTCAGCAACTGCAGCGATAACAGCCTGATCGATACCGCGCTTCAGATCCATCGGGTTCATGCCGGCTGCAACAAACTTCATGCCTTCCATGACGATAGACTGTGCCAGTACGGTCGCAGTCGTTGTACCGTCACCGGCCACATCGGATGTCTTGGAAGCTACTTCCTTGACCATTTGCGCGCCCATGTTTTCGAACTTGTCTTTCAGTTCGATTTCCTTGGCGACAGATACACCGTCTTTAGTGATGGTAGGGGAACCGTATGAACGATCCAGAACCACGTTACGGCCTTTAGGGCCCAGCGTTACTTTAACTGCATCGGCGAGAATATTTACGCCAACAACCATTTTCGCGCGTGCTGCGTCGTGAAATTTTACGTCTTTAGCTGCCATGTTTTGTGCTCCTGAAATAGATTAAGACCGTCATCCCGGATAGGTTCCGGAACGGGTTATAAAAATTAAGCCTCGACGATGCCGATGATGTCGTCTTCGCGCATGGTCAGGTATTCCTGACCGTCCATCTTGAAGGTCTGGCCGGAATACTTGCCGAACAATACCTTGTCGCCGACCTTGACGCTCATGGACTGCAGCTTGCCGTCATTGTTCACCTTGCCGTTGCCGACAGCGACGACTTCACCTGTATCAGGCTTTTCGACCGCCGTGCTTGCCAGCACGATACCGGACGCAGTCTTGACGTCTTCTTCCATACGCTTGACGATCACGCGGTCGCTCAAAGGACGAATCTTCATATTTATATCTCCTGAATCAGTGGGGTTAAATTAAATGCAGAGGCGAAGTGCTCCGCCCGCAAGCGCTAACAATGGGGATAGCGACTTGCAATTTCAAGGGCGGAGGTGAAATTTATTTTTTGACCGGCAAGGCGATCTTGTTGTCTTTACTAAATTGATAGTCTTTGAAAACATGCTCGGCGGTCAGAAGCTGATACGTGCCGTCTTCATTGCGGTGCGAGGTGTCTTTGAGGCGATAGGCGTAATGCCCGCAAGTCCACAGATCGTAATTGCGCATGTGGGTACAAAGACACGTCTTGTCCGGCACGGAGATTTTCTTCGCGTCCGGATTTTCAGCCACCACACGATTGTAGGCGTCGATATAGCCGCAGTGACCGTTGCCGTCCAGCACATAGCCGAAGGCTTCGCAGTTCGGACGTATGCCGGAACCTATCGCAGGACAGCCCTTAATCATACGCATCGGATAGCCGGTCGGTGACAGCGTATTGACTTCGATGTCCTCTTCACTGGCCTTGAAATACTCCTGCTGTATTTTTTTCGGGATACCGCATTCTTCTGTGACGGTAAATCGCGTTGCCACCTGCACGGCGGATGAACCTGACTCCAGATAGCTCACCGCATCGCTGCCGGTGAAAATACCACCCGCCGGAATCACCGGAATATCCAGCTGTTCATTCTTCAGATACTGGATCACTTCAGTATTAATGGTGCGCAAATCGTACTGCGCCCAGTCCATGCCGAAACCCAGATGGCCGCCTGCCAGCGGACCTTCCACCACGATGTAATCGGGCAGACGATTGATCTTGGCATTTTTGCGCAGAAACAACTGCAGGGCACGCACTGAGGACACGATGATACCCAGTTTTACGTCGTGAAAGCGGGGATGATCCTGCATCATCGCGAACGAACCCAGGTGCAGACCCGCTGCCAGCGTGATGCCATCGATGCCTTCATCCAGCGCTGCCAGCATACGTGTGCGCAGCGTCTCGCGCGGCGCATTCATGGTGAGCTTTTCCATGCAGTTGATGAATATCATGCCGTCGCCGCGCTTGGCTTCCATGGTATGACGAACGTGCAAGCGTGAAGCTTCAGCAACCTGCTCCAGATCGAATTTCACGATGGATTTGTCTGCCTGCAGGATATTCAGCTTGTATTGCTTTTGCTTTTCACTGACAAATTTTGTCTTGTAACGCTTATCGGTTACCGTCGGCAGCATCGCATCGGAAATATGTCCGATCCCGCCCAGTCGCGCCGCCTCCAGCGCCAGTTCGGCGGTGGAAATATCCACGCCCATGCCGCCGATCATAATCGGCACTAATTCGCGCTTTCCAAAGCGCAGGCGGAAATCATCTAAACATTTCATTGCGGCCATCCTCCAACAGTCGCTCCGGATTTAAAATCAGAGCGTTATAAATAATTATATTCGGTACACGTAAGGTCACAAGCATGCCACAAATAGCGCAATACTCAAAGTATTGCCACCATAAATTGTAAGCATTAACAACTAATATACAAAATTTAATTATCATGTGCGGCGTACTGTGCACGCGTTAGTTCAGCGCAACAGATATAAAATTCGTTATGATTCACCCATGCATACCCATATCCGCAGCAACGCCGACCTGATCAGACGCTCGATGTCAGCCGTCTGGCACCCCTGTTCACAGATGAAACACTATGAAACATTTCCGCTGGTGCCGGTTTCCCGCGGACAGGGGGTCTGGCTCTATGACTTTGACGGCAACAGATATCTGGATGCGGTCAGCTCGTGGTGGGTGAATCTGTTCGGACACAGCAACCCCCGCATCAACGCGGCGCTGCGCGAGCAGCTTGAGAACCTTGAACACGTGATGCTGGCTGGGTTCACGCATGAGCCTGTGATTGAACTGTCCGAGCGATTACGCAAACTCGCCCCCGCAGGCCTGGGACACTGCTTTTACGGATCGGACGGCGCGTCAGCGACCGAAATCGCACTCAAGATGAGCGCGCATTACTGGCGCAACTCAGGACAAGCTGACAAGGTGCAGTTTATCAGTTTGCAAAACAGCTATCACGGCGAAACCCTGGGCGCCTTGTCGGTCACCGATGTCGCGCTGTTTCGCGATGCCTATGGCGCGCTGATCCGTCAGCAGACAACCGTCAGCAGCCCGGACGATCGCAACGCTGAAGCTGGAGAAACCAGCGAGGCTTGCGCGCTGCGCTGTGCCGATGCGCTTGAACTGCATTTACAGCAGCACCATGAACAGCTTGCCGCGTTCATCATCGAACCATTGATACAGGGTGCGGCAGGCATGGCCATGTATCACCCGGTTTATCTTACACGCGCAAGAGAACTCTGCGATCAATACCATGTGCATCTGATCGCAGATGAAATCGCGGTCGGCATGGGACGAACAGGCACGATGTTTGCCTGCGAACAGGGCGGCATCTCCCCTGATTTTCTGCTCATATCCAAAGGCATCACCGGCGGCTATCTCCCCCTGTCCATCGTCATGACGCACGACGAAATTTATCAGGCCTTCTACGCGGATCAAAGCTCGCGCGGCTTTTTGCACTCCCATTCCTACACAGGCAATCCATTAGCCTGCCGCGCAGCCCTGGCCACACTGGATATTTTTGAACGGGATGACGTGCTCAACGCCAACCGCGACAAAGCCGCTTTTTTCAACCGCATCGCACAGCCCCTGCGTGAACACCCCGCCGTCAAAAACTGGCGCAACACCGGCATGATCTGGGCATTTGAAGTCACTAACCCTCACGCCGATTTTTCACAGCGCTGCTTCGCGCTGGGATTGCAGCATGAACTGCTTTTGCGCCCGATGGGCAACACGGTCTACTTCATGCCGCCGTATGTCATCTCCGAGGACGAGATGGTGCTGCTCGTCACCCGCACGCTGGCTATCGTTGAGGCACTCACATGAAACGCCTGCAACTCGCTCTATTCGCTCTCTGCCTCGCCGCCGGCGCGCATGCAGCCCCCCTGCCACTGACTGTCGCGCAGGAATTGAGGCAAGCTCACATCCCGCTATCCGGTGTGGGTGTTCTGGTGCAGGAAACGGGCAAAGCCGCTGCGCTGATACGATTCAATGCCCGAGCGCCGATGAATCCGGCATCCACGATGAAGCTGCTCACTACCTTCGCCGCGCTGGATCTGCTCGGCCCCGCCTACACCTGGAAGACAGAAGCGTATCTGGACGGCGTACTCAAAGACGGCATACTGAACGGCGACCTGATCATCAAAGGCTACGGCGATCCGAAGCTCACCATCGAACAATTCTGGCTTTGGCTCACCGAACTGCGCGCGCGCGGATTGCGCGAGATACGCGGCGATCTGGTGCTCGACCGCAGTTATTTCGACCTGCCTGCATTCGATTCCGGCACGTTCGACAACGACCCGCTGCGCGCCTACAACGTAGGCCCTGATGCGCTGCTGCTCAATTTCAACACACTGCAATTGCACTACCTGCCTGACGGTCAGAACTTGAAGGTTTTCACCTCACCGGTACTCAATGGCATCAGGCTGAATAACCGGCTGGTCACGCAGGCTGCCGGCAGTTGCAGCAACTGGGATGACGGCATTAACGCGCAACCGAATGGCGACAGCATCGTCTTGCAAGGCGGTTATTCCGGCGAGTGCGGCGAACGCGAACACAGCCTGAGCCTGATGCCGCACACCCGCTACGTCGAGGCCGTGTTCCGCTCACTGTGGACGGAACTCGGCGGCACATTACAGGGTAAGCAGCGAGAGGGGCTTGCTGGCGTTAAGGCCACGCTGTTCTCAACGCATCGCTCCGAACCGCTCAGTTTGACGATCCGCGACATCAACAAATACAGCAACAATGTCATGGCAAGGCAGGTGTTTCTGACACTGGGCACGCCCTCGCGGCAGGGGGGCAATGACGAAGACGGCACGACGACGCCCGCCCTGCCCCCAGCGCAAACGCCCATGTCCATCAGTCGCAGCGTGCAGATCATCCATGACTGGCTGCAAGGGCAACAGCTGAATTTTCCGGAGCTGGTGCTGGAAAACGGCGCCGGCCTGTCACGCATCGAACGCATCAGCACAGAACACATGGCCATGCTGCTGCAACGCGCGGCAACCCACCCGCTGAGCGCAGAACTGCAATCGTCACTGCCGATACTGGGCGTGGACGGCACGATGCGAAAACGCCTCAAGGATAGCGCATCCGCAGGTCACGCCCACCTCAAGAGCGGCACGCTGGAAGGCGTCAAGACGCTCGCAGGCTACGTACGCTCAAAGTCCGGCCGCGAATGGGTGGTGGTGTGCTTCATCAACGACCCTAACGCGAAATACGGCAAAGCCGCGCAGGATGCGCTGATTGAATGGGTACAAGGAAAATAAGCCAGATAGCGATTCCACGCGGTGCGTTAAATCACAGCGGCGCTAGCCTGTTCCTCGATCAGCAATCTCAAGTCGATTTTTCAGCCAGTGATCAATTGACCAGGCACCGCGGCTGATCATCAACAGCACCGCCAGCAACATCCCCCAGTGCAGGTGCTGGGTGATGCCGGCCTCGCTCAGTTCAGAATAATAGGAGACGACCGCGACCAGATTGAGAATGAACAGCCCCGCTGCCGCAAAACGCCCGAACAAGCCGGCCGCCAGCAGCACAGGCAAACCGAGTTCCGCCCCGGTCGCAAGATATGCGGCCAGCTCAGAACTCAACCACGGCACCTGATAGACGTCGCTGAACAGGTACAGCGTGCTGTCCCAGTTCTGTATCTTGGTCAGGCCGGATTTGAAAAATACGCGTGCCAGATACAGCCTCAAGCCTAAGTCCAGCAAGGGTGCCAGATGTTCCGGCAGGCGAGCTGCGCGGTAATACAGCCGGATGAGTGTGCTCATGATGTCGTACCCAGTTCGAATCCCGTCAGCACACCGGCCAGATCAAGCAATGCGGCCTGCAAATCAAAATCAGGATAGCGGGCAAGGGTCGCTTCCGTCGCCACACCCAGCGCCTCGCTATTTTGTATGCGTGCCAGCCAGTTGGCGGATGCGGCGGATAATTCCTCCACCCGGACAATATCGGACTGACGGCTCACCAGTGCGATGCAGCCGCCCTCGTCGAGGCTGATTTGAAAGTCGCACGCGGCATCCGACTGGTGCGCCTGCCAGATGGCGACAACAGGAAAACTGGAATGCACCATCTGACAGGCGGTATGCAGTATCAGATCGGCATGCTGCCAGACCGGTATCCTGGCCAGCTGATCGAGCGCCAGCGCGCCGGTATTTTCCGCAAAACAGGCAACGTGGCACGCCCACTCCAGCGTCGCGACATCCGGCAGATAGACAAGCTCCTGCACCGGCTCGAAGCTCGCCAGAAAATCTGCCAGTTGCGCGCCGTAATGATGAAGATTCGCGCTGGCAGAAGGATGTTGCGCGATGTATTGCCGCGCCATAAAACGGAAAAATTCCTCGCCGACAAGCTGCTGGATCACGGGGTATGCGCCCGCCAGTGCATCGTGCAGATTGCCGCGATAATTGTTGCGATAGATCTCAATCGCGGTATCTTGCGAATAATTCGAATAACTCAGGTCGATTTGCGGTGAAATCGCCTCACCTCGCACGATCGCGCGTGCGAAACGGGCGAGTTCGTCGGTAAAATCACTCATAAGTCGCATCCATTCTTTGCTGAGCTTTGGCAGCCTCTGCCATCAATACAGGCAAAGCCGGCATGTCGCTGTCCCACTCGATCAGCGTAGGGCGCGGGCCGATCTGCTGCAGTATGTATTCATAGAGCGCCCAGACTTCCGGATACACTGCGCAGTTGTGCGTATCGACCAGACAGCCGTCCCGGATCGAATATCCGGCCAGATGATATTCTTTGACCGCCGCATGCGGAATCGCGCGGATAAAATCGTCGGCACTCACGCCCAGATTGCGCGCATTCACATACAGATTCTCCACATCGAAGAGAATGCCACAGCCGGTGCGCTGTACAAGTTCAGCCAGAAATTCGCCCTCCGTCATGTCGCTGCTGGAAAAAGACAGATAGCTGGACAGGTTTTCCACCAGCAGCTGTCGCCCCAGCGTCTCCTGCACCTGTTCGATGCGCCGCGCTACCTGCGCCAGCGCCGCCATCGTATAAGGGAAGGGCAACAGGTCGTTGACCACCAAACCATCAGCCATATTCCAGCACAGGTGCTCAGATACGGCTGACGGCTGCACCGCATCGCACAGGCGACGCCATGCGGATAAATGGTGAGTATCAGGCGGTGTCGCCGATGCCAGCCCCATGCCGACGCCGTGCAGACTGACAGGATACTGTTCGCGCACCTTGAGCAGGGTGTGCAGCGCCGCACCCCCGCCAAAAAAATTCTCGCTGTGCACCTCGACCCAGCCTATCGGCGGATTCGTGTCCAGCACGTCGCGGTAATGAGGAGCCCGCAAGCCGATACCTGCGACACACGGCAATGTATCGGATGCGAGCCTGTTCATTACATCGCCTTTTTCATCATTGCATCGCCTGCAGCCATCAGCATACCGCCGGCGATCTTGTTGCAGGTACCTTTAGGCAACGCGACGAAATCGTTGGCATCGCTGTTACGGCTGGCCTGCCCTGCACAGGAGTGACCGGCTTTTTTGCTGCCGCAGTCATTCATACCGGCTTTGGCAACACCGAAACATTTTTCCATCTTCTGCTCATCCGCATGGGCCGCGCCTGCCAGACCCAATGCCAGTAAACCACCGATTGCTGTTGTCAGAATTGCTTGCTTTTTCATTTTGAAACTCCTTCAGGTTAAAAATCAAATATCGTAAAATCCGGCTTACTGCACCATAGCGCTGATGATCAAATTCATCTGCCGCGCACTGACTGATTCGCGCTGCGCGTATAAAAGGTTACACAACTCAGAATATTTTTTTCGCAGCCGGCCTGCGCCACGCACGGCTACTGATACAAGGCAGGGAACTGTTTACGCAGCTGCGCCACCTTGGGCAGGTCGTTGAAGATAATATAAGGCTCGTTTGGATGCAACGCCAGATAGTTCTGGTGATACGCTTCCGCGGGATAGAACGCCTTCAGCGCCACGACCTGTGTGACCGGGGGCGTCGCAAATGCATGATGTGAATCGAGCTGCCGCAGGTAAGCATTCGACTGCCTTTGCTGATCAGCGCTGGTGTAGAAAATCGCCGAACGATACTGGCTGCCGACATCGTTGCCCTGACGATTGAGCTGCGTCGGGTCATGTGCGACGCTGACGAACACTTGCAGTAACTGTGCATACGTGACTTTTTCAGGATTGAAACGAATGCGCACGGCTTCAGCATGCCCGGTATCGCCGCGGCTTACCTGCTCATAGTGCGCCGTCGCCGCACTCCCGCCCGCATAGCCTGACTCCACGTCAGACACGCCCCTGACATGCTTGTATACCGCATCCACACCCCAGAAGCAGCCACCTGCGAACACCGCGGTCTGCTCCGCAGCGACAGCGGCGAAGGATACGCTCAGCATCAGTGAGATAAGCCCGTTACGGAAAATTATTTTTTTCACGATGTAACTCCTGTCAATTATCCGAAGGTGAACGCAAACGCTTCTGCGCCTGCATCTGAAAACTCAATGTGAAAAGTCCGTTCACGGCCCGGGTCGGTTTGCCGGATGAGCTGATACAGCCGCTGCCCGCGGATCTCGCCGTAGCCATTCTGGTCGGTATCCGCGCCGTGATCCTCACCCGGTGCGGCACCATCGAGCGTCACCTTAAAGCGCAGCGGTTTACCGCCTGTCGCTCCCATCACCAGATGCAGATCCCGCCCTGCGAAACGGTAGCTGATCCCCCCGCCTGCGGTGTGCAATGCGGCGGATTCGGCGAAGACCTGCCAGTCGCCGCTCAGCGCCCACTGGTCAGTTTTCAGGTTCAGAGGCGCACGGTAATGGCTTATTTTGTCATGCACGGCGGTGGAGACAAAATTTTCGCTTCTGGCATACCCCAGATAGGTTTCCGGAGAGCGCCTGGTGTCTGCTGCCGCTGCGGTCGCACCGGTTCCCGACACATTAACCAGATCAGCGTCAATCGCCGTTCTGCCCGCTTCTTTCAGCAGGCTCTGGATCATCTTTTCGGTCTCGTCATACGCGCCTTCACCAAAATGCTGATCGCGTATCACGCCGCGCGCGTCGATCAGGTAATGCGCAGGCCAATACTGATTATGAAAGGCATTCCAGATTGCATACTGGTTGTCGATCGCCACCGGATAACGGACACCCAGATCGCGAACGGCCTGCTCCACGTTGTGTATATCCTTCTCAAAAGCGAATTCCGGCGCATGCACGCCGATGATGACCAGCCCTTCTGCGCGGTACTTCTCATCCCACGCTTTCAGGTAGGGCAGTGTGCGCAAGCAGTTGATGCAGGAATAGGTCCAGAAATCCACCAGCACCACCTTGCCGCGCAGCATCCCTTCATCGAGCGGCTGCGAGTTCAGCCATTGTGTCGCACCGCCAAGAGCGGGCATATTGCCTGTGCGCGGAGACCCGGCGGGCTTGTCCAATCGGCTCAGCAGTCTTTGCTCAGTAGCGGCTGTATTCAGAAAATCAAACTGTGCCAGAAAACGGGTATCCCAGCCCAGCGCGATGACCAGCACGCCGCCCACGACGGCCACACCCAGCGCGCGGCGCAACCACTCTTCCGCACCCAGTCCGCGTTTCATCAGACTGAACACGCGTCCACCCGCCAGCAAGGCCAAGCCTAACGAACTTGCCGCACCCGCAGCGAACGCCAGCAGCAGCAATGCGCTGTACAGATTGGCGCCGTTAAGCGCCGCCCCCGCCAGCACCAGTCCCAGTATCGGGCCTGCGCATGGCGCCCACAGGAAACCGATGGCAACCCCCAGCAGCAGTGAGCCACTCAGATTGTTGCGACTATCAGCCCGTTGCTGCAGGTGTCCGCCCAGCGCCACGAAAGGTCGCATCAGTCTTTCGGACAAAGCGGGGAAGATCAGTGCAAGCCCTAACAGCAGCAGCAACGACATCGCCGCATAACGGCCATACTGGTTGACGTCGACCAGCCATGCCCCCCCGATCGCTGCAAAACTTGCCAGCAGGGTGAACGTGATTGCCATACCGAGCAATACCGGCAGTCCTGAACGGCGGAAGGACTGGCCGGCGCGCGCAAATACGAAGGGCAGCACCGGCAATACGCAGGGGCTGAAGATGGTGAGTACGCCACCCAGATAAGCGAGAATCAGCATGATGAGATTGATTAAAGTTTAGCAACGAAGCGCATGGCAACAGCATTCATGCAATAACGCAAACCGGAAGGTTTCGGACCGTCGTCGAACACATGCCCCAGATGCGCATCGCACAGCGAACATTGCACTTCGGTACGCGTCATGCCGAACTGGCGGTCGGTAACTTCACGCACGTTGTGTGCGTCAACGGGCTGCCAGAAGCTGGGCCAGCCCGTGCCTGAATCGAATTTGGCCGCGGCGCTGAATAATGCATTGTCGCAGCACACACAGCGATACAGTCCGGCATCATGCCTGTCATATCCTGGCACAGAATACGCACGTTCCGTTCCCTGTTCGCGGGTCACATGATAGGCAAGAGACGACAAGCTCTTTTTCCAGTCACGGTGAACTTTGTCCAAACTTGCCAGCCCCAGCGGCTTTCCGTCATCGGAAAATCGCATGACAAGGACCTTGTCGCCGTATGAGGCGGCAAATGAGCGGGTCGTTAAAACGGCAGCAAGCCCTGTCAAAGCGAATAAAAATTGTCTGCGCTGCATGATGTCGCTCTCCTGCGTTGAAATAGTGAAGTTCAATCCTGAACCTGCTCATAAACAGGCTATGATTACGTGCCGTCTGCCAGGGTATTCGCGCAGGAATAAAAAAAGGTTACATGACGGATCAAAACATAACGATGGAAGCATTGATGCGAAGGTCGCTGGATGGCGATCAGCGCGCTTACGCGGCATTGCTGCAGGATACGGCTCGCCTGTTGCGGCCGTTTTTGGCCAGACGGCTCAGTTTTGAAAATGAAGTAGATGACCTGTTGCAGGAGATTCTGCTCTCCATCCACAAAGCACGCCATACCTATGACGGCAATCGCCCTTACAAGCCGTGGGTCTACGCAATCGCCAAATTTCGCCTGCAGGATTTTTTGCGTGCGCACTATGCAGACCAGCTGCGCCATGCGGTTAACTTTGATGAAATAGAAGAAACCTTGCCGGACAATGTAACCGAAACCGCCTTCAGCTACGAATCCATTCATGAAGAGGTGCAAAAACTTCCAGTCAAACAGGCAACCATCCTGAAGCTGATGCACGCCGAAGGCTACACGGCCAAAGAGGTTGCAGAAAAAATGGAGATGAATGAATCTGCCGTCAAGGTAGCCGCGCACCGCGCCTACAAGATACTCAGAAAGATACTGGAGCGATGATGATCGATGATTTGATAGATACCCTGATAAAGGAGGGGGGCGCCGTTAAACCCGCCCCTCATCCGTTCAAACTCAGCCTGCAATGGATAGCAGGGGCCACGCTCTATCTGACGATATCGCTACTGGTTTTCGGCGTCCGCCCCGGTCTTTCTGCGCAGTTTCACCGCATCGGCTTCGATGCCGAAATAGCCGCGCTGATCACCCTCATCATCTCCACGTCGCTGAGCGCCGCGCTGCTGGTGTTTCCCGATCTGCACCAGATACGCAGGCTTGCCTACACCCCGCTGGCCGCATTCGCCCTGTTGATCGCTGCCTTGTTCGTCGCATGGCAGCAGGATAATCCGCCCGCGCCGCTGCCTGTACACAGCTTTGAATGCACCCTCGGCATCGCCCTGTTTTCACTGCTGCCGGCCATCTGGACATTCTTCGTGATGAAAAAATATGCCAGCACCCATTACCATTTGGCCGGCAGTGTCGCGCTGCTTTTCGCCTTCAGCGTCGGCGCGCTGTGGCTGAGACTGCATGAAAACACCGACTCCGTCGCCCATGTCATCGAGTGGCACTATCTCCCGATGCTTGGCATCGGCCTCCTCGGCTTGTGGCTGGGACAGCGGCTGCTAAGATGGTGAGCAGGTCTACTGAGCCGCGGCTTTGGCTGCCGTGCCAAGTTCCAGTTTAACCGGCACGTCGCGCCCCTCAGCCGTAACTTTCTCCGTGGTCAGGACAGTCAATCGATCAGCCGGCGCACCGGCTAGCTTCAGTGCTGCCGCTGTCGCCTCGCCGCGTACGGCACCCAAAGCCTGTAACTGTTTGTCATCGACCACGACTTTGCTGCGCAGGCGCTCAAACAGAACGGCATAAAAATCGGCACCTTTAAGTGCGTTCACTTCCTGCTCAGTCAGCGTGCGCTTTTCACGGAACATGCCGCTCAGCCCGGACATGAATTTACCGGTGACGCTCTCTTGCAGCTTGCCCGGATTGGCACGGCGAAATCCTGCCTTCTGCGCAGCCAGCTCACCGCCACCGAAGCCCTCTGAAAACAATTCCTCCAGCGCGGCCTGAACCTTAGGCTGGTAAGTTGAAAGCGGCCCCGGATCATCCCCCGCATCCAGATGCTGCCCGCCCGCCTTGGCCACGATGCGGCGCAACTGTATATCCTGCAACGCAACGCGATCCGTATCGGCATATACGCCATGCACCGAGATGGAAAGTGCAGGCCGTTTAGTCAAAACCTCCGCCAGACGCACCAGTTTTTCGCGCTCAGGCGGGGTCAGCTCGGCACGACCGGCTTCAAACGTGATGTTCTCGAATTGATCGTCTCCGCCGAATAAGGCACCGAGCGCTCTGAACGGCGCGGTTGCAATCCTGGTGAGGATATTTTGGATTGCCTGCCAGACGATCCCGCTATAGCTGAACTTCGGATCGTCCATACTGCCCGAGACAGGCAGTCCCAGATCAATTCGCCCGTCTGCATCCTGCAAAATGCTGATGGCCAGATCCAGCGGCAAATCCTTTGCTTCCGCACTTTCCACCTTTTCGCCCAGCATCAACTGGTTCATGATCACCTTATTTTTTCCCTGCATCTGGCGCTGCTTGATCTTATATTCCAGATCGAGAGACAACTTGCCTGAATCGATCTTGCGGCCGGCAAAAGTGGCTGAATAAGGGGTCAGATGAGCCATCTCGATATTGCGAAACACCACATTGATATCCATGAAATCGGTGGGATTAGACAGATTGATCTGACCGACCGCGCGCGCGATGCCGTATTCATCTACCTGACCGTCCAGCTCCAGTTGCCCGATGGCACCGCTGTGCGTTGACAAGCCGGCCACCACGCCCTTGAGCCCGTGAATGCGCGTACCAAATGGCAGGGCAAGAGAGTAATCGGCAAAATCCATTTCGCCGTGCGCAAAACGCAACCGGTCTATGTTGACGACATATTGTTGCGCCGACGACCCGGCGAGCTTATCAGGAGCCGGTGCCGCCGGCATCAGGATGCGTTTGAAGCTGAGCGACTTGTCCTTGTTGATAATCAGCCTGGTATCGATCCCGTTGACGACAAGCTCATCGATATCCAGTCGTGACTGATTCACCTTGAGCGATCGGCTGGCCAGTGACTTCCAGGCCAGGAAAATATTGCCTGTATCCGCTTCGTTGAGCAGCAGGTCACGCAGTTCAAAGCCCCCGTTGAAGCTCGCACCCTGTTTGTTATAGCTGACGTGCCCTTCCGTGGACAGCTTTCCGTTCGCCAGTTTAAGCCTGGCTAACTGTGACAGATAGGGCTGGGCAGGCTTGAGGCTAAGCTCAGTCAGCTTAAGCCCGATCTCGGCAGCCGGTGCGCCGGGCACCACATTGCCCCCCGCCTCGACGCGCCCCCCATCCTGCGCATTGAAAGCTGCCTTGAGCGGCACGGCCAGATTCCAGTCTTCACTGATTGCGCCTGCCTCCAGTGTAAAATCCTTCAGACCCAGCTGCGCGGCAGGCGATACGCTCTCATCTGTGAACACAGCATCTATGTCTGCCAACGCCAGTTTTTCGAGCCGGTAATGCCAGCCGACCGGTTTCGCCTGATTAACGGTCTTAGCACCGGATACATGTTTTTCCGCCTGTGCAACGGGTGACAGTTTTTTAAACGCCTCGACGACGTTGATGCGACCCTTTGCATCACGAACAGCGCGGATATGCCCTTCACCCAGCGCAATGCGTCCTACTGTCACCTGATGGGAAGCTAAATTGAGCCCGATATCATCAACAACCAGGCTGCCCAACTCCAGCGCCTTGGGTCCGTCCGGCACACTCAGATGGCTGCCGTCAATCCTGAGTTTACCCAGCGTGAACGTATTTTTTCCAAGATCGAAACGACCACCCTGCGCATCGACAGCATCAATAAGGACAGAGGAACTATGCGTCATGCCGAATCCGGTCAGTCTGGCCGCCATCTGATCCAGAACAACCTCCAGTTTTCCGCTGTTGAAACCCACCCTGAAGTTGGCAGACAAGCCGATCAGACCAACAGGCGGTGAGGTTGGCAGCAGATCTTTGAAATACGTCGAAGCCGCAGCAAGATTCACCTGTTCGACCTTAAAATTGCCCGTCGTCGTCAGCGGTGCCAGTCGCGCCTCGCCCTGCAAGGTCAGCCTGGCACCGTCTGAGGTGCGCGCTGAAAATTTGTACTGCCCTTTGTTGCCCGTCAGGGAAGAAAAATCAGTGAGTACCATATCCGCCGGCTCAATGCGTGTGACGAAGGCCGGTTTTACCCGGTAGTCAGTGAAATCGAGCCGGGTGCCCGACAGAGTGAAACGCTGAATCTCAAACCCAGGCAAGGATGACTCAGGATTTTTGTCAGGGCTTTGCAAGGCATTTACCAGTGCGGACCAGTTCAGTTTTCCGTCCGGGAGCAGCACGGCGTTCGCTTCCAGTCCGTCGAGGCGGATGCCGTCGAAAACCAGCGCCCCGCGAAACAGGCTGGCAGAGGAAACATCCGCCACCAGTTCACGAAAAGCCAGCAAAGGTTTGCCATCTGGTTCAGTAAGATGCAGCCCTGAAAGACGCAGGCTAAGTTCGAAAGGATTAAACTGTGGCCGGCTCATCGTGAGATGATGGCCGGTTTTGACTGCGATGAATGCCTCTGCCTGGGACTGCAAAATGCGGGGAAAAATCAGCCAGCTGAATAACAGAAAGGCAATCGCTCCCCCGGCAAAAAACAGCCCTGTTTTCTTACTCGAGGGGAATTGAAAAGTCATGGTATGTAAATAATGAGGAAACAGGCCTTGATTTTAGACCTCGCCCCTTCTATTGCACAGTGTTTATTCCACAGCGACGATTGGACATCGCTGCCCGTAGCGAATTCGACCGGCGCTGCTGGCCACGCGTATGCGCCGGTATGTTCAATTCAGACTTGAATAAACCATACGCCCGTCCAGCAAGGTATAGCACACCCGCCCCAGCATTTCATAGCCGTTAAACGGTGTGTTTTTACCCTGACTTTTCAGTGCGGCCGGTGCCACCTGCCATGCAGCCTTCGGATCGAAGATACAAATATCCGCATGTGCGCCTATTGAGAGCTGCCCCATCTTCTGCCCCAGTAATTGCGCCGGTTTGATCGTGATGCTTGCCAGCGCGTCCAGCAGCGGCACATGTTCCTGTTCGGCCCATTTGAGTACGAGCGGCAGCAGCAATTCCAGACCGGTCGCACCCGCTTCAGCTTCTGCAAACGGCAACAACTTGGCATCGTCGTCCACCGGAGAATGATTCGAACAGACCGCATCGATCGTCCCGTCCAGCAATCCGGCACGCAGCGCAGCACGGTCTCGCCCGCTTCTAAGCGGCGGCACCAGATGACAGTTCGAATCGAAGAAGCCGATATCCATTTCGGTCAGATGAACATGATTCATCGAAACATCACAGGTCACGGTCAGACCTTCCCGCTTGGCCGCACGCAGCAATGCAACCCCCTCCGCGCTGGAAATGCGGCAGATGTGCAGCATCACGCCGGTTTCCCGTGCCAGTTGCAAAGCGGTGGCCAGCGCGATGGTTTCGGCGACGACAGGTATCGACGGCAAGCCTAAACGGGTCGCCACTTCACCATCATGTGCCACGCCGTTTTTGGCAAGAAAACTATCCTGAGGGCGCAGCCACACCCGGTAACCGAAGGTCGCTGCATATTGCATCGCGCGCAGCAATACCCGCGTGTCCGTGAGCGGCTCGTCTGCCTGACTGAATGCCTTGCATCCGGCCTCTGTCAGTTCGATCATCTCGGTCAGCGCAACCCCTTTCAGGCCGTAGGTCAGTGCACCGATCGGAAACACCCGGCATTGATTCAGCACGCGTGCGCGGCGCTTTAGCATTTCCACCAGGCCGGGTTCATCCAGTGGCGGGTCTGTGTCGGGCGGGCAGGCAAGCGAAGTTACTCCACCGGCGACTGCGGCGTTCATCTCGGATTCGAGCGTCGCGCGGTATTCATAACCCGGCTCACGCAGACGTGCAGCCAGATCCACCAGCCCCGGCATCACTATCAGACCCGCTGCATCGATCACCTGATCAGCGATAAAACCCTCAGGCGCATTGCCGATGGCAACGATACGGCGTTCGGCTATATATACATCCTGCTGCGCATCCAGCCTGTTTTGCGGGTCAATCAGACGACCGTTTTTGATATGGATATTCATTTGTTGTTTCCTGCCAGTGTGCTCATCACGGCCATGCGCACCGCGATACCGAAAGTCACCTGCGGCAGGATGACCGACTGAGGTCCGTCCGCTACCGCAGAATCGATTTCCACGCCGCGATTCATCGGGCCAGGATGCATCACGATCGCATCCGGTTTCGCCAGCGCCAGTCGCTCCTGCGTCAGTCCGTAATATTTAAAAAACTCCTGTGCGGATGGCAGCAGCGCGCCTTGCATACGCTCATTCTGTAAGCGCAGCGTCATCACCACATCCACATCCTTCAACCCTTCAGCCATGTCGTTATAGACCTGCACACCGAGCTTCTCGACATGACTGGGCAGCAGCGTCTTAGGCGCAATCACGCGCACTTCCGGCACACCCAGCGTGGTCAGCGCATGAATCTGCGAACGCGCCACACGGGAATGCAGCACATCGCCGACAATCGCGACACGCAGATTGTGAAATTCCTTCTTGTAGTGGCGGATGGTATACATGTCCAGCAGCGCCTGAGTCGGATGCGCATGACGCCCGTCTCCTGCATTGATGACATGAATCGTTGGCGCTACATGTCTTGCGATCAGATGTGCCGCACCGCTTTGCGAATGACGCACCACAAACATGTCGGCATTCATCGCACACAGGTTATCCACTGTATCGAGCAGCGTTTCGCCCTTGCTGGTGCTGGACTGGCCGATGTTCAGATTGACCACGTCAGCAGACAACTTCTTGGCCGCAATTTCGAAGGTGGTGCGGGTACGCGTACTGTTTTCAAAAAACACGTTGAACACCGACTTGCCGTGCAGCAGCGGCACTTTCTTGAACTCGTGCCCGTCAGCTTCATCCAGAAAGGTTGAAGCGCGGTCGAGTATCTCGCGCATGATGCGCACCGGCAGGCCTTCGGTGCTCAGCAGATGCTGCAGTTCACCGTGTTTATTGAGTTGCGGATTTTTCATTGACACCTCTGTCGGCATTGACAATTACACTGGCTGCGGGCTCATCCAGATAGGCCTGCAGTATTTGTTGCGCGGCATACTGATCGATCAGCAGCTTCTGATTACGCCCCCTGATACCCTCTTTATTTAGCTGTTCGCTGGCAGAGAGTGACGTATAACGCTCATCGACTAGAATCGTTGTCAGTCCGAATCGCCCGTGCAGGCGTTTGGAAAATCGGTGGCACAGCGCAGTCAGTTCATGCGGTGTGCCATCATCGTTACCGGGCAGCCCCACCAGCAACGCGCAAGGCTGCCACTCTTTAACCAGCGCTGCGATTGCTGCAAAGCGCAGATCGTTTTTTTCTTCACTGATGGTGAGCAGCGGGCGTGAACTGGCAGCAATCGTGTTGCCCACTGCTACGCCGATGCGCTGAGTGCCGAAATCGAATGCAAGCAGTGTGCCTGCGACATGATTCGGAGGTGAAGATTGAGGATTGGCGGACATCCCGTACTTCGATCCTGCTTGATCAGGCATGCCCGGCATCCTCGACCAGCATGGAATAATTCACGCCCAGTAAATCCATCGCCGCCGCGAGGCGCTCTTCAGCGGGCATACCGAACAGGATGCGTTCACTGGCGGGCACAGTCAACCAGATATTTTCATTGATTTCATGCTCCAGCTGGCCCGGCTCCCAGCCGGCATATCCCAGCGTCACCAGCAGGTTGTCAGGCCCCGTACCGCCAGCGATCGATTCGAGTATATCTTTGGAGGTGGTCATAGCCAGCCGGTCGTTGATGCGTAAAGTCGACTGCCAGTCATGCATCGTGTCGTGAAGCACAAAGCCACGTTCGACCTGCACCGGACCGCCTACATGCACCGGCATTCTGGCCAGTTCCGGCTGATGTAAGGGGATGTTGATCTGGCTGAACATATCAGCTAGCGTCAGATTGATCGGGCGGTTGACAACCAGGCCTAACGCACCGTTTTCATCGTGCTCACAGATATATGTCAACGTGCCGGCAAAGAAACCCTCTTGCATGGCTGGCATGGCAATCAGGAAGTGATGAGTGAGATCGAATTTAGACATGTCGGCATTGTAGCTGGCAATGTGATGCTTCACAATGTCCGGACGAACATCGCTTTCCCGCACTCATACACGTTAAAAGTGGCGGTCATTGTTTATGCTCATACAAGCTCAATGGTATTGCATCGGGTACAGAAAATCGTACCCAGGCGAAGATGGTATCGCACCGTCTCTCCCGCCTCAATCACACAACCACAACCGTCGCACAGCGAGCCCTCATCGATCACCAGCGCTTCGAAGCCTTCCAGTGGCAGGTCGACACCGTTAATTTGCCGGGGAAAGGGCTGATCCTTGACGATATCGGCACGGTAATATTCTTCCATGGCACGCCAGCGTGTCACCCATTTTTCAGCAAGACCGTGTGCTCGCATGCAGTCGACCATAATCTGCTCACGATGATCGAGCAGCGCATCGGAAATAACCATCCAGTGATGCGTATTGCGCGGCCGGTTACCGAAGTAAACCTTGTTACCTGTCATCAGCTGCTGCAAAAATGAATACTGTTTTTCAACCAGGCGCTGCTGCGTAAAACCGGAAAAAAAAGACTTTAATTGCGGGTCAGCATACACACGCTCATAGAAATCTTCCAAAATTGCACGCAGCAGATTTCCGCCGTCCAGAGCCGCCCACATCTCAGGATCAACTGGCGGATCTTTTGGACGTTCAGCAACTGCCGCCTCACTCATCCCCTCCAGTTCATCCGCCTGCGCTGCACGCATCAGGACGCTCGCACCCGGCTGCAAGGCAGCCCGCCATGCAGACGCCAAAGCCGAGTGGTCAGTATCAGGCAAATAGATCGCGTAGTAATAATCAACTTCAGGCTTATTAGCCAGCGTGAAGCACACGTTTTTTCCCTGTTCATCACGAACGATCACCTGTTCAATCGATGCAGGCAGACTGCTCATCGGCTCAAACAGGAACGTGATGCCATGCTCATCTTCTTTACGCAGCTCAAGCTGAGCCGTCACGAAAAAGTCATCCGCGATCGCCGCACTCAGCTCCATGTCTCCAGACGGCTTGCAGATGCACGGCATAAAATAACGTTTGGCAATAAGTTCGGCACTGAGTCCGGACTGCGTACGGACGGGGATATCCCCTTTGAGACAGCGTATTACGCATGTCTGACAAACACCGCCACGGCAGGATGAACGAACTGTAATTCCCTGCCTCGTTAAAGCCTGCAACACCGTTTCATCGTGCCGTGTGCTGATTCGGTTTTGATCAAATATCAACTCCATCATAGCATCCGGCTGGTCAGATCGGCTTCATACAGATGGAGGAATTCTTCCTGTACAGCGCTTTGAATAAACCCTGGTTCAATTCTGCGCAGTCGGGCCATCGCGCCATCTGCACTTAAACCGCCATCCCGGATAAGCCAGGCAGCCAGTATGGTTCCCGTGCGCCCCAGACCCGCTTTACAATGCACGGCCAAAATGCCACCCTCCGCGATATATTTTTGCATCCGCACCAGCAGCATGTGTGTCTGTCCGATTGAGGGCGCTTCACGATCATAAATCGGCAAATGAGTATTGGTCAGATGATGTCTCTCGAGTGCGTCCTGATCAAGATCCTTTTCGGTCAGGGTAATCAGTCGGGTAATTCCAACGCGTGAGAGCAAATCCAGATCGTAATCAATCGGGGCACTCACACCCGGTGCAGGGCAACCTGCTAATTTCCCCGGAATAATCCAGTTAAATCCACGCGGGGCACCGGCATCCCGCAGCATCACATCGCCCACCATCGATGCTAACTCGACGCCGTCAAGGCTGGGTGGAGGAAGCTGAACAGGCACGCGCATCGCGCTTTGCTGCAGCACTGGATCCGCAAACGTTGGTGTTGGTGTTGGTGTTGGTGTTGGTGTTGGTGTTGGTGTTGGTGTTGGTGTTGGTGTTGGTGTTGGTGTTGGCGTTGGCGTTGGCGTTGGCTCAAGGATTGTGTCCGGCAGCTTTTCGATCTGAACGCGGGCCAGGATCGCTGATGAATCAGGTTTGGCAGCGACGCTTCCTCTAATTGCCATGCTGCCAGCCTCAGACAGAGGAAGCGGTGCGGGCACGTGGGATTCAAGCTCTTGCGGCTTCGCATCAGGCGAAGGCAATGACAAACTGCCCGTACGAACAAACTGTTCTACCCACTCATTAGCCGGTCGTTGAAAGAACGCGGGCGTTTCCTGATACGCGAGCACACGCCCGCCACCGATCAGCAAGATCCTGTCGCCCAGTCGTCTGGCCTGCATCTGATTATGCAGCGATATCAGAATCTTACAATCTGAATGTATCTTTTTAAGCCAGTCGATCAGTTTAGTGGCTTCGGTATCGTCAAGCCCGAAAGTGGGTTCGTCGATCATCAGCAGCGGGGGATTGACCAGAACTTGCGACAAAATCAGCACGCTGCGCTGAATTCGGGTACTGCAATGCAAAAGCGGCTGATTGAACAGCGTAACCGCATCGCCCAAGCCATATTCAGCTAACCAGGCCAGTCCTTGAATCCGCCATTCAGCGGATGAGCGCTGCTGCGTTTGCCTGACCGGCTGCAGCAGCACATCCAGCAAAGACTGTTCGAATATTTTTGCGTGTTGTTGTACCAGTGCCGGCCGATACGTCTGTGTCATCGGCTGACCGGCAACCGTTACACTGCCCCAGGTTTTGTGAAGCGCATGTCCCTCATATAAACCGGCGAGTGTACGAAACAGCGTAGATTTTCCTGATTTCACCGGCCCCATCAGCACATCAATGCCGTCCGGCAACAGTGTCAAGTCGATACTGTCAAGCACGACCCGTTTGCCAAATGACGCGCCAAACCCTGCTAAGCGCAGGGCTGGAGGGGTAGACGTGTTCAAAACTTAAACCGCAGCTTCAATTTCAGGCATCGCCGCGCGCGACTTGGTCAGAACCATACCCAGATTGGCCGTACGGCGGCAAACAAAGCAGGCGACGTAATCAGGATAACGCTTGCCGCGCATGAAAACGTGGATCAGATTGTCGCTGTTAACAATAATTTCCTGAAAGTAGTGATGATTGTCTGAGGCCAGGCCGCGCGCTTTTTTGAAGATATTTTCAATGGCAACCACGTTTTGTCCGGCGAACAAGTCTCCGGTCGCCGCAGCCAGCAGATCAATGACTTCCGAAGGATGGGAGTCTACCGTTTTGACAGACAACAACATACCTGATGAAATGTCGATATAACCACCGGCGAGGCATTCTGGAATGGAGCTGACGCATGTTGCAATTGTTTGATCTAGATTTGCCATTTTTTTCTTCCTTAAACAAGAGGTCGGCACGATACCAACCGGGTTTATTCCCGCCACCCACCTCCGATTTAAAATGTCTATCCAAACAACTACACGTTCAAACACCATAAGCAGAGTGTGGCAACAGTCATTGCACAACACTTTTTGTTACTTTATATATCTTTGCAGGATAATCAGCTGTATATAATAATTTAATTATACACTTTAATAAATCACGCGGCTTTGGAAACATCAATATAACCTGCAATCTGCTGCAACAACTCATCTTCCTGATAGGGCTTGCCGAGATAGGCATTTACACCCAGTTGAATAGCGAAATCACGGTGTTTATCTGCGGTACGGGAGGTAATCATGATGATAGGCAGATTTTTCGTCTTCTCATCACGGCGTAAAAGTTTGGTCAACTCAAACCCATCCATACGCGGCATTTCCACATCCAGCAACATCACATCCGGCATAATTTCGGTCAACTGCTCCAGTGCATCCACCCCGTCTTTCGCCGTCACCACCTGATATCCGGCACGCGTAAGCAAACGTGTGGTAATTTTCCGAACCGTCAAGGAGTCATCCACCACCATGATCAGCGGTTGGGCACGCAGCACAACCGGCTCGACTTTTCTGATCTTCTGCGCAGCGGAACCGATACGCTGAGTCATCTGAATCGGATTCAAAATCAGCACCACCGAACCATCGCCCAACACACTCGCGCCTGCAATACCCGGCATACGCGCCAACTGAGGGCCAATGTTCTTAACAACCGCTTCCTTGTTACCCAGCAATTCATCAACATGTAACGCGATGCGCTGATTACCGCTGCGCAACAGTAACAATGGGTTATGCGGCTGCTTTTCAGTCAGGTGTGCTTCATCGCCAAGCAGCGTTCGCAAATAGTGCAAGGGATAAACTTTATCTTCCCATTCAACTTTTTGTTCAGTATAGATGTCTTTCAATACAGCCGGTTTTACCTGACGCACCTGCTCAACCATCGTAGATGGAACCGCAAATATTGCGTCCCCTGCGCGCACCATCAATACCTGCGTGACAGCCAGCGTGAGCGGCAAGCGTATTGTGAAATTCGTCCCCAGTCCTGCGCGTGAGCTCACCTCAATCCGGCCGCCCAGCGCGGAAATTTCACTGCGAACCACATCCATACCAATGCCGCGACCGGCAACTTCGGTTACTTCATTTGCAGTCGAGACCCCGGTTGCGAAAATCAACTGAGCCAGCTGGTCTTCATTCACTGTCAGGTTATCAGCGTCGAGCAATCCTTTGCTTATCGCATTGGCACGCAGGGCTGCAAAATCAAGACCCGCGCCGTCATCGCTGAATTCAAACACAATTTCGTTGTTTTCCTGACGCAAACTCAGGCGTACTTCCCCGATTGCATCTTTACCGCTGGCAACGCGCAAACGCTCATCTTCCAGCCCGTGTGCAATCGCATTGCGCAGCATGTGATCGAAAGGCGCCGTCATTTTTTCCAGCATACTGCGATCGAGTTCAACGCCGGTACCGGTCAGTTCCAGATTAACCCGTTTGTTCAGCTCTTTGGCGGTCTGCCGTACCAGACGATACAGGCGCTCACTCATGCTGCCGAACGGCACCATACGCACACTCATCAGACTTTGTTGCAGGTCACGGTTCATCCGTGACTGGGCAAAAATGACTGAATTGGTTTCATCGATATTCTTGAGCAGCGATTGCTGCACCGTATGCACGTCGTGTACGCTTTCATTCATAAAGCGTGTCAGTTCCTGCAAACGGGTGAACCGATCGAATTCCAGGGGATCGAATCGCTCGTTACTTTCACTATTGAGTGAAACACGAGCCTGCATCTGACTTTCCGCCTGAATTTCCACTTCGCGCAACTGTTTACGCAAACGCGTCACACTCCCGGTTAATTCAAGCAACCCTTCCTTAAAGGCGCGCAATTCTGTTTCCATGCGTGAGCGGGCCACACTGATTTCACCCGCCTGGTTAACCAGCCGGTCCACGACATCAGACCGGACGCGCAACATACCGACTATCTGTGTACGTTCAACGCCGCTCAATTGTGTTATCGCAGCCACATTATCAATATCTGCGGCGTCTGTAACTTCAGACGAGCCAGCCTCGGCAGCCGGTTCAGGGGTGACATGGCCTGTGCGCAACTCTTCGAGCAACACGTTGATACGGTCAAAATCCGCTTCCAGCGTATCCCAAAACTCTGCGCCAGATCTGTCCTCTGCCAGAAGACGGTCTTCCATGGTATGCGCGATATCTCCAATGCGCATCGCGCCCGTCATACGCGCACTGCCCTTCAGGGTGTGAAGCAGGCGATTGAGCAGATGAGGTTCATCTTCAGGCTTTTCTCGCAAGGCACGCAGACAGCTGCCTATTTTAGGCGTTAACTCATCAGCCTCTTCCATGAAAATTGGAAGCAGTTGCGCATCCACATCATCGCGCAGAATAATTTTTTGCTCGGGTACTGCAGCCGCTTTAGCTTTAGTCGCCGCCTCCGTTGCCCGCGATTTTTCACCTGCAATCAGCTCAGCCTGTTGCTCAAGCCTCAGCGCTTCTTCGGCGCGTGCCGCTTCAACGACTTGCTCAATGCGCGCATGTGCTATTTCTCTGGCTCTCAACTCCGCACTCATCATTTCAGCCTGCGCCTCAGAGACTCGCTCTGCCCGCGCCTGCTCAACTTGAGAGGCAATATGCTCGGCTCTGGCCCGTGCAATTTCCTTGGCCTGAATCTCAGCCAGTGCTTTCGCTCTGGCATCGGCGAGCGCCTGCTCTTCCAGCAGCGCTTTTTCGCGCGCCATTTCCCGCGCCATTTCCTGAGCGCGAGCCGCCTCCATCGCCTGTGCTTCAGCCATGTCTTTGGCACGCTTTTCAGCAATTTCCTGAGCCCGCGATTCGGCGATATCTTCAATCTCTTCGGCCATCTGGGCCTGCAATTCACCTTCGCTCATCACCGTATGTTTGTCTGCCAGCACGCGTCGCACCAGATCTTCATACTTATTCGGCATTTTTTTGGCGCAAATACTCTGCACCATGCCGTCAAGCGCGACCACGACTTCCGCCAGCATCTGTAACTGATGCTCACTGATGCTCACCGGTATGTCGATATTAGCCTGCAACCAGCCTTCCAGATTACCTGCCAGATCCACTACAGACGTAAAACCCAGACTGCGGCAAATTCCTGCCAGCGTATGCGCTGCGCGCATGAAGTCGTATTGCACCAGCGCTGGTCGTGCCGACAACAACCCGTCAAACTGACGGCGTAAGGCGATTACATTCTGACTTGCTTCTTCGCTGGCAATTTTGAACAACACGGTCGAGAGTGAGATATCGCCGATGACCACCGCATCCGGTTCAATCTCTTCGCTCACGGCAGTGACAACCGGTTCTTCAGGTGCAGCAACTGATGCCTCGGTAACGGGCGCTTCAGCGCCGATTGACGTCTCCAGGCCATTTTCAATGTTGCGCGCACTCGCGATTAAATCATGCGCCTCAACACTGACATAGCCTTGCCTTTCAAGATCAGCCGCCCACACCGAAAAAGCCGCAACCGCATCTTCGATGAAACTCAGTAACGCCGGACTTGACGCTTTTTTCCCCTGCAGGCGCTTTTGCATCGCGCGTTCAGCAGCCCAGGCAACCTCACCCAGATCAAGCAGCCCGACCATACGCCCGCTGCCCTTCAGGGTATGGAATCCGCGCCGGATGGTAATCAACGGCGCCATGTTATCCGGTTGCAGCTTACAGATTTCGATGTTGTCGCGCATGATGCCCAACACTTCGTTTGCTTCTTCCAGGAAGATTTCCAGCAAATCTAAATCACCACCGGATGGCCGCTGAATTTCTGCTGCTTCACCTGTTTTCAGTACAGGCTCAGCCGGAGGGAACAGTGCGAGGTCCAATCCGGTCAGCTCATTCAATGCTGAAATCAGCGCCTTAGTGTGATGATTCTGGCCGTTCGCCATATGCTGCAAATATTCATGCAGCGCACTGACCGCACTCGCCAGCGCCTGAGTTTCAAGCATCTTTGGCGCAGCATCACTGTCCGCAAAAATGCGTACACGCGCCTGCATTTCCAGCAGTAATTGCTCCGCATGCTTCAATGACAAAATGTGCAAGCCGCCGTGTATCTGCACCAGCAAACGCTGCAAGTTGGACAGCTCGTTTCGCTTTGTTACATCGCCGAAAAACTCGTTGAGCACCTGTTCGACTATTTGCAGATTCGCCAGCATTTCATTGGCAAGAGAAGATTTAACTGCACCCTGCTCAGTCTGGCTGTACAGGCTGATCAGCTCGGCGATCCGCTGCGCGTCTTCAGGCATTTGATTCATCGCCGCATCGATTTGATCAGACAAAATACGTGCCTGCTCCTGAAAGCGCGAATCCATGGTTTCATACTGCGTCATGCCGCTGCGCCATAACATCAGCGCCATCGCCACATCTTCACCAATCAGACGGGCATAAGCCGGATCGCGCAGATATTTTGACAATCCTTCAATTTTTTTAGTCAGGTAATGCGGTGTCTTGCGTTCCAGTTTATCGCTTTTCTTCGCAATTTTTTCGACATATTCGACAAACTTGACACACGCATCCCTGTCGCCGGCAACGCATTGCTCCCAGTTGTCTTCGGCCTCCTGCATCTGATCGCGCAGCTCTTCATACGACTGTTTATCCTCGGCTGAGGCCGCTGCGGAGATGACAGGATAATACTGTTCCAGTGCATAACTTTGCTTGATCTGTTCGATCCGGTCACTCGATGCATGACTGCTGCCGATCAGATAGAGCATCTCATTGATTACAGGCAGTACATCACCCGTCTCAGAACGGACAATGGCGCGCATCTGCCGTTCGATGCGCCCGAATAATTTCCTTATATTCAGATCCATCGGTGTACTGTCCTGCTCTACGCAATCGAGCAAACCGCTGGCAATCCACCAGAAATCACGCGTGTTATTCTGTGGCAAGCAGGTTAGCACCGTATCGAGCGCATCCTGCATTAACCCTACGCCTTCATCGCTGTTTTTCAGCCAGCTCATCAATCCACGCTGATACTGACTGTGCGCAGCTTTAATCAGGTCGTCCGGACTGTCTGCCTGCGCAATATTTAATACGGTGTCAGGCAGCTTGACCGCCAGATTAGGGAAAAACAGATCTTGTTCGAACGACATTTCAAGGCCGCGCAGATGCTGCATGGCTTCGTATTTCGGGAACAAGGAAAGCGAGGCGTTGTCAGCCCCTTGCATCAAGGCATCCAGATAATCCGTCAATCCGGTCAACGCGCGTTGCAATACACTGCGATACAGCAAGGATGCCAGATTCGCGTTTGCCGCTAACTCGGTAAGTACCTGCTCGATTTCTGCGCAATATACGGCGACTCCGTCAAGGCGTATCATCCTCAGTACACCCTGAATGCGGTGCAACTCTGAACGAGCCTCTTCCAGAGCCGGGGCGTTGAGTGCAGGCGCATCCAGATACTGAACCAGACGCGCGCCCACCACACTTAACGCATCTTGAATACCCGGCTTTACAACTGAAAGCGAGGCGAGTTCGAATGACGATTGACTAGGCATAATTGGCCGTTATCAGAGTTTAAAGCCGGCAACCGAGCCCTTCAGACCGGATGCCAGGCTACTCAGTCTGGCCGCCGAATCAGAAGTTTTACGTGTACCTTCCGTCGTTTCTTCAGAAATCCCCAGAATATCGTGCATCACTTCGGACACTTCGACGGCCATTTCGGTCTGAACCTGAGTGGAGACTGAAATACTGTTGATCAGCGTTGCCAGTTCGGTTGAAACCTGTTCAATTTCCTTCAGAGACTGACCCGCCATTTCGGACAATTTCGCACCTTCAACCACACCCAAGGTACTTTTTTCCATCGCTGCTACCGCGTCGTGCGTATCGCTTTGAATCGTTTTAACCAGCGCACCGATCTGCTTGGTCGCTTCAGCTGACCGTTCCGCCAGTCGCTGAACCTCTTCCGCAACCACCGAGAAGCCTCGACCTGCATCACCGGCAGACGCCGCCTGAATCGCCGCATTGAGCGCCAGCACGTTGGTTTGTTCGGTAATATCGGAAATCAGATCCACGATTTCACCAATTTCCTGCGAACTTTCACCCAGTCGCTTGATGCGTTTGGACGTTTCCTGAATGTGCTCGCGAATACCATCCATACCTGCAATCGTGTTACGCACCGCAACCGCGCCCTGATTCGTCGCAGACAAGGTGAGCCGCCCCACTTCCGCCGCTTTAACCGCAGCCGCATCGACCTCGCCGATTGAACGCGCAATCAATTGCACCGATTCCTCAGCATCCCGGATTTCACCCACCTGCTTTTGTGTCGAGATCAGCAGTCGTTGCGCCATCGATTCCGAATCGCTGGTCGCCAATCCCATCTGTTCTGACGCTTCAGTAATACGCGCAACCAGCTTGTGCAATTCTTCCGCGGTATAGTTGATCGAATCCGCAATCGCGCCGGTGATATCTTCCGTTACCGTCGCACGAACCGTCAAATCGCCTTCAGCCAGATCGCTCAACTCATTCATCAGACGCAAAATCGCGCCCTGATTCTGTTTATTGCTCTTTTCCGCCAAACCCGCACGCTGACGCGCTTCGGCCAGATAAACCTTGGACAAGGCTGCAGCAAACAGCAACAGCAGTGCAGCGGACAGGCCTGACAAATAAATAGTCAGGCGCCCTCTCGATGAAGAGGCAATCGTATCTTTCAAGGTCACCGCGCCGACAACCAACGGCCCCTTGTGGGTCACCGAGACGTTATCGAAATATTTACCGGCGCCCTTTTTAGCAGCAACCAGACCTTTGGACTGACTGAGCAACGCATTCACCGAGTTGAAGTAGCCTTCAAACAGGTCGGACAATTCAGCCACAACCGGATTAGCCTGATCCATTCCCTTCAGCAACAAGGACGCTTGTGAAATATCTGAGGCCAGCGCGGAAATCATCTCGTCCGTCACCACCGCACTCAACATCGAACTGGTATCGTAATTAATACGTTCAATCAGCATCCCGAATTTTTCGCTCGCCCCGCCCGCAGGCAACTTAGCGATCTGTTGACGCATCGGCGGGGCAACCTCGCGCACCGCATCCATCGCGCGTGACACCGTCAGCAGACCGGCTCGCCCCTCTTCAATGTCCTTGATGTATTGCATTGATTCCATATACACCGGCATCATTGCATTCAGCGCCGCACGGGACTCGCTGCCAATTCCAGGCGCGATGTCGTCACCTTTATCCAGCGCGGTCAGAATACGCTGAAGATCGGCACGACTTTGCGGCAGCCCTTCTACCGCAGTCTGCTTACCTTGCAGTGCAGAACCGGCATCCTTCGCCACCCGCTGCACCAGCATCACAAAGTCACCTGACAGGTCCAGATAATGTTCATTATGTGACGTAGCACGATAGTCCAGCGCAACGGATACCGCACCGACCAGAAATGCCGCAATCATACCCGCACCCAGCAGGCGCAACTGCTGAGCAAAAGGTAGTTTCCCAATCAAGGGCAGTGGTTTAAAAGCTTCTTCGCTGCCTGCCTTGGAATTCGATGATTTAACTTTAAACGCCATGTTCTTTTCTCCGGGGGATGAATACCGCTAAATGCCTATTTGCAAAAATTCCGGCTGTTCCAGCAGCCTGACCACATCCAACTTGTGCCACACGACACCTTGTTCATCAAAATATTTATTATCCACCAGCGCATCACGCTGCCACGGTCGTGCATCACGTAAACCGAATACCCGATCGACCAGCAACGCAGCATTGACGCCATAACGCTCGGCCGCCAGCAGCAATCGGTTACCAACCGATCCAGTCGCTTCCGACTGATGCAAAAAAGCCGCCATGTCAGCGACACAAAATAAATTTCCGCGCACATTAGCGACGCCGCGAAACCACTGACGCGTCAGCGGCACCGGTGCCAGTGGCGGCAAGGACATCACCTCGCTGATATCCGCCATTTCCACCAGATAATTTTGCCCTGCAATCTCGACCCCCAGCAACGACATTTGACCGCCTTTGCGGTCTTTATCCTGCATGCGATCGCTCAGACTTTGCTGAAATTCGCGCAGATTGGTTCTTTTAGACATGGGTTGGCGTCAGTCAGGCAAATGCTGCAATTTTGCTCAATAATTCCGCCGCATTGATCGGCTTAACCAGATAGTCTTTTGCACCCTGACGCAGACCCCAGATTTTATCTGTTTCCTGATCCTTGGTTGTGCAGAGAATAACCGGAATATGTGCGGTTTCGGGATCCTTGGTAATCGCGCGCGTTGCCTGAAAGCCGTTGAGCCCCGGCATCACCACATCCATGATCACCAGATCCGGCTTGTNCTGCTTAGCCTTGGCCACACCCATTTCCCCGCTTTCAGCGAAAGAAACCTCAAAGCCCTGCTTGAGCAAAATTTCGCCGACAATGTGGCGTTCCGTCGCAGAATCATCCACAACCAATATTCTCTTAACTGCCATGCTTATGCTCCTGTATTTTGTTTTGTATGCGAAATAACCGATTCAATCAGGCTCTTCTTGTTAAAAGGCTTAGTCAGATACTGATCTGAACCCACCAATTTGCCTCGCGCACGGTCGAATAAAGTGTCCTTGCTGGTCAGCATGACCACTGGGATATTTTTAAACTGCTGATTATTTTTAATCAAGGCGCAAGTCTGATAGCCGTCCAGCCTTGGCATCATCACATCCACGAAAATAATGTCAGGCCGGGTATCAACCACCTTGGATAAGCCATCAAACCCGTCCTCGGCCAGCACGACTGTACATCCCGCTTGCGACAGGAATATCTCGCCGCTACGACGAATGGTGTTGCTGTCGTCAATTAACACGACCTTTACACCCAACAATGGCAAATCTGCGTTCAACATACCTCCTGCCGGGCACTTATGCACCCGCATTCAACATCTAAAATTTTAATTGCAATCGTAACCGATAAGTGCGTTACGTGTCTCAATAATTTACTATCGGCACTGATATTTTTCTGACGGCGGTCAACGACGCCAGAACTGCGGCGTAAACAGAATCAACACGGTAAATATCTCCAGTCGCCCAATCAGCATGGCAGCGGTACAAACCCAAGTCTGAAAATCGGTTAATACGCCATAATTGCCTGCGGGACCAACCATGCCGAGCCCAGGCCCCGCGTTATTGATGCAGGCGATAATAGCCGAAAATGATGATATAAAATCAAGACCACTAATCAGCAGAGCAAAGGTTAACGTGACCACACTCATGAAATACAGAAAAATAAATCCCAGCACAGAAAACACGACACTGTTTGGTATCACATGACCGCTAATTTTCATCGGATTGACAGCGGCTGGATGCAGCAACTTGACGAATTCTCGCCCGGCCTGCTTGATCAGGACTAGCGTGCGGATCATCTTAATACCGCCCCCGGTGGAGCCGGAACTTGCGGTGATACAACTTAAAAACAACATCCATAATGGCGCGAAAATTGGCCACTGATTGAAATCAACGCTGGCAAAACCACAGTCGGTTGCCAATGACACCAAATTAAAGCTGGCATGACGCAGTCCAGTCCAGAAACTGGAATAAGTTCCCTGCCACCACAGAAATCCTGCAATCACCAGGCAGCTGATCAAAATTAGTCCGACCGAAGCTAGCCCCTCCGCGTCCATACGATATGGTCGCAGGCTCCTAGCACGTAAAACCATAAAATGGGTTGCAAAATTCATTGCTGCCAGCAACATGAACACCATCAGTACGGCTTCAATTGCAGGCGAATTAAAGAAGCCGACACTCGCATCGTGCGTAGAAAAGCCCCCCAATCCCATCGCAGCAAAAGCATGACAGATCGAATCCAGCCAGTCCATGCCGGCCAGCTTGAGCGAGGCAATGCAGGCCAGCGTGATTGCAACATAAACCAGCCAAAGATTGCGCGCCGTTTCAGTGATGCGCGGCGTCAGCGCGGAATCTTTCATCGGCCCCGGTGTCTCCGCGCGAAACAACTGTCGTCCTCCGATGCCCAGCAGGGGCAGAATCGCGACGGCCAGCACGATGATACCCATGCCGCCCAGCCAGTTGAGTTCATGCCGCCAGATGTTGATGGCGGGAGGGAGCACATCCAGCCCTGTCAGTACGGTCGCACCGGTAGTCGTCAATCCGGACATGGTTTCAAAATAGGCATCGGTGAAAGACAGGTCCGGTATCACCAGCAGCAAGGGCAAGGTCGCCACCGCCGGCATCGCCGTCCACATGGCCACCACCAGCAAATAACCGTGCCGGATTGAAAGCTCTCCCTTGTAACGACGAGTCACCAGCCACATCATCCCGCCGAAAGAAGCCGTCCAGACCATCGCCAGCAAAAAATCCAGCACGACGGCCGTGTCGTTGTATATCAGCGCTGTGATGACCGGCATGACATAGGCAATACTGAAGACCACCAGCATTAACCCCAATGCGTGAATAACGGTCAGCGTGCGTCCCATCAGAAGAACCCTATGTTGACCTGAAACAGCTTCTCGACCTTCTTGACCATCGCCTTGTTGATCACAAACACAATGACATGGTCTTCCGCCTCAATGATCATATCGTGATGCCCCATGATGACGTCATCACCCCGAACCAGTGCGCCGATCGTAGCCCCCTTGGGCAGATCGATTTCATCGATGCGCCGCCCCACCACCTTGGACGACTTTCTGTCCCCGTGCACAATCAGCTCCAGCGCCTCTGCCGCGCCCCGTCGCAAGGAATGCACCGCAGCCACATCGCCCTGACGCACATAGGCGAGCAAAGAACCGATCGTGACATGAGCGGGTGACAGTGCGATATCAATTTTTCCGCCCTGCACAAGATCGACATAGGCGCTGCGGTTGATCAGCGCAATAACCTTGCGAGCGCCCCCCTGTTTGGCGAGCAGCGCCGACATGATGTTGTTTTCGTCGTCGTTGGTCAGCGCGCAAAACACATCCACTTCGCCGACGTTTTCCTGCTGCATCAGTTTCTCGTCCGTACCATCCCCGTTGAGTATCAGGGTATTGGTCAATTCTGCAGCCAGTTTTTCACAGGCCTTCTTGTTATATTCGATCAGCTTGACCTGATAGTCTCGCTCCAGCGCTTTGGCCAGACGGCGGCCGATATTACCACCGCCGACGATCATCACGCGGCGCGTCGGTTTATCCATTCGACGCATTTCCTTGAGCACACTGCGTATGTTATCCGTCGCTGCAATGAAGAAAATCTCGTCCCCGTCCTCAACCACGGTACTGCCTTCAGGGATCAGGGGGCTATTCTTGCGAAAAATTGCCGCAACACGCGTATCGATATGCGGCATGTTGTCGTGCAATATACTGAGCGGCTTTCCCACCAGCGGTCCACCTTCGAAGGCGCGCACCGCCACCAGCGAGGCCTTGTTCTGTGAAAATCGCAGCACCTGCAGCGCTTCTGGAAACTCGATCAGCTTGCAGATGTAATCAGTCAGGATCTGCTCGGGGCAAATCGAAAAATCCACACAGAAATTATCCTTATTGAACAATTCGGGCCGCGCCAGAAAATCGACGGAACGTATCCGTGCAATACGCGTCGGCGTATTGTAAAGACTCGCTGCGAGCTTGCAGGCCACCATATTGACTTCATCGCTTTGCGTGACCGCCAGCAGCATGTCGGTGTCGGCGATACCGGCCTGCTCCAGCACAGAAGGGTGGGAGGCATTGCCAGTCAGCGTGCGCAAATCCAGCCTCTCCTGCAATATAGCCAGCTTGGCGCTATCCGAATCCACGACAGTGATGTCATTCGCTTCGCTCACCAGGCTTTCCGCCACAGTTGAACCGACCTGACCGGCACCCAATATCAAGATTTTCACTGTATTTCCTTCGTTGACTGCGCTCTGATCCAGTTTTTCCATTCACTGAACAGCGATTTACTGCGCGCCGCGATCACCGAACGCTGCCACACATCACCCGCGGCGAAATCATCCGACTCGATGCAACAGGCGTATCCGCCTGACTCTGACAGAATGAGTGAGCCTGCCGCGTAGTCCCACAGTTTTTGCCCGCCATGCAGGTAAAGGTCATAACGACCGGCAGCGGTATAACACCAGTCCAGCGTGCTGGCACCAAAATTTCGCTGCGAGGCATAAGGCGGATGCGCCGCCAGCTGAGCTGCTAACGCCGGACTTAGTCGCTTCAGATCTACATTGGCCAGCGCCTGATCCATCGTATCAACCGCGATATGTCCGAACAGCATTTCACCGTTCAGATAAGCCCCTCGCTCGGCTTCTGCGGCAAACATTTCATCAGCTACCGGATCGTACACCACCGCCAGCACACTCTTGCCCCCGCGCACTAGCGCAACCGATACGGCAAAATAGGGCAAACCATGCACGAAATTGGACGTACCATCAATCGGATCGACGCACCACAAACCATCCCGCGATGATTGCCAGATTGATTTTTGCTCATCTTCCGGCATTTCTTCACCCAGCACCGGCACGTTGCAAAGCGCCTGCAACTTCCTGATCAGCGCCGTCTGCGCTGCAATATCCGCATCTGTGCACAGGCTGCCATCGCTTTTATGCTTGTGCGCCACCTTCAGGTAGCGAGGCATGATTTCTTCTGCCGCAACCAGTTTGACAGCCGCAATCGTCGCCTTGAGCAAGGCGCTCATGCCGAATGCGCCGGTTTTTGACAGAACTTTCTTCTCCATTACTCGTTTTTCCATTTGATCGAACAGCCCATGCTGGCGATTTGCTCACGCGGCCCCTGCCCTGTGCGGGCTACCTGCAACATCGCTTCAAACAGGTCGCGCGGCGCATTGTCAACCGCTTCCTTACGTGAAGCATCCAGACGCCCGCGATATTGCAATTCCAGATTCGCATTGAATCCGAAAAAATCCGGGGTGCATACCGCACCGTAATCTTTCGCCACCTGCTGGCTCTCATCAAACACATAGGGAAAAGGATAGCTGTATTGCTGCGACACCTGTTTCATGTTTTCAAACGAGTCTTCTTGATAGTCGGCCGGATCATTCGACATGATGGCTATGCTGTTGATGCCATGCAGCTTTAATTCGAGGGTATCTCGCACCAGCCGATCCCGAATGGATTTCACATAAGGGCAATGGTTGCAGATAAACATCACCAGCAAACCGTTCTTGCCACGGGCATTGGCAAGGTTGTAGCGAACATTGTCCACACCCAGTAAATCGAAATCGAGCGCCTTCCGACCAAAGTCGCACAGCGGCGGTTGTAAACTGACCATCTCATTCCCCTGACAATTTTTTTTGTGGCGGTATATTATCATGCCCGTACGCCACTCACTATTGTTCATCATGCCGCGTTTTTACTGCCCTCCGCCAATGCCCTGTTCCGGGTCTTTTAATTTGCCACCCGATGCGGCACATCATGCCAGTCGCGTACTGCGTCTGCGCGAGGGTGACGCGGTGCAAATGTTCGACGGACAGGGCCGCGAAGCTCATGGCATCATAGATGCCCTCTCCGGAAAACAGGTGATCGTGAGTGGCCTCGTTGAAATAAATACGGATCGTGAGTCGCCCCTGCCAGTGCTGCTGGCACAGGCCATGTCCAGCAGCGAAAAAATGGACTGGGTGATCCAGAAAGCGACGGAACTGGGCGCGACTGAAATTCAGCCGCTGGCCACTGAACGCAGCGTCGCCCGACTATCTGCCGAGCGCGCCATCAAGCGCACCGAACATTGGCAACAGGTTGCCATTTCCGCCTGCGAGCAGTGCGGACGCAATGTTTTACCCGTCATTCACCCGCCGATGGATATCATGGCATGGCTGCAACAGATGCGTACCCGTGAAGTCAGTAAATACATCCTGCTGCCGCAGGGAGCAACCTCTTTGCAAAGCCAGCCTAAACCTGCAAAATCCGCCGTGTTGCTGATCGGTGCGGAAGGCGGCTTTTCTCAGCCGGAAAGCGATACCGCACTGCTTTGCGGGTTCACGCCCGTCCGTCTGGGCGCACGCGTTCTGCGCACCGAGACCGCAGCCGTAGCAGGACTGGCCGCACTGCAAACGCTATGGGGCGATTTTTGTTAATTTAACAGGGTCAGCATATGCCTTAATATCCGCATCTCAGGCCTATTAGCCCGGAACAAAAAGCGCAACTTGCGGAAGCAGTAACCGATACGCTTGCGCGCATCGCGCATAAACCCGCCACCTGCACTGACATCACGTCTGATGAAGTGCCAGATGAAAGCGGTTGCCGAAAATGACTAGACGAAAACTAATTTAAAACTGGACACTTAAAATGCCGATCAAAACCACACCCGCTGATTTCGTCGCCTGGTTTCGCTCCGTCGCACCCTATATCAATGCCTTTCGCAACAAGACATTCGTCATCGCCTTCGGCGGAGAGGTGGTCGCAGACGGCAAATTCGTCGAGCTGACGCATGATTTCAATCTGCTTGCGGCGCTGGGTATCAGGCTGGTGCTGGTGCATGGCGCACGCCCGCAAATTGAACAACATCTGGCCAAAAACAAACTGGACGGTACCTATCATCAGGGTATACGCATGACCGATGCCGAGACCATGCAATGCGTGAAAGAAGCCGCAGGCCGGGTAAGGCTGGAAATTGAGGCATTGCTGTCCATGGGACTGGCCAATTCGCCGATGGCCAATGCCGACATCCGCGTCGCAGGCGGAAACTTCATCACGGCTCAACCCATCGGCATCATCAACGGCGTGGATTTGCAACACACGGGCTGCGTGCGCAAGGTGGATGTAGCGGCCTTGAATGACCGCATGGATTTCGGCGAAGTGATTCTGCTCTCGCCGCTGGGCTTCTCGCCCACCGGCGAAGTGTTTAACCTGACGCTCGAAGACGTGGCCACCGCAACCGCCATTGCGCTCGATGCCGACAAACTGGTCTTTATGATGGACACAGACGGCATACACGACAACAAAAACGAGCTGCTCAGGGAATTGACCGTCGCCCAGGCGCAAGCGGTGCTGTCAGGCAACCATACGCTGCCAGATGACGTCAGTCTGTTCCTGCCCTGTGCCATCCGCGCCTGCGAGGCAGGCGTCGCGCGCACCCACTTAATCAGTCGCCATACTGACGGGTCTGTACTGCAGGAGCTTTTCAGCGATGAAGGCATCGGCACGATGGTGGTGGAATCCACCCTCAACACCCTGCGTGCGGCCGATATCGAGGACATCGGCGGCATTATCGAACTGCTGCGCCCGTTAGAAGAGAGCGGCATACTGGTTCGTCGTTCGCGCGAATTGCTCGAACGCGAAGTCGAGCGTTTTGTGGTTCTGGAACATGATCACCGCATCGTCGGCTGCGCCGCCCTGTATCCGTTCCCCGACGAAGCGGCGGCTGAGCTGGCCTGCATGGCGGTCGATGCACAGTGCAGGGATCGTGGTTATGGCGAAGCGATCCTCAACCACATGACGACGCTGGCCAAGTCGCAGGGCCTGAAAAAATTATTCGTTCTCACCACGCGCACTGCACACTGGTTTCTCGAGCGCGGCTTTATTGAAAGTCCTGTCAGCGCCTTGCCTGCACAGAAAAAAACACTGTATAACTACCAGCGCAAATCTAAAGTCTTTGTCAGAAAAATCTAACAGGCCGCCGGAAATGATTTGACCCGTGCATCGTCCGTAACAAAGCGGCCGATGCATTACAGGTATAACTGGACACACCTATAATGTCCCCAGCAACGCATCGAATTCCTCAATTGGCATCGGTTTTCCGAACAGATATCCCTGAAAAGTATTGCAGTCCTGATCCGTCAGAAAGGTTCGCTGCGCCTCGGTTTCCACTCCTTCAGCAAAAATATCCAGCCCCAATGATTTTGCATAGCCTATAACGATGCGTGCCATTTGTGCATCATTCGTGTCCAGTGAGATGTTGTGAACAAATTCCTGATGTATCTTCAGCTGATCCGGCGCGAGCAGTTTCAGGAAAGACAGCGACGAGTACACTGTGCCGAAATTATCGATAGACAACCGGCAACCCAATTTCCGCAATGCCCGTATTTTATCCAGCGAACTGTCCAAATCGGAATGTACAATTCTTTCCGACAACTCAAGTTTCAGGCGCGATGGATCCGTCTGATGTGCTTTCAGAATCTCCGCGACTTCGTTCACAAAATCAGTATGCGCAAACAGCCTGGCACTGATATTCACCGTCAGCGTCAATTGTCGCGTTTTATCGCTTTTGCTCCACAATGCGACTTGTTGGCATGCCATGTTCAGAACCCACAGATCGATGTCGATAATCACTGCGCTCTCTTCGGCAATCGGGATGAATTGGCACGGCATGATCATCCCGTGTACAGGATGCATCCAGCGCACGAATGCCTCCGCACCCAGAGGATGATTGTCCTTACCCACCTGCACCTGATATTGCAACTGAATTTGCTGTAAAGCCAGTGCGTGCTGCAGATCTTGCACCAGCGCATCATGCGTTACCAGACTTTGCTGCATGGCAGGATCAAAAAACCGCACCGCATTGCGCCCTGACTTTTTTACCTCATACATCGCCATGTCGGCGTGTTCGATCAATGCATTCAGCGATTCATCATTGTCGTGATACAGGCAAATACCGATGCTGGGCGTGCTGTGATGCTCATGGTCCCTGATCTTATAGGGTTGTGCCAGTGCGGCACGAATTTTTTCAGCGACCTGAGCGACTTTCCGGATGGCATCGTCCTGCTCATGGCTGAAGGACTCAATCAGCACAACAAACTCATCTCCGCCATATCTGGCAACCGTGTCCATTTCCCGCACACTGGACTTGATGCGCGCGCCCACCTCGATCAGCAATAAATCGCCATAATCGTGACCTAGCGTGTCGTTCAGCTCCTTGAAATGATCCAGGTCAATGAACATCACGGCACCGTAATCATTGCGCCGCGATGAAGCATTCAGTGCCGTTTGCAGGCGGTCGAGTAGCAAACGGCGATTAGGCAGCCGGGTCAAGGCATCATAAAACGCCAGATGGTGAATTTCCTCCTCTACCCGTTTACGCGCGGTGATATCGCTGAAGATGGCTACGTAATGGGTGATTTCCTGCCGCTCATTCTTGACTGCGGAGACACTCATCCATTTCGGGAAGAGCTCGCCGTTTTTGCGCCTGTCCCAGATTTCCCCCGCCCAGGAACCGGCGTGCAGCAAATCCTGCCACATCTCGATATAAAAATTTCTGTCATGTTTGCCTGAAGCCATGAAGCGGGGATTCTTTCCCTGTACTTCCTCCGTAGTATAGCCGGTGACGTCCGAGAATGCCCGGTTGACTCTGATAATATTGGCATCCGCATCAGTGATCAGAATGGCATCCTGAGTTTCAAAAGTAACGGCGGCTACGCGCAACGCTTCTTCAGCCAGCTTGCGCTTCGAGATGTCATTGAATGTAACGACGGCACCGCTGATCACCCCGTTGATGTACTTTGGTGCGCTGAGATATTCGACCGAAAAACTGGAGCCATCCTTTCTGAAAAACAGATCATCATCGACAGCATGTGTTGCACCGTCCTTGAGTGTCGCAGTGATCGGACATTGCGCTTTCGGATGCGGGCTGCCATCACACCTGGTGTGGTGCAAAAGATCGTGCATGGACTGCCCGATCAGCTCGTCTGCCGGCCAGCCGAGCATGCGAGCGGCCGCCGGATTGACAAAAGTCGTGCGCCCCTGCAAATCAAGACCGTAAATTCCTTCCGCTGCCGAGTCCAGTATCAGTTTTTGCTGGTTGCGGGTGCGCTCCAGTTCATCGACAAGAAGCTTGAGTTCAGTGATGTCGCGGCCGGTACCCGACATGCCGGCAGCCAAGCCTTCGGCGTTCAGCATCAGCCTGCCCTGACCTTCAATATCATGAACCGTGTGATCGGGCCAGATACAGCGAAATTCGAGTTTTCCAGGTTCCTGCCCGGACATACACGCAGCGATCCATGCCTGCATCGCCGACCTGTCATCAGGGTGAATAAGACTGATCAAATTTTCAACTGTTGGTGTAAACGTTTCACGCGAAACACCATAAATTCGATACAGTTCATCGGACCAGGTCAATTGACCTGCCAACAGGTTGTAGTTCCAGCTGCCGATATGTGCGATAGATTGGGCGCGTTCCAGCTCGGCGGTGCGTTCTGCTACCGTTTTTTCCAGAATTTCGCGCGCCATTTTTTCAGTTTTATGGCGATACAGGGCAATGTCGACGGACAGCTTAATTTCTCTGAGGGTAGCAGGTATGAGCAGGCAGGCAAAAGGTTCGTTCACACAGGCCAGCTGAAAACGGGCTTCATCGGCGCTCAGGCAGAGAATCGGAATATCACAAAATTCCCGGATCTTTTGTGCCGCAGCGACCCCATCCAGTTTACCGGGCAGCGCGATATCCATCAGTACGATATCAGGCGCCAGAGCGTGCACCTGTTCAATGGCCTCTTCTGCGCAACGGGCCAGCGCGGCCATCCGGTAGCCGCACGCCGAAACCTGCAATGCCAGCGCCTCAGCCTGCACCGTGTCGGCGTCGACAATAAGGATGGAAACCATTTCGTTGAGTCCTTGTGTAGGGGGATAGCCCCCCTGGTTTTTCCGGCCTGATCCTGCAGAAATTTTCATGCAGACAGCGGTTTTTCATGCACATCCGGCAGCGCATCATCCTGCGTTAATTACCATCTTGCAAGTACTTATTTTCAATCATCCGGTTGCAGCGCCTCATAAAACCGATGGTATGGCGATTGAACACCAGTGTGCTACCAGCTGAACCAGCGCTGCACAAAGTGATTTTCCCGCCTGATCATCCAGCGCCGGCATTCATCCCCCAGCAATATCGTCGCTGCGAAAGGCAGCGCGAGTGACACTTCGAACCAGCCTATCGGCGCCGTTCCGAAAAAGGGCTGCAAAAAAGCAGCATGAGAAATCAAAGCGACTAAGCCCAGCTCCACAATAATCCCGAACCAGATCAGTTTGTTTGAAAAAATACCTGCCGACCAAAGGCTTTGCCTGCGGGTACGGCAGATCAGCACATCGGCGACCTGACAGATGACCACTGCGGCAAAAAATGAGGTGACAGCCGTTTTATAGAGCAGGCTGGTCACCGGCAATTCAGCGCCCCACACCCAGCCGCCCTGGTGCAACACGACAAAAAAAGCAAAGAATCCGGCTGCGGCCTGCAGCATGCCGATAATCCCGTAACTCATACCCAGCAACGGCCAGGTGAGCAAGCGCTCGTCGCGTTTTCGCGGCGGCTGTTTCATGACGTCCTGCTCAGGCGGCTCCTGCCCCAGTCCCAGCGCGGGCAGCATATCCGTACCCAAATCGATGGCCAAAATCAGCACGACCGTCAGCGCCAGCGGTGCGCCGATGGCCACGAAAGCGATAAAAGGCAGTATCTCGGGAATATTGCTGGTCAGCACATAGGCGATGAACTTCTTGATGTTCGAGAATATCGTACGCCCCTCTTCGATGGCGTTCACTATCGTGGCGAAGTTATCGTCCATCAGCACCATATCGGCCGCCTCCTTGGCAACTTCGGTACCCGACAACCCCATCGCCCCCCCATATCCGCATTTTTCAGCGCCGGCGCGTCATTGACGCCATCACCCGTGACCGTCACAATTTCGCCTTTTTTCTGTAATGCCTTGACGATTTGCAACTTCTGCATCGGGGTTGAGCGTGCAAAAACGAGCTCACGGCAGTCCAGCAACAGGGACAACGCATCCTCGCTCATGCCCGCCAATTCCCCGCCAACGACGACCCGCCCCTCTCCGGCAAACAGGCCAACCTGCCGAGCGATCGATTCGGCCGTGACATGATAATCCCCTGTGATCATGAACACCCGTATGCCTGCCATTCTGCATTTGGCGATCGCATCCGGAATTTCCCCCCGCGGCGGGTCGGACATACCTACCAGTCCCAGATAGGTGAAGTCCGCTTCACTGGATTCCCTGTCTTCAGTCGCTTTGAATGCCAGCGCCAGTACGCGCTCTCCGCGTGCGGCAAGCAGCTCGTATATTTCCAGCGCCCGCTGCCGTCCGGACGAATCGAATTCGACTCGTACACCGTTCTTTAAACAATGGGTACATTTTTCAAAGACCACCTCCGGCGCACCCTTCATACAGGCGATATTCTGCTGTTCAGTTTTGTGCGTGGTAATCATGCGTTTTGTCGCTGAATCGAACGGGCTTTCATGAATACGTGGGAAACTGTCCTGCAAATTTCCGAATGGCTTCATCTGCTGCGCAAAAACCAGCATCGCGCCCTCAGTCGGATCCCCCTGATAGGTCTGTCCCGTCAGGCGCGCGTTATTGCACAGCACAATCGTCATCCAGGCCTCATCAAACCCCGGCGCCCCGGCCAGTCCATGCTGGAAAGCTGCCCATTCGCGATCCCCGAGCACCAGCGTAGCGACTTTCATCCGGTTCTGGGTAATTGTGCCGGTCTTGTCGGTGCAGATCACCGTGGTTGAACCGAGCGTCTCGACGGCTTCCAGATTCCGGATCAGCGCATTTTTTTGGCCATGCGTTTGGACGCCATGGTCAGCGCCAGCGTCACGGTGGGCAACAGGCCTTCGGGCACATTGGCAACGATAATGCCGATTGCAAAAATCAGGCTGGCGAGAAACGGATTGCCCAGCAACAGACTGAGAGCGAAAAACATCACGCCAAGGGTAATCGCGATCGCTGAAATAATCCGGATAAAATGTCGCAATTCCTGCCGAATCGGCGTTTCAACCGGTTCGGTTTCCTTGGTCAGCTGGACGATTGCGCCAATTTGCGTGCGCATACCCGTGGCATAGATCAGTGCACGACCATTGCCGCTTTGCACCAGCGTCCCTGAAAACACCATATTGCGGCTTTCCAGCAGGTTATCGTGGGTGCACGCCAGTGTGCGCAATTGAGGTTCGCTCTCGCCGGTCAATGAGGAATGGTCGACCTTGAGCTGATTGACGGCAATCAGTCGACCGTCTGCCGGAACACGATCTCCCTCTTCGAGCAGGATCACGTCTCCTGGCACCAGCAGGCGAGCTTCCATCCGTAAGACCTGCTCGTCGCGCAACACAGCAATCATCGGCGGCAGCATATTGCGAAAGCTTTCCATGATCCGGTCGCTTTCGTGCTCCTGAATGTAGGAAAACAGGGCGTTGAGCAATACAACCACCAGCAACGCCACGCCGATATAAAAATTCCCTTCGCCCGGCTTCAGATAATCGGCGAGAAAAGCCAGGCTGGCACCGATGATCAGCAGCAGTGCAAAAAAATTGGTGAGCTGGCGCAGAAATTTGATGAGCTCGGGCGTGTCACGGCGGACGTGAAGCTCATTGCTGCCGTATTCAGAAAGACGCCGGGACGCTTCGGCATTGCCGAGCCCTGCACCCGATGAATCCAGGCGCAGCTCAAGTTCAGACAGCGGAACACGGTGCATATCAGCTTGCTGGAGGTTCATGTGGCTGCTCCCAATTGGGCTTCATGGCATACAGCCTACTCCGGAATACCTCAGCTGACCATCAATGCAGCGTAATGAGCATCCGTTCCGTCAGGCAGAATACTGGCTGGCGTGTACTTCATTCCACGGTGCCACCTTCAACAGCAGCAGCATCCCCGGTATCGCCATCACCGCGCAGAGCATAAAGAAACCATACCAGCCCATAGATTCGACCAGCCAGCCGGTGGCCGCGTTGGCAAATGTGCGCGGCATGGCCATCAAACTGGTGAACAGCGCGAACTGGGTAGCGGTGTAAGCCGGATGCGTGGTGCGGGCAATGAAGGCGACGAAAGCCACGGTGCCTAAACCCACGCCCAGCGCCTCAAGCCCGATGACAACCGCCAGCTGTGTGCGTTCAGTCGCCCCGATTTCGCTGTGAAATCCGACGGAAGCGAGCCACGCAAAGCCGAAAATCGCCAGTATCTGCACCACACCGAACAGCCACAAGGCACGGTTAATACCGATTTTCACCATCCACAGCCCGCCCAGCATCCCGCCGATCACCGATGGCCACAGTCCCGCATTCTTGGCGATCAGCCCGATGTCCGTCTTGGAAAACCCCATATCGAGATAAAACGGCGTAGCCAGTGCCGTGCAAAGGCTGTCCCCCAGCTTGTAAAAAAGCAGAAAGGCCAAAATCAGCAAGGCGCTTTTCCAGCCCTGCCGGTTGATGAATTCACGAAACGGTTCGACCACCGCCTCACGCAGCGTTTTAGGGGTCGCCGCGATGGTCGGTTCCCGTATCATCAGCGTCATTGCAATGCCCGGCAGCATGAACAGCGCAGTGATAATAAAAACCATATCCCAGGGCAGAAAATCGGCCAGAATCAGCGACAACGAACCCGGCACCAGACCTGCGATACGATAGGCGTTCACATGCACCGCATTGCCCAATCCGAGCTCGGCATCCGCAAGTAACTCGCGGCGATAAGCGTCGAGCACGATGTCCTGCGTCGCGCCCAGCACCGCCAGCAGTGTTGCGCACCAGGCGATGGTGGATAACTGACTGGCAGGTGAGAAGCCACCCATGTTCGCGATCACCGCCAGCAGGCCGACCTGAGTCAGCACCATCCAGCCGCGCCGGCGGCCGAGCATCGGCAATGCATAACGGTCCAGAAACGGCGACCAGATGAATTTCCAGGTGTAGGGAAACTGGATCAGCGCAAACAGACCGATGGTTTTCAGGTCGACATGCTCACTGCGCAGCCAGGCGGGCAATAAGTTGAAGAGCAGATACAACGGCAGACCGGATGCAAAACCGGTGAACACGCAAATCAGCATCCGGCGCGTGAAAAGTTGCTGAAAAACGCTCATACCCCGCGCTGAAAGCGATATACCGCAGTACTGCCAAGCAGATTAGGCAACAGGCCGACTTCACGCCCGCCTGTTATCACGCTGCGCGCGGTGATACTGACGCAGTATTTACGGCAAAAACTGTCGAAATCATTCAGCGTGCACAGATGCACATTCGGCGTGTCATACCACTGATAGGGCAGCTCTTTTGATACCGGCATATTGCCCATCAATACGTTCAGGCGGCTCTTCCAGTAACCGAAGTTAGGAAAACTCACGACCCCTTCGCGACCAACGCGCAGCATCTCCTGGATCAGCGCCTCGGTGTGACGCGTTGCCTGCAGCGTCTGCGAGAGAATCACAAAATCAAATGCATTGTCTTCAAAATCTGACAGGCCGGAATCCAGATCATTCTGGATCACGTTCACGCCGTTGGCGATGCAGGAGACGATATCCAGATCGCTGATTTCTACACCATAGCCCTGCACGGCACGCGTCTCTTTCAGATAGCGCAACAGACTGCCGTCACCGCACCCCAGATCCAGCACCGAGGCACCTTTGGGGATCCAGGCCGCAATCGCGGCAAAATCGGGCCGCTCCGCTGCAAGCGATTCTATGCTCATGATACCTCCTGACTGACGTTAGCAAGATAGGCGCGCACTACATCGAAATAATGCGGATGCTCCATCAGGAAGGAGTCATGCCCGTGGTTGGAGGTGATCTCCGCATAGCTGACCGGGCGTTTATTGTGCAGTAAAGGCTGGATGATCTCGCGCGAGCGTTGCGGAGAAAAGCGCCAGTCTGTGGTAAATGAAATGACCAGAAAACCTGCCCGTGAACGAGCAAATGCCTTGTTCAGATCCCCGCAAAATTCATGTGCCGGATCGAAATAATCCAGCGCTTTGGTCATCAGCAGATAGGTGTTGGCATCGAAATAGGCCGCGAACTTGTCGCCCTGATAGCGCAGATAGGATTCGATCTGGAACTCCACCTCATAACCGTAGTTATACTGGCCGGTGCGCAACTGGCGGCCGAACTTATCCGCCATCGCATCATCCGACAGATAGGTGATGTGCCCCAGCATGCGCGCAAGTCGCAGGCCTCGCGTCGGCACCACGCCATGCTGATAAAAATCCCCGCCGTGAAAATCCGGATCAGTCAGAATCGCGTTGCGCGCTACATCGTTAAACGCGATGTTCTGTGCTGTCAGGCGCGGTGCGCTGGCGATCGCCAGCACATGCCGCACACGGTCGGGGTAGGCCAGCGACCACTGCAGTGCCTGCATTCCGCCCAGACTCCCGCCGATGACCGCAGCAAAACAATGTATGCCCAGCATGTCCGCCAGACGCGCCTGAGATTCCACCCAGTCTTCCACCGTGATGACCGGAAAGGCCGAGCCATAGGGTGCGCCCGTTTCCGGATTGACCGACGAAGGGCCGGTTGACCCGTGGCAACCGCCGAGATTGTTCAGCCCGATCACGAAGAATTTATCCGTGTTGATCGGCTTGCCGGGGCCGACCATATTGTCCCACCAGCCGATATTCGTGGCGTCGTCTTCGTAATAACCCGCGACGTGATGATGACCGGAGAGCGCGTGACAAATCAGAATAGCGTTGGACTGATCATCGTTCAACTCACCATATGTCTCATACATTAGTTCGAAACGCGGCAGTACCGCGCCGCTGCGACAGCGCAGCGGCGTGTCGAATAGTGCGCGCCGCGCTTTAACGATGCCTACAGAATGACCCACAGCAACTCCAAAATAAAAAACCCGTTTAGCTTAGCCAAAACGGGTGTCCTCGCTTTAGCTGGTATGTTTTAGCGAATAAAATCCATGATTTTCAATATTCGCCTGTGCCCCGCAAGCTGATGTCAAATCGGCACATTCGGGAGTTTCCGTGTTTTCCTCTCCTCTGTCAATATCAAGCCGGACACGGCAAAATACAAACCGGCGAAAAACCTCGCTTCATGCTGAAACGAAGTTTTAACGGGCTTTGATTTTTCCGCCTCTCGGCAAACCCGCTTAGTCTGCGGCAGCCTGTCTGGGCGTCAGCGCAACGCCAGACAATTCGATTCCTGCCCAGCCGGTTTTCATGAAATGACGGATATTCTGGTGATCTGTGCCCAGCGGATGGTTGAGGACGTCTTCACGGTAATAGGCACCAAAGCAGTTCAGCGTCTGGTGTTCCGTAAGGCCTTGCAGTTGAGCAAAGCTGAAAATTTTGCACGAACCGGAATTCTGGCCGGCCTCACTCACCAGAGATCCGTTGCTAAATGCAGTCGGCGTGAAGTGATAAAGGCATTCGATCAAAGCGATCGTCTCGGCGAAAAAAATGCCCTCAGGCGCTTTGTTGAGCTGCTGCAAAAAATCTTCCAGTTCCATACGACTACCTTTGAGATATTAAAATTGATTAATCAGTTCGACAACCAAACGCAAGGCCGGGCTTTGCCTGAAAACCCCCTCAATTGTCACCCCCCTGAGCATTGGCTTCCTGAAACAGCGCCAGCGTCTTGATTCGTGCAACGGCATGATCCACGATAGGTGCGGGGTAATGCTGACCGATCAGCACACCGCGCTGTTCGCTGAGCGGCATCAGCCACGGCGCATGCAGCCACTTATCGGAACAGCCGGATAGTTCAGGCACATAGCGGCGAATAAATTTGCCCTTTGCATCGAATTTTTCGGATTGCGTGACCGGATTGAATATCCGGAACCACGGTTGCGCATCGCACCCCGTTGAAGCGGCCCATTGCCAGCCGCCGTTATTCGCAGCCAGATCGAAGTCCAGCAGATGCTGCGCGAAATAGCGCTCGCCGCGGCGCCAGTCCACGTGCAGATCCTTGACCAGAAAGGACGCCACCACCATGCGCAGCCGGTTGTGCATGTAGCCGCTTTGATTGAGCTGACGCATGGCAGCATCGATCAGCGGATATCCGGTGCGGGCCTCACACCATGCCGTAAATTTTTCGTCATCGTCCGGAAAGGCTATCGCATTGAATTGCGGCTTGTAGGCATATCCTTGCGCCAGCTGCGGATGATGGTGCAACTGCATCTGGTAGAAATCACGCCAGATCAGTTCAGAGAGCCAGGTATTGGCACCTGCACCGCCCGTGTGATATGCGGTCGCGGCCAGATACCGAATCGAGATTGTGCCAAAACGCAGGTGCGTGGACAAATAAGATACGCCTTTGATGGCGGGATAATTGCGCGCTTCCGTGTAATCCTGAATACGCTGCGTAAAATCATTCAGTAATTTAGCCGCCCCCGATGCACCGGCTGGCAAGGCATCGCAGTTAAGCTTGCCCGCGGTAAAACCGATCATCGCAAGGGGCGGCACCGGCACTGCCGCGCATCGTGCGAGCGCTGAAACATAGCGTTCGACCGGATAAGCGCGCAGGTAAAAATCGTCCAGTTTTTTCAGCCAGGCATTCTTGTATGGCGTAAACACGCTGTAGGGCGTACCGCCCCCGGTGAGTATTTCCGACTGCTCAAAAATCACCTGATCTTTGTAATGATGAAAGTCGATGCCGTTCTGATTTAAGGTCTCAGCAACCGTGGCATCGCGACGCACGGCCTCCGGTTCATAATCTCGATTGCAGAACACCGCCTGCACATCCAGTTTTCTGGCCAAATCAGGTATGACGTCAACCGGCTTGCCGATTGCAACCTGTAAAGTACTGCCCATCTCCTGCAGGCGTTCATTCAACTCATTCAGGCTATGCCAGATAAATTCGACCCGTCTGTCCTGTTTGTCGGACAGCTCGTCGAGAATATCGGTATCGAACACAAACACGCAATGCACCGCGATGCTTTGCCGCAGCGCGTGATACAGCGCGGCGTGATCGTTCAGGCGTAAATCACGGCGAAACCAGCAAATGGAACGGGGATAATGAGATGCCTGCATTCGGTTCAATCAGGCTTATATCTGGTCAAGAATGCGCAGCTTTAATGCCTCCGGCATTTCAAAGGTATTCAAGTCCCACCCTTCGAGCCGCAAAATGTCGTCGAGACAGGCTTCCATTTCGGCATGGTTGCGCCGCACAGTATCGGCAATGCGTTGATGAACCGCACGGTCTGTGTCAGTCAGATTAAGACAACTGGACTGGTAAGCAAACAGATCGCGCTGCTGGTTGATGTGTTTGCAAACCTGCGCAGGGCACGCGCATTGATAAAAGACCGACTGATCCAGTATTTTGGTAATCACCACATCAGAAAATTTTTCGTTCATATCTCCAGCCTCGAAATTAGCGTAGCTCAATCAAAAACGACCCGTACAAAGTCATCTTAGCGTGTTCTTCGAAAAAATTGCAGATCGTTTGATCGTTTTTCAGAAAAACATCCGGAGTATCTAAAGGTGCATCCGTCTGATGGCGATCAGCTGTTGAGCTTATCGAGCAAATCGCGGATCCTCATCGGGTCTTCAGCGCGCAGTATCCTTTGCGTGAGTGCGGCGATTTCCGGCAAACTGGTGGTCAGCACGCGCTGTTTGATGGTCGGAACCTGCGCAGACGACATGGAGAACTGACGCAGCCCCATTCCCAAAAACAATCGGGTATAAGCCAGCTCGCCTGCCATTTCACCGCACACCGATACCGGCACCCCCAGTTTATTCGCCGTGCCGATGACATGAGACAGCAGGTGCAATACAGCCGGATGCAGCGGATCATACAAATGCGCGACATCTTCGTCGGTACGGTCAATCGCCAGCGTGTACTGGATCAGATCGTTGGTGCCGATGGACAGAAAGTCCAGTCGCTTGGCAAACACGTTAAGCGACAAGGCCGCAGCCGGAATTTCGATCATGCCGCCGATTTTCACCTCGCGGTCGTAAGGAATACCCTCGTCATCGAGTGCCTGCTTGGTCGCTGCGATAAACTGCAACGTCTGATTCAGTTCAGACACACAGGACAGCATCGGGATCAGTATCTTGATATTTCCGTAGTGGGTCGCGCGCAACAGCGCGCGCAGCTGAGTGCGAAACAACTGCGGCTCAGCCAGACATAAGCGAATCGCGCGCAGACCCAGTGCCGGATTGCTGGCCACATGCTCCACGCCCTTGATTTGCTTGTCCGCACCCAGATCAAAGGTACGGATGGTGACAGGCTGGCCTTTCATACCCGCTGCGGCGGCACGATAGGACTCGAACTGCTCCTCCTCGTCCGGCAGCTGATCGCGATTCAAAAAAAGGAATTCACTGCGAAACAGACCGATACCCGTTGCCCCGTTTTCTTTTGCATCAACGATATCTTCCGGTTTTTCGATATTGGCGTGCAGCTCAATGACGACCCCGTCAAGCGTATTGGCACGCGCGGTGCGCAGGCGTTTGAGTTTCTTGCGCTCCAGCTCCCACTCGCTTTGCAGCAGTTTGTACTCAGACAGAATCGCTTTGTCCGGATTGACGATCAGCACACCCTGCTCGCCATCCAGAATCAGCAGATCATCCTCCCGGATCAGCTCGCGCGCATGGTGTAAACCCACGACACAGGGCGTATTCAGACTGCGCGCAACAATCGCCGTGTGCGAGGTTGCACTGCCGGCATCCGTAATGAAAGCCGCATACTGCTGGGGCTTGAACTGTATCATGTCGGCCGGGCTTACATCATGCGCGACCAGTATCGTTTCAATATCCTGACGCGATGAGGTCGGCTGATGTCCCGGCTGACCGGACAACTGCCTGAGCAGTCGCTCTGCCACCTGCTTTACATCCGTCTGCCGCTCGCGCAGATAGGTATCTTCAAACTCATCGAACTGAGCCACCAGCGTATCGGTCTGTACCTTAATAGCCCATTCGATATTGCAACTTTCGCGCTCCACCATTTCGCGCGGGCCCACACTCAAAAGCGGATCGTCCAGTATCATCTGATGCAATTCGAGGAAAGCATCAAACTCGGCCGCAGCATAACTCGGACGATTGCCGCGCAGACTGGTAAATTCGCAACGCGTAGCCAGCAATGCGGCGTCAAAGCGCGCGATCTCCTCAGCGATAAAGCGCTTAGGCAGCACATAATGCGCAACCTCCAGCGAATTATGTGAAAGCAGATGCGCGTAGCCGATGGCGATGCCGCTGGAAACCGCGATGCCGTGCAGCGTAAAACTCATTCGCCTTCTCCGAAATAGTCAGCTATGAGGTCAAGAATGGCCTGCATTGCAGCCGCCTCGTCCTCGCCATCCGTTTCGATGGTGATCGTCGTCCCCTTGGCCGCCGCCAGCATCATCACGCCCATGATGCTCTTGGCATTGACCCGGCGACTGTTGCGCGACAGCATCACTTCGCATTTAAAGCTGCCGGCTAATTGGGTGAGTTTGGCCGACGCGCGTGCGTGCAAGCCGAGTTTGTTGATAATCAGTGCGTCTTGCTGCATTTAATGCTCCATGTGAACGATACATTCGCGACCACCTTCGATCGCGATATTGGCAAGCTCGGTCAAATTTTTATTCGTGGAACTCACCACGCGCAACAGCATCGGCAGATTCACACCCGCCACGCCTTCTACCCGTTCGGCATGACAAAGCTGACGACCGATGTTGCTGGGTGTCGCACCGAACACATCGGCCAAAATCAATACCCCGCTGCCGGAATCGATCTCCTTGATCAACGACTCACCCTCAGCCAGTTTTTGCTGAGTATCATCCTCAGCCCAGACTGATAATACCTTCAGATTTTTCGGTTGTGTGCCAAAAACATGCCTCACACAATCAGCCAGACAATCCCCCAGCCCATTGTGCGTCACCAATAAGATTCCGACCAATTTCTACCCTCCCTTATTCCACGTTCAGCGTGGTATGTTTATCGGTGAATTCTAGCCGTTTCTGCAAGTTGCTGGTGAGATGAATATGACCTGCCCCATCCACCAGCATCGCCTCATTCAAATTCATCCGTTCAGCCGCAGCCCGCCAGCCTTGCTTCCCGCTGATAAACAAAGGCTTGGAGGCGGCATCTGACAGTACACCGGCATACGGGCCGCGCGTCAATATGGTCACCGCTTCCACGCCTGCCATCGGGTAGCCGGTACGCGGATCAATCAGATGGCAATAACGTTTATCGCCTGACATGAAATATCGCTGATAGTCGCCCGAGGTGCCGATTGCCTCTCCGTCGTGCAGGTCGATCGCCGCCAGCGCACCGGATTTGCGCGGGTCCTGGATGCCGACACGCCACGGACGGTTGCCGTGCTGGCCCAGCGCGAGAATATTTCCGCCGATATTGATCAGCGCATGATGAATTCCCTGACTGCGCAACAAATTTGCCGCCCGATCCAGCGCATAGCCTTTGGCATACCCGCCCAGATCGAGTTTTACGGCACGGTTGCTGCTGGTAACCAGCACGCCCTCTTTTTGCGGCAAAAAGGTCAAATCACTCATCTGCGGATTGGCCTTCACCCATTCTGCAATCCGCTTTTCGTCCGGCAGCTGCGGCTTGAATTCATCCGCATGAAACCCCCACAGCTGCACCAGATGTCCAATGGCCGGATTAAACAATCCGTCAGATTGAGCGGATACCTGCGCTGCGTCTTGCAGCATGTCAGCCAGTTCTGTTGAAACGACGTGGCTATCACCATGCGAAATCGCCGCATTCAGGCTACTCAGTTCAGAGGGTTTCCACGCATGCAGCAGATCGTGCAGGCGCTGAAACTCATGCAGCACATCTGCAACCGCCTGTCTGGCGCGCGGCTCGGTTTCGCCATAGATGGACACTTCCACCAGCGTGCCGAATACATAGCCTTGTTCCTGATACAGCGGTTCTTTGCCGCATCCGGCGAGCATGAGCAACCCGGACAGCAGGATGAGACTCAGAATGTGGCGAATTGCAATCACGCCTCCATCGCTTCCAGTTCGAGGGATGCGGCAAGCAGGGCCAGACGCGCCACCACACCGTACGCATAGAAACGGTTCGGTGTATCGTCCGGTGCGAAATCAGGATTCGGTAAGCTGCAGGCGCTCTCGAATGCCAGCGGCACAAAGTGCATACCCGGCGCATTCAGGTTCTCGTCCACGCCCCGTCCGGTATGCACGCGATAAAAACCGCCCACCACAAAGTGATCGACCATATATACCACGGGCTCAGCCACCGCCTGATTGATATTCTCGAAGGTATAAACGCCTTCCTGAACCAGTACGTCGGAGACTTCCAGCCCTTCTTTCACTACAGCCATTTTATTGCGCTGTTTGCGGTTCAACCCCTTGACTTCGCTGGCATCCTTAACCGTCATGATACCCATACCATACGTGCCCGCATCGGCTTTAACGATGACAAACGGCGCTTCTTTCACGCCGTACTCAGCATATTTCAGGCGCATTTTGTGCAGCACTTCATCGACTTTTGCAGCAAGACATTCCTCACCGCTACGCTCAATGAAGTTCATTTTTCCGCAACTGTCAAAATAGGGATTGATCAGCCACGGATCAATGCCCAGCAACCCGGCGAATTCATTCGCTACGCGATCATAAGCGGCGAAATGCAGTGATTTACGCCTGGTACCCCAGCCTGCCGACAAGGGAGGGAAAACCGCCTGCTCCAGATTTTTGAGGATGTCCGGCACGCCTGCCGACAGATCGTTGTTAAGCAGGACCACGCAAGGATCAAAATCAGCAAGTCCCAGTCGATTACCGCGCCGCACCAGCGGTTCCAGCGTCAGCGTGCCGCCATTAGGCAAGAGCAATTCAGTTGCAGCCGTAATTTCCGGCAGCAGGCTACCCACCCTCACCAGCATCCCTGCCCGCTTGAGTGTCAGGACAATCTGCGCGACATTCTGCAAATAAAACATATTGCGGGTGTGATTTTCCGGAATCAGCAGCACGCCGCGCGCTTCCGGACATATTTTTTCCACCGCACTTTGCATCGCCTGCACACACAAGGGCAGAAAATCGGGGTTGAGATTGTTGAAGCCGCCTGGAAACAAGTTGGTGTCCACCGGCGCCAGTTTGAAGCCGCTGTTACGCAAGTCAACTGAGGCATAAAACGGTACGGCGTGTTCCTGCCACTGAGCGCGAAACCAATGCTCAATCGTCGGCATGGATGTCAAAAAACGTCGCTCCAGATCAAGGAGCGGACCATTAAGAGCAGTAGTGAGATGCGGAACCATAATATGTTTCAACCCTTAACAAACTATTTGCATTCTAGCAGCCTGCTGAAGCTGGCCGCTCAAAAAACCTCAATGCACGACAAATCCATGCAACCCGACTGCCTCGCACACCATCATACCCGACACGGCTATTACTTAACGCGCGCAGGCTTATTGAAATTCACGCGTCAGTGAACCTTACCTGAGAATATCAGGCAGGATGAACATTTCTCTCAAGCGATTTTTTTGCGTACAGAGCAGCCAGCGAAAAATCTGCAATATGTTGTGAAATTGCCTCAATTTCTTCGAAATCGTAATGCAGATCAGGATGCAGCCGTTGTAAAACCGGATGGGAATTCCGGTAAAACAGGCACTGACCAAACAGACTGTACATGCAACGACGTCGATCTGTTTCGCTGACCGCATCACCCACGATCTCGAACACCAGATGCCCCAGAAATTCATGCAGCGGCGCAATGGCTTCAGTCACGATTTTGTCCAGAACAGGCGTCGGGTCAGCCAGCTCCCGGGCCATCAACCGACATTGCGAAGTGGCATTATTTTCATCCAGCAGCATCAGCATGAAATCGTGGATAAACAGACGCAGGCGCTTTTCAGGGCAGATATCGGCGGTCATATTGGCACTTTGCAGTGCCTTGAGCCCGCTAAAATTTAACGCCTCGATAAAAAGGCCATCCTTGCTGCCAAAGTGATAATTCACTGCCGTGACGTTCGCCTCAGCCCGACGGCAAATCTCCCTCACCGTCGCCTTCTGAAACCCGCACGCCGAAAAAACCTCGCGTGCGGCCTCTATCAGACGGGTGCGCGTTTGTTCACAAATTTGTGCCTCAGTCATCAAACTATGCCTTTATTTGGTGTCGCCTGCTAATGCTTTAAAAAGCTGAGTCGCGGTCGTCAATTGCGCACGTACGATTTGCAACTCACCTTGTTCTGCGGCGTAAGCATCACGCTGCGCGTCGAGCAACTCAAGCTGGTTAGCGATGCCCGCCTGATAGCGCGCCTCCACTAACGCTTTGCGTTGCCGCTGCGATTGTGCGTTGGCATGAGCGGCATTGAGCTGCGTGTCCAAATAATCTCTTGCACTGAGCAGATCTGCCACCTCGCGAAACGCCTGCTGTATGGTCTTTTCATACTCGGCCACCGCAATCACATGACGCGCGTTGGCAACATCAAGATTAGCGGCATGTTTGCCTGCATCAAACAGCGGCAAGGTCAACGCCGGCTGAAAACTCCATGCATCGCTGCCCGCACCGAACAATCCGCTCAACTGACGACTGGCCGTTCCAACATTGCCCGTGAGCGTGATCGCCGGCAAAAATGCAGCACGCGCAGCACCAATGCTGGCGTTAGCGGATATCAGAAGCTGCTCGGCGGCCATCACATCGGGACGCTGCAGCAATACCTCACTTGGCATGCCGGCAATCAGATCATTTTCTATCCCCTGCCGGGACAGACTGCGCCCGGCCGGCAAGGTGGCAGGCATTTGACCAACCAGGGATACCAGCAAATTTTCAGCCGCCGCAAGCTGGCGTTGTAAGTTTGCATGATCACCTAAGGCAGCCTGATAAATACCGTCTGACTGCAAGGCATCCAGCTCACTTGCGATGCCGGCTTCAAGACGGCGTGCGATCAGGGCGCTCATGTCACCGCGCCCTTTGCTGGTCTCAGCGGCCAGTTGAACACGCTCCTGTAACTCAGTCACCGACAGATAGGCATTCGCCACCTCACTGATCAGCGACAGACGGAACGCACGCTGTGCAGCTTCAGTTGCCAGAAAACTGGCTTTCGCAGACGCATTCAAACTGGCAACCCGCCCCCAGAAATCCAGCTCAAATGACACGACGCTGGCATTCACGTCATAGCGTTGCGCCTGAAAAGCTTTACCGGTAAATGACGTGCTGGCCGGAGACAGCGACGCAGTACGAGATGCGTTCAAATTGACTGCCGGCAAACGGCTGGCCTGCTGAATACCATATTGCGCACGGGCTTCCGCAATTCTTGCGGTGGCAATGCGCAAATCGCGGTTGTTTTCCAGCGCAGCTGCGATCAAAGCCTGCAGGCGCGGATCAGGAAAGTATGCCTGCCATTCCGGCATAGTACGCGCAGCATGTGTTGCCGGTTTGACTGAGTCCGGCCAGACGGCTGGGACCGGCGCTGCAGGTCGCTGGTAAACAGGTTGAAACGAACAACCTGTCAAGGCCGCCAGCATAACGATGAAGACTGATTTATTAATCATGATGGCTCTCCTCAACTTCGACATGTTTGCGTGTATGTCCGGGGAAGATATGCCTCACCACGACGAAAAACACCGGCACCAGGAACACCGCCAGCAAAGTGGCGGCAATCATTCCGCCTATCACGCCCGTACCGATCGCATGACGGCTTTGCGCGCCCGCGCCGGTGGAGATCGCCAGCGGCAGCACACCGACGATGAACGCGATTGAGGTCATCAAGATCGGCCTGAAGCGTAAACGACAAGCTTCCAGCGTGGCATCCATCAGACTCATGCCGTCGTCCTGCAAGCGGCGCGCGAATTCGATGATCAGAATGGCGTTCTTGGATGACAGGCCGATGATGGCGATCAGCCCCACCTTGAAATAGACGTCATTGGGCAGGTCACGCAGCGTTACTGCCAGCACCGCGCCGAAAATACCCAGCGGCACCACCAGCAGCACGGCGAACGGGATAGACCAGCTCTCGTACAGCGCTGCGAGACACAGGAACACCACGAACAGCGAGATGCTGAACAGCAAAGGCGATTGCTGGCCGGACTGTCTTTCCTCGAAGGTTGTACCCGACCATTCGAAGCCAATACCTGGCGGCAATTTCTGAGCGATCTCTTCCATCGCGGCCACCGCTTCGCCCGAACTGTGTCCAGGCGCAGCACCACCTGACAGCTTCATGGCGGGCAACCCGTTGTAACGGTCGAGTTTAGGCGCCCCCACCACCCAGTGCGCCGTGACCACCTCGGCCAGCGGAACCATTTTTCCCTGATTGTTGCGTATCGACAGCTTGAGGATATCGGCGGGCGTACGGCGCGTGGCGGCATCCGCCTGCATCTGCACGCGCAGCACGCGCCCTTCACGGATGAAGTCGTTGATGTAGGCCTCACCCAATGTCGCTTGCAGGGTATCGTTCAGATCACCGGCAGATATGCCCAGCGCTTCAGCCTTCAGGTGGTCGATATCGAGCAGCAGTTGCGGCCCGGCTTCCTGACCCGCCGGACGCACCCCTCCCAGCACCGGGCTTTTTGATGCCATGCCCAGCGCCATGTCGCGCGCCTCCAGCAGCTTCTCGCGCCCTACCCCGCCTCTGTCCTGTAAGCGGAAATCGAAGCCGCCTACCGATGCCAGTTCAGGGATAGGCGGCGGATTGATGGCAAAGATCATCGCCTGCTTGATGCGGAACAGCGCCATGTTGGCCTTCTGTACCAGTGCGGTTGACGAACTGCCAGCAGCAGTCCGCTCGTCCCAGCCCTTGAGGGTGACAAAGGCGATGCCCATGTTTTGTCCGCGCCCGAAAAATGAGAAACCCGCCACGGCGATGACGTGCTCCACTTCAGGCTGTTTCAGATAGTACGTCTCGACCTGATCCAGCACCTCCAGCGTGCGCTCCTGGGTCGCCCCGGGCGGCAACTGGATCACGTTGATGAAATAGCCCTGATCTTCCTCGGGCAGAAAACTGCCGGGCAACTGTGTGAACATCCAGCCCATCGCCGCAAAGATGGCCGCATAGACCAGCAGATATCGCGTCGTTTTTTTCGTGATCTTACTGACACTGCCGACGTAATTTTTGGTGGTGCGCTCGAACAGACGGTTGAACCAGCCCAGAAAACCCGTGCTCGGCGTCATCGACTTGCCGGGTTCATGTTTGAGCAGCGTCGCGCACAGTGCCGGGGTTAGGGTCAGGGCCATCAGTGCCGAGAACATCATGGTCAGCAACAGCGTGACGGCGAACTGACGATAGATCGCACCGGTCGAGCCGGGGAAGAACGCCATCGGGATGAACACCGCCATCAGCACCAGCGTGATCGCGATGATCGCGCCGATGATCTGATCCATGGCTTTGCGGGTCGCATCGCGCGGCGACAGACCTTCCGTGCTCATGATGCGCTCGACGTTTTCCACCACCACGATGGCATCGTCCACCACGATACCGATCGCCAGCACCATCGCGAACAGCGTCAGCACGTTGATCGAATAGCCCAGCAGATACAGCCCGACCAGCGCACCGACCAGCGCGATCGGGATGACGATGGCGGGGATCAGCGTTGCCCGCCAGTTGCCAAGGAACAGGAACATCACCAGTACCACCAGCACCAGCGCTTCGGCCAGACTTTTCAGCACTTCCTTGATGGAAACATCGATAAACTTGGACGTGTCATAAGGCACAACCCAGTTGACGCCCTTGGGAAAGTACTTCGCCATCTCGGCCATTCTGGCCTTCACGTCACCTACCGTTTCCAGTGCGTTTGCGCCGGGCGACAAGCGTATCGCGATGGCTGCGGTCGGCTGGCCGTCGATGCGCGCGCGGCGGCTATAGTCCGATGCCCCCAACTCGACGCTCGCCACATCCTTGACGCGCAAGGTCGAGCCATCCGGATTGCTGCGCACGATGATATTGCCAAACTCTTCCGGCGTGGAAAGTCGGGTATGGGTGACGATGATTGCATTGAGCTGCTGTCCCGGCACGGAGGGGACTTGTCCCAGCTCGCCGGTGGCGATCTGCGCATTCTGCGCGCGTACCGCGTTGGCCACATCGGCAGGCGACACGCGGTAATGTTGCAGTTTTGCGGGCTTGAGCCACAACCGCATCGAATACTCGGTACCGAACAACAGCGCCTCGCCCACGCCTGGCACACGGCGGATGCTATCGAGCACATTAGCCGTGACGAAGCTGCCCAGCGCGACATCGTCCATACTCTTATCCGGTGAGAACACCGTGACGAACATCACATAATTGCGTGCCGCCTTGGCTACGGTGATGCCCATGCGCCGCACCGCTTCCGGCAGACGCGCTTCGACCCGTTTGATGCGGTTCTGCGTCTCGACCGAGGCCAGGTCAAGGTTGGTGCCGGCCGCGAAGGTCAGCGTGATACTGCCTCTGCCTTGCTCACCCTCTGATTCCATATAGAGCAGATGCTCGATACCGTTCATTTCCTGTTCGAGCAGCGCCACTGCGGTTTCTTCGACCACCTGTGCCGACGCGCCGGGATAGGTGATGGAAACCGATAAGGCGGGGGGCGCGACTGCAGGATATTGCGCAACAGGCAGATTTTTCAGCGCAAGTACGCCACCTAGCAGGATGACCAGTGCGATAACCCAGGCAAAGATGGGTCGATCAATAAAAAATTTAGCGAACATGGCAGGCCTATTTCTTCGCTTGCGCGTTAACTGAGGCTTCAGACGGCTTCGCAGCAGGAAGCGCCAGCAAAGGTGCGGACGGATTCCATTGCACAGGTTTCACCACCGTACCGGGTCGCGCTTTTTGCAAACCATTGACGATCACCTGCTCGCCGCCTTTTAATCCGGTTGAAATGATAAAATCCGAGCCAGTCATGCCGCCTGTTATGACAGGTGCCGGCGCGACCTTACCCTCTTCGCCCACCACCATCACGAACTGCCCTTGTGCACCCGCTTGCACAGCACGCTGCGGCACAAGTATCACGTTATCCTGAATCGCCTCCGTGAATCGAACGCGTGCAAACATCCCCGGCAACAATTCATGCTCAGGATTGGCAAACTCAGCGCGCAACGACACTGAACCCGTAGCTGGATCAACAGCCATGTCGGTAAAGAATATTTTGCCCTTCAAAGGATAGACACGGCCATCTTCGAGCACTAACTCAACGTTCACAGACTCAGCGCGTTTAAGATTTCCAGTCCGGATTGATTGCTTAAGTCGCAGCATATCCGCTCCGGGCTGAGTGAAATTGACATAAATCGGATCGATTTGCTCAATGGTCGCCAGCAGCGTTGGCTCTCCCTTGCCGACGAGCGCACCTTCGGTCACCAAAGTGCGGCCGATATGGCCTGAAATTGCCGCTGGCACATTGGAATTTTCCAGATCCTCTGCCGTTCGGGCGACAACTGCTTCCGCCTGCTTGACGCGTGCTTCAGCCAAATCATATTCCTGCTGACTAACCGCTTTGACAGGCAGCAGCAGCTTGTAACGCGCCATGGTCTGCCGCGCAATCGCAAGATCAGCCGCCGCAGCGGCAGCAGCAGCCTTGTTGGTCTGCGCGCTGATCTGGTACAACAGCGCACCCGCTTTGACATCCGATCCTTCTGCAAACAGGCGCTTCTCAATCACCCCTTCAACGCGTGCCCGCACTTGTGCAGTCCGGTATGCCTCTAATCGTCCGGGCAAATCCTGTGTGAGTTTGGCAGCTCCACGACCAGCCGTAATCACGTCTACTTCAGGCGGTGGCATTCCGGCTCCCGGACCGCCGGACTTGCCTGCACTCCCGCCACCGCAACCGGTCAGCAAAGTCATCAACAGGAGTGTGGGTGCAACAGGTCTGGCAAATAAGTTCATGTGTAGTCCATGGAAACAATAGGTTACTGAAAACGGCTATCTGAAAACTTCCGATCGATAACTCAAATCAGAATGATGGCAAGCAACATATCAAACGCCTGTTTGAAAGTAAAGCGAAATAGTGGAACACGATGCATATGCACAGGCAAATTTCCACGTTTTACCTGTAAAATATCGCATCGTTACATTTTCGCAATTCTGGTAAATTTATAGCATGGACAAAACTATCGTAGGCCGGGTATTGGTCATTGCAAGCGCTTTAATTTTGTGCGCTTGCGTCACAAAGCCGCCTGCCATTGCACCAGTACAAGCTGCCAAGAAATCCGCTACGGAACAGGCGTTAAACAGCCCGCCGACGAAAGAAACTGAGAACAGCGCATTCAAAAATCAGCAAGTGATGAGCCCTGCAGAGGGTATCGAAAGGGATAAACTGCTCGTCAGTTACAGCATGAAAGTCATTCCTGCTGAAACAGGGAATCTTGTGAAAATATCGATTATCTTCCGGAATATGAAAGATAAAAGAACATATATCCGGCCAAAAATATCCCTGACTGACAGCAAGGGTGCGCTGATCAGGGCGTATACCAAAAAAGGGTTTCTCAAACTGACGTCACAAGACAAGGCCATCGGTTCTGCAAATGACAAACAACGCGCTGCAAGCGAAAAAATTGCATGGGCCAACGCTTACTGGCTAAAAGATAAATTTCATATTCCGCCTGGTGGGATCGAAATCGGCGAGCTGATTTATCATTGCACAAGCCTTACTTTTCCGATGAAACTCACCGTCAATTCGGCGCTGCAGAATTTTGTATTTACGATCAGCGAGCCCGCACAAAACGTGGCCGGACAAGCTCGTTAGTCTTGCAACCCGTCGGTTTGTATCGAAACTGGCAGCTCGTCAGGCTCCAGCGGCCGGGCGGTTGTCAGCTGATGTTGCAATACGCGCAAGCCGGCGTCTGAAGCATCATGACCTTCTGATTGCCGTCGCAATATCCGTTCTCGCAGGATGGCAGGCTCCGCCTGAATATCCAGTATCTGAAAATCCACTAGAAGGCGTCGCGCCAGATCGCGGAACGGCTGACGCTGACTGCGATCCAGAAAAGCGGCATCGACAATCACAGGCCAGCCGGCTTTGAGCAACGCTTCAGCCCGCTGCGCCAAATACTCATAGGTAATATGGCCAGATTCCTGGCTGTACAGTTCACCCAACAGGCCTAGTCCTGCCAGTCGTTTGCGCTCGACGTCCGAACGCACGCGTATCGCAGCGTGCTTTTCAAGCAGCTGCCCGGAGAGCGTTGTTTTGCCTGAACCGGACAGGCCGTGTGTAATCCAGAGCTTAGGTTGAATTTTTTTTGCTATAGTTTCAGCAAGTTGCAAACAGGCGGTCACATCAGCCCGCGCTGTTTTAATCTCTTCGCAATCAGATAGTTGCGCTGCGCGCAATGCCGCCACTTTCGCCCGCACCAGCGCACGGTATACGGCGTAATAACGCAATAAGTCCACCCCCTGGTAATCGCCGGTCGCCTCCAGCCACGCATTAAGAAAGCGCGATGCCAGCGCTGCATAGTTGCGATGCAGCAAATCCATATAACAGAACGCCACTTCCGACATCACATCGATCCAGCGCAACGAGGGATTAAATTCCAGACAATCGAATATCAGCAGCTGCCCGTCCACCCAGGCCAGATTCGCCAGATGCAGGTCACCATGACATTCACGCACACGGCCATCTTGCTTGCGCGCATGCATCAGCGGGGAGATACGCATATGTTCGTCGTTGCACCAGTGTTGCAGCGCTGCCAGCCTCATGTGCGCGGCCTGATCATCCAGACACGAGGTTAATATCTTAAAATTTTCAGCAACAGGCTCACCGATGCTCACAGGCTCCCCCCATGCGCTCTCATCCGTCGCCATTTCACACTCCGACAGATGAAAACGCGCCAGCCGTTGCGCCAGCGCATCGATATGCACATTGCCCAGCTCGCCTCGTTCAGCAAGCAGGTCGAGCGTGTTATTTGCCGGAAACTGGCGCATCTTCACGGCATACTCGAAAGGTTCACCAACGCCGCCAACACGCGGCTTGTCAGGCTGACCCGCAATACCCGCCACGTCGAGATAAAAGTCGGCAGCCAGCCGCCGGTTCAACCGCAACTCTTCAATACAGTCCTGATGCCGCAGTGACAGCGTGGAAAAATCCAGAAAGCCCATATTGACCGGTTTTTTAATCTTGTAGGCATACAAGCCCGTTAGCACAACCCAGGAAATATGCGTCTCAACCAGCACGGGCTTTTCAACCGGGTGGTCGAAGCACGCCGGATCAGTGAGCAATGCATGAATCAGCGGCGGCAACATGGTGGTCAGTCGGCGCTTTTCATCTCCAGCGCCAGCTGATACAACTCACTGCGATTGGCACCGGTAATTTTAGTCGTCAATTGAACCGCCTGCTTGAGCGGCAAATCTTCAAGCAAGATTTTCAGCGTACTCAGTGTTTCCGCCGGCAAGCCTGGCTGCTGCACTGCACCTGAGACCAGCACAACGAATTCGCCCCGCTGCTGATTACTGTCAGACAGCAGCCAGCTTTGAGCCTCAGAAAGCGCGCAGGAATGGATCGTCTCAAACAGTTTTGTGACTTCACGCGCCAGTACAATTTGCCGCTCGCCACCCAGTACGGCATGCAAATCAGCAATGCATTCGACGATGCGATGCGGCGCCTCATAAAATACCAGCGTGTACGGGTGACTGATCAGATCGTTCAACACGGCACAACGTGCCGCAGACTTGTTGGGCAAAAATCCGTAAAACAAGAAATGCGGCGCATTCAATCCCGATGCAGACAAAGCCGCCACCACCGCACTCGCCCCCGGAATCGGGATGACCCGCAGTCCGGCTGAGCGCACCGCCTGCACCAGCAAGGCGCCTGGATCACTCACCCCTGGTGTGCCCGCATCGCTGACAAAGGCAACACTTTGTCCCGACTGTATAGCGGCCACCAGTTTATCGGCGGCACCGCGTTCATTGTGCTGATGAACCGCGATCAGCTGATTCGCACGAATGCCATGATGTTTCAACAGATGGGAGGTGTTGCGCGTATCTTCTGCCGCGACCACATCAGCCCCCCCTAATACGTCCAGCGCGCGCAGCGTCATGTCGCGCAAATTCCCAATTGGGGTAGCAACTACATATAATGCGGGTTCCAACTTTTGCGGATGTTCGATATGCAACGTATATTTCCTCGATATTTTTGCGTGAAACTCACACAAGGTGTTCTCATTTTGCTCGCACTGAGCGCTTTTGCCAATGCAGCAGACGAGATACCGGCCATCCAGCCGCCGATCCCGCATATCGCCCTGCTGCTGCCGTTAAACTCGCAAGGTTTGGGCCCCTCCGCCGAAACGATACATCAGGGTATTCTGGCTGCAGCCGGCGTTCACAATAATAGCCTGCCTGTGCGGGTCTACAGCGATTTTGATGACAGCCATAGCGTTGTCGCGGCCTACAGGGACGCCATTGCCAACGGTGCGGTGGCCGTCATCGGACCACTGACGCGAAACAGGATCAGCCAGCTGGCTAATCAACCGAGCATACCCGTTCCAACCCTCGCGCTGAATCTCATCGAAGGGCTGGCACCGCCACAACTCTATTTTTTCGGGATGGCGGTTGAAGCTGAAGCCAGGCAGGTTGCAATGCTTGCCAGACAACAGGGCATGCAACAGGCGATCGTGATCTCCTCGCGCGCGCCGCTCGCTCAGCGGCTGCAATTTGCATTTGAGGAGCAGTGGATCGCGTCAGGCGGCATGATCGCGCGCGAAATCGACTATAACGGTGACCCGATGGTATTTTCGGATGTCGCTGCCACAGAGAACAGCATGGTTTTTTTCGCAACTGATGCCGAAAACGCGCGTGCGATTCGCCCCTATTTGCCCAACAACATGAGCACATACGGCACTTCGCAGTTATTTGCCGGCAACCAGGCGCGCATGCTGAACTTTGATTTTGAGGGTGCACGCTTTGTCGATATGCCCTGGTTAATGCAGCGCGATCTCGCGCCGTCGGTCAACTATCCCCGCAGCAGCACCCCGCTTGCGACTGATCAGGAAAGACTATACGCACTCGGCATCGATGCATACAGGCTGATCAATCTGCTGATCAGTAAACAGGCCACTGTGCCAATGGACGGCGTGACCGGCCGCATCACGCTCAGAGGACAAATCTTTGATCGCCTGTCGCTGCCGGCTGTCTTCGCGCAAGGACATGCACAAGCGGCCGATGCCCCCATCGTCCATGCAGAGGCCATGTTTCCGGGGATGATCAAAAGCGCCTCATCAGTTGAAGCACCTGATGCTTTAGCTCAGGGACAATGAGCGGAAAGCAGGCCGAGCGCTGGGCTGCAGATTTTTTGCAGCAGCAGGGCCTGACGTTGCTCACACAAAATTATCGCAGCCGCTTCGGCGAGATTGATCTGATCATGCAGGACGAGGACGCGCTGGTATTTGTCGAAGTTCGCCAGCGCAGCAGCTGCGATTTTGGCGGCGCTGCAGCGAGTATTGATCAATACAAACAAAAGCGTCTGATACAGACTGCGCAATGCTACCTTGCGACACACTTCACTCCCCAGCCGTGCCGCTTCGACGCGGTGCTGATGGATAATGAAAGTGGGCTTAACGTGCAATGGCTGAAAAATGCGTTCGATGCCGGATAACAAAAATATCTTTTTCTCGGATTAGCCGACATTTCCGGCAAAAAGCATCCCGGCATTCATTGCATACTCGTTTTTTGAGCATGCAAAACAACCTTGTAATGCAAATAATATATTGATTATATTTAATAACTTTTTCAGTCTGCGCATGCAGTGCACTCTGCGGACAGCAGCTTTTTTAGACCGATTCAGTTAATATCCTCACTTAAGACATACACAGCACTCAATATGGACATCAATAAACGCATCATCAAGCACTTCACCGATAGCGCCGAGCTCAAGCTCAAGGTCAAGGACATGCTGACAACCCCCATCGCAAATGCTGCTCAGCTGTTTTTCGACTGCGTGACCAACGACGGGAAAATACTGTGTTGCGGTAATGGAGGTTCTGCCGCGGATGCGCAACACTTCGCCGCTGAATTGCTCAATCGCTTCGAAATCGAGCGTCCCGGTCTGGCTGCTGTTGCACTGACAACGGACAGTTCCGTACTCACGTCGATTGCCAATGACTATGATTTCAGCCTGATTTTTTCCAAGCAGGTCAGGGCACTGGGCTTGCCCCAGGACAGTCTGCTGGCAATTTCCACCAGCGGCCACTCGCCGAATGTCGTTGCCGCCATTCATGCTGCGCATGACCGCAATATGCGGGTCGTCGCGCTGACCGGTCGCGATGGAGGTGAAATGGCTGGTATTTTGCAAGAGGGTGACGTCCTGATTTGCGTGGACGGGCGCAGCACAGCCAGAATACAAGAAGTACATCTGCTTGCATTGCATTGCATCTGCGATGTAATCGATTACCAACTGATGGGAGAATGATAATGCGCAATATTATATTTATACTGATGCTCGCCGCATCCTTGCAAGGCTGCTTCCCGGTTGTGGCAGCAGGCGCGGGTGCCGGCATTATGATCGGCCAGGACAGGCGCACCAGCGGCGCCTATGTTGAAGATGAAGCGATTGAAGCCAAGTCGTTCGATCGCATTGAAAAACAGTTCAAAGACGCTGTGCATGTGAATGTAACCAGCTACAACCGTACCGTCCTGATCACCGGTGAAGTACCAGACGAAACAACCAAGGCTCAAATTGAGCGCATCGTGGCCAACATCCAGAATGTCGGAAAGATTCACAATGAGCTGGTTGTTGCGGGCTTAAGTTCGCTGACGTCACGCAGCAACGATACGTTGATCACCTCGAACGTAAAGCTGCGCTTCGTTGGCGACAAGCGTTTCAGCGCCAACAGCATCAAAGTCGTCACGGAAAACGGCATCGTCTATCTGATGGGCATCGTCAATCATGCTGAAGCCACAGCGGCAGGAACCGTGGCCAGCGGCAGCCGTGGCGTATCACGCGTCATCGAATTATTCGAATATGTTGACTGATTCATCACCCGACTTCGAAGCAAAACTTTGCTCAGCGGCGCAAATTGCCGAGCGCGTAGCCTGCCTGCCGCGCCCGCTGGTGTTTACCAACGGCTGTTTTGATGTATTGCATCGCGGCCATGTCACTTATCTGGCTCAGGCTCGTGCGCTGGGCGCCTCTTTGGTTATTGGCGTGAACAGCGATGCGTCGGTCAAACGTCTGGGTAAGGGAAATGACCGGCCGATCAACGCGGAAGCCGATCGCATGGCCGTGCTCGCTGCGCTGGAATCGGTCAGTCTGGTCGTTTTATTCGAAGAAGATACGCCGCTCAATCTGGTTCTGGCCTGCCATCCCGATGTGCTGGTAAAGGGTGGCGACTGGCAGCCTGAAAACATAGTCGGAAGCCGTGAAGTTCTGGCATGGGGCGGCACAGTGCACAGCATCCCGTTCCGGCATGAGCGCTCAACGACAGCTCTTTTAAAAAAAATCAGGTTACTATGAATCCCACTGAAATCACGCTGCACCAGCAATCCAGACTGCTTGAAATTGCCTTCGACGATGGCGCGCACTACAAGCTTCCCTTTGAGTTCCTGCGTGTGTTCTCGCCCTCAGCAGAAGTGCGGGGGCACGGCCCCGGTCAGGAAACACTGCAAACCGGCAAACGCAACGTGATACTCACCGGCATTGAGCCTGTCGGCAGCTATGCCCTCAAACTGAGCTTTGATGACGGACATGACTCGGGGCTGTACACATGGGATTATCTGCATGAACTGGGCAAGTATCAGAATGGCATGTGGTACGACTATCTGGAAAAACTGGCGGCGGCGGGCGAAAGCCGCGACTAACTAATTCACCCCCCATCCCTCACCCAAACGGGGGCTGATATTTTTGGAGTAAATCATGAGCAAAACCCATTTTGGTTTCGAAACCGTAGACGAAACAGATAAAGCACGCCGCGTCGCGGGCGTATTCACCTCGGTTGCCAGCAAGTACGACATCATGAACGATCTGATGTCAGCCGGATTGCACCGCATCTGGAAGCGATACGCGGTGAGCGTCAGCGGCGTGCGCACAGGGCAGCGCGTGCTGGACGTGGCGGGCGGGTCGGCCGACCTGTCGCGACTGTTCCTGAAGAAAGTCGGCAGCACAGGTCAGGTGGTACTCACCGACATCAACAACGCGATGCTGCGTGTGGGTCGCGACCGCCTGCTAGACGAGGGAATTTCAACGCCGGTCACGCAATGCGACGCCGAACACCTGCCCTTTCCGGACAACTACTTCGATTGCGTCAGCATCGCCTTCGGCCTGCGCAACGTCACCCACAAGGAAGCGGCGCTGCGCGAAATGAAGCGCGTGTTAAAACCGGGCGGGCGCGTGATCGTGCTGGAATTCTCCCGTGTCGCCAAACCGCTTGAGAAAGTTTACGATCTGTACTCATTCAAACTGCTGCCAAAGATGGGTCAGATGATCGCGGGGGACGCAGACAGCTACAAATATCTGGCCGAATCGATCCGCATGCATCCGGGTCAGGAAGAGCTCAAACAGATGATGGTCGATGCAGGACTGGAGCGGGTCGAATATTTCAATTTGACCGGCGGCGTGGTGGCTGTGCATAGAGGATACAAGCTGTAAAAGGATGGACGATCAGGCCGGGCCTAGCCCGCCTGGGGTGAGGCACGAACCCCGGCATCACGCTTGCATCCCTCGTCTCCTTCTGAGATGATATGCATCACATTTGCATTACACGGATAATCCCATGAAAACCGCCACGATGCCCGCGCTGCGCGTAGAGCCGGAATTAAGGCAAGCCGCCGAGGACATCCTGCGTCCGGGTGAGACGCTGTCGGCGTTCGTCGAGGATTCCCTGCGCCGCAATGTGGCGTTTCGCCGCACACAGCAGGAATTCATCGCGCGCGGACTGGCATCACGCGATGCCGCCAAAGCGTCGGGCGTGTATTTTTCATCGGATGAAGTGTTGCAGGAACTGGACGACATCCTGGTCAGCAGGAAAACAGGCGGGTGAACTGCAAGGTTCGCTACACGCTGGCCGCCAAAGAGGATTTGAAGCGATTGTTCACCCTCCTCGCCGAACGCGAGTATCAGGCTGCGATACAGGCGCGCAAAACCCTTGCGGCGAGCATGCAAATATTGCAGCAATTCCCCTTCACGTGCCGCAAGGCAGGCGATGAGGTGAAGAACCATTTTCTGCGCGAACTGCTGATTTCCTTTGGCAGTTCAGGTTACGTCGCACTGTTCGATATCGAAGATGAAACAACCGTCACGATTATCGCCGTACGACATCAGCGGGAAGAGGATTATCATTAGCCAATAGACTCAGATACGTGTCATTGGGCAGCGCATACGCATTCAGTTATTATTCAAAATAAGGAAAGAACATGACCGCTTTACCAAAATGTCCACAATGCAGCTCCGAATACACCTATGACGACGGCACACAATATGTCTGCCCGGAGTGTGCGCATGAGTGGTCTAAAGATGCGCCCGCTGAAGGGGCTGAACAGGCAAAAGTATTCAAGGATGCATTCGGCAACGTGCTGGTCGACGGCGATTCGGTCACCGTGATCAAGGATCTGAAAATCAAGGGTTCATCCTCTGTCGTCAAGGTCGGAACCAAGGTTAAAAACATCCGCCTGGTAGATGGCGACCATGATATCGACTGCAAAATCGATGGCATAGGCGCAATGCAGCTCAAAACCGAGTTCGTGAAAAAAGCCTGACGGAGTAAACATTATGAGTGCCTGGGGTTGTCCGCACGATATCAAGGGAAAATGTTCACGCGTGAACAATATTCCCTGCGATCTGGGCATGAAGGGATGCGTGTTGTTCGGACGCTTCCGTTTTGCCGATCCCGGCAAGAACCGGCCCAAAAAGACGCCGGCTTCTGCCCCGCCGCTACCGGTCAATGACGACAAAACCACTTGAACTGATCTACTGCGACCCGTGGCTGCTGGTTGCGAACAAACCCGCCGGGCTGCTGTCCGTCCCGGGCCGAGGAGAAGACAAGCAGGATTGCCTCTCTTCCCGCATCCAGCAACAGTATCCCGACGCACTGATCGTACACCGACTGGATATGGCAACGTCCGGACTGCTCATCTTCGCTCGTGGTGCTGACATGCAAAAACGACTGTCAGCGATGTTTCGCGAGCGCCTGGTTGAAAAGCGTTATATTGCGATAGTGTCCGGTGTATTGAAGCCTGAATCCGGCGCAGTGGATCTGCCCATCGGCGCCGACTGGGCAAGCCGGCCATTACGAAAAATCGATACCGAACAGGGCAAACCTTCGTTGACGCGCTATCGGGTACTGGCCTGCAACTCAGATAGCACACGTGTAGAACTGGAGCCTGTCACCGGCCGAACCCATCAATTGCGGCTACATATGGCCGCGATTGGACACCCGATTTCAGGTGATGCGCTATATGGGAACGCGGCAAGCGCGCCTCGTCTGCTGTTACACGCTCAATCGCTCGTCCTGATGCACCCGGTCAGTCTTGTGACACTTAATCTGGCATGCACGGCTTCCTTCTGAGCCGCTTTCGTTATAATAGACGGCCTAATCACTGATCCGGAAAGCCTCATGCCCACACCCAAACGCGCCGCATTGCTCGGCTTTGTTATCCTGACGTTGCTCGCCGCGCTCTGCGCCGCCTATATATGGATGGCCTTGCACTGGAATTACTCAGAAGGTGAGCGGGCAGGTTTCATGCAGAAACTGTCGCACAAAGGCTGGCTGTGCAAGACCTGGGAAGGCGAACTGTCGCTGGTTGCGCTGCCTGGTGCCGCCCCCGAAAAATTTTATTTTTCGGTCCGCGACGATAGTATCGCGCAGCAAGTCAATGCATCGGTAGGTCAGCGCGTTGCACTCACCTACGAACAGCACAGAGGGCTGCCGACGTCCTGTTTCGGCGAAACGGAATATTTCATCACTGCAGTTAAAGTCGTCGGGCAATAATCACACAAGAATGAAACTTATTCTGAACCAGATTGCCAGAAGACAGACTGCCATCTGGCAACGATAGCGTAGTGTTATACTTCGCCCCGATTCAAATGACAACTGAGGAACTCATGAAAAAATTTACCATGTTGCTGACGATAATTTTAACCTGCCTGAGCCTGTTCGCGGCCACGGCTGAAGCCAAGCGCTTCGGCGGCGGCAGCAGCTTTGGAAAGCAGCGCTCGATGGCGCCGCAACAGGCACAGCGCGCACCGACGGCAGCCCCAGCGGCAGCACCCGCGGCCGCAAAACCCGGCAACAAATGGCTAGGCCCTCTGGCAGGCCTCGCGATCGGCGCAGGGCTGGCGACTATGTTTGCCGGTGGCATGGGCGGTATGGGCGGCGCAATGGGCGGGATTCTGATGGCGTTGCTCGCAGCCGGGGTCGTGATGTTCCTGATCTCAAAATTTCGCAAGCCGCAAGCTGCGATGCAATATGCAGGGGCCGGCGCACCGTATAACGAACCGCAACCGATGCAGTATGCAGGTGGTTCTGCACCGTCTGTGGCAACCAGTACAACGGGACATATTCCGGCCGACTTCCCTGTTGAAAGCTTTTTGCGCAGTGCAAAAACTTCATTCATCCGCCTGCAGGCCGCAAATGACCGCAAAGATTTGAATGACATCCGCGAATACACCTCGCCGGAAATGTTCGCTGAAATCTCCATGCAGATGCAGGAGCGCGACAACACACCGCAAACAACCAACGTCATTTCGATCAACGGTGAACTGCTTTCGGTCGAAAACGAGGGCGATCTTGCCGTTGCCAGCGTACGTTTCACCGGGTCACTGAGCGAGAACAACGGCGCGGCTGAAAACGTCGATGAAATCTGGCACGTGCAGAAAAACCTGAAAGATGACAAGGCGGTCTGGCTGCTGTCGGGTATTCAGCAAACAACGCTGCACTGATCATGCTTGCCCAGTTCTCCGCGTCCGCATTGAACCATTTGCTCGCGCAGAACAGCTGGGCATTCAACAGACTGAAACGATTCAGCCATAAAACGGTGCGATTTGAAATCGCGCCGTTTTCATTTGCTTACAGCGTTCTGCCTGACGGATCACTTTGCAGCGCAGGCGAATCTGTCAGCGCAGATGCAGTCTGCATCGTCCCACCGTCCTTACTGCCGCGACTGGCCATGCACGACGAACTGGCCCACGCACAAATTCGAAGCTCGGGAGATCCGGCCCTGTTGACGGAAGTTTTCTTTCTGTCGCGCAATCTTCGCTGGGATGCGGCGGAAGATTTAAGTACGGTCACCGGTGATATCGCGGCCGAACGCATCGTAAAAATGGCACAATCCAGACAAAGCCAGCTGCTATTGTCCGGGCTTAATCTTGCACAAGCCGCTGCAGAATACTGGACAGAGGAGCAACCCGTCATCGCAAAACCACACCAGATCAGCTCATTCATGCAGCAGGTCGATACGCTGCGCGATGATCTGGCCAGACTGGAACAGCGCATAGCCCGCCTGTCATACAAGGAACCGTTGTAAACATGCGCTTTTTCCGACTCTTCAAAATATTCTTTGTCGTACTAAGCTTCGGGCTCGACGAATTCCTGCTTGCACATGAACGCATGCGCTGGTTGCGCACCCCGCTCAATGCCCTGCTCTTCATGCGCGACATATCGGAACCCAGAGCCGTGCGTCTGCGGCGTGCGCTGGAAAGTCTGGGCCCGATTTTCGTTAAGTTCGGACAAATGCTCTCAACCCGTCGCGACCTGATGCCAACCGATCTGGCAGACGAACTTGCCAGGTTACAGGATCAGGTGCCGCCTTTCCCGTCTGCACAAGCGATTGCCTTGCTTGAAGCCACCTACAAACGGCCTTTGCTCGACGTATTCAAAAGCTTCGACGAGACGCCCATCGCCAGCGCTTCCGTCGCCCAGGTACACTTTGCCGTATTGCACGATGGTCGCGAAGTAGCGGTCAAAATATTGCGCCCCGGTATCTCACTCACCATTGCGCACGACATCGCGCTGATCAAAATTGCCGCCGACATGATCGAATGGCTGTGGGCCGATGGCCGCCGCCTCAAACCTCGCAGGGTCATCGAGGAGTTTGAAAAACATCTGTCTGACGAGCTCGATCTGACACGAGAGGCTGCTAACGGCAGTCAGCTACGGCGCAACTTTGCCAGCTCAACGCTGCTGCTGATCCCTGAAATGTATTGGGATTACTGTAACGCCGATGTGATGGTCATGGAACGCATGTATGGCTTGCCGATCAGTCAGGTGGGCCGCTTGCGCGATGCGGGCGTGGACATCCCGAAGCTTGCCGCCAATGGCGTTGAGATTTTCTACACCCAGGTTTTCCGCGACGGTTTTTTTCATGCCGACATGCACCCTGGCAATGTTCAGGTAGCCAATGATGGCCGCTATATCGCGCTGGATTTCGGCATCATGGGCACGCTCACCGATATCGACAAAAACTATCTGGCACAAAATTTCATTGCATTTTTCCGGCGCGATTACAAACGAGTCGCTGAAGTGCATATCGAATCCGGCTGGGCGCCAGCGCACACCCGCGTGGATGAGCTGGAATCCGCCATCCGTGCCGTTTGTGAACCGATCTTTGACCGGCCTTTGCGCGAAGTCTCCTTCGGGCGTGTACTGCTGCGCCTGTTCCAGACCTCACGCCGTTTCGGTATCGAGATTCAGCCTCAGCTGGTGCTGCTGCAAAAAACACTGCTCAACATTGAAGGACTGGGATTGCAGCTCGATCCTGAACTGGATTTGTGGAAAACCGCCAAGCCGTGGCTGGAACACTGGATGAGCGAGCAAGTCGGATGGCGCGGTTTTTTAAAATCCATCAAAGCAGAAGCGCCGCGCTATGCAACGCTGATCCCCCATCTGCCGCGCCTGCTGCATCAACGCTTACTGGACAATCCCTCTGCAGGACTGGAAGCGGCCATGGCTCAGCTCCTGCTGCAACAGCAGCGCCGCAATACGCTACTGACTGTGATCGTGTTCATCCTCCTGCTGCAGATGGTCTGGATGCTGCTTGCGTAAAACGAGCTACGGTTCAGTCTGCATCCCATAACGGCCCGGCAGCCCATTCAATATCAGCTTTCCGGCTGTCTATTCGATGACATGAAGATCGGCTGACGAGACATTGCGGTCATTCAATGTTTGACATTTGAATTCACCGTCCTACGAAAAATCTGCGCAGGACGGTGAAACAGAAAATTAGAAGCAGCCTAGCTACCCCGTAGTTCTAACTACTAGTTACCTTCTTGTATGTCTTTTTACTGAAACTAGAATTTGCCATATAAGACTTGCATAAATAACATAAAAAACTAGGCTAATAAATTCCATTCCTTTATTGAGAAACTTTGAAAACGGCAATATATTTTTGGATATATCATTGGAAAAAGCTGATATTGAGTTAATAAGACTATTTGCTGGCGGAAATATTTTGTAAAGTATTTCATTTTCATAGCCAAGCACTAGAATGTAATAAACAATTGAAAAAGCAACCATAAGACCCAAAGGCCTCAGATAGCTTTGACCAAAGTTAGAAACTTTTTCATTTAGAAAGAAAATGAGTTTCTCTTGGTATTTATTACTATTGTCCAACTCTTCTTTATATTTCTTCATCTCAAATATAAAGTAATTATTGGCTTCTAAATGATTGCCAATTTCGTCGAAAGAGTTTTTGATTATTCGAAAGGTTTCCCTATTAGAGTTTTGAGGGGTAATTTCTGAATTCAAAAAGTTGGGTGACTCTTTAAAGTTTATGTGCTCAATATCAAGTCCACTATAGAATTTAGTATTTCGAAAGTTTACAAAGCTCATAAATGTTGCATACAGAAAACGTGGAACTAATTCCATAGAACTGTCGTTCTTTATACCAAAATCACAGTGTTCAAACCCAACAAAATCGCTGCAAATAATCTTTTGCATTTCGAAATATGTAAATCGCGTTTTATAGGCATCAAAAAGCCCTTCGAAATTCGAGTTTGTAACTAAAAATGTTTTCACTTCGTTTTCTTTGAATTCGAATTTAGATGTAAATACGCTATCTACTGAAATAAATTTATCGAATGTGCAGTTATTTAGTACAAACTTGCTATTGATTGCGGTATTTTTAACAGTAAATATGTTAATTCGAGTTGAAAGACTACTCGTGTTATTAAATATTGGAGATTTCAATTCCAATTCGCTGAAATTTAATTCCTTTTGGAAATTACAATCTCTAAATAACGTGATGTTTATTTGTACAATTCCATTTGTCGGAAGGCAATTTACGTCCCCATTAAACTCACACTTTTGATATAAAACGTTATTCTCATTTGGCAAAAGATTGTGAATGGCCACCTGCCAATTATTATTGAATTGGCAATTTTGGAAAAATAATTTTGTTTCGCGAATTTCAAGACTGCTTGTCTGAAAATTACATGATATAAAGTGGATACTTCCCAGTCGGCTTAAAAGGGCAACATAATTAAAAGTATCCCGAACATGCCAACCGGGAAATTTTATGCTGTTTAGTTGTATATAACCTTCTATGCGTTTTTCTGGGTTTCTTAAATCGCGTAGTAAAATGTCTGGATCTGTTAAATATTGTATTGATTTTTGTTTTTTAATCAATATATTATCAATAAATTTTTGGTGAATTTCTATCAAAAGAGCATCATAAAAAGCTTGTAAAAATCCGAGCTTATTCCAGTCGGTGACGTAATCTTCCTTTTTGCAATGCAATATACATTTATCGTAGTCGTTAAATGCATTAAGCCTACATCCTTCTTCGGTGCAGTTCGACATATTTTCCATACCCTCTAACATCATTAAGTTTTCCGCTGAACTATGATTCTTTTGCTACTTCCATAATGTTTTTTGTTTCGTCCAAGTAACACGGGGGTGAAGGTATCCCGAGTTTTGTGTACCACATGAAGCTCTGCAATTGGCACGTTCATGATGGATAAAATTGATGGTACACCGCCATAAACCCGTCCTTGACGATTTTTTCTCAGTTCATTATCCAGCTGCAGGATTGCGGATATTCGGGGCGTGCAGTTGCCGAGACACAGCTGCCATCCAATATTTCAGAAAGCGGTCATTCAACGTTTAAGTATTACGTCTTGCTCTTAATTACATCCGCCGATAATTCAAGGTTCAGCCTGGTCGAAATTTACAGTGAAAGGCAAGAAATCGAGGAAACTGCCAAATAGATGGGAATTGCTCACGAACTAACAATGGGGGGAATGGCTCCAAGATTGCTTCAAGATGGAATCCGGCCTCATTCAACTGGTTAATGTAGGATGATACTGGCCTATGAAAATGAGTTGTGACTCCGAGTGGACTGGGATCGGTAGAAATTTTAAATGGGGCTTCTATCGCTTGTTCTTCACTGTAATTGAACCAAGGCTCTTTGTCATACCCCCAATATGTAGGCCAAAACCAAGGGTGCGTTATTGTCGCCACGAGATGTGCATTTGGCATGCATCGGCAAGCAAGTGAGCTGAGACATGCACTAAGATTTTCCGTGTCTTGTAAAACCATGTTTGCGACGACAAGTGAATAGCGGTCGGTTGTTTTGGCCAAATATTCTTCTACAGTAGCACTAACATATTTAACATTTTGGGGACGCGAATTACTACCATTCGCGATTTCAACACTTACAGAACTCATATCCACACCCGTCACGGCAAGAGCTTTTTCAGCCAATAGCTCCGTCAATACACCTGAGCCACAACCGGCATCAAGTACTGAAGTGAGATCGGCGAGTTCCATTAATTTAAGAATTGTGGGTTTTAAAACAAACTCAAAACTTAAGTCTTGTCCAGAACGGAGTTGAGTATTTCTTACTGCTGCAATGCCATCCCACTGCGCGCGAATAAGCTCAGTAGTGCAGTGGTCAATCAGCCTAGCTATGTTATTCATTTTAGGGTCTTGGCAGTACATGTTAATAATGAGACGAAATCGTTGGCCAAGTCGACAATTTCAGAGCCCTCATCTCCGTAATGTTTAATATAATGTTTATTATTAGCCGGAACACCAACCATGACCCGCGTTTGACCTGCTCGATGATCAAGGATGGTAAATCTAGATTTTGGACTGAACCCTTTCTTCTTTTGGTCCGCATATATGTGAACATCTGCCCCGAACGCTTTCAGTGTTCTTGCAGTATTAAACTCGCCTTCAACAAACAAGGTCAGTTCTCCTGCTTTTGCCTTCGTTACCAAAAGCTTTTCAGCTTCGCTATCTTTCTTTACCCATGTTAAATCCTTAGAAAATATTACGACACTTCCTGAGGACTTCAGCTGGGCGACAAGGTATGAAGCAATTTTATTTTTCCCTTTGTCCGTCGTGCGATCAAATGACAGGGGGCGTTGACGAAATGAACGAACGCCATCTAATGCAAGAAAAATACACGAATATCCAACCGTAAATATCAGGAAGGAGTTTAAAAACATACTATGATTATCGAAGTCGATTACAAAAAACGAAGTAACCAGTGTCCCCAGAGAGCCAACCAACCTATAGAGGTAATGATCCAAATGATCCATGAGTAATTTGAGTATTATTTAGTTGATGATAATTATGTCATGTAAGTACAGAAGGGCGAACAAAATTGGGGGTAAGGCTAACGAAGCTGTAGAAAAAAGCATCATCGGCACTCACTGCCGTGAGTCAGATGGAGCATCAAGTTGAAGTTCTGCAATTGGCACATTACAACATGTCGCGAATATCGGCTTTATGCCCTTAAATTACAGTTTCGATTGTACCCGCCTGAGTAATAAATAACGGACAATAAATCCAAATCAGTAGCTTGAGGCGGGAGTAATTGCGATTGGTGAATCCATAGGCTGTGCCATCGCAGGGAGAACGTCCGTCAATCTGCTGAGTGCATCGGCAAGGGCAAGGTGCGGCATCCGTATGAATTCGGCGTCAAGGTCAGTGTGACGGTGACGCACAAGGAAGGATTGGTGGTCGGCATGAAGAGCCTGCCGGGCAATCCGTATGACGGCCACAGCCTGGCCGGGGCGCTGAAACAGGTCGGCGAACTGACCGGGAAATTGCCAAAGGCCGTGTTTGTAGACAAAGGCTATCGGGGCGTGGAGATTGCCGACACGCAAATTTGGCGCAGTGGCCAGAAGCGTGGCGTGACGGCCAGTATCCGGAAAGCGATACACCGGCGCAGTATGGTGGAACCGATGATAGGCCACATGAAATCTGAGGGGCGACTGGGCAGAAACTGGTTACAAGGCGCCGACGGTGATGCGATTCACGCGGTGTTGTGTGGCGCCGGACACAATTTGCGCATGATCCTCAGAGCCTTGCGGCTTTTTTTGGCCTTTATTTTTATGGCGTTGCAAGATTGTGTTGCCGTTACGGCGAAACCAGAATTTGGTGAAATTGCAATCCAGCCGTCGAAATGCAGTTAAACGAATTATTCAAGATCGACTAATTAGCGGGACGAAATTCTCGACCCGGAAAGGCCATTCGGCTGAGTAATCCTAGAAATTTACTCGCTATTTGAGCTTCATATTGTTATGAAGCGCATTCCTCGCAGCAGTATTGGCTTTGGCTGCTTTGATAAGCTGCCTTAGCGCTTGTGGATCCACGTCCATATCTCCTGCCGGATAGAGGTTAGGCAATAGAGACCCGAGAGCATGCATAGGGAAGCCGACTCTAACCTTTCCTCGCGGAGTATCTGAGACAAGGAATCCTTCTTGGACAAGCGCATTCAACACATCTCTCGCGGCCCTCTCTGAGAGGCCGGTGAGACGGCCTGCTTCCATGCGTTCAAACTCTCCAGTAGTGAAGGCATGGATGAAGAGGTGTGCAGACTCAGGCTTGAGGTCGAACCGCACTTTCTGAAAAAAATTCTCGGCTCTGTACCTGAAGTTGTCGATTGCGAACATCCGGGCCATGAATTTGGCCTGATCAATAGCAGTTTGCATGGCGTACTCGCAAAACTCTGCCAACCGCTTTTCGGAGAGGTTCCCACGCCCATCAAGATCACCCATTCGAGGCTGGTCGGCCCCAGCTAGTTCCGCCTTGTATTTTTCCGCAGTTTTTGCGAACCCTCTGGACATCGACCACAGGCATGCGCCATTTACTCCACACTCTCGGAGCATCGCGTCGATGGTGATTCGCGCTACACGACCGTTCCCATCAAGGAAGGGGTGAATCCACACAATCCGATGGTGGGCTGCAAAAGTTGCAAGAATGCCGTCTAACTTGTTTATTCCACCTTTTTTTGACCATTCGAGGCTGAGGCTGTAGACCTCTGTGAAGCGTTTTATGAAGCGATTGAGTGCATCAGCTCTTGGTGCTACATGTATGCCTACTTGGACGTCCCTCTCTCGGAGCTTTCCGGGCTCCATGTAGCTTCCGTCCTTAAGCTTTAGCATTTCCTTCGGCAAGTGTTCGCAGAAGCGCCGGTGAACCTCAAGGATAAAGGGAAGTAGAGAGTTTTTGTCGAGCGACTGCAACTTTGCCCATCGATCAGCCTCGATGTGAGCAACTGCAAGACTCTGCAAGTCCTTTTGCTCTATCTGCTCCTTTACCTCGAATAGTGCTTTCTCTATATCAATTGGCAGGGTGTGATGCCCCTCGATCAGGTTCGAGTAGTAGCAGTTCATCCCCGAGACAAGCTCGGAAAGGCTTCTCGCGGTCGCGGGAACAAGTGCGGCGTCTAAGCAGGCTGATGCTTCTGATAGTTCGTGAGCAAGCCCGATCAGCGTCTTGTAGGCAGGTCTAGAGCTCTCGATGAGTAGCGGTTCCATCTGAGCTGGATTGTCGTATAACTGAATCATTTTATCTCAATTTTTGCCGATAACTGCGCCGATTATAGGCCCTAATTAATTATGTAGTTAGAGTAATTATATATGATATATTTGCCGTTGTTTATGCCGTTGTTTATGCCGAAGTTACAGCCGAACTTTTTAGCGTAGTTAAACCGCATTTTTACAAGGCCATCTCTTTCGTTAGAATATATTGTGCAACGAGTAAACGTAAGTGGGGGGCGTCATCCAAGTTTCGTGCTCACTAGACGGACTCGAAAGAACAGACTTTCAGGCCCATCGATGTAACTGGCTGTTTCATGGCACCTTGCTCCAGCTCACGAATGGCTGCTTTCTTTCTGGATGTTTTACACCTCGATCAGCAGCAAATGGCACATTACAACATGTCGCGAATATCGGCTTTATGCCCTTAAATTGCAGTTTCGATTGTACCCGCCTGAGTAATAAATAACGGACAATAAATCCAGATCAGGTGCTGGCTGGGGATGATGAAATTACTGTGGCTATAAATCGCGCCTGCGGCATAACGATCCGGATTTTTATTGCGAAGAATCGCTGTTCCAGTTTTACCGGACGATCTCCCAGTCAGAGCAGCCATACTCCCGATCAGAGCCGCCATACTCCCGATGAAACCCGCGGCTCTTCCACGAAAACGACTGGCGGTCCGCCCAAACCTCTACAGAAAGCGCCGCGTGTGGCCGAGGTACCGCCAAGGCACCCTGGAAGATCGCCCGAGCTGACAAAAAAAGCGTCTACTCATCGTGGCAGTCCGCCTGGCATGACCGGGAGATCGTCTGCTCATCGTGAAAGACCGTCTTATTGAACAGGGAGAGCCTGTCGCTTAATCGGGTGAACAAGTCCGCTGATTCAAAGTGGGGCAAGCCGCTTTGATATTTCCGGCAGCCTCCCTGACATATTTTTTCTTGAGAAAAACTTCGTTAAGCATCAAATTCCCATGCAGTTTCGGTCTCTTCAAAAATAAAATTTGCATTTTTATTCCGGCGTCATCTATGGTGAAGCTATCCCCCCGTGCACATGCAATGTTGCTTCGTTCATTCAACCAACCATCGGGGGACGTATCATGCCACGCAACGCCTATTATCCTGCAAGAGAGTCGCAACAGATCGTATTTCTCAGCAATCTCTACGCCAAACTTCCAGTCCACGCAGAAGCACTGGGAATTACAAACGATCAGCTCAAGGCCATACTCGACGATATTTCGTATTACCTGTGGGTACTGCAAATCTGGTATCCCGCCATACAGAAAAATGCGCTGGAGGCGACGGCCTATAAGGTGATCATTGCCACGGGAACGCCTGATCAGATAAGACCGCGGCCCGTTCATGTTTCATTCGAAAATATACCCGATGAACGCCCTCCCGGCACGTTGACGCGGATACTCAACCAGATTCAGCGCATCAAACTGGCCGATGGTTACAGCGAGTCGGTCGGTCGTGATCTGGGCATCATCGGCAGTGAGAAAACCGCCATACATTCTGATCCTCAACTCACGCTGAAAAAAGATCGCATCGGGGATATCGAGTGCGTGATTGTCAGTTTCATCAAACATGAGCACGAAGGGGTGGTCATCGAGAGCAGAACGAACAACGGCGAATGGGAACGGGTGGGTATTGCCATGCATAAGCCCTGGTATGATGAACGGACTTCGCTCAGTCCCGGCGTCCCTGAAGTACGTGAATACCGGCTGTGCTGGTGGGATCAGGATCATGCAAACGGGGATTATTCAGCCGTGCAGAAAATAACTGTGGGATTGTGAGCTTCTTTCTACCTCGAAAAGGCTGTTGTCCATATAAGACAGCTTTTTCAAGGTTTCTTATGAATGGCAGAACCCGTCGTACCGGAAATACTGCCGTTCACGCCCCCTCAGCGCTTCAACAGATTGGCCGCCGTGGGATCACCACCGGGCAGCGCGTCTGTTTTTGCCAGTTCCAGCACCGCCGGAATGGCTTGCCACCCGTGCGCCGTATCGCGCAGCAGACTGGATAGAGGCGTTTTGTGCTTGAAAAAGCGGCCATGCTGCAACTGCTGATTCAACAACGACACCGCAATATCCTGCTCAGCCTCATCATCGTCTGTTTATTGCTCCAGACGTTCTGGATGCTGCTGAGCTGACACCCGCAAGCTGACCATCGCACCGGTATTCCTGATGTTTTGAATACCCGCCATTTTCGCCGGATGGTCTTAAGTCGCCCCTTTGCTACTGCATCGCCGCCCCCCAGTGCAATATTTTCACGGTATTAACATCGTTGCTTAAGCAAACCTTAAGCTTGACGCCTTACTCTGCACACATCGCAAATTAAGGAGAACGCCATGTCTAAAAAAACTGTCGTATCGGCGCTGCTGCTCGCCGCAGGTTTCATCTCACACCCCGTTCTGGCTGAAACCCCCGCCGAAATACTCGCCGGCATCACAGTTGAAGCCAAAGCATCCAATTCCTCCTTCCAGGGGTTTTCGGCTGCGCGTGGCGAGCAATTTTTCAAACAAAAACACGGCAATGACTGGAGTTGTTCCTCCTGTCACACAGATAATCTGACCGCGACAGGCAAGCATGCGAAGACCGGAAAGGCTATACAACCGTTTGCCCCGGCAGCCAATGCTGAACGCTTCACCAGCCTGAAAAAAGTAGCCAAATGGTTCAAGCGCAACTGCAATGATGTGCTGGATCGTGTTTGCACGCCGCAAGAACAGGGCGACGTACTGACCTATGCACTCAGCATCAAAAACTAAGGAGCCAACATGAAATTTGAATACAGGAATTTTTTAAATACGTTCGGTGTTGTCGTCTTACTCGCACTTGCTTCGGTCTCAGTTGCACATGCGGAAGACGATGATGATGAACGGAGCATCAGCACGAATGCGCAATGGCAGACCGAATGCAGTGCCTGTCATGTCGCCTATCCGCCGCGTCTGTTGCCGCCAGAGTCATGGCGCGCAATCATGTCCGGACTCAATAAGCATTTTGGCAGCGATGCCAGTCTGGATAGCTCGACAGCAAAGGAAATCGGCCAGTTTCTTGACAAGAATGCCGGCAGATCAAGTCGTACGGGGAAAGTAGAATTGCGCATCACCGAAACCCGCTGGTTTAATCGTGAACACGACGAGATTTCGACGCGCACATGGAGCAAAGTAAAAAGCCCTGCAAATTGCGCGGCTTGTCACACCCAGGCTGAGAGCGGAAACTACAGCGAACGCAATATCCATATTCCAAGATAAGAGGAGCTGATGATGAGTCAACGCATACTTGTTTGGGATGCGCCCACGCGTGTATTTCACTGGCTGCTGGTCATTTCGTTCGCGGCTGCGTACCTCACCGCCGAATCGGAACGAACCCGCGAAATCCATGTGATGTCAGGCTACATCCTGCTGGGTCTGATCGCCTTCCGTCTGGTGTGGGGCGTGACGGGCACCCGCTACGCGCAGTTTACATCGTTCCTGTTCAAGCCTCGTGAAACGGCAACGTACCTCATTTCTATGCTCAAGGCTAAATCAAAAGATTATGTCGGGCATAATCCGGCAGGCAGCCTGGCCGTATTGGCACTGCTATTGCTTGGTATCGTAACAGGTGTAACGGGTGTGCTGCTGTTTCAGGACATCGGTGGAGACACATTGGATGAGATTCATGAGTGGGCGTCTGATAGTATGCTGGTTGTGGTCGGACTGCATATAGCAGGTGTACTGGTCAGCTCCCTGATGCATCGCGAAAATCTGGTGCGTTCGATGATCACAGGCTATAAAGCCTACCGGCCGGATGAAGGGATCAGTCGCCCTCATACGTGGCTGGCTGTCGTCATACTCGCGGCTGTCGCGGTGTTCTGGTTCAGCTTCCCGGTTTAACGACGCTCCGCAAACTGACAGGTATAAACATGCGCGTACTGGTAATCGAAGATGATGCCCTGTTGGGTGATGCCATCCAGGCCGGTTTAAAGCAAGCCGGCTACACCGTAGACTGGATGAAAGACGGTGTTTCTGCCGACCAGGCTTTGGGCACCGAGCCTTATGCCGCCGCCGTGCTGGATCTGGGGCTGCCGCGCATGTCTGGTCTGGAGGTCTTGCAACGCCTGCGTCGCCGCAACATCCCCCTGCCGGTGCTGATTCTGACGGCGATGGATACGGTGGAAGACCGCATCAAAGGGCTGGATGCGGGGGCGGATGATTATCTGGTCAAGCCTTTTGATATGGGTGAACTGACGGCGCGTTTACGCGCGCTGATCCGGCGCAGCAGCGGTCATGCTGCAGCTGCGCTTTCCTTTGGCGGCATAACCCTCGACGCGGCCGCACATCAGGTCTCATTTCACGATAAATCCGTTGATCTGACCGTCAAGGAGTTTGCTGTCCTGCATGCGCTGATGCTCAATACAGGCCGCGTGCTGTCACGCACTCAGCTTGAAGAACAACTTTATGCATGGGGTGAAGAAATAGAGAGCAATGCCGTGGAAGTACATATTCATCATCTACGCCGCAAACTGTTTCCCGGGCTCATTGAAACCATCCGCGGCGTGGGTTATCTGATACCTGCGGAACACTGACATGCGCACGCCCGGCTCCTTAAAACACCGCTTGCTGGTACTGGCGATGACAACCGTCGTTCTGGTATGGATAGTTGCGACTGCATTTACCTATCTGGATGCCACCGAGGAATTCAATGAGATACTCGACGCCCATCTTGCGCAATCCGCTTCGCTGCTGGTTGTTCAGGCATCAAAGGATCAAGATGAAATTGAAACAGATCACGCACCGTTGCTGCATAAATATTCCCGCCGCGTTGCATTCCAGATTTGGGAGTCAGGTCATACGCTGCGGCTACACTCGGCGAACGCACCGACAAGTATGCTTTCAGTTCATGAACAGGGTTTCAGCAACAGCGTCATCGGAGGTAAACGCTGGCGCGTCTTCAGCACCTGGGACGAATCGGGTGACAATCTGATTCAGGTAGCAGAACTTAGCGAAGCGCGCGACGAATTGTCGGCCGGCATCATCAAGCATATGCTCAAGCCGCTGCTGGTATCTCTGCCGATTCTGGCACTTCTGCTCTGGATCGCAGTGACACGCGGCCTCTCGCCACTGGTCAGGCTGACGCGTGAAGTCGAAAAACGCGAACCGGATAATCTGGCCGTACTGGATACGGGGAGCTCGCCGCGTGAAGTAATACCGCTCATCAACCACCTTAACACGCTGTTTTCCCGCATAGACGCATCCATGCAGAAAGAGCGCCGGTTTACTGCCGATGCGGCACACGAATTGCGCACCCCGGTGGCAGGAATCAAGGCACAGGCGCAAGTCGCACGTGCTGCGACTCATGATGCCGAGCGTATACATGCACTCGATAACGCCATACTCGGCTGTGACCGTGCCGCGCATCTGATCGATCAGCTGCTGACGCTGGCACGCATAGACACGCTCGGTGATGAAGTCTCGCAGCAATGCCAGCTGAAATCACTCGCCACGGAAGTGATTTCGGCTATCGCACCGGTCGCGCTGAACCTCGGTGTGCAACTGGAATTAGCAGGTAGTGATGACACATCTGTAAGGGGAGACCCGGCATTACTGAAAATATTATTGCGCAATCTGATCGACAATGCCGTACGACATACAGGTTCAGGCACGTCCGTGCTGGTGGCCATCAATCAACAGCCAGGGCAGACCGGCCTGTCAGTCTGCGATAACGGTCCGGGCATTTCGGCTGAGGATATGGAAAGAATTACCGAGCGTTTTTACCGGCCTGCAGGCACCAGCGCCAGTGGAAGCGGTCTTGGGCTGTCTATCGTCAGGCGCATCACCGAGATACATGCGTCCCGCTTGCAAATCGAGCCGAAAAAACAGGGTCATGGTTTATGCGTGACTGTAATTTTCACAGCATGAATACCCGGGCTTACAGTCGCCTTTCAGACAAAAAAATCGCTGTCCCATAATTCCTGAGTCAGCGCACGGTAGTCCAGCGCGCCCGGACTCTTGGGCGCATATTGAAAAATATCCTGCCCGTGCATCGGGCTGGTTGCAAGTCCGACAGTTTCACTGATACGCGTATTGCACACGATATCGCCGAAACGGGTTTTCAGCTTCTCATAAATCTCGAAGGAAAGCTTGCGTCGGGAATCGAACCGGGTCACGACAATCCGGCGCTGAATTTTGCGATTGAGTTTGGTTTCAAGCACGTTCAGCGCACTGTCGAGACGGTGCACGCCTTGCAGCGACAGGAAATCGGCAGATACCGGAATCAGCACCCGGTCGGAGGCCAGCAACGCGTTCAGGGTCAGCACGCCCAGCATCGGACAGCAGTCGATCATGATAGGCGCGCCGGTGAGCGCAAGATCTTCGCTTAAACCGCGCTTCAACAAATTGGCCGCCTTGGGATCACCACCGAGCAGCGCGTCTATTTTTGCCAGTTCCAGCACCGCCGGAATGGCTTGCCACCCGCGCGCCGTATCGCGCAGCAGACTGGCCAGAGGCGTTTTGTGCTTGAAAAAAGCGGCCATGCTGTCTTCGGAACGAACATTTTTAATCCCGCTGGCCAGTGTTAAATGCCCCTGAGGATCAAGATCGAGTGCGATCGGAGACAGCTCCGCAATGCTCAGCGCAGCGGTGACATTCAGACAGGTCGTCGTTTTTCCAACGCCCCCCTTTTGATTAAACACGGCGATTACCGCCATTTTTTCCCCTTATACGGGCGACTATCCCGCTTCAACAGTTACTGACTGACAAGTTGACGGGCATCGCCCTTCAAAAAATTTGTTGTTCCAGGCAATTAAAGTAGTCGATTCAAGTCACCATGCCATCCGATTTACGAAGTATAACTGACGGTCACCCTAACAAGCTACGATATAGCGCTTTCGCGTCCGGCCGAAGTACTGATGATTTTTCTATGTGAAGTTGAACCGTCGGTATGGCAAGCACCATTATTCATTCAAAGCCCGCGATTCCAGTTGATGGCGCGTTGTCTCGTCCAGCGCACAGCCTCGCCATGGAATCAGGCCTGGAACGATACGGCAGTAATCAGCATAGGAACCGGGGTGATAGCGCAAGATACGTTTCTCCTCAATGCGGCTCCCCAGCAACAGATACATCGTTATGCACAAGGCTGAAACCAGCCATGCCTCGGTCATGGTATGCGTCCAGACAAGTAACAGCGTAAGAAAGTACCAGGGGTGTCTGACCCAGCGATGCCACGGACTGAATGTCAGCGACCAGCTCTCGGCCTTCAAACCCAGAAAGGCGGGCAGCGAGTAGAACTTCAATGTATGAATGAGGCTCAGTACAGCCGCCACACTGATTCCATGCCGTGTCCAGCGCAGCCAGTTTGGTTCATCCCAAAGCAGGATCTCTGGGAGCCGTGCCGAGATGGCGAAGGGCAGCGCCACCATCACTACGGCCACGCAATTAAATATAAGTCGTCCGTAACGTCCGAATATACGATCCAGCGTAGTACCGGCGAGCAGGCTGTGAGAGAGGAAAAAAAGCAGCCAGCTTGCAGCCAGCATCAGCAAGTGCAGCGGATCATTGTGGCTCATGTTTGATTTTGCAATCTCGGATAATCAGGCGTGCAAGGCACAACGTAAAGCGGATTAGTCCAGAAATTTGTTCCAGGTGCCGATATTATGAACATTCCGGTAGCCATTCTTCAACAGCAATAGTTTGGCCATTCCACTCCGTGTGCCGCTTGCGCAGCAAAGAACAACCGGAGATAACTTAGGCAGCTCGCCGAGCCGGCTTCCCAGCTCCTGCAGAGGGATGTTAATCGTTCCGGGGGCGTTCCCGCTCAAAAACTCGCCAGACGACCTGACATCGACACATATTGCACCATTCTTCTTAAGATCCGGCAACATAGCGACGACTCGCTTTGAATTCCACCACTTGTATGCAAACCACAGGATCAGCGCAAGAAATGGCCAATACTGGTTAAAAAATGCCGGAAAACTCATATAACTCCTTACAGGCTAAATTGATAATTTTTGGATTGAAGCTGGCTGATGCATAAAACCCCGGTTTTACTGCAATTTGAACGTCAGCGTGAGTATAGCTGATATGCAATTTATGTAGTTTGAAGTCCTGTCCCCCCTGGCGGCCGTGACGAATGGCCGCTATCGGACAAGCAATTCCTTGATGCTAATCAGGCATAACCTTATTATTTTCCGCCCCGGGCAACCGACGGGGTAACACTAATAAATTCGGTAATATCCAATCCGAGCGCATCTGCTTTGCAGCAAATTACAGTATGTCGAAAACAAGCTCAGGAGGTCTTCCGATTACCGCTCTGTCACCCTTGATCACGATCGGGCGTTCCAGCAGTTTTGGGTTACCTGAAATGATTTTCAGCCATTCAGAATCGGGGCGATCATCTTCAGGGGAAATACCGAGTTCTTTTGCGACGTCCTCATTAAACCTGATTATATCCTTTGAACCTTTGCCCAGCTTTTGCAGCACAGCCTCCAGTTCAGCTTCTGTTGGCGCGGCGTCAAGATAGTGAATCAGTTCCGGCTCTATCCCCGCTTCCTTTAACAGCGTTAAGGCGGCTCTGCATTTGCTGCATTTAGGGTTGTAATACATTGAAACGCTCATGTGACTCCTCCGCAGCAAAACTGACTGCTAATGACAATTTTCGCTGGCTGCAACCGCAGCGGTGACTGAAAATAGCTGAGCGGCATCAACTTTGTCGAATTCGTAGCGGTTATTGCAGAATTCACAATACACTTCGATGGTTTCCCGCTCTGTCAGGATAGACTCGACTTCCCCTGCCCCGAACATTTTTAGCATCTGCGCGACGTTGTCGCGGGTGCAGGTGCAATGAAAAGAAACCGCTTGCTCGTCAAACAAGCGCACATCTTCTTCGTTGAAGAGCCTGTAGAGCAACTCCTCCGTTGACAGCTGCATCAGTTCATCATCACGCAAGGTATCGGCCAGCTGGGTGAGGCGCGACCAGGCATCCGCATCGGCATCAGCCTGATCAGGCAGTTTCTGCAGCAACATGCCTGAGGCAGCATGTTCATCGACTGCCAGCCACAACCGGGTCTCCAGTTGTTCGGAACGGGACATGTAGTTCTGCAAAATCTCTGCAATACTGTCCCCTTCCAGCTCAACGATACCCTGATAAGCCGGCTTGCCGTCCTGTTGAACCAGCGTGATCACGAAGCGTCCGTCGCCTGCGAGTTCAGGCAGAGCCCCCTGCAACGGGCCTTCCCACTTTGCAGTGGCCCGCATCTTGAGGTCTCCGCTACATTCCACGACCAGTAATTTAATCGCTCCGGTTCCCTGTATTTGCAACACGAGCGAACCGTCAAACTTGAGTATGGCGGCGAGCAGCACCGCTGCGGCAGTCAACTCGCCCATCATCTGGCGTAAAATCGGCGGGTAGTTGTGACGTTCCAGCACGCTGTTCCATGAGGAATCCAGATGCACGTGTTCGCCCCGGATCGGTGCGTGTTCAAACAAGAAGCGGCGTAATGAGTCTGGCTGTGATTTCATGGTGCCAATGATATCACGCAACTGCAAAAACCCGGCTATTCCAGGCAATTAAAGTCGTAAATTCAAGTCTCTATACAGCAAGGCTTATACCGCACTCAATTTATACAATTTTTTGTGAAGTCGTAAATTACGCTTCAAAAACACGCCACCTAAAATTGTGTGCTGTTTATAACCCAAAGAGCCCGGCCAAGCCTGACGTCCATTTACCGTGCGTCAAACATTCAATCAATCTTTCATGTCATAAAAAACAATCAAATTACGTCCTGCAGCTTTAGCTTGATACATTGCTGAATCGGCCTGCTTCAGAATGGCTTCCTGGCTGTTCATGGCATTTTTAAACAGGGTCACGCCTACACTGACTGAACAGTGGTGTTCGACTCTTGTACCAGCGTTTTTTTCATCGTCTATACTTAAGTGATAGGGTTTAGCCAAGCTGCAACGGATTTTTTCTGCCACACCCATCGCCTGCGAGGTCGATGAATCGCCCCGGGTTTTGAGGAGGCTCCCTAATCTGAGAGAATGAATCCATGAGCAAATCAAACACGATCAAATCAAACAAATTTTCCCCTGAAGTTCGCGAACGCGCCGTCCGCATGGTGCAA